>Ga0182739_1000023_pt1 | contig 428569 bp, 387 predicted proteins | sample eDN5th30CBELigBY_FD_128873 | JGI IMG/M metagenome (GOLD analysis project Ga0182739, IMG submission 128873) | Enriched backyard soil microbial communities from Emeryville, California, USA - eDNA 5th pass 30_C BE-Lig BY (version 2) (version 2) | ecosystem: Environmental > Terrestrial > Soil >... | reverse complement strand
ACGTAGCACCGTCGAAGTCGCTTTGACCTACTGACCAGCTGCGAAGAACCAGCTCTCAGTCCGCAAGAACCTCGCCGTCCACGTTTCTCTTTCTTCCATCTTCACAATGTCAAAGAGCCGACCTCAGTGTCCGTATCGGACCGCAACGTCGATGGAGACCGTGTCTCCGAATTCCGTCAGACAGAACCTTTATTCCGGTTGCCCGGCAGCAGGCCTGCCCTTTCAGATTACGCTGAACAGTGGGAGCGAAGTTCGCTCGGCGTCGTCAGCGTGGCGGGTTGTATTCGAGACATTTTCGTCTGTCAACACCCTATTTTCAACTTTCGAAACTTTCGAACTTTGAAAACCTGAGAAGCGAAATTTCTTTTGTTTCTCAGTGGTTTGCTTCGGTCGCTGCCGTCGTTTCCGCGGCCCCGCCTCAGCGATGTCGGGGTTATATGGATGGCCCCTGAGGGTGTCAACGACCGTTTTGAGAAAATCGGAAGATTCCTGCATTTCGGTCTGTGGAAATCCGTTTTCTCTAGTCAATTCAAGGCATTAGAAAGTCATCACACCGTCGCGAAGTTATCCACACCCCGCTTGGAGTGATTTGGTTCCCCAAAACAAAGGGGAGGACCTCGCGACCCTCCCCTTTCTGCCCAGCAAAGGCGGTGTCTGGCGCCTTACTCGGCAGCCATGGTCTTCTTGAAGGTGTCCAGGTGCTTGGACTGCGCCTCGATCATGCGCTCGCGATAGACGCCATAGATGATGTCGGTGTCATGCAGCGTCACGCCGGCGATGGTCGGCGAGGCGAAGACCGGCAGCTCCACGCCCTTGTCGGCGAGGTTCTGCGCCGTGCGGGCGATGAGCTCGTGCATCATGATCATGGCCAGTACGGTCGAGGACCCCGAAACCGGACGGCTCCAGCCCTTGACCTCGACGATGGCGTCCTCGATCGGCGCACCGGTATCGATGACGATATCGGCGGCATCGGCCAGGCGCTTGCCCGAAGAATGGGTCGCCGGCTTATCCAGGTTCGCCTTGGCTGTGATGGCGATAACGGTCATCCCGCGCTTCTTGGCATAGAGCGCCGTATCGATACCCGAGGCATTGCGGCCCGAGTGACCGAAGATGACGATGGTGTCGCCGGCATTGAGCGGCTGATGGTCGAGGAACTTCTCGGCATACTTCTCGGTACGCTCGAGCCAGAGCAGTTCGCGCACGCCACCGGCGCCCAGCACGTTGTGCCACATCACGCGCGGATCGGTCAGCGGGTTGAAGCCGACATAGGAACCATAGCGCGGGAAGGTTTCCTGCACCGGCAGCACCGAGTGGCCCGAACCATAGAGGTGGACGAGACCCTTGTTGGAGAGAGTCGTCGCCATGGCGGCCGAAGCCTTGACGAAGGCGTCTTCATTGGCGGCGCCGGCCTGCTCGGCAAGCTTGGCCAGCTTGCTGATGTAGAGAGTGGACATCTTTTAGGACCTTTCGGGAGGGTTAGATGTAAAGGGTTGATCGGATCTCGTAGCGGTCGGCCCGCATGGTCGAGACGGTGAATTCGAACGGGCCCTTGGCGTCGTAGGCGATGCGCTCGACGACGAAGGCCGGAGTTCCGGCCGGAAGCCGCACCAGTTCCGCGTCGCTCTCGGCGACCGAACCCACGCGATAGACTTCCTTGGCCTTGACGGGCAGCACGCCATAGCGGGCGCGCAGCAATTCATAGAGCGACTGCATCTCCCTGGCCTCGACGGCGAGGTTGGCAAACCGCGCCTGCGGCAGGTGGGCGGTCTGGATGCCGATGGGGTCGTTGTTGCCCAACCGCAGGCGGCGCAGGCGCACCACCGGGTCGCCGAGCGAAAGATCGAGCGCATCGGCGACGTCCTCGCCGGCGGGGACAACCTCGGCATCAAGCAGTTGCGTGCCGACCGTAAGGCCGAGCGTCGCCATTTCCTCGGTGAAGCTGGTGAGGCCGCGCACGCCGGCAACCACGGTGGCGCTACGCACGAAAGTGCCGCGGCCATGTTCGCGGCGCAGCAGGCCGGCCTCCTCGAGATTGCGCAAAGCGTGGCGCACGGTGATGCGCGAGATGCCCAGAAGGTCGCAGAGCTTGTCCTCATTGGGGATCTGCGAGCCGGAGGCCCAGTCGCCGTTCTCGATGAGGGCGCGCAGCGCCATCTCGGCCTGGTGCCACAAGGGTTCGGCGCGGCGGCGGTCGGGCTTCTGGAAGGTTCTTGTCTCAGCCATGGATTTGTCCCCATTCCCTGCCCATGCTGCCGGCGACCGCGGCCCCGACGAGGCCGGCGCGCGGACCGAAATGGCCGGCACGGATTTCAATTGCCCGCAGATGCGGGGGAAGTTGCCGGCGCAAGGCCGCCAGCATCGGCGGCACAATGACGTCGGTCGATGATGCCACCCCACCCGCCAGGATCACCGCCTGCGGATCGAGCAGCGCAACCGCGCCGGAAAGCGCGGTGCCGAGCGCATGCATGGGCTTGCCCAAGGCCGCGACGGCTTCGGGACTATTCTCGCGGGCGGCGGCGATGAGCGCCGAGCCGTCCTTGAGGCCGATCGCCTGACCGGCGGCATCGAGGGCGCGGCCGGAGGCGTGGCGCTCGAGCCAGCCGGAGCGATCTTCGCCCGGATCGGAAAGATCGGCCGTGGCCCAGCCGAAGGAGCAGGCTCCCCCACCGCTGCCGCGAATGATGCGGCCGCCTGCCAGCACGGCCGAGCCGATGCCCGTACCGATGGCGAGAAGGATAGCGTCAGAGAGTCCCCGGGCCGAACCCGCCGCGACTTCGGCAAGCAGCGCGAACTGCGCATCATTGCCGAGGCCGATCTCGATGCCCGGAAACAGGGTCTTGAGATCGTTGCCGTCGAGATAGCCGAGATTGGGCACCCAGACGCAGGTTGTGTCGCGCGCCAGGCCCGGAATGCCGAGGCCGAGATGGGTGGCGCCGTGCCCGGCAATGAGGCCACGCAGCTTGGCGACGAAATCGTCGAGGTTTTGCGGCGCCGGCCATTCGCCGACGGGCGCGACGCCTTCCGGATTGGCGGCATCGGCGATGCCCGCACGCAGGCGCGTGCCGCCGAGATCAATGGCGAGAACGCGGCTCATCCCTTCACCCCCGTGGCGACGATCGAGTCGACGAAGAAGCGTTGCAGGAAGACGAAGAGGATCAGCGGCGGCAATACCGCCAGCGTCGCGCCGGCCATGACGAGGCCCGTATTCATGGCGCCGCGGTTATAGGAGAGCAGGCGCGAGAGCGAGATCACGATCGGGTACTGGTCGGTATTGCCCTGCAACACCGTCAGCGGCCAGAGATAGCTGTTCCAGTGGTAGACGAAGGCGAAAAGCGCCAAAGCCGCGATGGCCGGCACCACCGAGGGCGCCACGATCTGGAAGACGATCTTGAGCTCGGAGGCGCCATCCATGCGGGCGGCATCGATCAGTTCGTCGGGCACGCCCTTGATGAACTGGCGCATGAGGAAGATGCCGAAGGCATTGGCCAGGTTCGGCACGATGATGCCGGCCAGGCTCGCATTGAGCCCGAGATAGCCCACGATCCGGTAGAGCGGGATCAGCGTCACGATCGGCGGCAGGAACATGGTGGCGATCAGCACCGAGAACAGCAGGTTCCGGCCCCGGAACTTGTACTTGGCGAAGGCGTAGCCGGCCATGAGCGAAGTGACGAGGATCGCGCCCGTGGTGAAGACGGCGATGATTGCCGAGTTGAGGAACGAGCGCCCGACGCTGATGACATCGGCCACCTGCCAATAGGCATCGAGGTTGGGCGATGCCGGGAACCAGACCGGCGGCACCGCCATGGTTTCCTGCGGGGTCTTGAGGCTGGTCAGCACCATCCACACCAGTGGGAAGGCGGCGACCACCGAAGCAAGGATGATCAGCGTGACGATAATCGCCTTGGAGAGCGAAATGCCGGTCCAGCGCGGACGTTCGTTGCTGCGCGGTTCGGCGGCTGCGGCAAGGGCCTGGGTCATGCGCGGTCTCCCTTGCGGCCGAAGAAGGCAAAGAGGGCGACGATGGCCACGATCAGCGAGAGCATCAGCGTCACCGACATCGCCGAGCCTAATCCGCCCTGGGCGCGCTCGATGCCGACGCGCCTTATGTGATAGGTGAGCACGTTGGTGGAATTGACCGGTCCGCCCTGGGTGATGAGCGCCACCGGCTCGAACACCTGCACCGCATTGATGATGGCGATGACCGACGCGAAGAGCATGGTGTTGGCCAGCAGCGGCAGCGTGATGGTGCGGAACTTCTGGTCGGCGCGGGCGCCATCGATCTCGGCGGCCTCATAGAGCGCGGCGGGGATCTGGGTCAGCCCTGCCACCACCAGCACGGTGAAATAGCCGATCTGCTGCCAGACATTGAGGATGACGATCGAGAAGAGAGCCGTGCTGGGCGAGGAAAGCCAGGTCTGCGGCCCGATGCCGAACCAGCCCAGGATCTGGTTGAGCGGGCCTTCGGTCGGCGAATAGAGCTTTGAGAATACCAAAGCCACCGCGATCATCGGCACCATGTAGGTGGAAAACAGCACTGTGCGCAGGAAGACCCCACCCCTGACATGCTTCTGGTGAACCAGCAGGCCCAGCCCCACCGAGAGCGGCAGGATGATGATGACCGAGAGCGCCGTATAGATGGCGGTATTGACCAGCGCGCCCTTGAAGTCGCGGCCGATCGAGGTGTTCGAAAAGATATCGACGAAGTTCTTGAGGCCGATGAACTGGGCGGTCTCGAAGCCGGTCTGCGTCGACCAGTTCTGGAACGACAGCCAGATGGTGAGCAGCATCGGCACGAAGATGAAGACGCCGATCACAGCGACGGCCGGGCCCAGCATCATGGCCAGCGATCCTATAGTCTGTCGTTGCATCGGCTATTCCTGAAAGTCGTCCTGTAGGTAGCGGTCAGCCCACCACCCTCGATCCATCCCCACCACCGCACTTCCCCGGCTTCAAGCCGGGGCCCACGGATTTCCCCACGCGGGTGGAGGATTGGAATGGGCCCCGGGTCTTCGCCCGGGGAAGTTCCGTGGTTGGGGTGAGTTGGTGGCGTGGTTACCCACGCCACCTTTGAGCCTTACTGCGCGTTGCGCGTCAGGATCTCTTCGGCGTCAGCCTGGGCATTGGCCTGGGCGTCGGCAGCGTTGAGCTGGCCGAACTGCATGGCTTCCAGCGTCTTCTGCAGGGCCTCGGAGAATTCCTGGCCGCCGAGAACGGTCGGGAACGGCTTGGCATCGGCGAGAGTGGCGGTGTAGCCGGCGAGGAACGGATCGGCGAGCTTGCCCGAAAGCGCGGTCACGTCCGAATTGCGCGAGGGCAGGATACCCATCGAGATGAGGATATCGGCCATGGCCGAAGCGCCTTCCGGACCGGATTCCGGCCCATTGAGCCAGGTGAGGAAATCCCAGGCGGCAGCCTGTTCTTCCGGCGAGGCCTTGGCATTGACCACGGTCATCCACGAATAGGAGATCGAGCGGGCCTTGTCGCCCGACGGGCCCACGGGAATCGGCGCGGTGGCGATATCGGCGAAGGCATCGCCCATGCCGGCCTTGAGGGCCGATTCCCACCAATTGGCCATGATGATCATGCCGGTCTTGCCCGAGACGAAATTGTCCAGGAACGGCCCGGTGGTGTTGGCATCGGCCGTGGCCATCGCCGGATCGGAATAGCCTTCCTTGATCAGCGTCTCATAGAGCTCGAAGGTCTGCTTGGCCTGGTCCGAATTGAGGACCGGCTTGCCGTCGACGACGAGGTCGCCGCCGTTCGAGACGAGGAGCGAGGCGAACGGGTGCAGCACGCCGGCAGCCCAGGAATTGATAAGGCCGAACCCCTGCTGGCCCTTTTCCTTGCTGGTCAGCGCCTTGGCGGCGGCCAGGAACTCGTCCCAGGTCTTGGGCGGCTCGGCAATGCCGGCTTCCTGGAACAGCTTCTTGTTGTAGTTGAGCGCGTAGACGTCGATTTCGTTGGGCACGCCATAGAGGGCGCCCTTCTGGCTGGCAGCCGAGACGATGCCGGCCGGCCAGTTGGCGGTGACGTCCTTGGCCACGGCTTCGGGAGCCGGAGCGACGAGCGCATCCTTGGCCAGGTCCGGCAGCCAGGCATCATAGATGCCGGCAATGGTGGCGCCACCGGCACCGCCGCCCGAAGTCCGCAGCGTCGTCAGCAGGTCGCCGAATGGCACGGCGCGCACGGTGATCGCCACATCCGGATGCGCTTCCGAATAGGTCTTGGCGGCAGCTTCGAGCTTGGCAACGGTATCGGGCGCCCAGTGCGTCAGGAACGACACGTCGACGGCCCAGGCAGTACCCGGCATCATCGCGACAAGCGCGATGGCGGCGCAAGAAATGCTCCGGTTAAGCTTCATTGAGATTCCCTCCTTTGACCGGGGATGGGTGGCCCGGCCCTGTTTGACAGAAGGAGAGGTTATAACGTCATAATTGGGGTGGCAAGAGGTTATAACGAGTTGGGGATTGGGGTGCTGGCCTTCCCCCTCCCTTTCCCTCCCCACAAGGGGAGGGCGGGGTTTGTTGCTCGATTCCGCCAAAGAACCCACCCTCCCCCTTGGGGGAGCGAAAGGGAGGGGGTGAGCCGAGGGCTTGGTGTTCGTGGCTCACCCCCCTCCCAGCCTCCCCCGCAAGGGGGGAGGTGTTTCGATCGGGTTGCTGGAACGCAAAGCGCTCAACAAGCACGGTCACCACCTCCCCCCTTGCGGGGGAGGATGGGAGGGGGGAAGCCACGCAAACCAAAAACAAAAAGGGCGGCACGAGCCGCCCTTTTCCTTATTCCGCCAGCACCAACCCCTTGGTCAGCTCCAGAGCCTGCCGTTCGAACAGCCGGCGATAGATGCCGCCTTGCAGCTGGATCAGCTGGGCATGATCGCCTTCCTCGACGATCTTGCCCTTGTCGAACACCAGCAGCCGGTCGAGCGACTTCACCGTCGACAGCCGGTGCGCGATGACGAGGGTGGTACGCCCAACCATCAGCCGCTCCATGGCCCGCTGGATCAGCACTTCGCTTTCCGAATCCAGGCTCGACGTCGCTTCGTCGAGGATGAGGATCGGCGCGTCGGCCAGGAACGCCCGGGCGATGGCCACGCGCTGGCGTTCGCCGCCCGAGAGTTTTACGCCGCGTTCGCCCACCAGCGTCTCATAGCCCTTGGGCAGGTCCATGATGAAGTCGTGGGCGCTGGCGAGGCGGGCCGCCTGCTCGATCTCGGCGCGGGTGGCGTCGGGACGGGCATAGGCGATGTTGTCGGCCAGCGAACGGTGGAAGAGGATCGGCTCCTGCTGCACGATGGCGATCTGCTGGCGCAGCGAGGATTGCTGGACCTTGGAGATATCCTGCCCATCGATGACGATCTTGCCGCCCGTCACGTCGTAGAGACGCTGGATGAGCTTGACGAAGGTCGTCTTGCCCGAGCCCGAATGGCCGACAAGGCCCACCTTCTCGCCCGACCGGATATGGACGGAGAAGTCGGTGTAGAGCGGACGCGAATGGGTGCCGTAGCGGAAGTCGACATGATCGAAGTCGATCTTGCCTTCCTCGATCACGATCGGCTTGGCGCCCGGCTTGTCCTCGATACCCAGCTTCTGGTGATGGATGTCCACCAGCTCTTCCATGTCGTTGATCGACTTCTGGAGGTTGCGGATATGCATGCCCACGTCACGCAGGTACCCCTGGAGAATGAAGAAGGTCGTCAGAACGAACGTGATGTCGCCGGCCGAGGCTACGCCTGTCTGCCAGAGCCAGAGGCCCGCAGCCAGGATGGCGCCGCGCATGGCGAGCAGCATCACACCCTGGACCGAGCCGTTGAGCGTGCCGCGGTTCCAGGTGCGGTCGGTGCGGTTGCTCCACTTGTCGACCACCTTGGAAAGGCGCGATTCCTCGCGCGTCTCGGCGCCGAAGGCCTTGACCACGCTGTTGCACGAGATCGCATCGGCCAGCGCGCCGCCCAGCTTGGTGTCCCAGGCATTGGAGAGCGTGGCGGCCGGAGCCACATAGCCCACCGAGAGGAAAAAGGTGAGGCCGATATAAAGGAGCGAACCCACGCCCACGATCACGCCCATGATCGGCCAGTAGAGGCCGAGCAGGATCGTCGAACCCACCAGCATCACCAGCGAGGGGAAGAGCGCGACGAGGATCGTGTCGTTGAGGAGGTCGAGCGCCCACATGCCGCGCGTGACCTTACGCACGGTCGAGCCGGCAAAGCTGTTGGCATGCCAGTCGGTCGAGAAGCGCTGCAGGCGGTGGAAGGAATCGGCGACGATGTCGCTCATCATCTTGAGCGTCAGCTTGATGATGCCCATGAAGGTGAGCTGGCGCAGGACGACCGAGCCGAGGCCCAGCGCCATCAGCGCCCAGAACGCCGCGATGGCGGCATTCCATGCGATCTCATCGCCGGCCGCGCCGCTGGCGACGGCGTCGACGAGCCGACCCGAATAGAGCGGGGTCAGCACGTCCGCGATGGTGGCGACCATGATGAAGCCGACGATGGAGGCAATCCGCCACGGCTGTTTGGCCCAGTGCTGGGCAGTAAATCCGAGCACGCTTTTGAAAGCATGCGCACGGATATCGAGCTTGAAACGAGCCATTGTTTTCGATCCGGACTCGCCCGCACGCGGCACGAGTATCCGGTCCCATAAAGCAGAGGAAAAGAATACATCCGGCGGGGCGGGCTGCTTGGCGGCCCCGAAACAATCAAGTGCGGATGGTGGTGACCTTGCGCGAGCGACCTAACGGTGCTGCTTGGCCATAATCCCGAAACAAGGGAATGCTCCGGCCGGGAAAACGCGCATATCTGTCATAAGACGCCTCCCTGTAGCGTGAGCGAAGAAGGAGTTTGTAGCTGAGGGTTTTGGGTTTGGGAAGGGGGAAAGCGGGAGCTGTTCGGTGAGTGGCCCCCTCATCCGGCGCTTCGCGCCACCTTCTCCCCGACGGGGCGAAGGAGCTGGGGTTTGCCTCCCCGTCCGCGCCCCAGCGAAAACCCTCGCCCCGTCGGGGAGAGGGTGCCCGGCAGGGCGGTGAGGGGGCTGGCGGCCTACCCCCTCCGCTCTCCCTCACGCGGAGCTTCCCCACACTGAACTCCTCCCACCCACCGCACTTCCCCCACCCACGGAACTTCCCCGGCCGCAGAGCCGGGGCCCACGGATGGCTCCACTCGAGCGGAGCGTGGGAATAGGCCCCGGGTCTTCGCCCGGGGAAGATTGGTGGTGGGGGAAGTTCAGTGCGGAAAGCGGCGCGAGGGGGGGGGAAAGCCCTGCGGCACGATCGAGCCAGCAGGTCTCCCTCCCCCTTGTGGGGAGGGAACAAGGGTGGGGGTGACGCGACCGAGATCTGAGGCGTTGCTCCCCCTACCCCCACGTCCCATCCCCTGCTATCTCTCCCATCCCCACCACCGCAGCACGCTTATGTCCCCACGCCCCCATAACATCCCGCTCGGCATTCTGGCCGGTATCGGCGCCGGCGCCTTCTGGGGTGGCGTGTTCCTGTTGCCAAAGGTGCTGCCGGAGTTTTCTCCGTTCGAGCTGACGGTGGGGCGCTACCTTATCTATGGGCTGGTTTCCCTGGCCCTGCTCGCCCCGCAATGGCGGCGCATCCGGAGGGTGGTCACCAATGCCGACTGGCTGGCGCTCGTGCGCCTCTCGATGCTTGGCAACATCGTCTATTACGTGTTCCTGGTCGAAGCGATCCACCTGGGCGGGGTCGCCATCGCCTCGCTGATCGTGGGCCTGATCCCGGTCGTGGTGACCCTTGTCGGCTCGCGCGATCATGGCGCCATTTCGCTCAGGAGCCTCGTCGGCCCATTGCTGGTCATCGCCGTAGGCATGGTGCTCATCAACTACGACCTCTTCGTCATCGAGCCGGGCGGGGGCGATCCCTGGCTCAAGCTGGTGGGCGTCCTCTGTGCGGTCGTGGCGCTCGGTTGCTGGTCGGCCTATGCGGTGGGCAATGCCCGCTGGCTGGGCAAGGTCCACGACATTTCGAGCCAGGACTGGTCGCTGCTGACCGGCCTCGTCACCGGCGGGCTGGCGGTGATCCTCGCCATCCCCGTCTTCATGCTGTCGCCGCCCCATGACGGCTCGGCCTGGATGAACTTCTGGATCGGCAATGCCGTTATCGCCATCGGCGCCTCGGTCATTGCCAATGGCCTGTGGAACGCCGCGAGCCGCTTGCTGCCGCTCACGCTTTCCGGCCAGATGATCATCTTTGAAACCCTCTTTGCGCTGCTCTACGGTTTTCTCTTCGAACAGCGCTTCCCGCGGCCGCTCGAAATGCTGGCGATCGCGGCTCTCATTATCGGCGTGACCTGGTCGGCGCGGCTGCACCGGGGACACGTCGCCCAGCACCAATAAGAAGGCGAGGAGACCATGGCTCAAGACGTGAACTGGCAGGACCTGAACTGGACTGAGCGACCCTATCACCGGCGCTGGCTGGTGGATCAGGCCAACAGCCTCTTCGATTTCTTCCAGCAGGCTTCGATCAATCCGTCCGGCGGCTTCTACGAGCTCACCGACGACGGCAAGCCGCAGACCTGGCTCAACGGGCTGCGCCAGATCCACGTCACCACGCGCATGGTCCATTGTTTCTCGGTCGGCAGCCTTCTCGGCCGCCCCGGTTCGGACGAGATCATCGACCACGGCCTCGCCTATATCTGGGACAAGCACCGCGACGCCGAGTTCGGCGGCTATATCTGGAGCCTGGACAATGCCGGCCCCAAGGACACCAGCAAGCAGGCCTATGGCAACGCCTTCGTGCTGCTGGCCGCCTCGAGCGCCAAGGTCGCCGGCCGCCCCATGGCCGACCAGATCCTTGCCGACATCACCGAAGTCATCAACACGCGCTTCTGGGAAGAAGCCAATGGCGCGGTGACCGAGGAGTTCAACCGCGACTGGTCCCCGATCAGCAATTACCGCGGCCAGAACTCGAACATGCACCTGACCGAAGCGCTGATGGCGGCCTTCGAGGCCACGGGCGACCGCGCCTATCTCGACAAGGCCGAACGCATCGCCGACCTCATCATCAACCGCAATGCCCGCAAGCTCGGCTGGCGCGTGGCCGAGCACTTCGATTCCAACTGGGTGCTCGATGAAGGCTATCGCGGCGCCGACATGTTCCGTCCCGCCGGCACCACGCCCGGCCATTGGCTCGAATGGGCGCGGCTGACGCTCCAGCTCTGGGTTCTCGGCGGCAAGAAGATCGACTGGCTCAAGGAGGCCGCACAGGGCCTCTTCAAGGCCTCGATCGACCTGGGCTGGGACCGCACGCGCGGCGGCTTCTATTACACCCTCGACTGGCAGAACCAGCCGGCGCTCAAGCAGAAGCTCTGGTGGCCGGTGAGCGAAGCCATCGGCGCCGCCGCCTTCCTCAAGGCCCATACGGGCGAAGACTATTACGAGCAGTGGTACCGCAAGCTATGGGACTTCGCCGCCAACCACCTCGTCGACGTCGACAAGGGCGGCTGGCATCCCGAGCTGAGCGAAGACCTCAAGGTCGGCTCCAGCCTCTTCGAGGGCAAGCCGGACATCTACCACGCCCTGCAAGCCTGCCTCATCCCGCTCTTCCCGGCGGAAGGCAGCCTCACCAGGGGCATCAAGGATAGCGGTGGGCGGATTTAGACCCGAACTAGGGAGCCCGCGGCTCACCCCTCCCTGGCTCTCCCCACAAGGGGGAGGGTGGGGTTTGCTGTGCGATCTGACCAAAGACACCCTTCCTTACCCTTGTGGGGAGGACCAGGGCCCGTACTCAATTGCACCGGCAGATGAGGGTGTGATGGCCGCCCCACCCACCAGACTTCCCCGGACTTGATCCGGGGCCTATTGCCACCCACCACTCGAGTGGAGGAACCCGTGGGCCCCGGCTCTGCGGCCGGGGAGTTCAGTGGTTGTGGCGCGCAGACGAACGGCGCTTCCATTGGAATCTTTCGGATGGGAAGATAAGGCGCTTTGGGGGCGCCGGGGCTTATTGAGTACGGACTCTAGGGAGGGGGAAGCCCCAAACACCGTCCGCGCGTGGTGGTCTCCCTCCCCCTTGCGGGGAGGGGACAGGGGTGGGGGCCATGCCAACAACCAAATCTCAGTTAACTCCCCATGCACCCCACGCATGCCTCCTCTGCCGTCCGCCCCCTACCACTCTCCCCCGGTCTGCCCCATTTATCACCCGTACAAGGAAGGACCCAAACAAATGACCATTCGCCAGAAACTCGCTCAGTTCGCCCAGTATCGCCAGACGATCCGTGAGCTCTCCGCTCTCGACAATCATCAGCTCAAGGATCTCGGCATCACCCGCGCCGACATCAAGAATATCGCTCGCGGCCCGGCGCTCTAACTAGCAGCCTCGCACCAGCGAAGACCGAACGAAGGCGCCCCGCAAGGCGCCTTTTGTTTTGGGTGGATTGGAGACACAGTTCACCCCGCCTCAGCAGCTCGAATTCTCTTCCCCGGCAAAAGCCGGGGCCCAGGATAGCCCCGCACCCATCGCACATCCCATCTGGCCCCAGCCTTCGCGGGAGTGGACACGTTAAGGTAGCCACAAGTTTGGTGACGATGAGCGTGCCCTGCCGCTGGATTGCATGGCGCGCTGACAGCAAGCAGCGATATTGGGCCCGGCCCCAAGCCTCGCCTCCAGTTCCACCCTGCTCCGAAGCCCCCGTTTCATCCCCGCTTAACCCTAGCCCCGCAATTCTCCCCATCGGCTGCCGCCGCAGGGCAAAATGCCTGCAGGAATTCCTCCGACGGGCAGGCGCATGTCTCTGGTCCACACTACCGACTCCGCGGTCCTTGCGGACCGCGCCGCGGGTGCGGAATACATCCAGGCGCGCGCAGCCGCCTGGTTGCCCTTCATGGTGGCCGCCTGGATCTTTTCGGGCGGCATCATTCTCTTCGAGCCCTCGCTCTACGAATTCTTCTTCGTACCGGTCTTCGGCCTTGCCATCCTCGCCGGCCTGCGCCTCTACCGCTCGACCCTGCCGCTTCTGGTGCTTACCCTCGTCATGGTGCCCTTCTCGCTGATCGCCGCGTTCCAGGTGGTCAATATCGAGATGTCACAGGCCTTCATCTTCGCCATCGTCACGGTCTTCCTGCTGCTGACCACCTATTTCGCGGCCAATTACGTGGCGGTCGATACCCATCGGCGCATGCGCACCATCATCATCGCCTATGCCGCCATCGCCGTGCTCTCCAGCATCATCGGCGTCCTCGGCTATCTCCACCTCATCCCCGGCGGCGAGCTGTTCCTGCGCTATGGACGCGTCAAGGCGATGTTCAAGGACCCCAACGTCTTCGGGCCCTTCCTCATTCTCCCCGCCATCTTCGCGCTCCAGAAGGTGCTGCTCACGCGCAACCTCAAGCGGATGGTTACGGGTAGCGCGGTGTTCCTCATCGTCTTCGTGGGCGTCTTCGCCAGCTTCTCGCGCGCCGCCTGGGGCAATTTCGCCGCCTCCGCCCTGCTTTGCTTCCTGCTGGTCTTCCTCCTGGAGGCAGGCATTCGCGACAAGGTACGGCTGATCCTCCTCGGCCTCGCCGGTGACGCCCTCCTCATCGTGGCGCTCGCGGGCATCATTTCCACCCCGGCCTTCAACGCCCTCTTCGAAACCCGTGCCAGCGTCACACAGGATTACGATACCGGCGAAACCGGTCGCCTCGGCCGCCAGGGCTACGCCTTCGATCTGGCGCTCCAGCATCCCTGGGGCCTCGGCCCGATGGAATTCGGCACGCTCGAAATCTCCGAAGCGCCGCACAACAGCTACGTCACCGTGATCCATCATTACGGTTGGGGCGGCGGCCTCGCCTTCTACCTTCTCATCGGTCTCACGCTCTGGCGCGGCATCTGGGGCCTCCGCTTCAAGGCCACCCGCCTGCTGCTGATCCCGTTGCTATCGGCCTATGTGCCGCTCGTGGTGGAAGCGGCCATCATCGATATCGATCACTGGCGCCATTTCTTCCTCATCATCGGGCTCATCTGGGGCGTCACCACGTTCAACGCCGCGGACAGGCCGCGCCCCGAGCGCGAGGCCGCGCTGATCTAGCCCGCTTGCGCCGCACGGGAAGTATTGATCCAATAGGGGGATAAGCGCGTTATCCTGCCGATCCTGCCTGGAACAAGTCTAGGACCGTTCAAGTGCCCGGTGCTCCGATCATTGAACTGCGCAATCTAGGCAAGCACTACGGCAACACCGTCGCGCTCAATGATATCAATCTCGATATCCTCGATAACGAGGCCTTCGCCCTGCTTGGCCCCAACGGCGCCGGCAAGACCACCCTCCTCCACATCCTCTGCTCGATACTGACGCCCGATACCGGCACCGCCATCATTGCCGGCTTCGATGTCGTCCGCCAGCCGCTCAAGGCCCGCAAGCACCTCGGCGTCGTCTTCCAGGAGCCGAGCCTCGATGACCGCCTCACGGTCTACGAAAACCTCGATTTCCACTGCCTCATCTACCAGGTGCCTGCCCGCGAGCGAAAAGCGCGCATTGCCGACGTGCTCGACCTCGTCGAGCTCTCCGATTGGCGCGACCGGCTCGTCCGCACCCTCTCTTCGGGCATGAAGCGACGCCTCGAAATCGCCCGCGCCCTGGTCCACGATTCCCGTATCGTTTTCCTCGACGAGCCCACCGTCGGCCTCGACGTCCAGTCGCGCGCACGCATCTGGGATTACCTCAACGAGCTGCGCCAGCGCCGCCGCCTTACGCTAGTCGTTACTACCCACTACATCGAGGAAGTCGAGAACTGCGATCGCGCCTGCATCATCGATCAGGGCCAGGTCATGGCCATCGGCACGCCTACCAGCCTCAAGGCCGAATACGGCCACCGCTCGCTGCGCGTCATCCCCATCGATGACGGCGCGCGGCGCGAAATCCTCGCCGCCTATCCCGAAAGCATCCAATACGGCGACGAAGTGGTGATCCCCGTTCCCGACGATCAGTTCGCCGGCGCCTTCCTTGCCCGCTACGGCAATCGTGTCGGCGAGTTCGTGCTCGATACGCCCAGCCTCGAACAGGTCTTCCTGGCCCTCACCGGCCGCGCCCTGCGCGACAAGGAGGCGTCCGGGCGCGAGCGCACCTATGCCTTCGGCCAGCGCGGCGGAGAACATACCCGATAGGAGAAGTGCCTTGCATCTGATCGGAGGGGTCTATGCCATCTGGCTGCGCGAGGTGAAGCGGGCGCTGCGCGACCGCGGGCAGCTCATCGGTGGCGTCAGCCGCCCCCTGCTTTGGGTGCTCATCATGGGCATCGGCCTCAACCCCTATTTCCGTGGCGAAATCTACGGCGAAGTCCGCTTCGTCGTGCCCTACACCTACCTGCAGTTCATCTTCCCGGCCGTCATCGTCCTCAACATCATGTACACCTCCGTACAGTCGGCGGTGTCGGTGATCTGGGATCGCGAATTCGGGTTCCTGCGTGAAGTCCTCGTGTCTCCCATGCCGCGCAGCCTTATCCTCTTCGGCAAGGTGCTGGGCGGCACCACCGTCTCGGTGCTTCACGGCTGCCTGGTCCTCGCCCTCGCCCGCTTCGCCGACGTCACCTTCTCCTGGGAGCAGCTTTTCCAGGGTCTCGTGCTGATGACCCTGCTCTCCTTCGGCCTCGTGTCCCTCGGCGTCATCATCGCCAACCGCATCCGCAGCTTCGAGGGCTTCGGCGTCTTCTCCAACGCCATCATCCTGCCGCTCTATTTCACCTCTTCCTCGATCTTCCCGCTCGATCCGGCGCTTTCGCGGGCGCAGATGACGGTGATCTATCCCGAATGGCTCATCGTCCTCGTCACCTGGAACCCCATCACCTACGCGGTCGATGCCCTGCGCGGCGTGTTCCTCAACTTCAACCAGTTCAATCCCAGCCTCGGCCCCGCCATCATCGTTGCGATGGCCGTGGGCTTTTTCCTCATCGCCCTCTGGGAATTCCAGAGGAACTGAGCGGTGTCCGAGCGCGCCGACAATGACCGGCAGGAACAGGGCGGCTTCTTCCGCTCGCGGATGTGGCGCGACCTCGTCATCGTGGCCCTCACCATCGCCCCCATAGCACTGGTCTACCTCCTCCCCACCGACACCTCCCTCGCCGAGGTCGAACGCCGCGGCCAGCTCACCGCCTGCGTGCCCACCGCCTATCCTCCGCTCGTGATGCAGGGCGAAGACCGCGGCTTCGATATCGCCGTCCTCACCGAGATGACCAGGCGCCTGGGGGTCGGGCTGACGCTCAACGTCAACCCGGCCATCGGTCAGGATTTCAACCCGCGCAACTGGCGCATCAACCGCGCCCAATGCCAGATCCTGGCCGGCGGCGTCGTGGTCTCCGCCCAGACCCGCTCGTTCCTCGAAACCATCAGCACCGATATCGAAACCGGCTGGGCCGTCCTCTCCGCAGGTTCGGTCGATCTCCCTCGCGGCGCCGGGGTCGCCATCCTCCCCGGCGGCGGCGGCCTCGATCGCGTGGCCCTTTCCGCCTTGCTACGCCAATACGGCGTCGCTGTCTCCCTCGTACCCAATACCGCCGCGCTCGAGCAGGCCATTGCCAGCGGCACCGTCGCGGCGGGCATCACCGAAAGCCTCGGCGCCCGCGCCATTGCCGGCAACCATCCCGGCTGGACCGTCGCCTGGCTCCCCCCGCCCTCGGCGCGCTACCCGCTCGGCTACGGCCTCTGGAAGGGCGACCTCACGCTCAAGAAGCGCCTGCAATCCATTCTCGCCGACATGGAGCGCGACGGATTCATCCGCGCGCTCGAAACCCGCTACGACATCCTGCCGATCCAGACCATCGCGCAACTGGGCACGGAGACGCCGCAGTGAATTTCCTCAACGACCTCTCCCTCTCCCAGATCATGACGCGGCTGGTGGGCTATCTCATCGTGGTCCTCGTCCACGGCTTCGCGCTGGCCGGCCTCGCCACTCTTTTCGGCGATCGCGACCCGGCCCATTCCGGCCGCCTCACGCTCAATCCCCTGCCCCATGTCTCGCTGCCCGGCCTCGTCGCCGCCATCCTCTTCCAACCCTCCTGGATGCGCCCGCTCCCCATCGAGGATCGCGCCTTGCGCGGCGGCCGGCTCGGCCTCGTCGTGCTCTACGTCGCGAGCCTTGCGGTGGTGCTGGCCATCGTGCCGATCCTCACCCCCGTCCGCATCTGGCTCTCGACTCTCCTCACCGGCACCGCCGCCGTTTCCGTACTCGGCACGATCGATGCCGCCCAGCGGCTTGGCCTGTGGTTCGTGCTGCTCAACGCCCTGCCGCTCCCCGGCCTCACCGGCTCGCTGCTCCTGCAAGCCGCCTATCCGCCGGTCATGCCGCAAGTCCGCCGACTCGAATTGCCCGCCATGCTGATTTTTCTCGTCATCCTGGGAACCGGCGCGTTTCAGTCGGCGTTTAGCCCCCTGCAATCGAGCTTGGTTCGTCTCCTGATGAACTGAGCGCTTTGGCATAGGCTTTTGCCTTACCGGCAGGGGCCGAAAAGTCTCACGCTATATGGCATTTTGGCAAAATCGAAGTTGACCGGAATGCAGCAAGGTCCGAGACTTAGAAGGCGAATAGATTTCCGGGCGGCACCAATGGGGCCGCGTTCACCTTGGTGTAGGAGGATATCTTGCCATTCCCCAACAAACTCATCGCAGGCCTGGCAGCGCTCGCCGCTGGCGTGACCCTGCATGGCGGTGCCGTCGCGGCTGACGGGCACTTCACCGCCGAGCAGGCCACGCGAGGGCAGACCCAATTCAATTCCAACTGTGGTTCCTGCCACGGCATGCAGCTTGAAGGCGGGGTTGGTCCCGCGCTCAAGGGCGTCGATTTCCTGGGCAACTGGGGCACTGCCGGCGGCATCTACGATTACTTCTCGGTCGCCATGCCCCCAACCGCACCCGGCAAGCTGGGTGAGGCGGTCTATGTCGATATTCTGGCCTATATTTTGAGCGCTAACGGCCTTGCCGCCGGCAGCGAGGAACTGACCGCCGATCCCACCGTGCTCGGCGCCATCAACCTCACCGAGGCTGCCGCCGCCAATGCCGGCGCCGCCGCTCCGGCGGCCGACGCCACCACCGAAACGGCCAATGCCGTGCCTGTGCCGCAGGCTTTCACCTGGGGCAAGTCGCTGCCGACCAAGCAAACTGATGGCACCATCAAGGATGTCGTCTCGGGCAGCGCCGCTGCCAATCCGTGACCGTGACGCCGGCGGATGGTCGCCGGCGCAATCGACGGCCTTCTCGGACCGCCGTGGCTAGAAACCATTTTGGGAGACCCCTGATGACACTCCGTCTGACGACCCTGCTGGCCTTTACCGCCCTGTCGGCGATGAGTCTGCCCGCATTCGCGCAGGATGCTGCCGCCACGCCTGCCGCGCCCCGTGCCTACAAGCCCGTGACCAATGACATGATCCTCAATCCGCCGCCCGAGGAATGGATCAGTTGGCGCCGCACGGTCGACAACCAGGGCTATAGCCCGCTCGACCTCATCAACAAGGATACCGTCAAGAACCTCGAGCTCGCCTGGGCCTGGCCCATGGCGGCCGACGGCCAGCAGGAAGCCGCTCCGCTGGTACATGACGGCATGATGTTCCTCTCGACCAACCAGAACATCATCCAGGCACTGGACGCCAAGACCGGCGACCTCGTCTGGGAATACCGCCACGTCCTGCCGCAATTGCCGGCCTCCTGGGGCTACCAGCTCAACCAGGCCCGCCGCCAGAAGAACTCCATCGCGCTCTATGACGACAAGGTCATCGTCGCCACCGCCGATGCCAAGCTCGTGGCGCTCGATGCCGCCACCGGCAAGGTCGCCTGGGAAACGCAGGTCTACGACACCCAGAAGGGCTACAGCTATACCGTCGGCCCGCTGATCGTGAACGACAAGATCATCTCGGCCATTTCCGGCTGCTCGATCGCCGGCACCGCGGGCGGTTGCTTCATCGCCGCGCACGACGCCAAGACCGGCAAGGAGATCTGGCGCTTCAACACGATCGACGATCCCAAGAACCCCGAGCAGGAAGCCTCCTGGGGCGGTGTCCCGCCCGAAAACCGCTGGGGCGGCACGCCCTGGACCACAGGCTCCTACGATCCGCGCACCAACACCACCTTCTGGGGCGTGGGCATGCCCGGCCCCTATTCCCAGCTGATCCGCGGCTCGGGTGACGGCCCGGTGCTCTACACCAACAACACCCTGGCCCTCGATGCCGATACCGGCGAGCGCAAGTGGAACTTCTCCCACCTGCCCGCCGACAACTGGGACCTGGACAGCCCGTTCGAGCGTATCCTCGTCGACGAGGGTGAGGGCGACGCCGCCAAGCACCTCCTGGTGACCGTGCCCGGCAAGGACGGCATCGCCTTCGGTCTCGACCGCGATACCGGCAAGTACCTGTGGTCGCGCGACACCGTCTACCAGAACGTCGTCAAGAGCATCGATGCCGAAGGCAAGGTGACGCTCAACAACGACCTCGTGCCGACCGCCGTCAACCAGGAAGTCTTCGTCTGCACCTCGGTGTCGGGCGGCAAGCTCTGGATGACCGGCGCCTATAGCCCGCGCACCAAGACCTATTACGTGCCGCTGGCCGAGGCCTGCAACACCGTGACCCCGACCGTCACCGAATTCACGGCAGGTAACGCCGTGGGTGCCACCAAGTTCGGCCCGCGCGTGCTGCCGCCCAACATCACCAATGGCGGTGTGGTGGAAGCCATCAACGTGGCCGATGGCGCCCGCAAGTGGCGTCATGAGCAGCGCCCGACCTTCACCTCCTCGCTCCTCGCCACTGGTGGTGGCCTGGTCTTCGGGGGTGACGCCGGCCGCTTCCTCATGGCCATGGATGAAGAGACGGGCGACGTTCTCTGGCAGACCCGCCTCAATGCTCCGATCGGCGGCTATCCGATGACCTACGAGATCGATGGCGAGCAATATCTCGCCGTGCCCACGGGCTTCTCCGCCCAGGCCGGCAGCTCCGCTTCGATGTTCCCGGAAATCCCGGTGCCGTCGGGCTCGGGCAACTCGCTCTTCGTGTTCAAGCTGCGCAACACCGCGCAGACGGCCAGCAAGTAAGCCGGCCCGCCAGGCTTATGGGAACGGGGGGCGCTGCCCCCCGTTTCAGTCTCAGTCCACAAGGTTCGCCATGTTCCCGCGCCTTCTCATCAGCGCCGTCCTCTTCTTCGCCACCTGCGCGGGCGCCCTCGCCCAGGGCGGCGGCCTGCCGCAGGAATTGCAGAACAACACGCGGCGCATGCAGGGCGACCAGATCACCTTCTGCCTCGATGAGCAGAGCGTGGGCGCCCCCTTCGATCACGCCGTCGGCCTGGCCATCGCCTCGGCTTTGCTCCTCAACGCCAAGTTCACCCGCGCGCCATCCGGCTTCGGCCTCGATGCCCAGGGTTATTTCGACGAGCTGCAGATCGTCATGGCCAATGAATGCGACGTCCTCCTCGGCGTCTCGCTCCAGCCCAACTTCCCCTATCCCGAATGGGCCTCGCCCACCCGCGCCTACGCGCAGGTGCCGTTCGTGCTGGCGGTGACCGATCCGAACTACAACAAGCTTTCCGATATCCCCAAGGACAAGACCCTGGGCACGGCCCTCGGCTCGATCGGCGAATACGCCTTCATCACCTACAACCAGCAATTGCCCGAGGCCGAGCGCTGGCGGCGCCTGCCTTATGCCGATGCCAAGCTGATGGTACAGCGCCTCAAGGACGGCACGCTCGGCGGCATCATCCTCTGGGGTCCATCCCTCGGCCGCGCCGTCGGCGGCGATCCGGCCAAGGCCGGCATCCGCGTCATCGACACCGCCCCGGTCGCGCAATCCTTCGTGCTGGTGGGTGCGCTGGTGTCCAGCCGCGACGCTTTCCTGCGCTCGCAGGTCGATAGCGCCATTTCCTCTCTCGCGGCCGATGGTACGATACAGCAATTGCTCGACCAGTTCGGCTACCAGGGTAAACCCGGCCCGCAATAGTCGCCGCACCAACACACAGACCAGAGGATAGAGATGGCCAAGGCGTTCTCGCTCTCAGACCTGCGCCATGAATGGCCGTCCCTGCTTGCCGCAATAGCCGGCCTTGTCGCCTTCAATTTCGAGCACCAGATCATGGAGGCCGGCAGCGTCGCCTCCCTGCTCGCCGCCGCGGTGCTCATCGCCACCATCGTCATGGCCTCGGTCCGCGTCGCCCACCATGCCGAGATCCTCGCCGCCAAGGTCGGCGACCCCTACGGCACCATGATCCTGACGCTCTCGGCCGTCGCCGTCGAAGTGCTGGTGCTGGGCATATTGATGCTCAACGTCGCCTCGCCCACCCTCGTACGCGACACCATCTATTCGGCCGTGATGCTGGACGTGAACGGCATTCTCGGCCTCGCCGCCATCATCGGCGGCTACCGCTTCGGCGAGCAGCCCTACAACGACGATTCCGGCCGCACCTATGTGGTGATGATCCTCACCGCCATGGGCATTTCCATGATGGTCCCGGAATTCATCCCCGGCGACAAATGGCACTATTATTCGCTGTTCACCATCGGCGCGATGGCCGCGCTCTACGTCCTCTTCCTGCGCCAGCAGGTGGGCGTCCATTCCTATTTCTTCAGCTACGCCTATCCCAAATCGCGAGGCGGCGAGAGCGAGCATGAGGATAGTCCCGCCGGCGCCTCGGTCGCGCTCCTCATCGGCGGCGTCGTGCTCATCGGCCTGCTCGCCGAAGTCATGTCCGGATTGTTCAACAAGGGCCTCGAAGGCTCGGGCGCCCCGCCCGCCCTCGCTGCCGTCGTCGTGGCCTCGATCTCTGCCGCGCCCGAAATCCTCACCGCCCTGCGGGCGGCCCTCGCCAACCGCATGCAGGCGGTGATCAACATCGCGCTCGGCGCATCTTTATCGACCGTCATCCTCACGGTGCCGGTCATGGAGGCCATCGCGCTCTTTTCGGGTCAGCCCTTCGTCATGGCCATGACCCCGGTGCAGACCATCATGGTGCTCATCACGCTCATCGTGGCCGCCATCAATCTCTCCGATGGCGAGACCAACGCCATCGAAGGCATGACGCACTTCGTGCTCTTCGCCACCTTCGTTATGCTGACGTTCCTCGGCCTTTAGCCGGCCAGCAGTTCGGACGGCGGCATCTGCACCGCCGCCTCAGGCGTGAAGAGGTCGATGACGATGCCGTTGGGGTCGCGGATCACGGCGTGAACCGCGTTCCCGAAGCCACGGGCATCCTCGACGATCTCGACGCCTTCGGCATGGGCGGCGTGCACGGCCGCGACCACGTCCTCGATCACAAAGGTGATGTAGGCGCCTTCGACGATCCCCCGTGCGCCGCGCGGCACGAACTCGCTGACCTCATCGATCAGCCCCAGTTCGAGCCGCGTCTCGCCCGGCAGGGAAAAGACCCGCAGCCAGCCATGGGTTTCGGTCTCCACCATGCCGAATACCCGCTGGTAGAAAGCGGCGCTGTCGCTGAGATCCTTGCAGAGGATATTGAACCTGATGCGGTGCGTGACCGGCATGTTGCCCTCCTAATGGTGCGCGTGATGTTCGGCACTGTGCTTGCGCGTGGCCGTCGCCTTCTTGGCTGAGGTCGAGCGCTGCGCTGCCGGCCTGCTGGCCGAAGCCTTGCCGCCGATCTCGCCGCCGCTTTTGGCCGACACGTGCGTCTCCATCTCCCTGCGCCCCGCATCGGATTTGCTGGCGCCGCCGCTCTCCTTGCTGGCGGTTGCCCAAGCGCGCAGCTCCGCTTCGTTCTCGGAAACGTCGCGCTTTCCATGGCCCTTCGCGATGTGATCGGCCTTCCGTTCCTGCTTGTCGGTATGATTGAATTTGTCGCCACGAGGCATGATGCTCTCCTGTTCAGGCTGGGGCGCGGCGCGGGCGGGTCAGAGGCTCGTCTGCCAATTCGTTGGCCAGGACAGGAAACCGGCAAAATTGCCCTGTTCCTCTTCTCCGCCATGGCCGGTTGACGCGCGCCGCCAGGCTATAGAAACCGACCGGCCCATCGCATGGTTCCAGCCATCCGCAACGGAACCGCAGCCCCGCTTCCGGGGTTGTTGGCGTAGTTGCGGAGAAGACGATGAGCGACGATCCCCATTCCGACGATTCCGTCTGGCGAGACCCTGAATTCGAGCAGGCCGTCCGCGACACGGCCTACTTCATGTGGGAGCAGGATGGGCGTCCGGCGGGCCGCGAAAAGGATTACTGGTTCCGCGCCATGGAGCAGCACCTGCGCATGCGCCGCAATGAGAAGGAGCTGCGCGACGGCATGCAATGACCGCCGCAGGGTTGGCATTTTAGTGCCTAGCCCGTAATGGTTCGCGGGACCATTCCGCGCCGAGACTCCGATGCCCCAGGACACGTCGCACCGCGACCCGATCCACATTGCCCTGACCTTCGATGACCGCTACTGGGCTCCGGCCTATGCGACCATGCGCTCGATCTGCATCGTCTCGCGCCGCCGCGCCAATATCGTCTTCCACCTCATGCATATGGGCCTGGGCGAGGATCACCGGCAGGCGCTCACAGCCATCACCGCCGAATACGGCGCGACGCTCGAATTCTACGATCTCGAAAGCGACGGCGCCCTCATGGACCGCGTGCGGCAATTGCCGCCCGTCAAGCACCGGCACCTCAATTTCAGCCCCATGGTCTATATCCGCCTCTTCCTCACGGACATCGTGCCCGGGACGGTGGAGCGACTGATCTACATCGACTGCGACATGATGGTCCGCGCGCCCATCGAGGCGCTCTACGATCTCGACCTGGGCGATTACCCGATCGCCGCCGTCCTCGACCCCTACGGCACCGGCTTCCAGACCGGGCGCGATTTCCGACCCAAGCCCTATTACGACACCACCGAGCCCTTCTTTAACGCCGGCCTCATGGTCATCGACACCCGACGCCTCGCCGCGATCGATCCGGTGGCCACGGCAAAGGCTCGGCTCTCGGCAGAGGAATTCGCCTCGGTCTACTACGACCAGGACATCCTCAACATCGCGCTGCGCAACAACTGGCTCGTTCTGGAGCCCATGTGGAACCTCCAGAACCCCACGCCCTCGCATGAGGCGCTCGATCCGCGGGTCGTCCACTATACCGGCACCAACAAGCCGTGGCTGCTCTTCGGCGAGACCGCCTTCAAGCGCAATTACCGTCACATCATGACGAACGACTATTTCTACCTGTTCCTGCGCGAGCGCATCGCCGCGCGCCTGCCCTGGCTGAGGCCCTTCCTCAAATTGAAACGGCCCGCCCCGGTTGCGACCGGGACGGGCCGGGAACTTCCCCGCTCCGCGCCTTAATGCCCCGCGGGCTTGGGCGGCAGCCAGCGCCCGAGCATCACCTCGATGATCTCGATGATCGCGTAGACGCCCAGGCCCAGGAACGAGAGGGCGAAGAGCGCGGCGAAGGCCAGCGGCGTATTGAGCTGCGAGGTCGCCGAAAGCAGCAGGTAGCCCAGCCCGCTCGAAGCGCCCATGAACTCGCCGATCACCGCGCCGATCACCGCCAGCGTGATGGCGACCTTGGCGCCCGTCAGCACGAACGGCAGCGCCGCCGGGAACTGCACCTTGTAGAACACCTGCCAGGGCGAGGCCTTGAGGCTGCGCGCCAGTTCGATCAGCTCGCGCGGCGTCGCGCGCAGGCCTGCTGCCGTATCGATGATGATCGGGAAGAACGCCACCAGCCAGACGATGGCGAGCTTGGATTCCAGCCCCGTGCCCAGCCACACCAGCACGATCGGCGCCAGCGCCACCTTGGGCACCGACTGCAGGCCGACCAGCAGCGGATAGAACATCAGGTTGAGCGCCCGCGAATTGGCGATGGCCACCGCCAGCGGAATGCCGACGACGAGAGCCAGCAGGAACCCGAGCACGGTTTCCTGCAGGGTCACCCAGCCTTCCTTGAGCAGCAGCGGGAACCATTTGACGAAGGCCACGGCCACGTCTTCGGGCGGCGGCAGAACGGCCGGCGACACCTTGAAGATGTGGCAGGCAGCCGACCAGAGGGCGAGGATGATGACGACGCCGAGGAGAGGGTAGGCGATGCGCGAAAAGGTGTCGTTCATGGTCAGTGTCCCAGCAGGCCCAGCGCTTCGCTGGCGCGGCGTTCGGCCTCGGTGAATTCGGGGGTGAAGCGCGTGGCCTGGCTGCGGGTGCCCGGCAGCGACACGTTGAACTCGAGATGCACGCGGGCCGGCCGGCGCGAGAACACCACGACCTTGTCCGACAGATAGATGGCTTCCGAGATCGAGTGCGTCACGAACAGCACGGAGGCCTTGGTCTCGTCCTTCACCTTGAGCAGCAGGTCGTTCATCTCCAGCCGGGTGAATTCGTCGAGCGCGCCGAACGGCTCATCCATGAGCAGCAGCCGGGGCTTGTGGATGAGCGCGCGGCAGAGCGAAACGCGCTGCTGCATGCCGCCCGAAAGCTCATGCGGGCGCGAATTGGCGAAGGAGGAGAGCCCGGTCAGCGCCAGCAGCTCGTCGGCGCGCTTGAGCGCCTGCGCATCCTTGCGCCCGAGGATTTCCATCGGAAACAGCACGTTTTCGCGCACGGTGCGCCAGGGCATGAGGCTGGGCTGCTGGAATACGAACCCATAGTCCGAATACGGGCCGGTCACTTCCTTGCCGGCCACCGTCACCGATCCCGACGTCTTGGGGATCAGGCCCGAAACGATCTTGAGCAGGGTGGTTTTGCCGCACCCGCTTGGGCCCAGCAGAGCGACGAACTCGCCTTCATCGAAGGTCAGGTTCGCCTCGTCCAGAGCAACGACTTCGCGGCCGGAGCCGCCGAAGACTTTCCGGACATTGGTAATTTCAACAAAGGCCATCATACCCCTTTCGGCCGGAACTGCAGCAAAGCAGGCGCGAAAAGGGGCGCCGAAGCTGCTAGATCAGCTTGCATGTCTCCTGAAATATCTTATGATGTTCTTATGGTCAACAAGACCTCAGAGACCTTTCCGTCGGGGGCACGCACCTGCGAGGAAAAAGGGAGAAAACACATGCTGCGTAAATTCGTCGGGGTGCTCGCCGCACTCTCCGGCCTGGCCGCCACGCCGGTCCTCGCCGACAATACCAAAGTCACCTTCATGCTCGATTTCATCAGCCTGGGCCGTCACGCTCCCTGGTATGTCGCGCTGGACAAGGGCTATTTCGCCGAAGAGGGCCTGGACGTCGAGATCCTTCCGTCCAAGGGCACCGCTGACGCCATCCGCGGCGTCGTGACCGGCCTGGCGCCCATCGGCTTCATCGACGTGCCGAGCCTCGTAGCCTCGGGCGCCGCCGGCGGCGACATCAAGATCGTGGCTGGCGCCTATGTCGAGGCTCCCTACTGCGTCTATTCGCTCAATCCGGGTGCCAACGTCACCGAACCCAAGCAGCTCGAAGGCCTCAAGTTCGGCTCGTCCTCGGCCTCCTTCCTGCCCCAGATCTGGCGCGCCATCATGAACATGAATGGCCTGGACGCCTCCAAGCTCGAAATCGTCAACGTCGACGCCTCGGCCCGCGTGCCCATGCTCGCCGCCGGCCAGATCGAAGGCGTCGACCAGTTCCTGATGTCCGGTCCCGCCATCAAGCGCGCCGCGCCCGACAAGCAGCCGGTCTGCCTCTTCGCGCCCGACCTCGGCCTCGACATCTACTCGAACTCGATCGGCGTGAATAAGACCTTCCTCGAGTCCAACCCCGACGCCGTCAAGGGCTTCGTCCGCGCCGCCATGAAGGGCTGGCAGTACACGATGGCTCACCGCGACGAGGCCACCGAGATCATGGTCAAGCACGTCGAGTCGCTCGATCCGGCCATCGTCCGCGAGGAAATCGACCTCCTCGAAAAGATCGCCATCAACGACGACGTCAAGGCCAACGGCTTCGGCCACATCCTCCCCGAGAAGATGGCCGCCACCTTCGACTTCATGAACAACAACGTCGAAATCTACGGCGACAAGCTCAAGGTCGAAGACATCTACGTGCCGGGCTTCTTGCCTGAGCCGGGTATCCTTCCGGAAGCGAACTAAGGGTTCCAAACCCACACTCGAACGCCGCCCTCCGGGGCGGCGTTTTTGTTTTGGGCAAACCGGGACGAGCCTGTGGCTCACCCCCTCCCTAGCCCTCCCCACAAGGGGGAGGGTGGAGTTTGTTGCTCGATCTGGGCCAAAGACACCCACCCTCCCCCTTGTGGGGAGGATTAGGGAGGGAGAAGGCTCAAGGCTCCGCACTTTTGAACAACGCCGTCGCCCACGAGCGCCACGCCTCTCGTCACCCCCACCGCACTTCCCCCGGGCGAAGACCCGGGGCCCACGAATCCCTCCACTCGCATTGCACGGTGCAATAGTCCCCGGCTCCCCGGCCCGAGTAGTTCCGTGGCTGAGACACGAAACAAGCCAGCACGTCTCCCTCCCCCTTGCGGGGAGGGGACAGGGGTGGGGGTAAGCCCCAACCTCAGCACCCCTGGCTCACCCCCTCCCTAACCCTCCCCACAAGGGGGAGGGTGGGGTTTGTTGCTCGATCTGGCCAAGGACACCCACCCTCCCCCTTGTGGGGAGGGCCAGGGAGGGGGAAGGCCACAAGCTCATTGCCCCAAAACAAAAATGCCGCCCCCTCTCGGGGACGGCACGTTTCTCCTCCGCGGCGTTCCTGCCTCAGGCGGGTTTCACCACGCTCTTGAACTCAACCAGCACATTCGCGTAGCGCGCCCTACCGACATTCTCCAGCTCATGCGGCATGCCCGGCTCGCGCCACAACGCATCCCCCGGCTTCTCGGCCGTCGGCTTCACGCGCCCGTCGGCAAACCGCATGACATTGTCGCCATCGGTCAGCGGCACGACCAGATACGGCAGATCATGCTGATGCCACGCCTGGATTTCCCCCGGCTGCAGCTCCAGCTTCCACACGCGGATTGTGTCGTTCTCGAAGATGACCTCGTCACCGATCGTACCGAGCTTGGTGCCTTCCGGCATTCCCGTTTCGGACATGCTCACTCCTTGGATTTGAGGCGCGCCTGCAGCGCTGCCGGGTTGGTCTGGAAATAGCGTTGCCGGCGCTCCGGCGCGTAAGCTGCAAGCTGGGTGTACGGCTCGACCAACCCCATGGGGAAGGGCCAGTCGGAGCCGAACACCACACGCTCGCCCCCAAACGTCGCCTCGGCATGGATAGCCGCGGCTTCGCTGTGACAGATGCAATCGACATAGATGCCGGGGATGACCTTGGAAGGTGCGGCCCTGGAGGTATCCACCCCCGGCCGCGCCGTATCGAAACCACGCTCGAACCGCCCCGCCACCATCGGCAGCAGGCCCCCGCCATGGGCGAAGCACGGCATGATGTTGGGATAGCGCTCGAGCACGCCGGCGAAGATCAGGTGACCCAGCGCCACCGTGCTCTCGTAAGGATTGCCGAGGAGATTGGTGAGATAAAACGACTTGAGCCGCCCATCCCCGCACTCGCCCGGATGGAAGAACACGAAAGCCCCGGCCGCATCGAGCACCTGCCAGAGCGGCTCGAACTCGGCCATGCCAAGCGTACGCTCGTCGCCGGTCCCGGCGGGCATGGCAAAGAGGTTGTGGCCCCTGGCCGTGTAATCGCGCGCGATGGCGATGGCGGTTTCCGGGTCCTCGGTCGGCAGGTGCACCAGTGCACTCAGCGTCCCGTCCGACGCCGCCGCAATAGCGTCCAGCCCGTCATTGATATAGGCGGCCCAGGCCCGCGCCTCGTCTCCACGAAGCTGCTGCCTGTAGAGCGGCGGCGGGGCCGAGATGAAGGCATGCTCCACCTTGTTCTCGCTCATCCACTTCTTGAGCGCCTCGGGCTTGAAGATCGGCTTCATGCCGACCTTGTGCCCGTCGATGATCATGGCCTCGCCATCCCAGCTCACGCCCTCGATGGCCGCGAGCCGGTCTTCCACCACCGGGATCAGATGCGCATGAACGTCGAGCAGAATACCTTCGGTCATCACTTCCGTCCGATGATGGTCTTGTAGAGGCCTTCGATGTCGGCGCTGGCCATGGGCAGGATCGCCGCCACATGGTCGTCCGGGCGCAGTAGCACCACGACGTCTTCGCCCAGACCGAGCTTGTCGCGCACCTTGTTGCCGATATCGAGCAGCGCACGGTCGCGCAGGCCGGAATCGAGCGACGCGTCCCAGCGCGAAACCACGTAGCTCTTGAGCCCCGGCAGCGTGTCGGCCGGAATGTCCGGGCGACGGCGCACATCGGTGAAGTAGAGCGCCGCAAAGCTGTCGTCGCAGAGGTCGTGGAGGTAAGTCCGCCCGCCCTGCCCGTCGAACACCGGCATGTCGGCGATACGGTCGCCGACGCGCAGGTTGGTGCGCTCGGTCTTGACGATCGACCAATCCCCGGCGCCTTCGGCATCCACCTTCACGCCCAGGAGCGAACGGGTCATGGCGTTGGCCCAGTCGGTGCCCGACATGGCCTTGGCCTCGCCGGTCTCCCCGCCCATGAGCTTTCGCGCGGCTTCGGCCATTTCGCCAGAGCCGTGCGCGGCCAGCGGCTGCTGCTCGCGTTCATAGCCGTTGAGCAGGCTGTCGTCGGCCCAGCCGCGCAGCACCCATGCCAGGCGCCACGGCAGGTTGATGGCGTCAAGCACGCCGGTATTGAGCCCCAGCGCCCACATCGGTGTGATGAGGTGGGCGGCGTCGCCCATCAGGAACACGCGGTCATTGCGCCACTTGGAGGCAATGCGATGATGCACGCGATAGATGACGGTGTTGAGCACTTCGAGCGAGGTCACGTCGCCCACGAAGTGACGCACCTTGGCTTCCAGCTCCTCGCGCGTGGCCTCTTCGGCCCCCGGCGCCAGCGGGAACAGGAACCGCCAGCAATGGGGCTGGCGCACGAGGATCATCCACTCCGCCGGATCGGCGAAATAGGCCAGGTACGGGTAGTCGCGCGGATTGGCCTTGTCGAGATCGACCTTGATGTCGACAAGCATGTAGCGCACGTCCAGCGACACGCCCTCGACCTCGATCCCCAGCTGCGTGCGCACCGTCGAACGGCCGCCATCGCAGGCGAGGAGGTAAGACCCTTCGACTTCCTTGATGCCCTCGGGCGTCTCGAAGCGGGCGACGACGCCGTCCTCGTCTTGGGTAAAATCGATCAGCTTATGACGAAGGTTCACCCAGCCTTCCGGCAGGTCTTCCAGCCCCTCAGCCAGGATCGGCTCCAGGTGATGCTGGGGAATGTTGAGCACGAACGGAAAGCGCGTCTCGTCGAAGAGGTGTTCCGTCATCACCGAGGCGCGACGCTGGTTGGTCGCGCGCTCTATCTCGCCGATCTCGTCCAGCCGCAGGGCCTTGGAGAGCACAGCCTTGTCTACGCCATAGCGCCGGAAGGCTTCCACCGTGCGCGTCAGGATCGTGCCGGCCTTGGTGTCGGACGAGAAGGCATTGTCTTCCTCGAACGAGCGGAATTCGATGCCGTAGAATTTGAGCGCCAGCGCGGTCATCAGACCCACCGGACCCGCCCCGACAACCAGAACTGGCTTCATGGCTTTCCTCTAGAGAGTTTTAGTCTTCGTCTTTTGTGTAAGCCATGTCGCGGCTCAGGACCGACGCGCTCATCGTCGCGGCGTCCGAGAGCAGGAACATGAGCGGACCCACCACGTCTTCGGGCGAACCGACGCCCAGCGTGTTCTTCCAGCTGTCGCCTTCCGCGCCCGGATTGGCGTTGCGGTATTGCGGGGTGTCGATGACGCCCGGCCAGATCACGTTGACCTTGACCCGGTGCTCGGCCACTTCCTTGCCGGCGCTCTTGAGGAAGGCGATGAGGCCGGCCTTGGTCGCCGCATAGGCAGAGGCCTTGGCCCAGCCCTGGTGGGCGAGACCGGAAGAGAACGCCACGATGGAGCCGCGGCGGCGATCGATCATGCCGCCGATGGCCGCCTGGTAGCACCAGACCACGCCATTGAGGTTGACCCCGATGACCTTCTCCCATTCGGAAGGGTCCATCTCATGGATATTGGTGCGCGGCTGGATCGCGGCGCCGCAGACGAGCCCGTCGATATGCCCGAACTCGGTTTCGATGCCCTCGAAGGTCGAGAACACCGCCGCGCGGTCGGAAACGTCCAGCTTGCGGGTGGCAATGGCGGGCGCTTCTGCCCGAAGGCTCGCCATCGCGTCTTCATTCATGTCGCAGACCACGACCTGCGCACCGGCCCTGGAGGCCGTCAGCGCCAGGGCCCGTCCGATGCCGTTGGCCCCGCCGGTAATGACGATCACATCGCCTGTGGCATCGAACGTTGCTTTCATTTGGTCTCGCTCATCGAAGGAATGTCGGTCGTGCCGTGAAGGTCGGCCTCGACCACGCGGTTACGCAACTGGCCCAGCCCCGTGCCCGAAACGACCATCTCGTCACCCGGTTTCAGGAAGATCGCCGGTTCGCGCGCATTGCCGATGCCCGACGGCGTGCCGGTGATGATGATGTCGCCCGGCTCAAGCGTCATGCCGAACGAGAGTTCGGCCACGAGCTCGGCAATCGGGAACGCCATCTGCTTGAGCTTGGCGCTCTGCATGGTCTGGCCGTTGAGGGTCAGCTCCAGCGTGATCTCGGGCACGTCCAGTTCATCGCCGGTGACGATGAAGGGGCCGATCGGCATGGTCTTGTCGATGCTCTTGCCCTTGAGCCACTGCCCGCCATGGCGGCGCTGCAGGTCACGCTGCGACACGTCGTTGGCGAGGAAATAGCCGAACACATAGTCCAGCGCCTCGGCCTTGGAGACGGAGCGGCATCTTTTGCCGATGACGATGCCGACTTCGGCCTCGTAGTCCCATTTGGCCGAGATATGCGGGTCCAGCCCGATCTCGTCGCAGGGGCCGATCACCGTGTTCGGGCCCTTGGTGAAGAACGTCGGCGCCTTGGGCTTGTCGACGTCCTGTCCCTCGCGCTTGCCGCGGCTTTCTTCAAAATGGTCCCAGTAGTTCCAGCCGGTGCAGAGCACGTCGCGGCTGAAACGCTGGATCGGTGCCATCAGCTTGGCATCGGCCAAGGGAATCGTGTCGAGCGGCGAGGCTTTCACCAGCCGCTCGATTTCGGCCTTGCCCCGTCCGATGAGGGTGACCATGTCACCCTCCTGGGCCGGCAGCAGACGGATCAGTTCGCCTTCGACTAAGCCGACGCGCGGCGAGCCGGAGACATTGACGGTAGCAAGACGCATCTTTTCTTCTTAGCCGTTCGGCAGCACCGCAATGGCGCTGATCTCGATGAGGTATTCGTGGCTGACCATCTTGGCGACCTCGACCATGGTCGAAGCCGGGACCGGCGCCTTGAAGTACTCGGCGCGGACCTTGTGGATGATCGGGAAGTGCTCGATGTTGCGGACATAGACGTCCACGCGAACGATGTCCTCGAGCCCGCCGCCGGCAGCCTCGGCCGCCGCCTTGAGGTTCTCGCAGACCTGACGGGTCTGGGCTTCCACATCGCCGATACCGGCAATGGTGCCATCGGCCTTGCGGGCCGTCATACCCGAGATGAAGACCAGCTTGCCCTTCGCTTCGATCGTGGTCGCCTGCGAGAAGTGACCATTCGGCTTTGCGAGCTTGTCGCTGGTGATCTGCTCTTTCATTTTTTCCTCTTTCAGAAGTAACTCTGGACGTCGACGCCCAGGGATGCACCCGTCTCGACCAGGCTTTTCCAGGCGGCGGGTGAAACTTTGGCGCGGCCATTGGCGCCAGTGCGGGCGGCATAGGCGAGCTCACCGGGCGCGAACACGCGTTCGACACCAGGCGCGCGGCGCGAAGCCGAAACACGATCGAGCTCTGACTTGGCCCGGCCTTCGAACTGCTCCTCGGGCACGAAGTGTCCGACATCGATGGCGATGAAGACGTTCGAGCACCGATAGGGCGTTGCCATGTTGCCGTAGAGGCCATTGACCTCGGCGCCGATATTGCCGCCCGAGAGCCCGCCGGTCAGCAGGTCGACCATGAAGGCGAGACCGAAACCCTTGGGGCCGGCAGCCGGCAGCAGCATGCCCTCGATGGCCTTCTGCGGATCGGTGGTCGGCGCGCCGTCCTTGTCGGCAGCCCAACCCTCGGGGATGGACTGGCCGGCAGCGGCGGCATTGCGGATCTTGCCCATGGCCACGGCGGAAAGCGCCATGTCCACTTCCGGCCGGAATTCGCCCGCGCTCGGCACGGCGATGGCCAGGGGATTGTTGCCCGTCAGCGGCTGCGCGCCACCGGTGGCCGGCATCAGCGGACGCGTATTGGACATCACGATGCCCACCGCGCCTGCATCGGCCATCATGCGCGCATAGCGCCCGGCCGTACCGAAATGGAAGGCGTTCCGCACGGCGACGGTCGCCATGCCGAACTTCCTGGCGCGCTCGACGGCGATCGCCACCGCCTGGCGGGCGGTAAGCTGGCCGAGCACGTCGCCGGCATCGATCACGACGGCGGCGTCATTGTCCGAGACGATCTGCCCCTCCGAGCCCTTGGCGACCGAACCGGCCTTGAGGCGCTCGACATACATCGGCACCAGCATCACGCCATGGGAAGCGACGCCTTCGATATCGGCGGCAACCAGGTCCTCGGCGACGATCGCCGCGGCTTCCGGCGCCACGCCGCAACCTTCAAAGATCGCGGCGACGGACTTGGCCAGCGCCTCAGCCGAAACCGGCTCGTTGGGAGCATTGGTCATCAGCGGGCATCCTCGTCATTGTCGTACCAGTCCGGACGCACGGGGTAGTGCGGGCCGTCATAGATCTCGACCACGACGGTCTCTTCATGCGCGAGCGTGGGCCCGTGCACATTGCCCTTGGGATTGCAGTAGAACGAGCCAGGCTTCAGCGTGACGCCGGTCTTGGTGTATTCGTAATGGCCCGAGAGGCAGAACATCATCTGGTTGGACGCATGCAGGTGCGGCGTCGGGATGCTGGCGCCCTTCTCGAACTTGATCAGGGCAACCGAAGCGCCGGTCGCATCGTCGCGCCACAGCATCTTCTCATGCACGCCCTTGAGCGACTTTGCCCGCCAGGGCATGTCGTTCGACTGGATCAAAATCTCCTCGAGAGAGGGCATGCCCGGGGGCGTCACTGGAAGTCCGTCGTTGGCCACGAGTCACCTAAATATCAACTTTCGCTTTAGATGATATTTCACGTGATGCGAAAAGCCAAGAGCTAAGTGGCGAGCGTGTGGAAAGGGAAAGTTCAGCGCCCCTGGCACCCCCTCCCTAGCCCTCCCCACAAGGGGGAGGGTGGGTGTCTCTGGCGAGATCGAGCAGCAAACCCCACCCTCCCCCTTGTGGGGAGGGCCAGGGAGGGGGAAGGCCCCAAACACCGTCCGCGCGTAGTGGTCTCCCTCCCCCTTGCGGGGAGGGGACAGGGGTGGGGGTAAGCCCCACTCCTCCTTCCGCGAAATCAGGTCACCAAAGCCCGCCCGAAAAACAGAACGAGCCCCCTACTCCGCCGGAAACCGCCCCGGCACCGGAGCCCCCGCCTGCAGCTTTTCCAGCCGATCCCGCAGCGCCTTGATATGCGCCTGCATGAAATCGCCCGCCTCTTCCTCCCGGCCCGCCACCACCGCATCGGCGATCTGCGCATGCTGCCGGTTGGTCGCGCCCACATCGATCGTCTGCCAGAGATTGAGGTACCAGAACCGCGTCGAGCGCTCGTGCAGCATCCGCGCGAAATCGCCCATCATCGTATTGCCCGAAAGCGTCGCGATCTCGCGGTGGAACCAGCGATCATTGCTGGTAAAGGCCGCGATATCGGGCGGCTCGACATTGGCGTCGGTCGCCGTGGCGATGGCCCGCAGCTTCTCGAGTTCGTCCTCTGACACTTCGCCCGCAGCCACGCGCCGCGCCGCCGAGCGGGCCAGTTCCGGCTCCACCGTCAGGCGGGAATCGAGAATCTTGAGGATTTCGGCGAGGCTGTCCGGCTGAACGATGATGCCCTTGCGCGGCAGCACTTCCACCAGCCCTTCGAGGTGCAGCCGCTGCAGCGCCTGGTGCACCGGCGTCCGCCCGAGGTCGAGCTGCGCGCAGATCGCCGCCTCGTTGAGATATTGCCCGGGCAGGAAGTGAAGGGTGATCACCTTCTCCTTGATCCGCTCATAGGCCTGCTCGACAAGGGATTGCTGCTTCTCGCCAGACGCTCCCGTCTTGCCTTTCCTGGCGCTTGAAGTCTCCGCCATTTCCGCTCCTGTTGCAGACGGGAATGCTGACGTGGCTCGCGTCCACACAAGCAAATATGGCTACTGAAATATCTAAAATCCATCCTCCGCGCCAGCCCGCGCACGGCGATGGCGAATAAGTGCCGGTCTTTTCACGGGATATTCCCCGATTGATTTTCCTGCGCCATACTCGCGCCATCCACGAGGGAGGCCCCAAGATGGCGTCAGAGCAGTCCGCGGCGAGCACGCCGCGCTACGCGCCCTGGAATATCGGAACCGGCCTCGCCTTCGCGCTCTGCGCGCTCGTGGCGGTGCCGCTGGTGGGCATCGATGTCAGCACCATCTTCAGCAACGACGATGGCCAGGTCACCTGGCTGACGCTCTTCATCGGCGTCTTCGCCGTCGGCTGCCTCATCTGGTGGCGCCTTGTCTCGCGCACCCACAAGTTCACGCTCTGGCGCGGCGCCGTTGCCGGCACCTATGTCGCCGTCTTCTCCTATCCCGTCGTCATCGCTCTCGCAGAAATCTTCCAGCGCAACTGGCAGGAGGCGGGCGAGCCGGGCACCATAGCCGAGCGCCTCCAGCACATCCTGCTGCTGAGCGGCCTGACGCTCCTGACCACCGGCTTTGCCGCCATCATCCTTATGGCCGTCATCGGCGCTGCTATCGCCTGGACACAGGGCCGCCGCTTCCCGCAGGCAGCAGCGTTGGGCAAGGAGCAGCGCCGCCGTCGCGGCTTCATCCGCACCCTCCTGCGCGTCACCGGCACCGTCGCGGTCGTGCTCCTCATCGCGCTCGCCGGCACGTTCAGCATCGCCTCGATCTGGCCGCTCGACACCAAGCCGCTCACCTTCGATCCCGCAAGCAGCCACCCCGCCGCCGACTATCCCGCGGCGCTCGCCGCCTTCGATGCCGTCAAGGCCCGCGAGGCCCAGCTCGATCTCCACCCGCGCTGCCATTCGAGCCTCCTGACCCATGGCAGCAAGGTCAAACGCGCCGTCATCTTCTTCCACGGCCTCACCAATTGCCCGGCCCAGATCGACGTTCTCGGGCAGCAGCTCTTCGACCAGGGCTACAACGTCTACATTCCGCGCCTGCCCGGCCACGGCATGGCCGATCCCATGACCACCGCCCTCGCCGACCTCACCGCCGAACAGCTCGTCGCCACCACCAACGAATCCATCGATCTTGCGCAGGGCCTTGGCGATGAAGTCGTCGTCGCCGGCCTCTCCGCGGGTGGCACCATGGTCGCCTGGTCCGGCCAATACCGCGCCGATGCCGGCAACACCGTCTCCATCGCCCCGTTCTTCAGCCCGCATGTCGTGCCGCCATGGGCCGCTCACGCCGCGGCCAGCCTGATGCTGGCGGCCCCCAACATCATGGTCTGGTGGAACCCGCTCGAGCCCTTCCCCTCCGAGGAAATGGATTACGCCTATCCGCGTTACGCCACCCACGCCGTCGCGCAGATCATGCGGCTCGGCCAGGCGATCGATGACAGCGCTCGCCGCGAGGCCGCCAAGGCGCAGAATCTCGGACTTCTCGTCAACGACGCCGATACCGCCGTCAGCAACGCCTTCATCCGCCGCGTCGCCGATGCCTGGCGCGCCGAGGGCCGCCAGGTCGATGTCGAGAACCTCCCCGAAGCCCGCCAGCTCCCCCACGATCTCATCGACCCCCGCCAGGCCGATCAGGACATAGCCTTCGTCTATCCCATCGTCCTGCAGATGATCGCCGGCCAGCCCCCTCCGGGGAACTAATCCCCCTCCCCAGAAGCCGGATTAACCTGAAAGCCCCGCGCATCCGCGCAACCTCAGCCACCGCTGAAGACCCTCGTCAAACGGACATGCCCCCAAATGCATCGAAAAGTCCGCAAAACCCACAAAAGATGGCCAAAGATTACCCGAAATTGAGTCAAAATTTAACGATTTGAGGCCGAGATACAATACAAATTACATTTAGTTTCAATAGCTTACCTAGTTTTTAAGTACCGAAAAACGCGCGAAAAGCGCACACACCCCACAAATCGCCTATCCCAGCACCTTGCGCACCAGCGGCCGCAACGCCTTGGGCACCACTTCCGGCGCCAGCGACAGCACTTCCCTGAGCGAATAGAGCCCCGTCGCCGCGGCCAGCACCGCGCCTATCCCCGTCGCCACCCAGAAGTCGAGGAAGAAGCATCCGGCCATCGTCACCAGCGTCGCCCCGACATAGGCCAGCGACAGCACCATATTGCCCCGGCTCCACCGAAACCCGCTCAGCCCCCGCGCCACGAAATAGATGATCACTGTGTGCCAGACATAGAGCCCGACAAAGGCCAGTCCCGCGCCGTCCACCCCGATCCACGGCACGAGCAAAGCCGCCAGCCCCACCTGCACTACCGCCGCCGCGACCTCGGTCCAGAAGAACGGCCGCTCCGCCCCCTTGGCCAGCACGATATAGCCCATCGGCCAGGCCACCACGCGCAGCATCATTCCCAGGCAGAACCAGCGCAGCAGCGCCTGCGCATCGGTGAAGGCGGAGGAATAGAAGATCGCGAGCACCACCGGCGCCAGCGCGATGGTCGCGATGACCCCCGGCCCCGCCAGCAGCAGGCTCACCCGCGCCTGCTCGTTGACCAGCCGGTTGACCTCGACATTGTCGGAGGCCACCTCGGTCACGCGCGGATAGAAATCGGTCCCCATCGCCTGCAGCACGAAGCCGGCATAGAGCGAGGCGATCCCCCAGGCCGATTGGTAGAGCCCCGCCGCATGCACGCCCTCGGCATGCAGCACGATGATCCGGATGAGATAAGCCGCGCCGGTCGTCAGCAGCGCGCTGGTCATGAAGACGAACCCCAGGCGCAGCAGCGGCCGCATCTGGTCGCGGATCGCCTCGCCCGCCGGCACCGGCTCGACATCGGCCTTGCGCGCATAGAGCGCCGCCGCCACGAAGGTCGCTGCGAACCCGCAGACCAGCGCCGGCGCAATGCCCTTCTCGCCCAGCCACACGATCAGCGCTATCGTCGCTACGGCCCCGGCAAAGACCGAGGCCACGTTGGCCATCGCCAGGTGCCGCGTCAGCCGCAGCCCCTGCAACACCGTGATCGGCGCCGCACCCAGCACCTTGAACAGCACCGCCGCACCCAGGATGGCCACCGCCATCGCCTGCACGTCGCTGCCGAATGTCGCCCACGCCACCGGCACCGCAAGCGCCGCCAGTGCCACGCCCCCGATCACCGCCAGGATCGCCGAGAGCCCCTTGACCGCCGCGACGGTTCGCCCGATGCGCCGCCGATCACCGGAACCGTTGGCTTCCGAAATCTGCCGCACCCCGCTCGACGCCACCCCCATGCCTGCAACCGAGCCCGCAAGGTCCACCACGAGGTAATAGATGCCGACAAGGCCGACACCGGCCGGCCCCAGCAACAGCGCCACCGCCTTCATGCGCACGACCGAGATCAGCGTGACAACGAGATAGGAGAGGCCGATCACCGCCGTCGACCGCAGGATCTGGCCGTAGCTCCTGCTGGGGGCCTTGCTGGCCGGCGGCTCTTGGGCCGCGATCGTATCGGACATAGCGGACCCGGGTTTCGCTCCAATGGCGGAAAGTCCCACCGGGGGCCCGCCGCGGCCATAGACCGAACGTGCTATCCGGCCCGGTAGAGCACCATGCCGCTCCCCATCGTCTCGTTCGGCCGCCGGATGAAGCCGTAGCGCTCGTAGAACCCATCCTTGCCGCCCGCCGACATCAGCCCCAGCATCGCGCCCGGCCCCGCCGTTTCCTCGAAATAGGCCAGCGCTGCCCGCACCAGCCTGTCGCCCAACCCTCGCCCCTGCCGCCCCGAGGCAACCAGCACATCGTGAAGATGAAAGTAGAGCGCCCCATCGCCCACGACTCGCGCCATCCCCACCAGTTCCGCGCCGTCCCACAACGTCACGCAGAACAGCGAGCCCGCCAGCGACGCCTCCGCCACCAACGGCGCGATCGGCTGCCAGCCGACAGAGCGGCGCAGGCTGTTATAGGCTTCGACCGAAGGCGTCTCGCGCCGCAATTGCAGCTCCAACCGCGTCCTCCCTGGCGGGCGCAGTGCCGCACCCCGCTGAATCTCGCACCGGGCGGGCTTCCGCTTCGCCTCGCAAGCCCTTATAGCAGGCGGCGCCGGAAACTTGGGGCATGCCATGACCGCCAGAAACTACGTTATCGATGAAATGATCTCAGCTAAGGCCATCGCCGCGCGCGTGGAGGCTTTGGCCAAGGAAATCTCGGAGTTCTACAGCGGCACCGAGAAGCTCGTCGTCGTCGGCCTGCTCCGCGGCTCCTTCATCTTCATCGCCGACCTGGTGCGCGAACTCGACCTACCGGTCGAGGTCGATTTCCTCGAAGTCTCGAGCTACGGCAACTCGACCGAGTCCAGCCGCGAAGTGCGCATCCTCAAGGACCTGCGCGGCGAGATCGAGCACCGCGACGTGCTGCTGGTCGAAGACATCGTCGATACCGGCTACACCCTGCGCCACGTGCTCGACATCCTCAACACGCGCCACCCCAACCGCATCGAGGTCTGCGCCCTGCTCGACAAGCCGTCGCGCCGCGAGGTCGACGTCAAGGCGCGCTGGATCGGCTTCGAGATCCCGGACAAGTTCGTGGTCGGCTACGGCATCGACTACGCCCAGCGCAACCGCAACCTCCCCCATATCGGCGCCGTCCGCTTCACCGACGCCGGCTGAGCTCACGGCTCCCGGATACTGTCGTCGAGCCCCCGCAGCAGCGGGTAGAGGAAGTAGGAGATGATGGTGCGGGTGCCGACCTTGATCTCGGCCGTCACCGTCATGCCCGGCAGCAGGTGCATCGGCCCTTCGCGCGTATCGAGGCTCTTGTCGTCGATCAGCACGCGCGCCTTGAAGTACGGCATGGCCGCCGCCCCCTGCGCATCGGCCTTGCCGTCCGGCGTGAAAGCGTCGCGGCTCACCGTGCGGATCGAACCGTCGGCGGTGCCGAACTTCTGGAACGGGTAGGCGTCGAACTTGACGCGGGCGACATCGCCCGCCGCCACCTGCCCGATATCGCGCGAATTGACCGACACCTCGGCTTCGAGCGGCACGTCGACCGGCACGAGCGTCACCACCGGCTCCGCCTCGCGCACCACCGAGCCGATGGACTTGGCCGCCAGCTCCAGCACCACCGCGTCGGACGGCGCCGTCAGCGTCACCATGTTGCGGCGCAGCTCCATCTTCTTGAGCTCCTCGGCCGCCTCGTCGCGCTTGCCGCGGAAATCGACGAGCTGCTCCATCGTCGCCCGGCGGTAATCCTGGATGAACGCCGCCCGATCGGCCTCGAGCTTGGCGATCGTATGCTCGGCCTCGACCCGGCTCCCCTCCATCTGGGCCCGCGTCGCATCGACATCGAGCCGTGAATTGCGGGACGTGAGAAGGTCGAGCAGTGAGCCGTTCTGCTTGTCGAACAGCGCCTGTCGCGTGGATTCGATCTGCGCCAGCGTGTCGGACTGGTTCTTGAGCACCGCCTCCTGCGACCGGCTGCTCTCCATCGCGGCCTGCTGCACGGCCACCTGCTGGTCGAAATTCTGCAACTGCGCCGCATAGTACGCGCGCCGCTGCTGGAAGAGCCTTACCTGCAACTGCTCCTCGTCGGAGCTCCCCGCGAGGGTCGCGTAGTCGCTCCCGTCGAGCTCCGCCTGGCTGCGGCTCACCTGCGCGTCGAGCACCGCCAGCCGCGCCTTCTGCCTGTCGACATCGGCCTGCGTGAAGGTCGGATCGAACGTCACCAGCGTCTGGCCGGCTTTGACCACATCACCCGGCTCCACATCGATCGTACGGATGATCGAGGTTTCGAGCGGCTGGACGACGATGGTCGGCTGCGTGGTCACGAGCTTGCCCGGCGCCACCACGATCTCGTCGACCGAGGACACCGACGCCCAGGTCACCGCCGCGATCAGGAACGCGGTGATGCTGTAGAGCGTCATCCGCGCCACCCGCGGCGGCACCCGCTCCTCAAGCTCCACCGCATCGCTCTGGAACTCGGAAATCACCTGCACGGGCTTGCGCCCATCGTCCGGTGCCTTGACCTCGACCGGCTTTGACCGCCGCTTCTCTTCGGCTGCTTTCGCAGCCGGCTCGACGACCTTCATTTCACTCGACTTGGCTGTCATGCGACCTGCCTCGTCTGCTGGTTCCACAGATGCCGATAGGTGACGCAGCGCGTCAGCAACTGCTCATGCCGCCCGACATCGGCCACTCGCCCGCGCTCGATGACCAGGATGGCATCAGCATCGGTGAGCGTGGAAAGCCGGTGGGAAACGATGATGACCGTCCGCCCCTTGGCGATCGAGGCGAGGTTGCGCCGGATGATCGCCTCGCTGTCGGGATCGAGCGCGCTCGTGGCCTCGTCGAAGATCAGCAACTTGGGGTCGGTGATGAGCGCCCGCGCGATGGCCAGCCGCTGCTTCTGCCCGCCCGAAAGGTTGGCCGCGTTCTCCTCGAGCATGGTGTCGAACCCGCGCGGCAGTCGCTCGATGAACTCATCGGCGCCCGCCATCCGCGCGGCCTCCGCCACTTCCTCGAACGTCGCATCCGGCCGCGCCGAGGCGATGTTGTCGCGCACCGAGCCGCGGAAGAGGAAATTGTCCTGCAGCACCACGCCGATACTGCTGCGCAGATGCACGAGGTCGATCTCGCGGCTATCGAACCCGTCCATGCGCACCAGACCCTGCTGCACCTGATAGAGCCCCTGGATGAGCCGCGTCACCGTGGTCTTGCCCGATCCGCTCTTGCCCACGATGCCGAACACGGAGCCCGAGGGAATCGAGAACGACACCCCGTCCAGCGCCGGCGCACCGTCAGGGCCGTAGCGGAAGGAAACGTCCTCGAAGTCGATCTTGCCGGTCAGCACCGGCCGCAGGCCCCGGCCCCGGCCGAACTGCTCGGGCTGCCGGTTCATCACTTCGCCGAGCATCCGCACCGAAAGCGCCACTTCCTGGTATTCGTGCACCATGGTGACGATCTGCACCAGCGGCCCCGACACGCGCCCGGCCAGCATGTTGAACGCCACCAGCGCACCGATGGTCATGGTGCCGTTGAACACATCGAGCGCACCCAGCCCGATGATCGCCACGCTCATCAGCTTCTCGACCAGCGAAGTCAGCGCCTGTGCGGCCGTCGAAATCTTGTCGACCTGGAAGCGCACCGAGATGGACTGCGCCGAGTAATCGTCCCACACCTTGCGCTGGCGCGGCTCGAGCGCCAGCGACTTGACCGTGCGCATGCCGTGGACCGTTTCCACCAGCAGCGCCTGCCGGTCGCCCTCGGCCTTGTAGAGGTCCTGCAGCCGCCGCCGGAACGGCCCGATAAGCAGCAGCACGATGACGCCGACCAGCAACGCAAAGCCGACAACGACGAGGGTCAGCTTGACGCTGTAGAGCAGCAGCACAGGCAGGAAGACGAAGAGCGACAGCCCGTCGAGCAGCGTCAGGAACAGCCGACCGGTGAGGAATTCGCGGATGCGCGCCGTCTGCTGCATGTGCTTGACCAGCACGCCGGCCGAGGCCTGCTCGAAAAGCGCGATGGGCAGGTTGAGGAGATGCCCGAAGGTGCGCGTCGCCACCCGGATGTCGATGCGATTGGTGGCGTAGAGCAGGAGGTATCGTCGCAGATAGGTAAAGGCGGCATCGAAGATCAGCGCCGCCCCGATGCCGATCGTCAGCACGGTGAGCGTGGCGTAGCTCTCGTGGATCAGCACCTTGTCGATGACGAGCTGGAAGAAGATCGGCGTCGCCAGGCCCAGCGCGTAAAGCACGATGGCCGCAATCGCGACGTCTCCGAAGAGCCGCCTCTGCTTGAAGATTTCCGGCAGGAACCAGCGCAGGCCGAAAGGCTGCTCGGGATCGCCCAGCTTGAAGGTACGCTTGAGGAAAACGACCTCGCCATTCCAGCGGCTGGCGAACTGGTCGCGCGCGATGAGCAAAGGCTCGGGCCGCTTGGCCAGGGGATCGAGGATACGAACCGCGTCCGGCGTCTTGCCGTCCACCGTTTCGGCGGGCCCGGCCACGATAACCCAGTTGCCATTGCTCAGTTGCGCCAGCACCGGATAGGCATCGCGCAGCTTCAGCAGTTCCTTCCAGCCCATCCGGGACGAACGGGCCCGCAGCCCGCCATCCTTGGCCATGCGCAGGAGCTGTCGCGGGCTCAGCGGCTGGTCGCCCAGCGCATAGTCATGAACCAGCCTGTCGGGGGCCATGTCCACGCCGTGGTGGCGGGCCACGAAAGCCAGGCAATGCACGCCGGTACGGGAGGTATCACTCATCACTGGCCACCGACTTCAGGGCGCTGGAGGAACGCGCTAGTTGAAATTGGGCGAGGCGTTGGGCGCAGGCGGCGCGGCGCTGGTCTCGACCTGCGGCGCAGCCTCGTCGGGCTTGGGCATCAGGTCGTTGAGCCGACGGATCGCACCGGCCTCGACCAGCCCGGCCTGCGCCTTCTGCATCAGGTCGACCGCATTGGCGAAAGCATCGACCGGCATCACGATCCGCTGCCGGAAGACGGCGCGGGGATTGCCGTGCTCGTCCTTCTCGGTGGGCGACAGGCTCACCAGATTAATGCGGACGATCGAGCCGGTAACGGTGATCTCGCCGACGCCATCGGCATAGAGTTCATCGTGCATGGTTTGCTCCTGCGTGAGAAATGGAATGGGTGTGGGCAAGCGGATTGGGCTGCTGCCAGGCCGGCAGCGGGTCATCGAGCGCCCGCCAGCTTTCGGGCTGGAAGCCGTCATCGGCCATAAGGCAGGCATCGAGCGAAGCGGTGATCGCTTCGCGGTCGAGCGCTGTGCCGATGAACACCAGCTCCTGGCGCCGATCGCCCCATTGCTCGGTCCAGTGCCGATCGAGCAACGTCCGGAATTGTGGGTGAACCGGCCATTGCTGGCGCGGCACCGCCGCCCACCAATAGCCCTTGGCCTCGCACCGGCTCTGTGCTCCGGCGACGGACAGCACGCCGGCCCATTCCGGGCGCGTCGCGACCCAGAAATGCCCCTTGGCGCGAATGACGCCCGGCCAGCCGCGCTTCACCTGCGCATGGAACCGCTCGGGATGGAACGGCGCGCGGGCGCGGTAGACGAAGCTCGAAATCCCGTATTCCTCGGTCTCGGGCACATGCCCCTGCGGATTGAACAATTCCTTGTGCCAGAGCGGGTGGGTCGCCGCCTTTGCCTCGCTGAAAAGCCCGGTATCGAGCACCTGCCGCAACGGCACGTTGCCGAAATCGGTCTCGACCACCCGTGCATCCGGATTGAGCGCCTTGACGATCCGCCGCACCTCGGCGACGCGGCTCGTGGCCACGCTCGAGATCTTGTTGATGACCACCACATCGGCGAACTCGATCTGCTCGACCAGGAGGTCGATGATCGTCCGCTCATCGTCTGCGGCACGCACTTCGCCGCGATCGCGCAGCATGTCGCTGCCCGAATAGTCGGCGAGGAGGTTGGCCGCGTCGACCACCGTCACCATCGAATCCAGCCGCGCGAAATCGGCCAGCGCCAATCCCGTCACGTCGCGGAAGGAGAAGGTGGCCGCGATCGGCAGCGGCTCGGCAATGCCGGTCGCCTCGATGAGGAGGTAGTCGAACCGTTTCTCTGCCGCCAGCCGCCGCACCTCGGTGAGGAGGTCCTCCCGCAGCGTGCAGCAGATGCAGCCATTGGTCAGTTCGACCAGCGTCTCTTCCGTCCGCGACAGTCCCGCCCCGCCGTCACGCACCAGGTCGGCATCGATATTGACCTGGCTCATGTCGTTGACGATCACCGCCACTCGCAGGCCTTCGCGGTTCATCAGCACATGATTGAGCAGCGTCGTCTTGCCGGCGCCGAGAAAGCCGGTGAGCACTGTGACGGGGAGCTTGCCGCTGGCGCGTTCGAGATTCTGCATCTAGGCCGCCAGCGGCTGGAAGATGACGTCGACATAGTAATTGGTCTTGTTGAAGCTCGACGTCGGGAACACGTCGCCCGTGCCATAGGCGTAGAGCCCGTTGGCGCCGCTCGGTGCGCTGAGGTGACCGCTGGTGAGCTGGGCGCTGAAGAAATCGCCCGTTGCCCCATAAGTACCCTGCGACCCGTAGGAAACGACGTATTGCGTATTGGCCGAGATCGATACCGGTTGCGTCAGCATCACCGTCTGCCAGCCGCTCGCGCTCTCGCTGGTCGTGGTAGCGCTCGCCAGTTGCGTGCCGGTCGAGGTCCAGAGATTGGCCGTATGCGGTCCGTTGTCGTTGGCGGCCTTGTAGAAGCGGATGCCGGTTATGGTGCCCGCCACATCGGCCTGGAACGTCATGCCGAGCTGGACCGGGGTGTTATCCTGGTAGAACTGGGTCGGCGCCGCCGTATCGGCGAAGAGGCTCTGCCCCGCCCCGCTCTGCTGCGCCTCGACCTGCAGCGAAACCGTCGCCGAAGACGTGCCGCCGCGACCATCCGAGATCGCATAGGTGAAGTTCGCCGCCCCGGCATAGCCGCTGTCGGGCGTGAAGGTGATGGTCTTGTTCACCGCATTGTAGCTGACGCTGCCATGGTTGGCGCCCGAGACGCCGGTGATCGAAAGCGGATCGCCATCGGCATCGGTGTCGTTGGCGAGAAGCGTATTGGCCGCGATCACCAGCGCCGAATTCTGCACCGCCGTCAGCCCGGTATCGTTATTGGCCACCGGGTTGGAATTGACGGCCTGCTGGTAGACCACGTCGACCCAGTAATTGCTGTTGCTGTAGCTCTGCGTCGGGAATTGCGAGGTCGCGCCATAGGCATAGACACCATTGCTGCCGGCGGGGGCCGTCAGCGCTCCGCTCGTATGATCGGTCGCGAAGTAGTTGTTGGTCGCGACGTAGTAGCCGTTCGAATGGAACGAGGCCACGTAGGTCGTTCCCGCGCTCACCGTCACCGGGCTCGAGAAATAGACCATCTGCCAGCCGCTCGAGGATTCGTTGGCGAAGGTCGCGCTGGCGAGCAGCGTGCCGGTCGATGTCCAGAGCGAACCGGTATGCGTGCCGGTGTCCTGCGCACTCTTGTAGTAGCGGATACCGGTAATGGTGCCGGTGGCCGAAACCAGGAACTTGACGCCCAGCTCCACCGCCCCCGGATCACCCGACTGCGCCGCGGAAGACCCGTCGGACGCGCCGAAAAGGGTCGTGCCCGAAGTCGCCGAGGTCACCTGCACTTCGACTGCCGCCGAAGCCGTGCCGCCCTTGCCGTCCGAAACCGTGTAGCTGAACCCGCCTGCGCCGAAATAGCCGGCATCGGGGGTAAAGGTCACGGTGCCGGCGACGGCATCGAAGCTCACGCTGCCATGGCTGGCGCCGGAAACGCCGGTCACCGTCAGCGGATCGCCATCGGCGTCGTGGTCGTTGGCGAGGAGCGAGGACACGGCGATGACGATCGGCGTGTTGGTATTGGTGTTGAACCCGCTGTCGTTCGCCGCCACCGGATTGTGGTTGCCGCCCGTCAGGCTGTCGAAGGTGACATCCACCCAATAGTTCGCCGCCCCGTAAGTCCCCGTCGGGAACTGGCTGGTCGAGCCATAGGTGAAAACGCCGTTGCCCCCGGCCGTTGCGCTCGAAAGCGCCGTAAGCGGGCCTGACGTATGGTTCGCGTTGAAATATCCGCCATCGGCAACGTAGTAGCCGTTCGAGTGATAGCTCGCGACATAGGTCGTGTTGGCCGTCACCGAGATGGGATTGGCGAAGGTGAGGGTCTGCCAGCCGCTGGCCGTCTCGTTGCTGAAGGTCGCGGTGGCGAGCAGCACGCCGGTCGAGGTCCAGAGCGAGCCGGAATGCGTACCGGTATCCTGCGCGCTCTTGTAGTAGCGGATGCCGATAATGGTGCCGTCCATCGAGACGGTGAACTTGACGCCGAGCTCGACCGCACCCGGATCCTGCTGCGGCGGACCGGAAGGCGCATTGGCCGCCGAGAAGAGGCTGGCGCCGACAATGCCCTGCTTGACGTCGACATTGACCGTCGCGGTCGAGGTACCGCCACGTCCGTCGCTGATCGTATAGGTGAAAGTCCCCGCGCCCGAATAGCCGCTATCGGGCGTATAGGTCACTGCGTTGTTGACGCTGTCGAAGGCGACGGTACCGTGGGTGGCATTGCCGACCGAGAGGATGCGCAGCGCATCGCCATCGGCATCGGTATCGTTGCCGAGCAATTGTGCCGCCGACAGCACCAACGGCACGTTCCAGCCGCCCCGAACATTGTCGTCATGTGCGACAGGCACGGTGTTGACCGCGGTCGAGGTGAAGACCACGTCCACCCAGTAATTGGTGTCGCTGCTCTGCCCCGGGAAATCGCCACCCGTGCCATAGACATAGACACCTGCCCCGATCGGGGAGGAAAGCAGGCCGCTCTGGTAGGTGGTGTTGAAGTAGCCGGTATCGGCCGAGTAATAGCCGCTCGTGTGATAGGACGCGATGTAGAGCTGCCCCGCCTGCACGGTAATCGGGGTCGTGAACATCAGCGTCTGCCAGCCGCCCGAAGACTCGTTGCTGAACGTCCCTGTGGCGAGAAGCGTGCCCGTGCTCGTCCACAGGCTACCCGTGTGTGTGCCGATATTGAGCGGGCCCTTGTAGAAGCGGATGCCATCGATCGTGCCACCGGTCGCCGCGGAGAACTTGACGCCCAGCTCCACCGAGTTGCGCTCGTATTCGAGTGCGTTGACCGGCTTGTTGGCATAGGTCCAGAGGCTGGAAGTGGACGGCAGCGTCACCTGGATCTGCGTGCCCGTTGAAGCCGCGCCGATATTGAGGCTGTCATCGGTCGCGCGCGCCACGATGTTGTAGGTACCGCTGGCCTGCGCGATCCAGGTATAGCTCCAGTTCGTCGTGCCATCGGCCTTGCGCCACGTCGTTCCGCCATCGACGGAAACCTCGATTCCTGCCACGCGCCCGCCGCCCAGATCCTGGGCGGTGCCGGTGATGGTGAACCGCTGGCCTTCGGTATAGGCAGCGCCGGCCTGCGGGCTGGTGACGGAAGCCACCGGCGCCTGGTGATCGGTCGACTGCGAGGCGAGCATCAGGCTGGCATCGAGCGTGGTCGGCTGCACGCCCATATCGGCGAACATGTTGACCATGGCCTGCTGCACATTGGGGTCGACCGGTACGCCCTCAAGCTCGTGCTGGGCATTGAGACCCCACGACCACATGACCGAACCGGCGCTGAACACCAGCGCCCCGCTCTGCTGGTCGCGATACATGGTGAGGCTGTGCGTGGCGTTGCCCGGCCCGACCGTGTTGCCGTAGTCGAGAAGGTACGTGTCGACCGCGATATTGGACAGCGACAGGTTGATAAGACCGGCCGGGCGGAAGCCGTTATCGACGTCCGAGTTCCACTCGTAGCCCAGCAGCCCGTTGACGAGCTGGCCGCTCTGCCCGGGCAGCGTGTTGGAGATCGCCGTGTTCCGCCAGAAGCGCAACTGCGTCATCTCGTAGGGAATGGAGATCGTATCCGTCCGCCACGAGTCGACCGAGAACATGGTCCCGATCAGCGAGTTTTCCGGCTCCTGGCCCGGATCGGCAAAGCGCGTATCGCGCCAGGTCGCGGTCGAACCGGCAGCCGGGTTGATGTCGGTATTCGCCCAGGTGTCCTTGTAGCAGGTCATCGTGCGGTAGGGCGTGCCGTTCCCGTCGATGCTCTCGTTCCACTGCACCTTCCAGTAGCAGTCATTGCCGCCCCAGAACGCCAGGTTGACGCCCGCATCGCGCGCCGCCGTCACATTGGCGCGCTGCTCGCCCGACCAGTATTCGTCGTGACCGACCGAGAGATAGACCTGATGGTTGAGCAGCAAGCCTTGCGAGCGCGCAACGTCAACGCCCGAGACGTAGGAGACGTCGTACCCGTTCTGCTCCAGCCACTGGATGGCGGGGAATTCCTCGCTGAACACGAAGTCCTGCGGTCCCGCTGCCAAGAATCCAGTCGAGGTATTGGTGATGATCGGACGGTTGTAGCTCACCGCATAGCCGCGCCCGATCGCGCCCAGCCCGCAACCGCAATTGGGCGGCATGTAGGCGATCATGTCGGCCGGATTGAGCGGGGTCGTACCGCCATAAAGGTTCGAACCGCCCCAGGGGTTATAGGCCTGCCAGGTCGTGTCCGAAGTCTGGAAGACGATGTCGCTATGCGAGGAGTCGTCGCGCACGACGAAGGGAATGATATTCTCGCCGGCCGTCCCGTCCTCGCGCACGAGCTTGGCGAAATAGACGCCCGAGACCGCGTCGGCCGGGATATCCCAGGAGGCCGAAACCGACCAGTTACCCGCATCGATCAGCCCGATGCTCGCATCCACGATCGGGTGCGGCTGTATCTGCGCGCTGCTCAATTGCTTGTCAACCACATCGACCAGACGGGCGCCATCGCCGCCGTAATAGCCCATGCGGTAGATTTCGAGCCGGTAATGGGTGGAATCGGTGGCGATCTTGAAGCTCACCGTCCCGCCGACATTGGTGCTGATCTCGGTCGCAAAGCCCTGGATGTTGGCGTCGCCGATATCGGACCGCAGCGCCCAGACTTCACGCGGCGTACCCTGCTTGAGGTTTTCGAGCGCGATCCTGTTGAGCGTCGTCGTCGTGCTGGTGCCGCCGCTGAGCGCGGTCACCGAGTGCGGCGTGGCAGCAAGAGCCGTGAGCGGCGCCGCGCCATCCGAGCCGGTGGCATCGGGAGCCGGGCTCAGCTCGATGTTGAGCGAGACGGTCTTGGCCATGGCTCCGGCCATGGCATCGAAGCTCACCGCATCAGGGAGCGATATCGCAGCCGCATCGACGGTAAGGGCGGTGAGCACCACTCCACCGCCCCCCATCGACCCGGACGCCTGCCCTCCCTGCGGGGCGTACGAGCTATCCTTCGACTGACCGTCGGTTCCCGATGACGAGGCTGTCTGCCCGAAGAGTTGCAGGATCAGCGGCACATCGGTGCCGCCGCTGGCGGCCGATGCCGAACTCGAGGCGCTTGGCGCCGGATCGCTCGGCGCCTTGGCGGCGGCCGTGTCCGGTGCCGGCGCGCCTAGCCCGCCACCTGAAATACTGAGGAATTCGTCGTCGTCCTTGCCGCCGCGCTTGAGCATAGCCCTTCGCGCCGTCTCCGGCGCGCCCCAGGATTCTCGTCAATGCTCGATATTTGCGCCTCTGCTGCGTCTTGGGAAAAGTTCGCAATTTGACCGACACCGGCTATCGAACTAAGTGCCCCCTCCCCCTTTTGGAGTAACCCATAGGGACTGGCCAAAAACAGAAAGCCCGCCGGTAGAGGCGGGCTTCCTGGGGCTGACTCAGCTTTCGCCCGCTGGTGGACCGGCATGCGGAAAGGCCAGTTTCATCGGATCCAGGAGCGCCAGGCCATTGGGACCGATCAGGTTTTCCTCGAGCGCCAGCTCGCTCACCGTGCGGTGCTTGGTCAGTGCGTCCTTGGCGAGACGCGCACTGCGCCTGTAGCCGATAACTGGCACTAGAGCCGTCGCCGTCACCACGCTCGCATCGAGGTGCGCCCGGCACCGCGCCTCATCGGCGACGATGCCCGAGACGCAACGCTCGTCGAACGTGACGATCGCCCGCTCCAGCAATTGCAGCGATACATGGAGGTTGAAGGCGATCAGCGGCTCCATTGCGTTGAGCTGCAATTGCCCGGCCTCGGCTGCCATGGTGATGGCCACGTCATTGCCCATCACCTGGAAGCAGACCTGGTTGACCACTTCCGGGATCACCGGGTTCACCTTGCCCGGCATGATCGACGACCCCGGCTGCACTTCCGGCAGACGGATTTCGCCGATCCCGCCCCGGGGTCCGCTCGACAGCAGGCGCAGGTCGTTGGCGATCTTGGAAAGCTTGGTGGCGATGCGCTTGAAGAGGCCGGACAAGGAAACGAAAGCCCCCATGTCCCAGCTCGCTTCCAGCATATCCCCGGCAAGCTGCACCGGCAGGCCGGAAATCCCGGCCAGTTCCTCGGTCACGATAGCCGCATAGCCTTCGGGCGCATTGAGGCCCGTGCCGACCGCAGTACCGCCGAGGTTGAGCTCGCAAAGCGCCGGCAGCGCTGCGCGGATCGCTGCCACATCCTTACGGAGCGTCGTGGCGAAAGCGCCGAACTCCTGACCGAGCGTCATGGGCACCGCGTCCTGCAATTGCGTACGCCCCAGCTTGACCACGCCAGCAAAGGCGCCGGCCCGGTCCTCGAAACTCGCCGCCAGCCTTTCGAGCACCGCCTCGAGCCTCTTCGAGGCCAGCACCAGCGAGAGCTTCACCGCCGAAGGGTAGACATCATTGGTCGACTGCGCGCGGTTGACGTCGTCATTGGGGTGGATGAAGCCGTAGCTTCCCCGCCCCTGCCCAGCCTTCTCATTGGCGAGGTTGGCAATGACCTCGTTGACGTTCATGTTGACCGACGTACCGGCGCCGCCCTGGATGGCGTCGATCGGGAACGCCCTTCTGTGCCCGCCGGCGATGAGCGCGTTGCAGGCCGCCTCGATGGCCGCCACCTTTTCAGGCGCCAGTGCCCCAAGCTTGCCATTGGCGCGAGCCGCGGCCTTCTTGATCATCCCCAGCGCCACGATCAGGGTATCGAACTGGCCGATCCGGATACCCGATATGGCGAAGTTCTCGACCGCTCGTTGCGTTTGCGCCCCCCAAAGCGCATGCGCCGGTACGTCGATCGATCCCAGGCTATCCTCTTCGCTGCGGAAGATTTTGCCGGTGTTTGCCATTCTCTCCTCGGGGGTCTGACTTCAAATTCAGGATGTGCGAAGCCGGCACGCTCCGAGAAGGAGCGCGCGAGCATTGGTTGCGTATGGCTGGTCGCTGCTAGTGCGACAGGATCTTGGACAGGAACGCCTGGGCGCGATCGCTGCGCGGACTGTTGAAGAACTCGTCCTTGGTCGCGTCCTCGACGATCTCGCCGGCGTCCATGAAGATGATCCTGTCAGCCACCTTGCGGGCAAAGCCCATTTCGTGGGTCACCACCATCATCGTCATGCCCTCGCGGGCCAGCTCGACCATCACGTCGAGCACCTCGTTGATCATTTCCGGATCGAGCGCCGAGGTCGGCTCGTCGAAGAGCATCGCGATGGGGTTCATCGCCAGGCCGCGTGCGATAGCCACGCGCTGTTGCTGGCCACCGGAAAGCTGACCCGGAAACTTCTCGGCATGCGCACGGATGCCGACGCGATCGAGCAGCGTCATTGCGGTAGCGCGCGCCTCCTCCCGGCTCTTGCCGAGGACCTTCATCGGCCCGAGGCAGAGGTTGTCGACGATCGAGAGGTGCGGGAAGAGCTCGAAGTGCTGGAACACCATACCCACGCGCGAGCGCAGCTTGGGCAGGTCCGTCTTGCGGTCGTTGACCTTGATGCCATCGACGATGATCGTGCCGGACTGGATGTCCTCAAGCGCGTTGACCGTCTTGATCAGGGTCGACTTGCCCGAGCCGGACGGGCCGCAGACCACGACCACTTCGCTCTTCTTGACGCTGGTCGTGCAGTTCTTGAGAACCTGGAACTGACCGTACCATTTGCTGATGTCGTTGATTTCGATCATGACGGCTCCACTATCGAACGATTGCAATTCGCTTGCGCAGGGCGCGAACGAGTTGAGAGGCCGCGAACGAAATCACGAAATAGACCAGGGCGGCGAACAGGTACATTTCTACAATTCGGAAGTCGCGCTGGGCGATTTTGGAGGCGGCGCCGAGCAGGTCCGTCACCGAGAGCACATAGACCAGCGAGGTATCCTGGAAGAGGATGATGGTCTGCGTCAGCAGCACCGGGCTCATGTTGCGGAGCGCCTGCGGCAGCACGACGTAGCGCATCACCTGCGAGTAGCGCAGGCCGATGGCATAGCCGGCGCTGACCTGCCCCTTGGAGATGGACTGGATGCCCGCACGCATGATCTCGGCGAAATAGGCCGCCTCGAAGAGGATGAAGGTGATGAGCGCCGAATAGAACGCGCCCACCTGCATCGGCCGCGATGAGCCGGTGACCCATTGCCCGATATAGGGCACGAGGAAGTAGAACCAGAAGATCACGAGCAGCAGCGGCAGCGACCGGAAGACGTTGACGTAGGTCGCCGATATCCAGGAGAGCACCTTGTTGCTGCTCAGCCGCATGAGGGCGAGGAGCGTGCCGAGCACGAGGCCCCCGAGGGTGGCGAGCACTGTCAGGATCAGCGTCAGGCGCAACCCTTCCAGCAGCACGTAGCTGAGCGAGCGGTAGATGACGTCGAAATCGAAATTGGCAAACATGACCCGCCCCTACTTCTTGACCGAGATGAGGCCGGGAACGGCGACACGGGCTTCGATACGGCGCGACACCCACACCACACACATGTTAAGCACGAGGTAGAGGACGGTCGCGGCGGTGAAGGCCTCGAACACCTGGAACGAATATTCCTGCATCGTGCGGGTACGCGAAGTGAGCTCCAGCAGGCCGATGGTGAGGCCGACCGAGGTGTTCTTGAGGTTGTTGAGGAATTCGGAGGTCAGCGGCGGGACCACGATACGCAGCGCCATGGGCAGCAGCACGTAGCGATAGGTCTGCGGCAGCGTCAGGCCGATGGCGAGCCCGGCCATGCGCTGGCCCCGCGACAGCGCCTCGACACCGGCCTGCACCTGCACCGCGACGCGCGCGGAGGTGTAGAGACCAAGGCAGATCGTAGCGGTGTAGAAGGGCGCGTTGGGCAGCTGCTTGAGCCAGGTCCCCGCGCTCGCAGGCAGCAGCTCCGGCAGCACGAAGTACCAGAGGAACATCTGCACCAGGAGGGGGATGTTCCGGAAAAGCTCGACATAGCACTCGCCGAAGAGCTTGGCCCAGCGGTTGGGCAGCGTACGCAGCACGCCCACGAGCACACCCAGGCAAAAGGCGATGACCCACGAGGCGAGCGCTGTCACGATGGTCCACTGCAGGCCGGTCAGCAGCATATCGAAATATGTGCCGTTACCTTCTGGCGAAGGCGCCCAGTAGATCGTCCAGTTCCAATTGTAATTCATTGGCGTTCCGCAAAGCGATTGGGCGGCGCGCGCGGGCGCCGGAAAGGCGGGGTGCGAGAGCGCCCGCGGGGGCGGGCGCTCCCTTCATTGGCCTAGCGGTAATCGTCCGGGTTCGGGCTGTCGGTGGGCTTGGCCACGACCGCTGCGAAGGCTGCGCTCATCGGAACGTTGAGGTTCACGTCACGCGGCGGGATCGGCTGCAGGAACCACTTGTCGTACGTCGCCTTGATCGCGCCGCTCGTGTAGTACTCGGTCATGGCCGCATCGACGACAGCCTTGAAATCCGGGTCATCGCGACGGAGCATGATGCCGTAGGGCTCGATACCATAGGCCTCTTCGGTGATCACATAGGCCGACGGATCCTTGGAGTTCGCAGCAAGGCTGTAGAGCAGGATGTCGTCCATGAAGAAGGCGACCGCGCGGTCGGTCTCGACCATCAGGAACGCCTCGGCATGGTCCTTGGCCGAGAGGATGTTGATGCCCAGGTTCTGTTCCGCATTGAGCTCGGTGATGAGCTTGAGCGGGGTCGTGCCGGCGGTCGAAACGATCGTCTTGCCCTTGAGGTCTTCGAGGGTCTTGAGATTGTTGACGGCCTTGCTGACGTAACGCGGCGAAACCACGTAATGGGTCATCGTGAAGCCGACCTGGGTCTGGCGCTCTTCGTTATTGGTCGTCGAGCCGCATTCGAGGTCGATCGTGCCGTTGGCGAGCAGCGGAATACGGGTCGCCGGGGTCTCCGGAACCATCTCGATCTTGAGCTCGTCCATGCCCAGGTGCTTCTTCACCGCATCCGCGATGTTCAGGCACAGGTCGATCGCATAGCCCACGACCTGCTGCTTGTCGTCATAGTACGAGAACGGCAGCGAGGAATCGCGGTGGCCCAGTGCAATGGTGCCGGTTTCCTTGATCTTGGCCAGGGTGCCGGTGAGATCCTGTGCGGCAGCCGGGGCGGCGATCATGAGGGTTGCCGCGGAAACGGCGATAGCTTTCTTCAGCATTATGAGGTTTACTCCCTAGAGGTTAGTCGGCCGGGTTAGGCCCGGTTTGTTCGCAGCCGAGTCGTGCTCGGCGACAGATACGGTTCGCGTCGTTCTCTCCCTTTTCTGGTTGTCACCGCGCGGGCTTCGAGCGCACCGCGCTTGTCTCCGGTGGGCGCGTTCGCAGGACCCTCGTGTTCCTTGATCTGCGCCCACAATCTCTGGATGGCGGCCTTGTCCTGGTTGCGGTCGCGATAGGCCATGACCGACAACGACATCGACCAGCCCTCGTCCCCGATCGGCGCCAGCTTCTCGCTGGCGCTCTCGTCCATCACCGATTCCGGCAGCCAGGCGATGCCGTGGCCGGCGATCGCCATTTCCCTCAGCACTTCGGACATGTTGCTCACCCCGATGCGCACGCGCCGCACCTTGGTCGGCCGCGAGTCGAAGATGAGATCGACCATCCGGGCGAGATAGCTGTCCGCCCCATAGGCCAGCATCGGCATCGGCTGGCTGGCCCACGCCGGCGGCAGGGTGAGCGCGCCGGATTCGACCAGATGCCGCGCTCCATAGGGCCTCAGGCTCTCATTGCCGATCTTGATCTGCTCGTAGCGCCGCGTATCGAGATGCAGCGGCTGCTGCGGGTTGTGGTAGTAGATGAGGATGTCGGCCGCGCCCGAGATCATGGCGTTGACGGCATCGCCGACATTGCCCGGCATCACGTTGCAGGTCAGCGACAGGTCCTGCGTCCAGCGACCCCACCATTCGGCGAAACGCCCGGTGGCCAGGGCATGCGGCAGGGCGATCGAGATATGATCGTGCCGCGACACCGAACCCTGCGAGATCGAGATCCGTGCGTCGAGCATCTGCCCGAGAATGTCGCTCGCATGCTCGCGGAACCGCTCGCCCTCAGGCGTCAGCTCGATCGGAAAGATGCTCCGATCGACCAGCGACACGCCCAGCCAGGCCTCCAACCCCTGCACGCGGCGGCTGAACGCCGCCTGCGATGAGTTGCGCTTCTCAGCTGCCTTGGTGAAGTTCCTTACGTCGGCAAGGGTCAGGAAATCCTGTAGCCAGCCTATGTCCATCGGATCCGCCCTCCGTCCTTGTCTTGCTTCCTCCAGGACCGCCCGTAGGCGATCCCCCTTGATGCTGTTTTCTGTGTTGTTGATCAGCGCTGCTATTGCCGGCATCTGGGGTCAGTAGGCCTTCATTGCTTCGGCAAGCGGCCGACGTTGCAGGTGCCATGCAGGCAGCAGGGCGATGACGAGGCCGAGCACCCAGATGCTCAGGGCAAGCAGCATTTCCTGCTGGCCGATCGATGGGGTCAGCGCGATGCCGATCTGCTGCTGGATTATGGCGCTGAGGCCCCTCGAGAGCAGGTAGCCGGCTCCCAGCCCAATCGCGACGCCTGCTGTGAAGAGCACCGCGACGAACCCCCAGGCGATAAAGAAGATGTAGAGCTTGGGTGCCCCGATCGCCCGCAGCGTCACGAATTGCGGCAGGAGCAGGCGGAAGAGGATCAGTACGCTGGCCACGATCGAGAGCATCACCAGCGCCTGGGTCACCAGAGCCATGACGGTCATGAGCTGCCGCACATCGCCCAGCGTCTGGTAGAGCTGGATCAACACCTCGGCCGGGAAGAAGGCCATGGACTCATCGGTGTTGTAGTCCTGCCGGAGCCGGTAGGCGTCCGCCACGGTGCCTGCCTTGAGCACGGCCGCCGGAATGCTTGGCGTTTCTCCTGCAAGATAGGGGCCGCCGATCGGATGGTCGGCATGCTCATGGCCATCATGGTGATGCCCCTCATGCTCGTGGTCATCGGCGGCTACCGTCGCAGCACCGGCCGCGACCTCGTCTTCGTCATGGTCATGCAGCAGGCCATGCGTATCCCAGACGAGTTCCACCGGCACGACGATGGCGCGGTCCCAGGGCGAACCCGTCGGCGCCATGCGGCCGACAATGGTGATCTCCACATCATGCCCCTCGGCGTGATCGAGATCGGCGCCCTCATGAGTGCCGTGGCTTGGGCTGAACGTGTCGCCGAGCTTGAGATCGACGGCCGAGCCGATGACGGCCTCGGTCATCTTTTCGAAGACACGGCCTTCCGGCAGCGCGGAATTGGAGAGATGCGTCACCAGCGGTGCAGTCGCACCCACCAGCGGCGCGCGACGATAGCTGTCGCCGAATGCGAGCGGAGAAGCGAAGGCGGCGCGCTCATCGTTGAGCACTCTGGTCGTCATCTCGGGTGACAGCAGCCGCGAAGAACCGGGCTGCAGGTAGACCGAGGTCAGCAAGGCATCTGTCTTGCTGGCAACCGGGGCCACGACGACGTCGAACTTCTCGGCCGCCTGGGCGCTGCCGCTCCTGAGGGCACGCTCCTGCGAGATAATGGCAACGGACAGCGCCGTGCCGGCCACGATGAGCACGACGAAGGCGAGAACGGTATAGCGATAGCGCTTGAGCGCCGCGAGGACGATCGGCCAGGGGTTCACGACGACACCCCCTCGGCAGCCACCCGCGGCGCGGCCTCGTCCCTGTCGCGCACCAGGCGCCCGTCTTCGATTTCGAACACATGATCGGCCCGACGAGCCACGCGCTCGTCATGGCTGACGCAGATCACTGTCTTCCGCTGACGCGCGAGGTTATGCATTTCCTCGATGATCAATTCGGCATTTGCCTTGTCGACGCTGGCAGTTGGCTCGTCGGCCAGAATGATCTCGGGCTCAAGTAGAAGGGCGCGCGCCATGGCGATGCGCTGCTGCTGCCCACGCGACAATGCCGCCACCGGGCCGGAGCGCGACGGAACCTTGAAATGGGACAGCAACGCCTCGGCGCGGCTGCGCATAGCCGGCTTGGTCACCATGCTGGTGAACCAGGAAGGCACTAACACATTGGCCAGCGGGCCTAATTCGTCGATGAGGCGAAAATCCTGAAAGATGAGGCCACAATTCTGGCGCCGCCACGCGTCGCGCCGGCCCTCATTCAGCTTGCCCAATTCGACGTCACCAACGTGGATGTCGCCCGAGCTCGGTTTAAGTATAGCTGCAATGATGTGCAGAAGAGTGGTTTTGCCGGAACCCGACGGCCCAATGATCGTGTAGAAATTACCAGGTTCGAATTGCAGTGATACTGATTGCAGCGCCTGTATCTCCCCTCCCATGGGATCGACAAAGCGCGCAGATATATTCGTAAGCCGTATCATTGAATTTAGGTGCCTCCTCTGCCCACCGTGTCGGTGGGCCACCATTGCAAAAACGCTAGCAATCCATTTCACGCATGGCCAATGCGAATTCTGCATAAGCCTCAGCGCTGGGCGGTGCCGGCCAGGATCCTGGGCAGGTCGACTTCCAGGAATTTTCGGTCGATCGGCCCGGGACGGCTCATCAGCAGGTGGCCTTCCGGGTCGACAATGAAAGTGTGTGGCAGGCCAACCAGCCCAAGTCGGTTGGCAACGGTCTTGTTCGGGTCGGCTCCGACCCGCAGATAGGGGTTCCCCAGCTCCTCCAGGAACGCCACGGCGCTCTCGGGCAGATCGGCAACGTTCATGCCCAGAACGGTGACGTCTCCCCTGCCCGCTATCTCCACCAGAAGCGGATGCTCCGCGCGGCAGGGAATGCACCAGCTGGCAAAGGCATTGAGCAGCGTTACCGGGCCCTTGAGCACAGACTGGTCGAAGCCGGAACCCTCAACGCCCTCGATCGCTTCGAGCGCAAAGCCTGGCAGCGGCGCATCGATCGCCATGACCTGCCGGCTGCCCATGCTGGTGAACCACCACAGACCGAAGACGGCTGCTGCCACGGCCAGGGCCGCAGCAATAGTCTTGATCGGTGCCATCGCCGAAAGCTCTACTGCTCAAGCGGCCCGCGAATGCCCCACGCATTCCGGCCGCTGCCTGACCTCAGGCGCGGTAGAAATCGGCGTCCAGCAGACGGACGCGGCTCACGAAACCGGTGGCTTCATCGACAGCCGGCCCGATATCGAGCGTGCCACGCGTCCAGATCAGCGTACCCGGATTGATCGCTTCCTGCCGCTCGCGCATCACCACGAAAATGATGGTGTCGATCCATGCGTCTTCGCTTTCGCAGAAGGGGCAGGTATCGACCGGCTGGTTCGACAGGATGAAGAAATCCGAATCCACCTTGAGGTGCGGCGCCATGAAGCCCTGGATCTCGACGACTGAACCGGCAAGCTCGTTGGCCGTATCGGAAAAGGCCATGTCCTTGTCGTAGTCATAGAGCATACCCATGCGGATGCGGGGCGTTTCGGCGCGGCTCGGCGTCGACAGCAGCGGCAGGGCGGAAAGCCCCACGAGGCCCGCACCAAAGGTACGACGTGTAATCATTCTGCAATCTCCCTCTAATTGCGAAAGAGACAGCCTGCGCCGTCTCCTTCAGATGCATTGCCCGCCGGCTTTTGGCCGGCGGGCGGTTTCCCTCAGGTCTTACTCGTTGGCCATGCCGGCATTGGCGAGGACCACGGCGAGCGTGGCACGCATGTTCGGCAGGGTCTTGTCCTTGGCGGTCTCCAGCCATTCGTCGAGCGAGTGGCCACGACCGCCGATGCCGCTATTGGCACCGATCGTGAGCGCCGGGATGCCCAGGCTCATCGGGATGTTGGAGTCGGTCGAACCGAAGCCTTCGCCCTTGAAGTCACCAACCGTCGCCTGGAAGGCGGCCTTGGTCATCTGGAAGATGTCGGTGTCTTCGGTGGTCTGACCGGCCGGACGCAGGCCGATCTGCTCAAGCTCGACGGTGATCGGGCCTTCAGCGACCGAGCGGCGCGCGTTTTCATTGGCCACGGCCTGGTCGGCAATGACCTTCATGCGCTCGTGAACCTTGTCCAACTCGGACGGATCGTTCGAGCGCATGTCGATTTCAGCCGACACTGCGAACGGGATCGAGTTGACCGACGTACCGCCATCGAGAATGCCCACGCTGTGGGTGGTCTTCGGATTGGCCGGAACCTGGATCTGCGAGAAGGTGGTCATGAAGTCGGCCAGGGCATAGGCCGGGTTCACGAGGCCGAAGGCGCCGAAGCTGTGGCCGCCCGGACCCTTGAAGTGAACGCGGTAACGAACCGAGCCCGTGCCGCCAACGGTTGCGCTGCCGGCCGAGCCGCCTTCAACCGAGAAGAAGCCCTTGATCTTGTCCTTGTACTCGCCCTCGTTGAAGAGGTAGCGCACACCGCGCAGGTCGCCCGGACCTTCCTCGCCCACGGTACCCACGAAGAGGATGTCGTCCTTGGTCTGGATGCCGGCTTCCTTCATGGCGCGAGCATAGGCCAGGAGGATCGCGGTGCTCATCTTGTCGTCACGCACGCCAGGAGCATGGGCTTCGGTGCCCTTCCACTGGATGTTGACGTCAGTGCCTTCCGGGAACACCGTATCAAGGTGAGCCGAAACGACGAGGAACTTGCCGTCGCCGGCAGTACCCTTCCAAAGGCCGATCGAATTCCCCTCTTCGTCGACCTTGACGTCGGTCAGGCCAGCCGCAGTGAGCAGCTCGGCATAACGTGCAGAAATTTTTTCTTCCATGAACGGACCGGACGGGATTTCGGTCAGCTCTTCGAACTCGGCGAGCAGCTGGTCGTAGGTGTCGTCCATGTGCTTGACGGCAGCTTCGAACTTGGCATTTGCAAGGATCGAGTCCACCGCCTGGGTGTATTGCGCCGGATCAATGGCGGCGGCCGGAGCAGCTTCCTGCGCCAGGACCGAAGTGCTGGTCATCAGCACTGCAGCCAGGGCGGCCGTCGACAGGAATTTTTTGCTCATGAAATTCAATGTTTCTCTCCCTTATTCACCGGCCTCGGAATTAGGCCGGGCTTGAGTGGGAAGACGATAACAAGGTCAATTTTGAGCGACCAATGCAAACATTGCATCGGTCAGTCCGACTTTCGGTTCATGCCGCGCCAGGTACAATTTCATGCAAATACGTTCCTCCCTCGCAGATCTCGACTGATAAACTGTTCCAGATCTGCGCTTGACGATAGAAAGAAGTATCGGCCCTGTGCGCGCGTCATGGTGTCGCGCAGAGTGGATTGCCAACGCGAGAACACCTCGCGATAGCGAGCGACGATGGTGGGATTGAGCGACATATCAATCGCTTCGCCGGACTCGGCATCGCGAAGCGTCACTGGCCCGCCCCCCAGTGCAGACGGGTCGATTTCCTGGGGAGAGGCCATGTGAATGGCAATCATGTCATGCCGCCCCTCTGTGAGCAGCTTGAGCTCCCGCTCTACCCCCTCGTCCATGAAGTCGCTGATGAGGATGACCAGCGCCGCCTGCGTCAACACGCCGCGCGCCTGCCGAAGCGCGGTAGAAAAACTGGTCTGCCCGCCAATACGGCGCCCGCCGACCCAATCGAAAAGCATATCCGCTCGGCTCTGGCCCTGGAGGCGCGGCGACCAATCAACCACGGCGTTTCCGGTCACGCCGATTCGAACCTGGTCACCCGACGCCAGCGCCACGAAACCAAGCACCTGCGCCAGCATTGCCGCGGCTTCGAACTTGCCGGGCTTGCCCTGCTGCATCGACGCCGACCCATCCAGGATCACATAGACCGGCAATTGCCTGTCGACGAAATATTCCCGCACAAACGGCTCACCCAATCGCGCCATGAGCCGCGGATCGAGATTGCGGACGTCGTCACCCTCTCGATAGGGCCGATGCGAAGCGAATTCCATTCCCGCGCCCTTGGCGCTCGACTGCCGATCCCCCACGCCCACCGAGGCTTTCGCTTGGTGCAGGCGGTAACGGGCAACGACGAGCTTTTCGAGCAGGCGCGAATCCGGTTTCACGAAGCGGCCTTCACACTGTGTTCAAAGAGCTTGGAGATCAGCCCCTCGAGCGAAACGCCTTCCGCGCTGCCCTCGAAATTGAGCGGTACGCGGTGCCGCAGCGCCGGCATCAGCACGGCGCGAATATCCTCGATCGCTACATTATAGCGGCCCGCCAGCAAGGCATGCGCCTTGGCGGCCATAACCAGGGCCTGTGCACCGCGCGGGCTGAGCCCGAAGCGCACGAAACGCTGCACCTCCTTGCTCGCTTCTTTCGCGCTGGGTTGGGTGGCGAGGGCGAAGAGCGCCACCGCGTTACGGACATGCTCGGCAATAGGCACGGTGCGGACGAGCGCCTGGATCGAGAGTATTTCCTCAGGCGTCAGGATGCGCCTGGCAACGGGCTGCTCGGCGCCGGTCGTGGCGTGGAGGATGGAGGCCAGCGTCTCCGCGCTCGGATAACCGACATCGATGCGGAACATGAACCGGTCGATCTGCGCCTCCGGCAGGGAATAAGTGCCTTCCATCTCGATGGGGTTCTGCGTCGCCAGCACGCAGAAAGGCTGCGGCAGCTTCATGCTGGTGCCGGCGGCACTCACCGTCCGCTCCTGCATGGCTTCGAGCAGTGCCGACTGCGTTCGCGGGGTCGCGCGGTTGATTTCATCGGCCAGCAGGAGCTGGGTGAAAATCGGCCCCGGCTGGAACTTGAGCACGTTGTGCCCTGCCCCGTCGGGCGTAAGCACAAGCGAGCCGGTGATGTCGGCAGGCATCAGGTCGGGTGTGAATTGCACGCGCGAAAAGCTCAATCCGGTCACGTCTGCCAGCGTCTTGACCAACAGGGTCTTGCCGGCGCCCGGCGGCCCCTCCAGCAGAACGTGGCCGCCAGCGATGAGGCCGATCAGCAATTGCTCGACGATCTCGTGCTGCCCGAGAACTACCCGGCCGATTTCCGACCGTGCATCGCGCAACGATTCCAGAAGCGTGTCCAAAGCCTCTCGGTCCATGCGCGGCTCTCCTCGTCCATCGGCGGGCTTGAGTGTGGAAATGACTGTCATGGCGTTATCCTGTTGGCTGGACCCGGGCCGGACGGCCAAAGCGGTTGAAAATGTCGGTGTAGCGAAGCGCAAGCTCCGCGAGGAAAATCAGCAAAGCCAGACCGAGCCAGACGAGCCCGAACGGCACCATCGCCCAACGCCCCGCATCGGGCAGTTGCCGATCGCTCCGGCTCGCGAGCACCCGACCTCCGGTCGCGGCAACGAGTTCCGGCAGATCGCCCTTTGACCGTGACCAGTCGAGACGAGCCGGATAGGCGAGATAGAGCCCAGTCTCGGCACTGCCATCGGCGAGCGCGAAGCGGTATTCGCCAGGAAGGCGAGGAACGAACGAGCCTGCAAGAGAACCGTCGCTGGACGCCTTGAGAGCGACCGGCTCGCGGCTGCCGTCAGGACCGACGGCTTCCAGCGCGCTACCGCCGACGTTAGTGACGCGTAGCTGCACGATATCTCCCTCCCGCTCGGCGACGATGCGCGGAGCGGTACTTTCGTTCCCGGGAAGGAATGCGCGCAGCGCCTGGCTGAAGAGCCTCGGGTAATCATCGCTTGCCTGCCATGACCGCGTCCAATCGCCGGCGGCGTCCGTGGTCATGGCCAGCACCTGCCCATTGCCGTAGCGCCACGATGCGAGGAGCGGCACTGGCTCGCCGAACTGATCCTCGACCATCGCATGCATCGTCGCCTCGGGCTTGGCGGTGGCGAGTACGAACCCTTCGATCGTAGGAAACGCCTCGCCCATGCCTGCGAGGAACTGCGCCTCGCGGTGCACCCAGTAGGGCTGCGCACTGTGTGTCTCCGTCGGATCGCCCGCCAGCAACATCGCTTCCTGCGAGAGGATGGATGGCAAGGCGGCAAAGTCGGTTGTGGCGTGGAACAGACCGCCGCCATCACGCGCCAGCGTCTCGATGAGCTCGATCTCGGAATCCTCGCCGATGGCCACGGAGGAAACCGTGATGCCCTCGCCGCGAATGCTCGCCATCAATCCGGAATAGTCCGCAGGCTGGCTCTGACCGTCGGTCATCACCACGATGTGGCGCGCCGAAGCATCGACACCGCGCAATTGCGCAAAGCCCGTCGAAAGCCCGCGATAAAGCGCGGTGCCACCGCCAAGGCTCACCTGATTGACTGACCGCTCGATGAATTCCTTGTTGGTGACGCTGGTGAGCGGCACGGTCAGCCGCGCTGCGGAATCGAACGTCACCACCGATACTTCGCTCTCGGGATTGAGCAGATCGATGGCTGCCAGCGTTGCCTGCTTGGCGATATCGAGGCGGGTCACCGGCCCCACCGCCTGCTTCATACTGCTCGACCGATCGAGCACGAAGACGATGGCCACGCCTGGTTTGTCACGCGGAATGCGGCTCGATATGGGTGAAAGCGCATCGAGCGGCGTTTCGAGATATCCACCCGGGCCGAAGCTGTTGGCTCCGCCCAGGATCATGAGTCCGCGGCCGTGCTCGGCCACGGCGCTACGGATCAGTTCCTGACGCGCGATCGGCAGATCGATAGCCGGCAGGTTCATGAGCACGATGCCGGAATAGCTCAGCCAACCGTCGATCGTCTCGGGGACATTCGCGGCGGCGATGAGATCGACATCGAACCCCTGCCCTTCGAGCATCGCCGCAAAAGCGGCGCCCCGACCGCTTTGTCCCGAGACCGCCGCGATCCGACCGGGTAGGATCGCATCAACAACAGCGCCGTCGTCGTTGTTGGCAGGCCGTGCATCGCCCGGCAAGTCTACCGACATCCGATAGGCTTGAGCGCCTGGCGCAACCGCCGACACTGGGACGGCGAACCGATTGCTGCCCGGGGCGAGTTGGACCGTCTCGCGCCAAACCTCGCCCTGTGCATCGCTGACTACGACGTCAGCATTAGTCGCCTGGTTGGAGCGGACGATTGCCGAGAGCTCGAAGCGATCGCCGGCAAATACCTGCTCTGGAGCCAACAAGTGCGCGACGGCATCGGGAGCGGGTGCCGACCCCTCTGACAACATATCGACGGGAACCGAGCGGGTCGCCAATGCCGGCCCGAGCGCCGATAAATTCCCCGAACCCTGCTCGCCGACAATGACGCGCCCCGGGCGATCCGGCGGCAGCATCGCCACGGCCATCCTGATCGCGTCGGCGCCCGCCCCTGCAAAAGCGCCGCTGTCGCGCGGCACCAGTCGCGGCACGTCGCCGACGAAGACCGTCTCCGCCCCGTCGATCGGCTCGTCAGATGGACCAACCATCGCGACAACTGCCTGGTCGGTCCGATAGATCCAGAACGGCAGATTGAACCAGGCCAAAATCGTCAGCCCGAGCGCCACGGCGCGCAACGTGATTACCTTGCGATGCCTGCGAGCAACGGCGCCATCCGCCAGCGCCCGACGAGAGAGAAAGCCTTCCGATCCTCGTCCGGCGACCACGGCCTCGATGAGAAGCACCACCACAGCGCCGCCCACCAGCCAGCGCCACAACGCGAATGGGCGCTCCGGCATCTCACCGATCGCGGCTTCGCCAACAGCCAGCATGCTCTCGTCACTCATCAACGGATGCACGGCAATACTGGCCGTACGACCATTCCGCTCGATCTCGTAGACGCCCGCCCGCGGGGGAGTGAATGCGCCCATCAGCACCGTTGGGGCAGCCTCGTCGCCACGAAGACGCACACTGCCGCCAACAAGCTTCGCGTCGACAGGACATACCGAGCCGACAATGCAGGGCTTGGCCACAACCTGGCCCGGCAGCGGCCCAAGCATCTGCATGAGGCTTACCCCGAAGACCGCGAAACTCGGCTGCTCAGGCCAGTCGCTCTCCGCAGGATCGAAAGCGAGACGAATGTCATACCCGTCCTCTCCCCGCCCGACGGACAGAAGCGACGCGTCACCGGCTTGAACCAGTACGTCTCCGTCCCCCGGAGCAGCCAGTTCGTAGGCTGCATTCACATGCAGGTTCGTCCAGCCCACCGACTTGGCAAGCACATGCTCAAGATCCCACCCCGTCGGACGAGCGTCCGCAAGCGCAGCCGGCAGCGGTTTGCCCTTCAGACGCCCAAGGCCAACCCAAAGCGCATTGGTACGCGGTGCGCGGTCGACCTCGACGCCATCGACAATTACGAGGTCGTAGTCGTCGGCATCTGCAGGCAAGGTCTCTGCCTCGCTGACAGTCACACCATCGATCGCTTCAAACAGGCGCGCAATGGGTTGCTCGGGTACGCCGATATGCAGCACGCGGCGCGTGGCGGGCTCGGTGCCGACGACGAAATCGACGCGATCGTCGAACGCTGCGCCATCGGCATCAAGCCGCGCAGTCAGCACGCCTGCACCTGGCATTTGGAGAGGTCGTGAAAAGGGGATCACTCCCTCGCCGGTGATCTCGAAGCGATCAAGCACCTTGGGCTCGGCGGCGCCGGCCGGGGTGAACTCGATTGTTATCCCCGTTCCACGCATTTCGAGAGTAAAGCGCACCTCCCCCGAAAGCGACCAAGCTTGATCGTCGCCCGAAGGCTGCGCCAGTTGCGCCGAAATGGCAGCGTTGTCCGCTATGGTGCCCACCGGGACGGTCGCGAGACGCAGCTTGTCGTCCTCGGCCAGAAAATCAGCGGGCGGCACATCCGAGAGGACAACGACCTGCGTCACTTCATCATCGCGACGTAGCGCATCGACCAGCCTGGCTGCGCCCGGCCAACCGGCCCCGGTCTCTTCTGGCTCGACGCGCGCCAGAGCCTCATCGAAGAGACCCGGCAGTATTGCCTGTCGCGCCAGTTCCGGTCGCGCGGCTGCTCCAGCGACGATCAGAGAATACCGCGCGCCGGCGCCTTCGCCGCCCGCATGCTCCCTGATCAACGCATCGGCAACGTCGCGGCGCGTCCTGCCTCCATCTTGCGCCTGCATGCTGGCGGAGTTGTCGAGGACGTAGATCCAGTGCGCGACATTGCGGTTTGCGCCCCAGAACGGTTGCGCCAGCGCAAGCACGATGAGCAGCAGCGCAAGCAATTGCAGCAACAACGGCACGCTCGGCCGCGGCCATTGCAGTACCGCCCGCGCACCGCTTGTGGCCGCCTCCACCTGCTTCCACAGCTTCAGGCCCGGTACGACAAGCGCACGCCGCCGTCGCACATGCAGGATTGCGATCAGCACGCCGAGCGCCAACAGACCCAGCACCAATGGCGCGAGAAAGATCATGGCGCCACCTGCTCATCGCGGTTGAAATATCGAGCAACGGTACCAGCGGCCGCATCGGGGACCACCTGGCGCTCCACCGGCATTGCATCGAGTCGCGGCCATTGCCGCTGCACGACCGCATCGTCCACATCAGTGTGGCGAGCCTCCGTGGTGGCGCTCGTCCGCACGCGCGAAGCGTCGTTGGTTTTCTCGGCGGTCAGGGTCTGCGTTTCGGAAAACCCGCCCTGCGGACCCGGCGCCTGGTCGGCCGCCACGGCTTCCGGCCCATCACCGGTACCGGCCATATTGCTTTCGCCCTCGCCGGCACCGGTCGCGGTCCCCTTGGTGGGCGGCTGCGCGGAGGTATTGGCAAAGCCCTCCTCGTCGCCCTCGAGAGCGTCACTGTTCTTTTGCCCGTCGGGAGGCTTGATACCCAGACCTTCACCCTCCTTGCCGCCGCCGGGCAACGAGGATGGTTTGACATCGAGTGAGGGATCGGGCGGCTCCGGATTCTCGGCACCTGCCGTTTGCCCGGGCATACCGCCGCCCTGCCCGGAATAGGCTGCGGGCCCTTGGCTGCCACCGCTCTGTGCCTGCCTCTTGAAGGCATCCATGCGGTCGGCCAGCCCGCTATTGTCACCCTCGAACGGCGGCCAGTTGTGCATCGGGTTTCCGGCAAAGCGGCGCCCGGCCCGATCGAGCAAGGCCACCATTTCCTCGGCCGCCTGCTTGCTCTGGGGCTCCTGCTTCATCTTCTCGGCGAGCGTCTCCATCGCATTGGCGACGCTCTCAAGCTCTTGATCTTCCTTGACCTCCGCTTCGGCTGCAAGCAATTCGGCAACCTTCTCGACGTCGGCAATGGCTGGCATTGCCGGCTCTCCGGTACCGGTCGCCTCGGTTCGCTCGCCTGCGAAGGTGAATGCGGCAACCGCGAACACCATGGCCATCACGGGCGCAGCTAGCGCCGCGCGCATTCTGGTATCGAACCAAGGCGTCACCCGCTCCGGCGATACGGTCTTCGCCACCGCGCCAGCATCCTCCAGCAGCGCTTCCACTACCGGACCTGCTTCGTTGCCCATCACTTCGAGCGCACTGGCGAGCTTTTCGGAAAGTGCCAGCTTCCGGTCGGCGGCTATGGCGAGAAGAGTTGGCGCCGGCACGCGAAACCATGCGAGCACCGCCAGCCCCGCAAAGCTCACCGCCGCTACACCGAACGCTATCCAGACCGCCATCGGCTGGTCAGCCCACCACATCAAAACAAACGCGAAAACACCCAGACCGAGCGCATAAAGCCCAGCCTCGACCAACCTCGTCACGCGCCAGCGGCGGGCAAGGCGATCGATCAGGGATGCTATGCTGCTATCGGCCGGATGTAGCGGCGTCATCGTGGCCGCGCCTGCAGCAGGCGTAGTGCGCAAAGTCTTGGTCTTCACCAGCATAGCTCAAAGAATGGCCCGGCAATCCGGCAATCACGGACCATCGGATGGTCGGCAAGGCGACGATCCAAGCAAGCGCACCCTTATGCGGGTATAGTTCTTAAGTCTAATACGGCGCCGCCCGGCTAGAGCCCGAGTTTGTCGAACGTCGCGTCGACTTCATCGCGCACGTCCTCCGGGTCGCGATCCGAGGCCCAGGCCGCCTCGATCCGCTTGCGCACCTCCGGATCCAGCGCCTCCCAGCGCGAAGTCCACTCGTTCTGCTTGTCGACCCAGTAGCCCACCAACTCATACCGCAGCACGGGCATCTTGAGTTCCTGCCGCACATATTTGCGGATGGCGCGCACCACCTTCTGCTCGGCGGCCGCCCAGACATAGCCGGGGCCATCCGGCAGCGGCACGCGACGCACCGCCTCTTCCAGCTTGCTCGGCGCGTGCCCATTTCCGCCATGGAGCCAGGTAACGGTAACATGCGACCCAAATACCAGCGCCTGCTCATGCGACGGCTCGGTCACCTCGATGAAGACCCTTGTCGGCACAGACCGGGGCATTTCTTCGAGGATACGCGCCAACGCCGGAAGGCCGGCGGCATCGGCTACCATAAGCTGCCAGGAGGTATCGTCTGGCGGCATGTAGAGGGCGCGGGGGTTGTTGATGGTGATGCTGTCGCCCGGCTTTGCGCGCACCGCCCAATCGCTGGCCATGCCCCCATCATGCACGACGAAGTCGATAGCGATTTCTTCCCGCTCGCGATCAATCCACCGCACCGTATAGGTCGAGCAGCGCACCTTGGATGGGCCCTCCGGATGGGTCCATCGCCCGCGCTCGTCGATTAGCGGCAGCGCAAGTTCGCCAGTCGCAGGATCCGGGAAAAAGAGCCGCAGATATTCGTCGCCGATGCCGGTGGAGCGGAAATGCCTGAGCCCCTCGCCGCCGAAGATGAGCCGCACCATGCCCGGACTCGGCATTTCCCGGCGGATCACCGTAGCCAGGTGGAAGCCACTGCTCACGCAGACCTCCCGCGGCGGGAGCACATCACCGCGATCGTCGTGCCGCGGGCAAACCGGCCAGGCTCCATCGATCCATCCTCTTGTTACGGACGGCGCCATAACAATCCGGACAATTCAGATCAACTTAAAACGACCTAGTCTGGAATGACTCTAGAAAACAGCGGCTGGTCACTGCGCCGGCTGCACGCTCTGCACCCGCTGCCGCCAGCCAAGCGCGAGGATGGCGAGCGCCGCAACGGCAAGCCAGGGCAGCAGGATCATGTTGAGGTTCTGCCAGCCCAGCGTGTTCTGCAGCATGCCCGCGCTCAGTGAGGCGGCAAGCCCGACCAGGAACACTGTCAGGTCGTTCGTGGCCTGGGCCTTCCCCTTCTCGGCGCTGGTATAGGTGCGCGTCAGCAGGTTCGTGCCGCCGATATAGAGGAAGTTCCAGCCGATCCCCAGCAGCACCAGCGCGCCCATGAATAAGTGAATGGCTGTACCCGTCAGGCTGAGCAGCACATGCCCCGCCAGCAGCAGAACGCCGATGAACATGATGCGCAGCACACCGAAACGCGCGATCAGCGAGCCGGTGACGAAGGACGGCAGGAACATGCCGAGCACGTGCAGTTGGATGACTGTGGCCGTGTCGGCAAGATCATAATGGTGATGCGCCATCGCAAGCGGCGTCGCCGTCATCGCCAGCGTCATCACGCCATAGCCGGTCACAGCGCCGAACAACGCAACGAGGTAAGCGGGCTGGCGCACTATCTGACCGAGGCCACGCGCGGACGCCTTGTCGGCGCTGGTCGCCACTGTGTTGGGCACTCGCACCTTCGCCAGTACGCCCAAGGCAACAAGCGATACCAAAGCAAGAATGAGGAACGAAGCCGTATAGGTTGGCTGCAATAGCCCGCCGCCGAAGCGCGCCAGCGCAGGCCCTGCAAGCGCCGCCACCACGCCGCCAGCGAGGACCAGCGAAATGGCTCGCGAGCGGAAAGCATCATTCGCGACTTCGGATGCGGCGAAGCGGTAGAATTGCGCGAAGGCCTGGTAGCTGCCGACGAGGAACGTGCCCACGCAAAGCAGTAGCAATGAACCAGTAAAGACACCAGCCGCACCAATAAGGCCGCCGGCGACACCCAGCGCCGCGCCCAGCAGGAAGCCCGCCTGCCGTCCGACACGAGCCATCCACATCGAAGCGGGTGCGGTAGCCACCGCCGTGCCGAGGAACATGGTGGCGATGGGTGCCGTGGCCCAATCCGGCGATGGCGCCAGCACCGCCCCGGCCAGCCCGCCAATGGTCATCACCAGCACGGACGCCGTCTGGAACAGCGCCTGTGCGGTAGCCAGCAGGAAAACCTGGCGGTGCATGGTCGAAGCCACGGGAGAGGTAGACATGCGCAAATCGCCTGATTCAAACAATCAATGATGTTCTTGAATGTTTGAACTGCGCCCGAATGTCAACCCAAGCCGGTAATCGCTATTCGGCCTTTTCGAGTACCTTCTCCAGATCGCCGAGGAAGGCGCGCCAGCCTGCCTTGGCGCCATGGAATGCCTGGCTCTGATCCGGTCGGAAGCCGGATTGCTCCATGCGCAGGCTGGTCCCTTTAGGCGTCGGCGTAAGCGTGAAGGTCACCACGCTTTCAAGGCCCAGGGCATCCCAGCTATAGGACAGCGACCTGTTGGCCTCGACCTCCAGTACCTTGCAATCGATGCTGCCCCATTCCGTGCGGAAGCTGAAGCGATGGTTGGGCGCCAGCGAGAAATCGCTCTTCATAAGCCATTCCTCGATGAGATGCGGCTGGGTGAGCGCCCGCCAGATCTTCTCGGCGGGGAACGGCAGATTGCGTTCGACGACTACGGTGCGGATTTCATCCGTCATTGGCGGCTCAAGCGCTCTTTTTCTTCGGTTTGGCCTTGGTGCTGTTGAGCACCACCGCAGCCTTAATCAACGCCATGAATGCGGCCTCATCGATCGGCTCGCCTTCCTTGAAATCGATGGCACGACGGACATTGCCTTCGAGGCTCGAATTGAAGAGCCCGGCAGGGTCATCGAGCGAGGCGCCCTTGGGGAAGGTGGTCTTCACTGCGTTCTTGTAGGTTTCGCCCGTGCAGATGATGCCGGCATGCGACCACACCGGAATGTCCCATTTCCATTCCTCGATGACTTCGGGATCTGCCTGTCTGATGAGCGCCCGAATCTTGGCAAGCGTTTCGCCCCGCCAATCCTTCATCCCCTCGATTTTCGCGTCGATCAGTTGCGAAGCGGGAACTCCGCTATCGGTATCTGGTGTCATCGGTCTCTCTCTAGTTCTCTACATACGCTCGCCTGGCAGCGCGCTGGCTTGCTTCACCCAGGACGAAAACTGCGCTTCGTCGATGTCGTCGTCTTCATGGATATCGAGATAACGCACATCCTTCTGTTTCGACGTTCCCGGCGGCAGCGGATGGAGCGAAGCACCGCGAAAGAAAGCTACTTTCACGTATCGATCGAAGCAGTGATAGCTCAGAAACCAGCCGTGATCCTTGATGCCGTAGAATGGCGAATTCCATTTCACCGCTTTGTGGACACCTGGCACGGCCTTCTCGATCAACGCATCGACCCGCCGCCCCACATCGCTTTTCCAGCCCGGCATGGCGTCGATGTAAGCCTGAACCGGCGCATTGCCCTCACCCTTGGCAATCTGCGGATTGCCACCAGAGAGCAGCACCGCTTTCTCGGTCTTTGTATCCTTCCCGGCCATGCTCCCTCCTATCCGCCCACGCGGCGCGCACGCCACCGGGAGGCATAGGGAAGCGCGAACATATAGAGGCCGGTGACCATCAGCAGGATCAGCGGCACCAGCGTGCCGAGCCCGATCCACATCGCGATATCGCCCCGGCCCATCACGATGAGATTGAGAACCACTGCTGCGGTGAAGGTCACCGAAAGCCAGCGATGGAACTGTCGTATTCCCTTGCTCGAAATCACTTGCGTCTCCCCGCAATAATCATTGGTCCATTCTTTTGAGCAGGTTTTCGAGATCGTCGAACCGGCTCTCCCAAAACCCCGTCATCTCGCTCGTCCAGTCGACAAGCGGGCTCAGGGCGCTCAATTGCGCGCTGTAATGCGTCTGCCGGCCCTCATGGCGGTCGCGCACGAGGCCGGCCTGCTTGAGCACGCCCAGATGCTTGGACACCGTCGGCTGCGATACGCCTGCCCAGGTCGTCAGCGCGCCTACGGTCTGCTCCCCGTCACGGCACAGACGCTCGAAGAGCGCCCGTCGCGTCGGGTCCGCTAGGGACCTGAACAGCAGGTCTTGAGCTTCAGGCATCGGAATCCATACCCCGTTGGCTATGGGTTAATTCATAGCCAACCAGCTATGAATGTCAAGACCGGGAGGCATCCTCCGCTTTTCCGGCCTTTCGCGCACAAAATTACATTTCCTCATACATCACATTGGAAAATATTTTCGCCGCTGCTGTCAGACAGGGGCAACATTTGCAGCGTCCCGAAGACCTGGAGCAGCCGTGTTTCGTTTTTGCCTGAGCCTAGTCGGCGTCCTCGTCCTGCTGCTCCTCGATACCCAGATCGCTTTCGCCGCCGGCTACGAATACCTCGAGCACACCCCGCCCCTGATGGAGCGGTTGACGCCCGAAGTCGTAGCGGCGGTCTTTCCCGACATCGACCATGTCGAACTGATGCAGGACGGTGGCCCTCTGGCCGCGGCCGCCTACCGAGGCGATGAAGTGGCCGGCTACATCTTCTCGACCCTCGATGTCGTCGCGGCCCACGGCTATTCGGGCATCCTCTTCGACGTCATCGCCGGCGTCGATCTCGAAGGCCATGTCACCGGCTCGACCATCCTCTTCCATCGCGAACCGCTGATCGTGGGTGACGAGCACCTCACCGCGCTCATGCAGAAGTTCATGACCCACACACCGGGCATGACGGCAAAGACCGGCGCATCCGACGGCCCCAAGGCCGAGCTCATCGCCGGCGCCACGACTTCGGGCCGAGCCTTCCGCAACGCCATTCGCGACAGCGCCCGCATCGTCCTCAGCTTCCGCGAAGGCCGTCCGGTCGTGACCGAGCCCACGCTCAACATCGACGACTTCAAGGACCTGACGCCCGAGCAGTTGCTGGCCGATGGCTCCATCGCCTCTATCGATATCACCAATGCCGATCTCACCCGCGTGGTCGAAGCGGCGGGCGCCGATGTCTCGAGCCTCGAAGTTGCCCCCAAGGGCGGCCCGTCCGATATCTACCTCGAACTGCGCGCCGGCCTTGCCACGCCAGCCATGATCGGCCGCAACGCCGCTGGTCGCGGCAACCACGACCGCATCTTTTCGGACTTCCCGACCGGTACCAACGCCATCTTCCTGGCCTCGAACGGCCCTTACGATTTCCTCGGCTACAAGTTCCAGAACAAGTCGAGCGGCTATCGACTGGAGCGCCTGCGCATCCGCCAGGGCGACCATGTCTATGACTTCGACAAGTCCCATTTCATGCGCGCCGGCATCGCCATGGGCAGGGTCAGCGGCCTGGTGCTTCTGCCGCCCGAGACCGGCTTCGATCCGCTCGCGCCCTGGACCGCCGAAGTGCAGGTTTCCGCCAAGGATGCCGCCGGCAACCCGATCCAGGTCGCGCTGCCCTCGCTCGAATACAAGTTGCCCGCCGAGCACATCCTGATGCCCGAGGCCGATCCGCCGCCGGCATGGCTCGAAGCCTGGACCGCCTCGCTGCCGCAGATCATCATCCTGAGTGTCGCCCTGCTCTGCCTCACCGGCATCCTTGCCTTCCAGGCCCAGCTCACCCGCAGGCGCCGCCTCCATCTCTGGGTTCGCCGCGGTTTCCTGCTCTTCACACTCGTCTGGCTCGGCTGGACGGTCGGTGCGCAACTTTCGATCGTTCACATCATCAACTACCTCAAGGCCCCCTTCCAGGACCTCGATATCGGCTTCTACCTGGCCGAGCCGCTGATCGTGATCATCTCTGTCTATGTCGCCCTGTCGCTCCTCCTCCTCGGACGCGGTGTGTTTTGCGGCTGGCTCTGCCCCTTCGGCGCTCTGCAGGAACTGCTGGCGCAACTCGCCCGCGCCCTGCGACTGCCGCAATGGAACCCGTCCTGGAAGCTCCAGAAGAAGCTCTGGTGGGGCAAGTACGTTTCGCTGTTCGTCGTGGTGACGCTCGCGTTCGTCGCGCCGACGGCTGGCTCCGTTGCCGCCGATATCGAGCCCTTCAAGACCGCCATCTCGACCCACTTTGCCCGTGCACTGCCCTATGTGCTCTACGCCGTCGTGCTGCTCTCGATCGGGCTCTTCACCGAACGCGCCTTCTGCCGGTTCCTTTGCCCGCTCGGCGGCGCGCTGGCGCTGCTCGATCGCCTGCATCTCCTGAACCTCCTCAAGCGGCGGCCGGAATGCGGCAGCCCGTGCCACCTCTGCGAGCGTTCCTGCCCGGTTCGTGCTATCGCCCCCTCAGGCAAGATCGACATGGCCGAATGCTTCCAGTGCCTCGATTGCCAGGTCGAGTATTACGACGACCACCGCTGCCCGCCGCTGGCTCGCCAGCGCAAGGTCCGCGCCCGTCAGAACTTCGTGCTCACCCGCTCGGCGGGCGCCGCCCCGGTGAGGAGCTGATCATGCACCGCACGCCCCAGAAATGGTCGCGACGCCGGACCCTAGCAGTACTAGGCGCCACCCTGGCACTACCCCTCGGCGCTGCTGCAGCCCAGCGCTACGGACGCCGCCCTGACTTCGTCACCTGGCAAGGTGAGTCGCTTGGCGGTCCTGCCAAGCTGATGCTCTGGCACGAAGACGAAGCCTTCGCCCGCAACACCATCACGCGTATGCGCAGCGAGATCGAGCGACTGGAAAACGTCTTCAGCCTGTTCCGGACCGATAGCGAAATCGCCCAGCTCAACCGCAATGGCCAGCTGACCCGCCCATCTCAGGATATGGCTACCGTCCTCAGCGCCGCCTGCGACATCGCCCAAACCTGCAACGGCGCCTTCGACCCGACGGTGCAGCCGCTCTGGCGGCTCTACGAAACCCACTTCCGCTCGGCGCCGGCCTCGCCCTATGGCCCTTCGGCATCCGAGATCGCAACCGCACAAGGTCTTGTCGACTATTCCCGGATCGATATCGGCACCCGCACAATCAGGTTTGCCGAGCCCGGCATGGCCGTCACCCTCAACGGCATCGCCCAAGGCTACATTACCGACCGCATCGCCGATCTTCTGCGCGAAGAGGGTTTCGACCACACCATCGTCGATGTCGGGGAAACCCGCGCCCTGGGCACGCAGCCGGATGGCGATCCCTGGTCGGTCGCCATCGTCAACCCGCTCTCGCCCTCGGCCATCGGTCGCGCCATCGATCTAGAGAACACCGCGCTTTCCGTCTCCGGTGGCTATGGCCAGCGCTTCGGTCGCTCGACCTCGCACCACATCTTCGATCCCGCCACCGGCCTCAGCGCCAACCGGCTCCTCGACGTCGCCATCGTCGCCCCGCGCGCCATGCTGGCCGATGGCCTCTCCACCGCCCTTTTCGTCGGCGGCGAGTATCACGCCCCCGCCCTTCTCAAGGCCTATCCAGGCATCAAGGCTTCGGGCACAAGACTGGATGGCACCGTCTTCCAGGCGGCCTAGACGCCACCTACGCCCAGAAAGTCCTTCTTGTTCACTGGCACACCGCGATTGCGCAGGATGGCGTAGGTGGTTGTCATCGCGAAGTAGAAGTTCGGGATCGCATATTCGGTGAGATAGCGATGGGCGGAGCAATCGACCTCCTCCTCATCGAACACGACAGGGATGACCCGTTCGTCCGCCATGGCAAAGGCACTCTCGGGCACTGAGCCGATGAACGCTCGCGCCCTCTCAACGCTCGAATGCAGATCGGCGAACGTCGCATAGGCTCCTTCGATCGAGGCCGTCTCGTCCATCGCCAGCCGCGCCACGAGCTCGGTCGCCGCATTACAGGCCAGCCTGATCTGGTGCGTCATCGGCTTCATCGTCGCCGCCAATCGCGCTTCCAGCATCACCCTCGGATCCAGCCCCTCCTGCGCACAATACGTCTCGGCCTTCCGCAGGATGCCATCGAGCGCCGCCAATGAGCGCATCAGGCCGGGAACAGGCGATTCCATCGAGTATCTCCATCCTTCGGAAGCGCTGAAATTTTGCTCATACTTTGTATCCATTGACAACATTAAGTTGATACACTACCCCTTGCATGAAAGCTTATCTTTTTAGGGAGGGAGAAGAGCTTTTCCAGCGAGGGGCCGCCTCACTTACAGGCCCAAACTCGCAATGAACTGCGGCAGCTGGCCTGATCTTGGGCCGAATTCCCCAGTGAATTGGTCGAAATATCCACATAGCGATGCCTAACCGGCAGCAGCGCGGCGCTCATGGCGCTCGCTGATGGCTCTTCCGGCGCACGCTTTGGGCACGCACTATCCCTGTTAATTCCGACGCAGATTGTATACACTTTCTCGCGTTTCACGGTTCAATCGTCTGGCACGTTGCGACGAAATGAGAGGAAGATGGCGAACGTAAGCGTAAGCAAACTGGTCAAGGCCTTTGGCACGGCCACCGTGCTCAAGGGCGTTGATATCGACGTACGCGACGGCGAGTTCCTGAGCCTTGTCGGACCGTCCGGCTGCGGGAAGTCTACCCTTCTGCGCATGATCGCCGGCCTCGAACAGATTTCGGGTGGCGAGATCGCCATCGAAGGCAAGGTCGTCAACAACCTCGCCGCCAAGGACCGTGACATCGCCATGGTCTTCCAGAACTACGCGCTCTATCCGCACATGACCGTGCGCGAGAACATGAGTTTCGCTCTCGAAATGCGCGGGCAGTCCAAGACCGACATGGGCAAGAGCATCGCGGCCGCCGCCGGGGTCCTCGGGCTCGACAGCCTCCTCGATCGCTATCCGCGCCAGCTTTCAGGCGGCCAGCAGCAGCGCGTCGCCATGGGCCGCGCCATCGTGCGCAACCCCAAGGTCTTCCTCTTCGACGAGCCGCTGTCGAACCTCGACGCCAAGCTGCGCGTCCAGATGCGCGCCGAGATCAAGGACCTCCACGCGCGCCTCAAGGCGACGATGATCTACGTCACCCACGACCAGCTCGAGGCCATGACCATGGCGGACCGTATCGTGGTGATGCGCAATGGCGTGGTCGAGCAGATCGGCTCGCCCCTTGAGCTCTATGACCGTCCGGCCAATGCCTTCGTCGGGAGCTTCATCGGCTCGCCTTCGATGAACCTGGTCCAGTGCACCACCGCAGCCAGCGACAATGGCCTCGCTTGCATCACCGCGAACGGCCAGATGCTGGCGACGCTGCCCAATGGCGGCAATCTGGCACCGGGCCTGCGCCTCCAGGTCGGCATTCGCCCCGAAGATATCGAACTCGGCACGACCGGCCCCTCGGCCGAAGTCGTCGTCGTCGAACCGACCGGCCCCGAGACGCAGATCATGGCCAATCTCGACGGCCAGAGCATCACGATAGTGCTCAAGGGCCGCCACGACCTGCATCGCGGCGAGCGCATCAATCTCGCGGTCAACCGGGACAAGTTGCACCTCTTCGATGGCGAAACCGGCAACCGCCTCTAACCACGATCAACGCATCGGCAGCGCGACCGCATACGCGCACCAACAAGTAGACCTCAGCAAGGGATGGAGAAGGTCATGGCTGAAAACTACAAAATGGCGAAAGCCGGCAAAGCCGGTATCTCTCGCCGCGGCGTGCTCCTCGGCGGCGCCTCGCTGCTTGCCGCTGCAAGCATTCTGCCGTCGCGGGCATTCGCGGCCGGCCCCGGCACCAATCCGGGCAAGTACAAGATCGATCTTGGCGGCTATACCGGTCCGGAACTGACCGACGCGCCGATCACCATCAAGGTGATGCGCCAGGAATTCTCCCCCGAGATCAACGCGCCGATCGAAGCTGCCTATACGGCCTTCAAGGAAGCCTATCCCAACATCACCATCGAAGAAGAGCGCGTGCCTTACGGCGACCTCGCCAAGAAGGTGCAGCTCTACGTGGCTTCGGGTTCCGCGCCCGACATCATGATGGGCAGCACAGAGCTGGCCTCGGTCTACGCCGCCGGTGAAATCGCCGTGCCGCTCAACGACTATTTCTCCGCAGACTTCATCCAGGACATCTATCCTGCGATGCGTGACGCCGCCACGATCGACGGCAAGGTCATGTGCCTGGCCTGGGAATCCAATTCCTGCTTCGTCTACTTCAACCGCGACATCTTCAAGCGCGCCGGCGTCGAGACCCCGCCGGAAGTCACCGACGTCGATGGCGGCTGGACGGCCGACCAATTGCTCGATGCGATGCGCGCCATCACCGAGAAGCTGCGCAAGGAAGGCGACCAGACCACCTTCGGCATGGCGTCCTCGCGCTTCGGCAATCGCGGCCCGGGCTCGAACTATTCGCAGCTCGAAGGCATGTGGGTGCGTATGATGGGCGACCCCAACGCGCCCAAGGATTCGACCCTCTTCAAGACCTTCGCCGGTATCTCCGAAGACGGCCTGACCGCCAGCGGCTACCTCGACACGCCCGAAGCCATCCAGGGCATGAAGAACTACCAGGCCATGTTCAACGAGGGTCTGACGCCCAAGGGCGTGGTGGTCGATCACTACAAGAGCGGCGCAGCCGCCATCGACTTCTCGTCCATGGCTTTCGCCAACACCTTCCGCAAGAGCGGCGCGCCGTTCGAGTGGGGTGTCTCCCCGCCGATCCGCGGCAACATCCCCTTCGCTTCCAGCGTGGCCGATGCCCCCTTCATCTATTCGGGCAGCCAGTACATTCCGGAAGCCGCCGCGCTCCTTGCCTTCCTCCTCAACGACACCAACCGTCGCGCCTTCTACGACGTGCGTGGTTCCATGCCCTCGCGCAAGTCGCTGACCGATGAATCGCCGGCCTACAAGACCGACCCGGTGGCCATCCTCTGCGCCAATGTCGGCGAGCGCGCCTTCGGCTCGCCCAAGTCGGTCGGCTGGCTCGACTACGTCAACGCCGTCAATCCGGCGGTCAAGGACATTGCCCTGGGCGTCGACGTGGAGGAGCGCCTGCACAGCACGGCCGCCCAGATCGATCGCCTGCTCGCCAAGTACCGCTAACCGCAATCTCGGCCTCCCCCGCTCAACGCGGGGGAGGCTCGCTTCCATCCTCAAGAAGGCTTGGCCAATGTTCAAAGGACTGTGGAATCCCGATCCCACAAGGCGCGGCGAAATGTTCGCCGGCCCCGTCATGGTGTTACCGGTGCTCCTGGGGTTGGGCCTGTTTCAGTTCTGGCCACTCGTCTCGGCCGTTCTGAACAGCTTCCGCACCTTCAACGCCTTCACCAAGCGCCCCAACGGTTGGGCCGGCTGGGATAACTTCGCCCAGATCTTCGCCGACCAGGTGTTCGTCAACGCCATGCTGATCACGCTGGTCTACATCGTGCTGATGATCGTGGTCGTCGTGCCGATGGCACTGGGCCTGGCCATCCTTCTCGACAAGCGCATGCGCGGCACGATGCTCGCGCGCGCCGCCATCCTCGGCGCCCTCGCCTCCTCGGAAGCCGTGGCCGCCCTCATCTGGGGCCAGCTCTACGAGCCGGGTACCGGCCTTTTCGATGCGATCCTCAAGTCCGTCGGCCTCCCCGAAGTGCCGTTCCTGACATCGGGTCCACACGCCATCGTCGCCATCGTGGTCATGACGGCATGGAAGGACGTGGGCCTGCCTATGCTGATCTTCCTCGGCGGCCTCCAGGCGATCTCGCCGCAGGTGATGGAAGCGGCCGCACTCGATGGCGCCAGCAACTGGCGCATCTTCCGCCGCATCACCCTGCCCCTGCTGCGTCCGAGCATTATCCTTGCCATCTTCATGGTCACGGTGGCCGCGGCGCGCCTCTTCACCCCGATCATCCTGCTCACCCAGGGCGGACCGAACGGACAGACCACCAACCTACCCTTCTATTCCTACGCCCAGGCGTTCGAATTCTCCTCGCCCGGCACGGCTTCGGCCAGCGTGATGTTCATGATGATCGTCCTCATCGGCATCACCGTGCTGCAGGCCTATGCCATCCGCGACCGCAAGGGTTGGAGATAGCGATGACCGAAAATATCGAAACCAACATGCAGGCGCTCGCCCAACCCGCCGCGGCCAGCGCCACCAGGGAAAAGCGCGACTTCGTCTCGTGGATCGGCACCGGCAGCCTGCTGCTGATCACCTTCCTCTTTGCCTTCCCGGTGGTCTGGGCGGCCCTGACCTCGCTCAAATCCACGGCCTCGGTCATCGCTACCCGCTACCCGCTCTCGTTCTGGAGCTTCTTCCCACCTCAGCCGACGCTGGAGAACTACGCCTCGCTCTTCAACGAGCTCAAGTTCGGCCAGTACATCATGAATACCGCCATCGCGAGCGGCGGGCAGGTGGCCTTGGTGGTGCTGACCTCAACGCTTGCCGGCTATGCCTTCGCCCGCTTGCGCTTCCCCGGCCGCGACCTGATCTTCGGCCTGACGCTGCTGACCGCCTTCATCCCGCTCGAAGTGATCCTGGTGCCGCTCTACCAGGTGGTTTCGGGCCTCGGGCTAACCTCGACCTACCCCGCTCTGTTCCTGCCCTTCGCCGCGCAGCCCTTCGGCATCTACCTGATGCGGCAGACTTTCGCGCAGATCCCGCGTGAACTCGACGACGCCGCCCGCGTCGATGGCGCCGGCACCTGGCGCATCTTCTTCCGCGTCGCTTTGCCCAACGTAAAGCCGGCTCTGGCCACGCTCGTCCTCATCCAGTTCATCTGGTCGTGGAATGCCTATCTCTGGCCGCTGGTCATCATGCAGGATCCGAACAAGCAGATCGTCCAGGTGATGCTGGCCGGGCTCAAGAGTTCGCCCAACTATTCCCTCGATGGTCCGCTCTTCGCCGGCCTCACCTTCGTGACCGTGCCGCTGATCGTCACCGCCATCGTCCTGCAGCGCTATTATGTACGCGGCCTGATGACCTCCGGCATCCGCTGACAACCTGTCCCTCCCGGAGGGCGGCGACCCGCAAGGGCCGCTGCCCTTTCAATCGATCGGCGATTAGCCGTATCCCTGCCGGCATCGTCCCCGATATCGTGCTGATATCGGCATAGCCCCGAATTTCCGACGACCAGACCGAGACTGCCATGCACGATTTGCTTCTCAAGAACGTCCGCCCCCTCGGAGGCGCGACCACCGACATCCTGATCCGCGACGGCCGCATCGCGCAGACCGGCTCGATTGCCCCGCAGCCCGGCATCGCTGTCGAGGATGGCGGCAATGCCATCGCCTGGCCGGGCCTGATCGACGCCCACACCCATCTCGACAAGACCACCTGGGGCATGGGCTGGCATGAGAACAATCGCGAAGCCACGCTGCGCAGCCGCATCGACTTCGAGCGCGAAAATCGCCTCGCGATCGGCCTCGATCCGCATCGCCAATCCATGCGCCACGCCATCGGCCTTGCCGCCCACGGCGCCACCCATATCCGCAGCCACGTCGACATCGACACCACCCACGGACTGCGTCTCGTCGAGGGCGTTCAGGAAACCCGCGAAAAGCTCAAGGGTATCATCGACATCGAGATCGTCGCCTTCCCGCAATCAGGCGTGATGTGCATGCCGGGCACCGTCGAACTGCTCGACGAGGCCCTGTCCAATGGCTGCGAAGTGCTGGGCGGCCTCGACCCCTGCGGTATCGATCGTGACCCCAAGGGCCAGCTTGACGTGCTCTTCCAGCTTGCCCTCAAGCACGGCGTCGATATCGACATTCACCTCCACGAAGCGGGCGAACTCGGCGCCTTCAGCATGGAGCTCATCTTCGAGCGCGTGCGCGCCAATGGCATGCAGGGACACTTCGCCATCAGCCACGCCTTCTGCCTCGGCATGAACGACTACCTGCGCGTCGGCAAGCTGATGGAGCAGATCGCCGAACTCGATATCGCCATCCTTACCACCGGCGCGCCCTCGGCCACCGTGCCATCGGTCAAGCGCCTCAAGGAGCACGGCATTCGTATCGGCGCCGGCTGCGATGGCATTCGTGACACCTGGGGCCCATGGGGCCAACCGGACATGATCGACCGCGCCCGCATCATCGGCATGAAGAACGGCGTTCGCTCGGACGACGACCTCAAGTTCATGCTCGAAATCGTCTCCCAGGGCGGCGCCGATGTCATGCATCTCGATGGCTACGGCCTCGATGTCGGCGACCATGCGGACTTCACCCTGCTGGCCGGCGAAACGCCTGCCAATGCCGTGGTCGAAATCACCCCGCCCCCGCTGGTGGTCAAGGGCGGACAGGTCGTCGCCCGCGACGGCGTCTGCATCGTCGAGATGCCGTAACGAGTTTGTGCCGCGCGGGCTTGCCTTGCGCGGCACAAAGCCTTCCAATTGCGGCCACCATGGCTACCGCAAGCGACCAGACCGGAACCGAACCCACGAGCTGCTGCGCCCCAAGCGCGACGCGCGAGCTGCAGTTTCCGCTTGATATCCAGGCCCTGCTGGCAGAGCGCCGGCACGACGGCCCTTCGGGCGATTCCATCCGCAGGCCCATTCCCGGCGGCATGGCGGAAATCGGCACCAGCAAGCCGCATCACCTTGAGGATGGCGAAGGCCCCGTGCGGCAGGTGCGCGTCAAGCCCTTCCTGATGGACGAGACCGCCGTCACCAACGAGCGCTTCGCCGCCTTCGTCGCCGCGACCGACTATGTCACCGAGGCCGAAAGATTCGGCTGGTCCTTCGTCTTCTTCCAGTTCCTGCCCGAGGATTTCGAGACGCAGGCCGTGGTCGGCACCGAATGGTGGCGGCGCGTCGATGGTGCCACCTGGAGCCACCCCTTCGGCCCGCAAAGCGACACCACCGGAATCGAGGATCATCCGGTCGTCCACGTGTCGTGGAACGACGCCCAAGCCTTCGCCGCCTGGGCTGGAGGTCGCCTGCCCGCGGAGGCCGAATGGGAGCATGCTGCGCGCGGCGGCCTCAAGGGTGCGCGGTTTCCCTGGGGCGAGGCCGAGCCGGACGACACCGGCAGCTTCCCCTGCAACATCTGGCAGGGCCAGTTCCCCAACCACAACACAGATGCCGACGGCTACAAGGGCACCGCTCCGGCAAAGTCCTTCGCACCCAACGGCTACGGCCTCTACAACATGAGCGGCAATGCCTGGGAATGGACAGCCGAGCCCTTCCGCATCCGCTCGCTCAAGCGCCAGGCCCAGGACATCAACGAGCGCGCCCGGCAGGAAAATCGCAAGTTGCTGAAAGGCGGCTCGTATCTCTGCCACATCTCGTATTGCTACCGCTACCGGATCGCCGCCCGGATAGGGAACACGCCGGATACGACGACGGGACACACGGGGTTTCGGCTGGTCTACGACCTCTGAGCAGGACCTGGCCCACGCGTCGTTTCGCGTTGCACCAGCCGGCAGCGCACCGACAGCGTCGTCGGTGCCTCCAATCCTTTCCGTCGATGCAGCACCGCCATCGCGCGGGTCGCCATATCGGCATAGGGCTGAATCAGCGTCGTTAGCCCGAGGTCGCTGGCAAACTCGCGGTCGTCAAACCCGATCACGGCGATGTCCTGCGGCACCCGCAATCCTGCCTCGGCAATTGCCGTCAACGCACCTCGAGCCATCATGTCGTTCTGGCAGAAAACCCCATCCGGCGGCTCAGGAAGCGCGAGGAGCTGCTTCATCGACTGGTATCCGCTGCCATGCCCCCAGCTTCCGTGGATCAGCAGTTCCGGGGCGAGCGCCTGTCCACCCGTCGTCAGCCCGCGCCGAAAGCCATAGAGCCGGCGCTGCGCGCTGGTGTGCCAGCTATCGCCGGTAATCGTGGCGATGCGCTTGCACCCGCTCTCCATCAGATGCCGCGCCGCGACGAACCCGCCGGCCCGCTCGCCCGGAACGACCGCGACACCCTTGCCGTCCGTGCGGAAGCAATTGACGAAGACATGCGGAAACTGGTCGAGCTCTCGCGTCGGGTGCACCCCAGTGGTGAAGGTATTGGCGTAGATCACCCCGCCCGCGTTGAGCCGCCGCAGCGAAGCCAATGCCTCGGCCTCGCGGTCGGTCACGCCATCAGTGACGAAGACGGCCAGCTGCACTGCCTGCGCGCGGGCCGACATGTGCAGGCCGTCGATGATGTCGATCGGGTAAGCCGCCGAGATTTCGTTGATGAGCACCCCGATGACCGGCGGCACATCGCGCTCCAGCACGTTGAGCGCCGGCCCCGGCGTATAGCCGAGCTTGCGCGCGGTCTCGATGACACGCTGGCGCGTGTCGTCGGCAATGCGCACGCCGTCGATATTGTTGAGCACCAGCGATACCGTCGTCTGGGAGACGCCGGCAGCGCGGGCGATATCGACCATCTTGATGCGCTTCTTCACTGCGTCCATCTCCCCTTCGTCATGAGCGCTCCGCCAACCTGCTTGACAAGTCCGGGCGATGCAATCAACTTTGCTAAAGAAATTTAGCAAAGGCTGGCCTGGGGAGACCAGACCTAATCCAGTTGATCGAGCGAAACGAGACCGGCCGTAAACCACGTGGCCGGCCAACAGCTTCGCTTTGCCTGACGTCCGGGGAGGAGACCGAATGGCTGTGCCTGAAACGGCAAGTGATCAAGCAATGACCGGTGCGCGGGAAATGCTGGCCAACGCCACTCCCGACCGCCGCGGTCGGCGCGATACGGGCGCCGCCCTGGTGTTTCTCGCGCCTTGGCTGCTGGGCATCGTGCTGCTCACCGCGCTGCCGATGATCGCCTCGGCGGTGCTGTCCTTCACCAATTACGATCTGCTGTCCTGGCCACGCTTCATCGGTACGGCGAACTATGAGCGGCTGGTCGTCGATCCGCGCTATCTGCAGTCGCTGCGGGTCACGACGACCTATGTGCTGACCTCGGTCCCGCTCTCGGTAGCACTGGCGCTCATCATCGCGGTGTCGTTGTCGTCGGCGACGCGCTCGGTCGATTTCTTCCGCAGCGTCTATTACCTGCCTTCGCTCCTGGGAGGCAGCGTCGCCATCGGCGTGCTCTGGCGCCAGCTCTTCGGCGGCGATGGCCTCGTCAATTCGGTGCTCGCGGTTTTCGGCATCGCCGGCACAAGCTGGATCGGCGATCCGCGCTATGCCCTCTGGACCATCGTGCTGCTGCATGTCTGGCAGTTCGGCGCGCCGATGGTGATCTTCCTCGCCGGCGTACGGCAGATACCGCGCGAGATCGTGGAGGCCACGATCATAGACGGGGCCAACCCGGTCCAGCGCTTCTTCACGATCACGCTGCCGCTCCTCAGCCCGCTCATCCTCTTCAACCTCGTGATGCAGACCATCACCGCGTTCCAGGCGTTCGTCCCGGCCTATGTGATCAGCGACGGCTCGGGCGGCCCCATCGACTCCACCCTCTTCTACACGCTCTACCTCTACCTCGAGGGCTTCCGGAACTTTCACATGGGCTACGCCATGGCCATGGCCTGGGTGCTGCTCATCATCATCGGCATCTTTACCGCCCTGGCCTTCTGGTCCTCGCGGTTCTGGGTTCACTACGAAAGCTGAGGCCCAGAATGTCCGCTGCTGCCGCCGCCCAGGCCAATCGCCCGCTCCGCTCCATCGTCCGCTATGCGGTGCTGATCCTCTTCGCCTTCGTGATGAGCTATCCGCTGCTCTGGCTGGTATCGAGCTCGTTCAAGCCCGAGCAGGTGATCTTCTCCGAGCCCGGCCTGCTGCCTGATCCGTTCACGCTGCGCAACTACGTCGACGGCTGGAACAAGCTGGGCATGCCCTTTGCCCTCTTCATGTTCAACTCGGCGGTGATCTGCGTGCTGTGCATCGCGGGAAACCTCTTCTCGTGCACGCTGGCGGCCTATGCCTTTGCGCGGTTGAGCTTCCCGTTCTCGAAGGTGGCGTTCGCGATCATGCTGGTCACGATCATGCTGCCGTTCCACGTGACCATCCTGCCCCAGTACATCATGTTCCAGAAGCTGGGGGCGGTGAACACGATCATCCCGCTGGTGCTGCCCAAGTTCTTCGCGGTCGATGCCTTCTTCGTGTTCCTGCTGGTGCAGTTCATCCGCTCGATCCCGCGCGACCTCGACGAGGCGGCCGAGCTCGACGGTTCGAACAAGTACCAGACTTTCTGGCACATCATCTTTCCGCTCTGCCGGCCGGCGCTGGTGATCGTTGCGGTGTTCACGTTCCTGTGGACCTGGAACGACTTCTTCGGCCAGCTCATCTACCTGACGCAGACCGAGAAATACACGGCTGCGCTCGCACTCAACCTCTTCATCGACGCGACCAGCGGGGAATCCGCCTGGGGCATGCTGTTTGCCATGTCGGTGATCACGCTCATTCCGATCTTCGTGCTCTTCGTCCTGTTCCAGAAGCAGCTCGCAGACGGCATCGCCACGACCGGCCTGAAGGGATAGGCCGCCGGGCCAGACCACCAAGGAGGAGACACCATGACCAGGACGAACGGCGCCCTCAACCGGCGCGATGTAATGAAGATATCGATCGGAGGGGCAGCCGCCCTCTGGCTGGGGCTGCCCAATGCGGCATTCGCCCAGCAAACCCAGATCAAGGCTGCCTGGTATGGCGGCCAGGACACCCATGACCGCATGCAGCAGGCGATCAAGCTCTTCACCCAGAAGAACCCCGACATCGCCGTCAATGTCGAATTCGCGCCCTTCGCCGAATTCTACGACCGCCTGCCGGTCCAGTATTCGGGTGGCGGCGCGCCGGACATGCACCGGCACTCGATGACCTACCTCTTCGACTACACCAAGCGCGGGCTCCTCGCCGACCTCAGCCCCTTCGTAGGCCAGACCATCGACATCTCGGCGCTCTATCCGGGCGTGGTCGAGATCGGCAAGGACGGCGACGCCACCCATGCGATCGGCAACAACCAGATCTCGGTGGCGCTGTTCTACAACAAGGCCAAGCTCGATGCAGCCGGCGCCGGCGCGCTCGATAACCTCACCTGGGACAGCTTCCGCGACCTTGCCATCAAGCTCGGCAAGGCGGGCGGCGCCAACCATTACGGCGTCAGCGACAATGGCGGCTTCCTCGGGCTCTTCGAGGTCTACCTCTTCCAGCGCGGCAAGTCGCTCTACAAGGGCGACAGCGCCGTCGGCTTCGAGAAGGCCGACCTCGTCGACTGGCTGGCCTATTGGGAATCGCTGCGTGCCGAACAGGGCGCCCCGCCGCCTTCGGTTACCGCCGAAAGCGCCGGCTTCCAGAACGCCACCATCGTCAAGAACCGCTCTGCCATGCAGATCGGCTGGAGCCAGCAACTGGTGTTCTACCAGGCGCTGATGCAGGACGAGCTGGATATCCATGCCTGCCCGGTCGTGGCCGGCGCACCGGACAACGGCCACCTCATCCGCGCCCTCGATTTCTGGGTGATCCCGGAAAGCTCGCAGAACAAGGAAGCGGCGGCCAAGCTCATCAACTTCCTCCTCAACGACGAGGAAGCCTTGGGCGTTCTCGGCCTCACCCTGGGCGGCCCCGCCTCGGACCGGGCCACGGCAGTACTCGCCAAGACCGCCGACGCGCCGAGCACCAAGGTGCTCAACTACCTGACCGAGCTGCGCAAGACTGCACCCAGCGCCACGCCGCGCTGGATCAGCGGACACGGCGAGCTTGAAGCCCTGATGGGCCGGCTCAATGCCTCGATCGGCTTCGCGCAGACCACGCCCGATGCCGCGGCCGACAACTTCCTCACGGAAGCCAGCCGAATCCTGGGCTGACGTTCCACAGCCCAGCGCCCGAGCCTGCCCGGCGGCAACCTCCCGCCTTCCGGGCAGCGCTTCGGGACTTTCGCCAGGACCTCCGGCCGGCAGCCGGCCGGAGGCATCGTCCTTGATCCGGGGGATCCCCTTGCCTGCTTCCAAACCCAACATCGTGCTGATCATGACCGATCAGCAGCGCGCCGACTTCTTCGCGTCCGAGGGCTTCCCCGTCGACACCATGCCGTTCGTGGATTCGCTCGGGCGAAGCGGCACCCGCTTTGCGCGCGCCTATACCCCGATCCCGATCTGCTCGCCGGCCCGCACCTCGATGCTGACCGGGCGCTACGCCAAGGCGACGCGCGTCAAGCAGAACTGGGACATGGCCAGGTCGGTGATTGTGGACAAGGACCTGCCCCAGGTGCTGCGGGAGCATGGCTATACCGTCAACCTGGCGGGTAAGAACCATTCCTACCTCGACGCCAGCGCCTTCGACTTCCATGGCGGGCCCTATAGCCATACGCATGGCCCAGCGGACCGGGCGAGCGCGAGCGAGCGGCAATCGGACCAATGGCTTTTCGATCTCGACCATCGCGTGGCAAGCGAGCCGACGCCCTTCCCGCTCGAGAACCAGCTCTGCCATCGCATCGTCTCGGACGCCATCGCCTGCGCCGACCAGAACCGGGACAACCCCTATTTCCTCTGGCTCTCGCTACCCGAGCCACACAACCCCTACCAGGCGCCCGAACCCTATTTCTCGATGTTCTCGCCCGACGACATGCCCGACCGCTTCGCCGGGCCGCAGGCCAGCATGGCCAAGGGCGGCAAGTGGCAATGGCTGCGCACGCTGGAGGAGGAGAAGCGCCCCGGCTATGACGAGGACTGGCGCCGATACCGCGCGCTCTATTGCGGCATGCTGCGGATGATCGACGACCAGGTGCGACGGTTCGTCGATCACCTCAAGGCCAACGGCACCTACGAGAACACCATCATCCTGTTCCTCGCCGACCATGGCGACTATGCCGGCGATTACGGCCTGCAGCGCAAGGGAGCGGGACTGCCCGAATGCCTGGTGCGGATACCGTTCCTCGCGACGGGACCGGGCATCCGGCCGAACGATGACCGCACGGACTTCATCTCGCTGGTCGACGTGATGCCGACGCTCTGCGAGGCGATCGGAGCGGAAATCCCCTTCGGCTGCCAGGGCCGCAGCTTCTGGCCTATACTGGCGGGGGAGCCCTACCCGGCCGACGAGTTTTCGAGCATCTACAGCGAGATCGGGTTCGGGAGCCTGCCCTATGGCCCGGAAGAACGACCGCCGCTCCACTTCCCCTATGACGGACCGACCTATGACGAACTCAACAGCGTCACCCAGAGCGGCAGCACCAAGATGGTGCGCAAGGGCGACTGGAAGCTGATCTACGAGCTGATGGGGCGGGCCGAACTCTACGACCTCGCGGCTGATCCGGGGGAGCTCAACAACCTCTACGACGACCCGGCCTATGCGGCGCGGAAGACCGAGATGCTGGAGGAACTGCTCTACTGGACGGTTCGAACGGAGGACCCGCTGCCGCGGGCGAAGTACCTGCCCAAGACGGCGGCGCGGAACTGGTATCGCGGGGGATAAGTACGGCCGCGATGCGAAGGCGGAGGGAGCGCCGGGGGAGATTCGCGAGGCTCGGGAGGAGCGCAGAAAGAGTTTTGCGGAGATGAGTGCGTTTTTTTGCGGTTTTTTCGAGGGGTCGCGAGGTTAGTGCTTTGATATTACAGGTGAACTTTCCCAAGAGGCGTCGTGAATCGTTAAATTTTGACTCAATTTCGGGGAAAGTTTGCGAATGTTTTCGGCGTTTTGCGGGGGTTTTCGCGGGTTTGGGGGAGTGTTTTTCGGGGTGAGTTAGTGGGGCTCGGTGGTGAGGTTTGGGAATCTTACCTTGGGGTTTGTGGGAGGGGGATAAGTTTGGGGGCGCGATTATGACGCGGCGCTTCCTCCTACCACTACGCTTCTCTCGCTGCGCTTCTCTCACTGCGCTTCCCCCACCACCGTACTTCCCCGGGCGAAGACCCGGGGCCTATTGCATCGCTCCACCCGAGTGGAGAAATCCGTGGGCCCCGGCTCTTCGGCCGGGGAAGTGCGGTGGTGGGGAGAGGCTGGGGGAAGGAAACCAGTAAGCGAGAGCGCGGTGGCGGCGACTGCGGTGGATCAGTTGCCTGCCTCCCCACGCGCCGTCACTTCCCCATGCTATCCAGCATCAGTTTGATATACGTCCCACCCACCACCGGCCTCGAACGGAACCCTCCGGGAACGGTTTGCTTGCCGGTCTGCGTGTCGTACCAGTCCGACAGCGGGACGCGCGCCGGGGCATCGTCGAGCCAGGTGGCGACGGGGGCGATGAGGGTTTCGAAGTCGGCCTGGTTGTCGGTGAGGCAGGCGGTCCAGACGAGCCAATCGAGCTTGGTGTAGTGTTCGCGGCTGTCGAGCGGCAGGCCGTAGCGGTCCTGGCGGGTCTTGTAGGCAGCCATTTCCTTGCGCGCGATGTCGGCGGGGAAGAGGCCGAGGCCGAGAATGCGGTCCCAGATGAGGTTGTACTTCTGGCTCCATGAGCCGGCCTTGTCGAAGGCGAGGCGGAAGACGGAGCCGTCGTCGGCAAGGCCCGGCCATTTGGCGGCCCAGTCGCGGGCGATGGCGAGATGCCTTTCGGCTTCCTCGTTCTTGCCCAAGCGGCGGCAGAGGAGGCCATAGGCGCCGATGCCGATGATCGCCTTGAGCGAGAGATTGGCATTGTGCGGCAGGTGGCCGGCGAAATCGTCGGTGCAGAGCTGGTTTTCCGGATCGATGCCGCTTTTGACGAGATAGGCGGCCCATTTTTCCCAGAGCGGCCAGAACTCGGTGATGAAGCGATCATCGTTCGTACGCTCGGCCAGCGCCGCGGCGAGGATCAGCATGTTGCCGCTTTCCTCGTAGGGCATCTGGTTGTGCTCGGTGAGTTCGCCCCCGCCATAGACCTGGCCATTGGCCAGCGGGAACTGCCCCACATCGTGCGGCGCATAGGGGAAGGGCCAGCGCCCGCCCATGGCATAGGCGCAGATCGGGCGCATCTGGGCTTCGAGCAGCGCCGGGTTGTAGTGGAGGAAGAACGGGGCCGAGGGATAGGTGAGGTCGACCGTGCCGAGGCAGCCGTTGGACGAATTCTCCTTGGAGAAATAGAGCAGCTTGCCATCGAGGTCTTCGACCAGCGCGTGACCGCCAAGGCACTGGCGGAAGGCGAGGATGCCGATGCGGGCATAGGTATCGCCGCCCGAGCGCTGGAGCTGGGCGATAAGGGCGGCATCGTAGTCGGCGACGCGGGCGTAGAGCGCGCCGCGCTCGGCCCAGGCCTGCTCCACAAGGCCGATGGCGGACTGGCCCTTGCGGCTCCAGAAGGGACGAAGGCGCCGGTGGAAATATTCGAGCGCATAGACCTGGTCATAGGCGACCAGCAGGCGGAACGCCTGCACCTGCGCACCGACCTTCCCGAAGGCGCGGCTCCAGGCGCAGACATTGTAGGCCGGGCGCTCCTGGTGGATGCCATTGGCATTGATGTTGAGACCGCGATGGCCGTGGGACGGCATGGGCAGCGGGCGAGCTTCGCGCACGTCATCGCGCGCGGGAATGCTGCCGGTGGTGGCGAAGGTGTCGCGCAGAGTGCGCGCATCGCCGAAGGCGCTGTCGGCGGCCACGCCCGGCTCGGCCGAGGTATAGAGATAGCCCCAATCGATCTGCACTTCGTCGCCCGACTGGTGGAGCGGGGTTTGCTCGCGAGCGCCGACGAAAAGCGCCTCGACATTACCGGCGCGATGGCGGCCCCAGATCACGTCGGTCTCGCCATTGCCGGTGGCCCAGTTGGTGCTCCAGTCGATATAGGCAGAGACCTCGTGGGGAGAGCCATCCTTCGAGGAAACCTCGATATCGACATAGCTTACCGGGCGGGCCATGAGTTCGAGGTCTTCGGGGAAGACCGGGGTGGTGAAGCTCAGGGCCAGCTCGACCCCATCGGCCTCGAAGCGGTAGATCGTGCGTAGCGGGGTGACCTCGCGCCCGGTCTGGCGCATGGCGGGAACATCGCGGCCGGTACGGGTGACGAGCCCCATGAAGCGATAGGCCTTGCCGTCGATATGGACCATGCCGGACATCGACTGGTTCTTGCCGGTCCAGTGCGTCGGCCAGGATTGGGTCAGCTCGTCCGTATGCGACCAGACGCTCATGAAGGGATCGTGGACGATGAGCGGGGTGGCCGGGGCGCGGGCGGTGCGGGGATCGGTCATGGAAGGTCTCGTATCTACCAGGGGGCGCGGCGGAGCGGCAGGGGATCGGCGGTGAAGGCCATGCGGTCGCACAGACGCCGCAACAGATCGCACTTTTCCGCCAGCCGCCCCGGATCGTCCCAGAGATTGCGGGTTTCGTCGGGATCGGTCTTGAGGTCGTAAAGCTCGCCGCACCGGTCGCCGTGGCTGACGACGAGCTTCATGTCGGGCGTGCGCAGCATGGTGGCGAAGGGCAGATGCGGCTGCCGGTGCCAGGGCATGGCGTTGTAATATTCGCAATAGACGTCTTCGACGCCGGTTTCGTTTTCGGTGCTCGTGAGCAGCGGCCAGAGCGACCTACCCTGCATGCCGGGCCAGATTGCGAGGCCGGCAGCATCGAGGAGCGTGGGCGCGATATCGACCAGCTCGACTAGTCCGTCGATCCGCCGGGCGGGAATGTGGCCGGGCCAGGAAATGGCCAGCGGCACGTGGACGCTCGGCTCGTAGAAGAACGGGCCCTTGAGATAGATGCCGTGGTCGCCCAGCAATTCGCCGTGGTCGGACATGAAGATGACGATGGTGTTCTCGAGCTGGCCGGTTTCGCGCAGCGCCTCGAGCATGCGGCCGACCTGATCGTCGATGAGATCGCACATGGCGAAATAGGCGGCGCGGACCAGGCGATGGTCGTCGTCGGTCATCTCGTTATAGGGCATGCCGGCATTGCCGCCATAGGCGCCCCCGTGGTCGATCTGCTGGAAGGCGGGTTTGTCGGCGAGTTCGCCCGGGCGGTAATTGGGCAATTCGATCTCGTCGAGCTTGTCGAGATAGCGGTCGAGATATTCGGGCGGCGGATCGAAGGGGTGGTGCGGATCGAAGAAATTGACCGAGAACAGCCAGGGACGATCGCCCGAGCGATGGGCCTCGATGAAGTTGATGGCCTTGTCGGCGCACCAGGTGGTCTGGTGGTCGGCGGCGGCAGGGCCGGCCTTGACGTATTTCGAGCCGCGATAGGGATCGGCCCGGTATTCGGCGCCCTTCTCGGTGAGCCAGAGATTGTATTCGTTGAGCGGCCAGTTCTGCGCGCTGCCGTAATGGCCCGGATGGTGCGACCAGTGGAAAGCGGCGTAGCCGTCTTTTATGCGCGGCTCCATCACGGGCGCGACGCTTGGGTGGGCGGCCGAGATGTGGAGCTTGCCGGAAAGGCCGCAGGTATAGCCGTTATCGGCAAGGAGCCGGGTCACCAGCATTTCGTCGGGTGGCATGTCCTGCCCGTTCTGGCGGGTGCGGGTGGTGCGCGGATAGCGGCCGGTGAGGAAACTGGCGCGGCTGGGCGTGCAGACGGGCGACTGGCAATAGGCCTGCGAGAACCAGGCGCCCTCGGCAAAGAGCTTGTCGAGCACGGGCGTGCGGACATGGCGATTGCCGGTAACGCCCAGCGTGTCCCAGCGCTGCTGGTCGGTGCAGATCCAGAGGATGTTCGGTTTGGTCATGATGATCCCTTGGGCCCGCTACGCCTTGACGGCGCCGGCTATGCCCTCGACGAAGTAGCGCTGAACGAAGAAGAAGAAGACGATGACCGGCAGCAGCGAAATGGTGGCCGCAGCCGCCATGCCCGACCAGTCGGTCTCGTTGGTGCCCACGAAGGCCAGCATGCCGACTGGAAGCGTGCGCAGCCCAGGCGTCCCGAAGGTGAAGACCAGCGGGATGAGGAAGGCGTTCCAGGCGGCAAGGAAGGTGAGGACCGTGACGGTCGCCGTCACCGGGCCGGCCAGGGGCAGCATGACGTCGAAGAAGACGCGCAGGAACCCTGCCCCATCCATGGTCGCCGCCTCTTCGAGCTCGCGCGGCAGGCCACGGAAATAGCCGGCATAGAGCAGGATCGCCGCCGACTGCCCGCTGCCGGCCAGCGCCAGCACGATGCCCCAATGGCTGTTGAGCAGCCCGAGCGAGCTGGTGAGATCGACGATGGGGATGATGGTGAGGCCCGCCGGCACGACGAGCGTGGCCCCGAGGATGCCGATGACCAGCGAACGGCCGACGAAATAATAGCGACCGAGCACATAGCCCGAGAGCGCGGTGTGGATGACGACGACCACCACCGTACCGACCGTGACCAGCACGGTGTTGAACATGTAGGTCGAGAACCCGGCCTGGCTCCAGGCACGGATATAGTTCTCCCAGACCGGCGTATCGGGCTGCAGGTTGAGGCCCTTGGAGAAGATTTCGAGCGGCGTCTTGAGCGAGGCCGAAACCAGCCAGAGGAAGGGATAGATCCAGACGAGGCAGAGCGCGGTGAGCGCGACGTAGCGCAGGATCACCCAGGCCTTGGGGCGCGGGGTCGAGAGGCGGTTCATGCGACGTGCCTCCGCGAGCGGACCTTGCGCAGGATGAGGATCTGGATGCTGGCCAGCACCACGAAACTCACGCCGAAGAATATTGCCGCCGCCGAGGAATAGCCGAGCCGCGGCACGTTGGAGGTGAAGGCCTGCCGGTAGACGAAGATGTCGATGACCTCTGTGGCGTAGAACGGACCGCCGCCGGTCAAGGTCAGCATGAGGTCGAAGACGTTGGTCGCCTCGATCACCGTGATGAGGGTGATGATGATGGTGAAGGGCGTCAGCAGCGGCAGGGTGATGGTGCGGAACCGATCCCATGGCGTGGCGCCGTCCAGTTCGGCGGCCTCGTAGAGATCGCGCGGAATGATCTGGAGGGCGGCGAGCCAGTAGATGAGCGTGATGCCCAGCCATTTCCACACCCAGATGCCGACCGCGCTATAGAGCGCGAGCCCGGCATTGCCGAGGAAATTGAGCGGCTGCCCGAGGATATGCGAATTGAGCAACGCGATATTGAGCGGGCCGCCGGTGGGATCGAGCACGTAGCGCATGACCACGCCGACAATGGCCGCCGTGGTGACGACCGGCAGGAAGATGGCGGTGCGGAAGACGCGCACCAGCGGGAAATGCGCGTTGAGCACCACCGCCAGCGCCAGCGCGATGCCCACGCGCAGCGGCACTGCCAGCAGCAGAAAGACGATGGTGTTGCGGAAGGCGTTCCAGAACAGCGGATCGCCGACCAGTTCGTGGTAATTGCCCAGGCCGATGAACGCCCCTGCCCGCTCGAACCCGTTCCAGTCAAGGAGCGAGAACCAGATGCTGGCGATGACCGGGTAGATGGTGAAGGCGCCTACGAGCGTGAGGGTGGGCAGCAGGAAGACGTAAATCCACCTGTCTGCCCAGATCTTCCTGCCCAGTGACGCGCCGCTCAGGGCGTTCTGCTGCATCGATCGGTTCCGGCCGCTCAATACTTGTCGGCGGTGAAATCCTCGCCAGGCTTCCAGGCGTCGAAGACCCAATCGTCGAGCGACACTTCGACGCCCTTGCTCTTGGCCGCTTCGATAGCGCGGTCGCGCTCCTTGCTCATCTGGTCGGCATATTGCTGCAGGATAGGCTTGGGATCGCTGAAGGCGCCGCTGAAGGCACCCTGGATGATCTCGCCGAGACCGGGCGTGACATCGCGCATTTCCGAATAGACCGCGCTGACCGCCGCGTTGCGGGCCAGCGGATCGGGGGCGATGCGCACGTAATCCTGGTAGCCGGTGACGACTTTCTTGTAGGCCGGATGCACATTGGCGCGCTCGACGGCGCCGGGATCGAGCGGGGGCTGATCCATGCGCTCGGCAAGACCGACATAGTAATCGTCGGTGGTGAGCATCTGGAGGATCTGCGTGGCCACATCCGGATGCTGGGACTGGGACGAGATGTAGAACGTGCCGCCATTGGGCGGGCGATAGGTGAAGGCCGTCGACTTGTCGCCCGGATAGGGCACCTGCGCGGTGACGCCGATGAGATCGATCTGGTCCTTGAAGCTGCCGTTGAGCACGCCGCTGTTCCAGGGCCCATCGAAGAACATCAGCGATTCACCGGCCACCCAGCGGGCACGGCCCTGGCGCGCATCGACCGAGGACGAGCCCGGATGGAGCGAACCATCCTTCTGGAAGGACATCAGGAATTCGAGCGCATCAAGGAAGGGCTGGGAGGCATGGGCGTAATTGCCGGTCTTCCAGTCGATTTCGCCGGCGGCGCCGGCGATCTGGGCGAGGTCGGTGAAGTGCGCCTTCATGCGGTCGCCGAACTGCAGCGGCAGGATGAGGCCGTACTTGCCATCCTTGGTGCCGGCCAAAGCGGCCTTGCGGGCTTCGTCCCAGGTGGCTGGGCCGGCTTCCGGGTCCATGCCGGCGGCTTCCAACCCGGCCTTGAAGAACCAGAGCGAAGTCGAATTCTGCCGGATGGCGAAGATCGGGAAGGTATAGGGCTTGCCGCCGAAGCTGGTGAAGCCCTCGGCCAGAGCCTCCTTCTGGAACGGTTTGTCGAAGGTGAAGCTGTCGGCGAGCGGCTGGAACCAGCCGGCGGCCTGGAGCGAATTGACGGTGGCGACATTGCCGTTGGGGACGTTGAACACATCCGGCAATTGATTGCTGCGGAACGCCAGTTGCAGCGACTGCATCATGTCGGACGGGTTGCCCGGCGTATACTCGACCTTGGCCGGGTGGCTGGCCGCGAATTCATCCCAGATCTTCTGGTGCAGCGGGATCAGCGGCTGGAAAATGTCCCACCACTTGATGGTGGTGACATCCTGCGCGAAGGCCCGCATCGGGCCCAACCCTGCTGCTGCACCGAGCGCGGCCATGCCTTGCAGAAGCGCGCGACGGCTGACGCCGGAGGCCGGCGCCATCGGATTTCTCGAAGTGCTCATCTGTTTCTCCCTGCCGCCCTCCCCGGGCGGATTGTGCAGGCCTTCGGCAACTGCACGCGCTCCTCCAGCGCACGAGGACGCTAACAGTTATTTATAACCATCGTCAAGCAAGGTTCGGTTATGTATAACCTCGTGAAACGGCCCAGTTTCCTTTCCCCGGGAGCTGCGCTATGTCGGTCGGATCGGAGGGGGGTTGATGAACAGACGCAAGACGGAGAAAGCCAGCGCGCGGGCCACGATGGTGGACGTCGCCAAGCTTGCCGGCGTCAGTCAGGCAACCGTCTCCATGGTGCTCAACGAAACCGGCGGCACGCGGGTGACCGAAAAGACCCGCAAGCTGGTGCGGGAGGCTGCTGACACGCTGGGCTATCGCGTCTGGATGCGCTCGGCCATCGGCAGCGGCGGCCCGCAGGCCATCGGTTTCGTGATCGACGACAGCACGTCCAACCCCATCGTCAACAAGGCCATCGATTCCGCGCGCCAACTCGCCTGGGAGAACGGCGCGGTGCTGGTCGTGCTGCCGACACAGAACGACGAAAGGCTGCGCGCGGCGGCGCTCGAACTGCTCTTCGCCCACCGCGTGGTCGGCCTCGTCTTCGCGGCCTTCTTCACACGCGAATATACGCTGCCGCAAAAGCTGAGCGCCGTGCCGATGGTGCTGATCAATTGCCACACCAAGGGCGACCAGGCTCCGGCCATCCTGCCCGCCCATGCCGGCGGCGCGGAAACCGCCGTGCAGCATCTTGTGGCGGCGGGGCACCGCCGCATCGCCTTCATCAATGGCGAAAACTGGATGGAAGCCAGCAAGGACCGGCTGCGCGGCTACAAGCGCGGCCTCAAGGCAGCCAACATTCCCTACGACGCCAAGCTGGTGAAGAGCGGCAACTGGCTGCTGTCGGGCGGGCACGATTGCACGCGCGAATTGCTGGCCCAGCCCGAGCCGCCCACCGCCATCTTCTGCGCCAGCGACGAGATGGCGATCGGCTGCTACGAAGCCATCAAGGAAGCGGGGCTTTCCATCCCGGGGGATATTTCGGTGGTGGGGTTCGACGACGATCCCTCGTCCCGGCACCTCGAGCCGCCGCTCACCACCATTCTCGTGCCGCACGAAGACATGGGGCGACGCGCGATCACCCACCTCTATGCCAAGCGCGACAACGAGGATCGCACCGGCATCATTTCCGGGCGCCTGCAGATCGAGTGCCCGCTGGTGGAGCGCGATTCCGTCGGCCCGCCCCGAGGCCGCGCGGCCTAGCCAGGCTTGCGGGCGACGATGAAGACGGCGGCGCCGCGCTTGGGCTGCCAGAGCTGCTCTATGCCGAAACCGCCCTGCTCCACGCTGCGTCGCAACTCAGCGGTCGTCATGACGTCGAGTTGCGGCAGGAGGCGCAGGGCCTTGCCGACCGGCGCCAGGTATTTGAACACCGCCATGGTGTCGCGCAGGCACGCCGTGCTGCTGACGAAGAGGCCGGCGGGCTTGAGCATGCGCGCGACCTTGTCGATCACCGCCTGCTTGTCGTGGAGGAGATGGAGGATGCTGAGGCCGAGCACCATGTCATAGGTATCATCGGGAACATCGAGGCCGGCAATGTCGGCCTGCTCGAAGGTGACGTTTTCGATTCCCGCATCCCGGGCCTTGCCGCGCGCGATGGCCAGCATGTTCTCGGAATAGTCGATGGCACGGATATGGGCGACATGGGGCGCATGGATGAGCGCGGTGCTGCCCGTGCCGCAGCCGAATTCGAGCAATTGCATGTCAGGCCTGAGATAGCCCTGCGTGACGCGCAGCTTGTGCTGATAGGCCGCCTCGTCGGCAATCGGCTGGCGCGCATAGCGCTCCGCCAGCCTGTCCCAGAACCGGCTTTCAGTGTTCACCATATCCATCCTGCCGAACCTCGACCGCTCATCTGACGCCGTCACATTACATATACGCGGATCGCTGCTAAATTGGCGAAAAGCGCAGCAGCTTTATGCATTGGCGCATAAGGAGCAGGCATGGACTGGAACCTCATCAGGGCATTTCTCGCGACGGCCGAGACGGGATCGCTGTCGGCTGCGGCGCGCGAACTCAAGCTGACGCAACCCACGCTCAGCCGGCAGGTCGGCGCGCTCGAAGCAAGCCTGGGCATCCTGCTCTTCGACCGCGTCGGCCGCTCGCTGGTGCTGACGCCCTCGGGCAAGGACCTGCTTGTGCACGTGCGGCGCATGGGAGAGGCCGCAGAGGAACTGGCGCTCGTGGCTTCGGGGCAGGCGCAATCGGTCGAGGGGCTGGTCAAGATCTCGGCCAGCGACATCGTCGCCGCCTATGTGCTGCCCCCGCTCCTGCGGCAATTGCACGAGCGGGCGCCAGGCATTCGTGTAGAAGTCGTAGCCTCGAACGGGCTGAGCGATATCCTGCGCCGCGAGGCCGATATCGCCATCCGCCATGTCCGCCCTGCCCAGCCGGACCTAGTGGCCCGCCGGTGTCGCGACAGCGCGGCCCATCTTTATGCCGCGCGCTCCTATCTCGTGGCGCGAGGGCGGCCAGAGCGGGTGGAAGACCTGGCGACAGCGGATTTCGTCGGCTTCTTCAGGGTCGAGGACCTGTTGGCGGCGCTGCGCGACGAGCGCGGGTTGCCGCTTAGGGTCGAGAACTTCCGCTGGAGCGCCAACAGCTTTGTGGTCGCGCTCGAAATGGTGCGACAGGGGCTGGGGATCGGGGTCGTGCAGCGCGAGGCAGCGGAGCGGCATGACGACATCGTTCAGGTGCTGCCCGAACTCGATCCGTTCCCGATCCCCGTCTGGCTGGCGACCCATGCCGAACTTCACACCAGCCGCCGCATACGGCTGGTGTTCGACTTTCTGGCCGAGATGCTTGGCTAGCCGCGCCGGGCGGCGTCGATCGCGGCGACGTCGATCTTCTTCATCTTCATCATGGCGTCGAACGCGCGCTTCGCTTCGTCGCCGCCCGCGATCATCGCTTCGCTCAGTGTGCGCGGGGTGATCTGCCAGGAAAGGCCCCACTTGTCCTTGCACCAGCCGCAGGCGCTTTCTTCCCCGCCATTGCCGACGATGGCATTCCAGTAGCGATCGGTTTCCTCCTGGTCGTCGGTGGCGATCTGGAAGGAAAAGGCCTCGCTGTGCTTGAAGGCCGGCCCGCCATTGAGGCCGATGCAGGGCACGCCGCAGACGGTGAATTCGACGGTGAGCACCTCGCCGGCCTTGCCGGAGGGATTGTCGCCTGGTGCACGGCGCACCGCCGTTACCTTGCTGTCGGGAAAGAGCTCGGCATAAAAGCGCGCGGCCTCCTCGGCTTCCTTGTCGTACCAGATGCAAATGGTGTTCTTGGCAATCGCCATCGTTCGTCCCCTTGCTGTGATTTCGAGCCTATCCTGAAATGCAACGAGACGCGCGAGCGTTCCGCCTCAGGCGCCGGCTTTGTCGGGCACGCGCTGGAGAGCCGAGCCCAATGCCGCATAGAGCGGCCGGAAGAGGGTCGGCAGATTTCGGGATGCGCCGAGGCTGTCGGCGGCGACGAGATCGCTGGCGAGGAGTTCGAAAACCGTGAGGTCCGCACGGCTGCCGACGTCGAGGTTGCGGGCGGATTCGAGCCCCAGAACGCTGCGGGGACGCTCTGAAATCGCAAGGACGCAGTCTTCGAGGGGAAGACCGATGGCGAGGAGTTTCGAGGCGGTCGTGGCCAGGTCGTAGACGGGGCCGCTAATGTTGCGCTGGTGGAGGTCGGTCGAGATCGAGAACGGCTTGAAGCCCGCGAGGAGCGCGCGTTCGGCCATGTCGAAACTGTAGGACGCGGCGCCGTGGCCGACATCGAACCGCACGCCGCGGTCGGCGGCGGCGCAGGCCAAGGCGACGCGCTCGGGGGTTTCAAAGAGTGCGGTGCCCTGCTTGCCGTGGAAGCAATGGGTGACGAGATCGCCCGGCGCGAGGAGTTCGAGAACATCCTCGACGGCCGGCGGGGCCTCCCCGATATGGACCATCAGCGGAAGGCCGGCTTCGTCAGCCACCGCGCGCGCGATGCGGAGGGGTTCGAGGCCCCACTGGCCGACGACGAGGCCGCTGCAGCGGACCTTCACGCCGCAGATGACGTCGCGATTGGCGGCGATCACGCGCCTTGTGCGCTCGACGTCGATCGAGCCGGGACCGGAGAGTTCGGAGACGCGATTGGCGGCGACCAGGCCGATCGAGCCGATATTGATGAAGGCCTTTATGGTCTCGCGCTGCCGCTCGAGGACGTATTCACGCAGGCCGTGAAAAGTGGCCTCGCCTGCCGAGCCGGCATCGGCCATGGCGGTGACGCCACGGTTGAGGCCTGCTTCATCGGCGCGGACGGAAAAGTCTGAGCCGCCGTACCAGACATGGACGTGCAGGTCCGCCCAGCCGGGTGAGACGAAGGCGCCGCGGCAATCGATGCGCTCGGCGCCGGCGACCGGTTCGGCGCAGACGCAGCCTTGCGCATCGACATGGACGTCGCGCGGGCCGGTAGTGTCGGGAAAACCGATCGGCCGGACGTGTTCAAGCGAATAGCCGCCCATATGCGCTCTCAATGCTCGCCGGCGAAAAGATGGACATGCTCGGGCAGCGGCCGCAACCAGATCGTCTGGCCCGGACGCACATCCGGCCGCCCCTTGCAGGAAATGGTCATCTCGCCGCCTGCCGTGCGGGCGACGATCATCGTCTCGGCGCCGGTCGGCTCGACCACCGCCACATTGGCCATGAAGGCGCCCGGCGTCTCGGTGGCGGCGAGGTCGAGGTGCTCGGGGCGGATGCCCAGGACGACGTCGCCGGTCGACGGCAGGTCCCTGCCCTTCTCCAGGGCGATGCGCTCGCCCATCGGGCCGATGAAGGTGGCGCCGCTCTCAGTGCGTTCGAGCTTTCCGGCGAGGAAGTTCATCGAGGGGGAGCCGATGAAGCTGGCAACGAACTGGTTGGCCGGGCGGTCGTAGAGTTCGAGCGGCGTGCCGACCTGCTCGATGCGACCGCCGCGCATGACCACGATCCGGTCGGCCATGGTCATGGCCTCGATCTGGTCGTGCGTGACGTAGATCATGGTGGTGCCGAGGCGCTGGTGGAGCTCCTTGATCTCGGCCCGCATCTTGACGCGCAGCTTGGCATCGAGATTGGACAGCGGCTCATCGAAGAGGAAGACGCGCGGCGAACGCACGATGGCACGACCCATGGCGACACGCTGGCGCTGGCCGCCGGAAAGCTGGCGCGGATAGCGCTCGAGCAGGTCTTCGAGGCCCAGCGTGCGGGCCGCTTCGGCGACGCGCTCCCTGATCGCGGCTGCTTTCTCGCCGCGCATCTTGAGCGGGAAGCCGATATTGGCCGCCACCGTCTTGTTGGGGTAGAGCGCGTAGTTCTGGAACACCATGGCGATGTCGCGGTCCTTGGGGAGCAGCGCGTTCATCACCGAGCCGCCGATGCGGACCTCGCCGCCCGAAATGGTTTCGAGCCCGGCGATCATCCGCAGAAGCGTGGACTTGCCGCATCCGGAGGGGCCGACCAGCACGACGAACTCGCCATCGGTGATCGAAACGTCGATGCCATGGAGCACATGGGCATCGCCATAGGACTTGCGCACATCGACGATATCGACATTGGCCATCAGTTGAGCTCCAGACTTTCGGGAGAAGCGAAATGCGCCTCGGAGGCTTCGAGCGAAGCGACCTCGATGGGCGGGCGCCCGGCATTGGCGATGATCTCGCGGGCGGCGACCATGTCCTTGAGGCCGAAGCCGGAGATGACGCAGACCGTGAGCGCATCGGGATCGAGCGTGCCCTTGTCGGCTGCCTCGATCATCGCCGCCAGGGCATAGGCTCCGTGCGGTTCGGCGAAGATGCCTTCCTGCCGCGCGAGCTCGCCCTGCGCGGCGCGGATGGCGTCATCCTCCATGATCTGGAGCGTGCCGCCGGAGGCCTGGATCGATTGCCATGCCCAATGGCCATCGAGCGGCAGGTAATAGCCGGTCCGGTATTGCGGCTCATCCATGCGATCCACCGGCGCGAAATAGGCACGGCGCTGGCCACCGCGCAGTTGCGGCACCGTGTCGGCGAGGCCAACGGCTACGAGATCGGAAAACGCCTTGAAGACGCCGCCGGCAAGGCCGCCGCCGCCGACGGGTGCGAAGACGACGTCAGGATTGCGCCCGAGCGTGGCGGCGATTTCATAGCCGATCGCCTTGGCGCCTTCGACCATATAGGGGTTGATGGGGCGCGCCGATATCATCGGCACGAGGCCATGGCGCGCGCAGAAATCGGGCAGCCCCTTGAGCGCGGAGAAATACGGCCCCGGCCCGCCATCGCCGCGCGGGGACGGCAGCAGGAAAACCTGCGCGCCATAGATTTCGATCTGCTGGCGCTTGGCTTCGGCGGTCTCGTGCGACACCCAGATATCGGCGCGGCCGCCGGTATGGGCGGCATAGGCAGCCAGCGCATTGCCGACATTGCCGGATGACACCGTGGCAAAGCGGCGACGGCCCAGTTCGCGCGCCTTGGAGATGGCGATGGCGACCTGCCGATCCTTGAAGGAGCCGGTGGGGTTGGAGCCTTCGAGCTTGAAATAGAGATGGCGCAGGCCGAGGCGCCGGGCGAGATTGTGCGAGCGCACCAGTGGGGTATTGCCTTCGCCCAGGCTCACCGCAGACTCGGGCGCGGCCAGCGGCATCAGCCCGGCAAAACGCTCGGCCATCGGGCCGGACTGCCGCCAGCTTTGTGCAAGGCGGCCGTCTTCGCGGATGCGGTCATGGTCGTATTGCACGTCCAGCTCGCCGCCGCATTCGGGGCAGGAATAGTGCTCGGCCGCAGGCAGTTTGGCGTTGCAGGAGAGACAACGGAGATGCGCAGTCATCGTGGATTATCCTGAGAGAAAGCGAGAGGCCCGGAGGCCTTGACGATAGCACCGCGGGCCATGACCCCAGCGGGCGCCGCGAAACGGTCGAGCCGTTCCAGCGGATCGTCTTCGAACACCAGAAGATCGGCGGCGTAGCCGGGCGCGATGCGGCCGATCTGCCTGTCGAGATGGAGAGCCGCCGCCGCTTCGAGGGTCGCGGCGCGCAGGGCCTCGACCGAAGACATGCCGCCCCGCTCCAGCCAGACCAGTTCCAGCACGGTATCGGAGAACGGCGTATCGCGTACCCCGGCATCGGTGCCGCAGACGAAGGGGATGCCCATGGCGAGCATCCGACCGAAATTCTCGATCATGAGATCGAATTGCTGCAATTGATGGCTCGCATCGGGAGACGCCGACGGGTCCTGACGCAGGCGCTCGAGCGCGCGCGTAGCCGTCGAGAGATTGGCCATGACACGCGAGCCGCTATCGCGCACCAGCCCGGCAATCGCCGGATCGAAATGACGCTCCAGCGCACCCTGATCGTTGCGCACGAAGAAGGCGCAGTGTTCGAGGCTATCGAAACGCGCCAGTGCGCCGCGCCTGATGCTTTCGGGCGCGAGAACATGCACTACGCTCGGCAGATCAGCCCGGCGCGCGTGCCCGGCAACATGATCGAAGACGAATTGCGGATAGGCCGCGCTTTCCGGCAGAGTGCCGGGGGTCATGCCGCCGCCGCTGCCCATGAGCTTGAGACTGCGCGCGCCATGCTCGCGACCGGTCCGGATAACCGCATCGATCTCGGCAATGGTATCGGCCTCCCCTCCCATCATGTGGAGATGCCCACGGGTGATGGTGATGGGCGGTCCCGACATCACGAGACGCGGAAGCGTGACCGGATGCAGGTCCGGTCGCCGCGCCAGCGCCAGCAATTCGAGGCTCGAACCGCAATCGCGCGCGGTAGTGACACCGCTTTCCAGCAGCACGCGGGCATTGCCGATGGCACGCAACAGGCGCTCGCTGACCGGCTCCTTTTCGAACTCAGCCAGCGGACGCGAGGACGCGCTGAACTCGAGATGGACATGCGTGTTGATGAGGCCGGGGAGCAGCGGCCGCTCGCCGAGATCGACCACGCGCCATTCCGGCCCAAGCTCGGCGGCGGCCGAGATCGGAGCAAGTTCGCCAATGACGCCCTGCTCGATGAGGACTGCGCGGGGCTCGTAGCGGCCGGGGGGATCAAGCCAGACGCGCCGCGAAACGAGGCAGAGTTTTTCCGTTGACTGATGCACGGGCCCTATCCCTTCACCGCGCCGCTCGTCATGCCGGAGACGAGATAGCGTTGCACGAGAAGGAAGAAACAGGCGGCGGGCAGCGCGAAGATCACGGAAGCCGCCATCATCTCGTTCCAGGCGATGGTGTACTGCCCCTCAAAGGAGGTCAGCGCCACCGAGAGCACCCAATTGCTCTGTGAGGAAATGAGGGTGCGGGCGAGGAAGAACTCGTCCCAGGCCGAGATGAAGGACATGACGGTGACAACGACGAGGCCCGGTGCCGCCAAAGGCAGTGTGACGCGATAGAAGGCGGCGACGCGCCCGCAACCATCGATCTGCGCCTGTTCCTCCAGGTCGATCGGGATGCGATCGAAAAAGCCCTTCATCAGCCAGGTGGCGAGCGGCAGCACGAAGGCGGAATCCGCGATGGCGAGGCCGATGAGCGAATTGTAGAGGCCGAGCTGGCGGAAGATCACGTAGAGCGGCACGACGATCAGCGCCGCCGGCAGCATCTGCGAGAACATGATGAGCAGCGAGAACCCGCCCGTCAGGCGCGTCTTGAAGCGCGAGAGCGCGTAGCCGGCATTGACCGAAACCACGGTGCAGAAGATCGCGGTCGAAACCGAGACCAGCGCCGTGTTCTGCAACCATTGCAGCAGGGGTCGCTCGGCAAAGATCTTCTCATAGGCGCCAAGCGAGAGTTCGTCGGGAATGATCCGCGGCGGCCATTGGAAGAGGGATTGCGTGCTCGCCGAGGACACGAACATCCAATAATAGGGGAACACCACAAGGGCGGCACAGGCCAGCGTCAGCAGGAACAGCCCGACGGCGATCGCCCGGCGCAGGAAGGTCGGGCTCATTGCGTATCCCTCTGGCGCAGCAGCGCGATGTAGTAGATGAGGCTGAAGACCAGGAGGATCACCAGCAAGGCCGTGCCGATGGCCGCGGCATAGCCGATGCGCTGGTAGTCGAAGGCCGTGTTGTAGGTAAGGATCGAGAGCGTTTCCGTCGCCCGCGCCGGCCCGCCGCCCGTCATGGCGTAGATCATGGTCACGCGGCGGAAGGAATTGAGGATCAGCAGCAGCACCAGCACCACGTTGACGGCCCGGAGGCCCGGCATGGTGACGTGGATGAAGCGCGACCAGGCATTGGCGCCATCCACCATCGCCGCTTCATATTCTTCCTTGGGAATGGTCTGGAGGCCGGCAAGGAGAATGAGCATGGCCAGCGGGAATTGCTGCCATGAGGTGACGAGCACCAGAGCCGGCAGGGCCAGGTCGCGGTTGGCGAGCCAGGCCAGCGGCTCGCGGATCAGGCCAACCGAGACCAGCGCGTAGTTTATGACGCCGAACTGCGCATCGAGCATCCAGACGAAGATGAGGACCGCCACCACTTCAGGGATAGCCCAGGGCAGGATGAAAAGGGTGCGGATGAGCCCGCGCCCGGGAAAATTGCGATTGAGCAGCAGCGCAAAGCCCAGGCCGAGCAGATAGGTGCAGGCCATCGAGGCCGCGCCGTAGATGAAGGTGACGCGGACCGCGTTCCAGAAATAGGGATCGACGAAGAGGCGCTCGTAATTGGCGAGGCCGATGAACTTGCCGCGTGCGTAATTGAGAATGCGCGTATCGAAAAAGCTGAGCAGGATGCCCTGCACGATCGGGTAGATGAGCAGGCCCGTCATCAAGAGGCCCGCTGGCGCCACCAGCCAGACCGGCAGCCAGTCGAAGCGCCGCATGTTGCGCGCGGCCAAGGCCTCGCGTTTCGCCAGAAACGACATCTTAGAGATTTTCTCCCGACCGCAGGAAAGTGCGCTGGAACAGCGGGCCTGCCGGGCGCGTATCAACCCGGCAGGCAAAAGCGACTAGAGCGACTTGGACCAGTCCTCGAGCGCCTTCTGGGCATCATCGAGACCCTGCTGCACCGAGACCTCGCCGGCATAGATGCGGGCCAGGTTGTCCGCCGCTATCTGGCGGAACTCGGGGGCCTGGATGGCATAGCCCGGAGGCGCATAACCGATGCCGCCCGGATACTTGGCCGCGATCTCGGCCATCTTGCCGACCCAGGCGTGGGTCTTGAGGAACTCGGCGCTCGGCTCGACCTTGGTGCCGGGGATCTGCAACAGGTCTTCGAGGTAATGCTGCTGGGCGGTCGGATCGAGGATCACTTCGAGTAGCTTGCAGGCATCCTCCTTGTGCGGAGACGCTTCCGGCACGACGTAGAAGGCGCCGCCGGTGACGGCAGCATGGGTCGGGGTCGGCATGACTTCGAAGCCCACTTCCGGCAGCAGGTCCGGATTGGTGTTGGCCACCTGGTTGATGACCCAGGGCCCGTCGACCATGAACGCGGCCTTGCCCTCGGCGAACATCGTGCGCACCGAATTGGCGTCGAGCCCCTTGGGGCTGATCTGGTCATCGAGGAAGCTCTTGATGAGCGTGACGGCCTCGACATTGCGCGGATCGTTGGCGGTGATGGTGCCATCGGGCTTGGACCAGTCCGAGCCCATGCCGATGATCCACTGCATGCTCACGATATAGGTGAAGAGCGTGTTGGAATCATTGGGGAACACATAGCCCCACTGGCCGGTCTTCTCCTTGACGGCCTTGGCCGCCGCCACGAATTCCTCGACGGTGGTGGGAATGCCCACGCCGGCCTCGTCGAGCAGCTTCTTGTTGTAGATCAGCGATTGCGGGCTCATCGTGACCGGCAGGCCATAGGTCTTGCCATCGATCACGGCAAAGCTCACCGACGGCAGGATGCGATCCTTGAAGGAGCTGCCGGCGATGCAATCGTCGAGCGGCGCCAGCACGCCGGCATCGACCATCGGCGCGATCATGTTGGTATAGGCCGGCATGAAGTCCGGCACGTCGCCGCCGGCGATCTGCGTGGTGATGGTCTGCTCGTAACTGGTATTAGGAATCAGGGTCGCTTCGACCTTGATATTGGGGTTGGCTGCCTCGAAGGCGGCCACCCGATCCTTGTTCCACGGACCGACCCCACCCTCTTCCCACATCCAGCTGGGATACTTGAAGGTATAGGCCTCCTGCGCCGGAGCCGCGGCGGTCAGCGCCAGCAGCGATACGGCGGCTGCAAATAGTGCTTTCATATTTCCCTGCCCTTTGAGCATATAACTCCCTCCAGACGGATTCCCTTCCGTTCATGGTATAGGTATCATACATGTATGATCTGGTACGGCAAGATGAATCAGCAGCTCGCAACCGATAGGGCCCCGGACAAGACCAAGGCGCTGGCCCACACGATCCGCGAGGCCATCGCGGCAGGCGAGTATGCGGCGGGCGAAATGCTGCCCTCCGAGCGCGAGCTCATGGAGCACCACGACCTTTCGCGCACCACGGTCCGCCGCGCCATCCAGTTACTGGTCGATGAGGGGCACGTCTATCGCCGCGCCGGCAGCGGCACCTTCGTCTCCGATGCCCCGGAAGTCGTGGGCAGGCCGGCGGTGCGCGCCAGCGGCACGCCGACCATGTCGCTCATCATCCCGACGTTCTCGAACCCGCTTTATGCCGAGATGATCGACGGCATCGAGCGCGAGGCCCGCGAGCACGGCCTCAAGCTCATGACCAACCAGTCGGGCTATTCGCTGCAGAGCGAAAGCGAACAGCTCACCGAGCTTGCTGCCGATCCGCATGTGCGCGGCATCATCGTCGTACCGAGCAACGTGGAGGCCTCCTCGCTCGGCGCGCGCAAGTTCATGACGACCGGAAAGCCCCTCGTTTACATGGGCCGCTGGCCGACCGACCTGCCGGCAGACGGAGCCAGCGCCGACTATCTCGCGGCCGGCCGCATCGCCGTCGAGCACCTGCTCGCGCAGGGCCATCGCCGCATCGCCTATGTCGAGGGCGCGCCGAACCTGCCCGGCTTCTCCCTGCTCGACGGCTATTCCCAGGCGCTGCGCAATGCCCACATCGCCACGCACAAGGAACTGGTACGCATCACCGACCTCGCCTCCGAAGAGGCCGGCAGGCAGGCGATCGAGGCGCTTCTGGCAGAGGGTGTCGAGTTTACGGCCGTCTTCGCCCGCAACGACGTCACCGCCTTGGGCGTCGTCCAGGCGCTGCGCGCCGCTTCGATCGCCATTCCCAAGCAGGTGGCCGTGGCGAGCGTCAACGACAGCCTCCTTGCGCGCTCGATGGAGCCGCCGCTGACCAGCGTTCATATCTATCCCGAAACCCTTGGCCGCATGTGCTTCCGGCTGCTGCATGACCGCATGACCGGCGCCTATGACGGCCCGGCGCTGCATGTGTCGATCACGCCCTCGCTGATCGCCCGCACTTCGACGGCACAATAGATACCAGATATATGATACCTGTATTAAAAAATCCGGCCTCCAACGTGCAGCGTTTCGTCGTCGGCAGCTATACCGAGCCCTATGGCCCGTTCCGTGCGATCGGCGATGGTATCTCGCTGGTCTCCCTGCATCCGACCGGCAAGCTTAAGCCGCTGGCGCAGCTCGCCCTGCCCAATCCAGCCTATCTGCGCCCGCTTTCGGCCGACCGCATCGCCGTGGCCATCGAGACCGACGATGACCGCGCCAGCATCGCACTGGTGCGCGTTGGGAGCGGTGCGCTCGAACTGGAAGATCGCGTCGCGACGCCTGGCCGCATCCCGTGCCATGTCGATCTCCATCCCACGGGCTCCTGGCTCGCGGGCGCATGCTACGGAACCGGGGAGGTGTTCGCCCTGCCGCTGACGGAGGGCCGCTTGCGGCCCGACCGCATGATCACCACCCGCCACACCGGCAGCAGCCTGCATCCCATTCGACAGACCGGCCCACACCCCCACGCAGCCCGCTTTTCTCCCGACGGCGATTGGTTGATCGTGCCGGACCTCGGCACCGACACGGTTTCCGCCTATCCCTTTGACGAGGCTCGTGGCCCCGACTTCTCGCATGCTCGCCTCTGGCAAGCCCCGGCCGGCAGCGGTCCGCGTCTTCCGCTCTTTAGCGGCAACGGCCAGTACATCGTGCTGGTCGAGGAAATCGCCTCTCGCCTGGTCAGCCTGCGCTGGAACGACGGCGAGCTCAGCGAATGTCACCGCATTTCCAGCCTCATCGACCCGTTCCCGGGTGAAAACACCGCCGCGGGCTTGCGCTGGCATCCGTCGGGACGCCTGGTCGGTGTCTCCAATCGCGGCGCCGACGCCATCTCGCTCTTCGCGTTCGACCCGGAAACCGGCCGCCTCACGCCCTGGCGCCAGATCCCCAGCGGCGGCACGAAGCCTCGCGACTTCGAATTTTCATCGTGTGGCGCCTGGCTGATCACCACCAACCAGAACGGCGACTGCCTGGCGGTCTATGCGCTCGAGGAGGATGGCGTGCGGGACACGGACGAACGCCTGACCGTGCGTTCGCCCTCGTGCATTCGGCAGATGTCAGGTGGTGAAGGCTAGTGTGCCAAGCGAAGACCTGGCCTCGTAGCGCGCGCCGCGTTGCAGCGGGACGGGGCCGATCCTCGCGCCGGTGATGATGATGTCCCCTGCCGAGAGCGGCTTGCCGCGTTTGGCTGCATAGTCGGCCAGCCAGATCAGGCCCGACGCGAAGCCATCGTCCGGCCATGGCGCATGATGCCGGCCTGCATCCGCGCCATCGCGATGGAAGTCGATGGTTATCTCCGTGGCTTGCGCCTCCGCGGGTAGACGTGCGTCACCCACGATGACGCCGGCATTGTTGAGATTGTCGGCGAGGACGGACGACGCATCCACGGCCTTGGGCTGCTTGTAGCGCGAACCGAAAAGCTCGAAGGCCAGATGGAAGCTGCGAATGGCTGCTCTTGCCTGGTCTTCCGTGCTGCCCGCGAGCAATGATGCGCCGAGCGTCAGGGCGACTTCGACCTCGACGGCCGGTGGCATGTTGCCGGCGAGAGATGCGCTACCAGGCAGCGGTTCGCCGCGCAGGGGGGCAGCCAGCCAGCCGCCATCCGAAGTTGTCCCGATCTTCCAGCCGCAGCTGGGATATCGCGCGATATAGGCTGACTGAACGGCAAGCGCCTCGTCCGCATCGGCGGGGCGCAGATCGTCCGGGAGCGCATCGATGGTCTGGCCTTGCCGCCAGAGCGTCTCCAGAAAATCGGCCGTGGCCTCGGCCGAAATCAACGTCCGGCTCCGGCGCGGAAGCGGCCATCGAGGGGCGGCATGCAGCGCACCCAATCGGGATCGCTCTCGCGGGAGGCGAGTTCGGACTTGAGGGCAACGAGGCCACCGGTCGAGTCGATCCGGGCGATGCGCTCGGCCGCGAGAGCGGCGAGCGAGTGGGCATTCGGCCCCTTGGGGTCGCTGTAGAGGGCGACGAGATCCTCGACATAGAGGTTGGGCAGACCGCCGATCATGCCGGCGCCGCCGGCATGGAGAAGATGGGGCAGCACGCGATCATCGCCGGTGAAGATCGCCAGATCCGGGAATGCCTTCACATAGGCGAGGCCGCTTTCGATATTGCCGGTCGAATCCTTGACGCCGGCAATGGGGGCGCCCTTGCCGGCGCGCAGGGCACGGATGAGGTCGTGCGTGATGGTGACCCCGCTCATGGCCGGGATGTTGTAGAGCACGAGGCGAACATTGGGTCGGCCGGCGCGCTCGAAAAGGGCTTCGTAGAAGGAGACGAGGCCAGCCACGCTCGGGCTGCCATAGTAGAAGGGCGGCAGAACCAGGACTTCACGGCAGCCGAGTTCAGCCAGATCGGCGAGCTCCTGCGCGGCGGTGCCGACCGAAGAGGTCATGATAGCGGGCAGCAGCTGGTCGGTGCGGATGCCGGCGGCGAGGAGCGCCTCTACGGCCTCACGTTTCTCCGGGGACGAAAACGCCACGCCCTCCCCCGTGCTCCCGAAGGTCGAAACGCGGCTGCCGCCCTTGGCGAGAAGATCGCGGGCATGGGCGACAAGGCGCTCGGTATCGATCGAGAGATCCGCCCGGACGGGCGTCAGGATGGCGGTGATGATGCCGCCGAGGGAGGAGGATGTGGTGCTTTGCTCGTTCATGGAAATACCGCTGAGTGCAATTGCGAAAAGGATGGCGGCACGTAGCCGAGGTTGCGGGACATATCGAGGCAGGCTGCGATGAGCATGCGGGCGATTTCGGGGGCGCGGCTGGCGATGATTTCGGGGTCGGTGCCCGAGATCGAGCAGCCGCCGATGACGCGTCCGTCGGCGCCGAAGACCGGCGCGCCGACGCAGTAATTGCCGGTTTCGTTTTCGCCGTTGTCGAAGGAATAGCCGCGCGCCCGGATCTCGCCGAGTTCGCTGATCAGCTCCTCGAGATCGGTGATGGTATTGGGCGTGACCCGCGGCATGCCCATGCGCTCGAGAATGGAGCGGACTTCGGCCTCGGGCAAATGCGCGAGGATGGCCTTGCCGACGCCGGTGCAATGCATCGGCATGCGATCGCCGACGGCGGTGCGGGCGATGAGGCGGCGCGAGGATTCGACGGCGTAGATGTAAAGGATGCGGTCGCCTTCGAGGAATGTGAAGTAGACCGATTCCCCGGCCTTGTCGGCAAGAGCGCGCACGTGCGGCGCGGCGCGGTCGCGGATCTCGACGTTGACGCGGACCGATTGCGAGAGGGCGAGGATGCCGGTGCCCAGAGCGTAGGCTTCGCCGCCGATCTTCTCGATGAGGCCTTCGGCGACCAGCGAGCGCAGGATGGCGTGGGTCGTGCTCTTGGGCATGTCGAGCCGGGCGCTGATCTCGGCGAGAGGGAGCCGCGGCTCCTGAGCGCTGAAGAGCTTGAGGACCCGCACGGCCTTGGCGAGGCTCTTGTTGGTGGAAGGCTTGGCTTTGGTGACCGTCACGACGCGATCTCTCCCTCGTTCTGCTCGGGCACTACGCCCGCGAGGTCCAGGCTGTCGGCGAAGTGGCAAGCCGCCCAATGGCCTGGTCCGATCTCGCGCAGCGTCGGCGTAGCGCTCTTGCAAACATCACCCGCATAGCGACAGCGGGGATGAAAATAGCAACCTGTCGGGGGATTGGCCGCGCTGGCGACTTCACCACCCAATATTATGGTTTCGTCGGCTAGATCCGGATCCGGCTTGGGTACCGCCGACAGAAGCGCCTCGGTATAGGGGTGCCGGGGACGAGTATACAAGTCCTCAGTTGAAGCCAATTCGATGATTTTGCCGACATACATGACCGCGACGCGGTCGGCGATATGTTCAACTACGCTCAAATCATGGGCAACAAAGATAAAGCTCAGATTCAACTCGCGTTGCAAGCGCTGCAGCAGGTTGAGAATTTGCGCCTGGATGGAGACGTCGAGCGCGGACACCGGCTCGTCGGCTACCAGCAATACCGGATTGGTGACCAGCGCCCGGGCGATACACACGCGCTGGCGCTGGCCGCCGGAGAACGCATTGGGATAGCGCGACAGATGCGCCGGGTTGAGCCCGCACATCTCGGCGATGCGCTCGACGCGCTGGGCGATCTCGCGCTCCGGCACCTTCTGCGCCCGCAACGGCTCGCCGATGATCTCGCGCACGGTCATGCGCGGAGAGAGAGAGGAGAACGGGTCCTGGAAGACCATGTTCATGTATGGCCGCACGGACTTGAGCGTCTTCTTGTCGGCACTGGCGAGATCGATGGAAAGATCGTCGCCAGGCATGAACTGCGCCGAACCGGCGGTGGGATCGATGGCGCGGATGATGCAGCGGCCGAGTGTGGTCTTGCCGCAACCGGATTCCCCGACGAGGCCAAGCACCTCGCCCTGAGCCAGCTCGAAGCTCACATCGTCCACGGCTTTGACATAGCCGGTGACCTTGCGCGTCAGCCCGCTTTCGACCGGGTAGTATTTCTTGAGGCCTTCGACCTTGAGAAGCGGCTTAGTGGACATGAGCGGCCTCCTGGGCGAGGCCGGCAGCCGCGAGGACTTCCGGGTACTTGAAGCAGGCGGACTTGTGGCCGGCAGCGACATCGACCAGCGGCGGCACGGCACGATCGCAGACGCCGCTCATCGCGACGGGGCAGCGCGGGAAGAACCCGCAGGCCTTGGGCTTGTTGATGGGGATCGGCACGTTGCCGCCGATCGACTGCAGCGGCTCGCCCGAGCGCTTGCCGATGCGCGGCACCGACGCCATGAGGCCGCGCGTATAGGGGTGTTTGGGCGCGCGGAAGAGGTCTCGGACGGGCGCCTGTTCGACGATCGAGCCCATGTACATGACGGCCACGTCATCGGCCATGCGGGCGATGACGCCGAGATCGTGCGAGATATAGAGGATGGCCATGCCGAGGTCGCGCTGGAGGTCGCGCATCAGGCGCAGGACCTGCGCCTGGACGGTGACGTCGAGGGCCGTGGTGGGTTCGTCCGCGATCAGCAGGCGCGGCTGGGAGGCCAGCGCCATGGCGATCATGGCGCGCTGGCGCATGCCGCCCGAGAGGTGGTGCGGGTATTTCTTCAGCGTCTCGGCGGGCGCGGGGATGCCGACCTTCTCCAGCATGCCGATGGCGATGTCGCGCGCCTGGTGCTTGTCGCGCGTGCGGTGGAGCAGCACCGTTTCGATGAGCTGATTGCCGATGGTGTGCACCGGGGAGAACGAGGTCATCGGCTCCTGGAAGATCATGGCGCATTCGCCGCCGCGGATACGCAGGAGTTCGGGATCTTCCTTGCCCAGCCCGACGATGTCGGTGGAGGGCTTGTCGGAATAGTGCAGCAGAATCTCGCCGGTGGTGCGGGCGATCTTCGGGCTGATCTTGAGGATCGACTGGGCGGTCATGGTCTTGCCGCAACCGGATTCCCCGACGAGGCCAAGCGTGCGGCCCTGCTGGATGGTGAAGTTGACGCCATCGGCGGCAACGAGATTGCCCTCCATGAGCGGCAGCACGACGCGCAGGTCCTTGACCTCGAGCAGCGGTTCGCCGGCGGGAAGCATCTTGGTGTGGGCTTGAGCCAAGGTGGTCATCTGGCTAGCTCCTGTAGGGGTCGAGGGCGTCGCGCAGGCCATCGCCGAGGAAGCTGAAGGCGATGACGATGAGGATCACGAGCCCGCCGGGCACCAGCAGCCAGGGGCTGAGGGTGACGGTCTGGATGTTCTGGGAATCGATGAGAAGCGTACCGAGGCTGACGGCCGGTGGGCGCAGGCCGAGGCCTAGGAAGCTCAGCGCCACCTCGCCCAGGATCATCTGCGGCACGGCCAGCGTCAGGTGGACGATGAGGTAGCTCATGAAGCCGGGCAGCAGGTGGCTAGTGATGATGCGCGCTTCGCTGACGCCCGAGACCATGGCCGCCATGACATAGTCTTCTTCGCGCAGGCTCAACAGCTTGCCGCGCACGACACGGGCCAATGTTGTCCACCCGACGACAGCAAGCACCGTCGAGATGCCGAAATAGACCTGGGTCGGCGACCAGTCGGCGGGCACGAGCGCGGCCAGCGCCATCCATAGCGGGAGCGTCGGCAGGGATTGCAGGAACTCGGTCAGGCGCTGCACGAAATTGTCGATGCCGCCGCCGAAATAACCCGAGATGCCGCCGAAGAAGAGGCCGAGCCCAAACCCGATGCTGAGGCCGAGAAGACCGACGAAAAGCGAGGTACGGGCGCCGAACAGCATGCGCGAGAAGAGGTCGCGACCGAGCGTATCGGTGCCGGCGAGGAAGATCTTGCCGTCTCCCTCGACCCCGAAGAGCCGCACGCTCATCGGGATGACGCCGAAGAGCTTGTAGGGCTCGCCCTGGACGAAGAGGTGGATATCGTGGCGCACGCTGGTGTCGACCACGTATTCACGCTGGAAGGTCTGGCGATTGAGCTCGTTCTTGAGGCCATAGACGAAGGGCCGCAGGTGGAAATTGCCCTCGGTATCGACGAACTGGATGCCGGTCGGCGGGGCAAGGAGATACCCCGTGTGCCGCTGGAAGGGATCGTAGGGCGAGACGAACTCGGCGATGAGCACGACCGCATAAAGCAGCACGATGAAGAACAGCGAGACGGTCGCGACCCGGTGGCGCGTGAACTTGGCCCAGAATATCTGGCGACGGCTGAGGACGAGGCCACCCTGGGGGCCGGATGGGGCTTCGGTGTCGATGGCGAGTGTCATTGGCCCGTGCCCCTAATTGGTCCGCGTCATGCGGACGCGCGGATCGAGGATAGTGAGGAGGATGTCCGAGATCACGACGCCAACGACGGTGAGGACACCCAGGAGCATGAGGGAGCTCGCGGCCACGAACGTGTCCTGCGCGATGATGGCGCGCAGCAGGAGCGGGCCGATGGTCGGCAGGCCCAGGACGATGGCGACGATGGTCGAACCCGAGACGATCTCGGGCAGCAGGTGCCCGGCCGTCGAGATGATCGGGTTGAGGGCGACGCGGAACGGATATTTGAGCAGCAGGCGGCGCTCGGGCACGCCCTTGGCGCGCGCCGTGGTGACATATTGCTTCTGGAATTCGTCGAGGAGCTGGGAGCGCAGGATACGGATAGTGGCGGCCGTGCCGGCAAGGCCGACGACGATGACCGGCACCGGCAGGTGGATCATGAGGTCGGCGAACTTGGCCCAGCTCCAGGGCGCGTTGATGAACTCGGGCGAAAAGAGCCCGGTCGGCGTGACGCCGAAAAGGTTGGCCGAGGCGACCAGCAGCAGGAGCGCCAGGAGGAAATTGGGCACTGCCAGCCCGATGACGCCGAGGAAATTCACGGTGTAGTCGCCGATCGAATACTGATGGGTCGCCGAATAGAGGGCGACGGGAATCGAGACGGCATAGACGAAGATCATCGAGACGAGCGAGACGATGATCGTCAGCCACAGGCGGTCGGACACCAGGTTCCAGACCGGCTGCTGCCACTCGAACGAGTAGCCGAAATCGCCACGGGTCACGAGCGGCACGATCCAGTTCCAGTATTGGATATAGAGCGGCTGATCGAGCCCGTAGCGTTGGGTCAGATAGTCGAGCTGCGCCTGGCTGGCCGGGGAACCGGCCGCCTCGAGCTGGGTCGCGAACGTCTCGATGAAACTGCCTGGCGGCAGGTTGATGATGTAGAAGCAGACGACCGAAATCAGGAACAGCACGACAACCATGTAGCCAAGGCGGCGCACGATATAGGCGAGCATCGATGGACCTCCTTGGCGGCAGGCGAGACGGGTGGAGCCAGCTGCTAGAGCAGCTGGCGGAAGTTCGGGATGGTCCCGTAGAAGATGCGGTTGGCGTCGTGGAAATTGGCCGCGCCGCGATAGGCGGACCGCACCGCAAAGATGATGTCGTCGGCGCCATCGAACTGCCAGTCGGTGTACTGGAAGCCGGTGAGGCGGATGGAATCCTCGGGCTTGAGGCCGGTCTCGTCCTTGATGAGGAGCTTTACCCGCCGCCAGTTCCAGAGATCCTTGGAGGCCAGCACGTAGACCCTGTTGCGCTGGCGCATCGAGTGGTCCTTGTGGAAGCGCGTGAAGCTGTCGTCTTCCTCGCGCGCCCATTGGCGCAGGATCGCGTGGTCATCGAGCGCGTTGCCGATGGTGAGATATTCCCCGCTCACCGGGTCGCGGCGGATGGTGAGCTTGGCCTTGCAACCCGGCAGATCGAAATAGCCGGTCGCCGGGTCAAAGGTGATGCGTTTGCCGTCATCCTCGATCTTGATGCGGGCGGACTTTTCGGCCTCCAGCGGCCCCGCCTCGAAGGTCATGATGTCCCAGAGCTGACCGTCGGGATCGGCAACGACATTGCCTTCGCGCCACCCCGGCTTGAGGGTGCGACCCCACTCCTTAGGTATCCAGGCCGGATCGAACGGGAGCTTGTTGCTCATCGTCCAGTTGGCTGCGTCGAGAAGATCGGCATCGACCGGTGCCGAGACCACGCAGGCCTGGAAACCTGTGCCCCAGACGCAAGGCGTGCAATCTTCGAAGGCCTTGTAGATACGACCGTTATGGATGGTCACGGCTACCGGCGCGCAATGATAATTCGGACCATCGTGGTAATAGCCGCCGGCAAACAGCCAGCCGTTTTCGGGCGCGGTTGGATGCGTCCAGGTGTAGCCGCCGTCGTCGCTCCGGCGGATGACGATCGAGCCGTATTGCTGGCTGGTGCCGAAGATGTAGAGGGCGCCGTTGTGATAGAACAGCGTGCTCCAGTAGCAGTTCATGATGTGGGTGATGTTGACCCAGGTCGCCCCGTTGTCCTCGGAGCGATAGATCGAGGTGAGGCTTTCCTCGGACTCGTGGTTCCGCGGGCAACCGACGCCGTAATAGTCGTGGCTGACCACGAGCGCGTTGTCCGGCAGGCGCACCACGCTCGGGCTCCCGAGGAACGTGCGCGACAGCTCGGGCTGATACTTGACTTGGCTAAGGGGGATCATTTGGGGTCCGAAGAGCTTGATGGAGCGCTTGGACCGGGCGGCTCACCCGCCCGGTCGCTGAGGCAGGATTACTGGGCGAGGTACCATTGCTCGGCATGCGCACCACGCAGGTGGTCGATGTAGAGCATCTGGTCGCCCGGGAAATTCTTGAGCTTGTTGGAGCGGGTGTAGATGTAGGGGACCTCGCCGACCGTGCCGATGTGGAGCATCTGCTTGACGGTGTTGCCCACCACTTCCTTGCCCAGAGCGTAGTATTCATCCGAACCGAGCTTGGTCGCCTGCCAGCGGTTGACCAGCTCCTGCTGCGCCTTGAACTCCGGCGGGGGCTCCTCGCCTTCCTTGCCGCCGCTGAGATCCCATTGCCGCCAGGCAAGGCCACCGCCGACCGGGTTGGTGTCGAGGCCATAGGGCGGACGGAACCAGATGGGACGGGTATACATGTCCTTTTCCGAAACCACGTCGGCGAACCAGACGGACGCCTGCACCTGCCCTGCCGCCACGGCTTGCGAGAAGGTCTCACGGGTGACGGTATTGACCTGGGTCGGGACGCCCAAAGCCGTCCAGTATTCGGCCACGAGTTCGGAGAGCTGCACGCGGTTGATGGCGTCCGAGAGGATGATGCGCAGCGGCTGGCCATCCGGCCGGACGCGCACGCCGTCGGCACCCTTGGTCAGGCCCATCTCATCGAGCAGCGCATTGGCCTTGGCCACGTCGTACTCGGCGAAATACGGGCCCATCCAATCCTCGTAGAGCGGGGACTTGGAGGAGACACCCCACTGCCGAGGCACGCCCAGGCCGAAGAAGATGGTGTCGTTGATTTCGTCACGGTTAAGGGCCAGCGACATGGCCTCGCGGAAGCGGACGTCGTTGAAGATCTGGCGCAGCACCGGATCGTCGACCGTGAGGTTGAACTGATACTTCACGATGGCGCCCTGGTCGGCGCTGTAGAGCATGGTGGTGTAATTGCCCGCCTGCTCGCCGGCCTTGAGCACCGGCAGGTCCGCCTGGGCGAACTTGTCGGCATAGTCGAGCTGGCCGGACTGGACGTTGAGCTTGACCACTTCCGGATCGGAAATGAGCATGCGCACCTGCTCGTCGATATAGGGGAGCTGGTTACCCTCGGTATCGACCTTCCAGTAGAAGGGATTGCGCTTGTAGTACTGGTTGCCGAACTGATCGACCTGCGTCAGCCGCCAGGGCTTGAGCACCGGCAGGTTAGGATCGACCTGGAAATCGCCGGTCTGCCCGTTCTGGTGCGAGACGAAGGCATCGATCCAGGACGCGAAGCCTTCCTGCTTGGCCACGGCATCGGCATCGGGATTGAAGTCCTTGTGCCACTTCTGCAGGTAGTGCTTGGGAGCGAGCGGGAAACCCGCCTCCGCCCGCGCCACCGTCAGGATGAAAGCCGGGTTGGGGGCGGCAAAATGGAAGACGACGGTGACGTCATCGACCTTTTCGACCGTCACCGGCTTGCCGCCGACGATGAAATTGCCCGGAAGCGGAGGCAGGTCGCCCTGGCCGCCGATATCGTTGAAGAAGAAGAGAATGTCGTCGGCCGTGACCGGCTGCCCGTCGCTCCACTTCATGCCGCGGCGCAGCGTGACGGTGGCGGACAGATTGTCGTCGGCAAGCACGATGCTCTTGGCGATATCGGGATAGACGATTTCCCAATTGGTGGTGACGCCGGCCAGATGCGCATCCCAGGCGGAATAGCCGACATTGCCGAACGATTGCGGATTGGTGGCGTTATAGCGGATCGTGCCGCCATAGGTGCCGACGCCATCGCGCGGCCGCTCGACCATCACGTCCTCGCGCACCGGCAGGCGGTCCGCCACCGACGGCAGCGCGCCGCTCGCGACATCGGCGTCGAACTGGGGCGACTGCTTGAATTCGGGGACCGTCTTGCCGCTTTCCTTCTCGTAGTCGGAAAGGCTCCAGGTCATGAAGTCATCGACGAGCTTGGTCTCCTGCGCCTGCGCGTAGGTGGCTGTCGACGTGATGTCGAGGCCGGTGCCCGCCACGATGGCGAGCGCAGCGGCCCCCAATAGTCCTCTCAACTTGCCGTGCATTAATATCCCCTCCCGTGGATCGTCATGTCCCGGCCAGGCGCCGGGGAGCCTTCGTCAGTCAGACCATTCTCCGGACTTGCCGAATTGCTGGCGCGCCGCGGCGCCGAACCGTTTCTCGGCCTCGACCATGGCCGCGCGCGTCTCGGTCATCGACCGCCCGCGCAGAACCTGGCTGGCGCCGATCACCGTGTGGCACTCATTGGCGTCCATGAACTGGGTGGCTTCGAGCACCCTGCCCTGGTCCTCCTCGGGGATGACCATGAAGCCGTGCTGGTCGGCATGGAGCAGCTGGCCGGGCTCGATGGTGAGCCCGAAGACTTCCACCGCATGCCCCCAGCGCACCGGCCAGGCATAGGCGTGGCCGACACAGAGACGCTGGGCGAGCGCCTTGAAACCGAGCGAGCCCATTTCGACGATGTCGCGCACGCCGCCATCGGTGATCATCCCGACACAGCCCAGCGCCCGGTGAAGGCTGGCATTGACCTCGCCGAAATAGGTGCCGATGACGTTGGGGCTGTCGGCGTCCTTGACCACTACGATCTTGGGACCGGGCACGCTCTCGAGATAGGCGCGGTATTCGCGCGGCGCCTCGGAGCGTTCGATATGGCGCGGATTGCTGGGCTCGACCTCGAGCGTGACGGCATAGCCGATCATCGGCCCGAACTGGGGCATGAAATCCTGGACGGCATCGCGATTGACGACGCTGCGACGATCGACCCGGCTGACCTGTTCCCATCCATTGTAGACAGTAGGCGTCGAGAAGCGGCGCAGGCGCAGCAGATCACCTTCTGAAAGCGTGTGAGCGCTCAGTTTCCCCTCCCTCAAGCGTTCAGCATTGTGGAACGCAATTCTGTTATTTCGATTATGCAAACACGATTATTCAGCTTGGTCAAGCCAAACTGAAACCGACCTGCGATTTACCAGAATGTCAGGCTATCGTTGCCGAACCTGCGCGGCGACTTTCAGCGTAAGCCTATGAGTTACAAGGGCATCTTCGTAGGTGCAGGTGACCGCGCCTCCGTCCCCCGAGCGCACTGCGGCAAAGAAAGCGCGGTTCTGGGCGACATAGCAATTGGTCGCAGTCACGATGCGAACGTGCTCCTTGCCCCTGAAGATATCGATGCCCGCCAGCGAAATGACGATCTCGCAGCCTTCGCAGATGAGGCGCAAATCGGCGCCCGAGCGATCGGGCATCACCGCCACGGCTGTGATGACGGCTGGAACGGAACCGAATCGGAAGAGCGCGGCCGAGGCGCCTGCGATATCGCCATCCGAAAATCCCGGGAGCGGGCCATAGCTTCCGGCGGCGGCCAGCAGTTCGCCGCGTCCCGCCAGGTGCCAGGCGAGGTCGACGACGTGGCAGGCCTGCTCGACCATCTGCCCGCCGCTACGCCCCTCGAAGCGCCACCAGGGCGCTCCAGGCGTGCCGCCATGGAAACGGCCCATCACCATACGGAGAGGCGTTTGGGCGAGCTGAGCGCGAACAGCCGACAGCGTGTCGAGGGCGCGCCAATTGTAGCCAACGGCAGCGACAAGACCCTTGCGAGCAATGGCCTCGGCGATGCCGGTAGGGATGGCGTCATCGAGCCCGATGGGCTTTTCGACGAGAAGTGGGATGGCCGCGTCGATAAGGGCATGCTCGATCTCCCCGTGCTGGTCAGGCGGCACGGTGACGATCACGGCATCGGGGCGGCCCTGGGTGATGAACTCGTCGAGCGACGTATGCGGCGTGCCGCCGTATCGGCTTGCCGCCTCGGCGGCACGGTCGGCGTGGCGCGAAAGGTGGGCGACGACGGCGACATCGCCATCCGTCTCGGCCAGAAGGTCGAGATGCCGCCGCGCAATGTTGCCGGTGCCGATAATGCCGAGCCGCATGAACTTTCCTCCCTCTTCAACCCATGCGGCATGCCGGCCGCAAGGCATTGGTGCGGCTATTGAACAGCAAGCGTTCGGTTTTGCACACCAGTGGAGTTGGATTTATTGGCATGCGTTTCTGGTTTTCTGGAAGAGCACCCCGTGTCCATCACCTGCCGGACGCCAGCTGAAAGGATGTCACTGCGCGAGGATCGGCACGCACACGCCGGAGGCCAATGGCGGTATCAGTTCCAGGCTGAAATATCCTTGTCACAACTTGCCGCTAAGCATGCACGTCGCGGGGCGCGATTTCACAGGTCAGACCCACTTTTGCACGTCAACTTTAACGTTAAAATTGCCCATTCACTTTAACGATAAAGTTCGTTACTCATGGTGACGGTCGAGGGACGATGACAGGTCTTCCCGGCCAGCGATAGACAGGGGAGAGCCAATGAAACGGGAACCACAGCCAAAGCCGGTCCAGCCGCGTGTGGATCGCTCATTGCTCATCCTGGCGATCCCGGCCGTGATCTGGTTTGCCGTCTTCGCCTACCTGCCGATGGCAGGCCTCGTCGTGGCGTTCAAGGATTTCAGCATCTCCAAGGGCATCTTCGGCAGCCCGTGGAACGGGCTCGACAATTTCCGGCTGTTCATGACGTCGGGCATGGCGCCGCGGCTGGTGATCAACACCCTGGTGCTCAACACGCTCTTTCTCGCGGCCTCCCTGGCGGCCGGCGTCATCCTCGCGATCATGCTCAACGAGCTGCGAGCAAAGTTCCTGCGACGCGCGCTGCAATCGGTGGTGTTCTTTCCCTATTTCGTGTCGCCCATCGTGATCAGCATCATGCTCCAGGCGCTGCTGGCCGGCGTCGGCGGGCGCGGCGGCGCAGTGAACGAGATGCTGAGCATCTTCTCGTTCCCTGAAGTGAGCTGGTACACGCAGCCCGGGCCGTGGCCGATCATCCTCACCATCGTCAAGGTGTGGCAGCTGGGCGGCTACATGTCGGTGATCTTCCTCGCCGCGATCACTGCGATCCCCGAGGAAGTCTACGAGGCTGGCGTCCTCGATGGTGCCAGCCGCGCCCGCATGGCCTGGACCATCACCCTGCCCTTGCTGCAGCCAACGATTGCCGTGCTGGTCGTGCTTGGCGTCGGCCGCATCTTCTTTTCGGACTTCGGGACGATCTTCGCCATCGTCGGCGACAACGGCGTGCTGTTCTCGACCACCGACGTCATCGACACCTATGTGTTCCGCTCGCTGCGCACAGTAGGTGATTTCGGTACTACGGCGGCCGCCGGACTCTTCCAGTCGATCGTCGGCCTGATCCTGGTGACCGCCGCCGTATTCATCCAGCGCCGGATCAGCGCGGAAAGCTCGGTGCTCTGATGGCCCAGATCGACCAGGTTACTCCCATCTCCATCGCCGCACCAAGCAAGACCTCGCGCCTGCCGGCGACGAATGTCGAGGCATTCACGATCGTTTCCTATGTGGGCGTCGGTCTTTTCGCGATCTTCTGCATCATCCCGCTCTGGATGATCGTTTCGGGCTCGTTCACCGAGGAGAGCACGCTGGCACTGGCCGGCTACAGCCTCGTTCCCTGGCCCTTCTCGCTCGATGCCTATCAGCAGATCTTCAGCGGACAGCGCATTCTGCAGGCCTATGTCGCTTCGCTCTTCATCACCATAGTCGGCACCCTGCTCTCGACCACCTGCACGGCCGGGCTGGCCTGGGTAATCGCGCGCAAGGCGGGGCGGACCTCGCGGATACTCGCCATCTATTCCTACCTGCCGATGCTGTTCAGCGGCGGACTGGTGCCGATGTACCTGCTGATCGCCCATGTCCTCGGGCTGCGGGACAGCTGGTGGGCCGTGATCCTGCCGCACCTCATCGCGCCGTTCCTGGTGTTCGTGGCAGTGTCCTCGTTCCGCCAATTGCCCGAAGAACTGCTCGATGCGGCGCGGATAGACGGGGCCAACGAGCTCCAGATCTTCCTCCAGATCGTGCTGCCGCTTTCGCGCCCGATCCTGGCCGTGGTCGCGCTCTTTTACGGCGTCGCCTACTGGAACGAGTGGTTCAACGCCATGCTGTTCCTCACCTCGCCCGACAAGTTCCCGCTCCAATATGTGCTGCAGCAGCTCATCGGCAACGTGACTGCGGCCGCCGAACTACCGGGCCAGGTCGATGCCAGCCCGCCGGTCTACCAGCTTCGGCTGGCGCTGACCGTGGTCACCATCGGCCCGATCGTCCTCGCCTACCCCTTCGCACAGCGCCATTTCGTGCGCGGACTAACCCTTGGCGCCACCAAGGGCTGACCCTCTCGTTCAACTGAAAAGGACATGCCATGACTAATGCCTTCTCTCGCCGACGGTTTCTGGCTGGTGCCGGTATGCTGGGGGCAGCCGGCGCCCTGGGCGCGTTCCCCTCCTTGGCGGCAACGAGCGGCGCCAGTATGACGCTTCTCCCCGGCGCCGCGCCCACCCGTTGGGCCGAAGTGCTGGCAGCGGTCAACGCCAAGATGCAGGCCGAGATCGGCTGCACGCTGGATGCCCAATACTTCCCGTGGTCCAATTTCGGTCAGCAATCGCTCCTGAAATTCACCACCGGCGAGAAGTTCGACACCGGCCTCCAGGGGCTGTGGCTCAACCTCGCCCAGTTGGTGAAGGATGGCGCAGTTGCTGACCTCACCGACAAGATCGGCGCCTATCCCAACCTCAATGCTGCGGTGGCCAAGGAGCTGTTCGAGGTCAATGCCTGGTCCGGCAGGATCTGGGGCATCCCGCAGGTCAATACGGCCGCGCGCCTCTACCACCACGTCTATCGGCAGGACCTGGCCGAGAAGTACGGCATGACCATCGCCAATTTCGGCGATTTCGAGCGCTACCTCTATGCGGTCAAGGAGAAGGAAAGCGGCATGATCCCGTTCTGTGCCGCTAATGGCACGGCGTGGATCCTGGCGATCCCGCGGCCAACCTCGGTGTTCGATGCGACCTCTTGGGAAAGCCCGAACACTATCCCGCTGTCCTACGGCGGCAAGGGCTTCTGGTTCTTCCCGGCCAAGGACGCGGCGACCATCGGCTCTGCCTCGCTCGTGCCGTTCTGGGAGGTTCCGCAGGTCATCGAGACCTTCAAGCGCATTCGCAAGTACTACAATGACGGCATCATCAACGCCGACGCGATCACGGTGGACAATGCCACGATCCAGAGCCAGTTCGTCGCCGGTAAATATGCGAGCACCTGGGCGGTGACCGATGGCGGTTCGAGCGCACGACTGCCGGCCCTGCGCAAGAACATCCCCACCGCCGCACTCGCCAATGTCGCCCCGTTCGCCGACCGCTCGAAGGTCAAGCCGAACCAGACGTTCCAGGCCGACAATATTGTGGTGATCAACGCCAATGGCGGCGACGTCGATCGGGCGCTCCAGATCCAGGACTGGCTATCGATTCGCGAGAACAACGACCTGCTCTCGCTGGGCGTCGAAGGCACTGACTGGAAGGCGGTTGGCGACAACAGCTTCGAACCGATCAGCACCTATGCCTTCCCCGGCTACGCCCTGACCTGGCGCACGCCGCTCTGGCGTCGCCCGTCCTACATGAGCGCGTCAGAGGCCGAGATTTTCTCGTGGTCGCAGGACATGACCAATTTCACCGTCGATCCCTTCGCTTCATTCCGGGCCGACCAGAGCGAAGTCTCGGCCGAGGTCAACGCCATGTTCAACGTCATGACCGAGTTCGGCAACCCGCTCTACTACGGCGTGGTCGACGTCGATCAGCAGATCGAGCAGTTGAAGCGCGCCGCCGACGGGGCCGGCCTCGACAAGCTGCTTTCGACGCTCGAAACGCAGGCCAACGCACACCTGGCCAACCGCTGATCCATCGAGCCGACGGATCGATCTTCAGCGCATCGAGCCACCGGCATCCGGCCGGCATCGCGAACCTTCGCGATGCCGGCCGGACCGGACTGCCTGACGCTCGCGCTATCGTTGAGAAAGACAATTTGTGACCGAGCACCCCAAGTCCACGACGATCGTGCACATATCGGACCTGCATTTGGAGCCGCCTGGCACCGAGCAATATCCCGGTCTGTTCGATCGGCTGGCACGCATTCAAAGGGTCGTGGCCGAGGTCAAGGCCGATCTCGTCGTAGCGACTGGCGACCTGACGAACCGCGGCTCCAGCACGCCTGCACATTTTGAGCTCGCACGCGACTGGCTTGATGGGCTGTCGACGCCCTACATCACGCTGGCGGGCAACCATGACCTTGGCCCCAACAAACGGCGCGGCGGGCTATTCCCACACACCGAGCATTTCGACGAGAACCGCTTCGAGCAGACGGGTTTCGGCCACGCCTTTGGCGAGGAGCCGATAAAAGGAATGAGATTGGGAGATCTCACGGTCCTAGCCGCCAGCCTGCGCGAAGACGACCCGGATGAAGCCATCGATGCGCTGGCCTCGGCTATTGCCGACGCACCGGGTCCAGTGATCGTGGCAGGGCATTATCCCGTGGTATCGCCCCGGCCTTCGACAGAGGGCGACGCCTTCGGAGCCTATGGCTATGTCGACCGGGCGTCCATTCGCCTGCGCGACCTGCTCAGCTCGGACGAGAAGGTCATCGCCTATCTGTGCGGGCACGTGCACCTGACCTCGCTGCAGCGCGTTGCCCGGGGTTGCGCTCAGTTCACGGCGGGCGGGCTGGGGCCGGGTCCGGCCGCCTTTCGCATCTATCGCTGGGATGGGCTGGTGCTGTCCTATGCAACGCAGGACGTCGAAGGACCTCAGGTCTTCTGGGAGAACGGCTCGTCGGAAGCGTCGAGCGATCCCACCTTTTCGTCGGGCACGGCGACGGAGCGCAACGGCGTCTGGGCTCCAAGCTGGAGCCATCGCCACCCCTCTATGCGGGCGGCCGCGCTGTTGACTGACGAACGATCAGATTGACGGGAAAGACGGTATCGCTTTGCGCCAGCTGGCCGCCTTCCACCAGATCGATCAACTGCTCTGCCGCACTCACCCCCATCTGGTAGAGATCGGCCCGGAACGTGGTCAGCGGCGGCGCGAGGAGTGCGGCGGTATCGATGTCGTCATGCCCGATCACCGAGAGGTCCTCGGGAATGCGGAGGCCCACATCCTTGGCCGCCAGGTAGACCGCCATCGCCAGCCGATCGCTGTTGGCAATGATCGCCGTGGCGTGCCCTTCCTGGGCCAGGTAGACGGCAACCATGCGCTGCACCATGGCCTGGTCCCAGCCCGCCGAAAGCAGGGCAGGCTCAACGCCGTGGCCGCGCGCGAGATCGATGAAGGTCTGCTCGCGCAGCGTGCCGGACGGCCGCTCGTGAGTGCCGGTCATGAGTGCGATGTGCCGATGACCAAGACCGACCAGATGCTCGACGGCCTGCTCGATCGGATCGATGACGTTGGAGCGCACGGCGAAGGTCTTGGGGCCGGATACCTTCTCGGGGCTGGCGAGAAAAGCCAGCGGCTTGTCGCCGAAGCGCTGCCACGTGTTCTTGGCGATCTCCTCGTCGACCGCCATCACGGCAAGGCCATCAACGCCCCGGCCGGCAAAGGACTCGATGAGGTTGACCTCGCGGGTGCGATCGAAGCGGGACGAGCCGATCATCACGGTGTAGCCGCGCGCATTGCAGGTTTCGTCAAACCCTTCGATGAGTCGCAGGAAGGCCGGATTGTGCAGGTTACGATAGACGATGCCGATCATGTAGGAGCGGTCCGTCCGCATGGTCCGCGCGGCGTAGTTGGGACGGTAGCCCAATTCGTCGGCGACACGCCCAACCTTCTGGCGCAGCTCGTCGCTGACGCCGGCACGACCGTTGAGGGCAAGCCCGACCGCTGCGGCGGTCACGCCCAGGCGCTGCGCGATGTCGGCCTGGGTCGGCGATCGGCGGCGTCCGGTCTTGCTCACAATTGCCGCTCCCCATTCACCCCCAAATACCTGGAGTTTTGATGTCTCGTCGTTTGCTTGATTGCTCGGCCTCGGACTTTAAGTCAATGAGCAAGTTGGGTTTGCTCCATTCGATCCGGGCGAGCGAAGGAAGAACGCTGGTCTGCGAAACCGTGGGGTCGCTGGAGCCGTTGCTGGGCGCAGTGACGAACGCCGAACTCGCGGCCAGCATGGGCGCGGACATCCTGCTGCTCAACGCCTTCGACGTGCAGCATCCGGCGATAAATGCGCTGCCGGCGGGAACCGAACCGAAGGACGTTGTGCGCACCCTCAAGCGCCTCACCGGCCGGGTCATCGGGATAAATCTCGAGCCCGTGGATGCGAGCCAGGTCCCTGCCGAGGACGATCATCCGACGAGATTGCCCCCGGGCCGCCTGGCTAGTGTCGAGAATGCTCGCCTCGCGCTGGAGCTGGGCGTGGACTTCATCGTGCTGACGGGCAATCCGGGGGTGGGCGTTTCCAACCCGGCCATCACGGCTTCCCTCAAGGCCATTTCGGAAGCGGTCGGCGAGACGATGATCCTGATCGCCGGCAAGATGCATGCAGCAGGCATCGCACGGGAGGGTGGGGCCAACATCCTGACGCGGGCGGATATCGATGAGTTCGTCGCGGCAGGGGCGGATATCGTGCTGCTGCCTGCGCCCGGCACGGTGCCGGGCATCACGGTCGAGATTGCCCGCGAGCTCGTGACCCACGCGCAAAGCAAGGGGGCGCTGACACTTACCGCGGTCGGGACCTCACAGGAGGGGGCAGACCTCGCCATCATTCGCCAGATCGCGCTCGCGGCCAAGATGACCGGCACCGACATGCACCATCTCGGCGATGCCGGTTATTGCGGCGTTGCGCTGCCCGAAAACATCCTCGCCTACTCCATCGCCATCCGCGGGCAGCGGCATACCTATGCCCGCATGGCGCGCTCGGTGAACCGCTAGGCCAACTGCGCGAGCCACTCGATCTGGCGGCGCTCATGCAGGGTGCCGCCGCCTTCGTGATTGTTGAAGGTATAGGTCTCGATCGATTTGTCACCGGCATAGGCGTTGAACGCGCCGTAGACGGTCGAGGGCGGACAGACATCGTCCATCATCGCCACCGAGAACAGGGCGGGCGCCCGGGCGCGCCGGGCGAAGTTGACGCCGTCGAAGTAACTCAGTGTCTGGTAAGCCGTTTCGACCTTGTCGCGATGCACCATGAGGAACCGCACGATCTCGCCATAGGGGTCGCGCGAGGTCAGGCCTACGGCCCGGGGAAAATCGCAGAGGAACGGCACATCGGTCATGAGCCCGCGCACGCGCGGATCGAGCCCTGCCACGGCAATGGAAATTCCACCGCCCTGGCTGCCGCCGGCAACCACGATCCGGTCGGGATCGATCTCGGCCCGGCTACGCGCGGCCTCGACGGCACGTACGCCATCGGTGAAGACACGGCGATAGTAATAGCTTTGAGGATCGAGAATGCCGCGCGTCATGTAGCCGGGATGGGCGGGACCGGAGCCGATAGGATCGGGCGTATCCGCAACCGACCAGGTGCTCCCCTGCCCGCGCGTGTCCATCACCAGAACGGCGCGGCCGGTTGCCGGCCAGAGCAGATGCATGTGCGGCTGGTCGCGCCCGCCGCCATAGCCCATGAATTTGACCACGCACTCGGTGACCGGGCGATTGGTTGGCTTGATGTACCAGCCCTTGATGCGATGCCCGCCGAAACCGGAGAAGGTCACGTCGTAGACATCGAACAAGGTCAGCCCGGTATCGACCGGAATGAACACCGCATCGAGCGGCGTGGCCTGCGTCTCGGCGAGGGTCTCGGCCCAGAACGCATCGAAATCATCAGGGAGAACGGTTCGCGACCGGTAATTGGGTAGGTCGGAGGCGGGCAGGTCGAAAAAGGGCACGGCCGAACAACGTGTTGAGTTTCTCGCCCTGACGACAGCATGCCGCTGGGCGGCGATCAAGAAAGTTTGGCGCGAACCAACAGGGTTTCCGGACTTCTTGCTGCCCAATGCCCTACTTGAACAGCACCTCAGTGTCGCTGCCGAAGCGGACCATGAGGGGGATGCTGGCGGCGCCGGTGGCGAAGGCCTTGAGGCCAAGCGTGCCGCTCTGGACCGAAAGCGGTGCGGGGCGGGTGGCGGCGGCGCGGGAGAGGTCGCGGCTTATGGCGCGGACCAGCGCTTTGGTAAGGGCCGGCGGGGCGTCCGTGTCGACGATGATGTCGTCGACATCGAGGAGGCAGATTGCTTGCCAGGCGAAGGCGCCCAGGGCCGGCGCGGCCTTGGCGACCCACTCGGCCACTGCGGGATCGGCCAGGTAGGCCTGGTCGTTTTGCGGGTCTGCGCCATCTGGAATCGGCAAGGAGCGGAGAGAGGCGATTTCGTTGAGCGTGGCGGCGCCAACGGCAAAATCACCGATCATGCCCGCGAGCCGGTTGCGGCCGGTGTGGAGGCGATGGTCCAGGACCAGGCCGGCACTTACGCGGTCGCCGAGATGCAGATAGATGAAGTCGGTGCGGCCGAGGCCGGCGCCGAAGGTCAGCTCACCCCCGGCGGCCACGACGCCATCGGGGAGGAGATAGACCGGCCATTCGAAGCGCGCGTCCAGTTCGGCGCGCAGGTCAATCCTCTCCCACTCGCTCGCCTGATAATTGCCCAACCCGAGTGCCGCAGGCCAGGCGGAGCCGTAGAAGGGAGACGCGATGCCGAGGCCCGCGATGCGGTCGGACGGGATATCGTTGTGACGCGCGAGAAGCGCCTTGATGCCTGCATCCGCGGCTTCGATCACCGCTGCCGGGGAGAGAGGCGCAACCAGCGTGCGGGCGCCTTCGACGATCTTGCCGAGAAAATCGGTGAGCACGATCTCGATGCCCTCCGCATCCATGGCAAGGCCGAACGACCACGCGCCAGCGGGATTGAGGGCATAGGGGACCGAGGGCTGGCCAAGTCCGCCGCGTCGGGGCTTGCCGCGCAGGAGCAGCGCATTGGCTGCCGCCTCGTTCACGATGGAGGTAATCGTCTGTGGCGCCAGCGAGGTGAGTTGCGTCAACTCGACCTTGGACAATTCGCCATGCAGGCGGATCAGCGACAGGATGAGGCGCTCGTTATAGACGCGAGCCTGCGTCTGCGTGCTGCCGCTGCTGCGCCAGGCAGCAGCCTTTTCCATACTGTAATAGCTGCTGCCGGTCATGCCGGAATATCCCTTAAGCTCAGTGCCCTCTACCAGAACAACCGGCCGCGTCCAAGTATTAATTTCTTCCAGCAGAAGAATATGCTAGGAGCGGCAGGGGACCATCGCTTTTCAAGCGTAGGGGAGGAAGATTTGAGAACTGTCCGCAGCATACTCTGCTTTGGGGACTCCAACACCTATGGCGCCATCCCGACGCTCGCCAGGACCGCTCGGCACAGATATGCCCGCGACCGGCGCTGGCCGGGCATCCTGGCCAAGAAGCTCGGCGCGGATTGGCAGGTGATCGAGGAGGGATTGCCAAGCCGCACGACGGTCCATGCCGACCCGATCGAGGGCGCGCACAAGAACGGCCTCGCCGCCCTGCCCGTCTGCCTTGAATCCCATATGCCGCTGGACCTGGTGATCGTGATGCTGGGCACCAACGATCTCAAGACGAGATTCTCGGTCAATGCCAGTGACATAGCGGACTCCATCGAGCAGGTGGTGCGGGCGGTGCAGACGAGCGAGGCGGGCCCGGAAGGACAGGCGCCGAAGGTGCTGGTGGTAACGCCCCCGCCGATTGCGGAAGTGGACTGGTTTGCCGACATGTTCAGGGGCGGCGCCGAGAAGGCGGCACAGCTGGCGCCGCTGGTCGCCGCAATGTGCGAGCGACGCCAGATTCCGCACCTTGACGCCGGTGCAATCGTCGAAGCCAGCGCGGTCGACGGCATTCACCTCGACGCGGAAGCGCATAGGATTCTGGGGCTTACGCTGGCCTCGCTCTGCGAAGTCGCCTTTGCAGCGATCAATTAATTTCTTCCACTAGAAGAAGATAATTGACTCTGCGAGAAACCACATGGCAAGGATAGGGACATGGAGAGCCGGACAGACCCCGGAAACAGGGGCGCCGGCACCAAAAGGGAGGAGCAACATGCGTTTCGCATCGTCAGGAAGCGCGACGATCGTCGCCGCCGGAATTCTCATGGGCCTGTCCGCCCTCACCAGCGCCGCCGCCCTGGCGCAGGATGGGCCGGCAGGCATCACCACACCGACCAAGTTCGCCCCCTACGACCCGAAGGCAGCAGCCTGCAGCCCGCCGACAGGGCTCAACCGCGTGCTGGGTTTTGCGCAGGATAATGAGCGCGAATTCATGCAGGGCGTGGATTTCGGGCTGAGCAAAGCAGCAGCCGACCGCGGCCTCGAATATCGCCGCGCCACCGCGAACAACGATGCCGCCAAGATGGTGGAACAGGTGCAGCTCTTCCGCGCCTCGAAGGTTGGCGCGGTAGTGGCGGCGCCGGTCGATCCGGCCTCGCTCTCCTACAGCCTGCAGCAGATCATGTGGGATGGCGGCTATGTCAGCACCATCGTGCCGCCCCCCGCCACGCTGCTGCTCAATGCGCCGCAATACGAAACCGGCAAGGTGCTGACCGATGCCGCGATCGCCTATATCAACGATCATCTGGGCGGCAAGGCCAATGTCGTGCTGCTGACCCAGGACCAGATCGAGTTCCTGGCGCCCCGCTTCAAGGCCATGCGCGACGGGCTTTCCAAGCTCCCCGGCGTCACCATCGTTGCCGACGTCACACCCGACCCCGTCAACAAGGAAGGCGGCTTCGCCACCATGAGCACCATCCTCCAGGCGCATCCGGACGTGGATGTCGTGCTGGGGGCGGATACCGTGGTGCTGGGCGCCCTGGCGGCGCTCGAGGCGGCCGGCAAGGCCAAGCCCGAACAGTTCCTGGGCGGCATCGACGGCGAGCCGGAAGCGGTCGCCGCGATCAAGAAGGGCGACGGGCCCTACAAGGCCAGCATCTCCCTGTCTTCACCGGTTTTCGGCTACGCGATCGGCCAGTTCGCCGCCGATTGGCTCGACGGCAAGAGCGTGCCGCAGGCCATGGACATCCTGCCCAGCGCACTGACCAGCGCCAATATCGCGCAATACGAAACTGACCTCAAAGACCCGGGAGCCGTGTTCGCCGATGCGGCACGCCGTGACGCCTATCTCAAGATGTACGGCAACATCTGCTACGATACGCGCGACCAGTATGTGAACTTCCCCTGGTCGTCGGAAATGTAACCAGGCGCTCCTCCAAGGCACTTGCGTCTCCGGCTCCGCACCGGAGGCGTCTTCTCTTCCGCGAGTGGACCACGGCATGACATCCAGTTCCCCCGCCGCCGCCAGGCCGGATACGCCGCTTCCGATGCTGTTGCCCGGGACCTCCTCGCCCGGGGAAGCGTCGAGCCGCTTCGGCCTGGCCCTCGTTGCGCTGGGCCTTGTCGTGCTGTTCTCGGTGCTCAACCCGGCCTTCCTCAACGTCGACAACTTCGTGACCATCGGCGTCAATTCGACTTCGATCGTCATCGCTGTCATCGGCACCTCGGCGCTCCTTATCGCAGGCTATGTCGATCTCTCGATCGGCTCGATGCTGGCTCTTATCGGCATCGTCGTGGCCAAGGTGGCGGTGGCGACGCAAAGCGTCGAGCTCGCGGTCCTGACCGGCATCGGCATGGGCGCGGCGCTTGGGCTGCTCAACGGCTTTCTCGTCCGCCGGCTGAGCATTTCGCCCCTCATCGTGACGCTTGCCATGCTCGCTCTCTATGGCGGGCTCGCCTATGTGGTGAGCAGCACGGCCGTCTATGGCTTCCCGCAGGCGCTTCTCGATCTCGGGCGTGGCCGGCTTTTCGGCATCCAGTACACGGTGCTGATCGCACTTGCCGTCTTCATCGCCGGCTCGTTTGTATTGACTTGCACCCGCACCGGCCTGCGCATCTATGCCATTGGCGGCGATGCGCGCGCGGCCGAGCTGTGCGGCGTTCCCGTGGGGCGGACGGTCGTCGGGCTCTACGCGGCCAATGGCGCGCTTATCGGGCTGGTCGCCGTGCTTCTGGCGGGCCGGCTCGGCTCGATCCCGCCCACGATCGGCGTTCGGTTTGAGCTCGACGTGCTGACTGCGGCCATCCTCGGCGGGGTCGCCTTTTCGGGCGGAGCCGGCCGCCCTATCGGCATCGCAGTGGGCGTGGCAACGATCGGCATCCTCAATGCCGGGCTGATCTTTGTCGGCCTGCAATCCTGGTGGCAGAACGTTGCCGTCGGCGCCATGCTGCTGCTCGCCTTGCTTGCCGACCAGATTGCCATCGGCCTTCGCAATCGCGGCAAGGGCAGCAAGACTGCCGGCATGGCGGTAGCAGCCCCCACCAACAGACGACAGCAGGCGGACGGTAGGCAGCGTCCCACCTCGACGGGAAGCGAGACCGTTTTCGAGATCAGCGGTGCCTACAAGGCCTATGGCCCCGTCGTTGCCCTCGAAGAGGGATCGTTCCGGGTTGGCAAGGGTGAGATCGTCTGCCTGCTCGGCGACAACGGCGCAGGCAAATCGACGCTGGTGAAAATCATCTCGGGCGCGATCCAGCCCGATCAGGGCAGCATGACCCTCGAAGGCCACGCGGTCCGCTTCTCGAGCCCCCGCGACGCGCGTGCGGCTGGGCTGGAAACCGTCTACCAGGACCTGGCGCTCTGCCCCAACCTCTCGATCGTCCACAACATGATGCTGGGCCGTGAACCCACCCGGCGCTGGCTCGGCCTCATACCCGTGCGCGACGACCGCAGGGCGGCGCAGGAAAGCCGCAGGCGCCTGCTCGACCTCAGCGTGACGCTGCGCGACGACAACGTCCTGGTGCGCTCCCTGTCAGGCGGCCAACGCCAATCCATCGCCATCGCCCGCTCGCTGGGCGAACACGTCAAGCTCATCTGCCTCGACGAGCCCACCGCCGCCCTCGGGGTCAAGCAGACCGCCCAGGTGATAGACCTCGTCCGCTCGATCGCCGAGGCGGGCACCGGCATCATCCTGGTCACCCACGACATGGCCACCGTCCGAGCCCTCGCCGACCGCATCGTGGTGCTGCGACTCGGCCGCGTCGTCTACGACGGCGGCGTCGCGGGCATGAGCACCGACGATCTCTGGGCGCTGATGGCCGGCACCGAGAGCGCAGGATAGCGCCCCGAACCAGACACAAGCCTCTGGCAACAACCTCACCCCTGCCATTGCGATCCGAACGCACCTCGTGCACGTTCGACGCGGAATCATGAAGGAGTGAGACGCTGTTTCCCTGGCTATCGGACGTCCTGTCCCCCACGATCGGCGCGTTTCGGCTGCTTCGATCCGACATGCTCCTCATCGCCTCGGGAGCCTGCGTCGCATTCCTTGTCACGGTGCTCGGCATCCCACGCATAGCGCACTACCTCCCCAGGGATCGCGGCCGCGCCTTTGCCGTGGATGCCGACAAGAGCGTCGGCAAGCCCATGGGTGTCGGGCTGTTCTTCGTGGCGGTATTCGCCGTGACCGTCTTCCTCTTCGTGCCCTGGCGGCTCGATGTATTGCTCATCGTCTGCGTGCTGCTTCTTGCCTCGGCCATTGGGCTGATCGATGACGCCACGGGCGGGCTATCGGAATACAAGCTCGCCTTCTTCGACCTCCTGGCGGCAGGCCTCTCGGCGTGGCTTCTGGTCAGCGGAGCGAGCACGATCGACCTCTGGTTTCCGCTGGTCCGCGGTGCCTTCCCGCTACCGTCCTTCCTCGTATTCCTGGTTTTCACCGGCGTGATCTGGATATCGATCAACGCCACCAATTGCAGCGATGGCGTCGACGGCCTGTCAGGGAGCCTCAGCGCGGTGTCGCTCGTATTCCTCGCCTTCCTGCTCTACGGCGTGATCGGGGACAGGGCGACAGCCGGCTATCTGCTGATTCCCTTCGACCCGCGCGCAGGCCTTTGGGCCGGCGTCGCTTTCATCATGGTGGGCTGCCTGGCCGGCTATCTCTGGCACAACGCCCCGCCGAGCTCCGTGCTCATGGGCGACGCCGGCTCGCGCCCGCTCGGCCTGCTGCTGGGCGTTCTCGTCTGCGCCAGCCATAACGTCTTCTTGATCGTCGTCGTCGGCTTCGTCATCCTCGCCAACGGCGCCACCGGCATCGCCAAGGTCACGCTGAAGCGCTTCTTCAATATCCTGGTCTTCGGCCGCGTCCGTTTCCCCCTGCACGATCATTTCCGAAAGGAAGTGGGCTGGGCCGGCTCGCAGGTGCTGCTGCGCTTCATCATAGCGCATCTGATCGTGTCGGCCCTGCTCTATGCCTTGTTGCTGAAGGTGCGTTAGCGACCGCAGGCCGGCGCCGCTCCACGGCGATTATTCGTGGATCGATCCATCGGGCATCAGCGCGCCCTGCAGGTTTGTGTCCATGAGAATGGCACCTGTCAGCTTGGCCCGCGTCAGCCGGGCCCCCGACAGGTTCGCTCCGGTAAGATCGCTGCCAGTCAGATCTGCGTTGTAAAGGTCGGCGCCAGCCAGGTTGGCATTCTGCAGGTTTGCATCACGTATCCGCGCATCGACCAAACCCGAGCGGGCGAAGTTTGCGCCCTCGAGATTGGCCTTTGACAGGACGGCGCCGACCAGGTTGGTCTCGGAAAGATCGGCGCCAACCATGCTGGCTCCATCCAGTCGCGCGCCCGTCAGAAAAGCGGCCTTGACCTCGGCGCGATCGAGCGTCGCTCCGATAAGACGCGCACCTTGCATCTTCGCCCCCTGAAGGTGGGCGTCGGCAAACGTCGCGCGACTACCGTCGGACTCGTAAAACAGCACCTCGACCATCTTGGCACCGGTGAAGTCCGCGCGCTGCGCCTTGGTTTTGTTGAGGTTGGCACCCGAAAGATCGGCACCAACGAATTGCGCACCTGTAAGATCAGCGCGATGAAAAACCGCATTGCTCAGCGCGGCGCCCGAAAAGTCCGCATTGGCGAGGTTGCATCGCTTGAAATGCAGGCCTTCGCGCGAACACGCAGCACGTTCGACCGGAGGCTCCGCGGTCGCCGGCATCGCGGCAAGGGAGCCTCCGGCAACCACCAGCATGAGCAGGCAGCGCAGCCGCATCAATGTGCGGCCGGGGGCGGTTGGGCTGGCTTCTCGGCGCCAGGCGCCACAGGCCCCTTCCCGACGAAGGTCTCCAATATGTAGTCGGCCACGGCAGAAATATCGCGCTTGGCAAGAAAGGTCGTAATGGGGGCCTGCGGTTTGTCCGTTCCCGCATCTGCCGCCGTCATCCCGTAACAACGGTCGTCCGTGTAGGAGAACTTTTCGAAATACGGCATGTTGGTGCCAGGAACGCCGCAGGAAATGATCATCACCATCGTTTCCTTGTCGAGCGCACTCTCGCGGAAATTGGCGCCATGCTCACGAGCATCGTCGCCCACGCCATCGCCGTTGGTGCCGTGACACTGGTTGCAGCCCCCCTTTTCGAAATAGATACGCGCTCCCCCGGAGAGCTGCTGCGCGGTGGCCGGCCAGGAGGTCAGGCATAGACCCAGCATCCCGACTGCGAAGATGATCCCTGCTTGCGCAGATTTCGAAATGTAGCGTCCTGATTGCGGCATGTTCCTTGTCCTCCGGGCATTTTCGGGTGTCTATTCGATATCTTGACTAGAGTGGTCTCTGCGGAAGAGCCGCAAACGTGAGCAGGTCATCATGCCAATGCCCAATCGTCGCTGTAGCTCTGTCGTCCTGGGCCTCTGTGTATTCCTGGCGTCCGCCGTCCACGGGATTGGTGCCGACAGGCCCGCCGCCAGCGATGTATGGCGGATCGCTCTCGGTCAGCCGGTCGCTGCCATACCGGATAGCTTCGCTGATTTCGCCTGCGGGTCAAACGGAGGACCTCCCAAGCTGCCTCTTAAGGGTTTCGAGGACTACGGCTCGTGCCCGGCGGAAAATTCCGGGCTTCATGAAGTCTACTTTCGCTATGACGATGAGCTCGAATACTGGGCAAAGGCGAACAACGTTCCGCTGCTGGTCGCGGCCTCCGGCACCAAGGTCTACGATCTTCCCGTGATCATTTCGGCGCTCATCGATGACACCGGGATCGTCGAAGGCCTGAGACTGGTCAGCGACCCACGCGACACCTCGGTTCCGCGCGAGAACGCGCGTTTCCTGGCGCCGTTCCTCAAAGCTCGATTTCGAGCGCCCGGCAGCGAATGGGCTTGCGAGAACCTGCCGGTCGAGGCGGGTGAAACGCCGGTTTATGGCGAATTCGTCAAGGAGGATTGCGCCCTCTCGCGCGATGGAAACCAGTACAGCCTGCATACGCGTTATCTTCGGAAGGCAGGTGAAAAGGCCATCGACCCACATACCGGAAAGCCGACCGAGGGACAGTTCGAAAGCCACGTCTGGTTCGAGATGCGACAAGGCTGAACCCGGATTTTGTTGGAGTGGAGGACATGCCTCCACTCCAGACTTCTCTAGAGCCCGAAGACGAATAGCATTGCAGCGTTGCGCTGCTCCGCCAATTCGGGCGTCATGCGGAGCTTGCCTCTGGCGGGGCCAGAGAGACCCGAGGCAATGGCGATGTACTGCTTGTCGCCGACCGCAAATGTCATGGGCGGCGCAGTGAAACCGACGCCGACATTGGCGCGCCAAACCTCATCGAGCGTCTCATCGTCAAAGGCGATGATGCTGCCATCGGTTAGGGCGGTAAAAACGAGACCGCCAGCCGTGCTGAGTGCGCCCGCATAGTTCGGGTAGTCCAACTGCACTTTCTTCTTGATCTGGCCGGTCAGCGGATCTGCGGCGACCAGCGAGCTCTCGAGACGCTCGGAGACGACATAGGAACCACCGCTCCAACCCTTGTCCACGCTGTGCATGGTCGTGTCGGTGGTCACGTCCACGCAGCCCGTCATTGCCGGGATGTAGATCAGCTTGGTTTTCGGGCTGAGTGTCGAGGGCCAGAAATTGTTGCCGCCGGCAATGGACGGACAGGCCCTCTTGGTCGGATCGGCATCGGTACGCGTCGCCGTGCCGGCATAGGTCTGGATCTGCTTGTTGGGATCATAGTCGACCGGCTTTCCGGTTTTGACATCGATCCCCGCGGTCCAGTTGATGCCATCCATATAGGCCCCGGCCTTGAGGAACTGGCCATTGTTCGCGCCGAAAGTGTAGAGGAATCCGTTGCGTCCGGAATGGGTCAGCAATGTCTGCTCTTCCCCGTTCAAGCTTCCCTTGAAGAGGATGTGCGTGCCTTCCTCGTCATAGTCCCAAGCATCGTTGGGCGTGTACTGGAAGTACCAATTGAGCTTTCCGGTGTCGGGATTACGAGCAAGGACGCTGTTCGTATAAAGGTTGTCGCCCGGCCGATAGGACGGATCGAACATGGGCACAGGATTGCCCGCCCCCCAATAGGTCAGGTCATGCTCGGGATCGTAGCTTCCGGTCACGTACATGCCACCGCCGCCCGTCTCCCAGGCGTTGTTGGTGCCGCCCCATGTCTCCGATCCAGGCTCACCTGGCGCAGGAATGTTGTATTCCTTCCAGACTTCGTCACCGGTCGCCACATCGTACGCCGCCATCCACGCGCGCGTACCAGCGTCGCCGCCGGCGGCCCCTACGATGATCTTGTCCTTGATGAGCAGCGGCGCGCCGGTCATCTCCACGCGCGGAGTGTCGCCCGTGATGTCCTTCTCCCACAGGACCTCGCCAGTGTCCTTGTCGGTGCCGATCAAGCGTGCCGGGCCGTTGGCCACGGAGATCACGAGATTGTCTGCCAGGGCGACCCCGCGGTTGGCGATGGAAGGCTTCTCCTGGCCCGGATCCATTGTCCAGACGATGCGGCCGACCGTGCCCTGCGTGGCGTCGATCTTGTAGACTACGCCCCAGGTGTCCGTGAGATAGAGAAAACCATCCTCTGCCAGAGGCGTGGATTCCGTGTAGTTCGGTGCCTGGTTGTTCAGAGATACCGAGAAAGCAAGCTTGAGGCCCTTGACCGTATCCTTGTTGATTGCATCCAGCGGCGAGTAGCGCTGACTGGTGTAGTCCCGGTTGTTGCTCAACCAGTTCTGCGGCTCGCTGTCCGCCTTCACGATGCGATCCGAGGTCACCTCGGCGGCGCTTACGGCCGGCACCGCGAAAACTGCCCCTAGAAGAATGCCAAGATACAGGCTTGAACGCCATTTACTGCCGTTATCGACCATAGAAACCCTCCTTTTTCTATGGGCTCGCAGACTTTGCACTTGCTTCTATTCACCTTTGAAGCTCGAGCAACATGCTGCAAACCACGGTAAACTGGCTCCATCTGCGCCTAAGATCGCCTATATTCACAAGCTATTCTGAGTATAATTATTCCCAATACTCAAACGCATGTTTATGCCATGCGGCATCGGCCGCGCGACCGGGCGGCCAAGCGGGTGGTGTGGAATGGTTTGTGGGATCAGACGAGGGTGCGCAGTCGCGCGTCTGACAGCGGCTCTCGGCTATATGCCAGCAGCACCTCGGCACGCTCGGCCCCGCACAGGGATGCGAGTTTTTCCGCAAACACCGCTTCGTCCTGTGCCGCGGAATAGCCGTCGAAAGGGCCATCATAGCTTACACGGGCCAGGACGTTTTCGCCGGCATAGGCCGTTACGCGAGCCGGGAATATTCCGCGCGAGAGGTGGGCGGCTTCCAGTTCATCGCTCCCGGTCAGTTCGATCTTGTCGATAAAGGCGTGCACCGCGGGGTCAGCGACCGCTTTGCCTTCGAAGTCGACGAGAACGGAGCGCTGGCGTACGAAGGCGCTGGCGGCAGCGAAGGGAAGGCTGAAGCGAGCGGCGAGATGATTTTCGATGCTTCGCGTCGAGAGTGAAGCCGCGCTTGAGGACTTGACCTCGAGGTGCAGGCGCGTAACCTCGTCGGGCGCGAATTGCCGCCCCAACTCGATGGACGCGCGTATCGCGGCCTGGCATCCGAAATTGGCAGGGTAGAGCTTGATCGAATACGCGGTGAGATCGCGTTCGGATGGCGGTGTTTCCAGGTAGCTCGTATCGGCGCTTCCTGCGCCATAGCTCGCCAGCCAACCCTTGTCTCCGGTGACCGGCGCCTCTGGGCCGGTAGCTCCGGCGCCCGCCAGCAGTGCCGAATGCAGCGCGTGGCGCGCGGAGAAGCCGACCGACAAGTCCTTGTCGGGGCTGTAGCTACCCATCTTTGGCGACATTGCGGAAAGAAGACCGGCGGGCAAGGTGCTGGCGCATATCCCGAGGGCTGCCAGCGCCGTGTCGAGACTGTTGTTGATGAGCGTGGCACAGCCCAGGGCAGCCGCGGGCGCTGCCGTGAGGGACGTCGTGCGGAAGCCGAGCCCATTGGCGCGGTGAGCACGCCCCAGCGCCTCTCCCAAGCCGATATTGGCTGCCAATGCGACCCACAGTGCCCGGGTCACGGCTTCGGCGCTTGAATTCAGCTGGCCGGCAAGGGCGAGAACCGCCGGAACGATCACAACGGCGGCGTGGCCGTTATTGCGGCCATTGATCAGGACTTCCTGGAAATCGAGTGCTTCGGCCGCCGTGCCATTGAGAAAGGCAGCGTCGAGCGGCGCCGCCTTGGCCTCTCCACCCCAGACGCTGCTCCCCTGCACCGAGAGCTGGACACTTGCAGCATCGAAGGCCGTGCCGCCGATCCCATGTGCCCGCGCGTACCCGGCAATGGCAATCGTATCGGCAACCAGCCGGCCGGTAACAGCCACCACGTCGGACGGAATCTCGGCCGTCAGCAATTCGAGATGGCGAGCCACCCATTCACGATCGGAGATAGTCATCAGGTTTCCTCAGGCAACAGGCAGGGCACGATTGGCCACGTGGCAGGCAACACGCGCGCCATCGGGCCATTGCCGCAATGCAGGACGTTCGCTGCGACATTGGGCTTCGACCTGGCTGCAGCGCGTGTGAAAAGGGCAGCCGGACGGCGGATTGATCGGCGAGGGCATATCCGGCCCGATATCCGGGCTCTGGTGCATCCGCTCTATGTTCGGATCGCTCGACAGGACCGAGGCGATCAATGCCTGCGTATAGGGATGGCGCGGCTGGGCGAAGAGCACGTCTCGCGGCGCATATTCGGCGACGCGGCCGAGATAAAGCACCATGATGTCATCCGAGATATGCCGCACGACCGCGAGATCATGGCTGATGAAAAGGATCGACAGCCCCATCTCGCGCTGCAGGCCCTTGAGCAGCGCCAGCACCTGCGCCTGGATGGACACATCCAGCGCCGACACGGCTTCGTCGCAGATCAGGAGGCCCGGCTTGAGAACGATCGCCCGCGCGATTCCGATACGCTGGGCCTGCCCGCCGGAGAATTCGTGGGGGAACCGCGAGGCCATTTCTGGCCTCAGGCCAACGCGCTGCATGGCTTCTGCTACGAGGCGCTCGCGTTCGACGCGGCCCAGGTCGCGCCGGTGGGTGAGCAAGGGCTCGGCGATGATGTCGGAGACGCGCATGCGCGGATTGAGCGAAGCCAGCGGATCCTGGAAGATCATCTGCATGTCGGGCCGAATCCTGCGGAACTCGGCGTCCGACAAGCTGCCGACATCGGCACCGCGCCACACGACGGTTGCCCCGTCGGCACGTTCAAGCCTCAGAATGGCGCGAGCCAGGGTCGACTTGCCGCAACCCGACTCGCCGACGATGCCCAGCGTTTTGCCGGGCGCAATATCGAGATCCACATCCGCCACGGCGCGCAACTGGTCCGGCTTGGCCAGCGGCCCGCGCGAAATCGAATAGTTGACCGTAAGGTTCCGGACGCTCAGACCAGCTTCGCTCATGCGACCAATCCCGCTTCACGCAGAGGGAAATGGCACGCCTGCAGATGCGAGGCTGACGACGACTGCGTCATCGCCGGCGTCTGCACGCGGCAGAGCTGCTGAACCCGGCCGCAGCGCGGAGCGAACATGCAGCCGACGCGCGCCTGGCGCCCATCGGGTGGGTATCCCTGCACCGGCATCAGTTCTTCGATCGGCCGATTGATGTCCGGCATGCTGGCCAGGAGCCCGGCCGTATAGGGATGGCTGGGCGCCAGAAGCACATCTTCTGTCCTGCCCTGTTCGACGATGTTGCCGGCATAGACCACGAGTATCCGGTCGGAGAGGCGCGCCACCACGCCCATGTCGTGGGTGATGAGAACGACCGCCAAACCTTCGTCACGCCGGAGCTCGTTGATGAGATCGAGCACCTGAATCTGCACCGTCACATCCAGCGCGGTCGTGGGTTCGTCCGCGATCAGAAGCTTGGGCGAGCACGATAGGGCCATCGCGATCATCACGCGCTGCCGCATGCCACCCGAAAGCTCATGCGGATACATGTCGAGCCGACGCGCGGCCTCGGGAATGCGGACCCGGTTGAGCAAGCGGAGCGCCTCGGCGCGGGCCGCATGGTGCGACAATCCGCGATGGAGGCTCAGCATTTCCGTAAGCTGGCTGGAAATGCGCCGAAACGGATTGAGGGCCGTCATCGGGTCCTGGAAGATGAAGGCCAGCTCTCGCCCGCGAATTGTGTTGAGCGTCGCCTCGCCAGCCTTGATGAGGTCGCGGCCGGCAAAGATCGCCTCCCCGCTGACCGTTCCGTTCGACGCGAGCAACCCGGCAATGGACATGAAAATCTGGCTCTTGCCGGAGCCGGACTCCCCGACGATGCCCAGAACTTCGCCGGCGTTGAGGGTGAAGCTTACATTGTCGACCGCAAGGACCTGGCCGCCTGCCGTATCAAAGCGCGTGGTGAGATTTCGCACCGTCAGCAACGGTTCAGGCATTAGTCCAACCCCGGCACGGCCGAGGCTCGGCATGCCCAAATAGTATTAAGGTTCTTAGGCAACTAACATGGTAGGGCTACGAGCCCAAGCCATGTTGGCCAAAAGCTTTTGCAATCTGGCGGAAAAATGCGAAACAAACCGGCCCCCTGTCCGCCTCACTAGCCTCCCGATCGATCGCACCCGTGTCATTTTCTTTCTTTGCCCAGAAGCTGCTCCGCCTGGTGTTGACCGTATGGGCTGCCGCATCGCTCGTCTTCATCATGTTGCGGCTTGCAGGCGATCCCGTCGCAGCCATGGTGCCTTCCGATGCACCGCAATTCGTCATCGATCGCTACCGCGAGCGCTTCGGGCTCGATCAACCCTTTTTCGTGCAGTACTTCGCCTATCTCTGGGGCCTGCTGCAGGGCGATTTCGGCATTTCCTTCCGCACCGGCGGCCCGGCCTGGGACATGGTGGCCCCGCGCATCCTGCCGACGCTGATACTGACGGGCACGGCAACGCTGATCGCCATTGCCATCGGCATCCCTACCGGCATGCTCGCCGCGGCGCGGCGCAACAGCTGGGTCGACCGGCTGGTGATGAGTTTTTCGGTGTTCGGCTTCGCCATGCCCAATTTCTTCCTGGGCATCCTCCTGATCCTGCTCTTCACGCTCAACCTGCGCCTGCTCCCCAGCGGCGGCTTTGACCAGCCCATCGGCCTGCTGATGCCGGCGGTGACGCTTGGCCTCGCCTCGGCCGGCTCCTATGCCCGCCTCACACGCTCGTCGGTACTCGAAGTGCTTTCGTCGCCTTTCATGCGCACTGCGCGCGCCAACGGGATTCCTCCGCTGCAACGCATGACCCACCATGTCCTGCGCGCCATGCTGATCCCGCTCGTTACCCTCGCCGGCTTCAGCATCGGCTCGATGATCGCCGGTGCGGTGGTGACGGAAACCGTGTTTGCCTGGCCCGGCATTGGGCGTCTGCTGGTCACGTCGGTTACGGAGCGCGACCTCGCCGTGGTGCAGCTGATCGTCATCCTCGCCGCCGCGACGATGGCTACGGCCAATATGATCGTGGACATGCTCTATGGCTGGCTCGACCCCCGGATCGGCACCCGGCGCAAGGCGGGGAAGGCCTGACCCATGAAGATCCGGCTCAACCTTCTCATCCCCACCGCCCTGCTGGCCCTGGTCGTGCTGTTCGCACTCTTCGGCGGCTTTTTCACGCAGCACGCCTACGACGTCTCCAACCTCCTCAACCGTAACAAGCCGCCCGTTTTCCTCGGTGGAAGCTGGACCTACCCCCTCGGCACCGACGGCCTTGGGCGTGATTCACTTGCGCGGCTGGTCTTCGCGGCACGGGTAAGTGTGGGGTTGGCCCTTGTCGGCACCATCGCCGGCGCCATTCTCGGCACCACCCTGGGGCTGATCGCGGCGCGCTCGCGCAATATGCTCGGCAGCTTCATCGACGCAGCCATCGATCTACAGGCCGCGATTCCCTTCATGATCATCGCGCTGGCGACGCTCGCCATCTTCGGCAATTCGCTGCCGCTCTTCGTCGCCATCCTGAGCATATATGGCTGGGAAAGCTACGCGCGCCTCGTGCGTGGCAGCGCCATGTCCGCCCACACGCTGACGTTCGTCGATGCCGCTCGCACGATCGGCGTAAGTCCCCTGGCCATCGACATTCGCCACATCCTGCCGACCGTATTCAACGTCGTGATCGTGCAACTGACGCTCAACTTCCCGCAGACCATCCTGCTCGAGACGGGCCTGAGCTTCCTGGGCCTGGGCATCCAGCCGCCCTTCACCAGCCTCGGCCAGTTGCTCGGCGAAGGTCGTGACAGCCTTGCGCGCGCCTGGTGGCTGGCTGTTGTTCCCGGCGCGTTGATTTTCGTAACGACGCTCTCGGTCAGCCTGCTCGGCGATGCCCTTCGCGATCGGCTCGATCCGACGCTTCGCGGGCGCTGACTATGGATGGCCCGGCTGAGACGCTATCGATCTACCGGGCGAGCGCAAAATGGCAAGGGTTTGCTTTCACCGAGCCAGCGGTCATTGTTATCAAGAGCACCAAGTTTACAGACTGAAGGGGACTATCTCAGATGCACATTTTCAAGACCGCGCTGGTAGCGGCGGTCGCCGGGACGCTGGCCTTTCCCGCCATGGCGCAGGACACGCGTCCTGACTTCGTGATAGCGGTCAACGGCCTCTATCGCAGCATCGAACCGATCGACGGCAATTCCACCAATTCCCAGCGCATCATGGACAGCATTTACGACCCGATCGTCGGTCGTAACTATGCGGAGGATCCGGAGGGCGGCGAGCTTCGTCCGGGCCTCGCCACCGCCTGGGAGCAGGTCGACGACCTGACCTGGCACTTCACCATCCGCGAGGGCGTGAAGTTCCACAACGGCCAGACCATGACCGCCGAGGATGTCGCCTTCACCCTTTCCCCGGAACGTATCTGGGGCGAGAATGCGCTGGTTCCTGCCGGCACGCGCTACACGGAATCCTTTGCCAGCGTAACGGCGCTCGACGACAAGACCGTCGAGGTCAAGACCACCATCCCCGATCCCAACCTGCCCTACCGCTTCGTGACCCCTCTGGGCTTCGTGGTGCCCAAGGCGGCCTATCTCGAACAGGGCGTCGAAAAGTTCGGCCAATTGCCGATCGGCACCGGCCCCTACAAGGTCGTCGAGTTCGATCCGGCCAGCCACGTCAAGCTCGAGGCTTTCGACGACTATTGGGGCGGCAAGCCGCCGCTCAAGTCGATCGAATTCCGCATCGTTCCGGAATTCTCGGCGCGCATCGCCGGCATGGTGTCGGGTGAATTCGACCTCATGGTCAACACGCCCGTCGACGAGATCGAAACGGTGAAGTCCTATCCCGGCCTCCACTATGTGAGCCGTCCGGGCGACAACTACATCATCCTCGCCTACAACACGCTCGAACTCCCCGAGTTCGGGCCGAACCCGGTCGCCGATGTCAACCTGCGCTACGCGATGTCCGCAGCCATCGACCGCGAAACGCTCGTTTCGAGCCTTTGGGGCGACGCCACTATCGCCCCGGCGCCGTTCAACTTCCCAGACTCGCCCGCCTATTACGACCCGAGCATCAAGCCGCTGATCGGCTACGACCCTGAGGCCGCGAAGGCCTACCTCGCCAAGTCGAACTACAAGGGCGAGGAAGTTCAGGTGAACCTCGTTCGCGGCGCCTATCCGAACTTCGATCTCGCCATGGAGTACGTTGCCGAGCAGTGGCGCAACCTGGGCATCAACGTGAAGCTCAACATCGTCGACAGCTGGCCGCTTGCGCTCCAGCACCCGTTCGGCGTCCTCAACATGTCGATGTCGACCACGTTCGACGGCACGCCCACCCGCTCGATCTGGAGCTTCTGGGGTCCGGATTCCGCCCGCGCCACCCGCGAGGCCGACCGCAGCTGGGCACCCCCGGCCGAGTTCGTCGAGATCGGCCGCCAATACCTGGCCGAGCCCGACGTGACCAAGAAGGTCGCTCTCTTCCGCCAGATGGTCGACATCTGGGAAAAGGAACAGCCCGGCCTGATGCTGTGGCGCAGCGTCGTCGACTGGGTCGTGTCCGACAAGTACGACTGGACCACCATCAACTCGAACGCCATGCTGCTTGGCCCGGGGTATCTCACCGTCAAGTAAGCACTGAAGGCCGACGGGCTGTTCTAAATGAAGGGTGGGATTTCGGTCCCGCCCTTTTGCATGCTGGAAGCAGCCTAACTCCGGCTCGCCTTGGGCTAGTGCCTCGCAATATTGGCGGCTCGTCCTGCCAACCAGCGAGCGCCAAGTTGTTACCTTCCGTTAATTCCTAAGGCCTGAAGTAGCTTAAGCAGCGAGTTGATTCGAGACGCTGCCAAAATTCGCGGATCATGGCGGCGCCGCCGACGAGGGCTCAAAGTTGATGAGGCAAGCGGTGAAAGGCGGCGCTGCCGCTCCCGGTTATCGCCAAACCCTTTTGCTGTCGACAGCGCTCGCGGTGCTGGCCTTCGCGGACAGCGTTCCCGCCTATGCACAGCCGGTAATCGGCAACGGAGATTTGAGTCCGGGCCCTGCCCAGTCACCGAACTGGGTTATCAGTGGCGATCTCCGTGTCGGCAATAGCACCTTTGGCCGGTTGGACATCACCGATGGTGGAACCGTCTCCAACGACACCGGCATGATCGGCTTTGACGCAGGCAGCGACGGCACGGTCATTGTTTCGGGCGTCGACGCCAACGGCAACGCATCCAGATGGATCAACACTGGCAGTCTCTACGTTGGCGTCGATGGAACGGGCACATTGCGCATTGAGGATGGCGCGACCGTCACCAGCAGCTTGGGCTCAATTGGCGCCAGTAGCACCGGGACCGGCATCGGCACTGTTACGGTAACAGGTGTCAACAGCAACGGCAGCGCATCAACCTGGACCAATGCCGGTGACCTCAGTATCGGGGCCGACGGAATTGGAACATTGGAGATCCTTGCCGGCGGCCAGGTTTCCAATGCGACGGGCACGGTTGGTGCCGGTGGCGTTGGAGACGCGCTTGTGAGCGGCCCGGGTTCCTCCTGGCAGAACAGCGGACGGCTGAACGTCGGCCTGTTCAGCGCCGGAACTTTGCGTGTCGAGGATGGCGCGACGGTTTCGAGCACGGACGGCATCGTTGGCAATAGTGCACAAGGCGATGCCGTGCTGACCGGCCCGGGCACGACCTGGATCAATACGGGACAGTTTACCGTCGGCAGCTACGCCGCTGGCACCCTGCGTATCGAGGACGGAGCGGCCGTCACAAGCAATCAGGGGTATATCGGCGCCAGCGACACCGGCACCGTAACGGTGACCGGAATCGGTTCGAAATGGTCGATGTCGCCGTATGGCCTCACCATAGGCAACTTCGGAGCGGGCTCCCTGACGGTGGAGAATGGCGGGTTGGTTCTCGCCGATGGTGACGTCCTGCTCGGCGTGGCCACCGGGTCCAGCGGAACGCTGCTGTTGCAGGGGCCGGCAAACAATCGCGGGGTGCTGGAAACCGGTTCGATTTCCGGTGGCGACGGTACGGCAAGCGTTACGTTCGACGGCGGCCTGCTGCGCGCAACGGCGGACAACTCCAACTTCTTTAGCAATTTCGGCACGCGCAGCCTTGCCATCGGCTCGAATGGCGTGGTCATCGACACCAATGGCCACGAGATCGGCATCGCTCCGTCTTTCACCGGCGCTGGGGCCTTGATCAAGTCCGGTGCCGGCACGCTGACGCTAACCGGCGACAGCGGCTCGACCTATACTGGCGCCGGCAGCGTATTGGCAGGCACACTCTCCGTGAACGGCATCCTGGGCGGGACGATGGAGGTCATCGGCGGCCGCTTGCAGGGCATCGGCACGGTTGGAGCCACCACCAATCAGCCGGGCGGCACCATCGCGCCAGGCAACTCGATCGGCACGTTGACGATCAACGGCGACTATCTTGGCAATGGCGGCGACCTCGAGATCGAAGCCGTATTGGGCGGCGATTCCGCGCCCTCCGACCGCCTCGTCATCACCGGCAGCACTACCGGCGCGACGAATGTTCGAGTGCTGAACCAGGGCGGCGCGGGGGCGCAGACTGTCGAGGGCATCAAGATCATCGATGTCGGCGGAGCCTCGAACGGCATCTTCACGCTTCAGGGCAATTACCTGTTCCAGGGTGACCCGGCCGTCGTCGCCGGCGCCTATGCCTACACTCTGCAGAAAAACGGCATCAGCACGCCGAACGACGGCGACTGGTACCTGCGCTCGGCCTATATGGGCACGCCTGTCATAGGTCCGATCTATCAACCCGGGGCGCCGGTCTACGAAGCCTATGGTCAGGTTCTGCTGAGCCTCAACGACCTGCAGACGCTGCGTCAGCGCGTCGGCGACCGCTTCACCGATGGCATGTCCAACGCAACAGCCCGTGCGATCTGGGCGCGCATCGATGCCGATCATCGCCGCGTGATGCCGGACGTCTCGACGACCGGCACGGATTATGTGATCGATAGCTGGCGCTTGCAGGCTGGCGCCGACGGACAGCTTCTCGCCAACGAAGCTGGCATGCTCGTCGGCGGCGTGACGCTGCATCGTGGCGAAGCGTCGGCCGATGTTTCTTCGGTCTTCGGGCGCGGAGCGATCAGCAGCTCCGGCAACGGTTTTGGCGGATCGCTGACATGGTACGGCGCAACAGGCTTCTATGCCGACGCGCAGACCAAGCTCACCTGGTTTAACAGCGACCTGTCGTCCACAACGGCTGCCCGCCAGCTCGCCAAGGACAATGCCGGCTTTGGCTATGCACTGGGGTTCGAGTTGGGGCAACGCATTGCGCTCTCCGGCGGCTTGTCGCTGACGCCGCAGGTGCAACTGACCTACGCCCATGCCGGGGTCGACAGCTTCACCGACCCGTTCGGTGCCCGCGTCGCGTTGAGCAACGGCGACAGCCTCCGCGGGCGCCTTGGCCTGTCGGCAGACTATCGACAGAGCTGGCGCGATGATGCGGGGCAGGATGTCGATACCTCGCTCTACGGAATCGCGAACCTGCACTACGATTTCCTGGAGGGAACGACGGTAATCGTCGCCGATACGCCATTGACGAGCAGCGGACAGCGTCTCTGGGGCGGGCTCGGCCTAGGCACCAAATACGAAACGGGCCGTTATGCGCTCTATGGCGAGATCGAAGCCCAAACCAGCCTCCCTCATCTCACCAACAGCTACAGCATTGCCGGTCGGGCCGGAGTTCGGCTTAGCTGGTAGAAGATGCATGAGTGATTTTGTGACGATGCTACTCAGGCAAGTGGCGTCGTTGCTTGCGCACAACCAGCGCAAAAGCACCAAGCAGTCGCCATGTTGCCCCGTAGGTTACCGGTTTCATTGAAATTTTTGGTAGCGGAGGAGGGACGCGCTACCAATAGTGTTGAAAATCCCAGAAACCCTAGGTCTCTCACCATTGGCGAGGCAACCCGGATACGTATCCCTGTCACAAATCTACCAGAGCCGCAAGTTAACGTTTGGGCGGCCGTGGCCAGAAGGTTTCAACGACTATTCTGCATCTTTGGCCTGCAGTCTCTCCTCACCTGATAAGACGCGAAATAGTCTACTTTCGCCACTAGAGCCTGGAACGAAATTCGCTAGCGTGAAGTCATTGTCATTTAAATTCAAACCACCGAGGTGCTTGGCCAGCCGCTCGGCACCAACTGTGGCGTTAGGAAGTTTCTGTTGCTTGTACAGAAATGCATATAGCCTCATCAGCGCCTTGAAGCCGGATGACCGATTTAGCACCAATCCACCACGCCGCTCATCATCCCATGCATCGGGCCAAGTTGCCTTAACGGTCGAGAAATACGAAGAGAGAGCGTCGGCAACCTTCAGATCCTGCCCGTCTACGAACCAGGCCCTGAACGGATATCGCCAAAACTCGTCACCTTCGTATTTCGGCGGCGTTCCGCCCCGTAGCAAGATGTCGCGGTCAGAGCGAGGGTCTTTGCTCATCAGCTTGAGCAAGCTCTCAACGAAGTTTGCCTGAGATATGGGCTCAAATGCACCGTTTCCACCAAAAGCAGCACCCAACCTTTTGATCCTGCCTCCAAGAGGGCCCTGTTTATCTTGACCAAGCGCTACCGCAATATTGTGTGCAGTCTTTTGCGGGCTTCGAGAACGGGCGAGAGAGTAAAGATCGTAAACAAGGTTCTTTGTGACTTTTGTCTGTTCGAGGTTGACCGTGGAGAAGACATGTGCCTGATCCGAAATATCCGCGCCAACGAATATCGTCACCGGGATATCAAACGTGGTTCCCTTGAACTCCATTAGGCCTGCGATGCGATGCTGGCCGTCTATGACCCGGGCGATATTGCTGATGGCAATGCTTGGTGTGTCTTCCCCGAGACGGTAATTCCGAAGCGTCAATGCATGCGTCTCGTCTGAATACGAAGCGTATTCTTCGTCCACCGCGATAATCACCGCAGTTGGGAAGCTTGCGTCGAAGAAATTGACGTAGTCAGTGAGCTTCGCAACGCGAGACAAATCGAGAGGGCGTTGTATGCCTAGGTAGCGTTCGACATCGCGCTGCTCTTTGATGACCCTTCGCACATCGAAATAGGAAATTTGAATCAGTAAATTGAAAGACAAAGAGGCAAGAAAAATGTCGCCTATCGGCTGACTTGCGCGCAGAACGGGAAATGCGAATTCCTTCTTGTCGGGATCGACCGCCGCTTGCTCAATTGTCGCGACCATTGGCACCTCCATGCAGGAATTCATCCACGAACGAATGGGTGTCCTCAATTGATTCTGCGGCCAAATTTTGAAGTTTGTTTCGGTAGGCGATGACCAGCAGCATAGCGATGTTAGCGGCCGAATATATGCCGATCGACACGTAAGTCAGAAGCTCATCATTGAGCACAGCCTCGATCTGACCGGCCGATTTATACCTCATAAAACCAAAAAAGAACGTGCTTACACCGACAATGATGAATGAGATGACGATGAACCAGGTCCCATATGGAAATAGAATTGCATATCTTCCGATCCGTTTCGCAGTCGCACTGTCGCTGTCTCTCTCTATATACTTAGCGGTCAGTGCGAACATCAATGGTCCAACGATCGCGGCGGAATACAGATACAAATCGCCCTGAACAATGGAATGCCAAATGCCGTCGTGGATCGCTGGAGCGCTTCGAAAAAGGATGCTGGCGGCTATTGGAAAAAACCATATTGGCAATGTGGCCAAAAACGTTGACCATGCCATCTCTTGAATGGCAGCGAACTGGTATTTTCGCGGCGTATCAACAAGCTCGCCGATCAGAGGGAGCTTGCGAAAAACACTCACAAAAGTTTTAACCAAGTGCCGGACGACACTCTTGGCAAATCGCCCTAAATCGAAATCAAACATTCGCTAGTTTTGGCTCTCCCCTCAGCCTTTCCGCTGATTACCGACTGACGACGTAACTCGGAAACCTTACCCGCCCCAGCATATAGTTCCAAAATAGAAGAATGGTATGCATTCGTAATAATGACCGCTGCACCGCGGGCTTTCGCCGCTACCGCCGCTTCTTTTAAACGAACTTGGTCGGACCATGCAAAAACTGTCTCGTTATATTTAACGAAGCCATTGAAGTTATGGGCTGTGGTGTAGGGCGGATCGGCGAAAACCAAGTCTCCTTCGCCAGCCATACTCATGGTCGCTTCAAAGTCGCTGACGAGTAACTTGGCCCCTTTCAGCCTGTCGCTGATTGCATGAAGGTCCTCGTCAGGATCGAATACCTTGGACTTAGTTCCTATCGGTACGTTGAACTCTCCCCGGAGGTTTTCCCGATAGAGCCCATTCCAACAGGTTCTATTCAGGTAAAGGAACTGCGCAGCCCGCTGTACCGGGGTCGCCAGCTTAAGCGAGCGCACCTGGTAATAATACGGCTTGGAGTGGTTACGATGATGCTCTTCTAGAAGAGCGCAAAGTGCGTCAGCATGATCACGCACAGCCTCGTAGGTCTCGATCAACCTAGGGTTCAAGTCGGACAGTACTGCCGTGTGCGGCCTTGCATTGAAAAAAACAGCACCGCCACCAAGAAATGGTTCAAAATAGGTGCCTTGAAAGTCAGGAAGTTCAAACGATGGGCAGTCCGTCAGCCATCGCTTTCCACCTGCCCATTTCAGAAATGGCTTCACCATAGATTGCCCCCTGCAGTTCAATAATATGGAAGCGCGCCTCTTCACAAGGGCTTAATCCAGGCAAATCCATGTGCCATCAGTGAGTTAGTAGATCTTGGTGCTTCATGCCGCACCAGTCGGTCACTGCGAGAAGGTCGCGGCGAGTTGAATGGCAGAGAATTTGGGGGCTCAGGGTCGGAACGCTTAGCCAACTCATCATTCCGGCTCGGCAAAGAAATCCTCATCAAGCCTTTTGAACTCGATGGCACGGCTGACACGAACACCAACGTTGTGCTCGATCATCAATCTGGTCAAATCATTGCCGTCAAGAAGGATCACTCGCTGCGACAGGTGCCGCACGAAGTCACGGGCTTGCTGGCTGAAGCTCGATGTTGTGACGAAGACGCCCTTGGTGGCCCCTAGGCCAACGAGGCTGCCGACGAAGGCTTGAATGTCGGGCCTTCCGACAGTGTTACCGTCAGCGTAGCGTTTCGCCTGCACATACACCCGATCAAGGCCAAGTCGATCTTCATTGATAACGCCGTCAACGCCACCGTCCCCGGTACGGCCAAGTTGGGCAGCGGCGTTCTTGTGGGAGCCGCCATAGCCCATGGCTACCAGCAGATCGACAATCAACTGCTCAAAAAAGGCGGGAGAGTTTTGGATAGTGCGTTCCAGTAAGTCCGCACGTAGGGCCGCATTGACTGACTGATAGGCTGTTTCGATCTGCTCTTCCGGCGTAGCCTCTGCAATATCCGGCGAGGCATCATGGATGGTCCCGGACGCTTCGTTGGTGCCGGCCTCATTCTTGTAAAACTCGCGAAACGTGGGTTCCCGCATGAGCAAGTCTACGTCGATCTTGGCCGGGTTGGTGGCCAGAAGCGCCTTGCCTGCTTCGGTCGCAACAAAACGACCCCGTGCCGGCGATGCGATCAGGCCCGCCTTCGACATGTAGAATTTCGCCCAGTGGATGCGATTGTGCAGAACCCGCTGGCGACCGCTGGGCAGTAATTGTTCACGTTCGGCATCGGTTAGACCGAATTGGTTCGCGATCCGATCCGAGATGTCACCAACGCGCTGCTCACCTTCGGTGGCCAAGACCAAAACCGGTAACATGAGGGTCTGATAGTCCGGAATGGCCACGCGTTACTCCTTCGCCACGACGGTGTCGTATAGGCCGTAGTGGGTCAGCCCCTTGTGGCTTTCAATGCCGGTGTAGCGGAGCGATGCATCCTCATATCTACGGAAAGCAAAGACAGCCTCGTTCATGCGTTCGGTGTTAAACACCTTCAAGCGCACCAGAAGGTGGAAGTCTGCCACCGTCAGACCGGTCACCGTCCTGAATAGCTCGGGCTCGAGCTTGGTGATGACGTCCTGAAGTGTGTTTTCGCGGAAATCCGTAAGATACATGAAGGCAGGAATGCGTGTGGCAAATTTGATGAGCTTTTCCTGAACGAGCTTGCGCTTGGATTTGTATTCCTTCTCCTCTTCGCTCAGTTCCTTCTTTTCGCTCGCCGTCAGCTCACTACCCTTTGCCTTGTTCTTAAGCTCTTTGACCTTCTCGCTCTTGTTGATGATCGTTTCGATGATGTTGTCGCCCAGATTTCGCCAGCCCTCGATGCGCTCGACCGCAGCCATCGCCTCGGCGTTCTCAAGCACGCGGCGTAAGGTGTCGTTGTCCACGTTGACCAGCAGCGCGGATTCCCATTTTCGGGCAAGCAATGTGGCCGATGTTCCGGACATGGCGTAGTCGAGGATGGCACCGGCGTCGATTTGGGCCATGACGGCACCATTGTATGCGAGCACCGGCAGGAAAGAGACGAGGTCCGCCACGGCCTTCTCAGGGTTCGCCTCGCCCGGCGACAGGCCAATGCCATATTCAGAGAGTTGGCGCAGCGCGCGCGTGGGCGCGAAGTCGAACACGAAGCAGACCGGCTTGAGGATTTCTTCCTCGTTTGGATTGTCGCCATTGGGGTTTTTGATCGACCAAGGCGACTGTACCCGAAACGCTGCCTGAAAATAGGTTTCCGGCGACTTGAGGTTTCGCAGCATCAGGATTGACGACCATTGCGCCACCGTCACCCCAGTTGTCAGCTTGCCGCAGGACAGAGTGATGGTTTTCGTATCGAAGCCGCTACCAACCGCCTGGCGAACCGGAGGCAATGCGTCGAGCCCGATCCCGGCCGATGCTCCTGCGGCCACTATCACCTTGTAATCGTGCCAGAAGGTATTGTGCCGCTCCGCCAACAAGTTCGCCATCGCGTGACAGGCGGAGACGTTGGGGAGGAACCAGAACGAATGTTGCAGATATGGCAGCAGACGCACGTCTGAATACGGGAACGGCGGTCGGGTGCCCGCCTTCAGGCTTTCGACCGACTGCGGCGCATAGCCGCCCCGGATAATGTCCAGCCACTTCTGCACATCGGTCTTGTGTTTGAACTCTGCCGTGTCGCCCGTGCCACTGGCAGCAAAGAAGGTATTCAAGTCGAATTCATCGAACTCTCCGGCGCTGGCGACGGCGAGCAGTTCGTCGGGCATCTGGTAGGTGAGCAGCCGCATCTGCGGCAACGCGCCATAGGGATTGCGCTGGCCAGGATGCTGGACGGCAAACTCGGCCTTGGCGCTCTGTTCGTCAGTATAGGTCCAGTTGAATATCTGTTCCTCGATGAACTCGCCGGTTGCCAACGCTTTGAACGGTGTGCCCGAGAGATAGAGGTAGGCGCGCGTGGTGATGGGCAGGAATTCCGCCTCCGCCTCCGACAGCACGCCAAGATCTTCGTTCACCTCTTCCAGGTCGGCTGCATATTCGAGATTGGTTTCCTTCTTGGCGACCACGGCATCTTCGCCTTCGAACAGTTCCTTGGCTGTCTCACGCCATGCGCCGAAATGGTACTCGTCGAACACCACCAGGTCCCAATGGATCGCATGTAGCCATTCGTTCTTGGCCTTGATGTTGCCGGCCCTGTCGCGCCCCAACAAATCCTGGAACGAACCGAAATAGACAACTGGCCTGTCGCCATCGACCTGGCGAGGGTCGCGCCCCGAACTACGGGAGAGATATTGCCAACCGTCGAAATCGACATGGGATTCAAGATCAGTCTGCCAGGCGTCTTCGACGGCAGGCTTGAAAGTCAGCACCAGAACGCGCTTCGCCCCGAGCTTCTTGGCGAGTTGGTAAGTGGTGAAGGTCTTCCCGAAACGCATCTTGGCGTTCCAGAGGAAGCGCGGAACTGCGTTAGGGTCCTGTGCCCAGCGGGAATGGTAATAGGTATAAGTCTGCTCCACCGCCTCCGCCTGTTCCCGGCGCGGCGGGAACGTTTCGTGATGCGTGCCTGTGAATTGCTGACCCGCGCGAAGCTCGGCCAGCACGGTCTTCACATCGGCAACCGTACATTGCATCCATTCGAGTTGGGGATTGGCAAAGCCCTTTCGTTTCAGGGCTTCGCGCACGGCATGATCGGTGATGATGCTTCCATCATCCCGCTCGGCGCGTTCGTCTAGTTCGATAGTGAAGTTGGTGATGGCGGCCGTTTTCAACTGCTCGGCGACCCGCTGCTTCACGTTTCGGGTGGTCTGGCCGACCTTGAGCAGCCCCGCATGCGCCGTATCGGCGATTGCATAAGCATAAATGCTCGGGCGCGCCGCTGGCTTCGGCGCGAGGATTTCCTCGATGGCGGGCTTATTCATCCCCGCCCCCCATTGGGCGGATCATCTGCTCGATAAAGGCTATCTCATCATCTGTGATGCCATACTTCTGGTAGAGGGCGGCATCGGTCCATTTCCGGTTCCAAGATTGGACAGGAACCCAACGATACATGCCTCGGAAGACGTGCTGTGCTGGCTTGCGAAGCGATACAAGGAACCTTGCCAGTCGTGTCCGCAGATAGGATTCAACGCTCTCCGCCTCATCCCGTGAATTGAGGGGGCCGGCGACAAGATAGGTCTGGGTGCATACAGACCTAGGTTCACCGATAATTGGGGGACCCAAAACAATGTCCACTCCGCTTCTTTCGCGTTCGCGGCCAGAACCGGCGACGGGGAGAAACAATTTCCAAACATCAATCAAATGAGCATTTTTGGTGATTGCCTCGCGCCTCATTGCACCCCGGACTCTTTTTGTCGACACATTGGCGTAAAGAAGTACCTGCGTATCGCTCGGGGTCGAATCCTGAATATAGTCCGTGAAATTCGTAGCCAAACCGAAAGGCGTATCACCGCTTACAAGTTCCTCGAAAGAGCGCTCCCCAGCCGCCCGCACCTTGTGCAAAATATCGACAGCTCGATTGTCACGGACGAATACATCGAATTCGTCCAAAACACGCGGATGCGGCCCAATCGTTGCGCCATTTCGATGATAGGTGCTTTCACATAGACCAGGATTGTCACGGTTCCACAGGAAGTAGCAAATGCCGCCACCGATGCCTACGGTGGGGAAGGCATCTTTCGCGTTCTCGTAGTCAACAAGAGTTCGTATACGCTGGTCTCCAAGAAACTCGGCGCGAAACTCGCCAAGTCCGCGACCACCAGCCATCCATCGGGACGGGATAACCATGCAGAGAAACTTCGGCTCCAATCTCACAGCTTGCTGAACGAACATCTGATAGATGGGAGAATCGTTGGTTCCTCCTCCGCCGCCGGTCATTTGATATGGCGGATTCCCGATAATCACATCGAACTGCATTTGAGCTCCGAACAACTCGCCGATGCGAGCCTTGATGTCATTGGTGTGAATGAACGCATAGGCGTGTGTCTCCAACCCCTCGCCACGATCAAGGGCCTCGGTGCTGGCCCCACAAAAAACGCATCGGCCCTTATCCCAAGTGTGCTCTGTACGCTCGAACCAGATATTGCCCTCATCGCTGGCGAAACTCTTGGCTACTGAATGCTCGCCTGTAGCGTGCTTAGAGCAATAGAGGCTGCGCCGAGCCAGCAGACTTGTCAGTATGGTGATGCCGATGCCAAACACCTGCCGGGTCAGGATGTGATCGACCCGCTGTTGCAGGTCGGGGATTTCCTCCGCCAATCCGGCTATCAACCGAGTTGTGATTTCGCGCAGGAACACGCCGGATTTGGTGAACGGGTCGAGGAAGGTAACCGTGCTGTCCGCCCAGATGTTGGCGCCATTGTTGCTCACGGCCCAAGCGTCGGCCAGGGTGTCGAGCATCCGGTTTGCGAACTCGGGCGGCGTGAACACCTCATCGTTGGACAGGTTGGCGATGCAGGTCAAAACATCGGGGTTGCGACCCCGCAGTGTAAATCCTGCCTGTTCGTTCATAGCTCGCCCCCAGTTCGCGCCTCATCGTCAAAGCCAGCAAGATCGCGAGCTCTTGCCGGTGGATAGTCCCGAGTGGGGGTGAATATTTCGTGCCTGCCGAGGTGCGAGAAAAGAGAACCCTCCTCCGCAAAACCTGCCATGCCGACAAGGACATCAAGCCGAAAATCACGGCGCTGGTATATGCCCTTACCGCGATAGCCCCATTCAACAACCGTGATTGGAGCGCCCGCCTCTTCGCGCATGCTCATTGCATCGCCATGGATCAGGTTGAGCGAAAGCACGTGAGACGCGGCGCGGTAGAACTCGTGGCCGGGTTCAACGCCGAGATAGTCGGCAAAAACCTCCAGCATGTTCGCCCGGCACTCGGCGATATTGTCGGCCAGGAGTTCGATGCCATAGCAACACATCAGGCCTAACAAGGCATAGTGCCGTTTCTCGAAGTCGGACTTGCCGAATTTCAGTTCTACGGCAGCAAGCTTCCGTTGCAGGATCGGCACGAGAAAGTTGCCGCTCCCGCAGGCGGGCTCCAGGAACCGTGAATCAATCCGCTCCGTCTCTCCCTTCACGAGATCGAGCATCTTTTCGACCAACCATGGGGGAGTGAACACCTCGCCATGATCGGCAACGCGCTTCTTGGATTTGATCAAGTTCATGGGCGGCCGCTCGTATTCACTTCTTCATTCCCGCTGTCGCAAGAACCCGGCATAACAGAAATTGACAAGACCACACCACCACATCTGGTCGTCGAGACAAAAGTTCCGCGAAGCGGTCCGTCCCTGCCCCCAAGCGCACGCTGCGCGTGTTCCCTTGCGGGCGCTCACTTCGGTTCCGCTGCGCTTCACCTTCGCGCCCGCTGCGGCGCTGCGGGGGGCCGGCAGGGTCTTGACGGGTCGAAAATGGCCTGTCGCCTCACAGGCTCCAACCGTCCCGGCCAAGCCGGGCCAATTGGAAGCCAGCGTGTCGGCCATTTCGCCCCGTCAACCGCTTCGCTGGATAGCGAGTCCGGCTTCCGTAAGCCTGGGGCCCTGCGTCCCAGCCGGCACCAGTCGGCCCACTGGCTTGCACCGCAAGCTTCGGCGCCTGCCTATGGGCAGGCGCCACGATTTTTGGCCTCCTGGCCGGACGCCGCTTACGCGGCGTCCTCTTTCGACTTCTGCAATCCGAGAAGATAGTCGGCCGCTTTCTGCGCATATGACGCTGCGGTGAAGATCGCCCGCTTGTCGTTCTTCAGCACCTGAAGCCAGGTCCCGATATAGGCAGCGTGGTCCTTTCGGATCGTCGGCGTAATCTGCAAATCCGCGCATAGGAATGCCGCGCCCAGTTCAGCCACCAGTTCCTCGGCGGCGTAACCTTCATCACCCCAGCGTTGCCGCCCAAAGCTGCGGTCCAGCCGGGATTTATGCCGGGTCCAGTGTGTCAGCTCGTGCAACATTGTGGAGTAGTAGCCTTCAGCAGAATGGAACGCTTCAAAGGCGGGCATTTGCACCATGTCGCGGTCGGGCTGATAGAATGCCATTGCACCACCGTGGTGAACATCGGCGCCGGTGGCGGTGACAAACCGCTCGGCCTGGGCAATGCGCTGATCCGGGTCCAGAATGGTGAAGGCTGGTTTGACGTATTGCGCCGGCAGTCCCTCAACCTGGTCGGCGTTGAAAACCGTATAGGACTTGAGAAACGGAATCCCTCTCTCGCTCTCCTCGCCGGTCTGTTCGTTCATTTCCGTTCGGGTCAGCGTCCCCGCATAGACTACCATGGTTCCGCGTTCGCCCTTCCTGACATGTGCGCCCATGTCCTGGGCCTGCTTGAAAGTCATCCAGGTCGGCGACGAAAAGCCGTTCTCGGCTGCCGATCCCCACAGCATCAGCACGTTGATTCCCCGGTATGCCTCGCCATTTGCGCGCAATGGCCGGTTGAGCTGGCCGCTTTCTCCTCCCACAATCCAAGGTTGCATCCATGGCCGAATGCCAAATTCCAGGTCCTTGATGATGGTGTCTGTCACCGTCTGGTAAAGGTCTTTTTTCACGTCCGTCTCCTAGCTTGCGGGTTCGCATGAACCCGGGCTAGCTCCCGGCAATGAGGGGTTGAAACCGTCCAGCACCAGCCATGGTGGAGGGGGATCACCCGGCCTTCACGACCGATGGGAGGAAGGCTGGGGACACCACCAGGGTCGCGCCCATGGGGCGTCCAGTGCTTGACGGTAGAAGGGGCGCAGCCCACCGAAAGAAAAGAAATCGCCAGGGGCGACCGTCTGCATGAGCAGAGGCTCATGCCGCGAACGGGACAGCCACCGCATGGCCGAGACCATGGGCTCGGGGCACAGCCAATGGCCCGACAATTCGCCCAAGCCCGTGCCTAGATCATTGAATACTTGTCAGCGTGCCACGGTCGAGATTATGGGCAATACGATAGGGCGCAGCGAGTCGAAACTGGCCGCCTTCCTCATCGTTGTCAGCAAACTTGAAGCCGGCCGGCATCAGGCCTGCGGCCTTCTCCCGCGTCGACTCAAGCTTCCTCAAGTCCCACTTGCCTAGAACCCTGCTGTAGACCTGATCTCAGTGCCGGAGACGGATTGGGTCATTGCGAACGCTACCGGAAATGTCGACCACAAACTTGTCTTTGCGGTAGACGGTCGGCCGATCCTTACGGTTCTTATGAGTGAACGGCAGCAAGAGGTCGCCGTGTTCGTTAAGCGACATAAACCACCGTGGTCCACTCAGAAAATCAGCTACATTAGTTCCCAGCGCGGTTAGTACATCCGCGTAGTTGCTTCTGGAAACCAAGCAGTAGACGTAATACGACGCGGTCGCATCGTTGCCTGGGCTTATCTCGTAGTAGACGCCGCCCTTGTCTCTTACGATCGCATGGGGATAAACCTTTTTGTTCGGCCCAATGACGAAGCAAAAAACTGTGTCATATCCGCGCTCAAAGGCAATTATCCCCGCATTACTAAAACATGCACCCGGCAGGATACGAGAATCTGAAATATGACCATCAACTGGGAACACCCTATCGCACAAACGTAATAAATCAAATGCTTTAAGAGGGGTAAGTTTTGGCGTAGGGTTGAGTATATCCTCAAAAATGGAAACCACGCGCGTATCATACATCTCTATCATTTATATATTCACTTCTTTATTGTTATAGATTACCAGCATGAGATCACAATTGTTCCGAGGATATTTTTGACAGGCGGCAAGCTATCTTCAGTCGCCCTGTATTTTTCTTGGATATCAGATAGGCCTCCGCAGTCCCTAGTTCCTTGAAGTCGTCAGGGGAGACCAAGAACTCCCGACTGCTTCTCGCCGAGCCAACGCCAGTTGCCACGCCTTCCACGACTTGGGCTGTCACCTCTACTTTCTGATACGTGCCCGCGTACTGGGCGACCAACTCCGCATCGTCCGGCGAGTTGAGTTGATGCACCACCAGGGTATTCACCGATGCCAGAACCTGGTTCAGGAAGGGGGCGCCACCTGCCACAACAGAGGCCTCAAGGTCGGCAAAGCTCTGCCCGGATAGGACGATGCGAGCGCCGAAACTTCGCCCCTGGTTCACGAGATTGAGCACCTGTTGGCCGACAAAGGTCGAAATCTCGTCCAGGACGATCAACCAGGGACCTTCTTCTTGTGAGAGCGTATTGCGCGCGTCGTTTATGACAAGCTTGCCGATGGCCTTTGATAAGTCGGGGAACGTCAGGGCGGGCAGCGCAAAATAGGCGACCGCACCTTCCTGCCTGGCTCGGTCCAGTTGGAGAACGGGCGCGCCGCTATTGACGTCAAAAAGATGAGCGGCCGAAGAACGGGCGAGATTACGGATGAGTGCACGAAGACCCTCGATTCCTGCCTTTTCAGCATTGAGCTGATCCTGGACTTCAGCAAGCAGGGCCTCTGCGTTTGGGATCGTTTTAGCGTGACTGCGTACGGCCCTCACCATCGCCTGGACCGACATCAATTCTTGAATGCCAAGAAGATCGACAGACGCCCCCGTGGCCAGGGCGACCTTAAACACGGTCTGCATGTAGCCTTTGGCCAATACCTGGTAATAGGGCTCGGTCCAGTCGTGCAGCGTGACCACCATGTCGGCGAGCGCTGAAAAGTCTTTGGTCGTGAATGGATTGTACGCACACCCGTCTGGCCCCTTCCCTTCCTGGTGAAACAGGTACGCCTTGCGACCTCGTTGCCTTGCGTAGGCTACAACTTGACGACCAGTCCTTATGTCGCCTTTGCCGTCCAAAATGAGCACCGGCAGGCCCTTCGCGATGTGTGCCTCGATAAGGTTGAGTGTGGTCACCGTTTTTCCGCGCCCGGTCGTCCCAACCACCAGCACGTGATTGTTCAAAGCACTATCGGTAATGAATGCAGGAGAACCCGTTCGCCAGTTCACGCCAACCAAGGCCTTGTCGCCCGATGCGGCCGGCAACCTCCCTGCTTTCTTTTTTGAGGATGCAGCAATCGGGGCAGGGCGAAGTCGGCGGCGGACAAGGCCTTTCGTCCCGGAGTTCATCGCATCTTCGAACAATAGCCGTGAGATCGCGCCCAACCCAATCCCGATGGAAGCGAGAGAAACTACCGTCCAGGGGTCTCGCGCCAGGTCTAGCCAGGCATGTGCCAGAGCTTGGGCGTCGAGCGTCGTGAGTGGTTCCCGCATACGATCAGCCAGCGACACGACGACAGTAGGCAGACGTCCACTTGCGTAAAGGGCCACAGTGAACAAAACCGACGCCGCAAAGCCAAGGGCACATGCGAGCAACGATCCGGTGTACCAAACAGCAATCCAAGGCAGGGAGGCCCCCACGATCCCTACCGGGCCGAGAAGTATCGCTCCAGCGGCCCCGGCCAGCAGCTTTATGACCAGGGCAAAGTCGTCCGACGTGTTCGAGCTGTTCGCGGTCACTTGCGTTCCCCTTCCTTCGCAGCGGCAGCACCGCCGGGAGTCCACTTGACGATCTTGATGTGGGAGCTGTCGCCAGCGACGCGCTGCACATATCCGCGCATGGTCTCGTCGGTGACCACGTACCAGACCTCATCCAGTTCAAGATTCACCGCGTGACTGGCGATGATTTCTGCCAGGCGACGAGGCGCTTTCTGGGTCAATTCGAGCTCGATGCCGATTGTTGACTTGTCGCGGCGCAGGAGCCCATCGGGTACATGAAATTGTCCAGCACGGTCGGGCCTACGCCACCGGTATTCGCGTTCAGTTTCGAACCGCGCGCAAAACTTCTTCTCAAGGCCCATGGCGAGATCAAACAGCATGTTGTCGTGGCGGTACGTCGTGGCCCGAATGCTTTTGATGGACGGAAGCGTATCCCCGGCCAACATGCGTCCACGGTCGGTGACGAGAAGCGGACGAACATCAAAATGTTGCATGTCCGCGCGCTGCAAAATCCCTTCGTCAACCAGCTTCCGAACCCTCGCTGCTGCGGTGGAAAAATCGATACCGCCCCAGAAGCGAGCGACCTGGGCCACTGTCAGAAAACCAAAGCGGTTCACGCACCGCACCAATGCCAAGTCTCGATCAGTCAATTTCACAATGATACTCCGAACTAAAAAACGCATTCCCCGCAGCCCTGCTTTTCGCCTGCCCGGTGCCACTCCGACCCCATGTAATCGTCCTTGATTGCGTGGGGTCGGAGTGGCAACGGGCTCAGAAAGGCCGGAAATCAGGGCTTAAGGCGGGGAATTGTCCCCACCTTGGGTGGGGACCCTATTGGGGATGCTGATCGGTGGACTTGGAGGGCAATTCGAAATCCTGGTCCTCGTGATTTTTCTCGTCCGACGACAGGCGACCAATGCCGACGGTATCGCCCGGGGACTCCTGAATTGCGTTTTGGGAGTGGTCTGGTTCGGCAAGGTATTCGGCTTCCAAGTCACCTTCGGAAAAACCCAACATCTTGCGCAGTTGATGAATTTCGTTGTCGGCCCTTTCTGCTTGTCGCTGCAGGGCATCCCTCTCCGACTCCAGGGCTCTGATGAGGCGGTCTCGTGAACCCGCAGCTTCAATTTGAACGGCAATCCTCGCGTCCTGGTCCGCAACCAAACTGCGCAAATCGGACTCAACGCATCGTGCCTCGACGAGGAGGGCATCCTTCTCGACTTTAGCTGCGTTCAATGTCTCGCCGCGTACTTGCTCTGCGAGCAATTGCTCATGCGCGTTGTCCCTATCGACGCGCAAAGTTTCCAGCTCCGTCGCGAGTTCCTCGATCTCGGCCTGCTGCGCCAAGTCATGCGCCGCCATCATTTTGGCAAAGGCATTGGATGACCGCTGCGCGAGGTCATCCAATGCCGCACCCACTTCGTTTTTGAGGCGGCCGGCGGAATCCAGAAGCGCAACAAACGCGGTGTACACATGCGCGGGGAGAACGGAGGTATCGATATCAGGTGCCACAATCTCGGCCTTGATCGTCTCGGCCGCAAAGAACGCACCCACATATTTGTGCGCGGTACCCATCGAGCGGACGATTCCATCATCAACGAGGCGCTGGCAAATTGCGGTCCGGCTCGGATTTTCGCCAGCGGGCGCGTTTGCGAGGAGCTTCCGAATCTCTCCAAAAATCTTGTCGGGGTCGTAGGCCATGGTGCGGTCCAATTTCGAGATTGCTCAATTCCGGAATTCCGGAATTCCGGAATTTCAGCGGCGGTAGCGTTCGGGCATGTGCAGGAGGCTGCGGCGATCAGGTACCGGTGCGCTTTCGGTCGGCTTGGCCAGTAGCGTGAGCAAGGATGACGTATCGTCGAACATGACCAAGCCGACGTTGGACAAGTTAAATTGACGAATCCGTGCATCCGCTTCAGAAGCGACCGGCGCCGGAACAGCGAGCCAATACGTATCGAAGAACGTCGACTCCCACCCCGTGCGCGCGATAGCGCGATGCAAAGCGGCAACGTCTGGCTTAATCGCCACGAGCACCCCGATTACGTCAGGGGCCTCATCGACCCGTGGGTGAATTGCCAACAGTGACGGCGAAACCGAGGCCATAGTGCCGGGCCATTTCCGAAGTCGTATCGGCTGCATGGACGGCGGAGCAATCAGCTTTGGCATCTGCTCCGCGACTATCGCCAGGATGTCATTTCGTGCCTTATGGCCTTCTACCAGGGCGGACACCTCGTCCCCGGACTTGGACCGCACATCGTCCAGAACCTTGCGAAGATCACGGACAGACTGAACGTTGCCAGGGGAAAATATGAGTTCGACAGCACGCTCAAAGTCAGCTTCGGCAATGCGCGTGAGCAGTTCCAGATGGGTATATGGCCGCGCAAGCGCCTGTTCGGCAAACTCAGGCGGCATGTGGGGTGAATGGGCGCGGACAAAGTCATAGGCGCTACACATCTGACGCAAGGCATGCTCCGGCTTCCCCGCAGAGGCTGAGGCCTTCCGCCAGAACGTCATTCCTGTCGTCACCTCGCCCCGGTCTCGCCAGTTCGCGATGGTTTCAGGGACGGCCCACCAGTTTGGAGAGCGTGCTGCGTCTTTGATGGCAGAATCGATACTCGTTGCTTTCATCCGTCCACAATAATGTGGACATTAATCACAACGCAACTCAATCGCACTTGCCCTTCTCAAAGGCGTTAACGGTTGGAAAAGTAGGCATGGAAAATTTTATCGGTTCGCGGTCGAGCGGCGGACCGGGTCAGGGGTCGGCGCAAGTTGTCGTGCCCAAGTCGTGCTACGCGCGACTTGGGACCCCACTCCGCCTTTCGCCTTGATCTGCCACGCCGGCTGTCGCGCCCTGCGCTCCAACCCGCCTTCGCTTGAGCTACGCCGGGCTGGGCGAGGATCGCGCCGGCTTGGCAGCACAACCCCTTCCCGCACCACTCCGCCGTACTTACAGCGAACACGCGGCTGCGACACTTGAGACCATAGGTGGGCCCTGGCCGCCAGACCTCAGATTTTCAGCCTCCGATGGCTCCTGGTCCGGTGCGCACCGACACCCGATGCTCAACTACAGGGGAGCCGCAGTCAGCTGACCATAGTCCGCTTTCAGCTTCGCCTCGATGAGTATTTCGGCGATTGCCTCTTCTACCTGGTTCGTCTTCGACAGCACCAACTTGGCTTCGTCAGGCGTGACATGAATGGCGCCATACCGCTCGGCGACGTTAGTCGGCGCATGGCCCAGAAGCCTAATGCGAACTCTTTGAGGAATACCAGCCTCATCATACCAAGTGGCCCTAGTATGACGGCCGCCGTAAAGCGTCAGTGCCTCTCGACCAAAACCAAACTTGACCTTGATGTACTGCCACGACTTCGAAAACTCGTGACCCCACATCTCCCTGCCAGACTTGCGGTTGATATAGACTTTCCATTCGGGGAAGAACCGCCCCTCACCCTTCGCAAGCAGCGCTGCTTTGCGTTCCAACAATCCCAAGTCGAGAAGCAGCCGGGGGATGGGAACTAAGCGGCGCCCGGCTTTGCTCTTTACGCTCGTCGCGGCAACTGCCGCGCTGGCTCCCCGGAAATCGAAATACCAATCCCCTTCGATTTCTACGACCTGCTCAAGGCGGAGCTTTCCAATTTCGGACGGTCGCATGCCGGTGAAAAAGATCAGTAAGTATGCCCAATACAAATGGTTTTGCAGAAACACATTGCCGGGTTCCCAATGGTGCGCCGCACTGCGACAACCGGTGAAAAGCGGCAGGCTGAACAGTTTCAGTATTTCCTCGGGCTTCCAAGCATCCCGCTCTTGCTCCTCGCGATTTTCCTTTGCCGTCAGCTTGAAGACATATTCCGGGCCGGAGTAGATGCCCTTGCCGCGCGCCCAACCAAAGAACGCTTGAAGACCGCGATGCCACCCATTCCGCAGCCGGGTCTTCGAAATGGCCTTTAGGCCGTCCCACCCATGCTGGTCAGCATAGAGCCAGCGCTGGTACAGAGAAACTTGCGCGGGCTTTGGCACGCCATGGGGATGAGGTATGCGCGGGAGTGCATTTTCGACGCGCAATAGATCGGCAGCGGCAATGGTGCCGATCTGTCTGTCACCTAGGAAGTCGATGAGGAACTGTATGATGATGCCGGTGTCCTCCTCGGCACGGCCATCCCCGTCAGCAACTCGCCGCTGCTCAAGGAACGCCCGGCGGACTTCCGAGAGCGTTGATCCACTATGAAGGTCATCGGTTGTGGCAGACTCAACCGGCGCGCGCTTGGGTGGTGCCTGTGGCGGCACCGTGGACACGACCTGGCTCGGGGCAGGCAAAGAAGAGGAGACCGCAGTCACCGGGCGCCGGAGTTGCGGCGCGGCGTCCTTTGTGGTTTCAAGCAGGACGTTGGCATTGACGAAACCCATCCACGCCGGCCAAAAGCCGGATGGTTCGGCCGTCAGTGGATGCGCACGAAGCCTTGCCTCCGCGATAAGACGGCTCACCAGTGTCTCGATAGTCCGACGCTCAACGAGACTGTCGACGTCCATCTTGGCGTTCAGCCGCTGCATGTCGGTCATGAGTGCGGATGCGCGGGAGGAAATGTCGGGCTGGGATTCGAACTCTTGCACCAGTTGCGCCACCTTCAACATGCGTGAGACTGCCACGCGGTAAGTAGATGTCCGCAACGCCACGCGACAGTGGCTGCCTAGCCCTAGGCAGGGCGTTGCGACCACCGCGAATCTCTTCTGAAACCAGTATCGCCCGTCTTTTTTGATGATGTAAGCGGCCCGTGCCATCGGACGTGAAACCTTGCGTCTGGACGGTGTCACATTGCGGTGACACGTATCCGGCGCTGCGCCTACCAAATGTTGGCAAACGTCAAGGATTCCGGGCTTTTTTTACGGTGATACAAATTGGTAGCGGAGGAGGGATTTGAACCCCCGACACACGGATTATGATATGGCAGCGCCATGCCATAACCTCTTGAAACCAAACAATCTCAAAACTGCCTGTGCTAGCTCTGTGCTAAACCGTCCTAGCACCCCGGTTTGCCTAGGCGGCGTCCAACACCCGCAATTCCACATGCAGCCCCGCAGCCCCCGCCATCATCACCAGCATGTCGAGGCTGAACAGATCGATCTTGCCGTTGATCAGGTTGGAAACACGCGGCTGCGTCACGCGAAGCTGCCGCGCCGCTTCCGCCTGCGTCCAGCCGCGTCCCCGGATATGACGCTCCAGCGCCATCATCAGCGCCGAGCGCAACTTCATGTTCTCAGCCTCGGCAGGGCTGTCCTCGATGGCGTCCCAGACGCTGGAAAAAGTCTCATTGCTCATTGGCCAAGCTCCTTTAAGAGTGAGATCAAGAGACAAGTTGTTGCTCAATACGGTGCCAGCTACTGCGCGAAAGTCGCACGGTCTCCCTGCTCCTCACGTCTATTGCATAGATCGACCAAACCCGGTTGGTCGGCACGCGAAGCAGAAACACATATGTCGCATTGCCAAGCCGAAATTCGCGCCCCTGAAATCCGGGTTCGGCCTTCACGTCGTATTGCCACTGAAGGCGCGACACCCCTCGGGGAACAAGGTGCTTGGCTGCTGCAATTTCCGTTTGTTCTTGGTCCCGTTTACGATTGGCTGAGGCGATGCTAACGCTTTGATCGTATTCGGCGCGGCGCGAGGCGTAAGTATCAAGATTTCCGAGCAGTTTGTGCGCTCGGTTCTTTACGAGAAGAACCGGCAAGTCGTAACCCTCAGCGGCATCCGCGATGGCATTGATCGGGTTTTCACCAGCAATAAGCTGGGCCCGTATCTGCTCAAGCGCTTCACTAATTGCATTTTCATCAGGCTCGGACATGCGCTAGACCACCTAGGTGAGTTAGCCGCGGATAGTATGGCGAACCTCATACGGTCGCAACTGGTGGACATAGTCGGCCACTAGGATAGACCGAGCCGTTTAGTCCGCCTGTGCCGAGAATTGCCGCGTCTACCCTAGGAAGCTTGCGCTAATCGCACCTTGATTGGCATCGAGCCAAGCCTTGGGTCTGGCGTAATTCGGCATTATTTGAGCTAGATGGTCCCAGAAGTCGGGTTCATGCGAGCGCACCTGCAGGTGAGCCAGCTCATGCGCCACCACATACTCCAACACAGCTGCGGGAGCGAAAATAAGCTCCCAATTGATCAGAATGGCTCCTGACGGCCCGCAGGCGCCCCACCCCTGCTTCATTTCCGAAACCCTGACGGCTCTCGGCTTTATTCCGTGCCGCCGACGAAATGATGCGACAATACTGGAGACATCGCGCCGGACCCGTTGCTTTAGCCATAGTTTGATTTCTGTTGCAACGATGCGCTCCTGCTGGCTGTTCGTCACCCAATGAGGAAGGTCAACTAGCAACCCTTTCTCAAACGAGATTTCGACGTGATCGCCGTCGTGATGTCGAACGGTCAGTCGCACTGAGCGACCGCGATATGGAATTCGGGAGCCTGTAACGAAACGGGGGACGGACGCCCGGCCTGACACTGCCTTTTCCATGTCTTGCACTGCATTAAACAGCCACTGCCGCTTGCGGTGCAGGAAGTCGGCGATCTGGCTGTCGTCGTCGCTGGCGAGAGCGCGGACATCCACATGTCCCGGTGTCACCGTGATGCGTCGCTCCGATGCAACACTAGACCGGGTAACTTCATATGCGATCTGGCGCTGACCTATGCTGAAGCTCGGCATCAGGCCCTGCTCCCATGGGCATGGACCGCGAACTCCTCGACCTTCTCGCGGATGGTTTTGGTTTCGCCGATGCCATGCTCGGTCAGGATGCGGCGGACCTGTTGGCGCAGCGAACGGAGATAGGCTTCCATGTGCGCAAAGGCGGGCTGGGTGGCAGCGGCATCGGAGTAGATCGCGCCAATCGCGATGGCCGCGCCCTGAACGGTCGCATGGTCAGTATCAGGCACGATGGCCTCGATGATGCGCAGGATCGCAAAAGCGTTCTCGTCCATGCCCATCTCGGCATGCGCACCCTGTTCGGCCTCAATGTCTCCGGTCAGCCCCTCGAACTCGGACAGACCATCAGCGGCGGCAAGCTGCCCTTCTTCGAAGCGGCGGATGATCTCCAAAACCCGTTCGGAGAAACGGCCATATTGTGCGGGGTTCTTGTCCACCAGTTCACGAGTTATCCGACGAAGCTCAGCGGATTTGCGCACGAACGCTTCCTGCAATTCCGGGTCGGGCTTGCCCTCAGTATCAAAATCGTCCGCGAAATTCGGATCGGTGATGTTGCGCAGGCGAATGGTGGTCGAGAGCCCAGTCACATGAACGTGCTGCTCCAGCATATCCCTGATCTTGCCCGAATACGACTTGTGATCGAGGCTTTCGTCCTTACTGATGGCCTGCGTGGCAAGGCGCAGGAATGCAGCGGCCCATTTGACCTCCGCGGTGAAGTCAAGGATCGCTGGATCGGGCGAAAGGTCGGCATAAACCTTGATGAAGGTCCGGGTCAGTCGCTGAAGGTCGAACCAGTCATCCTCCTGCCCCCCGGCTGCCAGCTTGGCGGCGGCATAGGCTGCGGACTTTTCGTCCAAGCCTTCCAACCCCATAGCGCGTTTTTGTACCCGATAGCGTGCATGGGCTTCCTTGAGGTCGTTGCGCAGGAGGGCGATGTCGCGCATTGCGTGCTCGACATCCTCGGATCGGTAGGACGCCAACGCCTCGTCCAGATGGCTGGTCACGCCGATGTAATCGACGATCCGCCCGTTGGGCTTCTCGATCTCGCCGCCGTCCGGCTTCTCGATCGTGCAGGTGCGATTGGTGCGAGCTATGGCCTGAAGTAGGTTGTGCTCTTTCAGTGGCTTGTCGAGATACATGACATGCTCGATGGGCGCGTCGAACCCGGTCAGCAGCTTGTCACACACGATCAGGAAGCGTGGGTCTTGCCCGAATGCCTTGAACCGCTTCTTCACGTCCTTCTCGGCATCGCCATCAAGGTAGTGGGCCTCCAGCCCGGCGCGCAGTGCGGCAACGTCCGGGTTCTCGCTCGGCTTGTTGTCCTCTTGGCTCTTGGAATAGACGCAGGCTATCATGGCGTCGGCCATTACCTGTGCCTTGTCGGCGTCCATCCCGTTTCGCTCAAGATCGGCGGCAATCACGGCGCTGAGCGCGGCGCGGTAGAGGATCACTGCTTCCCGATCCACAGCGACGATCTGGGCCTTGAAGCCGTCCGGCTGGCAAACGGTCTTGAAGTGCTCCCAAATGTCCATCGCGATCAGCCGGATACGCTCCGGGTGCTTGGCTATGGTGGCAAGGGTCAGGTCCTTGCGCTTCAACTCCTCCCGCTTGTCATCGGGCAGGTCCACGAACCAGCGGTCGAACAGGATGTCGATCTCGGCCTCGTTGATCGCCCAATCGGCTTTGCGGCCTTCGTAGAAGATCGGCACGGTCGCCCTGTCGCGCACCGCGTCGTCGATGCCGTATTTGTCGAGGTAGCCTTCCCCGGCGATGGAGAAACGGGCGTACGTGTCCTTGTCGGTCGATTTGATTGGCGTGCCGGTGAAGCCATAGAAATGGGCATCAGGCAGCGTGGCAGACAAGAATGCGCCCAAGTCCTTTTCCTGCGTGCGGTGGCACTCATCCACCAGCACGATCCAGTTGGCGGAATTGGGGATCGCCTCTTTCGAGCCTGCAAACTTGAAGATGGTGGACAGCAGGATTTGGCCGTTGCCGCCCCGGTTCACCGCCTCGCGTAGAGCCGCCACCGATCCGCACTGCGTCGGGTTCGGCAGGCCGCAGGCGACAAAGGTCTTGCTGATCTGATCGTCAAGGTCGATCCGGTCGGTCAGCACAAGGATGTTGGGATTGGCGAGGCTCGGTGCGTCGAGCGTGAGGTGGGTTTTAAGCTTGAGGGCCAAGAACACCATAGTCAGGCTCTTTCCCGAGCCCTGCGTGTGCCAGATCAGCCCCTTGCGATGCTTGCCCTGTGCGACCCGATCCACGGCCTTGTTGACTGCGCGGAACTGCTGATAGCGGCAAACCTTTTTGATCTTGTTCCCCTTCTCGGGGTCCACCTCGAACACGATGAAGTGCGCCAGCAGGTCCAGCAGGCGCGACGGTTCGCACAGGCACCACAGGTCTTTGGACAGGTCGTCGGCGAAGTCGTCCGGGTGGCGCGGCCATGCGTCCGGCCACGGGGCATAAAACTGCGAGGGGGCACCTGTCGCACCGTAGAGCGTCGCCATGCCATCGGTAACGAGGTTGAAGGCGTTGGGGTAGAACAGCCGCGGAATGTCCCGCTCATACTGCTTGATCTGCTCAAAGGCTTCCTCAGCCTTGGCCGTGGCCTTCAAGGGGGACTTGGCCTCGATCACCACCAGCGGGATGCCATTCACGAACAGCACCACGTCCGGGATACGCGGGCGCTGTGCAGCGACGCGGAATTGGTTGGTGACGTGGAAGGCGTTGCGGCCGGGATTCTTGAAGTCGATCAGCGCAATCGGGCTGTCGCGGTTTTCACCCGACAGGCGGCGGGAATAACCGCCGCGCAGCTTGCGCTGCCATTCCTCGTTGTCAGACAGAGTGGAAAGATCGTTATAGATCGCTTCTGCATCAGCCGCTTCGATGCCGTTAAGGGCTTGCAACGCGTCCATCAGCACGGGTTTGAGGATGACGCGGTTTTCCTCCTCGCGCATCGCCAATGCCTGCGCCGGGGCCAGCATCTGCCAGCCCATCGCGGCCAGTGCATCGAGCACGGGCTTCTCTGCGAGGCGGTATTCGCTCATGCAGGCACCCCTACACGACCGGAGAGAAGGTCGGACATAAGGGACTGCTTTGCTACCTTCAATTCTGCCAACGCCTCCGATTGACTTTCGATGGCTGTGTCGATGTCGCGCATGGCGGCCACAAACTCCTCCTGCGCCTTTCGATCTGGCACCGGCAGCATAATCTGACCGATGGTGCGCTGATTAATCGAGGGCACCGCACCCGGTTGAACGTAGTCGGTCATGTCGATGGTGCAGAACGCATAGTAGAGAAACCACGGGTCAACGTCCGTAGCAACTGCGCCCATCACATTGTTATCAACCAGCATCTCGACGGCGGCGATACGGCGCTTATTGGTCAATAGCGTCGCGCCAACCTTGGGAAAGAAGGTCGTGCCAACGGGGAACGTCTTTGCCTTCAAGATCCACAGATCAGCATCATCGACATAGTTCTCGGCATAGCGCATTTGCACCTCGTTGCCGGGCCGGTTCATGTCTGAAACCTTCGCGAACGGGTATTGGCCTGCCGCTTTTCCTTGGTGCTTGATCGGGAAGCCATTGCCACCGCTCAAACGACAAATCTCGTCGATACGGCGAAAGGTGCTCGGCATCGCCATCAATGCTTCAAGGCGATGTCTCCGCGTCTCGCGCAGTTGCCCAACCACAGCGTCCGCCGCTGCAATAGCCTCATCCACCGACCGCAGCACCTCGGCGATCCGCCGCTGCTCGTCGAGGGGTGGTGCGGCGATCTCGAATGAAAGGATCGAACGCGCATGGGTACGGGGCATCTTGGTGCCCGCTGCCGTTGCAATGGCATGGGCCACCAAAGGCTCGGACTGGAGCACCTGAAAGAGGAAGGCCGGGTCGGTGGCAGGCTTCGCGCGCAGCACGATGATGTCGGTCGAACACACGCCGCCGAAATCGGGCCGCGCCACTTTACGCAAGTTCGGTCGCAACTTCCCATAGAGGATGTCACCCGCATGGAACCGGGACTTCTGGCTGACTACATCGGCGGCATTACCAATGCCCTCCAACTGGCCCGTGCCTTGGCCGATGTGTTCCAAGCCGATGTAGTGCCCACCAAGATTGCCATTCACCGCGGCTGGATCGACCCGTTCTGTCACCTCACCGCATAGCTTGGACAGCGGCTGGACGGTCCAACCTTGGGGCACCTCATCAATGGCTCGTTCCAGTTCGGCCACATCACTCAGCATAGCCAAGCCTTTTCAAATGCCCGAACATCACAGCTTCCGCCTCGTTCCGCTTGGCAATCAGTTCTTGCAGCTTGGCGACTTCCGCCGCCACATCGACCGCCTCGGTATCTGCGCCGGTCTGGACATAGCGGCTGATGTTCAGGTTGTGGCCGTTGGCGGCGATCTCCTCGACGGGAACAACGCGGGCCAGTTTCTCGACATCGGAGAAGGCATGGACGGTTTCGGCCAGCGTGCGGACATGTTCATCGGTCAGGAAGTTCTGTGCCTTGCCCGGCTGGTAGGTGGCATCGCCATTGACGATCAGCACCTTGCCGCGCCGGTCGGCGGGCTTCTTCTTGCGGCACACCAGCAGGGCGGCAGGGATGCCCGCTCCGTAGAAGAGGTTGGGGGCAAGACCCACGACCGCCTCGATCACGTCTACGGTCAGCATGGCCTCCCTGATCCGCCCCTCGGCCCCGCCACGGAACAGGACGCCGTGCGGCACCACCACCGCTAGCATCCCGTCATCTTTCAGGCTGGCGAGCATGTGCTGGACAAAGGCCAGATCGCCATAGCCCTTAGGCGGGCAGCCATAGACATCGCGCCCGAACGGATCGCCGTTCTGCCAGACATCGTGGCCCCATACTTTTTCCGAGAACGGCGGGTTGGCCAGTACCCGGTCATAGGCCCCGATGCCCTCCACGAACTCGCGCGCCTTGGGGTCATAGCGCTTGGGGGACAGGATCGTGTCGCCCTTGGCGATGAAGGCATCGTCCACGTTGTGCAGGAACAGGTTGATCTCGGCGATGCCCCACGTGCCGAAGTTCTTTTCCTGCCCATAGAGTGACAGGGTCCGGGCATCCTCACCCCGGTCCTTCAAATACTGCACCGCCTCCAGCAACATGCCGCCAGAACCGCAGGTGGGATCATAGATCGACATGCCGGGGCGTGGTTCGACGATCTCGACCATGAGGCGCACGATCTGCCGGGGCGTGTAGAACTCACCGCCCTTCTTGCCTGCCCCTTCCGCGAACATCTTGATGAGGTAGAGGTAGGCATCGCCCAGCATGTCAGCAGGGACATCGGCATTGCGCAGCCTATGCTTCTCGAAATGAGACAGCAGCCTTTCCAGCAGGGGGTCGGAAAAACGTTCCTGATTTGCGAAGTCGACATCGCCGAACACGCCGCGCAGCCGCAGGTTGGCGTCTTCGATGGCGGCAAGCGCGTTGTTGAGCCTCTGGCCGATCTGCGTCGATTGTTGCCTTACGGTCTCCCAGCGGTGCTCTTTTGGGATATGGAAGCGGTGCTCATCTGGATCGGCGGCCTCGGCGCTGTCGCCGGTCTCGGCGAGAAGGGCCTCGAACTCCTCGTCCCAGACGTCACATAAACGCTTATAAAACAGCAGGCCGAAGATATATTGCTTATAGTCCCCGGCATCGACCGTGCCGCGCAATATGTCCGCCGCGCCCCAGAGATGGCGTTCAAGCTCCGCCTGCGTCAGTCTTGCCATGTGCCCCACTCAATACCCGCCGTTGGCTCGGCGCATTCCTGCCGGTCATAGCAAAGTGGCTCGCCCTTGGCGACGGCGCAATAGAACCATGGGGCTGGAGAGCCGACAAACATCATAGAATGTGTATTTCCTTAGGTTCCCGAAATCGCAGAAACGCCCGCATTTGTTGGAGTTTCCGGCGATTTCAAGTCTTTGGTCGCTTGAGCGGGTCAACGGGAACATCATGAAAGGCATCCGATCCACGCCTTTCATGAGGTTTTCATGCGCCAAGCCCGAGTGCTCACCGATCCCGAATTCAAACGCTTGCTGGCCGTGGTGGCGCAGCGCAAACATGCTGCCCGAGATCGCATGGCCCTGATGCTGTCGCACCTTGCGGGTCTGCGCGTCGGAGAAATCGCGGGGCTGGTCATGCGGGACGTATTCGAGGCCAATGGTGATGTTCGGGAACAGCTTCGGGTTCGTGCAGGCATCGCCAAGGGTGGGCATGAGCGTGTGGTGTTCATGAGTGAGCGCCTGCGCAAGGAGATCGTCCGATACCGGGATGATATTCCCGACATCGACCAACGAAATGCCGATGCACCCTTGCTGATGACGCAGAAGCGGACTGCGTTCTCCCCGAACACGCTCTGCCAATTGATGGGGCAGCTTTACCGGGCCGCTGGCCTTGATGGAGCAACCTCCCACAGTGGCCGTCGCTGGTTTATCACCCAGCTCGCGCACTCTGGCGTTTCCCCGAAGGTGATCATGGTCCTGGCCGGACACCGGAACCTGACCACTACCCAGCGCTATATCGATGTCCGGGATGACATGATGCGGGCGGCTGTCGAACTGCTCTAAAAATTCATCGAGCTTTAACGGCCAGAATGAAATGTGCTCCCACACAGCGGGGAGCGATATGCAACGTCAAGCCTACCACTATCTTTCGTCGGCGCTCGATGCGTTTTGCGATGACAAATTGCCAACGATCCAGACTGACTTCGATCTCCCTTTCGTAGCACCACCAACGGCGATGGGATTTAGCCGGGTGGCGGGTGAACGTTCTTTCGACACAAATGCTCGCCTTCGCCAGTTTCTTGGCCGCACTTGGCCCGGCATGTCGCCAGCCGAACGGCGAGAGGCAGTATATTACTATGTGAGGGATTGGGGCGGAGTTAAAGGCCACTTAGACGAAACCTTGCCATCATACGCCGACCGAACCGAGGTTGAGATCGTCACGCACAGTGAGCTGGACGGTGTGGCTTCATGGTCGAAGGTATTGTCTTTTCGCATGCGTTCCTCCTATGCCATTTTGGATGCGCGGGTTGCCGCTGCGCTGAACGCAATTCAGGTCGTGTATGGCAGTGGACTGACCTACCGTTTCCCTAAGCTGCCCTCCAAGAGCAGCAAAGTTGTCCCGTTTGATGAACTGCTCGACGATACCTTTCCCGATGTGCCGCGCATAGGCAGGACAGGGCTTTATCTGTCCTATTGCGATCTTCTCCAAAGGGCATTTGAGCGCTACCAGAACCGGCACTCGTCAGGACTTCACTGGCATGCAGTGGAGACCGCGCTCTTCTTCCACAGCCCTCAGCTAATGGCCTGCGCGGTTGATCATCCCAACTGGCAGCGCATCACTCAAAAAGTTTAGTCACTAAACTTTTCGCTCTTTACCTGGAAAGTTCGGAACACACAGATGGCCAGAACAATGGCAGAGATCAGCACGGTATCCGTGGAGGATGTCGCGCAGATCGATCAGGAATTTCGGAATGTCGCGGCCTTGGCGGATCGAGCCGAAAAGAACGACACCAAGACCGGAAAGCTATTGGCGGAATCCCTCGATGCGATGTTCGAGTTTGGCCAGCAGCTTCGGCAGAACGAACCGGCCATGAGCGCCTTCTTTGCTTCCAAGCCGATCAAGCTGAACAAGGCCACCCGCGAAAACCCCTATAATGGGCTGGTCAAACTTGCTTTTGCCAACACCAAGAAGCCCGCCATGCTCAGCAAGTATGCCCGGGCGCTTCACTATGCCCACGACAGCCGTATGAATGGCTCGATCAAGGATTGGATCACCACGAACGGCATTGAAGCCTGCTACAAGACGGCGGCGGAACATTTTCGGCCATCCCAGAAAGAAAATAAGGAAGCGGCCCGGCATCTGCGCATTGCATCGGGTAAAGCCAAACTGGATAGCTTATCCTTATCGGGGGCATTCGATCTCACCGAAACACTCGAACCCGGCTACGTCCGCGCGATCCTGAGGATCGATGGTTCCGGGCAAACAGCCGAAGTCGCTTCGATTCTCGAAACCGGTCATGCCGAGTGGGACGAGATATTTGCCCGATTTGCCTCCGCCCAGACCAGTCGGCATCAGGCGCTGATGGGAAACCCGCTGTTCCCGGTGTTCCGCGCCGTCGAGATCATCAGGGCCTTCGCCCCCGAGAACGACAAGACCGGGCATGTGCTGATCCGCAACCTTGCCGATGCCGGAAGAAAAACCAGCGTGATCGAGTTCGTCAGCCAAGCCCCGGCCTTTCGGTCTGCTCGGATGATTTTGGCTACTCCCCTCGATCTTCCCGACAATTGCAGCGTCCTTGTTACTCTGGGTGATGCAGCATCGTTCGTGCAAGCCTATCCAACGGCTTCGGATTGGACGATCTCAGAAAATGCGCTGGCCTCATCAAGATTACGCATTGCGCTTTCCCGTTTGGAGGATAGCCAGCTTGCCCTTCGGGCCGCTCGGTTCAAGGGACATAAAAGACACCACTTCCTGATGCCCGCTGACGTTCTCGATGCTGCAACGAAACCCGGTGTGTTGGAGGCCAAAACGTCGCCATCAAAGCCCAAATCCCCCGATAGGCTGGCGCTGGACGCGAATGGGAACACCTTATCGATCAGGAACATCTCACTCTTGGGAGCCAGCTTTCCCTTGTTCGAAACGCAAGCTCCCGCTTCACCTGTTGCTGATGACCGGTTTTTACCGCTCAGGGATTTAACCGCGCTGGCAAGTGCCATTCTTCCCTACCAGGTCGATCTTGATGGCTGCTTTTTGAGCTACTCGGCTCCAGACGAAGCCCTGCTTCTAAACCGGGATTTCGGCGATAACCAGCTGGAACTGGTGATCCCCATGGTCGTGGACGCCAAGCTCCACACGACATTTGAATACGACAAGTTGCGCCCATGATTGCCGAACACGCGGTGTATCTGCCCGCAATCAGCGATACTTATGGCTCCATCCGGCCTTCCAGCACCTTTTCCCGCCCATTGCCGATAACACCAGCCGACCTCAATTTTCTCGACCCCAAGTGTCGGCTGTTCCATCATCCTTTTGCTCTGTTTAGCGCCGGTCGGGGCTGGAAGCCGAACAGGACTGGCCCGAAGCTCGACATGATCACCAGCCGTGATCCCGACAAGACCGTGGTTCTGGCTGACAGTGGCGGGTTTCAAATCCAGCAGGGCACCATTGAGTTCAACGGCGATGAGACCACCAAATCCATTCTCAAATGGATGGAGAGCTTTGCCGATCATGCGATGATCCTCGATTTCCCAACCGGTGGCATCGATAAGGGCACAGTTGACAAGCATCGTCTGCGTTTGGTTCTAGAAGGCCATGGCCCTGCCATTGATGCCCTAAATTCCAGCAACAAGCTGGGTATCGGCTTCAACACCTGCCTGTATCAGACCCAGTTGAACAATCAGGTGATCGCGGCCAACCGGCAAACCGGCGCAACCCGATTGCTCAATGTGGTCCAAGGCCGGACAGAGCGCGAAAGCAAGGCATGGTATGAAGCCGTTAAAGGCGCGGGCTTCGAAGATTGGGCTTTTGCCGGTGGGCATCAATCCACCTTCTCCATGCTGCTCAACCGCATCTTCGATCTGCACCACGACGGCTTGCTTGAGGACGTGCGCTGGATACACGTCCTCGGCACCTCGAAGCCCTTTGCTGCGGCCATCCTCACCACGATCCAGAACTGCATACGGGAATATTTCAACGCACACATCCAGATCAGCTACGATAGCGCCACGCCGTTCCTCACCGCCGCAAACTACACGGTCAATGTTGGGTTTCAGCTCGACCGCTACGAATGGAAAGCCCTACAGTTCAAGCTTTCCAAAGTCCCCCAAGCCATGTGGGATTCGCCGCTCAACGATTTGGCGGAACAACTACTCGGCGCACCGGCATCCATGAGCCTAGAGGGTGCAGAATGGACGTTCGATGACTTCCAAGCTTTCACTCCCAAAACCGCCATCGGAAAGAAAATCAGCATCCGTGATCTGTTTGAAGCAACGGACACCAACATGGACGTCGCTGGCACCGCCATGCTGATGAACCACAACATCCAGGTGTTCTTGCGGGGGTTCGCGCAAGCCAACAACCGCTTGCAGGAGGGACACCAGCAGCAGGTGCCCGATCCTGTTTGGAACATCGATGCTTTGATCCGCGCACTGTTCAAGGATCACCGATCCAACCCCCATAAATTCATCGGCGAAGCAGCCTCCTACCTCGACCAGCTATCGCACGCTTGATCACCGCATCCGTTCCGGTATGGCGTTCATCGCGGATTGGGCATTCGGCGACAGACGCCCGGAGAACGAGCGCAACTGCATGTGTCGCTCAAGCCGCTCGATCAACGAAAATATTGCAAACCGCGCACCCGCCTCTTTAGTGTGATCCAAGATGTTGCGTAGACGGAACAGCAGCCCTGCCAAGGTTCCCACACTTGGTTGGTGCTGCTTGGCTAGCAGGCTCGAATAATACCGGGGACTTTTCCCGAGCCAGATGCAGGAAAACTCCATCTGGGATCGAACAAGCCCCTGCTGGTTTAGGGTCTGGTAGATTTCCTCAATGCGCATCGGGCACCTCCTTTTGCCCCTATTTATTCGGTGCTTGGGCGGTGCTGCATAAATAGCAGGTCAGCGGTGATCCCATCGGGGTTCGCCAACGACAAGATCGGTCATCCCCTCGGGGATAAATAACCCTGAACATCATAAACCTGCTGCAAACAGGCCGATGCAGGGAGCTGGATCATGTCGTTTTGCTGACCGAGAAATTCATGTGCCGCCAGCTTCCGCGCACATAAGGCCCCAGACGTTGCAGCGTCTGGGGCCGCTTTTTGAGGAAGCAATGACCAATTCAAATGACCCAGCCCCGTACTGGAATATCTGGGGGCACTATGTCCGCGCACCCAGCGCGAAACTTCAGGCTTTGCAGGCCGAGTTAATGGCCACGGCGTTCACATGGGCCGAAAAGCGCCAAATCCCTGGACTGACACTTGGCTTCGCTCAACATAAAGCCGCCGTGAAAATCGCCGTTGGCCCGCACTCTAGCATCGCCAATCGAATGTCCCGGTGTGGGGATGTTGACGAACACGGCAATCGCTACGAGTGCCGCGTCACTCTATGCCCACGATGCATTATGCTGCGCCGATTTCGCCAAACCGCCGAGAACCGCGAACTGTTCGCGCATCTGGGCAATGAAGGGCTGGCCTTCATGACGGTGCTGGTGAAGGTCATCGACAATCTCTACGATGCTGATGGTTTGATGGAGGAGCACGAGCGGAAAATCGGCAACGCCATCCGCAACCGCCGCCAGAAGGATGCCCGCTGGAACGATGTCTATGTGAAGGGCTATTGGGAACTTGAACATTACCGGGACAATGAAGACCTTGGCCACAACGAGGTCCGCACGCTTCCGGCGCTTGGATTTCCTGAAATCGGTTTCGGGGATTCCGTCTGGCTATTGCATTGCCATGCCATTGTGGCGTTGGGCAATGTCTCGGTCGATGAACTGAAACGGGCGCTACGCAGCAAATCCTATCACGAGGCGTTTCAGGTGGACGTTCGCCCGTTTGAGGCTCACCGGGACGTCATAGAGAACATCAAGCGTACCACGCGCTATTCGATGAAATTCCGCATCGAGGACGACTACAAACGGACCGAGCCTTACGATCCCGAATACGTCTATGACATTGAAGTCTGTAATGACCGCAAGTTTTGGCCGAAAGACGCCGTTGCGGCATTAGCCGATTATCTCTGCAAAGCCCGTGGTGGATTTCAGGCCATGCAGTTCTGGATTGGACCCAAGGGTGTCTCGAAGACAAAAGCTCTTTCGGACAAACCCGTGACAAAGAAGGTTGATAGGAAGACAAATCAGTCTCAAACACCAAAGATCAATGACATCATCAAGAAGATCATCGACATGAGAGCCAATGACAAGGCCAGTGATGGGTCAGATACCGTGGGTTCTGGTGAGATGGATGGGTTTTTGTGGTCTGGTGGGAGTGAGGACGATGGGGATAATGGGTTATCGTTACATGATACTAACTGGCTGAACCAGCACGCCCAAAGGGTTTGGGAACGACACGAGCAATCCCGATCATTGTCATTGCCACCAGATATTCCAAGCTCCAGAACAGACCCGCAAGCGGGGCATGGCGAGTTATAGCGGGCTTTTTCGCCTGATGGTCGATGCCCGCTGGCTAGTGGGATGCACTGCGTTTCAGCAAGTCCGCAGGGTCAACGTGGAGGGCTAGAGAAATACGCTCAAGCTGATCAAGGGACAGGTCAGTTTTGTCGCCGTTCTCGATCTTGTCGATTTCCACCAAGGGCCAATCGAGGTGTTCCGCCAACGCTGTGGCTGTCATCCTGCGTTGTTCCCGGTATCGCCAGACATTGCGGGCAAGCAACCGTGGGGCTTCGGGGTGCTTCAGCCGGGGCTGCATCAGCGGTCCCCTGGTGGCACGAACAGGTCGAAGGTCTGAACAGCAAGGGCTTCGGCCAACTGGTCCACATCGTTGAGGGTGATGTCGAACTGTTCGGCACTTTCGATATCCTCAATCATGACGAGTGGCCACCCTACGGCTCGTGCCAGCATATCGGTGTCGATCCCGCGCAATTCCCGCCAGCGCCGAACATTATGCGCCAGCAGCTTGTGCCCCTCCGTGATCCGTGGCCGCAATCAGCATCTCCATGGTGGTGTCGATGCCGCAACTAAAGCCGAAGGGTTCCAAGGCCAAGGAAAGATCAAAGAGCCCGTTTTTCGGGAAAAGAAGTCAGTAAAGCCAAGCGGTTAGGAACGCGTTTTGCGCGACCGGGCACTTTGGGCAAGACCATAGAGCTATAGCCGATGGCTATAGCTCTATGGGTGCCACACGTGCATTGCGCGGGTGGAGTCATCCAAATTTTTATGACAAGTATTCGTTTAGGACGTCAAGGCAGACGTTATCTGATCATTTTGCAAAACCATCCAGTCGGGGCGCGGTGTGAAACTAGATCTCAAGAACCGGGTAATCGAACTCTTATCCGCAAATCCGGAAAAACGGTTTAAGGCGAGAGACATCGCGACTTGGGTGACAGAGAACTATCCTGAGGCAGCAGCGGCCAAGCTAGAAAAGAGTGGTTCCATCGAAAGCCATTCCCAGCTGCTGAACCAGCTTGTCGCAGAAATTGGAGCTAATCGGCCGATTTGGGAAAGACAAATCCCGCAACTCCGAACGACCGACGGTGTTCGGCCACGCCTTTATTATTGGACCGACCGTTCAGAGGCCGAAGAGGTTGCGGAAGCTGAAGCAGGGAACGATCCGGTCATAGAATTTGCGACACCCATCGAGGAGGGCCCCGGTGGCGGCCCCACTCATTTGCTTCCCGACCCGAAGGTAGTCATCAGGCGCAGCGAGCATGACCTATATCCACTACTCATTGAGTTCCTTGAATCGGAATACGGTTTAAAAGGACACCGGATCGATGAAAGGAAATCTTCAAATGCTTACGGATCGGGTGGCAACAAGTGGCTATTTCCTGACGTCGTTGGGATGGAGAATCTGACCGACGGCCTCCATCAGGAGGTCGTTACAGCGATGCGCGAAAGCCGCGATACTCGCATCCGGCTATGGTCGTTCGAAGTCAAGCTGTTGATTAACCGCTCCAATGCCCGCGAGACATATTTCCAAGCTGTGTCGAACTCTTCGTGGGCCAATTTCGGTTATCTCGTGGCAGCCAATTTTGAGGGGTCTGAGACGCTCAAGGAACTGAGAATCCTATATGCCATGCATGGCATCGGTCTCATCAAGCTGGATGAGGAGAACCCTTCCGAGAGCCAAGTCATCGTGCCAGCGCGGGAGCGTCCTGTTTTGGAGTGGGCCATGTGCAGTCGTCTAGCGGTCGAGAACAAAGATTTCCGAGCGTTCATGAAACGGGTGCGCCAATTTTTCCAAACTGGTGACATGTGAGCGCTCTGCTACGTGAAATGCCGTCCCTCACCTATCGCGGTCGTGTAGCGCTACCGCTCTAGCTGAAACGCAAATCAACTAGCGGTGCATCTATCGCGAGCACCACGCATCAATAATACCCTGCGTTACCCGTTAGCGGGCTTGGCGCGCTTCGGGCAAACTGTGCTGCCCTATCGTGCTACCGCCCCTGCATGCCCCTCGCTGGACGTTTGCCGGTAGTCATTACCTCTTCGATATAATTGCCCACCTCCATGCCGAACTGGAAAGCCAATTCACGGCAGGCATCGCGTGTCTTCGGCACCGCCTCATAGGCATAGTCGAACTGCATCACCGCGAGCTGCACGTCCTTGAAAGCAGCGTGCGCGACATTGGCATCGAGCCAGCCGTCGCGGTCCATATCGCGGCTGGCGAACAGCATGTTTTTGGACCAGTCACCCACCAGTTGCAGGACCGCTGATCGCAGAGCCGCGCAATCGCGCTGCCCCTGTTGATCATCAGCATGGACAGGAACGGGCAAAGACAGAAATGCCGCCAGCAGCACCCATCGGGATTTGCTCGGCGGCATCATCGTTTTCTTCTGAGAAGATTTGTCAGCTGGCTTTGCGCAGCATCTGGCCACGTTCAGCAGCAGCCTTGGCCAACTGCTCATCGAGTTCCCCGGCACGGACAGCTTCGGTCAGCGTGTCGAGGATCGCGGGAAGTGCCGAAAGCTCACCAACGGCGATGGCGTTCTTGCCCTTGGCAAATTCGATGGGCTTCCCGGCATAGCGGAGCGAGAAGAACGTTTGTCCGCTGCCATCGGTAAACCACCCTGCCCGCAAACGCTTGGGGGTTTCCACCTGCACACGCTCACCGGCTTCATTCTTGCGCCACACCATATGGGTCGGCGCATAATGTCGACCAGCGATTTTGGCTTCGGCCATGGCTTTCTGCTCGGCAATGGCCGCGATCACTTTCTGCCGTGCCCGTTCGACGGGATCGGCGCTAGCACGAACCCGCTGTGCCGTGGTCAGGGTCAGGTTCTTGAGGATGCTCATTTCGTTCTCCGAGATCATCTAAGCTGACTTCCCGGATAAAGCCTTTGGCCAAAAGAGCGACCAGAACCTAATTGATCCATCCGAAGACTACTTTTACGATGACGGGGCATATTTCAGAGTGGCGTCCATTGGCGCTGTCTTGTGCCCGTATATGCGGCCCAATGCAGGGGCTGGTTCATTCAAACCAGTTGCACGTCTGTCTCATCAATCTCGCGAAAGCGGGACCGATCATGTTGGGACCAAATATGCCAAAAAGCAAACTTGCAAAAATCCGTGATGCGGCCTTCGAAAAGCAGAATGGCCGGTGCTGGTATTGCAATCACCCAATGCTCTCTCCCGCAAATTCGGCGTCGCCGATCACACGCAGAAACAGGCATTGGCTCTGCACTGCCGAGCATTTGAAACCAAGATCAGAGGGAGGACAGGACAGGTCTGAAAACATCAGGGCTGCATGCTTGTTCTGCAACGTCACGCGCCACCGAATGAAGCGCGTGAAAGACCCTACCGAATATCGTGCATATGTTCGGAAACGTATTGCCAAAGGGAAATGGCACCCCGCCTTACTGGGGCAGCGTAGTCTTGATTGGCAGCTCCGTCCGAAATCCCATACGTCTTAAATGGGGTGGCTAGCAGAATGTCTGTTATTGGGGTCTTCAACATAAAAGCAAATCTGCTCGCAGTTCCAGTTGGGTGTAGAGCCTGCCATCGCCAAAATGGCTGATACCGTGAAAAAGAAGTGCAGGGGACCCGCCCTAGTTCTATAGCTGTTAGCAGGTGCGTGAGACTACGGGTCATGCCCGAGCAGATTCATAAGGGGGCAAGCGGTGTCGACACTTACGGACGGTAATATTCTCACAGAAATCGACGCTAATAAGCTGATCAAAGGCGCTAAAGTCGAGGGGCTTGCAGGCGCTTGTTATGAACTTCGGATGGGTAATGTCTATTATGATCTTAGCGAGGAAGCGAAAAGATTTGAACTAAGCCCAGGAGAGAAGGTCTTGATCAAACCGGGGCACAGGGTGGTGCTCATAACCGCTGAAGACCTGGCGATCCCGGATGACATTCTTGTGCGCGTTGTCTCTAAGGGCTCGCTGTTCAGCATTGGGTTAAGCCCAGTTGCGACGTATGCTGATCCGGGATTTACCGGCAATCTTGGGATTGTAACTGAGAACGTCAGTGACAAGTACGTTGAACTTCCGCAGGGCGAAGCGATCGCTAAAGCCGACTTCACCCGACTAACAGGACCAGTAGTCAAATCCTACGATGGCCAGCACGGCTTTCGTACGGGTATCTGGCCCATCAAGACCCATCTTCAAAAAACTTATGCCGAGGTGAAAACCGACAAACGCGTTACTACAGAACGTGACGAAGCATTGGCCCTGCTTCCCGCCGCAACGCGGACAATCATCCGGCAGGTGGAACGAACGCAGTTTTGGACAGCGTTCGGCCTTGTAATAACGATACTCGTAAATGCTGCCGCCCTTTTCGCGATACAGAATAATTGGATAGACCATGTGATTGCTATCACCACAAATTTGGTAGCGAGTGCAGTCATTGGTATTGGAGCATTGATCGCGTCGTATGTTCGAAAGATATAATCATGCAGCTTTCAAATCTCATCAGCGAGCAGATTGAACGTGACCGCCGTCGCGGCTTTAAAGTTGACTTTGATAACGACGGACAGCGTGAGGACCAGCTGATGCGTGACTTGGTGGGGCTGTTCGGCGAGGTCGGCGAATTTTCCAACTTGCTCAAGAAGGTCATGCTTGCGCGGACGACTGTCGGTTATGTTGGGCCCACACTCGACGATGCTACTCCGGCTCTTCGCGAAGAACTCGCGGATGCGACGATATATTTGTTCCGGCTGGTAACAATCCTTGGCGGTGATTTGGAACAAGATATCCTCGCGAAGATGGCACGCAATGACGAGCGCTATGTCGATTTGGAGAAATAGGCGCGTCTTCTTCTTAGGGGTTAATACGGGGTACGTTTCAAATGGCGAGCCCGACGACCGCTATGTGGAATTCTATCGACTTCGTGCATCCCCCAAACTGCATTGCGCGATCGTGGGAAACGTGGTGGTTCCTGGGGGTTATGGCAGCAATGAAGCAACTCCAACACTAACCCGCAGCCGCATTTGGAGGACGGTCGCAGAGGCAATTTCTGTGAAGGGATGCCTACCCGGGATACAGCTTGCGACCACGTGGGAAGGTTACTCTGGAAACACGGGGTTTGTTGGCCCTAAGCATGGTCAAGTCATTGCTGCCGCTCGGGCACTCGTGAAATGGTTAGGTGCTCGTGGCGTTGAGAATGCGCTAAGAACCTTCGACAAGGCAGCGCAGATGGCAGTTGAACACGGGTTTCTCCATGTTCAGTTCCATGCTGCCCACGGGTACCTTCTGAGTCTGCTTGTGGACGAACGCATCAACCCCAATGCCGAACAGGTTCTCGATCGGCTTTCTGAGATTGCCTCACGTCTTGCCGGTGCTGGGGTGGAAAGCTCGATCCGTATATCGCTGCGCACTGGCGATGAAGAATTCGATGCTATCGGTTCGCCCCGCTTTCACGATCGAATAGCAGGCACTCCATTCGATTATATCGACTTATCGTCTGGGTTTTATAATATCGACAAGCGACTGATCTACCCGTCGCGCTCAGACGTCCGAGTAAGTCGCGTCACTGAGAGCTGCGTCGTTGCAGAACGTCACCCCCAAAAGGGGTTTATTCTGTCCGGTCTGGCGGGGAAGGATAAGAAATTCGAACTGCCTTCCAATTTGCACATTGGCTTATGTCGAGACTTGATCGCAAATCCTGACTTCCTCGAACAGCCTAATGATGGTTGTGGCAATCGTAACAAGTGCCACTATTTTTCAAGGGGAGAGAAGCACCTTACCTGTGCGGTATGGGAAGCACGTAAATAGGCCTGTCTGTTCGTTCCGGGCGAAGCAAGCTTCTATGCCCGATAAAGGAAAGCTGCCATCGAGCGGCAGCTTCCCAGACTTTGTCAGTTAACTCTCCATGGCCGAATTGGGGTCGAAACCTGCCGGATGGCCATTATTGCAATTTGGTTCAGCACCCAAAAGTTTATTCGCTAAACTTTTCCGACGCCATCACGCATCCTTCCACTCAGGCCGCAGATGATCCTTCATGCGTTCGTTGGTGACCTGCCCATAGAATTTGTCGATCATTTCAGAGCTGGTGCCGGTATTCCGGGCCAGCGCAAACACGTCAACACCGTGGGCAAGCTGCTGGCTAATATAGAAGTGCCGGAACGAATAGGAGGTTCGCCGCACACCCCGATAGTCGAACAGCAGATCACATGAGGCCAGAAGCTCGGTCAGGCCCTTCTTGGTCGAGCCGAGACGTTTACCCTCCCGTGTTGCCAGCACTGGGTCAGTATCACTGGGGTCTTTTCCCTGATGGGTCACCCAGAAATTCCACAATGTGTCGAACCAAAGCAAGGCGGCTTCTTGCGGAACGAACTCCCGGCTCTTGGCCTTGCCCCGCACCCGCAACCGAATATCTCGATCCTTGAGCGCCTTCTTGCGGCCAGACCGATAACCCAGAACATCACCCCAATTGAGGTTCTTCATCTCCGTGGGCCGCATGCCCGAAAACGCACCGATCATCATCTGCGCATGCAAAACCGTGCGGTCCCAGCGCAGATGCTCGTGAATGGAGGGATCGGAAAGTCGTTCAAGGCTGGTGGCTTCCAGCTTCCGAAATTCCTCCGGCGAGAAACTTGGCCGATTGTTCGGCACTCGGGCCCTTGGCACCTCGACAGCCGGAACCTGCGCATTGTTCAGATAACCCCACTTAACCGCCTGCCGGAAAAGCTGCCGCAGGATCACAAGTTCTCCGCGTTGGCGGCTGATCGTGGGCACCCGCTTTTCGCCAAGTGGCCGCTTGATAGAGCGGCCCGATCGCACATAGTGGATTTCCGTAATGTCCTTGCCCGGCCCGGTGATCCAGTAGTCCTTGCGCCATTCGAGATAGCGCGTGATGTCGCTTTCCGCGATGGCGTCGATGTCCTTCTTGCCGAAATACTCGATGAAGTAGCGCCGTATGACCGGGGGAATATCGCGGGCATGATATGCTGGGCGATCACCGCGTTCGACCTCACGTTCTACCATGGCGATAAAATCTTCGGCGGCCTTGGTGAAAGAGGTAGTGCGAGCTTTCAGGCCATTTCGGGAACGATAATTAGCCTCGAACCAGATTTCATGGGCTTTTTGTCGCGCAAGGTCAGGATCGCTGGTGCCGAGTGATTTGCGCACCTGGCCCTCTCCCTTGATGGAAAACCGCACCCAAAGATTACGCGTCCCGTCTTTGGGAAAGATGGAATAGGGCAGGTCTGGACGATCAAGCATAGCGCGCACCTCCGGTTATGGAGGTAGCTGGGCTGTGTTGAAAATGTGCTACCGAGCCGATCCGGCTCAAGTGATTTGGCAATGATTTCAATGGGAGTGCTCAGTCTCTGTGCTAGACTGTGCTAACCCATAGCGCCTCACCCCGAGGGCCGCGACCATTGATTTCATTGAGGTTTTTGGTAGCGGAGGAGGGATTTGAACCCCCGACACACGGATTATGATTCCGCTGCTCTAACCAACTGAGCTACTCCGCCCCAGAACGTGGGCGGCGGAGCCGGCCCGGCACTGGCGTGCGGGGTGCTTATTAGGTTTGCTGGTTCGACCTGTCAAGCGAAAGCGGGGCTTAATGCAATGCCAGTTTTCGGGCGGCCTTGAGATCGGCGACAAAGCGGGCTCTTTCCTCGGCGGAACGCTGGCGATCGGGCATGCGTAGCAGGAAGGACGGGTGGATGGTGGCGCAGAGAAGCGTGCCGTCATCGAGCGTTATCGGGGCGTCGCGCAGGCGCGAGATCGTGGCGCGGCTGCCGACGAGGCTTTGCACGGCCGTTGCGCCGAGGGCGACGATGACTTGCGGGCGGACAACGGAGCGTTCGAGGTTGAGCCAGAACCGGCAGGCGGCGATTTCGCCGGCATTGGGTTTCTGGTGCAGGCGCTTCTTGCCGCGCGGAGCGAACTTGAAGTGCTTGACCGCGTTGGTCACGTAAACCCGGTCGCGCTCGATGCCAGCCTCGATGAGCGCTGCATCGAAGACCTTGCCGGCAGGACCGACGAAGGGGCGACCAGCAATATCCTCCTGGTCGCCAGGCTGCTCGCCCACGAACATCAGGGGCGCCCGCTCCGGCCCTTCCCCGAAAACGGCCTGGGTGGCAAACTGATAGAGCGGGCAGCGCTCGCAGGCATCGACAGCCTCGCGCACTGCTTCAAGGCTATCGAAGGCCTCCTCGCTGCCGGAAGACTTGAAAAGATCGTGCTCGGAAATATGCGGATGTCGATGGGGCATGGCTGGCTCCTCCTGATCCCGGAACAATGCAACCGTGCGGGCGCGGTTCCGAGCCGCATCCGTTCGCAAATCAACGACAGTCAGTTGCAATCGATGACCTTCACAGCGCCAATGGAGGGACTACCTTCAACGCAGACCAAAACGATCGTAACCATCAGGAGGACGACATGGCCTTGCAGCTTTCCGGTATTCACCACCTGACCGCAATCACCGCGCAGGCGCGTGAAAACCTCAAATTCTATACCGACGTGCTGGGCATGCGGCTCATCAAGCGCACCGTCAACCAGGACGACACCACCGCCTACCACCTCTTCTATGGCGACGGCATCGCCAGCCCCGGAGCGGACCTGACCTTCTTCGACTGGCCGGTGGCGCGCGAACGGCGCGGCACGCATTCGATCGTACGCACGGGCCTGCGCGTCCGCTCCGAGGACGATCTCGTCTGGTGGAAGCAGCACCTCAAGGAAAAGGGCATCGAGAGCGGCAACATCAAGGAGCGCTTCGGCTTCCTGTCGCTCGAATTCGAAGACCCGGAGGGGCAGCGCTTCCGCATGGTGGCCGACCCCAAGGGGGGCGAGAGCCATCCTTGGGAGAAGAGCCCTGTCCCTACTGAACGGCAGATTTTGGGGCTCGGCCCCATCACCATCAGCGTGCCCAAGCTCGACCGTACCGCCTATGTTCTCACCGAAGTGATGAACATGGAGGAGGTGCGCGTGCATCCGGCGCGGGAACGCACCGGCGAGGTGCATGTGTTCTCGATGGGTGACGGCGGCGCGGCGGCCGAGTTGCATGTGGCGGTCGAGCCGGACCTGCCTTTTGCAGGCCAGGGCGCGGGCGGCGCACACCATGTGGCGTTCAGGACGACGGACAAGGATTCGCTGCACAACTGGATCAGCCGCGTCACGGCGGCAGGCCTGCGGTCGAGCGGCGAGGTCGAGCGGTACTACTTCACCTCGCTCTATTTCCGCGAACCCAATGGCGTGCTGTTCGAGATCGCCACCGATGGCCCCGGCTTTGCCGTGGACGAGCCGCTCGAGACGTTGGGCGAGAACCTGTCGCTGCCTCCGTTCCTCGAACCGAACCGCGCGGCGATCGAGGCAAACCTCAAGCCGATCGACTGAGATCGGCCGTTGCGGCGGACGAACGGGCCGGAGGCACATGCCCCGGCCCGTTTCCCTGTCAGCGGTCGGGCGCGAGCGCGGCGGCCGTACCGATCAACTGGACGAATTCGGCGCGATAGCCGTTCTCATCGGCGCCGCGGGCGCCCTGCGCCAGGGCCTTGATCTGGTCCCAGCTCATCTCGCCGCCATAATCGGAGCCCTTGAGCTTCTGCCCGAAAGCGGCAACTGCCGTCGCAAAGCGTGCATCGGCTGAAGCCTTGGCGATATCATCGACTGCGACCGCTTCAGTGATCGGTGTTTCAATCAGCTTGCTGATATCGGCGTTCGGCAGTTTGTAGCGCATCTTGAGGAAGGCGATTTCTTCGCCCGACTGCGCAGCAGCGGCTGCATCACGCTGACCGTAGCGCAGGGGATCGACCAGCTCGGCACCCGAGCCGACCGGGGTGATCTCATAGAGCGCCGTTACCGTGGTACCCGCACCGACATCGCCGGCATCGACCTTGTCGTTGTTGAAATCCTCGCGATTGAGCGCGCGGGTTTCATAGCCGATCAGCCGGTATTCCGAGACGAAGGCGGGGTTGAACTCGACCTGAATCTTGACGTCCTTGGCGATGGTTTCGAGCGTACCACCGACCTCTTCCACCAGCACTTTCTGCGCCTCGCGGAAGCTGTCGATATAGCTGGCATTGCCGTTTCCATTCTGCGCCAGGCTCTGCATCGTCGCGTCGTCGAGGTTCCCCTGCCCGAAGCCGAGCACGGAAAGGAAAACCCCGCTTTCGCGTTTGGTCTTGATGAAGGTCTTGAGCGCGTCGGGATCGTCGATGCCGACGTTGAAATCGCCATCAGTGGCCAGGATCACCCGGTTGGTGCCATCGGCGAGCTTGCTTTCCTCGGCCAGACGATAAGCCAGCTCGATCCCCTCCGCCCCGGCCGTCGAGCCACCGGCATCGAGATTGTCCAGCGCACCCAGAATCTTCGACTTCTGGTCGGCATGGGTGGGTTCGAGCACCACGCCGGCGGAACCGGCATAGGCGACGATCGATACCGTATCGCGGGCGGAAAGCTGATCCACCAGCAGGGCGAAGGCGCGCTTGAGAAGTGGCAGCTTGTCGGGCTCGTCCATCGAACCGGACGTATCGATGAGGAATACGAGGTTGCTCGCCTTCCGTTCGGCAGCCGGCGGCTCATAGCCCTTGATCCCGATATGGACAAGCTGGGTCTTGGGGTTCCACGGCGTGGGGTAGACCTCGACGCTCGGCTTGAACGGCTCCGTGGCACTCGCCGCCGCCGGGTAGTCGTAGGGGAAGTAGTTGACCAGTTCCTCGATGCGCACGGCATCAGGCTCGGGCACGAAGCCTTCACCCAGCATGCGACGGACATAGGCGTAGGAAGCCGTATCCACGTCGATCGAGAAGGTCGAGACGGGCGCCTCTGCCACGGTCTTGACCGGGCTCTCGTCGAACTTGGTGAAGACATCCCCGCTCGGCTGCGTCTGCCCATAGGCATTGGCGCCGCCAAGCGGCGGCACGGCCGGCATGGCTTCGTTGAGCATCTGTGGCGCCGGCATGATGGTGGGCGCGGCGGCAGGCGCGGCCATCAACGTATCCGCAGCCGATTCCCGGCGCATCTTGGCTTCGCCTTCAACGGCGATCGGGGCCTGGGGCGGGGCCGCGCGATCCATGGCCGGAGCCTTTTCCTGCGTAGCCATCTGCTGGGCCGGAGCCATGGCCGGTTCGGGTGCCGGCTTGGGCGCTTCGGCGCGGGTGGTGACCTCGGCCGGCGGGGCCGATGCGGCCTGCTTGCTGGCCACGACCGGCGGGGTCATCGAGGTGGTCGAATAAAGCTGAAGCCCGAGCGGGAAGAGCAGCAGGGCGACGGCGGCGGTTCCGAGGGGGATGCGGTAATCCATGGTCCAAGTCCTCTTGCTTTCGAAGATGGACTTGAGACGCGCGAGCCAACCGGAACCTTGGGTGGCCTCGACTGCTTTTTTCGTTTCCTGCGCTTCGGCAGCCTCGAAAGCGGCCATGGCCGCAACCATGGCGCGGCGACGCGCCGCCTCGGAAGGCGCCGGCGTTTCCAGCTTTCTCAGCTCATCGAGCGGATCGTGGTTCATGTCATCGCTCATAAAAGCCCCCTCAGGGTCTTTTTCGCTTCGTGGATGTGCCAGGAGACCGTGGCCTCCTTGCAGCCCAGGATCTCCCCTGCCTCCCTGTGGCTCATGTCTTCGGCATAGACGAGCAGCACGGCGTCGCGCTGTTGGTCAGGCAAGTCTCGCACGGCGGCCCAAAGTTCGCCGGCCGTGGTCGCGTCCTCCTGCTCGGCTGGCGCGTCCTCGGGCGAAACCAGCGCCAGGGCATCGGCGCGGCGTCCGTGCCGGACGCGAGCCCGTTGCATGTCGCGCACCGCATTGAGCGTTACCCGATAGAGCCAGCTGGTGAACGCGGAGCGCCCGTCGAAGCTCCTGATCGCGGTCGCCAGCTTGACGCAGACATCCTGCGCCACGTCTTCGGCATCCGTCCGGTTGCCGCACCACTTGTAGGCGGTACGGTAGATGAGGTCGTAATGCCCCTCGAGAATGATCGCGAAAGCGCCGCCATCACCATTGATGGCGCGCTTGATCAGCTCGCTGGTTTGCGCCGTCGCGTCCAAGTCCACTCGCAGCCCGTTTCGCCCGGATTTGCTCTTGTCGCGGATAGGACGCCGCGCTGGCAAGAATCCTTTGGGTGCTGGACAGGATTTTTTCTACGGTCTAGGACCGGTCGAACGAAAGGCGGCACGCATGGCGGACAACGACAAGACTCGGCAGCGCATTCTCATCGCAGCCATGGTGGTGCTGGCCCTCGTCCTGGCGGGCATGACGATCTACAACACGTTCACGACGCAAGCCGAGAACGAGGCGGCCAATGTGAGCGCGCCCGCGGCGACGAATTAAGGCGGCGCGGAGCCGACCGTTTACCACTGCACTTCTCCGGCCGCAGAGCTGGGGCCTACGGATATCTCCACTCCAGTAGATGGGTACAATAGGCCCCGGTTCTTCGCCGGGGAAGTTCTGTTCTGTGGTTGGGGCAATCCGGAAGCAGAACGTCAGCGCCGTCACGTCAATCCCAGCGCCGAAAAGCTTCGTTCCGCCGGCAGGAGTTATGAGATTTTGGGGGCTCGCTCCCACCGGCGGAAGATCAGCGCGTCACACGCCGATGCAATAGTCTCGCTGGTGGAAAGCCGCATGGCGCACACCGCGCGATACATGCGTCATGTTCTCATATTTCCCGGCATTGAGCAACGACTTCACTCGCTCTGCCGATACATATCGGCCGGGCGCGTTCAGGCCACCAGGGCCTGCGGCACGGCCTCCGAAATGAAGCCGCCGCCCAGCACTTCCGTGGTCGCGCTTTCATCGACATAGAAGACGCAGGCCTGCCCCGGCGAGATGCCGTATTCGCCTGTGACGAGAGTTACGAAGACCTCGCCATTGACGACATGCAGCACCCCATCCTGCGGTGCGCGGGTGGAGCGGACCTTGGCCTGGACCGGCAGGCCATTGCCACGAGCCGCCTCCTCGATCGCCTCGGCTCCGAGCCAGTTGACGTCGCGCAGCTTGACCGTGTGGGTCTTGAGCGCTTCGCGCGGACCGACGACGACGCGGCCGGTCTTATGCTCCAGCTTGACCACGTAGAGCGGCTCCGCCGCCGCGATCCCGAGGCCCTTACGCTGCCCGATCGTGTAGTTGATGATGCCTTCGTGCCGACCGAGCACGCGACCATCCAGATGCACGATCTCGCCGCCCTGAAGCGCCTCGGGATGCATCTTGCGGATGATATCGGTGTACTTGCCCTGCGGCACGAAGCAGATGTCCTGGCTGTCGTGCTTTTCCGCGATCTCGAGGCCGAACTCGCGCGCGAGCTCGCGCACTTCCGGCTTCGTCATGCTGCCGAGCGGAAAGCGCAGGAAATCGAGCTGCTCGCGCGTCGTGGCGAAGAGGAAATAGGTCTGGTCGCGATCGGCATCGACCGGGCGCTTGAGATGGCGCAGCCCGTCCTCGCCCAAAATGCTCTGGACGTAGTGGCCGGTGGCCAGCACGTCGGCGCCCAGGTCCTGCGCTACCGCCATCAGGTCTACGAACTTGACCGACTGGTTGCAGGCAATGCACGGCACTGGCGTCTCGCCCTGCCGATAGGCATTGGCGAAGGGCTCCATCACCGCGTTCTTGAAGCGCTCTTCATAATCGAGCACGTAGTGGGGAATCCCGAGCGCCGCCGCAACGCGCCGCGCATCGTGGATATCCTGGCCGGCGCAGCACGCGCCCTTGCGGTGCGTAGCTTCGCCGTGATCGTAGAGCTGCAGGGTAATGCCCACCACGTCATAGCCCTGGCGGGCAAGCAGTCCGGCCACAACCGAACTATCAACGCCCCCAGACATGGCCACGACAACGCGCGTGTCCTCGGGACGCTTGGCAATATCAAGCGAGTTCAACATGTCTCTTTCTCATCCGGTTGGGTTCAAGGGCCAGCGGACCGCGGCCTTCTAGCGTTTTTCCGCCCGCCCGGCAACGGACGACCCGGCAGCTTTTGCCGGTGCGCCGTTTTCTGCCATTCTGAATTTTGCAGGACCGATAACCAAGACATTGAAACTACTAAAGAAACTGCGCCGATCACAAACTGGCAAACCCTTTGCATGGAGAGGGGCGTATTCTTCGCTTCAAAGGCTCGAGCTCCGTGCAATTCATTCCGACGATCAGCCCCGTTCCCTCCGTTGCGCCCAAGGCGGCCGCAATGCCGAGCGAGCCCAAGGCGAAGTCCAGTTCTGATTTCGCCAACCTGCTCGCCTCCCAGCCAATCCGCGACGCCAAGGCGCCGACCACGGGCGACACCTCGACGCCTGTCGATTCCACCACGGCAACGGGGGAAACCGACAAGGGCAAGCAGGACGAGGGCAAGACCCTGCTCGACGACCTTCTGGCTGCACTCGGCAAACTCGACGCCGCGCTCCAGGGCGACCAGCCGGTCGACCCGACGCTGGTCGACAACGTCAACGCAGCGCTGGCGGCTTTCGCCAATTATCTGGGCGTAGACATCGCGACCCTGCAGGCAGGCGGCGGCCAGTCCGAAGGCGGCTCGGCCATAGATCCCACGTCGCTGCTCGGTCAGCTCACGCAGAAGGCGGGCGACGTCTCCAAGCTCCTTGGCGCGGGTTCGGATCTCGGCAGCAAGCTTGATGCGCTCATGCAGCAGCTCCAGGCCAAGGGCGGCCTCTCGGGCGAAACCCTGGCCAAGCTGGGCTTCGCGCTGGAACCCAATCCACTGCCGGCGCCAGAACTGGCGACGCCCGAACTGAAGCTTCCCGAAAGCACGATCACCAAGGCAGCTGAAACCGCGGCGGCGCCCAAGCCTGCCGAGATCAAGCCGGCAGAGCCCGCGCCTGTCGAGGCCAAGCCTGCCGCTTCGGACAAGGCTCCCAAGGCCACCGAAGCCGCCGCACCCGCTCCCACCAAGGAAGCGCATGCCAAGCCCAAGGCCGAGAGCCAGCCTGCCGCCGAGGCCGAACAGCCCGCGGATCCGAACCCCGCTTTGCCCGGCACCTCTGCGGTCGCCAAGCTTGAAGTCGTGGGCGGGGTTCGTGCCGTGCAGGCAGCCTATCAGGCGCCCCCGACCCAGGTGAACGTGCCCCAGCTCGCCTTCGACATCGTGCGGCACGTTCAGGCCGGCAACACCAAGTTCCACGTCCGGCTCGACCCGCCCGAACTCGGCCGCATCGACGTCCGGCTCGATGTGGACCGCGCCGGCAACGTGACTACGCGCCTCACGGTCGAAAAGGCTGAAACGCTCGACCTGCTCCAGCGCGACCAGCGCGGCCTTGAAAAGGCGCTGGCCCAGGCCGGCCTCGAAGGCAGCAAGACCAATCTCGAATTCTCGCTGCGGCAGAACCCCTCGTCCCAGCGCGACGCGCAGGACCAGGATAGCCGCTCGCCCTTTGCGACGGCCTCGGGCAGCGCGGCAAACGATGATGGCGCCGAACCCGCCACCATTACCCAATATCGCGGCACCGCCTCTGCCGGCGGCCTCAACCTCTTCGTCTAGGAGCTCCTCTCATGGCTGTCAGCGGCGTCAACAACGTCTCCAGCAACACTTCGCTCTCCGGCTCCGGCAAGACGATCGCGGGCAACTTCGATACGTTCCTGCAGATCCTGACTACCCAGCTCAAGAACCAGAACCCGCTCGACCCGCTGGATACCAACCAGTTCACGGCCCAGCTCGTGCAGTTCTCGGGTGTCGAGCAACAACTCAAGACCAATTCCTATCTTGAGGCGCTGATCAACGTGAACGCATCGAGCTCGGGCACGCAGGCGATGAACCTCATCGGCAAGCAGGTCACGGCCGATACGGTGGCCAGCGAATTGCGCGACGGCAAGGCGACCTGGATTCTCGATTCCTCGGAAAAGGCCTCGATGGCCAAGATTCAGATCAAGGATGCCAGCGGCAATGTCGTCTACGCTGCAGAGCGGTCGCTCGATGCCGGCGAGAACACCTTCGTGTGGGACGGCAAGGGCACCGACGGCACTACCCTGCCCGATGGCGTCTATTCGGTTGCCGTGTCGGCCACCAACGTCGCCGGCGGCACGGTCAGCGTCACTTCGCAGATGTCGGGCAAGGTCGATGGCATCGATCTTTCAGGCGACCAGCCGTACCTGCTCATCGGCAAGGCCCGCTTCAGCCTGGGCAGCGTGAAGTCCGTTCGCGCCTGATCCGCATTATTTCCGACCTGGTTTGAAGAACCGCGGGGTTAGGCCCTTCGGTTCTTCAAATCATTCAATATCTTAACTCGTTGTAAGTTTCCCCTTAGCCAAATTTTAAGCGCAACCGGCTACCTTCTGAACTCATATGGTCAGGTTCAGTAGAGAGTAAAATGACCGTACAAATGCGTTCTCGCGTTAAGTACGTTATCGGCCCAGACGGCAGTCCATTGACGATTGCCGATTTGCCGCCGTCTAACACCCGTCGTTGGGTGATCCGCCGCAAGGCTGAGGTCGTTGCCGCCGTGCGTGGCGGCCTGCTGAGCCTTGAGGAGGCTTGTGCACGCTATACTTTGAGCGTGGACGAGTTCCTCAACTGGCAGGCAGCCATCGACAAGCATGGCCTAGCCGGCCTGCGCACCACCTGGATTCAGCATTATCGCGACGGCTGAGCCTCGGCTCTGCCCGCGACAGAGAAAGCCCCGCTCCGTCTGACGGAGCGGGGCTTCATTCATTGCTGCGATCCCGTCAGGGAACGACAGACAGGATCGCGCTGTAGGTCTTGAGGTTGGCGAGCCGCACCTCGTCGCTGCCCAGGAGCAGCGTTGTCAGCTCATCCTCTATGCCTTTTTCCTCATGCAGCGCCGCGAACCCCACCGCGAAGCCATGCTCAAGATGGCGCACCACCCGCCCCAGCACATGACCGACCGCCATCGGCGTTCCGAGCGCCGGCTTGACCTCGGCCGAGATCGCCACGCCTGAACGCGAAAGGTCGATGATGAACGCATCAAGCTTCTCGCCATCTGCGAAAATGATGTTGGTGCGCGGGTTGCGCGGGAACCAGCGCGGATAGGCGCGCTTGTCGAGGATGTGCTTGAAGCGGCGCTTCTTGATCCAGGCCAGCTTGCCCGCAAGCTTGACCCGCTCTTCAGGATCGAGATGAAGGTCTATGGCCAGCCCCGTCGCCAATACGCGGTCGACGACGCCGCGCAGCAAGCCCACCTCTTCGAGCTTGAGCGCCACGCGATCCCCCGCCGCGCCGAAAAGCGCGCCGTCCAGCACCAGCCGGTCCGGCGAGATGCTTTGCGTGCGGCAGGCAAAGACCTTCAGCGCGCCGGTGAGGCCGTCACGCTTGTTGGAAAGCGTGTAGCAACCGCTGAGCACGCCTACGAACCTGATGTCGATAGTATCCGCTGTCCTCTCAGCGGCATTGACTGCAACAGACATGACGCTTCTCACGACTAGTAAGTCTGTGAAAATACTTATGTCTCCGCGTGAAGAATCCGTTAATCGGCAAATTATTACGCTGTCACGACTATGACGCTACATAGCATGCTATGCCAAAGGACGTATCTACTGCCTGCACCTACCTCTTAAGGCGTAGTCTCGCCCAGATAAGGCACTGCCGCCTTCCTTTCCTTGACCCGATCGAAATAGTCCCGCACGCGCGGCAGGTGCGGATGCATGAACGGGGTCGAGAACCAGCGATGGATGGAGAGGACCAGCGCGATATCGGCGAGGCTGAATGTCTCGCCAGCGATATAGGCTCCGGTCTGGGCCAGGCGCGCCTCGACGAGATTCATCTTCTCGCTCCACTTGGCGATTGATTCTGCCGTGCGCTCCGCATCGGAATATTCGGGCTTCTTGCGGATCAGTGCGTTGACCGCGTAGCCCCATGGCGGGTTGAGCTCGGTCGCCTGCCAGGTGAGCCACTGATCCACCAGCGCCCGCTCCTGCAACACCGTTGGCCAGAGCGCACTGGCCTCCTTTTCGGCGAGATAGCGCATGATGACGTTGCTCTCCCAGAGCACGAACGCCTCATCGATCAGCACAGGCACCTGCGCATTGGGATTGAGCGCCAGGAATTCGGGCACCGCCGGGTCGCGTATGGGCAGGCCCCAATCCTCGCGTTCATAACCCAGCCCGATCTCATCGGCTGTCCACAGCACCTTGCGTACGTTGATTGAGGTCACGCGCCCCAGAATCCTGAGCATTTTCATCTCCCTGGCTCGGCAATTTTTGCCGCGTGTCGCATTCCGCAACGACTGGTTAATACAAAATTTACCATCTGATCGGTAATTTTTGCCTACCGGTTCGCCAAGGAGGCAACGGCGGACCGGTTAGGGGCTCGGTTGTGGATAATTTAAGTCAGTTTTTGAATCGCCTGGGCATGGCCCGGGTGGCAGCTATGGGCGTGGTCGCCGTCTTGATGCTCGGGTTCTTCGCGTTCCTGGTCATGCGGGCGTCGAGCCCGCAACTTGCGCCGCTTTATTCGGGCCTGTCCCTTGAGGACTCGTCCGCGATCGTGCGTGAGCTGCAGACCATGGGTACGCCCTATGAGCTGCGTGGCGACGGCGAAACCATCATGATTCCGCGTGATCAGATCACGACGGTGCGCATGAACCTGGCCGGAAACGGCCTGCCGGCCCGCGGCCAGGTCGGCTATGAAATCTTCGACCAGCAGAATACGCTGGGTGCCACCAGCTTCGTTCAGAACATCAACAATGTTCGCGCGCTCGAAGGCGAACTGGCCCGCACCATTTCCTCGCTGGCCCGCATCAAGAGCGCCCGCGTGCATTTGGTCCTGCCCGAGCGCGAGCTTTTCCGCCGCGAGCGCAAGGACCCCACCGCCTCGATCGTCGTTTCCGTGCGGGGCGAACTCTCGAACGGGGAAATCCGCGCTATCCAGCACCTCGTGGGTTCGGCCATCGAAGGCCTCAACCCCAACAAGGTCTCGATCATCGATGATTCGGGGCGCCTTCTGGCCTCGGGCGCTATCGACGGCGTCGACGGGCTCCTGACCGCCGAGGCGCAGGACCGCGTCGTCAGTCTCGAAGAGCGGTACCGCACCCGCGTCGAGGACATGCTGGCCAACGTTCTTGGCGCCGGCCGCTCCCGGGTCCAGGTGAGCGCCGAGCTCAACCTCGACCGCTCGACCAAGACCTCCGAACGCTTCGATCCGGATGGCCAGGTCGTCCGCTCCACGCAGACGCGCGACAACGCCAATTCGTCCAACAACGGCCAGACCGATGCGGGCGTCTCCGTTGCCAACGAACTGCCCGGCACGACCGCCAACGGCGGCACCGGCACCAACAGCACCGAACAGCAGCAGGCCACCGAAGAGACCACCAACTACGAGATCTCCAAGACCACTGAGACGGCGATCACCGAAGCCGGCGGCATCAAGAAGCTCTCCGTCGCTGTCGTGGTCGATGGCCGCTACTCGACTGATACCACCGGCAACTCGGTCTACGCCCCGCGCGATCAGGCCGAGATCGACCAGATCAAGTCGCTCGTACGCTCGGCCATCGGGTTCGACGAAGCCCGCGGCGATCAGGTCGAAGTGGTGAACATGCAGTTCGCCGAGCGTCCCGAGGCCCAGGGCCCCGGCACCGACGGTCCCGGCCTCTTTGACTTCACCCGCGACGACCTCATCAACTGGGCGCAGATGGGCGTGACCCTCATCATCTCGCTGGCCCTGGTGTTCTTCGTCATGCGTCCGCTGGTCAAGCGCGTGCTGGCCCCCGAGGACCGCGCCCCGCTCGCCCTGCCCCCGAGCGCCGAAGTCGAAGCCGGCCTGCCCGCCGTCCCCGACCTGCCCGAGGAGGCCAACCCGCCGACGGCCGCACCCTGGGTCAACGGCGCCAAGGCCATGGGCGAAGCCCAGCTCGAAACCCTCAAGTCCGTGGGCCAGCTGGTCGACGAAAATCCCAAGCAGGCGGCGCTCATCGTGCGCGACTGGCTCTCTTCCAATAGCGCGGCGGCTTAGTTCAGATGGCCAGTTCTTCCCAGCTCATGACCAACAACGCGCCGCGCGCACCACAACTGGTGGTGGGCGCGGACGCTACCCAACGCGCGCTCAATGGCGACGAGAAGGCTGCCGTGCTGCTGCTGGCGCTCGGCCCCGACTATGGCAAGCCCATCTGGGACGAGCTCGACGACATGGAAATCCGCGCCCTTTCGCGCGCCATGGCCCATCTCGGCCCGATCACCCAGGAAATGCTCGACGAGCTGCTCATCGAGTTCGTCACCAACATCTCGTCCTCGGGCGCGCTGGCCGGCAATGCCGAAACCACGCAGCGCCTGCTCTCCTCGTTCCTCCCGGCCGACCGCGTCGACGCCATCATGGAGGAAATCCGCGGTCCCGCCGGCCGCAACATGTGGGAGAAGCTCTCCAACGTCCAGGAAGACGTCCTGGCGAACTATCTTAAGAACGAATACCCGCAGACCATCGCGGTGGTGCTCTCCAAGATCGCTTCGGAACATGCCGCCAAGGTGCTGGCCATCCTCCCCGAGGAACTGGCCATCGACGTCGTGCAGCGCATGCTCGGGCTCGATCCAGTGCAGAAGGACATCCTCGAAAAGATCGAGGCGACGCTGCGCACCGAATTCATGTCGACCCTCTCCACCACCAAGCGCCGTGACAGCCACGAGCAGATGGCGGAGATCTTCAACTCCTTCGACCGCCAGACCGAAGCGCGCTTCCTCACCACCCTCGAGGACCGCGACCGCGAGGCATCCGAGCGCATCAAGGCCCTCATGTTCACCTTCGAGGACCTGACCAAGCTCGAGAACTCGGCCATCCAGACCGTGCTCCAGAAGATCGACAAGAAGGAACTGGCCATGGCGCTCAAGGGCGCAAGCGATGCGGTCAAGGACTTCTTCACGGCCAACATGTCCCAGCGCTCGGCCAAGATGCTGCGCGACGACATGGCCGATATGGGTCCGGTTCGCCTCAAGGACGTGGACGACGCCCAGAGCCGCCTCGTCGGCATCGCCAAGGACCTTGCCGCGCGTGGCGAAATCGTCATCGCCAAGTCCAAGGGCGATGAGCAGATGGTGCTCTAGCCATGGCCAATCCGCTCCGCCGCTTCACCTTCGATCTCGACCTGGGCCGCGCCTCCGCCGAGCCGCAGCCGAGCTTTTCGGAAACCCAGCTTTCCGAAGCCACCGCCGATGCGCGCCAGGAAGGCTATGCCCAGGGCTATGCCGATGGCGAACAGAGCGCCAGCGTCCTCGCCGCCCGCGCTCTCTCCGCTGCCGCCGAAAACATCGCGGCGCGCGGCGTCGAGATGGCCGCTGCGGTCGATGATGCCCGCGCCGAAACCCTGCGCGAGGCGGTGAGCCTTGCCACCTCGATCGGCACCAAGCTCGCCTCGACCCTCATCGCCCGCTACCCGTTGGCCGAGATCGAGGCGCTGATCGCCGAGTGCCTCGCCACCATCGACAACGCCCCGCACCTCGTCATCCGGTGCGAGCCGGGCCTTGCCGATGCGGTCAAGGAAATCGCTACCGCGCGCATGGCGACCTCGAGCTTCGCCGGCCGTCTCGTGGTCATGGGCGATCCCGAAGTGGCCATGGGCGACTGCCGTATCGAATGGGTAGACGGTGGCCTTGTCCGCGACGTCTCCGCCATTTCCGCTGAAATCGACAAACGTGTTGCGGCCTATCTCGCCGCCCGCGGCGCTTCGCGCCGAGAGGAGAATTGACCATGAGCGATCCCACCGAAACCGGCTTCGACCTCGAAGAGATGGACGCCCCGGCCGAGAGCGCCCCGGACACCACCGAGAAGACCGCCGCCGATCTCGAAGCCGTCTTCGACGTCCCGGTCCGCGTCTCGGTCGTCCTGGGCCGCACCCGCATGCCGGTCGCCGATCTCCTTCGCCTCGATACCGGTTCGATCATCGAACTCGACCGCCAGGTCGGCGAGGCCATCGAGATCTACGTCAACGATCGTCTGGTCGCGCGTGGCGAAATCGTGCTCGTCGAGAACCGCCTCGGCGTCACCATGACCGAAATCATCAAGGCTGCTTAAGGGAGACCACCCATGCGACTCCTCATTGTAGGCGCCCTCGAAGGTCAGCTCAGCGAAGCCACCAAGCTCGCCATGGAAGGCGGCGCCAAGGTCGCTCACGCTCCGTCCGTCGAAATCGCCCTGGCGACGCTGCGCGCCGGCCGCGGTGCCGACCTGCTGCTGGTCGATGTGATGGTCGATATCCCGACCCTCATCGCCGGGCTCGAAGCCGAGCGCATCGCAGTCCCCGTCGTCGCCTGCGGCACCGAGACCAACGCGGCCGCCGCCGTCAACGCCATCCGCGCCGGCGCCAAGGAATACATCCCGCTCCCGCCCGACGCCGAGCTCATTGCCGCCGTCATCGCCGCGGTTGCCCGCGATTCCTCGGACTTCCTCTTCCGCGACCCTGCAATGGGTCGCGTGGTCAAGCTCGCCGACCAGATCGCCCCCTCCGATGCGTCCGTCCTCATCACGGGCGAAAGCGGCACCGGCAAGGAGGTGATGGCCAAGCACATCCACGCCCATTCCAAACGCGTGCAGAAGCCGTTCATCTCGGTCAACTGTGCCGCCATCCCCGAAGCGCTGCTCGAATCCGAACTTTTCGGCCACGAGAAGGGTGCCTTCACCGGCGCCGTGGCCCGCCGCATCGGCAAGTTCGAGGAGGCCAATGGCGGCACGCTCCTGCTCGACGAAATCTCCGAGATGGATATCCGCCTGCAGGCCAAGCTGTTGCGCGCCATTCAGGAACGCGTGATCGATCGCGTTGGCGGCACCAAGCCCGTTCCGGTCGATATCCGCATCCTTGCCACGTCCAACCGCAACCTCGCCGAGGCCGTGCGCGAAGGCAGCTTCCGCGAAGACCTGCTGTTCCGCCTCAATGTCGTCAACCTCAAGCTCCCGCCGTTGCGCGAGCGTCCGGGCGACATCGCGGCGCTGTCCGAGCATTTCGTCGCCAAGTATTCCAAGGCCAACGGCCTCTCTCTGCGCACCCTTTCCGAGGAAGCGCGCGCCGAACTCCTGAGGGCTCCCTGGCCCGGCAACGTGCGCGAACTGGAGAATACCCTTCACCGCGCCGTGCTCCTGGCCTCTGGCGACATCATCGGCCCCGATGCCATCGCCATGCCTGACGGCACCGGCCTTTCGGACGCCGTGCGCGCCCACTCCCTGGCCAGCCAGGCTGCGCAGACCGCCGAAACGCTCTCGCGCATTCTCGTCGGCCGCACGGTGGCGGATGTCGAACGTGACCTGATCCTGGATACCCTCGACCACGTGCTGGGCAACCGCACGCACGCCGCCAATATCCTGGGTATCTCGATCCGCACCCTGCGCAACAAGCTCAACCAGTACGCCGACGAAGGGATCGCCATCCCCGGACCCGGCGAGCAGCGCGTCAGCGCGGCCTAGCTGATGCAGCCGGAGCGTGCGGCGATCCCTCACCCTCAGGCCTGCCAGCTCATTCGCGCCAGTAAATCTCCCTCCCCCTTACGGGGAGGGGACAGAGGTGGGGTTAGCCTCACCTCGAAGACCGACCTCCGGCCCATCTAAGGACCACCCATGACCGATATCCCCGGCAGCGGCCCGAAACTGGGGGGCTTCAAGCTTCCCTCCCTCGCCGATATCAACCGGACGCTTCGCTCCGGCGACATCGTGCTGGCGCTCGGCATCATGGCCATCATCGTGGTCCTCATCCTGCCGATGCCCCCGCTCCTGCTCGACGGGTTGCTGGCCATCTCACTGGTCTTCTCGGTCCTGATCCTGATGACCGCGCTCTTCATCCAGACGCCGCTCGAATTCTCATCCTTCCCGACCGTGCTGCTGATCGCCACCATGATCCGGTTGGCGCTCAACCTCGCCACGACCCGCCTCATCCTCTCGGAGGGTCACAACGGCACCGACGCTGCCGGCCACGTCATCGAGGCCTTCGGCAACTTCGTCATGCGCGGCAGCTTCGTCATCGGCGTCGTGGTCTTCATCATCCTGGTGATCGTCAACTTCGTCGTCATCACCAAGGGTTCCGGCCGTATCGCCGAAGTGGCGGCGCGCTTCAACCTCGACGCCATGCCCGGCAAGCAGATGGCCATCGACGCCGACCTCTCGGCCGGCCTCATCGATGAGAACGAAGCCCGCAGGCGCCGCCAGACGCTCGAAGCCGAAAGCGCCTTCTTCGGCAATATGGATGGTGCGTCCAAGTTCGTGCGCGGCGACGCTATCGCCGGCCTCCTCATCACCTTCATCAACATCGCTGCCGGCATGGTGATCGGCATGGCCCAGGAAGGCCTTTCCTTCCAGGAAGCCGGCAACAACTATACCCTGCTGACGGTCGGCGACGGCCTTGTCTCCCAGATCCCCGCGCTCATCGTTTCGATCGCCGCCGGTATGCTGGTTTCCAAATCCGGCGTTGCCGGCTCCGCCGACAAGGCCCTGGCCAGCCAGTTCACCGGCTATCCCAAGGCGCTGGGCATGTCCTCGGCCGTCATGGCCGTGATGGCCTTCCTCCCCGGCATGCCCTTCATCCCCTTCATCGGCGTTGCCGGTGCCATGGGTTACCTTGCCTTCACTTCGGCCAAGAAGAAAAAGGCGCAGAAGATGGAAGCTCAGGTCGAGCAGGCCATGGCCAAGGCCGGCGTCTCCTCGCCCCAGCAGCTCGAAGAAGCTCCGATCTCTGACAGCCTCAAGATCGACGAATTGAAGCTCGAGCTCGGCTACGGCCTCCTGCAACTGGTCAAGGAAGATGAAAGCGGCACCGATCGCCTCACCGAGCAGATCAAGGCCCTGCGCCGGCAACTCGCCAGCGAACTCGGCTTCATCATGCCGCCCGTCCGCATCCTCGACAACATGCAGCTCGAGCCCAACGACTACAAGGTCAAGATCAAGGAAGTCGAGGCCGGCCACGGCCAGATCTACGCCAACCAGCTCATGGTCATGGACCCGATGGGCCGCGAAATCACCCTACCCGGCTACCACACGGTCGAGCCGACCTTCGGCCTCCCCGCCACCTGGATCGATCCGGCTTTGCGCGACGAGGCCGAACTCCTCGGCTATTCGATCATCGACCCCTCGACCGTCATCTCGACGCACCTGACCGAAGTCCTCAAGTCCAACGTTGCGGACCTCTTAAGCTACTCCAACGTCCAGACCATGCTCAACGGCCTCTCCAAGGAGCAGCAGAAGCTGGTCGAGGACATCGTGCCCTCCCAGATTTCGGTCTCGGGCATCCAGCGCGTGCTGCAGGCGCTGCTCAACGAGCGCATCTCGATCCGCGACTTGCCGACCATCCTCGAAGGCATCGCCGAAATCGCCGGCTCCGGCCGCTCGACCCAGACCATGGCCGAGCACGTCCGCTCGCGCCTCGCCCGCCAGATCTGCGCCGCCAATCTCGGGCCGGACGGCAACCTGCCGCTCCTCACCCTCTCCCCGCAATGGGAGCGCGATTTCGCCGAGGCCATGGTCGGCGAAGGCGATCACCGGCACCTCGCCATGGCGCCCTCGCGCCTCCAGCAATTCATACTCTCGGTCCAGCAGGCGTTCGAGAACGCCGCCCAGATGGGTGAGCTGCCGGTGCTCATCACCTCCCCGCAGATCCGCCCGCACGTCCGCGCGATCATCGAACGCTTCCGCCCGCAGACCGTGGTCATGAGCCAGAACGAGGTCCATCCGCGCGTCCGCCTCAAGACCATCGGCAGCGTCTAAGCCAAGCCAACTCCTCAACAACTCGCTGGACAGGATTTCATCTGGTTGCTTTCTTAGGTGCAGTCGACGCCAAAGAGCGGAACGCCGTGGTGTTGAAGGCGCGGGCATGGGGCGCGTGCCACTGGGAGGAAATTGATGAAGAGACGCGAATTCTTCAGGTCCGCGTCGGCCGCCACTGTTGGCGCCGTCGCTGCCACGACTCTTGCTGCACCGGCCATCGCACAAGGCAATATTACCTGGCGCATGGTCACTACCTGGCCCAAGAACTTCCCCGGCCTGGGCGTAGGCGCCCAGAATTTGGCCGATCGCATTACCAAGGCCTCCGGCGGTCGCCTGACCGTGCAGGTCTTCGCCGCTGGTGAAATGGTGCCGGGCCTGCAGGCCCTCGACGCTGTCATCGACGGCTCCGCCGAAATGAGCCACGGCACGCCCTATTATTGGCAGAACAAGAGCCAGGGCTTGTCCTTCTTCACCGGCGTGCCCTACGGCATGACCAGCCGCGAGCTGACCGCCTGGGTTCGCTACCTCGGCGGGCAGGAGCTCTGGGACAAGATCTACGATCAGTTCGGACTGCAGGGCTTCCTTTCCGGCGACACCGGCACGCAAGCGGGCGGCTGGTTCCGCAACGAGCTTACCGGCGTCTCGGATCTCCAGGGGCTGCGCTTCCGCACGCCAGGCCTCGGCGGCCAGGTCTGGGCCAAGCTCGGCGCCTCGGTAACCAACATGGCTGCCGGCGACATTTTCGCCGCGCTCCAGTCCGGCACGCTCGATGCTGCCGAGTTCGTCGGGCCCTATAACGATTTGGCTCTCGGCTTCTACCAGATCTGCAAGAACTACTATTTCCCCAGCTTCGTCGAACCTGGCCTCGCGACCGAAATCGCGGTCAGCAAGTCCAAGTTCCAGGAGCTGCCGGAGGACCTGCAGGAAATCGTCCGTGCCTGCTCGCAGGCGGCCTACGACGATGTGGCCTCGGACATGTATGCCAACGACCCCCGCGCTTTGCGCGCGCTCGTGAGCGAGCATGGCGTCCAGATCCGCCAGTTCCCCGAGGAAATCCTCGAGGCTGGCGCCAAGGCCTCGATGGACCTCATCGCCGAAATCCGCCAAAGCGGGGACGCCCTCACCAAGGAAGTGGCCGAAAGCTTCGTCTCGGCCTTCAACCTTCTCCGCGAACGCACGGAAGGCACCGACATGCCGTTCCTCGTCGCACGCCAGAAATACATCAAGTATTCCTGACGACTTTGCAGCGCGAAATGAAAGCCCGGACCTCGGTCCGGGCTTTTGTCGTTTGCTAGTGGTAGAGAATTCCTGGCAACCAGGTGATGAGCTGCGGCACGAAGAACAGGATCGCCAGGGCAATGATCTGCAGGATCACGAAGGGTACCACCCCGCGATATATCATGCCCGTGGTGACCCTGGCCGGCGCGACGCCCCGCAGGTAGAAAAGCGCGAAGCCGAAAGGCGGCGTCAGGAAGCTCGTCTGCAGGTTCACGCCCACCATTACACCCAACCAGATCGGATCCACATTGAGCGCCAGCAGAACCGGCGCCGTGATCGGGATCACGATGAAAATGATCTCGAACGTGTCCAGGATGAACCCGAGCAGGAACATCACGAACATCACCACGATCATCGCGCCGATCGCACCGCCAGGCATGGACGAGAGGAATTCGTGCACGAGGTTGTCGCCACCCATCATGCGGAAGACGATCGAGAACACGGCGGCGCCGAAGAGGATGATGAAAACCATCGAGGTGATGGTCGCAGTGGAGATCACCACCTGACGCAGGATACCAAGGTCAAGTTTCCGACGGAGCGCAGCCAGCAGCATTGCACCCACCGAGCCTACCGAGGCAGCCTCTGTAGGCGTCGCCACACCACCCAGGATCGAGCCGAGCACCGCCACGATCAGCAGGAGTGGTGGCAGCAACGCGACCACCACGTCCCGCCCCAGGGTGCCCCGTTCAGCTTCCGGCACCGGTGTCGCCGGGCAGGACTTGGGGTCTGTTATGGCCTTGAAGATCATGAAGCCGGCATAAAGCGCCACCAGGAGCAGACCCGGAAGGATGGCGCCGGCGAAGAGCGCGCCTACCGATACCGGCGCGGGCGCGAAATTGCCCTTCTCCATCTGCACCTGGGCATTGATGCCCGAGAGCATGTCGCCCATGAAGATGAGCACGGTCGAGGGTGGGATAATCTGCCCGAGCGTGCCCGAGGCGCAGATAACGCCGGTGGCGAGCTTGGGATCGTAGCCGGCGCGCAGCATGGCCGGCAGCGAGATGAGCCCCATCGTGACGACGGTAGCGCCCACGACCCCGGTCGAGGCCGCCAGCAACGCGCCTACCACGATTACCGACAGGCCCAATCCGCCGCGCAGGTTGCCGAACAGCTTGCCCATGGTCAGCAGCAATTGCTCGGCAATGCCCGATCGCTCGAGCATCACGCCCATGAACACGAAGAGCGGTACGGCCACCAGCACCTCGTTGGTCATGAGTCCCACGTAACGCCCGACCAGCGAGGCGTAGTTGGAAGGGTCGTAGACCCCGAGGAACCCACCCACGAGGCCGAAGATCAGCGCCGTGCCGGCCAGCGAGAAAGCGACGGGGAAACCGAGCATGAGGACGCCGATGACGCCCACGAACATAAGGGCGGCGAGGATCTCGCCAAGCATGACAGGATCCATCAAACCGCCTCTTCCACCTCGTTGGCGCCATAGCGCAGTTTTTCGGGTAGAAGATTTTCGTGCCCCGCCAATACCAGAGCGGCGCGCGCTGCCATGGCTATGCCCTGCAAGCCCACCAGCACCGCAAAGACGATGATGAAGCTCTTGAGCACGAAGAGCCCCGGCATGCCTCCGATATTAGCCGACCCCTCGTAGTAGCTCCACGAACGGACAACTGCCGTCCAGCTGTAGTGCAGAACCACAAACATGAAGGGCAGCAGGAAAAAGATGACGCCGAAAAGGTCAGCCATCGCCTTTTTGCGCGTCGAAGCCGGGCGGTAGAAGATATCGACGCGCACATGATCGTCGCGCATCAGCGCAAAGCCCGCGACGCCTGTGAACATGGCGCCGCTCATCCACACATAGAGATCCTGCATCCACAGGATCGATACGTGAAAGAAGTAGCGTTGCACCACGACGGTGAAACACAACAAGACACAACCGAGCGCCAGCCAGCAGAGAATTTCCCCCACGACCCGGTTGATGCCGCTAATGGCTCTGACGAGCCAGGCGAGCCCAAGCAACTCTCCGGTCCTCCCATTTCCTGTTTAGCGGCTGTTCCCTCCCACCGCTGATGGAATTGAGAACAGCATTGCGGGGCAAGGTCAACTCCGCCTCGCCCCTCCCGTTGGAAGGATCGCAAGAACCCCACCGTTTCCGTTAACCAATTAGCAACTGCTTAACCGCGCCTGAGCTTTCGGGCTGCCCGGCCCCGCTTCCTGCGTTATCGTCACTCACATCAGGGAGGCTGCGTGCCGCACTCCTCTGAAAAATCCGCCAGGGAGGCGGAAAAGGCCGGTGCCGCGATGCGGAGCCGGCCTTTTCAATTTCTCGCTGGAACATCAGGCTATCCGCGCGCGTTTGCCCGGCAGGAGAACCCCATGTTTCGCAAAGCCCTGCCCCTTTTCTTTCTCGCCGCCCTCGCCGCTCCCGATCTTGCGCTCGCGCAACAGGCGGCGCCGACTTCGCCGCTCGATGCGCCCGTTGCTCCCAATGCGGGCATGACCGAGACGCAGCTTCATCGCCCCACGACGCTTTCGGAGGGCTATCGCCCGCTCACCAGCGATCACCTCGCCTCCTTGCTCGTCGGCATGAGCGTCTTTTCCGGCACGACGGATACGGCAGACCTCATCGGAGCGATCGATGACCTCGTCGTCAGCGCGGACGGCAAGATTTCGGCTGTCGTGCTGGGCGTCGGCGGCTATCTCGGCACGGGCGAGAAGAGCGTCGCCATCGACTATGCGCAACTCCAGTGGAGCAAGGCGCCCGACGGCAGCGACCGCATCGTGCTCAACGTCACCAAGGACGCCCTCGCCGCCGCGCCCGCCTTCGCCTGGCATGAAGATCTGGCTGAAGCGCGAGCCGACGTTGCCAAGCAGGATGCCGAGGCACAGGCCATCGAGCCCAATGCCAACGACACCAGCAATATCAGCCCGGACGCCACGACCGATGCGCCGGAGACCAACCACATCGACAGCGCCAATCTCCATCCCATCGACGCCGCCACCCTCACGGCCGAGGACCTCAAGGGCATCGCCGTCTACGGCATCAACGACGAAGCCATCGGCACGATCGGCGATTTCGTGGTCAATGCCGACGGCAAGGTGGACGCCGTGATCGTCGACGTCGGCGGTTTCCTTGGCCTGGGCAGCAAGCCGGTGGCAGTGGGTTTTGAAAACCTCGCCTTCTCGGTCGACGCCGGCAACAACCGCTACCTCTTCCTCAATGTCAGCAAACAGTCACTTGAAGAGCAGCCGCCATTCGACAAGAGCACTTATGCCGCCGACCGAAGCGCGCAGAGGCTGGTGGTTCAGCCGTAGATCCCGCACCCAGCCCCCTACCTGGGCTGGGGCACAATTCCACCAGCAGGTCTCCCTCCCCTTGCGCGGAGGGGACAGGGGCGGGGGCAAGCCACGGCCTCTCCCCCGCAAAACAAAAGGCCCCGCATCGCGGAGCCCTTTTCAAACCCAAGCGACCCGGGCGTTACCGCCCGTTGCGGAACCTCAGCCGGGCGATCTCATCATATTCCGCCTGCTCGATCTTGTTCTGCTCGGCCACTTCGCGCTGGTGTTCGCGCTGGTCGAGCAGTTCGACCTTCTTGAGGTCTTCGATGGCTTCCGCCAGCGCGTCCTGCGCGCCCTCCAGCTTCTCGCGCATGTCGTTGGCCGATGCGAGAAGGTTGTCGCGGCGCTGCAGCGCTGCCTTGGCGAAGGTCGAATAGGCGAAGTGGGCGATGTCGGAAATGCCCGTCTTCTGGTGTTCGATTTCGATCTGCTGGTCGAGGTCGGACGCCATGCGCTCGAAATCGGCGATCATCATCTCGATCTGAGTGACCTGCCGACGCTTCTCGTCCACCTGAAATTTCTTGAGCCTTATGAGGCTCTCACTGCGCGACTTCACGACTTGTACTCCTTACCCCATCAAGTCCCCAGAGCCCTATGGGATAACTGCCCCCATTCGCCCTAGCCGGTCTGCTGCGCTTCCGCCATGTCCACGATCGCCGCCAGCATGTTGTAGCCATCGGCAATCGACGTTCGCTCTTCCCTTTGCTGGCTCAAAAACGCCTCCAGCGCCGGGTTGATGGCGATAGCGCGGTCTACCTTCGGGTCCGATCCTTTCCGGTATGCCCCCAGACGGATCAGCTCTTCCATATCGGCGTAGACCGACATCAGTTCGCGCGCCTTGCTCAGGGTGGGTCTCATGTCCACTGGAACACAGCCCGGCATGGTTCGCGAGATGGACCGCAGGACGTTGACGGCGGGGTATCTTCCCCGTTCGGCAATGCCACGTTCCATCACGATGTGCCCGTCGAGAATGCCGCGTACGGCATCCGCTATAGGCTCATTGTGATCATCACCTTCAACCAAAACGGTAAATAGTCCGGTAATAGAACCGGTAGAAGGCGTTCCAGGCCCTGCTCTTTCGAGGAGCCGTGGCAATTCGGTGAATACGGTCGGTGGATAACCCTTGGCCGTCGGCGGCTCGCCGATGGCCAGGCCGATCTCACGCTGCGCCATGGCAAAGCGCGTAAGGCTATCCATCATGCAGAGCACTCTCTGCCCCTGGTCGCGGAAATATTCCGAAAGCGAAAGCGTCAGATACGCCGCCTGCCGGCGCATCAGCGCCGCCTCATCGGACGTGGCCACTACAACGACTGCGCGCTGCAACCCTTCCTCGCCCAGATACTCGCTGATGAACTCGTGCACTTCGCGACCGCGCTCGCCGATGAGCCCGATCACCGCCACGTCGGCATCGGTATTGCGGGCCAGCATGGACATGAGCACGGACTTGCCCACGCCCGAGCCGGCAAAGATGCCCATGCGCTGGCCGTCGCAGATGGTCGTAAAGGTGTTGAGCACCCGCACGCCCAGGTCGATCGGCGCGCCCACGCGCACGCGATCATGCGCGGCGAGCGGATTCTGCCGCAGCGGATAGGCGCTTGCCCCCGCCGCAATCGGCCCCTTGCCGTCGATAGGTTCGCCCACTGCATTGATCACGCGCCCGAGCCAGGCCGGCGACGGATAGACCGCGCCGTCCGAACTCTGGAACACCGCCTTGCAGCCCAGCCGCACGCCGGCGAGCGGCCCGAAAGGCAGGCAGAGCGCGTGTCCCTCGCGAAAGCCGATGATCTCGGCGGGCAGGTACTCCCCCGCCTGTGTTTCGATGGAGACGCGCCCGCCCACGCGCAACTCGCGCACTGGCCCCACGATTTCGATCAAGAGGCCCTGGACGGTTTTGACGCGGCCGAAGACCTCGACTTCGTCAATGGCATCGATAGCGGTGGTGAGCGACTTCACGCGCCGCGCTCCTCAAGCGAATCACTTCTTGAGCGAACGTAACCGAACGTTAAGCAAAAAGCGCTACGAGCAGGATTGGCGTCGCTCTGCCCGCACTGCGTCGGCTTGCCACATTTCGCCACAATTTCCCCTCCCAGACCTGCAAATCCATGAGTCCGAAGAGTCGGTTATTGCGGCTTCTTAATCTATTTTCTTAAGAAAAGTTGAGACAATTAACCGTTACAAATCAACGAGTTAGACTAAATTGAGGTTACCAGAGATTGCGTATTGCGGATCAGAATTAAACTTTGTTAACTAATCGGGCTTAGTGTGGAGTCATATCCAGTAGGGTTGGATTGGGGCGGCCGGTCGCGCATGGACGTCGGGCCCCGAGTTCCAGCAGGAACCTGACGGCAAGGGGATTAACATGCGGGTACTCCTTATTGAGGACGACAGCGCTACGGCACAGAGCATCGAGTTGATGCTCAAGTCCGAGAGTTTCAACGTCTACACCACCGATCTGGGTGAGGAAGGCGTCGATCTCGGCAAACTCTACGATTACGACATTATCCTGTTGGACCTGAACCTGCCCGACATGAGCGGGTATGAAGTTCTGCGCACCCTGCGCGTTGCCAAGGTGCAAACGCCGATCCTGATCCTTTCGGGTCTTGCGGGGATCGAAGACAAGGTGCGCGGCCTCGGTTTCGGCGCCGACGACTACATGACCAAGCCCTTCCACAAGGACGAACTCGTGGCCCGCATCCACGCCATCGTCCGCCGCTCGAAGGGTCACGCCCAGTCGGTCATCCAGACCGGCGAACTCACGGTCAACCTCGACACCAAGACCGTCGAAGTGATGACCCAGCGTGTGCATCTGACCGGCAAGGAATACCAGATGCTCGAGCTGCTTTCCCTGCGCAAGGGGACGACGCTCACCAAGGAAATGTTCCTCAACCACCTCTATGGCGGCATGGACGAGCCGGAACTCAAGATCATCGACGTGTTCATCTGCAAGCTTCGCAAGAAGCTCTCGGTGGCCACTGGTGGCAAGAACTACATCGAAACCGTCTGGGGCCGTGGCTACGTGCTGCGCGAGCCCGACGAGAACGAAGTTTACTCCGAAAGCGCCTGATAGCGCTCAGCTCCATCGTCACAAACCTGACCCCGCTCCAGAATGGCGCGGGGTTTTGTTTTTTGACGGGCAGGAGCGATTGAGTGCGAGGCGGCTCGGGCGAACGCCCTACTCTGCCACGACCCCGTGGAACTTGGCTTCCAGGACATCCCGGTCGAACGGCTTCATCATGTAGTCGTTGGCGCCGGCCTTGAGGGCCAGGGCGATCTGGCCGATGTCGTTCTCGGTGGTCATGTAGACCACATGCGGTTTCTCACCGCCCACATAGGCCCGGAGGAGTTTCAGGAACTCGAGCCCCGTCATGATCGGCATCTGCCAGTCGAGAAGGATGGCGTCGGGCATTTCCTGCCGGCACTTGTCGAAGGCTTCCTGCCCGTCCTCGGCCTCTTCGATGATGTAGTCGATATCCTCGAGGATGCGGCCCGCGACTTTGCGCACCACGCTCGAGTCATCGACGATCAGGCAGGATTTCATGGCGGGACTCGCGAAAAGGCATTCGCCCCGATTATGGGGCGAAAGTCCCTACGAATGGTTAGCGAAGCCTTAGGCCGCTTCGGCGCTCGCCGCCTTTGGCGTGGCCGTGAACACGAACTCTTCGTTCTCGATGCCGATCTTGAGTTCCATGTCGGTCATCCGCGCCAGGATACCGGTGTAGAACGGCTGGATCCCCCGTGCATCGACGCCCTCTTCAGGCGCGCCCGAGAGCAGGCCTTCCGAGCCGGCCGGGATCAGCGTCTTGGGACCCTTGGAGGTGAGGCGGAAGGCTTCCTGCCCGGCTGGGCCGGTCATTTCGGCCTTCACATAGCCACCGCGCGGCACCGAACCGGCTGCGATCAGCAGCATGTTCATGAAGAGCTTGGCCTTGTGCTTGGGCAGCAGGATCGCCGGAACCTGCCAGTCGAGATCGGCTTTCTCGATTTCGAACAGCAGCTTGGCGACGCGCTCGCACTCGCGGGTGTCGAAATCGGTGCCGGCCGTGGAGGAGGCTCCATAGGCCAGGCGTGCGAACTCGAGTTTGGCGCGGGACTGCTTGGCAGCGTTGGCGATGAGATCGCGCGCGAAAGGCGCCATTTCGGCCTGGCCCGGATCGGCCAGAACTTCGAGACCGTTACCGATCGCACCCACCGGGTTGATCAGATCGTGGCACACGCGCGAACAGAGCATTGCCGCCAGGTCGGTCGCCTTGAGCTCGATGATGTCGGCCATGACTATTCCCCGATAGAATCATTTGCTGCAACCATGACGCAGCCGCGCGCCTTGGGCAATCAAAGGGCGGACCTCAGTTTGTGGAAAGCTCCTTGGAGAGGCCGCCCCAGTGATCGACCGCATCCGTCATCGCCTTTTTGGGCGACATCAGGAAGGCATCGCGGTTGGCGGTCGAGTAGAAAAGATAGAGCCGCTGGCCGACCATCGCATAGATGCGCGGATTGCCATCCGACAGGAAACCGCGGGCCACGCCCATGGCGCAATAGCCGCCGAATTGGGGAGCGTAGATCTCGGGATCGATTTTGAACACATCCAGGTTCGCCTGGTTGGCGAAGTACCAGGTCACCCCGCCCCAGTCATAGGCCAGGTCGAGCGTTCCGGCCAAAGGTTCCTTCTCGGTGAAATAACTCACCGGGTCGTTCCCCTCGAGCGCCACCCCGGTTAAGGGGTTGGAAACTATGGCAGTTGTTACCACCGAGGCCGCCAGAACGGGCGAAACCTGAGCAAATCCGGGCGAAAGCACGCTGGCGAGCACCCCTATGGTTAAGATTTGTTTACGGATTTGCCGCATCATTGCCCCGATGGACGCCCAACCTGGGCGCGACGTGAATCGGCATCACCCTAGCGCACAAAGCATGAGCCGCTGGTAAATGCCGTGAGGGCCGGCGCCCCTACTGGAGGATCTCAAGATGTTCAATCAGCTCGGCAAGGGACTGATCGCCAGCCTGATCATGCTCGTTGGGCTCTGCGCTCCCCAATTCGCTTACGCCCAGCAGGGTTCGCTGAGCGACACCTATTCGAGCGATGACCTGGTGGAGCGCGGTGGCGCCTTCTTCGGCTCGGTATCCCAGGGCCTGGCCTCGCTCGTGGAGAAGGTCGTGGGCCAATACGGCCTGCCCAACGGCTATATCCTGGGCGAGGAAGCCGGCGGCGCGCTCTTTGCAGGCGCCAAGTACGGCCAGGGGACGCTCTATACGCGCAACCTCGGCGAATACCCGGTCTACTGGCAGGGCCCGTCGGTCGGCCTCGATTTCGGGGGCGACGGCTCCAAGGTCATGATGCTGGTCTATTCGCTGCCCGACATCAACTCGATCTACGCCCGCTATCCCGGTGTCAACGGCTCGGCCTACGTGGTGGGCGGGTTCGGCATGACCGTGATGAAGCGGCAGAACGTCGTGCTCGTCCCGATCCGCTCGGGCGTGGGCGCGCGGCTCGGGCTGAATGTGGGCTACCTCAAGTTCACCCAGGAACCGACCTGGAACCCGTTCTGACCCGTCGAGTCTCCGCCCGGCAACAGAAGGTCACATTAGGCTGAGCCCTTAAGGTTAAGCCTTGGCAAGACTGGCGCCTTGCCGCCATAACTGCCAGATGTCGATGGACCCGAAAGGCTTTCGGGTCCTCGGCACGTTGCGGAGCCGCCTATGGGTATTGAGAACATCATGTACTTCGCGCTGGGCCTGCTGATCGCGGCCCTCCTGGCGCTGGCGATCATGCCCGCCATCTGGAAGCGCGCCGTACGTCTCACCAAGCGCCGCATCGAAGCCGCCACGCCTATGTCGATGGCCGAGTTCCGCGCCGACAAGGACCAGCTGCGCGCCGAGTTCGCCCTCTCCACGCGCCGCCTCGAAATGACCATCGAAGGCCTGCGCAAGCGCCTCGCCGAGGAACTGGGCGACGTCAGCCGCCGCAAGGCGGACCTCAACAGCATCAAGACCGAGCGCGAGCAGCACCAGCAGATCGTCACCGACCTCGAAACCCGCGAGACGACGCTCAACCAGCGCATCGCCGAACTGGAGAAGGAAAGCACCGACCTTTCCCAGCGCCTGCGCATGCGCGACCGGGACTATGCCAGCAAGGCCGAGGAACTGGACAAGGCGCGCAACGCCATCCGCGGCGAGTTCGCGAGCCCCGACGATGCCGAGACGCTGACGGGCGACTACGAGGAAGATACTGACCGGCTGCTCTCCGCGCTCGCCATAGAGCGCAAGCGGACGGCAACGCTCGAAGCGCAGACACGGGCGCTGATCGACAAGCTCGACGCCACCCCCAAGCGCTCCGCCGACACCAATGCCGCCATCGCCGAACTACGGCGGGCTCTCGCGGCGCGCGACGAGGCGGCCGATGCTTTCAACGCCGACCTCGCAACCGCCGAGGCGCGGCTCGCCAGCGCCGAGACGCAGCTCAACGCGCTGCTCAAGGAAACCGAGCCGGCGCCCGAAGAGGGCAGCAACAAGGTGCAGCAATTGCTGGCCGAAAAGCTCTCGCTCGAAGAGAAGACCGAAAAGCTCAAGGACAAGGTGGCCGGGCTGGAATCGGTGATCCTTGCCGGCTGGGGCACGGCGGCCGTGGAGCCGGGCGCGTTGCGCGAGCGGCTGGGAGCGATCGCCTCGGACGTGAGCCGGATCGTCTACGCGCTCGACGAGGAGCCGGCGGCGCCGGAAGCCGAGGAAAGCCTGTTCGACCGCGTGCAGCGGTTTGCCGATGACGGCGCTGCGGCCGAACCATTGCCGATGCCGCCACCGGCAGCGCGCAAGCCGCGAGGGCGCGTATCCACGCGGATGGCGGCGGTTCGGGATATTCAGTCGCGGAATTAGGCGCGGGGGTTTGGCCGGGAAGGGTGGGCGCCGCCTCCTGAAGCTTGCTCCTCGTAACTCTCTGCCCCTCCTCTCCCCTCCACGGAACCTCCTAGGCCGCGGAGCGGGGGGTTATGGATGGCGCCACTCATGGGGAGCGGGGCAATAGGCCCCGGATCAAGTCCGGGGAAGATCGAGGTGGGGCGTGCGCTGTGCACTGTGGAACGGTCTACGTGGCGGAGAGCATCTCGCTCGGTTACCCCTCCTATAATTCCCAACCCCAACCACCGGACTTCCCCGACCGTAGAGCCCGGAGGCCATGGATGGCGCCACTCTTGGGGGGCGGGGCAATAGGCCCCGGATCAAGTCCGGGGAAGATCGAGGGTGGGGCGCGCACCGCGCATTGTGGAGCGCGTCCGCATGCGGCGAGCTTCCGCTCGGCTCGCCGCTCATTCCCCTCAATCCCCTCAGTTCCCTCAATCCTCTCACTTCCCACATTCCCGTACTTGCCCCACCACCGTACTTCCCCGGCCGAAGAGCCGGGGCCCACGGATACCTCCACTCGAGTGGCGTGGTGCAATGGGCCCCGGATCAAGTCCGGGGAAGTGCAGTGGTGGGGCGGGATTGGGTGCTGCGGACGGCGCGGATCGGGTCGGAGAGGCAGGTCAGATATGATCAGGCACGGGCAAGTCGGAAGGGCCGGCGATAGCGGCGAGGTGTGCGGCTTGCTCGTCGGAAAGGGGTCTTCAGAGGGGAAGGTGTTGGGGATTGCTGGGTTTTGGGGCTGAGTCGGTCGCGGCGGTGGGAAACAGAAATGTTTCGCGTGGCTTTTTTGCGGGTTTTTGGGCGTCAGCTCTTGATTAAGTCTTTGATATTTATTCGTTTATTTGTCGACCAAGTGCCTGAATCGTTAAATTTTGACTCAATTCGGGGCAATTTTCGCGATTTTTCGCGGGGTTTGAGAGCAAATTCGGGCTTCGTTTGGCGATGATTTTGAGGGGTGTCTTGGCGTGCGTCTGAAGGGCACGCGACAAGTTTAGCGCGGGCTTTTGGGTGGGGGGATAAAGTCGGACGGTCGGTGTTGCCGCCGGGCGCGCGGGCCCTGGGCGGCTCCGTCCGACGCCCGCTTACTCGACGACGATGTCGAGCTGCTGCTGCATTTCGCCGGTGGCGCCGTCGAAGATGCGGACCTGGGTGGCGGGGCCGATCTTGTAGGTGACGCTGACGGTTCCGCCAGTGGCGACGGCCGAGACGACCTCGGCGCCCTGCGGCAGGCGCAGGGCCTGGGCGGCGTAGGCGCCGGCAGGAGCAGTTGCACTGGCGGGCGCAGTCTGCGATGAGCGATAGACAAGTGCTATCGCGATGGCGATAAAGCCCACCAGCAACAAGCCGATCGAAAACATGAACGAGCGCTTGGCCCGCGCGATGATCGCCTGGGCTTCAGGCGACAGGGTTTGATTTTCGGCCGATGGATCAGGAGCGCTCATGCAGGACGTGTCCGGTGAGGAAATCGAATTCGAATATGTCGTCGAGCCCGCAGACGCCGGCACGCGCCTGGACGCGCTGCTCGCCCGGGAGCATGACGTCTTCAGCCGCAACCGCATCAAGGATCTGATCCTCGAGGGCGCCGTAACCGTCAACGAGGCTCGCGTCGACGAGCCCAAATACCGCGTCAAGGCGGGCGATACAATCGTTCTCGTGGCGCCCGAGCCCTCCGACCCCGATCCGCAGCCCGAGGACATCCCCCTCGACATCCTTTATGAGGACGACGAGCTGATCGTGATCAACAAGCCGGTGGGCATGGTGGTGCACCCTGCCCCCGGCGCCTGGACCGGCACGCTGGTCAATGCGCTGATCTACCATTGCGGGGAAAGCCTCAAGGGCATCGGCGGGGTCAAGCGCCCCGGCATCGTCCATCGGCTCGACAAGGATACGTCCGGCGTGATGGTCGCGGCCAAGACCGACCGGGCACTCAAACACCTGGCGGCGCAGTTCGCCGATCACGGCCGGTCGGGGCCGCTCCATCGCGCCTATACGGCCTTTGCCTGGGGCCGCACCGAAAGCGCCATGGGCACGATCGATGCGCCGCTGGGACGGGACAACCACAACCGGCTCAAGCAGGCGGTCCGCCGCGACGGCCGCGAGGCAATCACCCATTACCGCAGCCTCGCCCGTTATGGCGACGAGGGCTGGGACATCACCCAGCTCACCTGCGAGCTCGAAACCGGGCGCACGCACCAGATCCGCGTACACATGTCCCATATCGGCCATCCGCTGGTGGGCGACGCGGTCTATGCGCCGGGCTTCGCCACCAAGGTCAACCGGCTGCCCGACGACCTCAAGGCCATCATTTCCGGCCTCGGCCGACAGGCGCTGCATGCGGCCGAACTGGGCTTCGAGCATCCGACGACGGGCGAGGAAATGTTCTTCGAGGCGGAGCTGCCGGAGGACCTTCAGGCGCTCCAGGAGGCGCTGCAACCTTACAACCGCGCCTATGCGCGTTAACAAAGCTTAAGGTGATTTCGGGCTCGGTCCGCGCTAGCTTGCTACTCGCACGCTTTCCCGCAACCTTTCGTGAGATCGTGCATTATCCGTGCCGGGTGGGTCTTATCAGCGCCCGAAATCGACCTATATATGCCCATGTGCCCTCCTGTGCCTTCATGGACGGGAACGGTACGCTCTGCCCGTAGAAACGGGGGAAAGGGGGACTAAAAATGGCCCAGTCCAATCTACCGGTTCTTTCGACCGAAGGTGGCCTCAGCCGCTATCTCCAGGAAATCCGCAAGTTCCCGATGCTGGAACCGGATGAGGAGTTCATGCTGGCCAAGCGCTACAAGGAGCACGCCGATCCGTCGGCTGCCCAGAAGCTCATCACCTCGCATCTGCGCTTGGTAGCGAAGATCGCGATGGGTTACCGTGGCTACGGCTTGCCGATCTCCGAGGTCATCTCGGAAGGCAATGTCGGCCTCATGCATGCTGTCAAGCGGTTCGAGCCCGACAAGGGCTTCCGCCTGGCAACCTATGCGATGTGGTGGATCCGCGCCGCGATCCAGGAATACGTCCTGCGGTCCTGGTCGCTGGTCAAGATCGGCACCACGGCGGCCCAGAAGCGCCTGTTCTTCAACCTGCGCAAGATCAAGGGCCAGATCGCGGCCCTCGATGACGGCTCGCTGCATCCGGACCAGATCAAGCAGATCGCCACCACCCTCAACGTCTCCGAGGACGATGTGGTGTCCATGAATTCCCGCCTCACCGGCGACGCCTCACTCAACGCGCCCATGCGCGCCGACGAAGGTGCTTCCGAATGGCAGGATTGGCTGGTGGACGACACGCCTGACCAGGAAACCGTGCTCGGCAACAGCGAGGAATACGACGAGCGTATGGGTCTGCTGACCGATGCGATGGACGTCCTCAACGACCGCGAACGCGCCATCTTCCAGGCCCGCCGCCTGCAGGAGAGCCCGGCCACGCTCGAAGAACTCGCCCAGCAATACGACGTATCCCGCGAACGCATCCGCCAGATCGAGGTCCGCGCCTTCGAGAAGGTGCAGGAAGCGGTACAGAACGCCGCACGGTCACGCGAAAACGCGTAAGTGCGATGTGAGGTTAGGAAAAGCCGCCCGGAAGGGCGGCTTTTTTGTTTGGGACACAATCTCGGAACTTCCCCGGCCATAGAACCGGGGCCGGCCCACGGATGCCTCCACTGGGGTGGAGCCGGGCAATAGGCCCCGGGTCTTCGCCCGGGGAAGTAGGGGGTGGGGATTGGGTGGTGCCGGCCCCAGGGGGATGTGGTGTTGGGGACGGACTCGATCGCACCCCGTCGTCCCTCTCCCCTTGAGGGAGAGGGTGCCCGAAGGGCGGGTGAGGGGGTTCTCGCCAGCAGCGCCAACCCCTCATCCGTCGGCTTCGCCGCCACCTTCTCCCTCAAGGGGAGAAGGAAGAAAGGGGCGCGGTGGGCGGACCGCTAGCGGATTTCCTTGGGCGGGAGCGGCTGGGGGTTGAGCGAGTTGAGCAGGAACTTGCTCTGGAACTTGATGCGCGGGTTGACCTGCGGCTGCGCGATGTCGTCGGGCTTGACCTGGGGGCCCTGGGCGGGCTTGCCGCCGACGATGATGATGCTCTTTTCCTCGACGCCCGAATTGAAGCGGAACTGGCCGGCCTGGACGTTGGTGGCGAGAACGGCGCCAACGGACAGAAAGGCGATTGCGGCAACGGCTTTCTTGAAATTCGGCATTTTGTTTTCCCTCTCTCGCCGCTCCTCCAGCGGCAGGGACACAATCGCCCAATGCATCTGAAACGCCCTTGAACCGGCCGTTCAGCTCCCGTTCATCGGCCGAGCACCGCCTCGGCCTCGGCCAGGAACTCCTTAAGCGCTCGCGGGCCGGCCATAGCCGAGGTCTTTTTCGTGTCCTTGACCAGCTTGGCGAAGATCACGCGACGATCACCCTTGTCGGCCCAGCCGACGAACCAGCCCAGCCGCAGCGGGCCCTTGGCGATGTAGCTGGTGCCGGTCTTGCCGTGCACGGTCCAGCCGCCTGCCTGGTATTGCGCGATGACCTCGCGCGTCATCGCCAGGGCCGGCAGCGACACGGGCAGCCTGTCCTCGATGAGGCGCTCGATGAAGGCGACCTGCTGGCGCGGCGTGATGCGCAGCGAGGAATTGAGCCAGGCCTTGGTGAGCCCGCCCGAGACATCGGCATTGCCGTAGTCGAAATCGGCGACGAACTTGGCGAAGGTCTTCATGCCCATTTCGCGGGTGAGGACGCGCGAATACCAGAGGATGGAATCGCGCAGCCAGATGCGCGGCGTCGTGGTCGCCTTGTCCTCGGGCTTGTTGACCCCGTATTCGGGCTTCCACGGCAGCGCGGGATTGTCGCCGTCCTTGAGATAGCCGGTCTCGAACCCCATGACCGCCAGCGGCACCTTGAAGGTCGAGGCGGGCGTATTGGGCTCGTCGCAATCCTCGCCCGTTTCGTGGATCACCGCCTTGCTGTGCGCATCGACGACGAGCAGGCATCCTGGCTCCGCCAGTGCCGGCGAAGTCAGGATGAGGCCCAGGAACACAAATGAAATCAGTCGCTTCAAGCTTGCCTCCGTAAAGCCTCCAGCAATGCGGGCAAGTGTGACTTTTCAACGATGAGCAGCCAGGGCGTATCGTCGACCGGCTCGATTTTTATGCTTTCGGTTAAGGCCTGGTTAGAGGTGCCGATGAGCCCGCCCTGCTCGAGGTGCAGGCTGTCGAGCGGATAGAGCAGGCCCTCCGAACGCACGAAGTCGATGGGCGCCAGCGGGTAGATCGAGACGCGCTCGCCGGGCGGGATGGTGAAGGCGAAGGAGCCGCTCATCGCCAGGGCCACGTCGTGCTCGTCCGAGAGCACGATGCGCCGCTCGCGGGCGAAGCGGGTGGCCGCGCTCACCGCCGAAAGGGTGTGATCGAACCGCCGCCCGGTCATGCCCAGCGCGACGGTGATGGGGGCCTTGGTGGAATAGAGGCACTTCTCGAAATCGGTGGTGATCTGCTCGGCGATGCGGAAAACCCGCGTCGCCTCGGGCCAGCCCTCCGGGTCCGAGATCGAATCCATGTCCCCGATAATGGCGTCGGGAACCAGCCCCGCCTCCATGATGGCATCGCCGCCGCTATCGGCGCCGATAAGCTTGGCGCCTTGCGAGGACAGCCATTTGAGCAGCGGCACATCCACGGCGCCGCCCCCGACGATCACCAGGATGCCGTCGTGAATGAGCGGAAGGTCGTAGGCGTTAAGGTCTTGCACAGCAGGATAACTCTCTCTATGTCTCAAGCCGTCTCGCTGGGGTGTTCCGGGGTTTTCCGGAGCTGAGAGTTACCCATTGAACCTGAACCAGGTCATGCTGGCGGAGGAAGTTCGAGATGGCAAGGGCGCTCGTCTCGCGTCCCCGACCATTCTTATTCCCTTCTCGTTACATGACCGCAACGACCGAAGGGACTGACTCATGGTCAAATCCATCCGCTTCGCGCTTGCGGTTCTTGCCGGCCTTGCCGCGGCTTTGCCCGCGGCGGCCCAGGACGCATCCGCGCTCACCATCTACACCTATGACGGCTTCGCCTCCGAATGGGGCCCGGGGCCCGGCCTCAAGAAGGCCTTCGAGGCCCAGTGCAACGGCTGCACCGTCAATTTCGTGGCCGCCGATTCCTCGATCAACGCGCTCCGCAAGGTGCAGCTCGAAGGCGCCACCACCCAGGCCGACATGATCCTGGGCCTCGACACCGCCACCGCCGGGGAAGCCCGCGCGACGGGGCTTTTCGCCGACCATGGCCTCGAACTTACCGGCCTCGACATCCCCGTCACCTGGACGGACAAGCAGTTCGTGCCCTTCGACTGGGGCTATTTCGCCTTCGTCTACAACAAGACCAAGGTGCCCAACCCACCCCATTCCTTCGAAGAACTGATCGCGATGCCCGAGAGCTTCAAGATCGTGATCGAGGACCCGCGCTCGGACACTCCCGGCCTCGGGCTGCTGCTGTGGATCAAGGCCGCCTATGGCGACAAGGCCCCGGAAATCTGGAAGGGCATGAAGCCCCATATCCTCACCATGACCAAGGGCTGGTCGGAGGCCTATGGCCTCTTCCTCAAGGGCGAGGCCGACATGGCGCTCTCCTACACCACCTCCCCCGCCTATCATGCTGTTTCGGAAAAGGACGAGAACTACGCCTTCGCCGAATTCACCGAAGGGCATTTCCCGCAGATCGAAGTGGCGGGCATCCTCAAGTCCTCGCCGCACCAGGACCTGGCCAAGCAGTTCCTCGCCTTCCTCACCACCAAGGACGCACAGCTCGTGATCCCCACGACCAACTGGATGTATCCGGTGATCGACCTGGGCGACGAACTGCCCGCCGCCTTCTACGCCCAGCCCAAGCCCGCCAAGGTGCTCGAGCTCGACGAAGCCACCATCACGGCCAATTCCAAGTCCTGGATCGATGAAGCCCTCGCAGCCATCCAGTGACGGCCGCCTGATCCTGCCGCGCCGGCCGCTCCGCCTCCTGGGCGGGGCGGTCGTCGCCCTCGGCATCGCCGCGCTCGTCGCCCTCGTCCTCTGGTCGATCCTCCACGCCGCCGCCAGCGAGGCGGCGACGCCGCAATCGAGCCTGGATATCCCGCACCTGCTGCGGATGACCTCCATCCAGGCGGGGCTTACGACGGTGCTGTCGCTGCTCGTGGGCATCGCGCTGGCCTGGTGCCTCAACCGGCTGACTTTCCCAGGCCGCAATCTCGTCGTCGGCCTTTTCGCCGCCGCCATCGTCACCCCCGGCCTCATCGTCGCCTTCGGCCTGCTCTCGGTCTGGGGCCGCAATGGCTGGATCAATGCGGCGCTCTCGCCCTTCGGTATTTCCATCGGCAATCCGATGTTCGGCCTGCCGGGCATTCTCTTCGCCCATGTGATCCTCGACGGCGCCTTTGCCGCCCGCGTGCTGCTGGCCCGGCTCGACGCCCTGCCCGCGGCCCGGCTCAAGACCGGCCAGAGCCTCGCGCTCTCGGCCTGGCAGCGCTTCGCGATCATCGACTGGCCCGTGCTGCGCGGCGCGCTTCCGGGTCTTGCCGCAATCATCTTTCTCCTCGCCTTCACCAGCTTCCCCATCGTGCTGCTGCTCGGCGGCGGGCCGGCCAACCAGACGCTCGAAGTGGCCATCTATTCGGCCGTGCGGCTCGATTTCGACCTCAAGGGCGCGGTGAACCTGGCACTGGTGCAGATCGCCGCCTGTTCCATCGTCATCCTCATCGCCTCGGCGCTGGCGCCAGTGCCAACAAGCCTCGGACCCTCGGGGGGCCAGACCTGGTCGGACAGCCGCCGCACGCAGGCGCTGCAATGGCTGATCCTGCTCATCTGCCTCGTTGCCTTCGCGCTGCCGCTGCTTTCGGTACTGGCCGACGGCATCGGGCTCCATGCCCTCCCCGTGCTGACGCGGCCGAGCTTCTGGATGGCGACGGTCACCAGCCTCGTCATCGGCGTCGCCTCGGCCGTGCTCTGCATCGTCTTCGCTCTGCTGCTCGCCATGGCGCGGGCGACGACGGCGAGCCACCTCGCTCGCATCGGGCTGGGGGCGCCGGCCTATGCCTATCTCGCGGTGCCCGCCGTCGTGCTGGCGCTCGGCTTCTTCCTCGCGGTGCGCAATCTCGGCATCCGTGCCGACGCAGCAGCGCCCTATGTGGTGGTGATCGCCAATGCCCTCCTCTCGCTACCCTTCGCGGTGGCGACGCTCGGGCCGCCGCTCGAAGCCATTGCGCGCGGGCAGGGTCGGCTGGTGCGCGCGCTGGGATTGAGCGGCTGGCAGCAATTCACGCTGGTGGAACTGCCGCTGCTGGGGCGAGATCTCGGCGTGGCGCTCGCCCTTGCCTTCTGCTTCTCGCTCGGGGACCTGGGCGTGATCTCACTCTTCGGCACGCAGGATTTCACCACCCTGCCGCTGCTCATGTATCGCGCGCTCGGCACCTATCGCACCAACGATACGGCGGTCATCGCCGCGCTGATGCTCATCCTCTCCCTCGCGGTCTTCATTCTCCTGCCGCGCCTCTTCGAAAAGCTCAGCCATGCTCAAGCTTGACGCCATCGCCTATGCCCATCCGGGCAGCGGCCTCACCTATCGCTTCGACATGGAGGCCCTGCCCGGCCAGATCACGGCGGTGACCGGCCCCTCCGGCTCGGGAAAGTCCACGCTGCTCGACCTCATCGCCGGCTTCCTCAAGCCGACCTCGGGGCGCATGACGCTCGACAGCCTCGACCTCGTACCGCTGGCCCCGGAGGCGCGGCCGGTGTCGCTGCTGTTCCAGTCCGAAACGCTGTTCGAGCACCTGACGGCGGAGCGGAACGTGGCGCTGGGCCTGCCGCGCGACGTACCACGCGGGGAAGCGGCACACAGGATCGTCGACGCGCTGGCGGAGGTGGGCCTGCCCAGGATCGGGCCGCAACGGGCCTCGACGCTGTCGGGCGGGCAGAAGCAGCGCGTGGCGCTGGCACGAACGCTGCTGCGCGGCCGACCGATCCTGCTGCTGGACGAGCCGTTTTCGGCGCTGGACGACGATACGCGGGTGACGACGCGGACCTTGGTGCGGGCGCTGACGGTGGCGCATGGCTGGCACACGGTGCTGGTGAGCCACCACCTGGACGACGTGGCGGCGCTGGCGTCGCGGACGTATCGGATCGAGGGCGGGAAGCTGGTGGAGGGGTGAGGGGCGCTGCTTTCAGCGAGGTCCCTCGGTTTCTTCCGGGGCGCGTTAGTAACTCCGAACTGCCCTTCTTCACTCAACACCCTCCCCACCCTTACTTCCCCGGGCGAAGACCCGGGGCCTATTGCACCGCTCCGCTCGGGTGGAGGTATCCGTGGGCCCCGGCTCTGCGGCCGGGGAAGTGCGGTGGGTGGGGCGAGTGTGGTGGGGGATCGAGAGGCGGAGACCGGCTAGGGGTGGACAGGGGTTTTGCCGGCAGGTCCGGGACCTGAGCACCGTTCACTACGCAACTCTCCCACCACAGATTGAGCACAGTTCACTACGCAACTCTTCCCACCACGGAACTTCCCCGGGCGAAGACTCGGGCCTATTGCACCGCGCCACTCGGTTGGGGGTATCCGTAGGCCCCGGCTCTGCGGCCGGGGAAGTGGGAAGTGCGGTGGGTGGGGCGAGTGAGTGGTGGGAGGGGATGTGGCGCGGAGCACCCCATGCCTGTCCCCTCCCCGCAAGCCTCCACCCCTGTCCCCTCCCCGCAAGGGGGAGGGCGACGGTGTTTCGCGGGCGGTGACACAATCGATGCCGACGCCTTCGGCACGCCCCCAAAACAAAAGTGGCCCCAACCTGTGTTGGAGCCACTCGATTTCCTAGTTTTCGGCGAGCGGTGGGGCCTTGGCCCATTCGGCGAAGACGTCGTCGAAGAGTTTGGCGGCGTCCTCGTCTTTTTCGAGGGTGATGATCGCGCGTTTGCCGGTGGCGTAGATGATGGCGAGGTCCATCCACTTGCGCGAGGTCAGCAGGTTCGAGTTCGTCGTCGAATCCGAGGGCGAGGCGCTGAGCGCGAAGAGGAAGGAATTGCCGACGACGCGCGCCGAGGCGCCGATGAGCGGGGTGCCCTGCACCAGTTCCTCATTCTTGAGCAGCACGCCGGGCAGGCCCGCGATCGAGCCGCCGATAAAGGTCTGGCTGACGTCGAAATTGACTTCCATCAAATGGCTCGCCGGCAGGCTCGGATCGGCGTTGCGGCGGATGAGCACATCGACTGTGAGGTTGCGGGCCGGAATCTTGGCCTTGCCCACCAGCGTCGGCTGGCCGACTTCGTCCTTGCCCTTGCTCCACTCGACCGTGCCCGAGAACGGTACCGCTCCGGTCGTGCCGTCGTCGGATGCTTCGAGCAGCAGGGACTGGTTGCCAGCCAGGTTCGCCGCGGCGGGTGAGGTGGCGTCGGCAGCAGCGACCTGCGGCGCGGCTGCAGGCTCGCTGGCCGGCAGGCGCTCATCGCTCTTGTCGTCGGCATTGGGCGCATTGACCTGGGCCGGCGGCGGCGTGGTGAGCGGCACGGTGGAAGGCTGGTCGGCCGAGAGCCGGTCGTCGGGCTTGAGCTCCTGGGTGGGCTCGGCCGTCTGCGCGGTAGCGACGGTATTGCCCGGGCCGGTGGCATCGGGATTGGGTTCGGTCGCCGGGACGCTGGCCGGATTGGCCTCGGGCGCCGTGGCATCGGCCGTGGCTTCGCTCTGGCCGAACATGGCGGCCGGATCGACATAGCCCTCGCGCCAGGCCCAATAGCCGGCGCCGGCCGCGCCGATCAGCAGCAGCGCGAAGACGGCGAGGAAAATGGTGACGGCATTGAGCCCGCGGCCGCGTTCGACCGGGCCGGGCTCGAAATCCTCGTCCTCGTCGGACGAAAGCGACACGGACGGCTTGGCGGGCTTGACCGCCTCGGCATCCTTGTTGACCTCGACCTTGGTGACGGAGCCATCGGCGCTCACCTCGCCGCGCGCTTCGCGGTCGAGCGTGGCGATGGCGCGGTCGATGGTGACCTGCGGATCGTTGGCCGGCGTTTCGGCGACGCCCGGCTCGACCTCGACTTCACGAACGGTCGAGAGGGCGACGGCGCCGTTCTGCTCGACGGCGGCGATGGGGTCAGCAACGTGCTGACGCGCGACGGCCTGCGAATGGAGCGAGGGCTCGAGGCGCTGGGCAGCAACGGCATTGCCATCGCGACGCGGCTCGAAGGTCGGGCCCTTGAGCGGGGTCGGCTTGGCCGGATTGTTGAAGACCAGCGGGGTCGAGGGCCCAGTCTTCGTCGCCTCGGCGCGCGCGACGATCGAGGGGATGTTCTGCGGCTGGACCGGCGGAATCGGCGCCTTGGGCAGTTCGACGACCTCAGGGGTCACCTCAACCACCGGCTCGGGCGCGGCTTCGACCGGTTCGGCCTCGGCGCGATCGGCTTCATCGATCAGCGCCTGGATCTGGTCGATATCGGCCTCGGGCTCGCTTTCAGGCTCGGGCTCCGGCTCGACCACCGGTTCGGGTTCGGGTTCGAACTCAGGCTCGGGCGCGCTGGCCACGACTTCCGGCTCGATCTCCGGTTCCGGCTCCGGCTCGACGAATTCGGGTTCTGGTTCGACGAATTCGGGTTCCGGCTCCACGGCGTCCACCACCGGCGGCGGGGGAGGCGGAGGAGCCGCGACCGGCTCGGGCACCCGCACGCGCGGCGCGGGCGCATCTTCCTGTTGCTTGAGGTCCGCGATCACCGCTTCGCTGGCCTCGCGCTCCACCTGTCGGATGCAATCCTCGAGCTGGAGCCGATGCTGGGTGATCTCGCGGGCGGGAAGCGGAGGGTCTATCGCGCGCAGTTGCCCGACGAGCGCAGTGCGCGCCTTCTCGTAGACTGCGCGCCGAGCGGCGCCGTTATTTTCAGGCAGGACAGCAATTGCCCGCCTTAACAGCTCTTTGTAATCCGCCATTGCCTACCTGGTACCCACAATTCAACGCGGTGTTTTAACAAAAAAACTCAATCTTGGAACGGGTCATGTACCAGGATGGTATCCTCCCGCTCGGGACTGGTGGAAAGCAAGGCCACCGGCGCCCCGATCAACTCCTCGATATAGCGGACATACTTGACGGCCTGAGCAGGCAGTTCCGCCCAGCTCCTGGCCCCAGCCGTGGTTTCCGACCACCCCTCGAGGGTTTCATAGATCGGCTTAACAGCGGCTTGTGCCCCCATTGAGGCAGGCAAATAATCAATTCGTGAACCGTTGAGCTCGTAGCCCACGCACACCTTGATCTCCTTGAGGCCATCGAGGACGTCGAGCTTGGTCAGGGCAATACCAGTGATGCCCGAGGTCTTCACCGTCTGCCTTACGAGGACCGCATCGAACCAGCCGCAACGGCGCGGACGGCCGGTATTGACGCCGACCTCGCGGCCGACCGTCGCCAGGTGCTTGCCGATCTCGTCGTTGAGTTCGCACGGGAACGGGCCTTCGCCCACGCGGGTCGTATAGGCCTTGGTGATACCCAGCACATAGCCGATGGCCGTGGGGCCGAGGCCCGAGCCGGCCGCGGCCTGGCCGGCCACGGTGTTGGACGAGGTCACGAAGGGATAGGTGCCGTGGTCGTTGTCGAGCAGCGCGCCCTGAGCGCCCTCGAAGAGGATGCGCGCACCGGCGCGGCGCTTCTCATCGAGGATTTCGTAGACACGATCCATATAGGGCAGGATCTCGCCGGCAACCGAGGTCAGCTCCTCGTAGAGCGCTTCGGCCGAAAGCTCGGAGAGGCCGAGACCGCGGCGCAGCGCATTGTGGTGCGCGAGCAGGCGCTCGATCTTGGGCATGAGCGTTTCAGGCTCGGAAAGATCGACGAGGCGAATGGCGCGGCGGCCGACCTTGTCTTCATAGGCCGGACCGATGCCGCGGCGGGTCGTACCGATCTTGAGGCCGGAATTGGCGTCCTCGCGGATGCCGTCGAGCTCGCGATGGAGCGACAGGATCAGCGGGGCATTGTCGGCGATGCGCAGGATTTCCGGGGTAATCTTGACGCCCTGCGCCGAGAGCTTTTCCATCTCGGCCACGAAGTGGTGGGGATCAACGACCACGCCGTTGCCGATGACCGAAAGCTTGCCGCGCACGAGGCCCGAAGGCAGCAGCGCGAGCTTGTAGCTCACCCCGTCGATGACCAGCGTGTGGCCGGCATTGTGGCCGCCATGGTAGCGCACCACCACATCGGCGCGCTCGGAGAGCCAGTCCACGATCTTGCCCTTGCCCTCGTCGCCCCATTGCGAACCGACGACCACCACGTTAGCCATTTAAAACTTTCCCCGATCGGAGGGCCATCGGCAGCGCGGACCGCCTCGATGATGGCCGAGTTCAGTTTGACGCCGGTCACGAAAAGCAAGTAGGCATGACGGCGCGTTTTTACGGCGCACCAATACATGAGAAGTGCGCCGATGACAAAGCCACATAGCGCCGATCGCAGCGGCCTAATGTCCTCGGCCCTGGACCGGCCCTATTTCCTGCTGACGCTGACCCCGCTCTTCTGGGCCGGCAACGCCGTGGCCGGCAAGATGGCCGTCGACCAGGTCGATCCCTATACGCTCATCGTCGTGCGCTGGCTGGCCGCCCTGCTCCTCGTCCTGCCCTTCGCCTGGCGGCATCTCAAGACCGACTGGCCTGAAATCCGCAAGGGCTGGCTGATGCTCACGCTCTACGGCGCCATCGGTTATACGGGCTTCAACGTGCTGCTTTACGGGGCCGCGCACTATACCAGCGCCGTCAACACCTCGATCGAGCAGGCGCTGATCCCGGTGCTGGTGATCCTGGGCAACTTCGTCATCTTCCGCGTGCGCTCGACGGCCCTGCAATTGCTCGGCGTGTTCCTCACCATTGGCGGCGTCGTGCTGACGGCGGTGCATGGCGATTTCAGCCGCATCATCACGCTCAGCGTCAACCAGGGCGACGCGCTGATGATCCTCGCCTCGCTCTCCTATGCGGCCTATTCGCTGCTGCTACGCTATCGCCCGCCTATCCACTGGCTGAGCTTTCTCGTCACCACCTTCGCCGCCGCGCTTCTCGCCGGCTATCTCGCGCAGGTGGTGTTGGGCGGCGGCTTTACGGCCATCGTCTCGGGCGTCGCCAAAACGACCCCGCTCGGCTGGGCCATCATCGCCTACGTGGCCTTCCTGCCTTCGGTGGTGGCGCAGCTCTTTTACGCGCGCGGCGTCGAGCTTATCGGCGCCAACCGGGCGAGCCTCTTCATCAACCTGATCCCGGTCTACGGCACGCTGCTGTCGATCGTGATCCTGAGCGAACCTATCGAGCCCTATCACATGGTGACGGCGGTGCTGGTCGTGGTCGGCATCGCGCTGGCCGAGTTCTCGGCCCGCGCGCCGAGGCGGGCCGCCAACGGCTAGATCGACTGGCCGAAGCGGAAGAGGTTGGTGGGATCGACCTCCGTCTTGATCCTCTCCAGCCGCGCGAGGTTGGCGCCGTAATAGCGCGCACGCCAATCGGTGAGGTCGCTATCGGGAAAGTTCTGGAAAGCGCCCTTTCCGCCGGCGGCGTTGAGGAGGCCGTAGAATTTGTCCTGCCAGGCGGCGGCACGCCGGGCGATTGCCGGCCGCGCCGCATCGTCCTCGCTCCAGCTTATGCCCACGACCGAGAGCCAGCGACTGTCGCGGTGGACGAAGGCGGTTTCGTCGGGCGCCAGTTCGTTGATGCGCCCACCGGTCTGGAAAAAGAAGAAATCGCCGTGCGCGCCGGTGCCCGGCCATTGCTGCAACTTGTCGATAGCCTCGGCCAGCATGGTCTCGTCCGGCGCCTTGGCGAGAAAGGCCGATCGCTCGCGGAAATAGGCCGGGGCTCCGGGTTCGGCGAGGAAGTTCTGGCCTTCCCAATAACCCAGCTCCTTGACCTCGCCGAACTCGGGCTCGGCAATGGCCATGACCGGCGCAAGGATCGCCTTGAGCTCATCGGCCGGGCCGGCATATTGGCCGAGCAGCGTCACCGGCACCTGGCGGCCCTGCTTCAGGAGTTCGGGGGTAACACCGCCGAGCGAAATCCGGGTGCCGAGCGCGGTCGGTGCCGCGTCGGCCGCGGCGAACAGGGCCGTGGCCACGGCGAGCGTTTCCTTGCGCCAGACATAGCGGAAGACGGTGATCGACTCGTCGGCCGGCTCCGTGCGGATGGTGAAGGATGTGCTCACCCCGAAATTGCCACCTGCCCCGCCACGAATGGCCCAGAAGAGATCGGGTTCGCTTTCCTTTGAAAGCTTCCGCACGCGGCCATCGGCCGTCACGATCTGGGCGGCCACGACATTGTCGCACCCCATGCCGAGCCGGCGCATGTTGAAGCCGATGCCGCCGCCGAGAAGATATCCCGCTGCGCCCACGCTCGGGCAGCGGCCATGGGTGATCATCCGCCCGGCCTTGCTGAGTGCCGAATAGACCTGGCCATTGAGCGCCCCGGCGCTGACCTGCACATTGCCGTCGGTCTCGCCGTAATCGATGGCACGCATCTCACGCATGTCGATGACCAGATCATGCCCGGACGAATAGCCGGCATAGGAATGCCCGCCGCCGCGGATGACGAAAGGCACGTCATAATCCCGGCACCAGCTCAGGACATCGGCCACCATCTGCGGCGTCCGGCAATAGGCGACGCCCTGTGGACGCACATCGCGAAAGCGCAGGTTGTTGGGCAGGGCTGCCTTGGCGAAGCTGCCCTCGCCCGGGCGCACCAGCCCGTCGGCGGTCACCCGGCGCAGCACCTCCCAGCGATCGGGAAGTGCGGGCCCCTCGGCCCAGGCCGGACGGCTCGCCATGACGCCGACGGCGGCAGCGCCACCAGCCAGGAACGAACGACGGGACAGCTGCGCAACAGTCTTCATGACACTCTCGCCAAAACACGAAGTTCCCCGCGTGTCGCACGGCCATCGTTAAGCGCAGGTAGAAATGGGAGCTGCAAAGGCGCACCAACTTCCACGGGCCCCGGCGCAAAAGAAAACCCCGCCTGCTCCTGAGGAAAGCAGACGGGGTTGGCTGGGCGAAGCGCGAAGCGCCTCTGCCTTTAGAAGCGCAAGGCCTTGGCCTGCTTGACGCCTTCGAGCTTGCCGATGGTGGCGAGCTGGTCGTCGGCGAGCTTGCCGTCGATCGAGACGAGAGCGATGGCGTCGCCACCCTCCTCGACACGGCCGAGGTTGAAGTTGGCGATATTGACGCCGAGCTGGCCGAGAACGGTGCCGAGGCGGCCGATATGGCCGGGACGATCCTCGTTGGTGACGTAGAGCATGGAGGGGGTAAGTTCCGCTTCCATGTTGATGCCCTTGACCTGGATGATGCGCGGCTTGCCGTTGGCGAAGACGGTGCCGGCGACGCCACGCTCCTGCTTGTCGGTCACGACCGTCAGGCGAATGTAGCTTTCATAGGCGCCCTGCTGCTCGCGGGTGATGACCTCCACCGGAATGCCGCGGTCCTTGGCGATCTGAGGAGCCGAGACCATGTTGACATCCTGAAGCTGCGGCTTCATCACGCCGGTGAGCGCAGCGGCGGTCAGCGGACGCACGTTGAGGCCGGCAACCGTGCCTTCATACTCGATGCGGATGCCCTTGATGTCGCTGTCGGTGAGCTGGCCGGCGAACGAGCCGAGCGTCTCGGCGAGCTTGACGTAAGGCGTCAGGCGCGGGGCTTCTTCCGCCGAGATCGACGGGAAGTTGAGCGCGTTGGTGATCTCGCCGGTCATCAGGTAGGCCGAGATCTGCTCGGCAACCTGCAGCGCCACGTTCTCCTGGGCTTCGGTGGTCGACGCGCCCAAGTGCGGGGTGCAGATGACGTTAGGCAGCTCGAACAGCGGGTTGTTGACTGCCGGCTCCTCCACGAACACGTCGAGCGCGGCGCCCGCGACCTTGCCGGCCTTGAGCGCGTCGTAGAGCGCGGCTTCATCGATCAGGCCGCCACGGGCGCAATTGATGATGCGCACGCCGTCCTTGGCCTTGGCCAGGGCTTCCCGGGAGAGAATGTTCTTGGTCTGCTCGGTGAGCGGGGTATGGAGCGTGATGAAATCGGCACGCGCCAGCAGGTCATCGAGCTCGACCTTTTCGATGCCGAGATCGAGCGCACGCTCGGGCGACAGGAACGGATCGAAGGCGATGACCTTCATGCGCAGGCCCTGCGCACGGTCGGCCACGATCGAGCCGATATTGCCGGCGCCGATGATGCCGAGCACTTTGCTCGTGACTTCAACGCCCATGAAGCGGTTCTTTTCCCACTTGGAGGCGCGGGTCGAAGCGTCGGCTTCCGGGATCTGGCGGGCCAGCGAGAGCATGAGCGAGATGGCATGCTCGGCGGTCGTAATAGAATTGCCGAAGGGCGTATTCATCACGATGATGCCCTTCTTGGTCGCCGCCGGAATGTCGACATTGTCGACGCCGATGCCGGCACGGCCGATGACCTTGAGGTTAGTGGCGGCCGCGATGATTTTTTCTGTCACCTTGGTGGCCGAGCGGATGGCGAGGCCGTCATACTGGCCGATGACTTCGAGGAGCTTGTCCTTGTCCTTGCCCAGATCGGGCAGGTAATCCACCTCGACGCCATTGTCCTTGAAGATCTGGACGGCGGTCTTGGAGAGCTTGTCGGAAACGAGAACCTTGGGCATGTGAGCACCCTTTGCTGGAACCCAAGCGGGCCCTGAATGAAATGGAACGGGGAAGAAGCGGCCGGATGCACCGGCCGCGGCAGTCCAGCCTTAGGCGGCAGCCTTGAGCGCGGCCTTTTCGGCGGCGAAGGCGTAATCGAGCCACGGCGTCAGAGCCGCAAGATCGGAAGCCTCGACGGTCGAGCCGGCCCAGATGCGCAGGCCCGAGGGGGCATCGCGATAGGCGCCGATGTCGTAAGCCGCGCCGGCCTTGTCGAGCCGCGAGACGATGGCCTTGGCGAAAGCCGCCTGCTTGTCGTCATCGAGCGCGGTGACGTCCGGGTCGGTGATCACGAGGCAGACCGAGGTGTTGGAGCGCTCGTTTTCCTTTTTGGCGAGGAAATCGATCCAGGGGGTCTTGGCAACCCAGTCGGCCAGCACCTTGAAATTGGCGTCGGCACGGGCCTGCATGGCCTTGAGCCCGCCAGCGCGCATGCCCCACTCCATCGCGTCCACGGCATCTTCGATGCACAGCATCGAGACGGTGTTGATGGTGGCGCCTTCAAAGACATCGGCCATGAGCTTGCCGCCCTTGGTGAGGCGGAAGATCTTGGGCAGCGGCCGGTCGGGCTTGAAGGTTTCGAGCCGTTCGACGGCGCGCGGCGACAGGATCAGGATGCCATGGGCGGCTTCGCCACCCAGCGCCTTCTGCCAGGAGAAGGTGACGACATCGAGCTTGGTAAAATCCATGTCCTGGGCGAAGGCCGAGGAGGTGGCGTCGCAGATGGTGAGACCCTTGCGATCGGCCGCGATCCAGTCGGCGTTCGGCACGCGCACGCCCGAAGTCGTGCCGTTCCAGGTGAAGACGACGTCGCGGTCGAAATCGACCTGCTTGAGGTCCGGCAGCTCGCCATAAGGCGCCTTGAGGATACGCACGTCTTCGAGCTTGAGCTGCTTGGTGACATCGGTCACCCAGCCTTCGCCGAAGCTTTCCCAGGCGAGCATATCGACGCCACGGGCGCCGAGCATGCCCCAGAGCGCCATTTCGACGGCGCCGGTATCGGAGGCGGGCACGATGCCGATCAGGTAATCGGCCGGCACTTCGAGCAGCTCACGGGTGAGCTGGATCGCCTTTTCGATCCGCGCCTTGGCGGGCTTGGCACGGTGCGAACGGCCAACGAGCGCGTTGGCAAGTGCCTCGACCGTCCAGCCGGGACGCTTCGCACAAGGACCAGAGGAAAAATTGGGATTAGCCGGTTTGACCGCCGGTGCGGTTAGGGGCGTATCAGCCATGAGCGACCCTCCCAGGTCGAAAGTCTCACGTTAGGGTGAGATGTCCTGAGGCGGGAGATATGACGGGAAAGGGGTGGCTGTCAATGGGCTTGCGTTGGGGAACCGCGAACGACTCTTCGCTCCACCGATTAACCGTGTCTTCCAACGCGCCTCGCTCCGACACAAGCGCGTCAGTTCGAGGGCTTTCCTCCAGGGAGCGGTGGCGCAGGTTTATCGGACGACGTGAACGGACCGGCGCAAGCAGGCCTCTGCCTGCCGATCAACAAAACGTGTCGGCACTGCACAATCGGCGGGGAAATGGGAAAAATGGCGGGAAACAGCGCCAAACAGGGCGGCAGAAGCCGGTAACTATGAACCCGGAGAACCGCAAACGGCCACGGCCGAAAACATGATGTATGTCATAGGGTTTTCTTTTCGAAAGCAAGCTGCGTTCTTTTTGACTACCCCAGATTAGCGGGCTATCGTCCCCTATACATGTTGGCGCGCGTTCGTAACTTTTGGCGTTAACGTGTGCTTACTGTGCGCTTAGATCTAACATCATGGAGGGTGGGAACTTCACGGTCCCACAACGGAGGAGACACTAATGTACAGGAAAGGCAGTGTGCTGGCAGCGTCAGCACTCGTCTTGGGGCTTTGCTCGTCCACGGTTTGGGCGCAGCAGGCACCGGCTACAAACGCCCTCGATAATCTCACGACGATCACCGACGACGTTCTGAAGAACCCCGCCGACGGCGATTGGCTGATGGCGCGTCGAACTTACAACGGCTGGGGCTACAGCCCCCTCGACCAGATCAACAAGGACAACGTCGACAAGCTGCAGCTTGTCTGGTCCTGGGGCCTGTCGCCCGGCGGCACGACGCAGGAAACGCCGCTGGTCCATAACGGCGTCATGTTCGTCCAGAACTCGAGCCACCTCATCCAGGCACTCGACGCGGCGAGCGGCGATCTGCTCTGGCAGTACCAGTACTCCCTCCCCACCGGCGTCAACCCCGGCGGCGAGCGCTCCAAGGCCCTCTACGGCGATAACCTGATCTTTGCGACCCGCGACGCCCATATCGTGGCCGTCAATGCCAAGACCGGCAAGCTGGCCTGGGACCAGCAGGTTGCCGACTACAAGAAGGGCTGGGGTTATTCCTCCGGTCCGCTCGTGGCCGACGGCGTCGTCATCCAGGGCATGACCAACTGCGGCAACGGCGAACCCGGCGGCTGCTTCATCACCGGCCATGACGCGGAAACCGGCAAGGAAATCTGGCGCCTCAACACCATTGCCGCCGGCGACACGCCTGAAGGCAACAGCTGGAACGGCCTGCCGCAGATGTCGCGCTACGGCGCTTCGGCCTGGATCACCGGCGCCTACGACCCCGACCAGAACGTGGTCTTCGCCGGCGTCGGCCAGCCTTATCCGTGGCCGGCCGTGCTCAACGGCCTGCTGCCGAAGAACCCGGACTCCAAGTACACCAACAATGCGGCCTATACCGACTCGACCCTCGCGATCGAGCCGAAGACCGGTACGCTCAAGTGGTACCACCAGTACCTGGCCAACGACACGCTGGACCTCGACTACGTGTACGAGCGCCTGCTGGTCGACCTGCCCGTGAAGGGCGAGATGACCAAGCAGGTGATCACCGCCGGCAAGCTGGCCATCATCGAGTCGCTCGACCGTACGTCGGGCAAGTGGCTCTGGGCGCATGAGACCGTGCCGCAGAACGTGGTGTCGGCCATCGACCCGGTGACCGGCGAGAAGACCATCAATCCGGACGTGATCCCCCAGGTGGGCAAGACCACGTTCAACTGTCCGGCCGACCCTGGTGGCCGCGCCTGGCAGGCGACTTCGTACAGCCCGAAGACGCAGATGATGTATATGCCCACGGTCGAGTTCTGCTCGAACACGGACGTCAACCCGCTCGATCCGGGCCAGGTCTATACCGGCGGCGGCCTTGCGACCTTCAATCGCGTGCCGCGTCCGGATAGCGACGGCAATATCGGCCAGGTCCGCGCCATCAACCTGGCTGACCAGACCGATGCCTGGATGTATCGCCAGCACGCTCCAGTCACCACCTCGACGCTGCCGACCGGCGGTGGCCTGGTGTTCGTCGGCACCCTCGACCGCAAGCTCCTTGCCTTCGACGACACGACCGGCAAGCTGCTGTGGACGAGCCCGACGCTCAACAACTCGATCGAGTCCTTCCCGATCACCTTCGAGGCCGGCGGCAAGCAATACGTCGCCGTCGTCACGAACTGGTCGTCCGGTCTCGGTCGCCTGAAGTCGATCACGCCCGATGTGCAGCTTCCTCCGGATAACCCGCACTCGGTCTACGTCTTCGCACTGCCCGACACCAAGTAAGTCGGCACACATACGCCAACCGTCCGGACAGATGGGCTTTCCATCTGTCCGGATGCGACTTGGGGACCGATCTTGGCCTTTGCTTTCGTCTATCGGCGCTTGACCGACCTGTTCCTGATCCTGACGCTGGTTGTTTCGTCGGCCGCCCTGGCCGTATCCCCTGCCCGGGCACAAGCCGAGCCGGACTTCTACGACGACCAGCCCTATGCACCCGGCCAATGGAATATCGGCCGGCAGCTCAACCAATCCGAATTCCGCTATTGCGTGGATCCGCGCGATCCCTCCTGGCAGGTAGACGGCGAGATCGCCGACGCCATCGCCCAGGCGCTCCTGCTCGAGCCCAAGCGCTACGTCGTTCCGAGCGAATACGTGATCGAGGACCTGACCAAGGTCTATGCGATCCTCCTCGAGGACTGCGACGTCTATATGGGCTTCAAGCTGATCCCGGACGGCTATCCCGACTGGGTGACGCTGACCCGCCCCTACGAACAGGTCGGCTACGAATACGTTACCGCCAAGCCCGACCTGAAGGCGCTGGCCGACCTGCCCGCCGGCCGCCCGGTGGCCGGAACGGTGGGTACGACGGCGACGATCCGTCTCTCCACCTATGTCATGGCGCTGCCGATCGAAAAGCGCTGGCCGGTCTTCCCCTTCGGCACTGATGCGCTGGCATTGTCATCCCTGCTGGATGGCACGGCGGACATTGCCGTGGTCTGGGGACCAAGCTTCTGGGACAAGCAGCAGCACGACCCGGCCTATGCGCCCCTGCACATCATCGACTCCAAGCCCCTGCCCGCCACGACGCTCGGCGTCGGCGGCCTGCTGCTCAAGCAGAATGCTTTCCTGCGCACCCAAGTCGACCAGGCCATAGCCGCCCTGGTCGCCGACGGCACGATCAAGGCCATCGTCGACAAGTACAAATATCCGGCGACGGTGACGCCCTGATGGTCGAGGCGATGCGAGCCTGCCTCCCGGCAATCGATCCATGGGCGACAGTCTTTCAAAGGAAATTCCGTGACCACTGATGCGCCAGCCATTCGCGTCGCAGCCATCTCCAAGCGCTACGGGCGAACCCTGGCGCTAGACAACATCAGCTTCGACGTCCCCCGCAACCAGATCTTCGCGCTGCTGGGACCGAACGGAGCGGGCAAGACGACACTGATGCACATCCTGTGCACCATCCTCGCCCCCGATAGCGGCACAGCCGAAATCGCCGGCTTCGATGTGGTGCGGCAGCCGCTGGAAGCGCGCAGCCGGCTTGGCATCGTCTTCCAGGAACCGAGCCTCGACGACCGGCTGACCGCACGCGAAAACCTCGATCTCCACGGACTGGTATTCGGGGTGCCGCAGCCCTTGCGGCGGCAGCGCATCGCCGAGGTGCTGGATCTGGTGGAACTGACCGAATGGGCCGACAAGCCCGCACGCGGCTTCTCCTCCGGCATGAAACGCCGGCTCGAGATCGCCCGCGCCCTCATCCACGATTCCGAGGTGATGCTGCTTGACGAACCGACCGCCGGGCTCGACGCGCAAAGCCGCAATCGCATGTGGGACTATGTCCGGCGCTTGCAGACCGAGCGCCAGCTCACCGTGCTGGTCACGACGCACTACATCGAGGAAGTCGAAACCTGCGACCAGGTCTGCATCATCGATCACGGCAAGCTGCTGGCGCTGGATACGCCGACGGCGCTCAAGCATCGCTATGGCGAGCAGGTGCTGCGTTGCACGCCACGCACGGACGCCGACCGCGAGGCGATTATCGCGCGCTACCCCGATCGCCTGGCCCATGAAGCCGGGCCGGACCTCGTTCTCAAGGCGGATGACGCCTTCGTCGAGACGTTTCTCGATCAGTTCGGGAGCCGCGTGCGCTCCCTCTCCATAGACGTGCCGAGTCTTGAAACAGTGTTCCTGTCCCTGACCGGCCGTGAAATGCGCGACCGTGGTGCCGATACGCGCGAGCGCACTCTTGCCTTTGGGCGACTCGGCGGGGAGCACACGCGATGAGCCTTGAAAACCCGACGGCAACGGCCGGCACGTTCGTGCGGCACCAGCGTCCCTGGCTGCTGATCCAGCTCGGCGGGCTCTATGGGCTCTGGCTGCGCGAGATCAAGCGCGCGGCCCGCGACCGCGGCCAACTCATCGGCGGCGCCAGCCGGCCTATCCTCTGGGTGCTGATCCTGGGCATAGGGCTCAACCCCTATTTCCGCGGCGAGGTCTATGGCGAAGCAACCTTCGTCGTGCCGTTCACGTACCTGCAGTTCATCTTCCCGGCGGTCGTGGCGCTCAACGTCATGTACACCTCCGTGCAATCGGCGGTTTCGGTGATCTGGGACCGCGAATTCGGCTTCCTGCGCGAGGTGCTGGTTTCGCCGCTGTCGCGCACCACGGTGCTGCTCGGCAAGGTTCTGGGCGGCACGACGGTGGCGGTGCTCCATGGCTGCCTCGTGCTGATCCTGGCGCGCTTCGCCGAAGTGCCGCTGACGATCGTGGATGCACTCAAGGCGATCGGCCTCATGACCATCCTGGCCTTTGCGCTGACCTCGCTGGGCGTGGTGATCGCCAACCGTATCCGCACCTTCGAGGGGTTCGGCGTCTTTTCCAATGCCGTGATCCTGCCGCTCTATTTCACCTCGAGCTCGATCTTCCCGCTCGATCCGGCGCTGTCGCAGGCGCAGACACGCATCACCTATCCCGACTGGCTGGTGACGATCGTCAAGTTCAACCCGCTGACCTATGCGGTCGATGCGCTGCGCGGCGTGCTGATCCACTACAACCAGTTCGCGCCGTGGATGGGCATAACCGTGATGGTGGGCGCAGCCGTGATCCTCTTTGCCATCGCGCTCTACGATTTCCACCGGGCCTGAGCCAGCATGCCGGATTTTCGTCGCTTGGCGGGCAATTTCGGCGGCGTCGCGATCGTTGTCGCCCTGCTCCTGGGCGTGACGTTTCTCCCCGCCGACAATTCGCTGCAGGAGGTGCGCTCGACCGGTACGATCAGCGCCTGCGTGCCCGCGACCTATCCGCCGCTGGTGACCGGCGACGCCGAGAAGCCTGGTATCGATATCGAGCTGCTCAAGGCCGTGACTGCCCATATGGGCGTGACCCTGTCGCTCAATATCAACGATGCCATCGGGCGCGATATCAATCCGCGCAACTGGGCGTTGAACCGCGGCAACTGCCTCATCATCGCGGGTGGCGTCGTCGACTCGAACCTGACGCGATCGTTCCTCGAAACCAGCCCGCCTTATGCGAAGACGGGCTGGGCGATGATCTCGCCAAAACCCGTCACCGACCTCAAGGGTCTGAATGTCGGCGTGCTGACCCTGGTTTCGGGCCTCGACCGCATCGGGCTTGCCAACCTGCTGCGCCACAGCGAGACGCATCTGCAGATCGTGCGCACGCCGGAAGAGCTGGCGGCGGGTATTGCCGATGGTAGTTTCGATGTCGGGGTGACCGAGGCGCTGATGGCCTCGCACCTTGCCAGCGACAACAAATGGAGCGTGGCCTGGATGCCGCCGGAACTGGCGCGCTACAATCTGGTGTTCGGGCTCTGGAAAGGCGACATGACGCTCAAGCACGCGATCGACGCGGCCTTTGCCGACCTGACGGCTGACGGCACTATCGCCGACATCCTCGCCCGCTACGCGGGGGCGCCGCTCAACTAGGCCGGGCTCACAGGAAGCTGTCGATACCGAGGAGCAATGGCGCGATGATGTCGTAGGCGGGCTTGAGCACGTACCGCGTCACCCCGAAAATCGAGGCGAGTAGCAGAACGATGCTGAGATAGAGCCCCGCCTGCTTCGGGATCGACAGGCCGAGCGCGGTCAGGAAATGCGCGCCGGCGAGCGGCGGGATGGGCAGGAGCGCCAGCAGCCCCATGATGATGCAGAGCCGCGCCGCATCGGCGAGGAACGCGGCGACCGTCACGCCCGCGGTATAGTCGAGCCGCTCGATGAGCGGCGCCGCCAGCAATTGCAGGACGGGCGCGGCGATGAACAGGGCCACGCTGCCTGCCAATACGGCGACGACGAGCCCCCACCGCCCGATGCGGAGGCTGGCAGGGTCGATGTCGATGGCGCGGCCCCAGCCGAAACCGGTGAGGATCAACGTGCCGAGGCCGATGAGATCGACATGCGGCCACGGCGCCAGCGTTCGGCGCCCGTCATAGCGTGGGCCGTTGTCGCCCAGCAGCACCGCGGTGGCGGCGATGGCCGCCCCCTGCAAGGCGACGATGATGAGACCGGCAATCAGCCGCATCACCGCCGATTGTACGGTGAAATCGACACCGATCATGGCCGCCCTGCCCCCGCGAGCGAGCGTATGCTCACTTCTGGATGATCAGGTGGTCGAGCGCATCGAGGTCGGTGGGCAGCGCGGCGCCGGACGTATAGCCGTTCTGCTTGAGGATATAGGCCGTCAGCTCGGCATAGACGGCAGGCGAAAACTGGCCGGGCGAATCCGGGGGCATCTGCGTGCTGATGAAGCCGAAGAGCCCGGAAGCGGGTGAGCCATTGGCGAACTTGTCGTCGAACGCATTGCCGCGCAGCGGCGGGCCGCCGATCAACCCGCCGCGCAGGTCATCGCCGTGGCAATCGGCGCAGACGCGCGTATAGGTTTCCTTACCGCGGGTCGCCTGGTCTTCCGAATAGGAAACCGGCTTGTCCCCGGCGGCCATCTCGGCCGGAGCCGCGGGAGCCGTCGTGGTGGGAGCGGGAGCCTGGCCGATGGCGGGAGCCTGCCCGACAGCGGGCGCCTGGCCGATGGCAGGAGCCTGGGCAAGCGCCGGCAGCGCGACCGACGCCGATGCGGCGACCGCCAGGGCCAGCAGTGCCTTCCGAGTACGAATATCGACCAATAGCTTCACAGTATCCCTCCTCATTACCGGCTATCCCTGCCTTTGAGGCAGGCCTAGTGCGAGATGCCTCGCGAAAGCCAGTATGCATTGGAGACCACTGGGCCGCAACCAACTGGAGCGCGGCTCTCGGTCACGTTACCTCAAGGCGCAGCCGCGCCGTTCGGGCTTGATCGAACCGATCATCTCGGTGATGACGGCAGGCACGCCCATGCCCATGAAACCGCCGAAATCGGAGGCCTCGATGAGGCCGCCTTGGGCGAGTTTCTTCAATCCCAGAACCACGCGATCGTTGTACATCTTCATGTAGGCGAAGGTGCTGTCCTTCTCGATGTCGTAGATGCTGGACCCGGCCGAAATCTCGCCACCGAACATCTCGCCCAGTACCGCCATCGGCGCACCCTGGAGATGGAGGCCGGTGGTGATGAGGTCTGTGCGGGCTAGATAGTCGTTGACCTGCCCGACAAGCACGGCCTTCGCCTCGGGCGAGCACAGCCGGGTGATCTTGGTGGTGAGCTGGCATTCGAGATAACTCGCCATCACGCCGAACCCGTCGGTCACGGACCGGACGGCCAGGGTCATTTCGGAGGGGATAGGCGTGGAGCCCGCCTTGTTGGCAAAGGCGCGGCACTGCGCGGTGTCCTTCTCGGTCCACGCCGCCGGCTCGGCGGGCGCAGAGGCGACGGCAACGGACGGCGCTGCGGGCGGCTCGGGCGCGCGTTGCTTCACCCACCAGCCGATGCCGAAGTAACCGAGCAGCCCCACCGCAACCAGCAGGACGGCAAAGACAAGCCAATTGTCCCTGCCGCCACCACGCCCCGACTCCGTCTGAGCAGATTTCCCGCCGGCTCGCATGTTGCGAACCAAATCATGCCCGGACGTCCCAGCCCTCATCGCGCTTTAAAGCCAGGCAACAGAGTGCCGCCCAGAAATAAAGGAAGCTTTGCGAAGGCCGGGAAAATCGCAGGTATCGGCGGCCCTACCCCCTGTTCAGCGGCGCTGCGTGCCAGGCGACGTGGTCGCCGGCGAAGCTGTTGACGAAGAAATAGGAGTGATCGTAGCCGGCCTGCATGCGGAAGGTGCTGGGGATGCGGTTTTGGGTGAGGGCCGCGGCCAGGGCTTCGGGTTTGAGGAGGTTGAGGAACTGGTCCCTGGCGCCCTGGTCGATGAGGATGTCGCTCTTCCAGCCGCGCTCGTTGACGAGGAGGGTGGCGTCGTGATTGCGCCAGGAGGCTTCGTCGGCGCCGAGATAGCCGGTCAGCTGCTTGCGGCCCCAATCCGAAGTCGTGGGATGGGCGATCGGGGCGAAGGCGGAGAGGCTTTCGAAGAGATCGGGGTTGCGCAAGGCAATGGTCAGCGCGCCGTGGCCGCCCATGGAATGGCCGGTAATGCCGTGGCGATTGCGCAGCGGCAGATTGTCGAGCACCAGCGCCCGCAATTCGATGACGATGTAGTCGTACATCCGGAAATGCGGTTTCCAGGGCTCCTCGGTAGCGTTGAGGTAGAAGCCTGCGCCCTGTCCCATGTCATAGGCAGGATCGTCGGCAACGCCTTCGCCGCGCGGCGAGGTGTCGGGGAAAAGGATGGCAACGCCGTGCCTGGCGGCATGCTCCTGGAAGCCGCCCTTGGTCATGGCGTTTTCGTGGGTGCAGGTGAGGCCCGAAAGGTACCAGAGCACCGGCACCGGACGCTCTTCCGCCTGGGGCGGCAGGTAGGCGCCGAAGGTCATGTCGCAATTGCAGGTGCTGGAGGCGTGGCGCCAGACTTGCTGGCGCCCCCCGAAACTGCGGTTCTCGGACAGCAGTTCCATCGATCAGAACTCCACGACGGCGCGGATGGACTTGCCCTCGTGCATGAGGTCGAACCCGTGGTTGATCTCCTCGAGCTTGAGCTTGTGGGTGATCATCGGATCGATCTCGATCTTGCCGTCCATGTACCAATCGACGAATTTCGGCACGTCGTGACGACCCTTGGCGCCGCCGAACGCGGTGCCCTTCCAGGTGCGGCCGGTGACGAGCTGGAACGGGCGGGTGGAGATTTCGGCGCCCGCCGGAGCCACGCCGATGATGACCGACACGCCCCAGCCGCGATGCGAGCATTCGAGGGCATCGCGCATCACCTTCACATTGCCGGTGGCATCGAACGAATAGTCGACGCCGCCGATCTGGTCGGCGCCCTTCTTGGTGAGATTGACGATGTGCTGGACGACCGAGCCCTCGATCTTGGAGGGATTGACGAAGTGCGTCATGCCGAACTTGCGGGCCATCTCGGCCTTGCCGTCATTGAGATCGACGCCGATGATCATGTCGGCCCCGGCCATGCGCAGGCCCTGTATGACGTTGAGGCCGATGCCGCCCAGACCGAAGACGGCGGCGGTCGAGCCGATCTCGACGCCTGCCGTGTTGATGACCGCGCCGATGCCGGTGGTCACGCCGCAGCCGATATAGCAGATCTTGTCGAAGGGCGCGTCGTCGCGCACCTTGGCAAGCGCGATCTCGGGCAGGACCGTGTGGTTGGCGAAGGTCGAGCAGCCCATGTAATGGTAGATCGGCGTGCCATCGAGCATGCTGAAACGCGTGGTGCCGTCAGGCATCAGGCCCTGGCCCTGCGTATTGCGGATGGCAGTGCAGAGATTGGTCTTACCCGAGAGGCAGGATGGGCATTCGCGGCATTCGGGGGTGTAGAGCGGAATGACGTGGTCGCCCGGCTTGAGCGTGGTGACGCCCTCGCCGACTTCCACCACAATGCCCGCGCCCTCATGGCCGAGAATGCAGGGGAAGATGCCTTCGGGGTCAGCGCCCGAACGGGTGAACTCGTCGGTATGGCAAAGCCCCGTGGCCTTGATTTCCACCAACACCTCGCCTGCCTTCGGTCCCTCCAGCTCGACTTCCATGATTTCGAGGGGCTTGCCGGCGGCAAGGGCAACGGCTGCGCGAGTACGCATGTGGTGTTCCTTTCGTGTTCGAGGCTCCGGCGGGTTAGCGCTGGCGCGGGCGGAAAACCGCGACGGTCGCGACTGCGCGCGAATCCCCGGGGCTGTTTTCCGCATCCTTGCGGGCATTGTCCTCATCGGGGCGGATTGCTCAATCCGGATATTGGCGTGAAGCGGCGCTAGCCACACCTAATTCGCGCCGGTCAGGGCGCGGGAGCGCCGGCCCAGATGGTTTCGAACATGGCGCGGATGCTGTTGGACGGATATTGCAGGCCGACGAAGAGGAACATTTCACGCGTCGATTGATCGACTTCCACGACCTCGCCCCATTGCGCCTTGCGCTCGATGACGCCCTTGGTGCCCTTGAGGAAACGCATTTCGTAGCGCTCGCGATTGCCGGCCTTGATGCCGAGCTTGTCGCTGGATGAGGTGGCAGCGCTGATGAGGACGTCGCCCAGGCGGATCGTGTCCGGCTTGCCGCTGCCCGGATAGTTGAACGAAAACTCGGAATCGGGGTGCACGAGTTCGTTGAAGAGCCGGTTGTCGCGGATCGAGACCTGGGGATTGATGCCGCCCGAGCCGATGGTCTTGTACTCCTCGGAGAGCAGCAGCAGCCATTTGCCGTTGGCGAGGCGCAGCATCGTCGCGCGGTCGGCGAATTCGAGGCCATCTATCATGACGTCGCGCATGGGGACGATCTGTCGGCGATCGATCCAGCCCAGCCGCTCCCTGGCGATGGCATCGAGTTCTTCGCCGCTCAGCTTCTCGAGGAAGTTCAGCTTGAGGGAAGGACCGAAGCGTCCGCCGCCCCTGGTCGGCATGGCGCCCCGCCCGGCGGCCCGCTCGAAGGGTAGCGCCAGCGCCTTCTCGAAACTGGTGCCGGCGGCGATGAAGCAGGATTCGCCGCGCAGATGCGCATAAACCAGGGCTTCGAGGTTGACGTCGATCAGGCCGTCGCGGATGCCGACGACGATGTCGTGCTGGGCACCGACGACTTCGAGAAACGTGCCGACCATCTGGTCGACGGTTGCGATCTGGCTGGCCAGCCGCCTTTCCGTTTCGCGCAGGGCGGCGACGAACTGCTCCTCATGCTCCATGTTCAATTGCTTGAGCGCGCGGCGCGTGGCGACGCGCTTGATGAGGACGTTGAGGTCTTCGACCTTGTCGATGACGAACTTCTTGCCGCCACGCGAAACGGGCGGCTCGGTCTCGGCGATATGCAGCACGTCCTTGACGAGCGCGTTCGCCGCCTCGATCACCCCGCCCTTAATGCCCGGCCGCGCGGGGGCGCTCATCGCTCTGCTCCATCAGATTGGGGCACCGACCGCCTCCAGATCGTAGTAGTGGCCGCGGATCTGCAACGCATAGGAGAGCGGCTTCAGCTTGTGGGCCAGCGCCATGGCGGCGACCTCCTTGAGGAGATCTGTGGTGATGGACTTGAGGAGGAGCCGGTGGCGACAGAGCACCTGGCTGAGCTGCTGCATGGCCTCGGCATCCTTCATGCCGGTATCGACGAGCACGTTGGCGATGGTGCCCGAAGCCCCGCCCAGCTCGCCGAGCGCATTGGCGACATGGCGCGCCAGCATGGCAATCGAGAGGATGGCGGTGACGGTGCTGAGCGTCGAGAGGAACGCGGTCATGGCGGCGGGGACGGCGATCTCACCGGCGCCGAAGGGGATGCTCAGCACGGCGATCAGCAGCGCAGCGGCGGCGACGGATTGCTCCACGAAGTGCCACACGCTCTCGTAGAAGGCGTCGTCCTGCCGCTTGCGCGCGAGATCGCGCTTCAAGTCCAGCAGGTAGTGGAAGGCGACCATCTGCTCGAACGAGCCGGTCTGGGTAGTGGCGATCCGATCGAGGGTCTGAAGGAGGATGGCGTCGCGCCCGAGGATGCGATTGACGGAGAAATAGGACGAGGTCTTCTCGGTCAGCTTTTCCATCCGCGCGGTCTCTGCGATGACCCCGGCATGGAGGCCGCCGGCACGCCAGCGCCTTTCGGGCGCCTGATCCAGTAACTGGAAGATCGTGGCGCTCATGCCGGGATTGGAGAGCGAGGTGGCCGTCAGCGACAGCGCCTTCCTGAGGGTGACGACGGCGGCGTGCATGCGCCCGCCATAGTCGACCTCGACGGCGATGCTGCGGTTCTTGATGACGGTATTGGTGCTTTTGCGCGCGGTGGCCAGGTCGAGCCATTCGAAGATCGTGTCGTCGAGATCATCGACGATGAGACTGGCGGGGGGACAGAGGATGCCCAGCTCTTCCTGCAACCGGCCGAGCTTTTCGAAATTGGCGCGCTGCGGTCCTTCCCACTGCTCGGCCAGCAGACGCCGATAGGCATCGCGCCGCCGCTTGCGCTGGACGGTCTTGCTGTCGCCGCCATCGGCCCTGATCCGTTCGTCGATCTTGGGCTGGAGCGAGGCGATGTTGCGCTGCACCCGGCGGATGTCCTGAAGCTTGGCCCGCACCTGGTCGGTTCCCTCGCCGGTCGGCAGACGCCAGCCCTTCCAGTATTCGTCCTTGTGAAAGAGGCCTTCATGGCTCACGACCAGATCGAGCATGATGCCGGTCTGGTCCTTGGCCAGCGCGGTCGCGGCGCTTTCGATCCTGATGAGGGCCGGAGCGATGAGGGTTTCTAGCTCGACGATCGCGGCGCCGATGAGCGTCTTCACCGTCTCGGTCTGGGAGACGAGGCTGGCGATGAGGCTGTCAACGCCCTCCCAGCCGTAGCGGCCATAGAAGCGCACGAGCTGCCGGAAGAAATCGGGCCCGAAGGGGACCTCCACCACGTCGTGGAGGAAGACGACCGAGGGGTCTTCGGTGTGAACTGTGACAGGGATGCGCAGCAGCCGCTCGCCGGCATGGGTGCCGCGCAGCGGCAGCTTGCTCTTGTAGTTCGCCCAGAGCTGGCCCCAGCGCTGCTCCGCCTTGGCTATGGCCGCGCCGGAGGGGGACCAGGCAGCAACCGACTCGTCAAAGAGCCGGTTGCGATCAATGAGGGTGACATCGATCTGGGTCACGGAGCGCCACCGACGGTCAGCTATCCTCGGAAGCGGGATATTCCATGGGCAGGGGGTAGGCGGTGCTTTGCAGGTAGACGAGCGAAGTGGGCAGTGTGAATTCCCAGCTGTCCCCGACCGGCTCTGCACCTGCCAGATCGTCCTGCCGATCACGCACTTCCTCATAGAGCGGCAGGTAGAGCGGATCGCCGATAACCGGGGAGGCGCCACCCAGCCAGGGCTCGCGCGTGGCGAGGAAATGCAGCACTGCATTTTCGTAGCCCGGCTTGACCGCCAGCAGCACGCGGGCTGAGCCAGCCTGCAGGAACTCGGTGAAGAGCGGATCGGCCGGATCGTCGCGGTTCATCAATTGCAGCCACATGGGCATGCGCGCCCAGAAATAGGGGTAGAAAAGGTAGGAGAGATGCTGCCAGTCGAAGGCCTGTTCGAGGAATTGCACGAGGCGGCCGCGCTCGGCGGCCTCGTCGAGCCGCATGGCGCTGAACGTGATGGGCTGCGGGTTGCGATCGGCGAAGGCCGCGCTGGCCTCGCGCACCACGCCATCGGGCGCCGAGCCCGGCTGGATGTTGAGGCTGGGGAAGGCCACATCGATCGGGCGTTGCCCCATGCCGCCCATTTGTGGAAGCAGGTCCTGGCTGGCATCCTCGTCGAACTCCTTGGCGACGACGGCCACGCATTGCCGCTTGAGCTCGCGGCGGATCTGCTGGTCGTTCCAGGATTCGGAGCGTCCCTGGATGATCTCGTTGATCGATTTGCCCTTCTTGAGCTCTTCAAGCGTCTTGCGATAAGCGGTGCGGCGCGCATCGAGATCGGCACTGGCGGTGCCGTTATTCTGCTGGTCCACCTTGCGGGCGATCTCGTTATAGACGGCACGCTGCCAGGTCGCGAGCTTTTGGGGCGTGCGCGAGAGGCTGGCGGTGATGGTCAGCGTATGCGTCTTGCAGGTCTTGGTCTCGATCTTGACGGTGATGTTGCGCAGCAGCATGCCCGAAGGCACCGAGTGGTAGGCGAGCTGGGGCGTCGCGACGTTGGCCACGGGCGTGCCCAGCGCATTGATGTCGCCCCAATGCATCCGCGTCTCGTCGATCCGGTGGAACAGCATGACCTGGTTGATCCAGAGGTTCAGCGTGTTCTGGTAATCGGCCTGCCATTCGTTGCGATTGACGAAATCGGCTTCGCCGTCGAGGTGGATGGAGCGGAGCACATAGCCATCGACGTCCACCGGGCTGCCCAAATCCGCCGAGAAGCTCTCGGTGAGGACCGGCTTGGTGAGGTCATATTCGGACTGCTTGCGGAAGAAGCCGTCGCCGCCAACGGGCTTGATCTGCACGTTCTCGATGATGGCGGGCGGATAGGGCGCGAATTGCGTGAGGTCGAAGCTGGCCGAAAGCTTCTCGAACTCGGCCTCCGTGATCTCGCCCGGATCGGAAATCGGCATCTTGGTCGTCTCGATGTCGTCGCCCGGCATCGGGTAGTCGGGCAGACCCAGCTCCTCGACATAGGTCTGCAACCGCGCCTCGACGTAGAACTGCGCTGGCTCGGGCAGCACGAATTCGAACATCATGCGCTTGCCGTAATTGTAGATCTGCCCGCGATAGACCTTGTCCAGCCAGAGGTATGACCCGGAAATGTGCCCGTTCCCGCCGATATTGGCGAAGGAGTGGACGTTGGTTTCCTCGCTTTCCGAAATGCGCGTCTGCGTGCGCTGGCTGGCCACCTTGCTCTGGATGCGCGAGACGGCCTTGGAGATGACTTCGTCCACGAAGTTGCGGCTGCTGCGCTCGGTGGCTGAGCGCCCGGTATTGACGGAGAGCCCCGCCGCAATCGAGGCATCGATGACTGGATTGCCCTTGTAGGTGAAGCTGGTATTGGCGGTGACGCCGATATCGGTCTTGATGATGTCCTCGACCTCGGTCTTGAGCTCGAAGCGATTGGTCGATTGCAGGTCCTTGGTAGTCTCGGATTCGCTGCTGGTATCGAGGGTGTAGGTGTCTTCGGCACGCGAGAGGTTGCGGTGCGTGCGCGTCTTGGTTTCGCCGTCGAGCACAGTCTCGATATGGGCAATGCCGCTCTTGCGGTAGCCGAGGAAGGTCTGCTTGACGACCTTGAGATCGCCCAGCCCGATGGGCTGGAGGGTGTTGAACGGGGCAAAGCTGCCGCGCAGCCGCGCGATGATGGGATGAATGACCGGCTCGGCCGCCAGCCCCTTGGCCAGTTCCTCCGGCCCGGAAGGTCCGAAGAGCCCCAAGGCCGCGATGCGTTCGCGCGCCTCGCCCATTGTGAAGTCGATGCCGCGCAGGTCCGGATGGAGCACGGCCGGCACGGCTTCATAGCCGGGCTGGAGGCGGCCCGCCTGCACCGAGCGCATCAGGAAATCGGCAATGCCGAGCCGTTCGAGCATATGGAGCAGCGCCAGCGCATCCTGCACCGGCTCGAGATCGACCCGCTCCCGGCGCCGCAGGATGTAGAGGCCGTAGAGGACGTCGAAAAGGACGCGCTTGGTCGAAAGGAAATCGTCGGCATAGCGGCCATTGGGCTGCAGCACGACATCGAGTAGCGACCCGCTTTCGGGAACGTCAGCCGCATTGCGCAGGGCCCAGATAAGGCTGGGCAGCCAGTTTTCATCGAGCTGCTGGCCGGGCGCGGCGGCCTTGGCGAGGATCGGCTGGATGCTGCCGAGCAGTGCCTTGAGTGGCAGCGGCAAATCCTGGAGCGACGCCGGCAAAATATAGAGCACCTGGTCGCGCATATAGGTGAGGCGCGAGCCGGCATAGCGAATCTTGGCGGCGCGATCGTCATCGATCGGCCCGATGGTCGAGAGCGCCACGATGACAGGATCGAGCTGCAGGCGCCGCTCGGCGCCGAGCTCGTAGATCAAGCCGTCGACGAGCTGGTTCTCGATCTCGCGCACGATATCGGCCGGCTCCGCGCGCGCCTCGAAGATGAGCTGCGCCAGCCGGCGTCCGATCGGCGAGAGGGACGTCGGGGAGAAGAGATCGACATCTTCGATGCCGTGAGTGGCGCGGCGGGCGGGCGGGGGCTTCGGCCCGACCTTGGGATCGATCGGCGTGCGGATTTCGGGGATGTATTCGCAATCGCGGATATAGCGCCAGCGGCTCAGTTCTGGCGACATCGACGCCGCCGAACGCAAAGCCAGGAAGTTCACGACATCGATCTGTTCGGCCATCTCTGGGCAATCCCCCAAGCGTCACAGGACCGCCAGCGCCCCCGCAATTGGGGCGGCTTCATCAACAGGTCCGCGCAGGCGAGAACGCTAGGCTCACCGCGAAAACCTGTCTTGGTGAGAACCTTCGGGTTTTGAGATACTTGGCATCCGGACCGGGCTCGGAGCACAGACGAGCACGCGATTGTGCAGTTTGGAGAACTACTTAGGTCGCCAGACCGGGCATTCTGTCCATCTCGGCTAAAAATTTAGGACACTTGCTTTTGTCAGCCCGGATAAAGCGGGTTAGTGTGCTCGATACTCTAACGACGACGTTGCCTGCCAAGCCTGCCCTCTAAGCCACAAGCCTAAGGGTGCCGAATGGGTTTTTCTGTCGCCTTATTCGACCTTATTGCTCCGTATATCCTGCGCGGCGAGCCGGTTGGATCGCTCCACGCCATCCTCTCGGTCATCTATGTTCATGAATACGAGATCGCCTTTGCCGAGGACGGCATCGTGCTGCGCGGTCGAGCGAAGTATAGCGGCGACATCGGCATCGACCCTCCGTTCTTCGATCCGCTGACCGGCAGCTTCGGCTTCGGCGGCAATGCCAGCAACCAGGAGGGCCATCCGCGCAGCGAGCCGGCACGAACTGCCCCCTTCATCGAATTCGCCGACAACGAGATCGAGTTCAGCCTGACGGCGCCGCGCGACGCCTCGGCGGTGATCAACAATGCGGTGGCAGGGCTTGCCAGCGACAATACCTTCGCGCCGAGTGCTGCGGTGCTCAACGCCATCGATGCGACGCCGATCGATGGCCTCGCTTCCGATGCCCCGAGCACAGCCTTCACGCTCGATCTGCTGTTCAAGGGCCCGACGCTGGTGGTGCCCGGCTTGCGCGGGGCGCAACTCGATTCCGCCGGTATATTGATCCCCGATCCGGACAAGCCGCGCGTCCGCCTCATCCTGCCGCGCATAAAGGTGCAGTTGCGACAGGGGCCCGAGCAGAACGGGGCGGCGCCACTCGTGGCGCAATTGCTTTCGGTCGGGGCCAGCGGGCTCGACGATCCGGGCGATCTCGCCGTGGCCGAGATGGTGCGCATGGACCCGCCCTATGCCTTTATCGGCCCGGGCGAGTCGTTCGGCTTCGGGTTCCGCACGGCGATCCTGGACCTCTCCGATGCCTCGACGCCTCCGGACGTGCTGGCGCAGTTCGGGTTCGACGAGAGCTGGACCGGGCTCTACCTGCCGGAAATCCGCCTCTTCGTCGCGCCGCCGGGACTGGACGATTTCGCCGTCACGGCGGGGGCCAGCAATCTCCTTATCGGCATCGGGGCGGATCACGGCATTACCGGCGATTTCATGCTTGCCGTTCTCGATACGGGTGGGGCGCCGATAGAACTGGGCGCGCGGTTCTTCGACAGCGCGGGAAATGCCTATGGCCTGACGCGCTCGACGCCGCCCGGGAGCAATCCGGCTGCAGCTACGGCGACCGTGCCCGAAAAGACCATGATGGTCGTGGACCTGCGCGGCGGACGCGCGCCCTATGACGTGCAGATCGCCGTGGATGGCCAGAACCCGGCGCCGGCCAAGCACATCCAGCTCGACCTTGCCGGGGTCGCCCAGCGCCGGATGCGGATCACGGTTCGCGATGCGCGGCCGGATACGCCGGTAGAGACGCTCGACATCGTCGTGACGCTGCGCCAGCCACGCTATGTGGTCGTGGGGAGTTCGACGACGACGATCACCACGATCGAGCAGGCCAAGATCACGGCCCAATCCGCCCAGAGGGGCGGCGCCCCTGCCCCGGACGTGCAGTTCTCGATCCTGACGCAGGGCGAGAATGATGTGGTGCTCAGCCTTTCGCCCAGCAGCGCGGCAACGCAATGGACGGTCGGCGGGCAGCCGATGCCGGTGGGCGCGACACTGCGGGTGCCGCTGGCAGCGGGCGCCACAGCGGATGTGGCGGCGAAGCGCGATGCGACGACGCAGGCGAGCAAGACCGAGCCGATCTATTTCCGGTTCGACAAGCCACCGAAGGGCACGGGCCCCGACTACGGCATCAATGCTGAGAACACCCATACCGGGCCGGCCATCTCTTCGGCAGAGGAAGCACCCTGGTCCGGCGGTACCCAGGCGATGGATGTGCTTGCCCCGCTCGTGGCCGGCACGGCCGGCCCCATCACGATCGATGGCTATGCCAGCTACGACGGCAAGCAGGGGCCGATGGGCCCGGGCGAAACCTATGCAAGCTACAACCTGCAACTCTCGCAGCGTCGCGCCGATGCAGTGAAGGCGCTGATCGCCAAGAACACCTCCTTTGCCATCGGCAACATCGCCACCGTGCCGCACGGCTTTGCCGAGGCGCAGGGCGGCCCGACGGACGACGCCACGCGCCGAAACTGGTGGCGGGCGGATGTGACTTTCCCCGCCGTCAGCATTCCCGGGATCACGGCCACCGCGCGGATCGAACGGCCGGTGCGGACCGACACATTGCAGCAGGTGACGCTCGAGGAAGTGCGCGACCCCGAGCCGGCGCGGCCCGACCCGCCGCGCTTCCTGCGGGCACTGGGGGTCAAGGTCCGCATCGTCCGCGACGAGCTGATCGCCGCCGAGCTCTACGGCAAGATCGACTTCGAAACGACGCTGGAGACCTATCTGCGCGAGGGAACGCCCAAGCCGGAGTTGCGAAGGCTCGACCAGAACCCGGGAGACGGGCTGACGGACCTGCGCATCATCTGGCAGGAGGATCCGAGCACGAAGACCCGGAGTTCGATCGCCACCATCGGCGCCGACCCGGCGGACCGCGATGGCCTGTGGATGACCGGTACGCTGCCGGGGGAAGCGCTGATCGCGGGCGATGGCGGGCGCAACGCGCTGGGCGCGATGACGATGTTCACGCCCGTTCTCGCCACCGGGGCGCGACCGCTGCCGGACGGCGCGGTCGAGGACCTGGTGCTCTCGGGCGCAACGGCGGCGCTCAATGCGCTGGCGGCGCTTTCGGGAACCGGCGCCAACGACGTGCTCAATTTCGAGCGCGTCGTGCTCTACGGCGTCGAACTGGCCACACGCAATCGCGATGGCAGGCTGGAGTCGAGCCTGCTTTTCGATGTCGAGACGGCGATGTCGATCGACCTCAAGCTCGGCGGGTTCCGCCTGCTGCGGGTGCCGCGGACCAACCCGATCACGGCGCGCTACAAGGCTTTGGGCGTGCGGTTGAGCACCGCCAAGAACGAGCAGCCCTTCAGCTTCCGCCCCGTATTCGATTCCTCGCGCGGCTATACGATCGATATCGGCAGGCCCGGCGCCATCGAACTGGCCGAACCGCTCGGCAAGATCATGAAGGTGCTCGGTGCTCGCGTCGCTCGCACCAATCCGCTCAGCTTCGAGATCGATGTCGGCCTCGCCATCGATCTCGGCGTGGTGTCGATCGATCGCGTCGCTGTGCGGCTAAGGCTCGATCCCTGGGCGGACCCGGAGATCACCGCGTTCGGCGTTGGGGTCGATATCCCAGGCGCCTTCAAGGGGAGCGGCTTCCTCTCGCTGGGGCACACGGCCGACGGCCACTCGACCATGTCCGGCGCGCTCGACCTCACTCTGGTTCCCCTGCGCCTGCGCATCGCGGCCAAGATCAAGATCGAGCAGTTCACAGCCGATGACGGCGAGACCAAGACCGGCGTGCTGACCACGATCGAGGTCAATTTCCCGGTCGGCATTCCGCTGGGCAATTCCGGGCTGGGGATTTTCGGTTTCCTCGGGCTGCTTGGGGTCAACTTCACCCGCACGGAGGATCAGTTCGCCGGCGACCCGACCCCCGCCCTTGCCTGGCTGCGCGCCACGGGTGGCGACCCGACCAATATCGATTTCTGGCGCGCGGCCGACAAGCACTGGGCCTTTGGCGTCGGCGCAGTGCTCGGCACGATGGAAGGAGGCTTCCTCTTCAACCTCAAGGGCATGCTGATCCTCGAACTACCCGGACCGCGCCTGCTGCTGATGATGAAGGCCAACATCCTCATCCCGAAGCTCCCGGTGAAGGGAACGGCCGAGGCCATGCTGCTGGCGGTCATCGACCTCGATCTCGGACGCGGGTTGATGACCGTCGGCGTGGTGGCCGAGTTCAAGGTCTCCCCGCTCCTCGAAGTGCGCATCCCGACCGAAGCGTTCTTCGACTTCACCGACATCCAGAACTGGCACGTCTTCCTCGGCCGCTACAGCGACCGCATCCAGGCCTCGGTATTCGAGGTGTTCGACGGCTCCGCATACCTGATGGTGAGCGGCAAGCAATTGCCGGCGACCGAGATACCGACGGACCTCATCACTTCGGGTGCGCGGATACCGGACGGCTTTACCGTGGTGACCGGGCTCCATGCCTCTATCACCTGGGGCAGCCGATCGCTCCGGCTCTATGCGCGCGTCTCGGCCGGGGCGGATGCGCTGCTGGGCTTCGATCCGTTCTACCTGGCGGGCAGCATCTACCTGCGCGGCGAGCTCCGGCTCTTCGTTGTCAGCATCGAGGCCTATGCCAAGCTCAAGGCCTTCGTCGGCAAGATCGACAACGATGCCGATCCCTCGACGCCGGACGTCAACATTGCCCGTATCGAGGGCGAAATCTGCGGCAAGGTGGAGCTGCTGTTCTTCGATGTCGAAGGCTGCGTCGAGTTCACGCTGGGCGAGCAACCCGGCGACGGGCCGCCACCGAGCCTGATGCGAGGCGTGAGCCTGGTCAACCGCACGGCGGCGCGCGTCGTGGGGACCGTGGACACCATGCCGGTCGACGGCATCATCGCGGAAGCCTCCAGCTCGCCCGATACGGCCCCGGTTGTCCCGATCGACGCCATTCCGGTGCTGCTCATGAGCGCCACCCCGACCGTCGCGGCGGGCCAGACTCTGTTCTTCGGCAAGATCGACCAGGGCCCGATGGGCACGCCGATGGACGGGTTCGTGTCGCGCAGCGACAAGCGCTACAAATACGAACTGAGCTCGGTGGAACTGGTCGGACCACTGACAGAGGGCGATACGCCGGCCGTCTGGTGGAAGCGCGTGCCGAACGGCACGACGCCGCTGACCGCCGAACTGGCGCTGCTCTCGGTGGTGCCGGAGGCCGCGCCGGTCGCTATCGAGCGCAACGAGCTGCTGGACACGCGCGTCGAACAGATGTGGGGCACGATCTGCGACGAGGCGGCGCCGCCTGCTCCCGTGCTCTGGACGTTCGAGAATACACCCAACGGCATTTCCCCGCCAGGCTGGGTGCTGCGCGGCGAGGCGTGGCCCGACCCCTCCGGCACCTATCGCGGCGGACCAGCCGACCTGCTGCTCGACGTCAACGAGGCCTGGCGCTGCGGAATGCCGGCGATCGACGCCCTGCGCGGCATCATTCCGGCCGAGGTGCAGGGGCGCGGCGTGGCCTGCGACCACCAGAATGGGGATGAGATTGTCGTCGTGGGAACGCGCCGCCCCAGCGGCAATGCCGTAATCACCGGGCACAACCGCACGACCGCACCGGCATCGGGCGTGCTCAGCTTCGTCGAGCTGATGAGCCGCCTGAATTCCGGCCAGCCGGTCACGCGCGGCGAGTTGCTGGGCGCGGTCTTCGATCCCGGAATGGCGCGGGAAGCCTACCCCACGGACGTGCGCCTCTGCACCTCCAAGGCGCTCGCGGCCCCGATGCTCGATACCGGCGAGGTGATCGCGCTCGGCAACGAGAAGGACAAGGACCAGGTCTACGCGGCCTGGGAGAAGCTGGGCTTCAAGCCGGACGAGCTGCACAACGCCATCGTGCTGACGCCCGGCCCCTTCGAATATGGCCGCCTGCTGCTCTTCGTGAACTACGAGGCGATCAAGACCAACGGGCTCGTCATACGCAGCATCATGCCGGATGGCGAAATCTACGACGAGCGTCGGCCGGTCGAGTCCGAGGCGATGCCGGACACCTGGACCAAGACGACGAGCCCCTGGTTCCGCGAAGTCAACCACGCCCTGCGTTTCCAGGAACAGCTCGGGCGCGAGGAATATGTCGGCATCGTCGTCGACATCAAGGGCGCGCAGAAGGCGGACCGGATCATCATCGGCATCGATCCGCGCACGCGCCTGCGCAGCTATGTCCGCCCGTTCTACCTGGCCGTGGTCGAGGCGCAGCGGGCGAGCGAATTCGAGCGGCAGAGCTATGACGACACGACCCTCGACAAGCAGCGCTCGGTGGTGACCACGATGGTCGGCGCCGACAGCGCCGCCCGCGCGCTGCTGCTTCCCGATACACTCTATGAGATCAAGGTCACCGGCTCGATCTACAAGGAGGGCACGACCGACCCGATCCAGCCGATCACCGAAAGCTATTTCTTCCGCACGGTACCGGGCAGCGAAGCGCCCGTGCGGCTCGACCCCTATATGCTCTGCACCCTGCCCCATGAGGGCGAAAAGCACGTCTTCGGCGGCGGGCCGATCAAGATCGCGTTCTCGCACAACAATGTGCAGAAGCTCTACGCCACCTATGGAAAGCGGCTGCAAGTGCGGTTCAAAGCCTCGTCCTACCGGCAGCCGGAGGTTCCGCAGGGCGTGGGGCATCCCTTCCTGCTGACGCCGCAGGCTTTGCAGACAGTCGCAGGATCGGTGCTGACGCCGTTCGACGCCACCTTCAACGCCCTCGCCAACCAGACCGGCTCTCCCTTCATCGGCGGCTGGCCGCTGGGCGGACGACTGCTGGAGGCCGGGCGGCCATTCGGCAGGATCAAGCGCAAGCGCCGGCTGCCCTGCGTGCCCTCGGACGGCTATCGCTACGAGCACCAGATCGCCGAGATCCCGATCCCGCTCGATCCCTATACCGACTATCTGATGGATGTGGAGCTGGTCGATATCGACGCCCCACCCGATGCGCGTGGCCCCTTCGTGCTGCGCCGCTCCTTCAGCACCGGACGATACAAGGACGTGGCCGACCTGGCGGGCGACCTGCTCGGCACGCGCCCCGAACAACGCTTCGCCAAGCCCGGACGCATCGCCGCGCTTGTCGCCGGTTTCGCGGGACGGCAGCCGCAGGGCGGCGAGTTCGAGGATGCGCTGGCCGCGGCCGAACTGCCACGACGCAAGCCGGGCGACGCGACGCGCTGCACGATCTTCTGGGAAGCGACGGCAGGCGGCGGGCCGGCCATGCCATCAGGCATCATGATCGAGTCACCCGAACCGCTCTATCGCGACTGGCTGCTGCCGGTTGAAGTTACCGACCCCGAGCCCGATCCGATCACCCGGGTCGAACTGCGCCCGCGCCGCTGGCTGGAAATCGTCAAGTCACAGGGCTCGGAGGCCTTTGTCGGGGACATCGTTGCCGACCAGGACGGCCGCCGCGTCATCGCCGCCCTGCTGCCCGCTGCACGCGACCAACTCGTCGGACTGTCGCTGCGGCGGATCGCGCTCACGGAATCCTACCTCGATGGGGCGGCGGCAACGGATGCCTATCACAGCATCTTCAGCGTAGCGCTCGACCACGCACCCTGGGAGGAGGATTGATGGTCCAGCGCATCGTCAATCCCAAGCTCTTCGCGGTCGAGGCAGCCCTCATCGACTGGACGCGCGTCGTGCGCCGATCAGGCCTCGATGGTTTCACCGAAGCGGACTACGAGGCGTTGCGCCGGTCGCGTCCGCGCGTCCATCTGCGCTGGGCCGTCAGCGGCAGGGCAGGCTTCCCCACCGGCCCCTTTACCGTCTGGCGCCGCAAGGCCGGTGACGGCGAGCAGCAGCCCGAAATCATGGACTACCAGCTCGACCGCTATCTCTACGGCAACCTTCTCATCCTCAAATGGTACGGCCCGCCGATGGCTGTACTGCGCATCAAGGGAGAGATGACTTCGGAGGGGGTGATCTATGCCTTCAGCGGCGTGCCATCGCCGCAGAATGTGGTGGCGACGGTCTCGCTGCAACCCGGCACCTTCACCGCCGAGTTGCGCGGGCCGATGCTGACCACGGCGATGATCTACGGCTCGGTCGATATCAGCGAAGTCGCCGGCATTCCGGCCGAGCAATATGGCGAGCCCAATGAATGGACCGAACAGGAGGTCGTGGGCCTGCCCATTGATGATTTCGGCGTATGGTCGACCATCGGCAGCCATACCGACAAGCAGGGGTTGATGGCCGATCTCGGCGATCCCATACCCGCCGCCCTGGCGCGGCTCGACCGAGGCGCGCCGCCCATCGGCTGGCCGCACTACGCCAATGGCATGGCGGTGCCGGCCTGGGAGCGGCCTGATCCGGGTCTTCTGATCGAGGAAGCCCAGCGCGAACTGCTGTCGCGGCTTGCCGACATATTGCGGCTGCCACCCGAGCAACAGGCCGGGACGCGCATCGAGGTGACGGTGCCCAGGCCCGTCAACAGCGCGGGCCAGCGCATGTCGGGACCGGACAGCACCGGCCTCGTCTCGCCCTTCGCGCTGGCGATGAGCGCAGCCTCGATCGACCCGTTCTTCTCGCTGGCGCTCGGCATGGGCACGGCGCTCGATGCTGGCGAGGACCAACTCTACCGCAAGCAGATCTACGACTACATGATCACCGCGCCCTATGCGCAGGGGCTGGACGGCAATTCCGAGCCCATCGAGCTGGCAGCGCTGGCGCTCGACCCGCAACCACCGCCCATGCCGCCGGTGCCGGCCGCGCTCGATACCGATATTGCCGGCATGCAGCGCCCCTATGCGACCGACGAGGCCTGGCGCGCCTCGGTGATCGCGAGCTGGTCGCGGCTGCCGGCGACCGGCCTCTTCCGCGTCGCAAGCTTTGCCGCCGCGCGCCTGCCCCGGGCGCCGGCGGGACAACCGCTCCTGCTGCTCGAACAGCGCGACAGCGGCGGGCATCGCCCCATCGGTGGCGACGCCCCGCCGCAGGACGACCAGCAGGCAGCCGAATGGGCGCATGCCTCGGACGGCGACCTGCCGATCCCGCCCAATCCGGGGACCGCGCAGACAATCTATGCCGTTTCGACGCAGAACATTTTCGGCATGTGGAGCCCGTGGTCGACGGCCGAGCGAGTCGATACGCAGCCGGGGCTCGATCACGTCGGCGTGCTGGCCGCGACATTCCGGGCGACTGCACCGCCTTCGGGGAAAATCTGCCCGGGCGTGCTGGAGATCGACCTGTCCTGGGACTGGCGGGTGCGATCGGTATCGAGCTTCACGCTTGTCGGCCGTCTCTTCGCAGCCCCGCTGCGCAACTCGCCTGCGCCCGATACGTCAGTGCCCGGCGGGCTGGCGCGCAATCTCGGCGGAGGTGGCGCGGCCATAAGCGTCTCGTTCAACGGCAATGCCGCAAATATCTCGGAAGGACAGATACGGCCGATGAAGGCCGATGGCTCGGAATTCCTGCCGGGGCCGGATACGGCGCAGGCGGTGCGACGCTATCGCCTCACGATCCCCGGCTTCTCGGTCGATTTCGGCGCCACGCCCCATGCCGGCCTTGCCCTCTGGATCAGGGCGCGGGAGCGGATCGCGCCGCATCGCTATGGGCCGTGGCAGGCCAACCCCATCCTGACGTATGCCTCGGACCCGGTGCCGCCGCCGATCGAGCGCGTCGTCGTGCCGCTCTCAAGCCTCCCCGATGCCGCTGGCTTCTGTCACCATCGCGTGGCGTGGAAGCCGGCTCAGGGCGCCATCGGCTACAATCTCTATGCCTCGGACGAAAGCGCCATTCTCGACGAGAACGGCATAGCCGAGCTCGGGCCCAGTGCCACGCTCGAGCAGCGCATGATCCGGCTGCGGGACGCATTCATCGCCAACCCGTCCCGCCGGACCTTCACGAAGGTCAACGACCGGATCGCCGAGGGCACCAGCCTCGACGTCAAGCTGCCGCGCGGGTCGACGGCCATCCACCTCCACGTCGCCCTGCCGATCAGTGCGGGCGGGGTCGAGGGCGTCTGGCCCGTCCACGATACGATGTTCGAGGACAATACGGTCGATTGCGTCGCCGCGCCCCGCCTGCTGACGCCGACCGCGCCCACGCTCGAAGTGCGCCGCGTGCTTGATACCACCGCCGTGCCGCAGCGCGAGCGGATCAGGATCGAGCTGCGATCCAATCCAGGTCCGCGCGTCCAGCGTTACGAGCTCTTCCGGACGCGCGTCGAGGAGGCAGCGCTTGACGTCGATACGATGGGGCCGCCGGTCGCCGTGGTTGACGGCGCGACGGCGAGCTACCAGCACGAAACGGTCTATGACGAGCATTTCGAGGTCGAGCATCTCGTCAGCGCTAACGGACATGACGATCCCGACGGGTCGTGGAAGCGCGTCTGGTATCGGGCGGTGGCCTGGTCTCACCCCGACCTTTATCGCGGAGGGCTGGTCGATCGGTCGCCCGGCTCGCACCTGGTGTCGGCGGTGCTGCCGCCGAACGGGCCGCCCGACCTTTCCGCAATCACCGCGACCTGGCCGGGTGGCGACCCGAACGCCATCCGCCTCAACTGGACCAGCACCGCGCCGATCGCGCCGACACCGCTGGGGCCGCATCGGCTGGTTGTCTCGGCGCAAAAACGCAATGCTCCGGGCGAGAAGGCGCTTCTGGCCTTTGCCAGCGCGCTGGACAAGGTTGCCTACGGCTCGGATCCGCAAGTATGGCGAACAGACGAGGGCGGAGCGGCTTCCTACCACGCCACCGTCAGGCGGGCTGCACTCGCCGATGCGCTGGCCATCACGATCCGGCTGACCGATCCGCTCGGGCGGTTGACCGAATGCTTCCTCGACATCGAGGGCGGATCGGCCCTCGTGCGCCCGGATATCTTCGATGTTCAGCCGGCGCGGCCACCGATCGTCGGGCTGACCTTCCGCACGTCGGCGCCGCTGACGCCGCCACCGCAGGGCGCCTATCGCCTCGCGATCAGCGCCACGTTCCAGAGCAGCATCCTGAGGCCCCTCTCGACGCGCACCTATTCGTCGGACCTCCACAGCATCCCGACGCAATTGCCCATCAATCCGCGCAATCCGATCGAGGTCGCGCGCATCGCCGGCAGCAAGCCGCTGCAATTCGCGGTGCGACTGCAGGGCACGGTGCGCAGCCTGCAATTGCGGATCATCGCGCCCGATGGGCGCTACGCCGAATATACCGGAGGAGCCGTCCGATGATCGTGCTCGATAGCCTCACCACCCCCAATGCCCAGCGCCTGCTGCGCAATGGCGGCCTGATGACCCTGGGGCTCACCAACCTGCTGCTGTGCGAGCGCTGGGCCGACACCACGCCCGCCGCGGGGGATTACAATGCCAATGCCCTGACGCTCAACATCACCGGCTCGATCCGGGCTCCGTTCCTCGGCATTCTCGAATTCGTCGACGACGCATCCGAATTTGCCGATGTCGGCGGGCGACCGCTGACCGGCTCGGCAGGCGTCTATCGCTTCCACCCGCAGGCCTTTGCGCGGCTGCAGCAGATCATGAGCTGGCGCTATGCCTCGCCCGAGCCGCGCCCGGTCAAGCCGGTGGGTATCCAGCTACCGGCCTCCCTCCCTGTGCAGCCACGCCCGGTGCAGGTACGTCCCGTGCCGGTCACCATGATCATCCGCGGCGCGGCGAACGACCAGTCACCCGAATTCTACGAATGCGACACGCAGATGCCGGTGACCGGCACCATTTCGTTCCACGACTCGCGCGGTCTCATCATCGACCCGCTGGCCGTCGCCTCGATCTTTGCCGATCTGCTGCTGGCGCTGCCGGCCTTGGCCGATGCCCGCTTCCGCGCCCAACCCAATGGCCCCGGCGGCGTCGCCAGCATTGCCGCGCTGGCCGGCGCGCAGACGAGCAACCTCGTGCATTTCGTCGACCCACACGGCTGGGCCTTCATACCCGGCCCGTCGGGCGGTACGCTCAGCCTCATAGATGGCGCGGGCGTTCAGGGTGCGATCATCAATACGCCGCTTCTCACGCTGCCGGCGGGCAACCAGATCGGCGGCTCGGGGCCGAGCCCCCTGCTCTGGGGTTGGGGCGAGGATGGCTGGTTGCGCCGTGTGCCCATCGCACCTCCGCCGCTGCCTCAACCCAATCCCGCCATCAACCTGCCGCGCCAGTTCTTCCGGCTGATAGTGGTGGATACGGACTGGCATATTCTGGGCAACCGTACGACGGCCAACTTCCGCAACGTTCCGCGCGATGACGGCACGATGCCCGCGAGCCTCATACCGCTGGTGCGCGATAATGTGGAGCTGACCTATCTCGCCGACGGTATCGACGTGATCACCACCGCCGAGCAGGTCATCAACCAGCCATCGGCGCCGGGCGATACGCCGATGATCTTTGCGGTCTCGCCCGTGATCGATACGGCCGTGCCGGTCCCCCTGCCGGGCGCCGCGGGCCGCTGGCCGCAATGGCCGGCCTTTGCCGGCCCCATGCTCGACTTTCCAGCGCCGACGCCCAATTTCGCGCAAGGGGTAGCGGCGGCGCTCAGCGGCACGCGCGATGTCGTCGTCACCCTGCCCGCGAACGCCGTGCCCGACGGCGCGCATGTGCGCATCTATCCGCGCACGTTCGTCGAGATCGCCACGATCGGCAGCGCACCATCCTTCCTCCGCGGCAATGGCGGCGCCTCAATCGCCGCAGCCGGGCAGCCGACGCAGATTTTCCTGCCCAATCCCATGGCGCTGGCGACCAACCAACCCATGCCGAACGCGGCCAATCTTGTCATCGATATCGTGGTTCAACCGCGCGTCGGACGCCGGCGTCTGCGGGCAGCAATACCTGTCACGGTCGCCACGACACCACCGCCGCCCGCACCCGACGTCTTCGCCCCGCCACTCGATCTCATGGCGGCGATGCTGACCGGAGCATCCTGGATCGTCTCGGTGGCACCGGTGCCGCTTTTCGGCGTGCCGCGCACGGTGACGCCGCCGGCGGGCACACCGAACTCGGCGATCGACCTCGTCCGTGCCCTCGCCTCCGAGACCGTTCCACGGCAGGGGCCGCGCCTGCCGATGATGGCGCGGTTCGAAACCGTGCTCGCCCGCGGCGGCAACGACCCGGCTATCGGCAATGGCGCCTTGCGCTGGTCGGCAGCGGTCAGCGGCGCACGATGGTCGCGCGATACGCTTTGCGATCGGGCGACGGACGGCAATCCAGGTTTTCCCGCCGGCAGCGATACCCATGCCGGAGGCGTCCGTGTCGGCGGGGTGCTGGCATATGATGCGGCGCGTCACGCGAGCAAGCGGGTACAGCCCATCATCCCGCTGCCGGGCACGGTCGGGAGCCCGAGCTGGATGCTGCTCCTCGCCAGCCCCAACATGACGCCGCCGCAAACGCCGCTGACCGACGTCTTCACCGGCGTGGGTGCGTGCCTGCAAACCGTGGCAGCAGTCTGCGAAACGCCGGAACTGAGCCTGCCGCAGATCGACCTCTCCCCCACAACCGTCACCGCCGACGACGTGGCCGATTCCATAGTCGACGCCTTCGGGCTGCCGGTTGCCATTACTGTTCCACCCAGCGCTGCCGATCGGGTGGTGGACGAAGTGCGGCGGGAATTCTTCGTGTCGCGAAGCGGCGTACGGGACACGCTCTGGTCCCTCAGCCGCGTACTGCGCGAGGCTCGCGAGCTGGTCTATATCGAAAGCCCGCAATTCGCCCGCACTGCCGTGACGACCGGAGCGCCCAATCCACTCGACCTCGTCGAGGCGCTGCGTTCGGCCCTGCAGGCCAATCCGGCGCTGCGCGTCATCATCTGCACCCCGAAACTGACCGATATCGACCCGGCCTTCGGCGGCTTCGCCCGCCAGCATTTTGCCGCCCGCGTCGAGGCGGTGAACGCGCTCAGCCTCATCGACGCGCCCAACAACGAGACCGACGCCCAGAAGACGGCGCGCGAGGCGCGGCAGGATGCCATCCGACAGCGTATCGTCGCCTTCCACCCGGTCGGCTTTCCCGGCCGCGACGCGGCGACCCGCACGACCTCGATCATCGTGGATGACGTCTATGCGCTGGTCGGGGCCAGCCATTTCCGCCGCCGTGGCATGACCTTCGACGGCGCGCTCAGCGTCGCGTCCTTCGATGCCGTTTTCCGAGACGGCTACTCGACCGACGTGCAGCAATATCGCCGGAGGCTGATGGCCGCCAAACTCGCGGTCCCCCTGCCGGCAGCGCGCGTCCCCGGCTCGCCCGACTGGCTGCGCCTGATGCGCCCGCGCGCGGCATTCACCCTGGTTTCGGATATGCTGGCGCAGGGCGGCCTCGGCCGCATCCTGCCGCTCTGGGCCGGCCCCGACGACAACTCGGTCCTCGCCGCGACGGTCGACATGGCCGACCCGGACGGATCGAACGGCACCAATTTCGTCCAGATGTTCGCCTCCCTGCTCGCGGAAAGCCCTGAGCGCTGATGACACTTTTTTCGTCCCGGCAACTTAAAACCGGGCGCAGCATGTCCTACATGCGTGCGTGAAACATCAGTTCCAGCAAGGGTCAAACAATGTTCGCTTCCCGGGGCTTCCGGCTCGCCAGTCTGCTTGCATCGCTCGTCCTGGTCTTTTCCATGGCCACGGTCGATCAGGCCGAGGCCCGCAGGGGCGGTAGCTTCGGCAGTCGCGGCACGCGCACGTTCCAGGCGCCGGCACCGACCAATACCGCGCCCATGACCACTCCGCCCGTCCAGCGCTCGATGACGCAGCAAAACAATGCCGCGACCCCGGCCGCCAATGCGGCCCAGACGCGCGGCTTCGGCAGCGGGTTCGGCGGCGCCATGTTGCGCGGCCTCATGTTTGGCGGCCTGCTTGGCCTGCTCTTCGGCGCCGGTTTCGGTGGCTTTGGCGGCATGCTGGCCCTGCTCGCGCAGGTGGCGATCATCGGTGGCCTCATCTACCTGGCCATGCGCTTCTTCCGCCCAAGCCCGGCTGGTGGCCGTCGCGCCACGGCAGGCGGCCCGAGCGTCAATGCCTATGAGGCGCCCTATCGGGATAACGGCCCGGCGGCCGGCCAGCGCTATGGCGCCGGTCCCAGCACGACTTCGAGCCGCAAGCCCGGCAATCCCGATGAGATCGGCGTCTCGCAGGCGGACCTCGAAACGTTCGAATCGATGCTGACCCGCGTCCAGGCCGCCTTCACGCAGGAAAATTATGCGGCTCTGCGCGCACTGACGACGCCCGAAATGATGTCCTACCTCTCCGAGGAACTGGGCAACAACGCCACGGCCGGCGTCAAGAACGAGGTAGCCGACGTCAAGCTGCTGCAGGGCGACCTGTCGGAAGCCTGGCGCGAAGGCAATGTCGAATATGCCACCGCCGCCATGCGCTATTCGTCGGTGGACGTTACCCGCGAACGCGCCAGCGGCCGGGTGGTCGATGGCGACCCGGACCGCGCCACGGAGGCCACCGAATTGTGGACCTTCACCCGCCCCCGCGGGGGCGACTGGAAGCTCTCGGCTATCCAGGAAGCCTGACTTCGACGGACCTTGCGGAGGGCGCCATCGGCGCCCTCTTGCGTTAAAGGGTCGCAATCCCCTTTTCCTCTCGCTGCCGTGATCGGCGCGCGCTCCGAATAAACTGGCCGTTAATGTAAATCCGCTGAATATGCAGGCGTGAGAATGACTTCACGTCGACGTGCGGGGGCGGTCGGAAACTTAATTGACCAGTAATATTGATTGCTGCGTTCTTAATTACGTCTTCTACCCAATGCTCCCCCAACGCCCCAGTGCTTCATGACTCGCTGCGTCGGATAAGTTGTAACCGGGCTGGCCCGGCTGAGTGTGAGTACCGAGTAGAATGCGTCTCATCGTTGGTATCATTATCGTCATCGCCTCCGTCATCGGCGGCTACGCGGCGATGGGCGGGCACCTGGAAGTGCTCATTCAGCCTTTCGAGGCGCTGATCATTCTCGGCGCCGCCTTCGGCGCCTTCGTCATCGGCAATACCGGGCCGGTGCTCAAGCAGTGCAGCGGCATCTTCAAATCGCTCATCCGCGGCCCGCGCTACAACAAGGCCGCCTATGTCGAGTTGCTGGGCCTGCAGTTCACGCTCTTCAAGCTCGTCCAGTCCAAGGGCATGCTGGCGCTCGAACCGCATATCGAGAACCCCAAGGACTCCTCGCTCTTCGCACAGTTCCCCACCTTCGCCTCCAATCACCACGCGGTCGAGTTCATGTGCGACTACCTGCGCATGGTGACCCTGGGCACCAACAACGTGCATGAGATGGACGCGCTCATGGACGAAGAACTGGAAACCCACCACCAGGAAAACCACCGGGTGGTCAACGCCATCCAGGCCCTCGCCGACGGCACCCCGGCCCTCGGCATCGTGGCCGCCGTGCTCGGCGTGATCAAGACCATGGGCTCGATCAGCGAGCCGCCCGAAGTGCTCGGCCACATGATCGGCGGCGCGCTCGTGGGCACGTTCCTGGGCGTCTTCGTCGCCTATGCCTTTTTCGGCCCGATGGCGCAGGCGCTGCGCAACATCTATGAGGCCGAGGCCAAGTACTTCCTCTCGATGAAGGTGGGCCTGCTCGCGCACATCTCGGGCAATCCGCCGGTCATGGCGATCGAATTCGCCCGCAAGATGCTGATGTCGGAAGACCGTCCGTCGTTCACCGAGATCGACGAAGCGACCGCCAACCTGCAGATCGCGGCCTGAGCGAGCGACACCTGAACCATGGCCAGCCTCGAACAACCCATCATCATCAAGCGCGTCAAGAAGGGCGCGCATGCCCATCACGGCGGCGCCTGGAAGATCGCCTATGCCGACTTCGTGACGGCCATGATGGCCTTCTTCCTCCTGCTCTGGCTGATCAGCATGACCACGCCCGAGCAGAAGAAGGGGCTTTCCGACTATTTCGCGCCCAACAAGGTGAGCCAGAGCACGAGCGGCGCCGGCGGCTTCCTCGGCGGTCGTGCGCTCGATGAAGTCGGCGCCAAGATGGCTGGCCGCTCGCCCTCCCAGCAGGACGTGATCGCCACCCCGCCCCCGAGCACGAAGCCCGGCGAGGATATCGCCGCTATTTCCGGCATCGACGGGCAGAAGGGCAAGACCAACGACACCCGCAGCTCGCAGACCGAGATGCAGGCCAAGGACGACCTGGCGTTCAAGAGCGCCGCGGCCAGCATCCGCCAGGCCTGGCAGGCCATGCCCGACATCACCAAGATCCAGGACAACCTGCTGCTTGAGGATACGCCGGAAGGCCTCAACATCCTGATCGTCGACCAGGAAGGCCGGCCGATGTTCCCGGAAGGCTCGAAATATCCGTTCGAGCTGACCCGCAAGGCCATCGCTGCCATCGCCCCGGTGCTCCAGCAGCAATCGAACCAGATCACGATTTCGGGCCACACGGCGGCGGGCGGTTCTTTCCCGAACCAGAATTACGGCCCCTGGCAGCTCACCAGCGACCGCGCCAATGTCGTGCGCGAAATCCTCGCCGAGTTCGGGCTTTCCGATGACCACGTGAATACGGTGGCCGGGCGCGCCATGGCCGAGCCGCTCTTCCCGAACGACCCGTACCTCGCAGCCAACGAGCGCATCAAGATCACGCTGCTCCATGAGCCGCCGCCGGTTCCGGCGGACATGACTCCCTAGCCGCTCCAACAACAGCAGACACACAAACGCCGCCGCGAGATCATCACGGCGGCGTTTGTGTCTGAGCGGTTCCCTAGATCAGTAGGGGTGGCGATCCTGCTTGTTCATCCAGGCCTCGTAGGCCTTGAGGCCGGTATCGCGCTCGAAGCCTTCGGTCACCGCGATGCGGCGCTCGGTCCAGGGCTTGGCGAAATCCTCATACTGGAACGCGTCGTCGAAGCCGATGGCGCTGGTGTCCTTGAGGCTGGCCGCGAAATAGAGGTGGTCGATGCGCGACCAGTAGATCGCGCTCATGCACATGGGGCACGGGGCGCCGTTGATATAGATCTCGCAACCCTTGAGCATCCTGGCGCGCTCGGGCACCGGATCGGGAGAGCCTTCTTCGCGCGGAATCATTTCGAGGATCGTGCCGGCGCCGTAATCGCTGCCGAGCAGGGCCTTGGGATTGAGGCGGGTCGAAGCGTCGATGATCGCGGTGATCTCGGCATGGAATACGGGAATGCCGGTCAGCAGCACGCGGTTCTGGCCGCGCCCGATGATCTCGCCGTCCTTGACGATGACGGCGCCGAACGGGCCGCCCCAGCCCTTCTCGACCGATTCAATGGCAAGGCGGGTCGCCTCTTCCATGAACTTCTTCTTGTCCTCGGACGGAGCCGCGACGGCTGAAATGCTGGAAAAGCCCACGGTCGCCGCGGCGCCGGCGGCAACCGCACTCGCCATGAACATCCGGCGGCCCGGATCGAGCAATTCGTCGCGATGCGTGTGATCGCATTCCGCCCCGTGAGGCGTGTTACAGGTACAGCCGTTCATCAAAACCCCCACTTGAAACCGGACACGGACACGCGCCGGGCTGACGGAAACGCTACTTTTCAAGTTGGAATAGAGATTTAACGGCCGCCTGCTGGCGCCGACGGCGAATGAAGGCACGCGGACTTTCTCGGGGCAGAGTTAAGGATCTGCCTCCGACGCGCTTTCAGGTTTCATGATCGCGACTCGTCTTGACCGCAGTTTTGTTCTTGTTATGTTCCAATCCTCAACCTGAGGAACGCGCGAGCAGATGGAGAACGAGGCGACTATTCTCCATGCCGACCTCGACGCCTTCTACGCGTCGGTCGAGCAATTGCTGAACCCGGAACTGCGCGGCAAACCCATAGCCGTGGGCGGCGGAGTGGTGCTGGCGGCCTCCTACGAGGCCAAGGCCTTCGGCGTGCATGGCGGCATGCCCGGGCGCAAGGCGCGTGAGCTTTGCCCGCAACTGCTCTTCGTGGGCGGGCACTTCGAGGACTACCAGCGGCTCGGCGACGCGGCGATCCGCGTGCTCGGGGACTATACGCCGCTGGTCGAGCGCATCTCGATCGACGAGGCTTTTGCCGACGTTGCCGGTACCGCGCATCTTTTCGGGCCGCCGGTGGACGTGGCACGGCTGGTGCGCAAGCGCGTGCGCGAGGAACTGGGGCTGCCGATATCGGTGGGTGTGGCGCGGACCAAGCATCTGGCTAAGATTGCCTCGCAGGTGGCCAAGCCCGATGGCCTGGTGGTGGTCGACCCGGCGGGCGAAATCGCGTTCCTTCATGACCTGCCGGTGGAGCTGATGTGGGGCGTCGGGCCGGTGACGCGGCAGAAACTCGCCGATGCCGGCATTCGCACCATCGGACAGATGGCAGAGCTGCCCGGCAAGTCGCTGGAGCGACTGGTCGGGCATGCGGCGGGGGAGAAGCTTTCGGCACTGGCCTGGAACCAGGATCCGCGCGTGATCGAGACGCATCAGCGCGCACGTTCGGCCGGCGCGCAATCGGCGCTCGGGCGACGGCCCTTCGCCGCGCATATCTACCGCCCTGCCCTGCGACACCTCGCCGACCGCATCGGCTCGCGGCTGCGCGCCAAGGCGCTGGCCGGGTGGACCGTGACGGTGCGCGTGCGCTTTGCCGACATGCATGCGGTGACCCGCGCGGCCACGCTCGGCGCTCCGGTCGCGGCGACCGCAATACTGGCGGAGGTGGCCGAGACGCTGGTGCGACAGGTGCGCCGTGACCATCCGGAGGAGCGCGCGATCTCGCTTCTCGCCATCTCGGTCTCGCATCTCGAAAAACAGCCTCTGTTGCAGCTCGAACTGCCGCTGGGTCTTGGCGACGAACCGCTGCGGCCGGGCACCAGAATCGGTCGTGGCCGCTGGACGGCGGACCGGGCCATGGACGCGGTGCGCGACCGTTTCGGCTGGGAGGCGATCGGCTATGGCTCGGTGGTGCTCGAGGCTGGTCGCTCGGTGCCCGAGGCTTTCCGCGAGCTGGCCGAGAAAGACCTCTAGACGTAGCTAGGCATTTGCGTGCTCGCTCGATCGCTCCCCCGCGAAACGCAGCCCACCGAGGGTGGCAAGGGCCAGCAGCACGACCAGCGCCCCGCCGAGGCACATGGCGACGGCCACGCCCCATTGCGTCGAAATCGCGCCGCCGAGCAGGGGCGCAGCCAGCATGACCGCGGTTATGACCGCCTCGCTGGTGGCCGAGGCGCGAGCCATCACGGCCTGCGGCACCCGCCGCTGCATGAGCACGCGGAACGGCACCATCATCATCGCTGTCGTGCCGCCCATCGCCGCGAGGATCAGCAGGAATGGCGCCAGCCCCATGGGCAGGCCGAGCATGGCCCAGACCGAGACCGCCATGGTAGTAAGCCCCGAAACCATAGCAGCAAGGATCATCACCGGCATGGGTCGTTGGCCGGCGAGCCGCCCCGCCAGCAGGGCCCCTACTACCCCGCCTGCGCCCGACGAGGCTACGCTCAGCGCAAAGCCTCCCTGCCCCAGCCCGAACAGCACTGCGACGAGAGCGAGCTGGCTGTCGTAGAGGAAGAAGGCGAAGAAGGCGCCGGCGGCGAAGAGCAGGGCCAGCAGCAGGAGCCTGTCGCTGGTGAAGACGGCAAGGCCCTCGATGACGCCGCCGCCGGGCTTGTCCTTCGTTTGTAGGCTCGGGAGCGCGCTGCCGGCCAGCGGCAGGCAGGCGAGAGCGGCAAGGAGGGAGAGGATGGCGTTGGTGCCAATGACCCAGTTGAAGGGCATGACGGCAAGCAGCAGGCCGCCCAGCCCGGGACCGACGACCTTGGCCGTCTGGTTGATGGCATGGTGGAGACCATTGACCGTACCCAGATCAACATCGGACGTGACGCGCTGGATCATTGACTGGCGGGCGGGTGCAAAGAGCGAGTCGACGGCCGAGCGCAGCAGCACGATGCCAAGCACGGCAACGACATCGGGCGCCACGAGGATGAGCGCGGTCGTCGCGGCACGCCCGAGATTGGCCAAGAGCATCGCCCGGCCCGGCTCGCCCCTGTCGACCCAGACCGCGAGCCACGGGCCGATCAGCGCATAGGGTGCCGCAAGACAGATGGCAAAACCGGCAAGGACCAGCGGGCCCTCTCCCCAGACGAAGACCAGCAGCGAGAGGATGGCGACGTAGTCGAGCCAATCGGCAAGGTCGGCCGGCACCGAACAGGCGAGCAGCCAGCGCTGCCGTCGATCACGCAGGAAAGCATACGCATTCATCATGAAACGTCACCCACTGGACTCTCGGCGAGCATCGATTGCACAATGATGGTGTGGGTTAAAATGAAACCTCGACGCTCCATACATGAGGATTTCTCATGCATCCTGATCGTAGCTTGCCACCGTTGCCGACCTTGCGTGCCTTCTGCGCCATCGCCCATACCGGCGGCTTCGGCCGCGCGGCCGAGCAATTGCACCTGACCCAGACCGCCGTCAGCCACCAGATGGCGCAACTTGAGGATTGGCTTGGCGCCAGACTCTTCGACCGCGGCCGCCACGGCGCGCGGCTGACGTCACTGGGCGAACGCCTGCTGCCGCAGGTTGAGCGGGCCCTGGACCTGCTCGATGATGCGCTGTGGTCGGCACGGACGGAGGCGGATGCGCAGTCGCTGACCCTGTCGGTGACACCCGAAGTCTTCAGCCAGTGGCTGAGTGCGCGCCTGCCGGATTTCTGCGCGCTCTACCCAGCGATCGAAGTGAAGCTCGTCGTGGGCTATCGCGTCCCCGATTTCGGGACGGATGGGGTGGATTTGGCCATCTGGCTCGGAACCTCGCACCGCGCCCTCGTCAGCGAACCCTTCTGGCATGACGAGGAATTCGCGGTTTCTTCGCCGGACCTCGCCGCGCGGCTGCCCAAACGCGAGGCTTTGCGGGCTGCGCCGCTGCTGCAATATCGGGGCGCACGCCATACCGCGCTCGACTGGCAGCGCTGGTACGAGCAGGGCATCGTGCTACCCGACAACGCCGACCGCGCCGCGTTCGACAAGGAGATGGAGGCTGCGATCGCCAGCGGGCCGATCTACGATTCTTTTGCCGAAATGCTCGAAGCCTGCCGACGCGGGGAAGGCTTCGCCCTGGTGCGCAGTTCGCTGGTCCAGGACGATCTGCGCGCCGGCACGCTCGTTCGCTGCTTTGTCGAGAGCATGCCGGCGGCAGTCAACTACGCCCTGACCTATCGGCCGGGCATTATGGGCTCTGCCGCCGCGAAGTGTTTTCGCGACTGGCTGATGGCTAGCGCCAGAACGCCTTGAGCGTGGAAGGCGTATGCATGTTGCCGTAGAGATACTGCCAGAATTCGGCACGACGCTCGCGCGGCACCGTCTTCCAGACATCATGCACCGCCATGTCGCCGCACCAATAGGCGTAAACGAACGGCGCCCGCAGGCCGTGACGCAGGAAACCGAGGCGCGAGGCTGTGGTCGCCACGTCCATGTAGCCAGCTTCGGCATTGGCGGCTGCGATCTCCTCGATCGACTTGCCCTCGACATGGTGCTGCCAGGCGGCGTTGCAGCGTAGTGCACCGCGCAGGCGCTGGAGAGCCACCGCCAGCTCATCCTCGGGCGTTTCCACCCAATCGATGAAGAAGAGGCCGTTATCGGCAATGCCTTCGAAAAGTGCGCTCGAGGCGGAGCTGGTCACCACCTGCGCGCCATCGAGCGGCATCGAGCCGTCGGCGACATAGCGCTGGCGCAGCGCCAGGTGCACGAGATGGCCCGGGAAGGCCTCGTGGGTCGCCAGGTGCTTGAGCGCGTAGATCGTATAGGGGTGATCGAGATTGAGCAGCAGCTTGCGGCCCGGATAATCGCAATAGGCAGAGAACGGCACGCCGCGCACTTCGTCGGGCTCGAGCCAATCATCGCCCATCTCGTACATGGTGGCGCTGACCTTGGCGCGGGCATCGGCGGTGAGCTTGCGCATCGTATCGAGCACCTGCTCGCGCGGCACGCGCACGTCGGCTTCCCAACGGCGGACATCGCTGCCGAGGTCCGAACCGCCATAGCCGATCTCAGCGAGCTTCTCGGCGATGATGGCGCGATAGCCGTCGAGCGTGGCATCGTCGACCTTCTGCGTCGAAACGCGGATCTGGCGGCGCACGCGGTCGGCGAAAGAGATATCCTTTTCGGCAAAGGTCGTGACCAGCGCCAGAAGCGAATCGATCATTTCGCTGACATAGGCCTTGCGCAGCTCGCTCTCGGCCTCGGCCGGCACGCGGGCCAGCAAAGCTTCGAGGGCGCCCGTCGCTTCGGCGTAGTCGCGCAGCGGAGTGGGCTCGACGTCGGCCACGGCGACCGGAATGAGCCCTTCCTTGTCGAGAAAGCCGTCGCTGCGCGGCGTCGAGCGGTAAAGCTGGTCGATGCCTGCGGTGAGGCGGGCGAGTTCGGTTCCGAGTTTCATGGGGGACTCATAGACAGTTTGTAGACTTGGGGCGCCGCAAAGTGCGGCAGAAGCGGCCGGGGCGCAAGATGCGCATCTCACGCGCCTCTTGTCCAGCCCGGCTCGGCCTGCCACTCTCCCGGGTGGGGAGAACGACATGAACGAACACAAGCCGATCGTCGGCGGCGGGCCCAAGAAGGTGCTCTATACGCTGGCCACGGTCTCGCGGATCGGCATCGGCAAGGCCGCCAAGGCGCTGACCGCCAGGAACACCTGCAAGGCCTGCGCCTATGGCATGGGCGGCCAGATGGGCGGCATGACCAACGAGTTGGGCGAATTCCCCTCGGTCTGCAACAAATCGGTGCAGGCGCAATCGACCGATATCCAGCCCGCCATCCCCTACCAGATCTTCGAGCACCACCCGATCAGCGACCTGATGGAGCTTTCGGGGCGCGAGATGGAGCATCTGGGGCGCCTGGGCAACCCAATCTACAAATCCCGCAACAGCCAGCGCTTCCACGAAGTCACCTGGGATTTCGCGCTCGACCTGGCGGCCACGCGCCTGCGCGCGACCGACCCACGCCGCTCGTTCTTCTATTCCTCGGGGCGATCCTCGAACGAAGCGGGCTTCATCTTCCAGCTTCTCGCCCGCGCCTACGGCACCAACAACGTCAACAACTGCTCGTATTACTGCCACCAGGCGACGAGCGAAGGCCTGGCGACGACGATCGGCAAGGGCACGGCGACGGTCGAACTGGCCGACCTCAAGGGCGCGGACCTGATCTTCGTGATCGGAGCCAATCCCTCGTCCAACCATCCCCGCTTCATTCACATGCTCAAGAATTGCCGCGACCGCGGCGGCGAGGTGATCGTCATCAACCCGGCCAGGGAGCCAGGGCTGGTGAAATTCGCCGTGCCCAAGAGCCCCAGCTCGATGCTGGCCGGCGGCACCGAGATCGCCTCGCTTTTCGTGCAGCCCCGGATCGGCAGCGATATCGCGCTCCTCAAGGGCATCGCCAAGGCGGTGATCGAGATGGCAGCCGAGGACGCGGTTTTTCTTTCGGCCCATACCAATGGGTTCGAGGATTTCAGCGCAGATGTAGCAAGCCTCGAGTGGGACGACATCGAAGCAGCCTGCGGCGTGCCCCGGCAGGAGATCGAAGAGATCGCGCGGCGCTATGCAGTCTCGCGCAATGCGGTTTTCGCCTGGGGCATGGGCATGACCCACCACCTCCACGGCACGGCCAATGTCGAGGCCATCGCCAACCTGGCGCTGCTGCGCGGCATGATCGGCCGCCCCTTTGCCGGCCTGCTGCCGCTGCGCGGGCATTCCAACGTGCAGGGCATCGGCACGATCGGTGTCAAGCCGGTGCTGGCGCGCGATGTGCTCACCAAGATGGAGCGGGCTTTCGGCGTCACCTTCCCCGCGGAGCGCGGCCTCGACACGATGGGCTGCATCCAGGCGGCCCATGACGGGGCGATCGACGCAGCCGTCATCATGGGCGGCAATCTCTACGGCGCGACGCCCGACACCGCCTTCGCCGAGGCGGCGCTGGCGCGGATCGGCTTCAAGCTCTTCCTCACCACCACGCTCAACCAGGGCCATGTGCATGGCCTTGGTGAAGGCGAAGTGCTGATCCTGCCGGTGACCGCGCGCGACGAGGAATGGGAGCCGACCACGCAGGAATCCATGTTCAACTTCGTGCGCCTGTCGGATGGCGGCATCCGCCGGCTGGGTAATGTGCGGCCGGAAAGCACGATCCTGTGCGATCTGGCGACCATGATGCTACCCGCAAGCCCAGTTCCCTTCGCGGCATTCAAGCACCACGCGAAAATCCGCGGGGCCATTGCCAGCATCGTGCCCGGCATGGAGCAACTGGCAGACATCGACGTCGCCAAGCGCGAATTTCACATCGCCAACCGCCTCTTGCACGAGCCGCATTTCGGCATGCCGGACGGCAAGGCCCGCTTCGTCGTGACGCCACTGCCCGCGCAGCCGACCGCGCCGCTGCAACTGGCGACGGTGCGCAGCGAAGGGCAGTTCAACACCATCATCTACGAGGAGCGCGACAGCTACCGCTATGGCGCGGAGCGCGACTCGCTTTTCCTCAATCGCGAGGACATGGCGGCCTTTGGCGTCTCGGAGGACCAGCGCGTGTGGGTGAAGTCCGAGACCGGGCGCATGGAGGCGCGGGTCGTGCCGTTCGACCTGCCGCGCGGAAGCGCCCTGGCCTATTACCCGGAGGCCAATGTGCTCGTCGGAACCGCTATCGACGAGCGCAGCCGCACCCCCGCCTTCAAGTCGGTGGGCATCACCATCGAGCCCATCGCCCACTGACGGGCAGTTGCGAACAAAACGAGAAACATGGCCTAATTCAGCCTCGTGCAATGTCAGCGGGTTGATTCGCCGTGCCGGCCAAAGCTTCCAGGATCAGGACCATCACGCCCTCCCAGGCGCGCCGCATCTGGCTGCACGCGCAGCGGCTGGACGAAGCGGCCCCGTTTGGTGAGGGCCCCGAGGCGACACGCCTTGCCGTCGAGCATCTGGGCTACGTGCAGATCGACACGATCAACGTCATCGAACGCTCGCACCACCACATCCTTTTCTCCCGCATCCCCGGCTATCGCCGTGGCGACCTGCGGCAGGCGCAGAGCATGGACAAGAGCGTCTTCGAATACTGGACGCATGCCCTCTCCTACGTGCCGACGCGCGACCTGCGCTTCTTCCTGCCCGAGATGAAGCGGCACAGGACCGAGCCCAGCCGGTGGTATGCGGACGCCAACCCGAACGATCTCAAGCGCATGCTGCGCAACATCCGCAAGGACGGCGCCCTATCCATACGCGATATCGATGATGACGAGCTGGTGGAGAAAGACCATCCCTGGGCCAGCCGCAAGCCATCCAAGCGCGTACTGCAGCTGGGGTTCTATAACGGCGACCTCACCATTTCCGAGCGCAACGGCATGGTGAAGACCTATGAGCTGATGGAGCGTCATTTCGGCTGGAACCAGCGGCCGAAAGCGGCGACCGACAAGCAGGTCGCCGAATACCTGCTCGATCGCGCCTTGCGCTCGCAGGGCCTCGTAAGCCTTGAATCCATCAGCTACCTCGAAGCCAAGCGCAAGCCGGTGTTCAAGGAACTGATCGAGGGGCGCGTGCGGCGCAAGCAATTGGTTCCGGTGACCATAGAAGGGGTCGACAAGCCACAATTCTGGATCACGCCCGAAGTGCTCGACGCGGTGCCCGAGCCGGGTCAAGAACTGGTGCATATCCTCTCGCCCTTCGACCCGCTCATCATCCAGCGCAAGCGAACCAGCGCCATCTTCGGCTACGATCATCTCTTCGAAGCTTATGTGCCCAAGGCCAAGCGCAAATACGGCTATTTCTCGCTGCCAGTGCTGGTGGGCGAGGAAATCGTGGCGGCACTCGACCTCAAGACCGACCGGGCGGCCCGCAAGGTGCTGATCCAGAACTGGACCTGGATGCGTCCCGACGAGAGCGGACGCCTCAAGGGTATTGTCGAAGAAGCGCTGGGGCGCTTCGAGGCCTTCCAGCTCGGCGACTGACGGAACTCCCCTCCCCGCGTGGACGTTTCTGCCATGGGCGGAAAGCGTTTGCCGCCGCCCGTTCATTCCAAGCACAGGGAGGCCGGAAATGAAGGTCAAAGACGCCATGCACCGGGGCGCTACCTGGTTCGCACCCGATACCAATGTCCGCGAAATCGCGCGCGCCATGCGCGATGAAGATATCGGCGCGGTGCCGATCGGCGAGAATGATCGCCTGATCGGCATGGTCACCGATCGCGACATCGTCTGCCACGGGCTGGCCGATGGCCGCGACATCGACATGATGACCGCCCGCGACGTGATGAGCGGCCCGATCCTCTATTGCCGCACCGAGGAAGATCTCGAAGACGCGGCGCATTTCATGGAAATCAAGGGCGTGCGGCGCCTGCCGGTGATCGACAGCAACAAGCGGATGGTCGGCATGCTCTCGATGGGCGACATCGCCGCCTTCGCGACCCGCAACACCTCGGGCGAAATGATGGAAGCAGTTACCGCCCACCACGCCTGAAACGAAAACGGCGCCCCAAAGGGCGCCGTTCGGAATGTTCATGGATCGCTTGTCAGTTGAAGCGGTAGCGGAGCGTGCCGCGCACTTCGTGGATCCAGTTGTTGTTGATGACGTAGGCGTTGACCATGTTCGGCGGGGTATTGCCGATCGTCGGCAGGTAGACGCCGCGGTAGCCGACATCGGCAACCATCGCACCAATGTCGTAAGTCACGCCGGCCATGACGGCAGCGGCGGGCTCGAAGCGATCACCCCAGGCCCAGGCAGTGCCGTTGGGCTCGTTGATGGTCGTGTCGACCCAGGCAGCACCCAGACCGGCACCCACATAGGCGCCGAAACCGCCGGCCGAGCTGGAGAGACCCGAGAAGTTGAAGTCGTAATAGGCGTTGGCAAGAGCCAGGCCGCCGCGGAGGTTAGCCTTGCGGCCATTGCCGAAGGTCAGGCCCGAATTGTTGAGGTAGTCCACCGTCACGTCGGCACGCAGGCCCGAACCGGTTTCGTAACCGAAGCCAGCGCCGAGGCTGTAGCCATAGCCCCTGTCAGTCACGTCGGTACCGCAGCCACCGCAGGGATTTTCAAAGTTGCGCGCCGCCCAGAGATTACCGGCAACGCTACCGCGCAGGTAGAAAGAGCCGCCAACGCCGTAGTCGACGTCGGGAACCTCGATGACAGGCGGGTAATAGGGCATATCGGCGGCCCGCACTGGGCCGACGGCGAGGGCGGCTACTGCCACCATGACCAATGCGAACAGCTTGCGCATTTTCTCTTTCGAATCCTTCGTAAGTGCCACGACGCCAGTCGTTTCGAAGGGGAATATGCGGTGTTTTTCTTAATGCCGGCTTAACCTTAGCGATTAACCCTAATCGAAAGCTAAAATGCATGAAGAACGGGGCCCCGAGGGCCCTGCTTTCTGGTACTCGCGATGCGAGGACGTTTCCCTCAGGCAACCTGGCGGATGACGCTGGTAATATCTTCGACGATGGAGGCCACGAGGCTGCTGTCGTCTGCCTCGCCCATCACGCGGATCACAGGCTCGGTGCCCGATTCACGGATCACGAGGCGCCCCATGCTGCCGAGCCGCTCGCGGGCAGCAGCGATAGCATCGACAACCTTCTTGTCCTCCAGCGGCTTGCCATGGCCATAGCGCACGCTCTGCAGCAATTGCGGCACCGGCTGGAAACGCGAGCAGATCTCGGACACCGAGCCGCCGGTCTCCTTGATGACCGAGAGCAGTTGGAGCGCAGCCACGAGGCCGTCGCCGGTCGTGGTGAAGTCGGAAAGGATGATGTGGCCTGACTGCTCGCCGCCGACATTGAAGCCCTTTTCACGCATGGCTTCGAGGACGTAGCGGTCGCCCACCTGGGTGCGCTCGAGGCCGAGGCCGAGGGTGGTGAGGTAGCGCTCGAGACCCAGGTTCGACATGATGGTGGCGACGATGCCGCCGCCCTGCAACTGGCCGCGCTGCAGCCAGGATTGCGCGATCACGGCCATGAACTGGTCGCCATCGACCACGGTGCCATTCTCATCGACGATGATGACGCGATCGGCGTCGCCATCGAGCGCAATGCCGATATCGGCGCGCAGCTCACGCACCTTGGCCGCCACGGCCTCGGGCGAGGTCGAGCCGACCTTATGGTTGATGTTGAAGCCATCGGGCTCAACGCCGATGGTGAAGAGCTCGGCACCAAGCTCCCAGAGGGCAGTCGGGGCGACCTTGTAGGACGCGCCATTGGCGCAATCGAGCACGACGCGCAGTCCGGAAAGATCGGCATTCTTGGGAAGGGTGCGCTTGGCGTATTCGATGTAGCGCGTCCGCGCTTCCTCGTCGCGATGGGCGCGACCGATACCCCTGCCCTGCTGGAGGCGAGGCGTGAGATCGGAATTCATCAACTCTTCGATCTGGGCTTCGACCTCATCGGACAGCTTATAGCCATCCGGGCGGAAGAGCTTGATGCCGTTGTCGTCGAAGGGATTGTGCGAGGCCGAGATCATGACCCCGAGATCGGCGCGCAGCGAGCGCGTGAGCATGGCGACGGCAGGCGTTGGCATCGGGCCGAGGAGGAACACATCCATGCCGACAGCCGTGAAGCCGGCGGTGAGCGCATTCTCGATCATGTAACCGGAGCGGCGCGTATCCTTGCCGATCACGACGCGATGCCGGTAGTCGCCACGCTGGAAGGCAATGCCGGTCGCCATACCGACCTTGAGCGCCAATTCCGGCGTCAGCTTCTTGCCGTTGGCCAAACCCCGGATGCCATCGGTACCAAAATATTGTCTCGCCATGTACTCGCCCAAAGTGCCAAATCACGGCGCAATATAGCGCCGCGCGGTTCCCCCACAACAGCTCGTTGTCAGGCTTATTAGCGCAGGATCAGGGCAAAATATTGGAAAATTGCGCCCTTTCGCGCAAAGGAAAAGGCCGCCCGAAGGCGGCCTTTGTTTGGTCAATTGCCCGGCTGGGGCTCCATGCCGCCATCGGGGGCGGCATCGGGACGCCGGCGCGAGGTCTTGCCGGCCGAGGGCACGCCCGTCGACTTGGGCGAAGCATCGGACTCGCTCTCGCGGAACGGGCTCTGGCCGTTCATCAGGCCACGGATTTCATCACCGGTCAGCGTCTCGTATTCGATGAGCGCCTTGGCAATGGTGTGGAGGTCATCGATGTATTCACGAATGACCTTCTGCGCCGTCTGGTAGCCTTCCTCAACGAACCGCTTCACTTCCGCATCGACCAGTTGCTGGGTCTCATCGGAGAGGTGCGTATTGCGCTGCACCATCGAGCGGCCGAGGAACACCTCGTCCTGGTTCTCGCCGTAAAGCAGCGGGCCGAGCTTGTCGGACATGCCGAATTCGGTCGCCATGGCGCGGGCAAGGCCCGTAGCCATCTTGATGTCGGCCGAAGCGCCGGAGGTCACCTTGTCGTAGCCGAAGATTTCCTCTTCGGCGACACGGCCACCCATGGCGACCGCGAGGTCGGCATAGCACTTCTGGCGGGTCAGCGAGACCTGGTCCTTTTCGGGCAGACGCATCACCATGCCCAGCGCACGGCCGCGCGGGATGATCGTCGCCTTATGGATCGGGTCGGACCCTTCCATCTTGATGGCGAGGAGAGCGTGGCCGGCCTCATGGTAGGCCGTGAGCTTCTTCTCTTCCTCGGAGATGGCGAGCGTACGGCGCTCGGCACCCATCATGAGCTTGTCCTTGGCGTCCTCGAACTCGGCCATGGTGACGAAGCGCTTGTTGCGCCGCGCAGCCAGGAGCGCGCCTTCGTTGACGAGGTTCATGAGGTCCGCGCCGGAGAAACCGGGCGTGCCACGGGCCAGAACCTTGAGGTCCACATCGGGAGCCAGCGGCACCTTGCGCACATGCACCTTGAGGATGCGCTCGCGGCCGGTAACGTCCGGGTTCGGCACCACGACCTGACGGTCGAAGCGGCCGGGACGGAGCAGGGCCGGGTCGAGCACGTCGGGGCGGTTGGTGGCGGCGATGAGGATGATGCCCTCGTTCGCCTCGAAACCGTCCATCTCGACCAGGAGCTGGTTGAGGGTCTGCTCACGCTCGTCGTTGCCGCCGCCGAGGCCTGCGCCACGATGGCGACCCACGGCGTCGATTTCGTCGATGAAGATGATGCACGGGGCATTCTTCTTGGCCTGCTCGAACATGTCGCGGACGCGGCTGGCACCGACACCGACGAACATTTCAACGAAGTCCGAACCGGAAATGGTGAAGAAGGGCACGTTGGCTTCGCCGGCGACCGAACGGGCCAGCAGCGTCTTACCGGTACCGGGAGGACCGACAAGGAGCACACCGCGCGGAATACGGCCGCCCAGGCGCTGGAACTTGCCCGGATCGCGCAGGAATTCGACGATTTCTTCGAGGTCCTGCTTGGCTTCGTCCACGCCGGCAACATCCTCGAACGTCACCTTGCCCTGGGTCTCGGTCAGCAGCTTAGCGCGCGACTTGCCGAAGCCCATCGCGCCGCCGCGACCGCCACCCTGCATCTGGCGGATGAAGAAGAACCACACGCCGATGATGACGATGAACGGCAGCCAGCTCGACAGCAGGATCGACCAGAAGGGGCTACCCTCCTGCGCCTTGGCAGTGATCGAGACACCACGCTGCTCGAGACGCGGCACGATATCGGCGCCGGCCGGTATCACGGTTTCGAACCGCGTGCCGTCGCTCAGAGTGCCGGAGACAACATTGTCGGTGATGGTGACGGCCGAAACCTTGCCCGCATCGACGTCGCTTACGAACTGGCTGTAGCTCCTGTCGGACACCGCGATGGAGCGGGTCGACGACTGAAAGACCTGAAACAGGCCCATCAACATGAAGAGGATCACCAGCCAGATGGCGAAGTTCCGAAAATTGCCGTTCATAAAATCCTGTCCCGGATGACCGGCAATCTGGAAGTGCCGGTAGATAGGCCGAATGTAAGGCCACCAATAGGGCGTTACAAGGGCAAGTGGTCCAGCCACTATGCCGCTTTTCAGTTAATGCGCGGTCACGCAGATCGCTCCGCCTATTCCTTAAGGAAAGTTATTCTGACGCGCTCGTCAAAGGCGTGTGTTCCAAGCGAGAGCACTTTCTCGCTTTCGTCCACGATCATGGGCGAAGTGCGGATGGCCTCCATGGGCGCGGTGATACGGAAACCGAACAATTCCTCGAGATGCCGGCGCTGCCAGTATTCGGCAGGAACCACCGTAAGCCCCGCATCCTGCGAGAGATTGGCGATGAGGAACCGCTCGTCCCAGACGAACTCGACACCCGGATCGACCCGCATCCTGGTCAGCGCCGCACGGCCCGGCTCGCGCGCCACCGAGATCACGCCGCTCGAATTGCGCACGACGCAGCCCAGCACCGTGCGGGTTTTTGACACATCGCCGGCCACCAGCGCATCGCGCAGCCTTTCGACGACACTGAGCGCCCGGGGCTTCTGCTGACCGCCCACGATCCGCAGCACGCGCGCAAGGATGCGATCGGCAATGGCCTTGGGGACGCTGGCGAACTGATCGGAATCGATCTCGGCCGCCCCGAACCCATCGAGCCGTACGATCTCGTCGAAGCTGATGCTGGCCGTGATCGCCAGCGCTTCCTCGGCCTGCGCCGCCCGCTCGGAGAAGCGGAAGAGCGTCTCGGCATCGAGCCCGAGATCGGCAAAGGCCGGCAAGGCGCGGCGCCAGCGCACGCGCTCATAGTGTGGATCGCTGTTGCTCGGATCCTCGGCGGGCGTCAGCCCCTCGGCGTCCACAACGGCGCGCAGGATTTTGGGATCGACGGCAAGGAAGGGCCGGAAGATCGGCACGCCTTCGACCATGGAGAGCGGTTGCATGCCCGAGAGGCCATCGAGGCCCGAGCCGTGCGACAGCCGCATCAGGATGGTCTCGGCCTGGTCGTTGATGTGATGGGCGGTCAGCAGGATTTCTGCGCCATCCTCTGCCATCGCCTCTCCGATCAGCCGATAGCGCGCCTGCCGGGCTGCATCCTGCACGCCGGTGGCAGGCTTGGCGCCGGTCCAGGCGAGGGCGCGCGGCTCGAAGCCGAGCTTCTTCGCCTCGTCCACGACCATGGCGACCTCGTCCCGCGCTTCGCGGCGCAGGCCGTGGTCAACGCTATAGACGAAGACCTTGGGGGGATTTTCGAGTTCGCGAAGCCAGCGCCTGACCAGCACCATCAGCGCCAGGCTATCGGCACCGCCCGAAACGGCGAGGCCGATTGCCTTGCATTGCGCGACGGGCGCCAGCGCGGCGGCGAGGCCCTCGGCCGTCACGCTGGTGGACATTGAGCCTTGGCCTGTTCCTCGCTGAGACGGGTTTTGAAGGCAGCCGTCAGGTTGGTGTAGCGCTTGGTGACCTCGGCAAAGGTCCGGCAGGCGGTGTCGCGCTCGTCGGCACCCGAAAGGGCCATGCCGAGCTTGAGCAGGATATCGGGCGCGCGCGGCGAGCTCGCATATTTCTGGAAGCCGTCGACGAGTACCTCGGCTGCATCGCCATAGGCACGCCGCTTCAGGAGAGCCTCGCCAAGCCAGTTGGTGGCATCGGCCGCCTGCGGGCTGTCGGGATAGAGCTCGAGATATTGCCGGAACTGCTGCTCGGCGAACGAATAGTCGCCCTTGACGATGGCATCATACCCCGCGGCGTACTGAGCTTCGGCATCACCCTCGGTCGCCTTGGTGCCGGCAGCACGGTTGAGATCGAGCGGCGCCTTGGGCGTCGTCGGCACGTCGAGAGAACCCGGCGGCAGCGGCTGCAGCGGAGCGCCATCGACGCCGTTGCCGGTGCCTAGCAGCGGATCGTGCGACAACCCGATATCGTCCATCGGCTGTTCGTCGGCCCCCAGAACCGGGGCATTGGCAGCACCAGCCGCTCCATTGCCATCAAGCGTCTGGATCGAGCCTTGCGGGGCGGCAGCGGCGGGCGGGGTCTGGGCCGGGGTCTGCGGCGCCTCTCCGGACGGCGTCACGCCACCGGATTGAGGAGCCGCCTCAGTTTTTCCCCCGGCACCGCCTTGGGGCGCGGCCGGAGCCCCTCCTTCGAGCTGCTGGAAGCGATATTCGTTGTCCTCATTCATCTTCTGGACAAGCGTCTGCATCTGCGCGAGCTGGAACTGCAGCCCTTCGACCTGGCCGGTGAGGGTACGGATCTGCTCCTCAAGCTGCTGGATACGCAAGGCCAACTGGGCCTCCTGCGCATTCTGCGCCACGTGGATGCGCTCCTGCGCCTGGCCGGCAACCGGCGCGGCCGCGAGCGAGGCGGCCAGGAATGCGGCAATCGTAACCCGCTTGGCTTTACCGCCCTGGGGTTTGAGGATTGTCACCACTTATGTCTCCAAAGAAAACGCGTTGAGAGGCGGTTGCCCGCCAGAATACGAATGCTGGCAACGGCATAAAGACAAATTTTGGCGAAAAAAGAAGCGCCGGGGCCAGATACGCGGCTCCCGGCGCTATTGCCTCCAGTTTTCCTGGAGTAGCGGGCTATGCGGTGGACCTTATTGGACCACGGTCACCGCACGGCGATTCTGCGACCAGCACGAGATGTCGTTGCAGATGGCAACCGGACGTTCCTTACCGAACGACTTGGACTGGATGCGCTGCGAATTCACGCCCTGGCTGATGAGGTAGTTGACCACGACCTGCGCACGGCGGGCGCCGAGGGCAAGGTTGTATTCACGCGTACCGCGCTCGTCGGCATGGCCTTCGATCAGGACGCGGTAATTGGTGTAGCGGTTGAGCCAGGCGGCCTGCTTGTTGAGCGTATCCTGGGCGGTCGGGGTCAGCGAGGACGAATCGGTTTCGAAGAACACGCGATCGCCAACGGTGACAAGGAATTCCTGCTGGCTGCCCGGGGCTGCCGCGCCGGGGCCGAGATTACCAACGCCGGTCGCCGGAGTGCGCGAACATGCCGCGACCAGGGCCACCAGGGCGACAAGCGCGAAACCGCGCAGAAAGCCGATAACGGGCGTCATAGATTACTCCAAAGGGATCGAATTTAGGCAATGTATTTACTGCCCGTTATCTTAAGGCAGGGTTCTCGGACATGGTTAATTCCGGCTTATTCTGGCCGGATTGTGGCCGGATCGCCCCGGATTCCCTAGCTGTTGCGGTTATGCACGGGCAAGCGCCCGAAAAACGAAACGGGGAGGTCGTAACCTCCCCGTTAAGCTTGATGAATTCTAACCGCGATCAGGTGCGCAGAGGCGACCAGGCCGGATCCGAAGCGAAAGTCTCGGTCGGAATCTTCTGCACGTTGCGACCCCAGACGTCGACCGAATGCAGCGCCGGGCCGTCATTGCCACCCGGATCCTGGAAGAACATGATGACGCGCCCGTTGGGCGCCCAGGTCGGGCCTTCTGCGTGGAAGCTCGAGACCAGAATGCGCTCGTTCGAACCATCCGGCCGCATGATGCCGATCTGGAACTGGCCGCCCGACTGGCGGGTAAAGGCGATGAGATCGCCCTTCGGCGACCAGACGGGGGTCGAATACGAGCCCTGGCCGTAGCTGATGCGGTTGGCGCCGCCGCCGGCCGCGCTCATCAGATAGATCTGCGGACTGCCACCACGATCGGATTCAAAGACGATCTGGCTGCCGTCGGGCGAATAGGAAGGCGCCGTGTCGATCGCCGCACCGCTGGTGAGCTGCACGGGCTGGCCGCCGCCAATGGCAAGCGAATAGATGTTAGTCGCCCCGCTCGCTTCCACCGAGAAGGCGATCGAGCGACCATCGGGCGAGAAGCGCGGAGCAAAGGTCATCTGCCCGAACGAACCCAGCCGCTGCTGCCGGCCGGAGGAAAGCTGCAGCAGGTAGACCTGCGGATTGCCTTCCTCGAAGTTCATGTAGGCGACCATGTCCGAATTGGGCGAGAAGCGCGGCGTCAGCGCCAGCGTGCGGCCATCGGTGAGGTACTGCGGATTGGCGCCGTCCTGGTCCATGATGGCAAGGCGCTTGACGCGGTTGGCCTTCGGCCCGCTCTCGGCGGTATAGACCACGCGCGTATCGAAATAGCCACCTTCGCCAGTGAGCGAGGTATAGATGGCATCCGAGATGATGTGGGCAATACGACGCCAGCTATTGGCATCGGTCCCATAGGACTTGCCCACCACCTGCGCGCCCTGCTGCGTATCCCACACACGCACCGAGGACTGGATCTGGCCGCCACGCTCAACGGTGCCCATGACCAGGGCATCGGCCTGCGCGGCCTTCCAGCTCGGGAAGTCCGGCGTAGCCTGCACGTCGCCGACCTGGGCGGGAAGCGAGGCGGGATCGAGCGGGTTGAAGAGACCGGAACGGCGCAGGTTGGCACGCACGATGTCGGCAACGTCAGCGCCGAACTGCGGATCGGACGAGGAGAAATTGGGGATGGCGATCGGCAGCGGACGGAAATCGCCGCCGCCCACGGTGATCTGCACCAGAGCGGAAGCCGGGCGGGCAGCGATCACCGCTGCCGAACCGGCTATGCCAAGCTTAAGCGCATTGCGCCGGGTCAAGAGAGTCATGGGTCTTCTCCATTCTGGCCGCCTCCTTCTGGGGTGCAGCGCATCCTTTTTTCTAGAACTGGCTCGGATCAAACGTTACGCCGATCTCGCGCCACTGGTCGTAATTGTCAGCCGACAGCATGGTGTAGGGACCGCAGGTCATGACAGCGCGCACGGCGGCATTCGCCAGTGCCTGTTCGATCTGGGTAGACGGCTGGCGCGCGATCTGCGCACCCGAAACGCTGCCGTCGGCATTGAAGCTGATGGCAACCTGCGCCGTCGTCTGTGTATCGACGGCGCCAGGCGGCACATTGAGGCAACGCCGGATCTGCGCCACGAGGCCATCGAGCTCGGACTGGCTCAACCGAGCAGATGAGCCGGTTGGCTTGCCGAGAGTGGGCTCACCGCCCTGCCCGGTCGTGCCGCCGCGGGAATCGTTGTTGTTGATGATGTCCGAAATTCGGTCGGCGGCCTTTACCGCGGCCTGCTGCTGCTTTTTGGCATCAGCTTCCTTCTTGGCCTGCTCTTCCTTCTTCTTGGCATCGGCGACGCGCTTGGCCTCTTCGGCCTTCTTCTTCGCCTCTTCGTCGGCCTTCTTCTTGGCGTCTTCCTCGGCCTTCTTCTTGGCGTCCTCTTCCGCCTTCTTCTTGGCCGCTTCCTGCTGCTTCTGGAATTCGGCGCGCTTCTGCTCGAGATTGGCGACACGGGTCGCCGGCGCGGGCGCGACTTCCTGCGGCGTGGGCGTAGCGGTCGGCGTCGACAGTTCGGGGGTCACCGGAGCGGGCGTCGGGGTCGGATCAGGCGTGGGCGTCGGCTCGGGCGCAGGAGCCGGCGGTGGCGTCGGAGCGGGTTGCGCCTGGGGCGGCTCCGGACGCGGAGCAGGCTCGGCCGGCGTCGGCGGCGTAGTTGGCACCGGCGTCGGATCCGGCTCGGGCTCCGGCTGGGGAGCGGGAGCGGTATTGATCGAGGGTGCAGGCGAGGGCTTGGGCGCGATCTCGGGCGTCGGCTGGTCCTGCTCGGTATTGCCCGTGGGCTGGGCGATCTCGGCGGGCTTGTCGTCCTTGACGATCGAGGGGGTCGGCGTGTCGACGATCTCGCTGTCGAGCGTGCCGGCCCGGATATTGGTCACGGAATCGAGGGGCACGAGGTCGACGGCAATGGAGTCGACCGCTTCCGGACGCAGCTCCTTGGCCCCGCTCAGCCCGAAGAGGACTATGGCGAGGAGAGCTGCGTGCGAAACTGCCGAAACGGTTACGCCGACCTTCATGCCGTCACTGCCCCGCGGGCGCCTGTTCGGTAATAAGGCCGATATGGGTGTACCCGGCGCCCGAAAGCGCCCCCATGACCTTCATCACCGAGCCGTAATTGGCCTGCATGTCGCCGCGCACATAGATGCGCTGCTCGGGCCCTTCGGTCGCGAGCGTGGCGATCTTGGCGATCAATTCCTCGAACTGGATCGGCTCTTCCCCGACATAGGTGGCGCCATCGGGCGTCACCGTGACGGTGACCGGCTTGCTGTCGGTATTGAGTTCCTTGGCCTGCGTCTGCGGCAGGTCGATCGGCACGCCGACCGTCATGAGCGGCGCAGCGACCATGAAAACGATGAGCAGCACGAGCATCACGTCCACCATCGGGGTGACGTTGATGTCGCTCATCGGGCGATTGCCGCCTCTCCGCCTGCCGCGGCGGGAGCTGCCTCCGCCGCCTCCAACTGCCATGGCCATGCTTACTTCCCCCTGGCTTCAAGCTGGCGGGAAAGGATGGTCGAGAACTCGTCCGCAAAGCTTTCGAGCCGCCCCGTCATCTTGCTGGCATCGCTCGAAAGCTTGTTATAGGCGATAACGGCCGGGATAGCGGCGACGAGGCCAAGCGCGGTCGCGAAGAGGGCTTCGGCGATACCGGGCGCCACCACGGCGAGGTTCGTGCTCTTGGAGGCAGCGATGGACGTAAACGCGTTCATGATGCCCCATACCGTACCAAAAAGGCCAACAAAGGGCGCGGCCGAGCCGACGGTGGCGAGGAAGCCGAGATTTTTCTCGAGCGTATCGCCCTCGCGATTGATGGCGACATCGAGCACCTTGTCGAGGCGGGCCTGCATGCCGATGAAGGAGGCCGCGTTCTGCTCGTGGCTGCGCTTCCACTCCTTCATGGCGGCAACGAAGACCGCACCGAACCCGGGGCTCGGACGGTCCGACTGCGTCTGATAGAGCTCTTCGAGCGACTGGCCCGACCAGAAGACGCGCTCGAAGCGGCTCATCTCGCGCTTGTAGCGCCCGTAGAGCATCGACTTGTCCACGATGATCGCCCAGCACCAGATAGAGGCAGCAAGCAGCGCCAGCATGACCAGCTTGACGATCCAGTCGGCTTGTACAAACAGACCCCAGATAGAAATGTCGGAGTGCGTGGCGACTGCCCCGACAGCGTCCATGGCTTCCATGAATTGTCCTTTCGGCTCGGTCCTATGCACTCAACCGGCCCTTGCTGCGGTCCGATGGGGTCGAAATGCGTCAAATTTAAGAGAAATGCTCCGGCATTCCGGACCATAGCCGGAGCCTTCATCCATTGCCGTATTTATGGTCAAGGATCGGTTAACAAAGCCCCCAAAACCCGGCGGCGCTTCCCTGACACGGCCAGATTTGATCGGCAACCACCTCACAAAGCGGTGAGAGGAAGGCGGAACTTCGTGAGCGACCTTTCGTTGGTAGACATGCGCAGCCTCAACGCTGCACTCACCTCAAGGAGAGTCCAATGTCTATCTCGGTTCGCCCTCTCATCGTGGCAACGACCTTGGCCTTCGCCCTGGCGGCAACGCCCGCCTTCGCCGAAATGGTCCACTTCAAGGCAGCGCTCGACGGAAAATCGGAAGTGCCGCCCACTGACTCTGCCGGTACGGGCACGGTCGACGCGACCTACGATACAGACAGCAAGGCCTTTACCTGGACCATCGACTATTCGGGCCTGAGCGGCGACGCCAGCGCCGCCCACTTCCACGGCCCTGCCGATCCGGGCGCCAATGCCAGCCCGGTCGTGCCGATCGATGGCGCGCTGACCAGCCCCATCAAGGGCACCGCGACGCTGACCGACGAGCAGGCCACCGACCTCCAGGCCGGCAAGTGGTACTTCAACATCCACACCGCCAAGTTCCCGGATGGCGAAATCCGCGGCCAGGTCACCAAGGCCGATATGTAGTCAGCCCTTGAGGGCGGCGAGCATCTGTCGAGGCAGGCGCGCCGCCCCGCCTCCCACCTTGATCGACACGACGACGACCGTCGCGCGCGTCAGCAACTCATCCCCGCGCCGGATAACCTGCTCGAGCGTCAGCCGCGCGCCGGAAAAGTTCGCGACGCTGGTTTCGACATCGAGAAGGTCATCGATATGAGCGGCGCCTTCGAATTCGATCTGCATCGAACGGACTGCGAAGGCGATGCCCTGCTCGGCGAGTTCGGAATGGTGGATGCCCAGATCGCGCAGGAATTCAGTACGCCCCCGCTCGAAGAACTTGAGATAGGAGGCGTGGTAGACATTGCCGGAAAAGTCGGTGTCTTCGTAATAGACCCGAACGGCCAGGTGGTGCGGGATCATGACTTGGCCCTCCCGAGAAACCCGATCGCGCCGCCAACCAGGAGCGGCGGACCATGGATGTCGTGGTTTGCGATGAGCACCAGCGCCCCGCCGAAGCAGAGCAGCGGGAAGACGAGGCGCGCGACGACCGGAACGCCCTCGCGGCGCAATTGCCAAATGGCCAGTACGCCGATGAGACCGCAGACCGCTACCGAATTGCCGGCCCCGAAAGGCTGCCAGAAGATACCCGCAATCTCGCCGGACAAGCCGCCGGCAACGTAAGCCAGCACCCAAATCGTCCGCCCCAGCATGAGTTCGACGAATGTGCCGGCGACCGCCAGAGCGGCAAAGTTGAAGACGATCTGCCGCGCGCCTTCGTCATGGACGAGCCAGGCGGTGACGAACCGCCAGTATTCGCCGGCGAGCATCGATGGCTGGCGCTGCAAGGCAGGCAGTACGCCTGGCCAGACCATCTGTGCAGCCGTAAACGCCGTCGTCACCAGGAAGACCGCAACGGTCAGCCAAGGCAACCTGGCCAGTGTCATTCCTCGCCTTCCGGCTCTTCGAACAGGTTCGCCTGCATGCCGACGAAGCCTTGCGGCACGGAGAGCCCCAGATGCTGGAACGCCAGCGCCGTGAGCATGCGCCCACGCGGCGTGCGCTGGATGAAGCCCTGCTGGATGAGATAAGGTTCGACGATCTCTTCGATGGCGTCACGCGGCTCGGAAAGCGCGGCGGCGATGGTCTCGATGCCGACCGGTCCGCCGCCGTAGAAATTGGCGATGGTCGTGAGGTACCGCCGATCAAGCTGGTCGAGCCCGCGCGCATCGACATCGAGGCGCAAAAGCGCCTTGTCGGCGATCGATCGCGTTACCTCGCTGGCATTGTCGACCAGTGCGAAATCGACCACACGGCGCAGCAGCCGGCCGGCGATACGCGGCGTGCCGCGCGACCGGCGGGCGATCTCCATCGCTCCATCGGGCGCCATGCCGATACCCATCAACCGCGCTCCGCGCTCGACGATGAGGACAAGCTCCTCGGGCGTGTAGAAATTGAGCCGGATCGGGATGCCGAAGCGATCACGGAGCGGCGTGGTGAGGAGCCCGGCACGGGTGGTGGCGCCAACGAGCGTGAATTTGGCGAGGTCGATGCGCACAGAGCGCGCCGCGGGGCCTTCGCCGATAATGAGATCGAGCTGGAAATCCTCCATCGCCGGATAGAGGATTTCCTCGACCGCCGGATTGAGGCGGTGGATTTCGTCGATGAAGAGCACATCGCGCTCTTCAAGATTGGTGAGCAACGCCGCCAGATCTCCGGCCTTGGCGATCACCGGACCGGACGTCGCACGGAACCCCACGCCCAGCTCGCGCGCCACGATCTGCGCAAGCGTCGTCTTGCCGAGGCCTGGCGGCCCGACAAAGAGCACATGGTCGAGCGCCGCCTTGCGCTGCTTGGCAGCCTGGATGAAGACCTCAAGATTGGCGCGCGCAGCCGCCTGCCCGACGAATTCGGAAAAGCCGGAGGGCCGCAGGGAAACGTCCAGTCCCTCGTCACGGCCAGCGGATGCGGAGGTCAAAGAAGTCACGGGCGGCTACTCGATATTCCTGACCGCGACGCAAGCGGATTTGACGGCCTTCTTGTTCTTGAGGTCGGGATTGGAGCGGGTCATGCGGAAGAACTTCTTGGTCAGGTAATCGAGCCGCGCATCGCAAGACCAGCGCGGAAGGGGGTTGCTTGGGTCGTGGAAATAATAGGGCTTGGCCGAACCATCCGCCTCGACGAACCAGATCGCAACGGCAGTCGCTTCGTTCTGGTCTGCCTTGGCGGCAACAGGAGCTACCAGCGGCAGAAGCGCCGCCCCCAGGATCGCCGGCCGTCGTACCAGTTTCAGTATCTGTTTCATCGCGTCCCCCAATTGATGCTCGCCTACAACAGCCCTAGCTGCTCAGTTCGCGCAAGCCCAGCCGGATGAGCTTTTCGGTTGCGGTGTCATCACCCTCGCGGCCGACAACTCGCGCAACGGCGGCAGATGCCTGCGCACTCGAATAGCCAAGATTGGTCAGAGCCGAGACGGCGTCGGTGACGTTGGACGCGGCAACGCCTTCTCCCAGCGCCGCTTGCAGCCCAAGCGTGCCGGCATCGATCGCGCCGATGGCGGGCACCTTGCCCTTGAGCTCGGTGACGATGCGCACAGCCAGCTTGGGGCCGACCCCCGAGGCGCGGCCGACCATGGCCTTGTCCTGGAGCGCGATGGAGCTCGACAATTCGCTAGGCGTGAGCGTCGAGAGGATCGCCAGCGCCACGCGCGCGCCTACCCCCTGTACGGTCATCAGCAGGTTGAACCAGGCCTTTTCGGTTTCGCTCGAGAAGCCATAGAGCCGGATCATGTCCTCGCGCACGAGCATCTCGATGAAGACCACTGCCGCCTCGCCGACGCGGGGCAGCGCTGCGAGCGTCTTGGCAGAGCAATGCGCCTCGTAGCAGACCCCGTTGACGTCGATCAGCACGTGATCGTCACCGAAGGCATCCACCAGCCCCTTGAGCTTGCCGATCATGCGCCCACCGCCAGCTTGCGGTAGGCCCGGTGATGTGCGTGGCAGATGGCTATGGCCAGCGCATCGGCGGCATCGGCGCCCTTGAAATCGGCGCTCGGAAGAAGCGTTTTCACCATCAGATGTATCTGGTCCTTGTCGGCATGACCCGTCCCGACGATCGATTTCTTGACGAGGTTGGCGGCGTACTCCCCGACGGGGAGCCCGAGCGAGGCCGGCGTCATCAGCGCCACGCCGCGCGCCTGCCCAAGGAGCAGGGCCGAGCGGGCGCCCTGGTTAACGAATGTCTCTTCGACCGCCGCCTCGTCGGGACGGTAAAGGCCGATGAGATCGGAGAGCGAGGAGAAGAGCGTGGCGAGCCGCACGGCAAGGTCGTCGGTCGTCGGCGGCGTCACCGTGCCCGCAGCGACGAAGGTCAGCCGGTTGCCCGTGCTCTCGATGATTCCCCAGCCGCAGCGGCGCAGCCCCGGGTCAATGCCGATGATTCGTACCGTTCCTGCCATGACAAACTCTTAGTTGCGTCGGGCGAGCCTACCAAGGACAAAGTGAACAAACCGGCAACATAGCTGTGATCATCGATACCATTCGTTTGGAGGGGGAAAATGCCCCGATCGGCGCAATTGTATCGATCCGGTCAATGACTCGTTATGAGGGCGCGCCTACGGTCCCCGCGTTCCTCGGAGAAGTCCTGATGCTCGACCGCTTCAAGCATATGACGGCGAATGACTGGCTCTTTGTTGCGAGCTGGACGGCCCTGGGAACCCTGGGCTGCATCCTCAGCGGCGTGATCTGCATGCGGTTCGCTTTCAGCGAACTCGGTCAGCAGGCGGTGGATCGGGCAAGCCTGAGCGCCATCATCATGCCCCTGCTGCTGGCCCCTCCCCTCTTCCTCGTCATGACGCTCAAAGTTATCGACCTACGGCACGCCAATGCACGGCTGCGCAAGGAGGCTTCTACCGACAGCCTTACGGACGTGCTCAACCGCGGCGCCTTCGCCAGCGAGATCGATCGCTACCTCGACCGGCCTGCCCCGCCGACGCCGTATTGCGGCGCCCTGCTCGTCATCGATGCCGACAACTTCAAGTCGATCAACGACCGCTTCGGCCATCATCATGGCGACGAGGCGCTGACCATCATCGCCCGCTCCATCCGTGCTATCCTTCGCACCGGCGACGTCGTCGGCCGCCTGGGCGGGGAGGAATTCGGCGTCTTCCTGCCCGATGTCGACATGGCCACCGCCCGCTCTCTGGCCGAACGCATCCGCAAGGCCATCAACCTGGCCGTCTTCACCCCCGGCGGACAGGTGAGCCAGCTATCGGTCAGCGTGGGCGGGGCAGTCTTCGAGCGCGAGATCGGCTTCACTGAACTCTTCCGCCAGGCCGATCGCAGTCTCTACCAGGCCAAGCGCTTCGGCCGGAACCGCGTGGAAGTCGTGGCCGCGGCCCACCTCAAATGCCAGGGCGCGGCTGCCTGATGCACGAAGGGCGCGCCGGTTTCCCGAACGCGCCCTTCAAATCGATAATCCCAGGGAAAGATCAGACGTCGATCTTGGCCATGTCTTCGTCGCTGATGTCGAAGTTGGCATAGACGTTCTGCACGTCGTCGTCTTCTTCGAGGATCGAGATCAGCTTGAGGAGAGTGGCGCCCTTTTCGGCATCGACCGGGGTCTCGTTCTGGGGCTTCCAGATCGCCTTGACGGACTCGGCTTCGCCCAACGTCTTTTCGAGCGCGGCAGCGACTTCGCCCATGGTCTCGAAGGTCGTGTAGATGGTGTGGCCACCATCCTCTTCGTCCTCGTCGGTCTCGACATCGTCGGCGCCGGCTTCGATCGCGGCTTCCATCACCTTGTCGGCGTCGCCGACGGAGAGCGGGTAGAAGATTTCGCCGACGCGGTCGAACATGAACGAAACCGAATTGGTTTCACCCAGCGCGCCGCCATTCTTGGAGAAGGTCGAGCGGACGTTCGATGCGGTGCGATTGCGATTGTCGGTCAGCGCCTCGACGATGACGGCGACGCCGCCGGGACCGTAGCCCTCGTAGCGCACTTCATCATAGTTCTCGCCATCCGAGCCGGCAGCCTTCTTGATGGCGCGCTCGATATTGTCCTTGGGCATGGACTGCGACTTGGCGTTGGCGACAGCCAGGCGCAGGCGGGCGTTGAAGGCGGGGTCGGGCACGCCCAGCTTGGCAGCGACGGTGATCTCGCGCGCCAGCTTGGAGAATACCTTCGAGCGCGCCGCATCGCTCTTGCCCTTGCGGTGCATGATGTTCTTGGCATGCGAATGGCCGGCCATTCGGTGATCCTTCGAAAGATGCAGGAATTCGGAGGCGCGTTATATGCAAGCGATGGGCAAATGTGAAGCCGTCTGGCCTCAAAACTCGGGAAAGGCCTGGCTGAGCGAGCCGCCGATCCTTACCGGGCTGATGCGGGCGGCAAGGCCCGTGCGCGGATCGGTTTCGACCGCGATGCCGCAAAGCGTCGCCTCGCCCTCGGCCGGCGTGAAGCGCCCGAGCGCCATTCCGGTGAGGAAGCGATTGACCGGCTCGTCCGCCTCGACGCCGATGACAGAGTCGAAATCGCCGCACATGCCGGCATCGGCCATAAGCGCCGTACCGCCCTTGAGGATGCGATGGTCGCTGGTCGGGATGTGCGTATGCGTGCCGACAACGAGCGTCGCGCGGCCATCGAGAAAATGCCCCATGCCCTGGATCTCGGACGTGGCCTCGGTGTGGAAATCGACGATGATGGCATCGGCCTGCTCGCCCAGAGGGCAAGCGGCGATCGCCGCCTCGACCGCCCGGAAGGGGTCGTCGATCGGGCCCATGAAGACCCGGCCCAGCGCATTGATGACAAGCACGCGGAACCCGTTGCGGCTCTCGACAAACATCGCGCCGCGCCCGGGCGTACCGGGAGCCATGTTGATGGGGCGGAGGAGCGTGGTTTCGCGCTCGATATAAATGAGCGTCTCGCGCTGGTCGAAGGCGTGGTCGCCGAGCGTCACGATATCGGCGCCCGCGTCACGGATGCCGTTGAAGTGGGACTCGGTGAGCCCGCGGCCATGGCTGGCATTCTCGCCGTTGACCACGACGAAGTCGAACCCGTAGCGCTCGATGATACCGGGCAGCCGCTCGCTTACGGCGTCGCGGCCCGATCTGCCGACGACGTCGCCCAAAAACAGGAGTTTCATCGGTTGTCTTGGGCTCCAAACAGGCGAACGCCGTTCTCGGTGACGACGGCATCGAGCGGCACGTCGTGCTCTTGGCGCGGAATTTCGGGATATTCCTGGGCGGCGAAAGCAAGCCCGATCAGCTTGGGCCTCTTGTTCATCGCCGCCAGGGTGCGATCGTAATAGCCCCCGCCATAGCCCAGCCGCGTGCCGTGCTTGTCAAAGCCAAGCAGCGGCATGAGGATCACGTCCGGCTCGACCTTGGGCGCGCTCTCTTCGGGCGCCAGCGTGCCGAAACCGGCCTCGTAGAGGGGGGAACCGTCCTGCCAGAGACGCAACTCGAGCGGCAACTCGTCGCCGAGCACCACCGGCAGGCAGACCGGTTGGCCGCTATCCATGAGGCGGAGGATGATGGGCTGGCAATCCAGCTCGTCGCGGATCGGCCAATAAGCCGCCACCACGGCGCCAGGATCGAGAACGATACCTTCGAAGAAGTGCGTCGCCACGGCCTTGCCTGCATCGACGCGCACGTCGTGTCCGATTGCAGCCCGCTGGACATGGGCCTTGCTGCGCAAGCTGGCCTTCGCCTCTTCGATTGTCTCGTCGGTCATGGGCGACGGCCGTACCCCTCGATAATTCAGGTGCCGCCCTGGCCGTGGGATATGCGATCCCGGGAACCTACTGATGTAGGTGGGCGCCGTATGTCCGAACCCACGGGCCCGGTCAGGGACAGCTCCCTTAAGGATCGATAAGGCCCCGGGGATATGATGATCCAACACGCACCGGGCAGCAGCATTGATATAGTGCTTTACCCACCCATCCGCAAAGCGGTTCTTTCCAAAACTCCTCGCTCAATCTATCGCTTCTGCATGCGCATCCAGTGAAAGATCGGCATGTTCTCCCAGCTCCTGATCGTCGTTATCGGCGCCATCGCCATCTCGATCTTCGCCGAACGCCGGGGCATCCAGGCTCCTCTCCTCATTGTCGCGCTCGGCCTCATAGCGTCCTACATCCCCGGCCTGCCACGGCTGGAACTCGAGCCGGAAGTCATCCTAACCATCGTGCTGCCGCCCCTCCTCTTTTCTGCGGCCAACGAATTTTCATTCACGAGCTTCGTCAGGCGACTGGGCTCGATCGTCAATCTGGGCGTGATCCTTGTCGTGGTAACGACCTTTGCGGTCGGCTGGATCGCATTCAGCGTCGGCCCCCTGCTCTCGCTGCCGGCCGCGCTCGTGCTCGGCGCCGTGATCTCCCCGCCCGACGCGGTCAGTGCCGTGGCCATCGCCCGCCAGCTTCACCTGCCGGGCCGGCTCATGACGGTGCTCAAGGGCGAAAGCCTCATCAATGACGCGGCGGCGCTGACCCTCTTCAGCCTCACAACAGCCGCTGTTACCGGTGCGCACCTGGCCACCGACAACGTCGCGCTCTTCTTCCTCTACCGCGCCGTTGTCGGCGCGATCTTCGGTGTGGCGCTCGGCGCGCTCGTCCACCGCATCCGCCTTTCGGTCGGCAATTCCTCGCTCGCGACCGTGCTCACCATCATCGTGCCCTTTGCTGCTTATCTGGTTGCCGAGGAACTGGGCGCGTCGGGCGTCATCGCGGTGGTCGCCGCCGGCTTCTCGCTCGGCCACAATGCGGCGGAAGCCGACTATTCCGAACGCATCCAGGAGCGCGAATTCTGGAAGACCATCGATGCGCTGCTCGATGCCTTCGTCTTCGCCTATATCGGCCTCCAGCTGCGCTTCGTGGTCGAGGACACGATCGCTGCCGGCTACGATTTCTGGCAGGTCTTCGGCCTCTCGTTCCTCGTGCTGCTCGCGGTCATCGCGGTGCGCATCGTCTGGGTAGCCATCAGCGGTTACCTGTCCCGCCTGCGCGACACCCGCATTCGCGCCAAGCCGCCGCGTGGTGGCCCCCATCGCCGACTGCCGGCCGAGCCCTTCACCTGGAAGGAGAACCTCGTCGTCGGCTGGTGCGGCATGCGCGGCGTGGTGACGCTCGCGGCCGCCGCCGGTATTCCTTACGTGACGCTGGCCGGCGATCCCTTCCCGCAGCGCCCGGTGATCCAGACCGTCGCTTTCCTCGTCACCATCGGAACCCTGCTCCTCCAGGGCCTGACGCTTCCCTATCTCATCAAGCGGCTCGACCTTGTCGATCCCAATGAGGCCAACGAAACCGAGCGGCAGCAGGCGCTTTCGCGCGAGATCAGCCGCAAGGCTGCCCTCGAAGTCATCGACGGCTTCGCCGCGCGCCAGACCTCCGAGGAAGGCCGCAAGATCGCCCGGATGATGATGGAGCGCACGCGGCTGGAGAATGCCGAGGCCAAGGCCGCCGAGCATCAGATGCGAGGTCCGGCCATGATCGAACTCGGCCAGGAAGTGCTGATGGCCCGCCGCTCGGCGCTTATCGCCGCGCGCGATGCCCGCCAGCTCGACGACGAATTCCTGCGCGAAACGCTCGAACAGCTCGACCTGCAGCAGGCCGTGCTCGACAACTGGGCGCGCAACGAGGCGGAAGGGCCGATCTGAGCCTCTTGGCCTCGACCGCCAAACGCGCCAACATGGCGCCATGAGAGTGCGGCTTTTCGGCGTGATGGTGCTTGCGGGTCTCCTGGCTTCCGCAATTCCCGCTTCCAGCGGGGCCGTAGCGCTCGAAACCAGGCCTGCGCAATATTGCTATACCCTCACCAAGGATGATGGGCGCGAGCGCGACATCTGCATCGCGGCCGATACCTTCAACGCCGATGTCTGCAAGGCCATCGAGGCCTATGCCAATACCTGGCACCTGCCCAAGGGCTACCTCGCCCGCCTCATCTGGCAGGAAAGCCGCTTCGATCCCCTGGCCGTGAGCCCGGCCGGCGCGGAAGGCATCGCCCAGTTCATGCCCGGCACCGGCCGCATCCGCGGCGTCGCCAACGCCTTCGATCCCGCCGAGGCCCTGGCTCGCTCGGCTGAATACCTAAGCTTCCTCAACCGGCGCTTTGGCAATCTGGGATTGGCCGCGGCCGCCTACAATGCCGGCGAAGGCGCCCTGGAGCGGATCACCGGTAGCGGCGGCTACGTACCCTACGAAACCCGCGATTACGTCGCCATCATCACCGGCCATCCGGTCGAGCGGTGGCTGACGGGCGAGGTGGAGAGCGTCGACTATGATCTGAGCAAGGACAAGTCCTTCGCCGATGCCTGCCTGCAAATGGCCGAAGCCCGCCCCATGCCGCGCCTCCTGCCGCAAAGCGCGCAATGGCGCCCCTGGGGCGTGCTGATCTGGCAGGATTTCTCCGCCGACAAGGCTCAATCGATCTTCGATCGCGTCCGCACCCGCCACGCCGACCTCATCGGCGAGGAGCAATTGCTGCTGCTCAAGGTGCGGAACCCGAACTTCGGCCGGCGGCTGCGCTATTCGGCAATGATCGGCCGGGACAGCCAGAAGGAAGCCGCCGCGCTTTGCGCGAAGCTGACTGCGGCCGGAGCGAATTGTCTGGTGCAGAGGAACAGCCGTTAGCTGACGCCGGTGATAACCTGCGTTACAGGGACGCACCCCATCGCGAAATCAGGCGGGAGTTTGCCCCGTTTCGTCGATCGCGGTGGCGATCGCCTCGACCTTGCGCGCCGTCTCGGACAGCTTCTTGGCGAAGCGCGATTCCAGCTCCTGCGCGTCCTGCGCGATGTGCTGGGCCGTATGGGTCAGCTCCGCCACTTCCTTCTGGAGCGCGTCGATGCGCTTTTCGGCTTCCTCGAGCTCATCGAGCGCGGCAATGCCGGCCATGACGGTCAGGCGGTTGTCGCCGATTTCGCCAAAGGCGTTCTTGAGGTTGTCGATCGAACGGTTGAAGCGATCGGCCAGCCCGATGAGGTGAGGCTCCTGCCCCTCCTCACAGGCCATCCGGTACTTGCGGCCGTTGATCTCTACATTGACTTCGGGCATCCGCGCCTCACTTGGTCAGGACTTCCCGCACCGTTTCCATGGCATCCACCAGCCGCCGCGACACTTCGTGCGCACTGTCGTCGAGCCGCTTGGCCTTGGCCGATGCCTTGTCCAATTCGCCGGCGAGCTTGGCCCGCTCGCGCACGAGTTGCTGGGTATCTGCCTCGATGCGATTGAGCGCACGCATGCGACCATTGAGGCTGCGCACGCTGGCTTCCAGTCGTCCGACGGCCCGATCCAGCCGCGCCGACGCACTTTCATAGCCGTCTTCAAGGGTTGTATCGCCCATTCGGCTCCCCCGCCGCTTTTTTTCGAATCCGCCGCCTTAAGTAAGCCTCAGCCCAAGAGCCAACGCAACTGGCACGCCTGTTTTGCCAAGGCTGACACGCCATTTTCGGCACGATCAAGGCGGCGTGAAGCCTTGGCCGAACCAAAGACCCTCTTTCGTTGACTCGATACCGGAACCTGCTATGCCTCGAACCCCGCTGGACCAGGCGTCCCGCCGGTTCAAAGAGTCCAGGTTTCTCCGAGGGAAGAGCAGGAAATCCGATGACCAACACCGCCCAGCAGAACGATATGGCCAATGCCATCCGGTCCTTGTCCATGGATGCTGTGGAAAAAGCCAATTCCGGCCACCCTGGATTGCCGATGGGCTGCGCGGATATCGCGACTGTGCTCTTCACCAAGGTGATGAAGTTCGATCCGTCCAACCCGAAATGGGCCGACCGCGACCGCTTCATTCTCTCGGCCGGCCACGGCTCGATGCTGCTCTACTCCTCGCTCTACCTGCTCGGTTATGGCGACATGACCATCGAGGAGATCAAGAACTTCCGCCAGCTCGGCTCCAAGACCGCCGGCCACCCCGAATACGGCTTCGCCGCCGGCATCGAGACGACCACCGGCCCCCTCGGCCAGGGCATCGGCAACTCGGTCGGCTTCGCAGTCGCCGAGGCCAAGCTCGCCGCCGAATTCGGCTCGGACCTCGTCGACCATTACACCTGGGTGCTGGCCGGTGACGGGTGCCTGATGGAAGGCATCTCGCAGGAGGCCATCTCGCTGGCCGGTCACTTGAAGCTCAACAAGCTCGTGGTGATCTGGGACAATAACGGCATCACCATCGACGGCAAGGTTTCCAACGCCGACTCCACCGACCAGATCGCGCGCTTCAAGGCCTGCGGCTGGAACGCGATCGAGATCGACGGCCACGACCAGGCCCAGATCGAGAAGGCGCTCAACGACGCCAAGAAGAGCGACAAGCCGACCCTCATCGCCGCCAAGACCACCATCGGCTTCGGGGCTCCCAAGAAGGCCGGCACCGAGAAGGTCCACGGCTCTCCGCTTGGAGCCGAGGAACTGGCCGGCGCCAAGGCCGCGCTCGGCATCACCTACCCGCCCTTTGAAGTCCCGGCCGAGATCATCAACGCCTGGCGCGCCGCCGGCACCCGCTCGCAGAACATCCGCGGCGAATGGGAAGCCCGCCTCGCCAAGTCGGACAAGCGCGCCGAATTCGAGCGCCGCATGGCAGGCGACCTGCCTGCTGCCTTCGCCCAAGCTGCCGACGCGTTCAAGAAGAAGCTTGCCGAGGAGAAGCCGAAGGTCGCTTCGCGCAAGGCCAGCCAGAACGCGCTCGACGTCATAAATGCGGTGATCCCGGAGACCGTGGGCGGCTCGGCCGACCTCACCGGCTCCAACCTCACCAATACGCCCGAGACCCTACCCTTCACCGATACCGACCGCACCGGCCGCTACATGCGCTATGGTATCCGCGAGCATGAAATGGCCGCGGCGATGAACGGCATGGCGCTCCATGGCGGCTACATCCCCTATGGCGGCACCTTCCTGGTCTTCACCGACTATGCCCGCCCGGCCATCCGTCTCTCGGCGCTGATGGAACAGCGCGTCATCTATGTGATGACCCACGATTCCATCGGCCTCGGCGAAGACGGCCCGACCCACCAGCCGGTGGAGCACCTCTCGGCCCTCCGCGCCATTCCCGAACTCCTCGTCCTGCGACCTGCTGACGCAACCGAGACGCTCGAATGCTGGCAGATCGCGCTCGAGCACAAGGACCGTCCGTCGATCCTCGCGCTTTCGCGCCAGAACCTGCCGGCGCTGCGCACCGAGTACGTCAAGGAGAACCTTTCGGCCAAGGGCGCCTACAAGATTGCCGGTCCCGATGATGCGGACGCCGTGATCTTCGCCACCGGCTCGGAAGTGGCCATTGCCGTCGACGCGCAGAAGCAGCTCGCCGAAAAGGGCATTTCCGCCAAGGTCGTATCGGTTCCGAGCATGGAACTCTTCGCCAAGCAGTCGGACGCCTACCGCGCCTCGATCTTCGGCAAGGCCAAGGCTCGCGTTGCCGTGGAAGCGGGCATTTCGATGAGCTGGGATAAGCTCCTTGGCGACAAGGGCCGGTTCGTGGGCATGCATGGCTTCGGCGCCTCGGCCCCGGCCGAAGCGCTCTACGAGCACTTCGGCATCACGGCCAAAGGCGTGGTTGAAGCCGTTACCGCACAGTTGTAAGAGAAGCGCCTTCTAGCGCTTCTTTCCCTCCCCATCTGCCCTCAAGGAGCACCCAATGGCAGTTCGCGTCGCCATCAATGGATTTGGCCGTATCGGCCGCAACATTCTGCGGGCGATCATCGAGAGCGGCCGCACCGATCTCGAAGTGGTGGCCATCAATGATCTTGGCCCGGTGGAAACCAATGCCCACCTCCTGCGCTTCGACTCGGTCCATGGCCGTTTCCCTCACGAGGTGAAAGTGGTCGGCGACACGCTCGATGCGGGCCGTGGCCCCATCAAGGTGACCGCCATCAAGAATCCGGCCGAGCTGCCGCATCGCGAGCTGGGCGTCGACATCGCGCTCGAATGCACGGGCTTCTTCACCGCCCGCGACAAGGCCGCTCTGCATCTGGAAGCCGGCGCCAAGAAGGTGCTGATCTCCGCTCCCGGCGAAGGCGCTGACCTGACCGTCGTCTATGGCATCAACCACGAGAAGCTCGGCAAGGAGCACGTGGTGGTCTCGAACGCGTCGTGCACCACCAACTGCCTGGCCCCGCTCGCCTATGTCCTCAACGAAGCCTTCGGCATCGAAAAGGGCATGATGACGACCATCCATTCCTATACCGGTGACCAGCCCACGCTCGACACCATGCACAAGGATCTTTATCGCGGCCGCGCTGCCGCGCTTTCGCAGATCCCGACCTCGACTGGCGCCGCCAAGGCCATCGGCCTGGTGCTCCCCGAGCTCAAGGGCAAGCTGGATGGTGTTTCCGTGCGCGTGCCGACCCCGAACGTGTCGCTCGTCGACTTCAAGTTCGTGTCCAAGCGCAAGGTGACGGCTGACGAAGTCAACCAGGCCCTGATCGCGGCTGCCGACGGCAAGCTCAAGAATATCCTGGCCTATACCCGTCACCCCAACGTCTCGATCGACCTCAACCACGATCCCCATTCCTCGACCGTGGCGCTCGACCAGACCAAGGTTATGGAAGGCGACTTCGTGTCGGTCCTCTCCTGGTACGACAACGAATGGGGCTTCTCAAACCGCATGGCCGACACCGCCGCCGCTCTGGGCCGCACGCTCTAAGGCCGAAGACCGACTTGGAATTATGGAGGGCCGGCATGTTTGCCGGCCCTTTGCTTTTGCGGCGTCCCGCCCGTCGTCATCCCGTAACACCCCGCCCCTATCCTCCACCCTGTTGATTCGTTGCGGGGGCAGCGGCGTGCGGGAACTGGAGAGGTTTCTGGCAGGGGCATTCCTGGTCGGGAGCGCGATTGGCGGGTGGTTTCACCAGCCCGGCTGGCTCCTCGTGCCAGCCACCGCCTCGCTCACCTTCCTCCTCGTCGAAGATCGCGCCGTGCGGCTGCGGATCGGGGCTGCGGCGTGGGCCAGCGAGGGCTATGCGCGGTTCCTCGTGGGCACGAACCTGTCGTTATTGCTGCGGAACGCTATTCTGAACGCCTCAATCCTTGCTATAGCATCGGCACTGCATTCAGTGCTTGGTGGATAGATCTCATGGCTGGTTTCAAGACCCTCGGCGACCTCGATCTCAAGGGGAAGCGCGTGCTGCTGCGCGCCGATCTCAACGTGCCCGTCGCCGACGGCAAGGTTACCGACGCCACCCGCATCGAGCGCATCGTCCCGACCATCCGCGAGATCGTCAAAGCCGACGGCAAGGTCGTGCTGCTCTCCCATTTCGGCCGCCCCAAGGGCAAGGTCGACCCTGACTATTCGCTCGAGCAGGTCGCCGCGACCGTGGCTGATGTTACCGGCCACCCGGTCGGGTTCGTCGCCACCGACTGGGTTGACGTGACCAATGCCCAGAAGGCCATCGAGGCCGCCCCTCCGGGCAGCGTGCTGCTCCTTGAGAACACCCGCTTCCACCCTGGCGAAGAGGCCAACGACGTCGAACTCGCCAAGCGCATGGCGAGCCTCGGCGACCTTTACGTGAACGACGCCTTCTCGGCCGCCCACCGCGCCCATGCCTCGACCGAAGCGCTCGCGCACCTGCTGCCGTCCGCTGCCGGCCTTGCCATGCAGGCCGAACTCGAGGCACTCGAAGCCGGTCTCGGCAATCCCCGGAAACCCGTGATCGCCGTCGTCGGCGGCGCCAAGGTTTCGACCAAGATCGACCTCCTCGAGAATCTGGTGACCAAGGTCGATGGCCTCATCATCGGCGGCGGCATGGCCAATACTTTCCTTCATGCCCTGGGCTATGGCGTCGGCAAGTCGCTGGCCGAGAAGGATCTGGCCGAGACCGCCAAGCGCATCATGGAGACGGCCGAGCGGCACAAATGCGCCGTGATCCTGCCCATCGACGGCGCCGTCGCCTGGCATTTCGAGGCCAACGCGCCCCATCGCTTCTATGGCGTTGACGCGGTCGACCCCGATGGCATGATCCTCGATGTCGGCCCCTCCTCGATCGAGCGCATCACCGGGGCAATCGATGACGCCAGCACCGTCGTCTGGAACGGCCCGCTCGGTGCTTTCGAGATTACCCCCTTCGATGCCGGCACCGTAGCCGTGGCCCGGCACGTTGCCGCCCGCACCAAGGCCGGCAAGCTCGTTTCGGTGGCTGGTGGCGGCGATACCGTTGCCGCCCTCGCCCATGCCGGGGTGAAGGACGACTTCACCTATGTATCGACTGCCGGCGGCGCCTTCCTCGAATGGATGGAGGGCAAGCCGCTTCCGGGTGTGGAGGCGCTCAAGGCGAGCTGAGCGCAACTCGCCTTCCGGCTTAAACCGAACGTCTAATCGACGCATCGCGGCCCGACAGCCTAAATTTTGGCCATCCAACCTATGAAGGGGTGACCTATGCCGGCTATGTCGTTGAATGCCATTGCTCAGAAGCTGGTGGAACCGGGCAAGGGCATTCTCGCCGCCGACGAATCCGAACCGACGATCGCCAAGCGCTTTGCGGCCATCGGTATCGGTAACACGCCCGAGCTTCGCCGCGATTATCGCGAAATGCTGTTCCGCTCGCGCGAGGCCATGACCCGCTACATCTCCGGCGCCATCCTCACCGAGGAAACCCTCAAGCAGGACGGCGCCGACGGCACCGCCTTCATCGCCCTCCTCGCCGACAGCGACGTCATCCCCGGCATCAAGGTCGACCGTGGCACCTTCCCGATGCCCGGCTCCTCCGGCGAGAAGATCACCGAAGGCCTCGATGGCCTGCGCCAGCGCCTGGCCGAATACGCCGCCCTCGGCGCCGGCTTCGCCAAGTGGCGCGCCGTCATCACCATTGCCGAGCAGGCCCCGAGCCGCAACGCCATGCGGGCCAATGCCCATGCCCTTGCCCGCTATGCCATGCTCTGCCAGGAAGCCGGCATCGTGCCGGTGGTCGAGCCTGAAGTCGTCGGCGACGGCGAGCCGGGCGACCACACCATCGAGCGCTGCCAGGAAGTGACCGAAGAGACGCTTGAGACCGTGTTCAACGAACTGCGTCTGGCCGGCGTAGATTTCACCGGCATGCTCCTCAAGCCCAACATGGTTCTTGCCGGCCACAAGGCCGCCCGCCAGGCCGATGTCGAGGAAGTTGCCCGCCGTACCGTCGAGACACTGCGTGCTACCGTGCCCGCCGCCGTTCCCGGCATCGCCTTCCTGTCGGGCGGCCAGACCGACGAAGAAGCGACGGCACACCTGAGCGCCATGAACCGGCTCGATGGCCTCCCCTGGAAGGTCACATTCTCCTATGGCCGCGCCCTCCAGAACGCCGCGCTGCGCCTCTGGTCCGGCCGGGCCGAGAACATCGAATTGGCCCGGGCAGCCTTCGCTCACCGTGCTCGAATGAACAGCCTCGCCTCGCTCGGAAAGTGGCAGGGCGACCTCGATCGCGCCGCCTGATTGCACACTTCGCGTGGGCTTGATGCCGCTGGCCCTTGCCAGCGACCCTTTTCTTGACAAAATGCGCGGCCACTGACGGCCGCGCATTTTTTGCAAGTAGAGTCCATGACTGCCCAGATTTTCCTCATCGCCCCCGCTGACGCGGACCTCGCCACGTTCGCTCCGATTCTCGAGGGCGCGCTGGCTTCCGTTCCCGTCTCGGCGCTGTTTCTGCCCCGGGGCTCGCGCGGCGAGAATGCGTACAAGGACTTCGTCAAGGTCATGGCGCCCATCGCGCAGGCCGAGGGCTGCGCTGTGCTCATCGAGGGCGAACCCGGCTGGGTCCGTACGCTCGGCGCCGACGGCCTCCATGTCCTGGGCTCGGGCAAGGCATTGCCGACCGCCAGGGCTGCCGTCTCCGCACTCAAGCCGCAGCTCATCGTCGGCGCTGGCCCTGCCGCCAGCCGGCACGACGCCATGACGCTTGGCGAACTCGATATCGACTACGTGTTCTTCGGCCCGCTCGAAGGCGATCTCCCCGCCGAGGCGCGGGACATGGCGATCTGGTGGTCCGAAACCATGGAAGTGCCCGCCGTGCTTTCCGACCCGCAAGCCGATGGCGAAACCGCCGATCCATCTGGATGCGAATTCCTGGCCGTTGGCGAAAGCGTCTGGAAAGCGCCACAAGGTGCGGCTATTGCACTGAGCCAAATCGCCCAGCGCCTGGAGTCCTTCTGATGCCCAAACGATCGGGTGCCATTCTCGCCGCTCTCCTTCTCGCCGCCTCGACGGCGACGCTGGCGCTGGCGCAGACCACCGAGGACGCACGCGCCATCAGCGAAGACATCTTCGGCTCCAGCGTTCCGCCCGACGAAGCCTTCGGCGCCTTCCAGCGCGGCTATTACCTGACGGCGCTGAGCCTCGCCCTGCCTCGGGCCGAGAAAGGCGACGGCGCGGCGCAGACGCTCATCGGCGAGATCTATTCGAAGGGCCTCGGCGTTGCCGAGAACGTCGCCCGGGCGTCGAGCTGGTACGCGCTTGCCAGCAAGAACGGCGACATGATGGGCACGTTCGAACTCGCCCTGCTCTATCAGGACGGGCGCGGCGTTACCAAGAGCCGCGAGAAGGCGGCCGAACTCTTCAAGAAGGCGGCGGAGGCTGGCTACATGCCGGCCAAGTACAACCTCGCCATGCTCTATATCGAAGGCGTCTATGTCGAGCCGAACATGACCCGCGCCGCCGAGCTTCTCAAGGAGGCCGCCGATTCCGGCATGCCCGAGGCGCAGTACGATTACGGCGTGCTGCTGATGGAGGGCGCCGGTGCCGCGCCCAATCCCAAGGCCGGCGCCGAACAGATCGGCCTCGCCGCGGACCAAGGGCTACCGGCCGCCCAGGTGGAATATGCCACGCTCCTTTACCTGGGCCGTGGCGTCGACAAGAATCTCGAAGAGGCAGTCAAGTGGTACCGCAAGGCGGCTGTCGGCGGGAATGCCGTGGCGCAGAACCGCTATGCCAAGCTCCTCGCCGTGGGAGAAGGCGTGGACCTTGACCTCGAGGAAGCGGCGATGTGGCGGGCGCTTGCCAAGCGCCAGGGCCTCAACGACGCCACGCTCGACAAGCTCCTCGTCTCGATCCCCGCCGAGGACCTGGCCAAGGCCGAGAACCGGGCCCGCTACTGGCCGGGCGAACCACCCACCGCGACGGCTGATGCGGGCGAGGCTGCAAAGGCGCCATGAGCGCCGCGGGCAGCTTGGCCCCTTGAACCTTGTGGCTTCCAAGGCTAGAAGCCCCCATCTCCTTTCCGATCCACTTTTCCGGCTTGTCCAATGGCCCGCTCCGCACTGCTCAATGTCATGGTTCAGGCCGCCATCAAGGCCGGCAAGTCCCTCACCCGCGATTTCGGCGAGGTCGAGAACCTGCAGGTCTCCCGCAAGGGCCCAGCCGATTTCGTCTCCGCCGCCGATCGCCGCGCCGAACAGATCGTCTTCGACGAGCTGCGCAAGGCTCGCCCGACCTATGCCTTCCTCATGGAGGAGGGCGGCGAAGTTGCCGGCACCGACGGCCAGCATCGCTGGATCATCGATCCCCTGGACGGCACCACCAATTTCCTCCACTCGATCCCGCTCTTTGCGGTGGCCATCGCCCTGGAGCGCGCCAACGAGATCGTCGCCTCGGTGATCTACAATCCGATCATGGATGAGATGTTCACCGCCGAGAAGGGCGGCGGCGCCTGGCTTCAGGACCGCAAGCGCCTCCGCGTCGCGGCCCGCCGGCACCTCGCCGACGCCGTGGTCGCCACCGGCATCAAGGTGATGAACCCGGTCGAGGACGCCCTGGCGCTGCGTCAGGTCAATCACATTTCCCCCGCCGTCGCCGGCATCCGCCGCTCCGGCTCCGCCTCGACCGACCTTGCCTGGCTGGCAGCCGGCCGGTTCGATGCCTATTGGGAAAGCCAGCTCAAGCCCTGGGACGTGGCGCCCGGCCTGCTGATGGTCAAGGAAGCCGGCGGCTTCGTCACCGACTATGCCGGCGTGGGCGGCAGCATATGGAACGGCCAGGTCGTGGCCGGCAACGAAACCATCCAGGCGCTCCTCCTCAAGGAAATCAAGGCAGTCAAATAGGCTTGGGCGGAAGCGCTCAGCCATTGTCACGCCCTTGCGATGCACTTAGTGTTGTTTAACGATTTGTTAGCAACACGTGCGGGCCATGGCGACCAGTTACGACCCTTATAATCTGGCGAGCCCCCTCGTCTACCTCGTCAAGATCGTTATCTTTCTGATACTGGTCGCGTTGATAGCGGCGATCCTGGCACCCCAGATCGTCACCTTCTTCTGGGCGAACCCGTTCATCAACTCGATGATCTTCCTGACCCTGGCGATCGGCATCTTCCTGTCGTTCCGCCAGATCATCCGCCTCTTCCCGGAAGTGAAGTGGGTGAACTCGATCCAGGACGGCACGATGGGCGATGTTCGCCCGCCGGTGCTGCTTGCCCCCGTCGCCGGCATCCTCCGCGACCGGCTGGGCGAAGCGATCATCACCCCGCAATCTATGCGCTCGATCCTCGATTCGGTCGGCATCCGGCTCGACGAGGCCAAGGACACCTCGCGCTATCTCACGGGCCTCCTGGTTTTCCTCGGCCTTCTCGGTACGTTCTACGGCCTCCTCCAGACGGTGACCTCGGTCGCCAGCGTCATCCAGGCGCTCGACGTCAACCAGGCCGATACGACGAGCCTTTTCGGCAACCTCAAGGAAGGCCTCACCGCCCCGCTCGGCGGCATGGGCACCGCCTTCTCGTCCTCGCTCTTCGGCCTTTCCGGTTCGCTGATCCTCGGCTTCCTCGACCTCCAGACCGGCCAGGCGCAGAACGCCTTCTATACCGATCTCGAGGACTGGATGACCTCGATGACCGAACTCGACCACCCGATGACGGCATTGCAGGCATCCGGGCTGGGCGTCCAAGGCACGGACATGCAGGCCATGCTCGACCGGCTCGGCACGACGATGCAGAGCACCAATTCCTCCCAGAACGCCATCCGCGCCATGGCTGAACTGGCCAAGGGCATCGACGGGCTCGTCAAACACATGCGGGCCGAGCAGGATACGCTGCGAACGCACATCGCCGAGCAGAGCGAGAACAACGCCAAGCTGCGCGAATTGATCGACGAGATGCTGGCCACCCTCAAGGGGGACCAGCGGTGAGCCCAGACCAGCCGGAGCGCCGCTAGATGGCCCTCAGCCGCCGGGCCCGCGAGGTCACCAATTACTGGCCGGGATTCGTCGATGCTCTGTCGAGCCTGCTGCTCGTCATCATCTTCCTCCTGTCGCTCTTCATGCTCACCCAGTTCTTCACAAGTCAGGAATTGCTGGGCAAGGACACCGCGCTGTCGCGCCTCAACTCGCAGATTGCCGAGCTGACCGACCTGCTCCAGCTCGAACGCGCCAATAATTCGGACCTCGAAGCCACCATCGCCAACCTCACCGCCACGCTTTCGGGCGCCGAGCAGGACCGCGATCGGCTGCAGGGGCAACTGGCCGGTATCGGCGCAGGCGACGCCGGCAAGGACGAGGCCATTGCCGACCTCAATGCTCAGCTCGCCGGCGAGAAGGAAGTTTCACGCGAAGCGGCGGCGCAGGTGGCGCTGCTCAACCAGCAGCTGGCGGCCCTGCGCACCCAGATCGCGGCGCTTGAGGACGCCTTGCAGGCCTCCGAGACCCGAGACACCGAATCGCGCACCAAGATCGCCGATCTGGGACGGCGCCTGAACGTGGCCTTGGCCCAGCGCGTGCAGGATCTTTCGCGCTATCGCTCCGATTTCTTCGGCCGCTTGCGGCAGATTCTCGAAGGCCGCGCCGACGTGCGCGTGGTGGGCGACCGCTTCGTCTTCCAGTCCGAAGTGCTGTTCGAACCCGGCAAGGCCGATATCTCGCCGGGCGGCGTCGCCGACCTCCAGGGCCTTGCCCAGGCGATCCTTCAGCTCGAGAAGGAAATTCCGCCCGATATCAACTGGGTGCTCCGCATCGACGGCCATACCGACAAGCGCCCGATCTCCAACGCCCAGTTCCCTTCGAACTGGGAATTGTCGGCCGCCCGCGCCATTTCGGTAGCCAAGTATCTCGTGAGTCAGGGCGTATCGCCCAACCGGCTGGTCGCCGCCGGCTTCGGCGAATTCGCCCCGCTCGATCCGGCCGACAACGACGAAGCCTATCGCCGCAATCGTCGCATCGAGTTCAAGCTGACCGAGGGTTAGCATCTCGAATTTGAGGCAAGTCCAGTCGCCGCGCGGCCTCCGGGTCGCGCGGTTCTGCTTTGGTCGGGCGGGCCCCGAGGCGAAAGTTCGCCTCAATGGGTTAGTCAAAAAAAACGAGACGCACTTCGCCTCGGGGCGCCGGGATTTTGAGGACCTGATCATCGCGGCTCCGTTCCGGCAGGCTTGATGGTCGAGCCCCGGATTCGAGCGGCGTCCCATGGACCCATGCGAAGGAGCGAACCCCACACGCCCGGCTGTCCCCGTCGCTGCTGGTCGCTCTGCAGTCCGCCCGGTGCGGCAGGGATGGGTGGATGATCTCGTTGGTGGGGTGAGGGGGGATAAGTTTTAGGGGCGGGATTGCTTTCGGGGTGGGAGGCAAACACCCGGCTTGAGACTACCCCCACCCCTGTCCCCTCCCCGCAAGGGGGGAGGGAGACCACAACTCGCGAGCAGTGTTTGGGGCCTTCCCCTAACCTGTTCCTACCTCGCCAGTTCCTGCTGCACCAATGTTGCCCAGAACTTTGCGCCGGTCAGAATCGCGCCGTTATGACGTCGCAGCCCGAGTTGCGGTGCAGCCGCAGGCCGCACCACCCACCCCTCACCACATATTCCGCCCGTCGATCCGCGTCACGCGCACCGTCGACAGATCGAAATCGTCGAGCAGCCTCACATTGATGCCGATCTTCACCTTCTCGAGGTCGTGGTTGCCGTCCAGCGACCATTCGGGCGACGTGCCGTAGATCTGGCAGCCGCAATTGGCGCAGAAGTGGTGCTTGTTGTAGCCGGATTTCGTGTAGATGCGGTCGGCATCGGAGGTTTGGACGACGATGTCGGCGGGGGTGTAATAGGCCCAGAGGCCACCCGATTTGCTGCAATAGGAGCAGTTGCACTCGACCGCTTCGGTGGGCGCGGCGTTGACGGTGAAATGCATCGCGCCGCAATGGCAGGTGCCGGAAATGCTCATGGGGATCATCCTTCCTCTGTGATGAAGGAAGGATGCCCCAAGGCTCCTGACAGAGCGTGGCAGCAGCGTTTATTCGGCGGCGCCGGCGCGCTCGACGTCTTCGTCGGTGCGGAATTGCAGCTTGGCGAGTTCGGCGTAACGGCCGCCCTTCTTGACCAGCTGGGCATGGGTGCCCTGGTCGATGAGCTTGCCCGCTTCGAGCACCAGGATGCGGTCAGCATCGCGGATGGTGGCCAGGCGGTGGGCGATGACGAGCGTGGTGCGCCCTTCCATCAGCCGCTCGAGCGCCAATTGCACCAGCCGCTCGCTCTGTGCGTCGAGCGCACTGGTGGCTTCGTCGAGCAGGAGGATCGGTGCATCCTTGAGCAGGGCGCGCGCAATGGCGAGGCGTTGCTTCTGGCCGCCCGAAAGCATGACGCCGCGTTCGCCCACGATCGAATCGTAGCCATGCGGCAGCTCGACGACGAAATCGTGAACCAAAGCCGCGCGGGCGGCAGCCTCGATCTCGGCCTGGCTCGCATCGGGCTTGCCGAAGCGGATATTGTCGGCGACCGTGCCGGCAAAGATCGTCGGCTCCTGCTCCACATAGGCGAAGCGGTGACGCAGTTCGGACGGGTCGACCTCGCGGATATCGACGCCATCGACGAGGATCGCGCCCTCATCGACATCGTAGAAGCGCTGGATGAGCGCGAAGACCGTGGACTTGCCGGCGCCCGAGGCGCCAACCAGGGCAACGGTCTCGCCATGGCGCACGGCGAAGGATAGGCCATCGATGACCTTCTCGTCGTCGCGATTGCGGTAGGCAAAGCTCACATCGTCAAAGGAGACGGTGCCCAGCGACGGGACCGGCAGGGCCTTGGGCGCCGGCGGAGCGTTAAGCGTGGGCTCGGTATCGATGATCTCGACGAGCCGCTCGGTGGCGCCGGCCACGGTCTGCAGCGTACCCCAGATCTCGGAGATCGAGGTCAGGGCGTTCGAGGCCATGAGCGCATAGATCATGAACTGGGTGAGCTGGCCGACGGTCACCGCGCCATCGAAGACCGCTCGGGCGCCCCACCAGACGACGACGACGAGCGCCGTAGTGGCAAGGAACATGATGAGGCCAAGCAGGCCGGCGCGCGCGCCAAGGCGCGTAACTTCGGCGTCGTAGCTCTCTTCGGCACGGTCGGCATAGACGCGCGACTGCTCGGGCTCCTGGCCGAAGGACTTGATGGTCTTGGTGGCACCCAGGGCTTCGGTCGCCATGGCCGACATGTCGGCGAGCGCATCCTGCGTGCGGCGCGACATGCGGCGGAGGCGCCGGCTGAGGAGGATCATCGGGAAGATGATGGCCGGGGCCAGCACCACCACGCCCAGCGCCAGATAGGGGCTGGTGAGGAACATCAGCACCACGGCGCCCACGATGGTGACGAAGCCGCGCAGTGTCATGGAGAGGCTGGAGCCGATGGCGCCGCGGATCGTGGCGACGTCGCCGTTGAGGCGCGAGGTCAGCTCACCCACGCGATGGGTATCGAAGAACGTGGTGTCGAGCGTCAGCAGATGGTCGAAGACCGCCCGGCGCAAGTCGGTGAGGACGCGCTCGCCCAGGATCGAGACGAAATAGAAGCGGGCGCCCGAGGCGATGGCCATGATGGCGGCGACGCCGACGATGAGCCAGCCATAGGAGGTGACCATCGACAGGTTCTGCTCGGTGAAGCCCTGGTCGATCACCCCGCCTGCAAGGCTGGGGATCACGAGCGAGGAGATCGCCGCGATCAGCAGGAAGACAATGGTAAGCACCAGGCGCCACGGATAGCGCATGACGAAGGGGAGCAGCCGCCGCAGCGGTTGCAGGGAGCGTGGAGCAGCTTTCTCCGGCTCCTTGCCGGAGGAAAGTCGCGAACCGCGAACCGGTTCACTCATATCGGAAGGCCCATTTTCAAAACGCCCCTTACATAGGCAGTGGCACCAGCCACGGCAACAGCTTTCGCCGCGACGATTGCGCGCTTGCAGAGCCCGCCATCTTTCTATATGAACCCGGCAACCAGTTTGACATCGGCTCTCCGGGCGCGCGCAGCGCCCGTTCCATTTGAGGGTAGGCCCCATGAAGAAAGACATCCATCCGGACTATCACAACATCAAGGTTGTGATGACCGACGGCACCGAATACCTCACCCGGTCGACCTACGGCGCCGAGGGTGAAACCCTTCAGCTCGATATCGACCCGAAGACCCATCCCGCCTGGACCGGCACCACCGGCCAGCTGATGGACCGCGGCGGCCGCGTCTCGCGCTTCAAGGAGCGCTTCAAGGGCCTGGGCATCTAAGCCAGCGCACCTTTCAGGTAAGTTTTCGGAAAGCCCGGCGAAAGCCGGGCTTTTCGTTTGTGGTTGCACCGGCGACACCGGGCAGCACTCGTGTTTGGAGATTGCCTTACTCGGCTGGCGAGAAGGCGGCGCGCAGGCGCGAAAGCTGATCGGCAATGCCGTTCTCGCCGCCGGTCGACAGTTCCGGCACCTTGCCGCGCTCGAGCTGATCGTACTGCATGACGCGGTCGAACAGCCGGTCGCCCTTGGCGATGTAGCCCTTGAGGTTAATCGGCAGGTCTTCGAAACCCGGACCACCGCGCTCGGACGGCGTGGCCGAGAACTGCACCTTTTCCTTTTCGAGGCGGGCACTTTCGGCGGTGATCTCGCCCTCGTTGACGGCGCGCTGCAGCAGCAGCCAGGAGGCGAGCTGCATGAGGCGCGTGGTGAGGCGCATGGATTCGGTGGCGTAGAGGAACGAGGATTCGCGGCTGAGCGCCTTGCTCTCGGAACGGCCGGTCCCGTCGAGATAGGCAGCCACCTCCTCGATGAGCGACATGCCCTCGCGATAGAGTAAATCGAATCCGCCCGACGCTACGATGCGCGGGCCGATCGCCACTGCGTGCTTGTCAGTAATCTCGCCCACCGGCGGTCCGTTCCTCATCTGCTTCGCGGGGGACATTACGGCTATTCGGCAGGGCCGTCACCGGAAAGGCTTCAGCAACCTTGCGACAACCTTAACGCCTTGCCATTCCTTCGCAAATTGCAACCGCCCAAAAGAAAAAGAGCCGTCAGATGGCGGCTCTCGAAAGTTAACAGGGAGGCGTCAAACAGAGGGAGAAACCACTCTGAAAAATCCAGAAAGGACTGGATAACGTGAGGTTACCCCGAACCTCTTAATTGAAGGTTAATTTGACTCTTTTTCTTAACCTTGCCTGTTCACGCCGCCGAAAGGCTAAAACTTGAAGAAGTTTTCGGCATCCGAGCGCGTCTTGCGGCGCGCCTCGATGGCCGCCTTGAGCCGCGCGATTTCCCTTTCGAGCAGGCCTATCCTGCTCTGCAATTCCTCTTCGGATATCGCGTCGAGGACCATGCCCACTTCGTGGGTCGACGGGGTCTTGCGAACCTCTTCCTCATCCATTTCGCCGCTCCTTTGTCTTTTGCGGGCGGGATTTTAGCCTAACGGCCTTGCCCGGCAACCGCCTTCGCGCCACCCTCAGGCCATGACGCTCCCCACCAGAATGCTCGCCATCGACATCGTCACCTCCGGAGGCCCGGATGGGCTGACGGCGGTCGAAACGTCTCTGCCCACGCTGCGACCGGGCGAAATCCTGATCCGCGTGGCGGCAGCGGGGGTCAACTACCCCGATGTTCTCCAACGCATGGGCCGCTACGACCCGCCCTCCTGGCACTCGCCACGCCCAGGACTGGAAGTGTCCGGCGAAGTGGCGGCGCTCGGGGAGGGTGTAGAAGGCTTCGCCGTGGGCGAGCCGGTGCTCGCACTCTGCAATGGCGGTGGCTATGCCGAATACGTGGCCGTACCCGCCGGTCAGGTCCTGCCGATTCCCGAGCGCGTCGACATGATCTGGGCGGGCGCATTGGCCGAGACCTGGTTCACCATCGAGCAGACGTTGGCGATGCGTGCCGGGCTGGTTGAGGGGCAGGACGTGCTGGTGCACGGCGCGGCGGGCGGCATCGGCACGGCGGCGATCGCGCGCAGCCAGATTGCCGGGGCGCGACCGATCGGCGTGGTTTCGACCCACGAGAAGGCCGAATATCTACGCGGACGGCTGGGCGTCGAGGCAGTGATAATCCATAGCGACGAGAATTTCGTTGAACGCACGCGCGCGCTAACCGGCGGCAAGGGCGCGGATCGCATCGTGAGCTTTGCGGGCGGCGACATGCTGGCGCGCAACATGGAGGCGGCGGCGCGCGGCGGCACGATCCTGCAGCTCGCTTCGCTTTCCGATGTGAATGCGCAGATCTCGCTTCCACAGCTTTTGGGCAGGCAGCTCACGATATTGGGATCGGTGCTCCGCCCGCAATCCGACGCGACCAAGGCGGAAATCGCTGCAAGCCTCAGGCGCAATGTCTGGCCGGCCTTCGCTGCTGGAAACGTCGTGCGCCCGCGGCTTTCGACGTTACCGCTGGCGCAGGCGGCCAATGCACACCGCGCCATGGAAGACCGCGCCTCCTACGGCAAGATCGTGCTGATCACTGCGTTCGGCGAGCGGTTTATTAACGACAATTCCGTTGCAGAAGGCTGACCTAATCCGTATATTTAGGTCTATTCCCCTCAGCAAGAAGCAAGAGGCGGAGCGGGCCAGATGAAGCTGGGCCGCGCCAACAGAGAGATTTTGCTATGGCCACTACCCTGCTGATGCCCAAGGCAACCGCCGTTTGGCTGGTCGACAATACTGCCTTGTCGTTCGAGCAGATCGCCGCCTTCTGCGGACTTCATCCGCTGGAAGTGCAAGGCATCGCCGACGGTGACGTAGCGGGCGGCATCATGGGCGTGAACCCGATCCAGAACGGCCAGCTGACGCGTGAGGAAATCGAGAAGGCCGAGGCCGATCCGAGCTATCGGCTGAAGATTTCCGAACCCAAGGTCCGCGTCGCTGCCGCCAAGCGCAAGGGTCCGCGCTACACCCCGATTTCGCGCCGCAACGAGCGCCCCAACGCCATCAAGTGGCTGGTGCGCAACCACCCCGAGCTCAAGGACGCCCAGATCATGCGTCTTGTCGGCACCACCAAGTCGACCATCGACGCGGTGCGTGACGGCACGCACTGGAACTCAGCGAACCTGACCCCGATGGACCCGGTGACCCTGGGCCTGACCTCCCAGATCGAGCTCGACCTCGAGGTCAAGCGCGCCGCCAAGGGCAGCGGGCTGCCGATGGAGGAAGAACACCAGGGCACGATGCTGCTCACCGCCGAAGAGGCACTGGCCAGCGCCAACCGCACCAGCCTTGCCCCCGAGAGCGACGAGAACGAACCGGGCGACGTGCGCGACCAGGAAGAGTTCGACGCGGATTCGGTCTTCGCCAAGCTCAAGTCGCTCAAGTCCGACAGCGACGAAGAGTAAACTCACGCGGCGACGGGCCGCTTCGGTCAGGAGGAGCAATCCTTGGAAGGCAATCTCCTCCTGGTCATCTTCGTGCTGCTGGCGGCGACCGTCGCCCTGGTGCCGCTGGCCAAATGGACCGGTACCGGCACGATCCTCGGCTATCTCGCCGCAGGCATCCTGATCGGCCCATACGGGCTCAAGCTCATCTCCGACACCGACATCATCTCCAACGTCGCCGAATTCGGCGTGGTGATGATGCTGTTCCTCATCGGCCTGGAAGTGCAGCCCTCCGAACTCTGGCGGCTGCGCAACAAGGTGCTGGGCATGGGCATTCCACAGGTCATCCTGACCGCGGCGCTGATCGCCGGCCTTTTCCGGCTGAGCGGGACCGACTGGCCCATCGCCGTCACCATCGGCCTTGCCCTCTCGCTCTCCTCGACCGCCATCGCCATGCAGTCGATCGCGCAGCGCGAGATCACCAAGACCGATACTGGCCGTGCTAGCCTCGTCGTGCTGCTGGTGCAGGATATGGCGGTGATCCCGATCCTCGCGGCCATTCCGATCCTGGCCGCACTCAGCGGCGCGCCTTCGGCCATCATCCGCACCGACCTTGCCGGTGCCATGGACGCGATCGACAACCCGCTCGACTGGGTAACCCCGCTCCTCACCATCGTCGCCTTCGCTGGCGCCCTCCTCGGCGCCCGCTTCATCGTGCGGCCGCTCATCTACTTCGTGGCGCGCGCCCATGTGCGCGAAGTCTTCACGGCGCTCGCCCTGGCCCTCGTCATTGGCGCCTCGCTCCTGACCCAGTCGATCGGGCTCTCGCCCGCGCTCGGCGCATTCCTGGGCGGCGTTCTGCTTGCGGATAGTGAGTATCGACACGAATTGCAGATCAACCTCGAGCCGTTCAAGGGCTTGCTTCTCGGGCTCTTCTTCATCTCGGTCGGCATGTCGATCACCTTCTCGGTGTTCCTTGACGCCCCCGGCACCATCATCGCGATTCTCCTGGGGCTGATCGGCATCAAGATCGCCGTGCTCTTCGGGCTCGGTACGATCTTCCGCCTGCATGCGGCCGACCGTATCCTCTTCGCGATCCTCCTGAGCCAGGCCAGCGAATTCGCCTTCGTCGTGCTCCAGAGCGGCGTGGTCGCGGGCGGCATCGGCCAGCACGACTACGAGGTCCTGAGCCTCATCGTGGCGCTCTCCATGGCCACTACCCCGCTCCTGCTCTTCGCTTTCGACCGCTTCATCGCCCCGCGCCTTCACGCTGCGCCAAGCAATCCGCACCCCGACGAGAGCTTCGAGGCCGGCCAGAAGGTGATCGTGCTCGGCTATGGCCGCTTCGGGCAGATCGTGACCCGCCTGCTCAAGTCGCAGGGCTTCGAGATGACGCTGATCGACGACGATCCGGCCCAGATCGCGCTGATGAAGCGGTTCGGGGTCAAGGTCTTCTACGGCGATGGCTCGCGCCTCGACCTGCTCGATGCGGCCGATGCCGCCCATGCCCAGATGATCATCGTGGCAGTACCGGGCGGCGAGCGCATCCTCAACATCGTCGGCATGCTTCGGCGGCACTATCCGCACGTCAAAGTCGCGGCCCGCGCCATCGACCGCGCCCATGCGCACAAGCTCATGGATCTGGGCGTGCACCTCTTCGAGCGCGAAACCTTCCGCTCCGCCATCCAGCTGGCCACCGACGCGCTGGTGGAGCTGGGCTATGAGCGCGGCCATGCCGAGCGGCTGGCGCAATCCTTCGCCGAGCACGATCTGCGCATGCTGCGCGACAGCTACGCCCTGCGCGACGACGAGGACGCCTATATCGGCTTCGTGCGCCAATCGGTGGAGATGCTTGGCGACGTGCTGGAGGCCGACATGGCGCGCCGCGAAGGCGGGGACGAGGACGCTCCGGAAGCGGACAGCGAGCCGGACGATATTGACAAGGCGTCCTCGGCGGGTTCGAGATAGCGCTCCCTTCCGGCTTGGCTTTCCCGCCTATGTACGATCCCTATTTTCTCACGATCTGCGTGATCGCGGTCTTTCTCGTTGCGCTCTCCAAGGCAGGCCTGCTGGGCAGCCTGGGCGTGGTCGGCGTGCCGCTGCTGAGCCTCGTCATGCCCGCGCGCGACGCCGCCGGCATGATGCTGCCGGTGCTGCTGGTGATGGATGTCATCGCCGTCTGGTCCTACCGCAAGGAATGCGACTGGAACATTCTCAAGATCATGCTACCCGGCGCCATGGTCGGCACACTGATCGGCTGGGTGCTGTGGTCGTTCGTATCGGACGCGCTGGTGCTGCTTTTCGTCGGCATCATCACGGTGCTTTTCATCATCGACGCGGTCTTCCCCATCCGGAAAGCTCTGGTCGACATGTCTTCGCCATCCAAGAACTGGGGGCGGTTCTGGGGCGGTTTTGCCGGCTTCACCAGCTTCGTCAGCCATACGGGCGGCCCGCCGTTCCAGATCTACGTGCTGCCGCAAAAGCTCTCGCCGGCCCTCTATTCGGGCACGTCGGCCTTCTTCTTCGCCATCGTCAATTCCAGCAAGCTCGTACCGTATTATTTCCTCGGCCAGCTATCGGTGAGTAATCTCGAACTGGCCGCGCTCCTGGCGCCGGTGGCCATCGCAGGCGTGCTGCTGGGTGTCTATCTCGTTCGGCGGATTTCAGCGCGCTTCTTCTACCAGATCGCCTATGGCCTCGTGTTCCTCCTGGCGCTCAAGCTCATCTATGACGGAGCGACCGGACTGATGGCCTAGACGCCATCGGGCAACAAAAAAGGCCGCGAAACCGCGGCCTTCTCCCACAACTTCAAATCGTTTGGCGCCAATCAGGCGCTGACGCTGGAGAGTTTGGCGAGTTCGTCCTTCACCTCGAGCTTCTTGCGCTTCAGCGCCGAAATATAGAGATCGTCCTTTCGGGTGCTCTGCATCTCGGTTTCGATCTTGAGATCGAGCTCCCGGTGCCGCCGCTCGAGAGCGGCGATGTGGCCTTCAGTCGTCATAACAACTCCTTTAAGCTTGGTCGAACAGCTGATCGTCACAAATAATTCACGTCTTGTCGACTCCGCCGAGGGGGTCGCCGGGAAACCCCGTGCAAAATCTTTCGCGATCAGCTAACCAAGATCAGGCGTTCATAAGCACAAAGAAGTCGCGCGCCCCTATGCTGCCTTTGACCAAGGAACAGGAAGCCGCTCTCGGCCTCGAACTGGCAACCAAGCGCCAGGAACACGCGGATCTGGATGCCGCCATTGCGACATTGGCCGCTTCCCAACTTGCGGACCGCATGCTCATCCAGCGGCTCAAGAAGCGCAAACTGGCGCTCAAGGACCGCATCGTGCAGCTCGAAACCATCCTGATACCCGATATCATCGCGTGAGCGGCTGCCTTGCACCTCACGACCTTTTGAGCTAAACGCGCCTTTTGCAGGGGGATCGGGCCATATGCTGACCACGCCGCTTGTCGCCATAGTCATGGGCAGCCAGTCCGATTGGCCCACCATGCGGCATGCCGCCGAGATCCTCGACAACCTCAAGATCGAATACGAAGCGCGGATCGTTTCCGCCCATCGCACCCCCGACCGCATGGTCGAATTCGCCAAGAGCGCCAAGGCCGATGGCTTCAAGGTCATCATTGCCGGCGCCGGCGGAGCCGCCCATCTGCCGGGCATGATCGCCTCCATGACCACCCTCCCCGTCTTTGGCGTGCCCGTGCGCTCCAAGGCCCTTTCGGGCCAGGACAGCCTACTCTCGATCGTGCAGATGCCGGGCGGGATCCCGGTGGGCACGCTTGCCATCGGCGAGCCGGGCGCCATCAACGCTGCGCTCCTGGCGGCGGCCGTTCTCGCCCTTTCCGATTCCGAGATCGACGCCGCGCTCGAACGCTTCCGGCGCGAACAAACGGGCGCCGTTCCCCTCTTCCCACAAGACGACGACCATGACTGATCCTTTGCCGCCCGGCAGCACCATCGGCATCCTGGGCGGCGGGCAGCTCGGCCGCATGCTGGCACTGGCCGCAGCCAGGCTCGGCATGAAGAGCCATATCTTCTGCCCGGACGTCGCCAGCCCTGCCTTCGAGGTCACGTCTCACAGGACAATCGCCGCCTATGATGACGAATCGGCGCTTGCCGCCTTCGCCGATGCCGTCGATGTCGTGACCTACGAGTTCGAGAACGTGCCCGCCCGCACCGCCGAATTCATCGCCGCCCGCAAGCCGCTACGGCCGGGCGCCCGAGCATTGGCCGTGTCGCAGGATCGGCTGGAGGAGAAGGGCTTTCTCTCGGAAAGCGGCGTGCCGGTTGCACCCTACCGCCCGGTCTATTCGCTCGATGACCTGGAGGCGGCGCTCGCCGAACTGGGCACGCCCGCCGTGCTCAAGACGACGCGTCTCGGCTATGACGGCAAGGGCCAGCGAATAATCCGCTCGATCAACGAAGCCGCCGCCGCGTTCGACGCGCTCGAACCCAAACCGCTGGTGCTCGAAGGCTTTATCGCGTTCGACAAGGAAATCTCGGTCATCGCCGCGCGCAATGCGCAGGGTGAGACGCGACACTTCGAGCCGTCCGAGAACGTCCACCGCGACCACATCCTCAAGACCTCGACCGTGCCCGGCAATATCTCGCCCACCTTGGCGGCAAAGGCCGGGAAAGCGGCGCAGAGGATCGTCGAGGCGCTGGATTATGTGGGGGTGATGGGCATCGAGTTCTTCGTGCTGCCGGGCGGCGAGGACCTGCTGGTCAACGAGATCGCACCGCGCGTCCACAATTCGGGGCACTGGACCGAGGCGGTCTGCGTCACCGACCAGTTCGAGCAGCACATCCGCGCCGTGGTCAACTGGCCGCTGGGCGACGTGACGCGCACGGCCGACGTGGTGATGGAAAACCTTATCGGCCACGAGGCCGATTCCATCGTCGACCTTCTCGGACCGGGCGTGCGCCCCCATCTTTATGGAAAGATCGAGGCCCGACCCGGTCGCAAGATGGGCCATATCAACCGGATCGGCCTGAAAACCGGCGCGAAATAAGCAATTTGTGCGGATTGAGCAGTGGACAAGCTGCCGGGCTTGGACTATACCGCCATCCACGGTTGACCGGCCCGGCTGGTCGGCGCGAGCGTCATTTGGCTTTCGCGCTTCACATCAAACACTGACGAGAATTCTGGAAGGCGGTTACGCTTGCAAGTAGTTGTCCGCGATAACAATGTCGATCAGGCGCTCCGTGCGCTGAAGAAGAAGCTGCAGCGGGAAGGCGTTTTCCGTGAGATGAAGCTTCGCAACTATTATGAGAAGCCCTCCGAGAAGAAGGCGCGCCAGAAGGCTGAGGCCGTGCGTCGCGCCCGCAAGCTGGCCCGCAAGCGCGCCCAGCGTGAGAGCGGTGTCGCTTCTTCGACCCAGCGCCGCGCCTCGTAATCATCGAGAGCTGAAATGAATTCAGGACGCCGTCCCTTCCGGGGCGGCGTCCTGCATTTGTCTGCGTTGCTGAATTACGCGACGTCTTCTGGCCCGGTCTCGCGCTTCCAGCCGGTGATCATGGCCAAGGGCAGGTTCTCGCGATGGCGCAGGCTCGCCAGGGCTACGCCCGCCAGATGCAGGCCGACCAGCACCAGCAGCAGCTTGGCCAACAGCCTGTGGCCATCCTCAAGCCAGCCGACGCCGAAGAACTGATCGGTCTGCGTCAGCCAGCCACTGAGCGCCAGCGCGCTCATAGTGAGGATCAGCGCTACGATCATTGCCCCGCCGGCGGGGTTGTGGCCGAGATAGCGGCTCTCGCGCCCCACCACGATATCGCGCAGATAGGCCAGCACCGTCGTTGGATGGCGGATGAACTGGCTGAACCGGGCATAGCGCGTACCCAGCAACCCCCAGACTAACCGCATCACGATGAGGCCGCCGGCCGCGTAGCCGGCCCAGTGATGCAACGCCTTGGAGTGATCAGCGCTAAGCCAGGCTATGGCAAAGCTCAGCGCCAGGCCCCAATGGAAGAGGCGCACGACCGGGTCCCAGACTTTGACGAGCCCGGACATGGCATCAGTTCGCCGGAGCGTTGACCGGCGCGAGCGTGGCCGGGTCGAACAGCGCTTCCATGCGCGAGCCATCGCCCTTCATAGCATAGGCCTCGTAGCACCCCTGGTCCTTCTTGATCTGCCGCACGGTCCAGCCTTCGCCCTCGAGCTTGCTCTTGAGGGCATCTTCGGGCTGCCACTTGTCCGCCGGCACGGTGCAGGCGTCAGCAGCAAAAGCGGGCGCCGCGGTGAGCACGGCGAGGGCTGCGGCGACGAAAGCGAGCTTCTTCATGGTAGATTTCCTTGTGTCAAAATGCCTTGCTTGGCCCGATGACGATGCGGGCCGAGCCTGACGCCAGACTGAAGGCACACGCGCCTGCCCTTCAGGCTGGCGTCAGCTTGGGCGGCTAGGCAGGTTCGATTTGCGGTGGGGCTAATGCGCGTTTTGCTTGTCGAAGACGACCGGGACTTGGGTGGCGCGGTGCGCGATCACATTGCCGCCGAAGGCTATGCCGCCGACTGGGTACGTCGCCTCGACGAGGCCGAGAATGCAACTCTGGCAACGGCCTATGATCTCGTGCTGCTCGATCTCAACCTGCCGGACGGCAAGGGTCTCGACTTCCTGCGTCGGCTGCGCAAGCGAGGAGACGCGACCCCGATCATCATCCTCACCGCCATGGACCAGGTCTCTTCGCGCATCGAAGGTCTCAATGCGGGAGCCGACGACTACATCGTCAAGCCGTTCGACCTGAGCGAGCTTTCAGCCCGGCTGGCCGCAGTGGCGCGGCGCTACACGGGCAACCCAAACCCACTTCTCACCTTCGGAGAGATCGAGATCGACCAGGCCCATCGGCTGGTGACCAATGCCGGCAAGCCCATCGAAGTCACGGCAAGGGAATGGGCCATTCTCGAACGGTTGGTGCGCCATCCGGGCATTGCCGTCTCCAAGGCGCAGATCGAGGAAACGCTCTACGAGTTCGGTGCCGAGATCGAAAGCAATGCGGTGGAGGTCTATGTGAGCCGGCTGCGCAAGAAGCTGGGACACGATTTCATCCGCACGGCGCGTGGTATCGGCTACCGGGTGGAACGCTGATGGGCAAGCGCCTGAGCCTTACCGCACGATTGGTGCTGACGCTAACGATCGGCGCCGCGCTGCTCTGGATCGTGGCAGCGGCAGTCTCGATCGGCATTTTGCGCAGCGAGATCGACGCCGCCTTCGACAAGGGCCTGCAGGAGACCGCGCAGCGCCTGCTGCCGCTGGCCATGCATGGGCTGCGCGAGGCTATGCACGACAATCGTCCGGACGACGACGGCGGCGAGATTCCACTGCTGCGGGAGGGTGCGGGCGAATACATCGTCTACCAGATCCGCGATCGCGCGGGCGCGCTGCTGCTGCGCTCGCACGACGCCCCCACCGGCCAGTTGACCGAAACCATCGAGCCCGGCTTTGCGACCGCACAGAACCTGCGCGTCTATACGGAGGGGACCGGGGATGGAGAATTCGTAATCCAGGTGGCCGAAGACCTGGAGCACAGGCAGAAATCCCTGCTGGAAAGCGCCACCGCCCTCTTCCTACCGCTGGCCCTGCTGGTGCCGCTTTCGGCGCTCGGCATCGGGCTGGCCGTGCGGCGCGGCCTGGCGCCGCTCCATGCATTGAGCCAGGAGGTGAGCATTCGCGGCGCGACCAATCTGGCTCCGCTCGCACCAGCCGAATTGCCGCCCGACCTCAGGCCGATCGCCGAGGCGACGGACCAGCTTATTGCGCGATTGCGGGGAGCTCTAGAAGCGGAGCGTGCGTTTGCCGCCAACAGCGCGCATGAACTGCGCACTCCTATAGCCGCGGCGCTAGCGCAGACACAACGCCTCATCGCCGAACTTGGCAGCAGGCCGGAGGCCCTGCGGGCACGGCAGGTGGAAGAGGCGCTCAAGCGCGTTGGCGAACTTTCCGAAAAACTGCTGCAGCTTGCCCGCGCCGATGCCGGCATGGCCGCGAGCGCAACGCGAATTGACCTTGTGCCGGCCATTCGCCTGCTCTGCCGAGACAGCGCCAGTCGCGCGGGCAATGACGGACGGATCGTGCTGGAAGCGGCGCCCGATGAGAGCCTGCTCGCGCCTATCGACATCGATGCCTTCGGCATCGCCTTCCGCAATCTGCTTGATAACGCCCTAGCCCATGGCAGCCGGGACGAGCCCGTGCGCGTGGCGCTCGGAGAGAACTGGGTGGCAGTGACCAATGGCGGCAGGACCGTCGACCCGGCCACGCTCGAAGGGCTCAAACAGCGCTTCGTGCGCGGCGAGACGACGAGCAGCGGCTCGGGACTGGGCCTGGCCATTGCCGAAACGATCATGGCGCAGACGGGTGGAGAGGTGCGCCTCTCCTCGCCTGCACCCGACCGCCCGGACGGCTTCGAAGCCCGGCTGGTCTTTCCCGCCTAGCGGGCCGCAGCCACCTTGGAGGCGGCGTATTCGGCGTCTTCGAAGAAGGTCTTGGCACGCCCCCAGATGCCACGCGCCCAGAGATCGCCGTGGTCGGCACCCGGCTCGATCCAGAGATCGTATTTGTGCGGCACGAGCTGGTAGAGCCGCTCGCCATTGGTGACGTCGATGGTCTGGTCAGCAGTGCCATGGGCGATGAAGACCGGCTCATCGACCTTGGTGATCCACTCGTTGACCGGGAACTGGTCGGACATCAGCAGGCCGACGGGCAGGTAGGGATAGCGCTCGAAGGCGACATTGACCGCCGAGAGGAACGGCGTCTCGAGAAGCAGCGCATCGGCATCGCGGATGCTGGCGATATAGGTGGCGGGGCCCGTGCCGAGCGAGCGCCCCCAGATAACGATCGGCTGGCCCTTGGCCTTGAGCCAATCGAAAGCGGCCGTCGCATCGTCGAGAATGTGCTGCTGGGAGATTTCGCCCGGAGAGAGCGGGAAGCCGCGATAGTCGAAGGCGAGGAAGCCGTAGCCGTCGGCCGTCCAGGCTTCGAAGCGCTCATGCTCCTCGGAGAACGAGCCGCTATTGCCCTTGTAGTAGAGCACGACCGGCTTGCCGACTTCGGCGGGCGGCGCGTACCAGCCATGGACCACGGCCCCGTCGGTGGTGGGGATGGTGACCTCTTCGGCGCCCTTGATCTTGGTATCGGCAAGCGCCGTGATCTCGCCAGTGGCGGTGTACTGCAGCGCGCGCTGGTTGAAGTAGATGTAACCGAGGACCGCCGCATAGGCGATGATAACGAGCGCTACGAGCGCGATGACTATGCGGCGGACGAACTTCACTGGGAGGCAACCTCTGGCTTGAGCAGTTCGGCGAAGGCCCGCTGGAACACTTCCTCGGGCTGGGCGCCGGACATGGCGAATTTACCGTCGAACACGAAGAAAGGCACGCCATTGATGCCCTGTCGGGCAGCAGAAATCGCCAGATGCTCGGTGGTTTCGAGCTCTTGGGGATCGTTCATCAGACGCAGCGCCTCTTCCCGATCGAAGCCGTGCTCGGCCGCGATATCGGCGAGGACGGCATCGTCATTGATCTGCCGGTGCTCAAGGAAATAAGCGTCGGCGATCGCATTGGCGAGAGCATGCTGAGTGCCCCGCGATTTGGCAAGCCGGGTAATGGTGTGCGCCTTGGCGGTACGGAACATGCGCGGCTGCTGGGACAGGTCGAGATCGACGCCCGACTTCCTGGCCTCTTCCTGCGGACGCGCCCACATTTCCGCCGGATCGCGACCGTACTTGGTCTTGAGCATATGCCCGACATCGACGCCTTCGGCAGGGACGTTGGGATCGAGGTAGAACGGGTGGTTCTCCACCTCCACTTCGATGCCCTCGGGCAATTCGGCAATGGCCTTGTCGAGCCTCACCGACCCGATCAGGCACCAGGGGCAGACGACGTCGGTGAAGATATCCACCTTGAGCTTGCGCGTCATGAGTCGTGGTTCCTTTCAGTAACTTTACCGCAGAAATGGCGCGAAGAGGGCCGGAATGCAAGGAGGCACCTGGGGGTGACCGGGGGATCGGGCTGCGTCTTGGGCTTTCCCCCTCCCTAGCCCTCCCCACAAGGGGGAGCGTGGGGTTTGCTGCTCGATTTCGCCAAAGACACCCACCCTCCCCCTTGTGGGGAGGGCTAGGGAGGGGGTGAGACGCGAGTGCCGTACCAACCCCAACACCCCAAACAAAAGCGCCCGCCGGTTCCCCGGCGGGCGCTCATTAATCTCGCACGATCCCAGCCTTAGTGGCCAAGCGCCTTGACGATTTCTTCGGTCACCTTCTTGGCGTCGCCAAAGAGCATCATGGTGTTGTCGCGGAAGAAGAGTTCGTTCTGGACACCGGCATAACCGGCAGCCATGCCGCGCTTGATGAAGAGCACGGTGCCCGCATCCTCGACGTTGAGGACCGGCATGCCGTAGATCGGCGAGGTCTTGTCGGTCTTGGCGGCCGGGTTGGTCACGTCGTTGGCGCCGATGACGAAGGCCACGTCGGCCTGGGCGAACTCGGAGTTGATGTCTTCGAGCTCGAACACTTCGTCATAAGGCACGTTGGCTTCGGCCAGCAGCACGTTCATGTGGCCCGGCATACGACCGGCAACCGGGTGAATGGCGTACTTGACCTCGACACCGGCGGCCTTGAGCATGTCGGCCATTTCGCGCAGCGCGTGCTGGGCCTGGGCCACGGCCATGCCGTAACCTGGGACGATGATGACCTTGCCGGCATTCTTCATGAGGAATGCGGCGTCGTCGGCAGCGCCCTGCTTGACCGGGCGGGTTTCTTCTTCGCCCGAGCCCGACGAAGCCGAGGTATCGGCGCCGAAGCCGCCCAGGATCACCGAGATGAAGGAGCGGTTCATCGCCTTGCACATGATGTAGGAGAGAATCGCACCCGACGAGCCCACCAGGGCGCCGGTGACGATAAGGGCGGTGTTGCCCAGCGTGAAGCCCACTGCGGCCGCGGCCCAACCCGAATAGGAGTTGAGCATCGAGACCACCACCGGCATGTCGGCGCCGCCGATCGGGATGATCATGAGGCCGCCGAGCACCAGCGCCAGCACCGTGATGGCCCAGAAGTAGATCGGGTTCGCGGTGGCGACGAGCTGCCAGATCAGGACGACCAGCACGATGCCGAGGACGATGTGGAGCAGGTGCCGGCCCGGCAGCAGGATCGGCTTGCCCGACATGTTGCCGTTGAGCTTGGCGAAGGCGATGACCGAACCGGTGAAGGTGAAGGCACCCACGGCGACGCCGAGGGCCATTTCGACCAGGGCCTGGCCATGGATTTCGCCGACATGGCCGATGCCGAAGGCTTCCGGCGCATAGAGCGCGGCGGCGGCCACGAACACGGCGGCAAGACCGACCAGCGAGTGGAAGGCCGCCACGAGCTGGGGCATGTCCGTCATCTTGACGTTACGGGCGAGGTAAGCGCCGATGCCGCCACCAATGGCGAGGCCACCGATGATGAGAGCCCAGGACACCAGGTCCGACGGGGCGGCGAGAGCCAGCGTGGTCAGGATGGCGATAGCCATGCCGATCATGCCGAACTGGTTGCCGCGGCGCGAGGAAGCGGGGCTGGAAAGGCCGCGCAGCGCCAGGATGAACAGCACGCCCGAGATGAGATAGAGGACGGCTGCGATATTGGCGTTGATCATCTCAGGTCAGCCCTTCTTCTTGTACATTGCCAGCATGCGCTGGGTGACGAGGAACCCACCGAAGATGTTCACGCTCGCAAACACGAGGGCGATGAACCCGAAGACCTTCGAGATCCAGCTCGCATCGGAAGCCAGCTGCACGCCTACGGCGAGCAGGGCACCGACCACGATCACCGAGGAAATGGCGTTGGTCACGCTCATGAGCGGGGTGTGGAGAGCCGGGGTCACCGACCAGACCACGTAATAGCCCACGAAGATCGCGAGCACGAAGATCGAAAGACGGAAGATGAAGGGGTCGATCGCCCCGCCGGTGGCAGCGCTCGCGGCAGCAGCAGCCGCGTCGGCCACGTTTTGTGCGGTCTGTTCCATTTACTTGGTTTCCTTGGGCGTGGCCGACTTGGCCGTGCTGGATTTGGTCGTTGCGGGCTTGGCAGCGGCAGGCTTCTTGGCAGCCGGCTTCTTGGCCGGAGCCGCGGCAGCAGCTTCCGCCGGCTTGGCAGCAGCCTTGGGAGCGGCGGCCTTCTTGGTCGGAGCCGGCTTCGCCTCGGCAGGAGCAGCAGCCTCGGCCTTGGCGGCCGGAGCCTTCTTGGCAGCCGGCGCGGCCTTCGCTGCAGGGGCGGCCTTGGCGGCCGGAGCAGGCTTCGCAGCCGGAGCCGCAGCAGCGGCCGGAGCGTCTACCTTGATGTTCGGATGGACGATCGCGCCTTCCTTGGTAAGGACGGTGGCCTTGACCAGCTCGTCGTCCCAATTGACCGCAACGACCTTGGCCTTCTTGTCGACCAGGGTCTCGATGAACGCGAGGAGGTTACGGGCATAGAGCTGGCTGGCGCTCGTCGGCACGCGGTTCTGGCCCTGGACGAGGCCCAGGATCTTGACGCCGTTGTGCTCGACCAGCTTGTTCGGCTGGCTCAGCTCGACGTTGCCGCCACGCTCGGAAGCCATGTCGATGATGACCGAGCCCGGAGCCATGGTCTCGATCATCGCCTTGGTGATGAGCCGCGGAGCCGCACGGCCCGGGATCAGCGCGGTGGTGATGACGATATCCTGCTTGGCGATGTGCTGGGCAGTGAGCTCGGCCTGCTTGGCCTGATACTCGGCCGACATCGGCTTGGCGTAGCCGGTAGCGGTTTCGGCCTGCTTGAATTCTTCGTCCTCGACGGCGATGAACTTGCCGCCCAGGGACTCCACCTGCTCCTTGGCGGCCGGGCGCACGTCATTGGCCGAAACCACGGCGCCGAGGCGCTTGGCGGTGGCGATGGCCTGGAGGCCCGCGACGCCCGCACCCATGATGAAGGCCTTGGCCGGACGCACGGTACCGGCGGCGGTCATCATCATCGGCATGGCGCGATCGAACAGGCCCGCGGCCTCGATCACGGCCTGGTAGCCGGCCAGGTTCGCCTGGGAGGAGAGAATGTCCATCACCTGCGCGCGGGTGATGCGCGGCATGAATTCCATGGCGAAGGTAGCCACGCCCGCCTTGGCGAGGGCCAGGATATCCTTCTCGTTGCCATAGGGATCCATGCCACCGATAACCAGCGCGCCCTTGTTGACGCCGGCCATGAGCGCGGCACCGGGACGGCGGACGGTCAGCACGATATCGGCGCCCTTGAGGGCAGCCTCCGCGGTGGCGGCGACTTCCGCACCGGCGGTCTTGTATTCGGCGTCAGGGATGCGCGACGCCTCACCCGCGCCTTTTTCGATGGCGACCGTAGCGCCCAGCGCGATCAGCTTGCCCACCGTCTCTGGGGTGGCGGCGACGCGCGTCTCCCCGTCGGTGCGTTCGCGCACGACTGCAATTTTCATGGGATTTACCTCAATGGACCCCGAACCCGCGAATGCGGGTCCGATGCTCTTTCAAACACGAAAGGGCCCGAGTCGGCGCTGCCGCGCTCCCCCCTCAGCCCAAACCCGTCAAGGGACAATACAAAAAAAGTGGCCCGGCACAAGGCCGGGCCATTGATACTTTTGCCGCACTAGGCGGGGTTTTCAGCCCTTTCGCTGAAAGACAGCCATCAGCGGCGGCACGATGATCGAGGCGAAGATCAGGATGCCGCCCAGCACCGGCTGCCCGCCGATGACGACGAAATAGAGGCCGATCATCAGGAGCGCCATGCCGATGACGGAGAGCTTGATCAGCTCCACGAAGCCACGATAGGTGCGCTCCTGCTCGGCATAATCCATGGACGTAAGAGCGGCAGCGTCGCCGGCGGTAGCGGGTTTCTTGGCCATCGGTTTCCTCAAAACAGGTCGGTCAAAATTCGTCAGTCGGGGTCGGTCGCCTCGAGCTCGTCGATGAGCCTTTCGATCATGGAAAGCCCCAGCGACCAGAACTTGGGATCCCGCGCATCCAGCCCGAACGGCGCAAGCAGTTCGGAATGGTGCTTGGAGCCCCCAGCCTTGAGCAGCTCGAAATAGCGCTCGGCAAACCCTTCGCTGGACTTCTCATACTGTGCGTAGAGCGAGTTCACAAGGCAGTCGCCGAATGCATAGGCATAGACATAGAAGGGCGAGTGGATGAAATGGGGGATATAGGCCCAGAAGATGTCGTAGCCTTCATTGAGCTCGATGCCCTCGCCGAGGCTTTCGCGGCTGACGTCCAGCCACATTTCATCGATTTCCTCGGTCCTTAGCTCGCCATCGCGCCGCGCGGTGTGGACCTTGCGCTCGAAGGTGTAGAAGGCAATTTGCCGCACCACCGTATTGAGCATGTCCTCGACCTTGGACGAGAGCAACGCAAAGCGGTGCTTGGGATCGGTCGTCGCGGCAAGGAGCGAACGGAACGTCAGCATCTCGCCGAAGACCGACGCCGTCTCGGCCAGCGTCAGCGGCGTTGGAGCCATGAGCGCGCCTTGCGGCGCGGCGAGGCGCTGGTGGACGCCATGGCCGAGCTCGTGCGCCAGGGTCATCACGTCCCGCGCGCGGCCAAGATAGTTGAGCATGAGATAGGGGTGAGCGCTCGGGACGGTCGGATGCGCGAAGGCGCCGGGCGCCTTGCCGTCCTTGACGGGCGCATCGATCCAGCCGTTCTCGAAGAAGGGCGCCGCCACCTCAGCGAGCTTGGGCGAGAACTTGCCATAAGCCTCGAGCACCGTGTCCTTGGCCGTTTCCCAATCGAAGATGCGGTCATCGGCGCTGGGCAGTGGCGCGTTGCGGTCCCAGGCATTGAGCTTGGACTTGCCGAACCACTTGGCCTTCATCTTGTAGTAGCGATGCGACAGGCGCGGATAGGCCTCGCGCACGGCCTTTTCGAGCGCATCGACCACTTCGCGTTCGACCGAGTTGGCCAGGTGCCGGCTATCGGCAATGTCGCCGAACCCGCGCCAGCGATCGGAGATTTCCTTGTCCTTGGCCAGCACGTTGGTGATGTGCGTGAAAAGCCGCTCGTTGGCATGGAGCGTCTTGGAGAGCGCATGGAACGCGGCCTCACGCTTCGTCTCGTCCTTGTCCGAGAGCAGGTGCAGCGTGGCTTCCAGGCCCAACGTCTCGCCATCGACCTCGAACTTGAGGCTGGCCATGGTTTCGTCGAACAGCCGGTTCCAGGCTGAGAAGGCGGTCACCGACTTGTCGTGGAAGAGTTCTTCCACGCGATCTTCGAGCTGATAGGGCTTGGACTTGCGCAGCTCGGCGAACCAGGGCCGGTAACGGGCGAGCTCCGCATCCTTGGCAAAGGCCGCTTCGAGCACGTCGTCCTCGATACGGTTGAGTTCGAGGCCAAAGAAGATGAGCCGGGTCGAAAGCGAGGTCAGCGCCTCGTTCATGTCGCCCAAGAACTTGGCGCGGTTGGGGTCCTGCGTGTTCTGCGCATATTGGAGGTAGGCGAAGGAGCCGATGCGCCCGGTAAGGTCGTCGAGCGCCTCGGAGCGCTTGACCGCTTCGACCAGCCCGCCATTGCGGGCGAGGCCATCGAGCTTGCCCTTGTAGGCGGCCTCGAAGGCTTCGGCCTCGCGGCGCGCCTTTTCGAGATCGGTCTTGAGTTCGAGCGAATCGCGGCCCGGATAGAGGTCATCGAGGTTCCATTCGGGCATGGCGCCGAACTCGTTGTGACCCTTCTGGCTCGTGGCTTCGGTGGCGCGCGGCAGATCGGTCATGGAAACTCTCCGAGATTGTGGATTTGAGGCGCGGACCTTACCGAGCCGTCGCCCGGCTGCCAAGCGGGCGCTCCCCTCCCCGATCGTGATTAAAGCCCTCTTAACTCGCCCTCCCTAGCCTGCTCCAAAACGGCACAGCGCGATTCGGCTGGCCGCCTAAAGGATTTGCATGACGCGTGTTCTCATAGTCGACGACGATCCGGTGCAGTTGCGCCTGACCTCTGAAATCGCCAAGCGCGCCGGCTTCGCGCCAGTGACGGCCAGCGGCGGCAAGGACGCGCTGGAGCGGCTACGCGAGGATAGCGGCATCGGCGCCATGGTGCTCGACCTCGTCATGCCCGACCTAGACGGCATGGCCGTGATGGAAGCGATGAAGCGCGAAGGGCTGACGACGCCGGTGATCGTGCAGACCGCCAATTCATCGCTCGAAACGGTGGTGACCGCCATGCGCCAGGGCGCGGCGGACTTTTTCGTCAAGCCGGTGGCGCCCGAGCGCCTCATTATCTCATTGCGCAACGCGCTTAAGCTCGAAGCGCTTGAGACGCTGGTGCGCACCGAACGCTCGCGCCGCGCGGGCACGTTCAGCGTCGAGGATATCGTGACGCGCAGCCCGGCCATGGACCGCGTGCTCTCGCTCATCCGCAAGGCTGCCAAGAGCACCATTCCCGTGCTGATCGAAGGCGAGACGGGAACCGGCAAGGAACTTGTGGCCCGCGCCATCCAGGGCATGAGCGACCGGGCGGGGAAACCCTTCGTCACCGTCAATTGCGGGGCCATCCCGCCCAATCTCGTGGAATCGACGCTGTTCGGCCACCGCAAGGGCGCCTTCACCGGCGCAACTGCCGATCATGACGGCAAATTCGCCGAAGCCCATGGCGGCACGCTATTCCTCGACGAAGTGGGCGAATTGCCACTCGATACGCAGGTAAAACTTCTGCGCGCCATCCAACACGGCGAGATCGAGCCGGTGGGCGCTGGGCGACCGGAAAAGGTCAATGTGCGGGTGATCTCGGCCACCAACCGGCGGCTGCTGAACCTGGCCAAGACCGGGGCCTTCCGCGAGGACCTTTTCTACCGGCTCAACGTCTTCCCCATCTACGTGCCGCCGCTGCGCGAACGCCCGGAAGACGTCGAGGCACTAGCCATGCATTTCATCGCCCGGCTCGCCGCCGAGGCCGGACGGCGCGTGGTGGGGATCACCCCACCTGCCCTCGACCTGCTGCAGCGCTACGACTGGCCGGGCAATATCCGCCAGCTCGAAAACGCGGTCTACCGCGCCATCGTGCTCTCGGACGGGGCCTATCTCGAAACGCCGGACTTCCCCCAGATCGTGGCCCAGACTGCCGGCCGCGAGCAGGCTGCGCGGGTAACGGAAACCTCGCCGGTTCTGGCCGCACCGATCCACATCGACCACACCCCGCCCCCCAAACCCGCCGAGTCCGAGCTCAGCCCGATCATCGAGCGCTTCCTCGACGACAACGGGGAGGTGGCGGCCCTGGCCGATGTCGAGCGGGCGCTGATCGTCTTCGCGTTGGAGCACTACTCGGGTCGCATGTCGCGCGTCGCGCGAGCGCTCGGTATCGGTCGCTCGACACTTTACCGCAAGCTCAAGGAATATGGGCTGGAAGGCGAGGCGGAGAGCGACGCGGCGTAGCAGCCGGTCTACGCCTTGAGAATGCGCGGCCCCCACGACATCACCTGAAACACAGCGGTGGAGAAGTCGATCCCCGCGGTGGACTCGTCGGCGTTACAATAGGCATCGATCATCGACAGACGCCCGTCCGTCAGGAAGACGCAGAAGCCCATGCCGTTCTCGATACCAGCCACTGTGCCGTGGCCCGGATCGAGTGGCGACGCCTCGGTCAAGAGGGGAGCATCGTCAGCGACAACGAGATGGGAAAAGAACCCGCTTCCGCTGTTCTCGAAGCTCACAACACGAACGGACTCTATTTGCTGCTTGAGCGCAGCCCCAACGGCCGGATACTCGCTTGCGGCAAGTTCAAGTATTTCCCGTTCGATAGGCCAGAGCGCTCGCATTCGATATCTATAGCTCATCGAATGAGCAGTCGGAATGGCGCGCCTAACGCCGATCCCCCAGCGCCTCAAGCAATGACTTCAGGGTCAACAGGTCCGTACGTACCCATTCCACTTCCGAATCCAGATGCTCATCGCTGACGCCGGGGCGTTGGAAGAAAGTGAAGGCGAGATCGCACCCCTCCTGGTTGGCGAAGACGCGCAAGGGCACCATGAGCGGTTCCTCGCCGCTCCGGCTGACCTCGTAGTCGAGCACGCCCCAGTCATTTCTTGGTGAGAAACGGACCGTGACCGGCCCGCGTGGATCGTCGGGCACCGCCGCGTGCCAGACATTTCCCTCCACCCGCTCGAACCGCTCGCCCAGTGCCGTAGTCCAGTTCGGCATGTTGGACGGGTCCGAGAGGTAGGCATAGACATCCGCAACCGGCCGGTTGATGGATATCGTTATGGTCCTGCTCTTCAACATTCTTGGCCTCCGCGACACGGTAAGTGGCGCGAGAATGTTAAGGAGGCTGACCGGCAAACACCTAAAATAGTAATAAAAAGGCCCGCTTTCGCGGGCCCTTCAAACTTTCTGCAAGGAGCAGCGCTCAGCCCTGGCGGGCCTTGTAGCGCTTGTCGACCTTGTTGATGATGTAAACACGGCCGCGACGGCGGACGAGCTTGTTGGCGCGGTGGCGACCCATCAGCGCCTTGAGCGAATTGGCGACTTTCATCTTTTGACCTCGATCATACGAAAAAGAGGCGCCAAGCGCCCTTTGAGTTGGGCGTCTACATAGGGGCTTTGGTTTTCCCTGTCAACGCGGGCACAGCGGATTCGTGGGTGCAGCGCGACATAACGCGCCGTTAACCGACCGGATAAGTTCGTAGGGTATTCTTGCTGGTTCCATCAAGCTTGAAGTCTCGACACCAAGAGTAATGCGTAATGGCTTCCCAGGACTTTGCTGACCTTTCCGTGCTTGTGGCCGAATCCAACACGCAGATGGCCGATCTCCTCAGCCAGATGCTGCGTGGATTGGGCGTACGCAAGATTCAGATCGCCACCGATGCCGTCGCCGCCTCGGGTTCCCTCCGCCGCGGCGGGGTGGACGTCCTGATGATCGACGAGGCCTTGAAAGGCCTCGACGGCACGACCTTCACCCGCCGGTTGCGGCGGTCGGAGGACGAAACCCATCGCCACGTCGCCGTGGTGATGATGGCCTCCCATCCGAGCGCCGCCGCCATCACCAAGGCGCGCGACGCCGGAATCACCGAATTCCTGCGCCGACCCTTCTCGGCCGCCCAGATCGGGGAGAAGCTCGGCGCCATCATGAAGGCGCCCCGAGCATTCGTGGAAACCGACAGCTATGCCGGCCCTGACCGCCGGCGGCGTTCGGCGGGCATCGGCGGAGATGATCGCCGGGCGTCGTGAAGTCGGGCCTAGGCCCCTTCGCCCATATCCGGCGCTAGCCCGCCACCTTCTCCCGCAAGGGGAGAAGGAAGCGGAGGTTGGGGCCTAGACCGAGGGAACGGGGTGTTCGAGGTCGAGGTCGCGCCAGCGGTGGCAGGCAACGAGGCGGTCGCCGGCCAGGGTTTCGAGCGCCGGGCGCACTTCGGCGCAGATCGGCTTGGCGAAACGGCAGCGGGTGCGGAATGTGCAACCCGAGGGTGGGTTGATCGGCGAGGGAATTTCGCCGCGCAACGCATCGATATTGCGCTCCCGCGCCAACCGCGGATCGGGGATCGGCACGGCCGTCAGCAGCGCCCTCGTATAGGGATGCTTGGGGTCGTCGTAGATATCGTCACCCTTCGCCATCTCGACGATGCGGCCGAGATAGAGCACCAGGATCCGATCCGACACGTGCCGCACGACCGAAAGGTTGTGCGAGATGAAGATCAGCGTGAGGCCGAATTCATCCTTGAGCTCGGAGAGCAGGTTGAGAATCTGCGCCTGGATGGAGACGTCCAGTGCCGAAACCGGCTCGTCGCAGACGATGAGCTTGGGCTCGGTGATGAGCGCGCGGGCAATGCCGATACGCTGCGCCTGCCCGCCCGAAAACTCGTGCGGATAGCGGTTGATCATCTCGGGCAGGAGGCCCACTGCCTCCATCATCTTGATGACCTTGGCCCGCCGCTGCTCCCGGTTGAGTTCGGGCATCAACGTACGCAGGGGATCAGCGATGATCTCACCCACTGTCATGCGCGGATTGAGCGAAGCCAGCGGATCCTGGAAGATGATCTGCAGGTCGCGCCGCTTGCGCCGCATCTCCTCGTCGGGCAGCCGGGTGAGGTCCTGGCCCAGCCAGAGCACCTTGCCCTGGTCAGGCGACAGGAGCTGTAGGATGCAGCGGCCGAGCGTCGACTTGCCGCTGCCGCTCTCGCCCACGATACCCAGCGTCTCACCCTTCTGCACCGAGAACGAGATGTCCTCGAGCGCAGTGAGCGTCAGCGGGCGACCGAAAAGGCCGTTGGCGATGGAAAAGGTCTTCTTGAGACCATCGATACGCAGCAGTTCGGTCATGCCACATGCTCCGAAAGCTGCAGGGGGCCATGGTAGAAGCAGGCGCGTTCACGTCCGCCTTCCTCCTCCACCAGCGGCGGGCGCCGGTCGAGGCATTCGGCAAAGCGGAAGGCGCAGCGCGGATGGAAGGCGCAGCCCTTGGGCAGGTGTTCCAGGCTCGGCGGCAGGCCTTCGATGGGCTTGAGCCGCTGCTCGCGCCGCTCGATATGCGGCGTCGAGTTGAGGAGGCCGAACGTATAGGGATGACGCGGATCGTAGAACAGCGTCTCGGTGTCACCCTTCTCGATGCAGCGCCCGCCATACATCACCATCACCTTGTCGGCGACGCCCGCCACCACGCCCAGATCGTGGGTGATGAGGACGAGCGCGGTACCGAACTCGGTGGTGAGATTGCTGAAGAGCTCCAGCATCTGCGCCTGCACCGTCACGTCGAGCGCCGTGGTCGGCTCGTCTGCGATGAGTATCTTGGGCTTGCAGAGCAGCGCCATGGCAATCATCACGCGCTGGCGCATGCCGCCGGAAAGCGCATGCGGATAGGTCTCGGCGCGCTTGGCGGGCTCGGGGATGCCGACGCGTTCGAGCATCTCGATGGCAGCACGAACCGCCTTGCCCTTGTCGTACCCCTGATGCTTGACCAGCACCTCGGCGAGCTGCGTCTTGATCTTGAGGCTCGGATTGAGCGAGGTCATCGGATCCTGGAAGATCATGGCGATGTCGCGCCCGCGATAGACGTCGAGCTGGTCGGGCGTGAGCCCTACCAGGTTGACGTCGTCAAGCATGGCCTTGCCGGAGGCGCGGCCGTTCTTGGCGAGCAGCCCCATGATCGAGAGGAATGCCTGGCTCTTGCCCGAGCCGCTTTCGCCCACCACGGCGAGGGTTTCGCCCTGGTGGAGGGTGAAGTTGAGATCGGAAACGGCGGTCACCTCGCTCTCGTGGAGGGCGAACTTGACCGAGAGGTCTTGGACCTTGAGTACCTCTTTCATCATCTGTCCTTTGGATCGAGCGCGTCGCGCAGGCCGTCGCCGAGATAGGAGAGGCAGAGCAGCATGAGCACGAGGAAGACGGCGGGCGAGAACAGCATCCAGGGGAGCTGCTCGACGACCGGTGCGCCGAAGGAAATGAGCGTGCCGAGCGAAGTCAGCGGCTCCTGAACGCCAAGCCCGAGATAGGAGAGGAAGCTCTCCGTGATGATGATCTCGGGAATGGTGAGGGTGGCGTAGATGACCACGGGGCCTGTGAGATTGGGCACGATGTGGCGCATGATGATGGCAAAGGGCTTGGCGCCCCCTGCCCGCGCAGCTTCGACGAATTCACGCTCCTTGAGCGAGAGCGTCTGCCCGCGCACGATACGGGCCATGGTCAGCCATTCAAGACAGCCGATGCCCACGAACAGCAGCACCGGATTGCGCCCGAACATCACCACCAGGATGATGACGAAGAGAATGTATGGCAGCGCGTACATGATATCGACGAAGCGCATCATGATGGCGTCGATCCGGCCGCCGAAATAGCCGGCAATAGCGCCGTAGATAATACCGATCACCACCGAGACGAAGGTCGCCACGGCTGCCACGATGAGCGACATCTGCGTGCCCTGCAACGTCCTGGCGAGCATGTCGCGCCCGTTCTGGTCGGTGCCGAAATAATGGCCCTTGGAGAAATCGGGCGGCTTGCGGATGGCCGACCAGTCGATCTCGTCGAGCTTCCAGGGCAGGAAGAACGGGCCGATGAAGGCGATGAGCACGATGGCCACGAGAATGAAGATCGAGGCTACGGCCGCCTTGTTGGCGTAGAGACGACGCAGCGCATCCTGCGTAAGCGAACGGCCCTTGGGCGCGTCGCTGGCAAGGGTTGCCGCGTAGTCGGTGAGAACGGTGTCTTTTCCAGTGATCCCGGCCATCAGCGGTACCTCACCTTGGGATCGAGCCAGGCATAGACGATGTCGACGATCAGGTTCAGCACCAGGATGATGAACATGTAGAGAATGGTGGTTCCGAGCACGAGGCCGTAGTCGCGGTTAAGCGCGGCGGTGATGAAGTACTTGCCGATCCCCGGCAGGGCGAAGACCTGTTCCACCACCAGCGAGCCGGTGAGGAGGTAGGAAAGGCCCGGCCCCAGATAGGAGACCACCGGTAGCAGCGCCGGCTTGATGGCGTGTCGGGCGAGGATGAGGCGCGTGCCGAGGCCCTTGGAGCGCGCGGTGCGCACGTAGTTCGTCCCCAGCACCTCGATCATCGAGCCGCGCATCAGGCGCGCGACGCGGCCGCCATGGGGCAGCACGAGAATGGTAATGGGCAGAACCAGGTGGATCCACGAGCCGGGCACGTAGCCGCCCGCCGGCAACCAGCGCAGATACACCCCGAAGAGCAGCTGCAACAGGTTGGCCATGAGGAAATTGGGAATGATGAGGCCGATGAGAACGACGAAGACCAGCACGTAGTCGGGCCACTTGTTCTGATAGAGCGCCGCCAGGGCGCCCGCCACGAGGCCGAAAGCCGTACCGATGATGAAGGCGGAAAAGCCCAGCGTAAGCGTGAAGGGCAGGCCGATCATCATGAGCTGGCTGACCGAGAAATCGGTCATGACCATGGAGGGGCCGAGGTCGCCACGGAACACGCCGCCCACATAGAGCAGGTATTGGACGAACAGGGGTTGATCGAGATTGTAGTAGGCTCGCAGGTTCTTCAGGGCATCTGCCGGCAGAGCGCGTTCACCGTCGAACGGGCCGCCCGGGGCGAGCCGGAGAATGAAAAAACAGAGCGTAATGGCGATGAGCACGACGGGGATAGCCGACGCGACACGCCGCAAGGCGTAACCGAACATGTGACCGGTCCTTTGTTAGGCCGCCGCGCCGCCCCCGCCGGGGCCACTAGGCGGTAACGGGAGCCGCAGCGACGCTAGCCGCGGCTCCCGCTATCGGATTATTCCGACTTGCTCATCCAACGGACGCGGTGGATGTCCTGAGTATTGTCCTCGAAGCCCGAAATCTTCGGGGAAACGACGTTCTTGGACACGTACCAATAGATCGGCAGAGCGCCGAATTCGTCCATGGCCAGCTTTTCGGCTTCATGCATGAAGCCGGCGCGCTTGACGAGGTCGGTCTCCTTGGAGGCCTGGACCATCAGCTCGTCGAACTTGGGGTTCGAGTAACGGCCATAGTTGTTCTCGACGCCGGTCTTGAGGAGGTCGAGGGTATTGGAGGCATCGTTGTAGTCGAGCAGCCAGCCGGCACGGCCGACCTGGAAGTCGCCGGCGCGCAGCGCGTCGTAATGGACGGCCACTTCGGCGTTGAAGAGCTCGACTTCGACGCCGATCGGCTTCCACATGGAGGCGATGGCGACGGCGATGCGCTGGTGGTTGTCGTTGGTGTTGTAGCGAAGCTGCAGCTTGAGCGGCTTGTCCGGGGTGTAGCCCAGCTTGGCCATGATCTCGGCGGCCTGCTTGACCTTCTCCTCATAGGGGAGCTTGGACCATTCCGGAATGTACTGCTCGCCTTCGTAGTTGGCGGTGCCCGGCGGGACCCAGCCATAGGCCGGCAGTTCGCCCGTGCCCAGCACGTCCGGCCCGATCACGTCGCGGTTGACGGCCATCGAGAGCGCCTTGCGGATCTCGATGTTGTTGAGCGGTTCCTTGGACTGGTTGAAGACGTAGTAGTAGATGCCCAGGAAGGGCGCCACGTGCGCCTGGCCCGGCAGGTTGTCCTGCAGCCACTGGTACTGGTCGGCCGGGAAGTCCGTGAGGATATCCAGCTCGCCCGCGCGGTAGCGGTTGAGGGCGGCGGTCAGGTCTTCGGTGTTGTTCCAAACGATCTCGTCGATCTTCAGGTTGTCCTTGCCGTAATAGGTGTCGCTCTTGACGCCCTTGAGGTAGGAGCCCGGCACCCATTCGGTGATTTTGTAGGGACCGTTGCCGACGATATTGGCCGGCTGCGTCCACTGGTCGCCGAACTTCTCGATGATGTCCTTGCGGATCGGGAAGGCGGTGTAGTGGGTCAGGGCCTGCAGGAAGAACGGGGTGGGATCTTCGAGGGTGATCTCGAGGGTCTTGTCGTCGATTGCCTTGACGCCGAGCTGGCTGAAATCGGTGATTTCGCCGCCGGCGATCTTGGAGGAATTCTTGATCGGATACTGGAGGTAGGCGTATTCGGCAGCAGTCTTGGGATCGAAGAGGCGCTGGAAGGCGTCAACGAAGTTCTGCGCAACGACCGGCTGACCGTCGGTCCACTGCGCATCGGCGCGCAGCTTGAAGGTATAGGTCAGGCCGTCATCGGAAATAGTCCAGGACTCGGCCTGGCCCGGGATGGCGTCGGCCTGCGCGTCTTCGGCGACGAGGCCTTCCAGATATTCGCCGACGATACGGTTTTCCCAGTCGCCGGAGACCTTGTGCGGATCGAGCGAACCGGGTTCGCCCCCGTTACCCAGATTGAGAGTGACGGCCTGCGCCGCGCCCCCCATGAACAGCGCAAGCGCGCCGGCGGTCGCGACCGCTTTAAGGACTTTGGTAATTTTCATTATCGTCCCTACTCCTGTTGTTTCCTGAACCCTGCCGAGATTTTTGTTCCCGGTTTTGTGCTTTTCGAGCAGGCGGTTTTTTGCCATTCCGCCAGCAATGAAGCGGGAAACGTAGACAAGCTTGACGCAAGCGTCAACGGGCGTGCTCAAGAAGACCAACAGGTATTGAAGACGCGCCTGGACGGATATTCTTGATCCAGCAATACCAGTTTTAGACAATCGGTTTACCGAGCCAAAAACTGTTCAAATACAACGGTGTTCTGAACAGTGATCAACACAGAACTGACTCGTCGCCGTTCATCCTGACGGGGGATAGGTAAGACTAACTGCCTTAATTCGGTGGCAGCGTTTTAGCTCTACTACAAAATCACCCGGCCCGCTCGACCAGCGCCGCCACCCCCATGCCGCCCGCCGTGCAGACGGAAATAAGGGCGCGCTGCTTGTCCTCGGTTTCGAGCATCTTGGTCGCCATGCCGAGGATGCGCGCGCCGGTAGCAGCGAAGGGATGGCCGTAGGCAAGGCTCGAGCCCTTGACGTTGATCCTGTCCGGATCGATCTCGCCCATCGGCGTTTCGCGTTCGAGCACCTCGCGATTGTATTTCGGGTCGCGCCAGGCCTTGAGGGTGCACAGCACCTGGGCGGCAAAGGCTTCGTGCAGCTCGAAAAGATCAATGTCAGCGAAGGTAAGGTTGGAGCGGGCCAGCATTTCCGAAACTGCGATGGTCGGCGCCATCAGCAGCCCCTCTCCCGCCGCGAAATTGTTGGCCGAGACCTTGCCCATCGACAGATAGGCAAGCACAGGCAGTCCATGCGCCTTGGCCCAGTCTTCGCTGGCCAGCAGCACGGAGGCGGCGCCGTCGGTCAGCGGGGTGGAGTTGGCGGCGGTGAGCGTCCCGTGGCCGGAGGTCTTGTCGAAGGCCGGCTTCATGGTCGCCATCTTCTCAAGGCTCGTATCGGCGCGGATATTGTTGTCGCGCCAGATGCCGGCGCAGGAGACGAGAAGATCGTCATGGAATCCCTCGTCATGGGCTCTTGCGGCGTTCTGGTGGCTCTTGAGCGCCAGCCGATCCTGATCCTCGCGTGTAATCCCCCATTGGCGAGCCATGAGTTCGCAATGCTGACCCATGGAAAGACCGGTGCGCGGCTCCTGGGTCGAGGGCGCGACCGGCGCCAGTTCGCCGAAGGAGAAGCCCTTCAGCGCCTTGACCTTCTCTCCGACCGAGCGGGCGCGGTTGAGCCTGGATAGCCGATGCTGAAACTTGTCGCCGACGACGATCGGTGCGTCGCTCACGGTATCGGAGCCAGCGGCAATACCGCTGTCGATCTCGCCCGTCGCGATCTTGGCGCCGAGGATGAGCGCGGCCTGCAGGCTCGTGCCGCAGGCGATCTGAATATTGGTGCCGGGCGTGCGGGCGGAGAGGCCGGCATCGAGCGAGGCTTCGCGGGCGAGGTTGAAATCGCGGCTATGGCCGATGACGGCGCCGGCCATGACTTCTCCGATGGCCTCTCCCCTGAGGTTGTACTTGTCTGCCAGCCCGCCGATGGTCGTGCCGAGCATGGAGAGATTGGTTTCGTCGGCATAGCCGGTATAGCTCCGGCAGAAGGGAATGCGTTGCGACCCGATGATTGCGACCCTGCGCAGTTCAGTCATGGAGCGTACTTCCCTCATGCCTTGCCGTCCTGGCGCGCCTTGGTCGGCCCACCGAGGAATGGTGCAAATCCGGTGCCGAGAATGACGCCGATATCGGCGAGGTCAGCACTGGCGACGACGTTTTCGGCCACGACGATTTCAGTGGTGTCGACGAGTGGCTTCACCAACTCGCGACCGAGTCCGGCAAGGTCCGGGTGCTCGGGCACCGGCCCCTTCTGCGCCTTGCCCTTCTCCCAGGTGTAGAAGCCCGAACCCGTCTTGCGTCCGAGCTTGCCGGCATTGACCAGCGCGGCGAACTTGCTGCCCTCGGGCACGGGCTGGCCCAGTTCCTGGGCCACCGACTTGCCGACATCGAGCCCGACCGTATCCATCAGCTCGATCGGCCCCATCGGCATGCCGAAAGCGATTGCCGCGGCGTCGATCAGCTCCTTGCTCTCGCCCTTTTCGACCCGTTCGACGGCGCCGAGCATGTAGGGCATGAGCACGCGGTTAACGAGGAAACCGGGCGCCGACCTGACGATGACCGGGCTCTTGGAAATGGCCAGCGCAAAAGAGGCGCCCAGCGCCACTTCGGCATCGGTATTGAAGCGCGAGCGGATGACTTCGACCAGCGGCAGTTGCGCCACAGGGTTGAAGAAGTGGAGGCCTATGAGACGAGACGGGTCCTGCATGCCCTCAGCAATGCGTTCGAGCTCGATGGAAGACGTGTTGGTGGCGAGGATCGCGGTCGGCTTTGCCTTCGCTTCCAGGTCCAGAAACACCTTGTGCTTGATCTCGAGTTTTTCGACCACGGCCTCGATGATGACATCGGCGCGCGAAATCCCCTTGCCCTCGACATCCGCCTCAAGGCGGGCCATGGCGGCGGCAACCTCGCGAGACTTTTTCAGCCGCTTCTGGAAGAGTTTTTTCGCCCGATTGAGCGCCGGCTTGATGCGCTCGATGTCGAGGTCCTGGAGCGTCACCGAAAGACCGCGCAGGGCGCACCAGGCAGCGATATCGCCGCCCATGACGCCGGCGCCGACCACGTGGACACGGTTGAACTGCGGCTTGCTCTCGCCCCTGAGCCCCTGCTTCTTGAGGCCTTCGGAAAGGAAGAAGACGCGGCGCAGGTTGGTGGCGGTTTCCGAACCCATCAGCGGCACGAAGGCGGAGATCTCGCCGGCGCTCATGGTGCGCCAATCATCGCCATGCTTCTCGAACAGATCGATCAGCGCATAGGGCGCCGGGTAGTGCTCGCGGCTGACCTTCTTGGCCGTTTCCTCGCGCAGCTTGTTGACGAGATAGGGCCGCGCCGGACCGAGCGCCATCAGGCGCTTGATGAAGGGCGCGGGCTTGGACTGGCGCCTCTGCAGCACCGCTTTGCGGCCTTCCCAGCGCAGATTGTCGCGATGGCGCACGAGCTTGTCGACCAGCCCCATGCCGCGCGCCGCGCCGGCCTTGAGCATGCGGCCGGTGAGCATGATCTGCATGGCATCGATCGGCCCGGCCTGCCGAACGGAGCGGCCGGTGCCGCCGAAGCCGGGGAAGATGCCGAGGTTGACCTCGGGGAAGCCTATACGCGTCTTGTCGTTGTTGACGGCGATCCGGTAGTGGCAGGCCAAAGCCAGTTCCAGCCCGCCGCCGAGGCAGAAGCCGTGGATGCCGGCCACGAATGGCACTTTCAGATTCTCGATGCGCTGGAAGATGGCATGGGTGCGCCGCAGCGCCTCGGGCAGGATCGAGTAATCCGACATGGCGTCGAATTCGGAAATGTCGGCCCCGGCGATGAAGCCGCTCTCCTTGCCCGAGAGCAGCACCACGCCGAGGATTTCGCGGCCATTGGCCAGTTCCTCGACATGGCTGACAATGGTTTCGAGCTCGACGATGGCTTCACGCGAGAGCGTGTTGACGCCGGCGCCGGGCGTATCGATGGTCAGCCAGCCGATCTGTTCGAAATCGACGTCGAAACGCCAGTTTTTGAGTTCGGGTAAGGCCAATGGCGGCTCCTATTCGGCGGCGCGGGAGAGTTGCCGGGGGGCGAGTTCTTCGGGGTCGAAATCATCGACCTTGATGGCGCGGTCGGTGGCCTCGTCGGCGATGCGCAAAAGCCTGGCTTCGTCCTCGGTAAGGACGCCTGCCGCCACTGCGTCGATGATGGCGTCGCGGTCGAGCCGCCGTTCGACGACATGCTTCTTGATGGCCCGCACGAACTTGGCCTCCGCATCCTCCGCCGCCGTCACCTTGGTGAAGGCATCTTCGAGAACGCCGGTAATGTCGTTCGGATCCATGCTGACATAGGTGCCGGTGGTCAGCCGGTCGCGGAACGCCCCCGGCCGCAGCACGGCACGCACCATGCGGTAATTCACCTTGTCCGAGGCCGGCTTGGCATGACGTCCGAGCGGGAAGGTCAGGAAGCGCAGCACGGTCGCGAGGAACCGGTTGGGGAAGTTGGCGAAAACCGCGTCGAAGCTCGATTCTATGGAAGCACAGCAATCGGCCAAAACGGCTTCCACCACTGGTTTATCCTCTTCGATCCGGCCTTCATCCTCGTAGCGTTTGAGCACGGCCGACATGAGATAGAGGTCCGACAGGATATCGGCGAGGCGGCCGGCCAGCCGCTGCTTGCGCTTGAGCGCGCCACCGAGGAACACCACTGTCCAGTCCCCGACCAGCGCAAAATCCTGCGCATAGCGATGAAGCTGGCGATACCAGATGGCCATGTCGCCTTCGACCGGCGAGGAGGCGAAGCGGGCAAAGGTGAGGCCGTGGAAAAGGCTCGCCACCTTGTTGTGGCCCATATAGGCGATGTGGCCGGAAAAGGCGGCGTCGAACTCCCGAACACCCTGCTTGCGGTCCGGGTTCTGGACCGCCGCGATCTCCCTATAGAGATAGGGATGCGCCCGCAGCGCACCTTGCGCGAAGGTGATGAGCGTGCGGGTGAGGATATTGGCGCCTTCGACGGTGATGGCGACGGGCGTGTTGGAATAGCCCGAGAACAGGTAATTGCTCGGTCCATCCTGCACGGCGCGGCCGCCATGGATATCCATGGCGTCATCGACTCGGTCGCGCATGGCTTCGGTGGTGCGGTATTTGAGCAAAGCCGACAGCACCGAAGGGCGCTGGCCTTCATCCACCATCGAGGCGGTGAGGGCGCGGGCGGCCTCGAACGTATAGGCGGATTTGATCATGCGGGCGATCGGGTCGGCCACGCCCTCCATGATCCCCACCGGAATGCCGAACTGCCGGCGGATACGGGCATAGGCGCTAGTGACGCGGAGAGCCTGCTTGATCGATACGGTGCCGATGGCGGGCAGCGAAATGGCGCGGCCGGTGGCCAGACATTCCATCAGCATGCGCCAACCCTGGCCGGCATAGTCGGTGCCGCCGATGAGGAATTCCATCGGCACGAAGACGTTCCTGCCCTTGATCGGGCCGTTCATGAAGGCCGAGCGCGCCGGGTAATGGCGGCGGCCGATCTCGACGCCGGGGAAGTGGGCCGGGATCAGCGCCAGGGTAATGCCGATATGCTCGCCCTTGCCGAGGTGATTGTCGGGATCGTGGAGATTGAAGGCGAGGCCGATGAGCGTGGCGACAGGAGCGAGCGTGATATAGCGCTTGTCCCAGGATAGGTTGATGCCCAGCACCTTCTGGCCCTGATAATCGCCGTAGGTGACGACACCGACATCGCGCATGCCAGCCGCATCGGACCCGGCATGGGGGCCGGTGAGCGCGAAGCACGGCACTTCAAGGCCCTTGGCGAGGCGGGCGAGGTATTTTTCCTTCTGCTCGGGCGTGCCGTATTTTTCGAGCAATTCGCCGGGGCCGAGGGAGTTGGGCACCATCACCGTGATGGCGGCGGCAACCGAGCGGCTGGCGATCTTGGAGACCACCATGGATTGCGCCTGCGCCGAAAAGCCGAGGCCCCCATATTCCTTGGCGATCAGCATGCCGAGGAAGCCCTTGTCCTTGAGATATTGCCAGACTTCGGGCGGCAGGTCGGCGCGGTTGTGGCGGATGTCCCAGTCATCGATCATGGCGCAAAGCTCGTTGACCGGGCCGTCGAGGAAAGCCTGTTCCTCCTCGGAAAGCGTCAGCTTGCGGATCGAGGTGAGTTTGGTCCAAGCGGGTTCGCCCGAGAAGAGTTCGGCATCCCAGCCGACCGTGCCGGCATCGAGCGCCTCCTGCTCGGTGGTCGAGACGCGCGGCAGCATGGCCTTGACCATGCGATAGGCCGGGCCGGTGAAGAGCGCGAGGCGGATCGGCTCGAGCGTCAGCAATGCGGTCAGGATGCCGGGAACGAGCAGCAGGAGCAGCCAGAAATCGAAGGCGAAGCCGGCCGAGAGACGCAGCAGCACGCCGATGACGAGGAGGCCGACGGCCCATTGCCAGAGGGGGGAGCGCAGCATGGCGAGGGCGCCGAGCGCAACGAGGCCGAGCAGCAAGACGATCAGGGTCATCGAGTCCTCCTCTTTGACGCGGCGTCACCCCTTCTAGATAGGGCATGCCGGTAAAGAATGCATGTCCTTTACGTATGCGTCAACTCACGTACTTAAAAGTCAGCCTTGGCTTTTTCTCGCTGGATGAAGCGCGACAGCTGTTTGACGCTTACGTAAGGTCATGGAATAATTTCCGGCAAAATGCGGGAATCCGCGCCGGAGGACATGATGGCATCTGTTGCCGAGACCGAAGATCATCCGCGCCCCTGGCTCAGCCACTACCCGGAAGGGATCAAGTGGGAGCTGGATGCCGATTTTCAGCCCGTGCACGAGCAGGTGCTGGCCGCCTGCGCCAGCGAGCCTTTGGCCATGGCGCTCGATTTCCTCGGCGGCACGACCAGCTTCGGGGAACTGGCGCGCTCGATCATTTCGCTGGCCGGCGCGCTCCAGAAACAGTTCGGGGTCAAGAAGGGCACGCGCGTGGCGCTGATGCTGCCCAATACCCCCTTCTACGTGATCTCCTACTACGCGGTGCTGCGGGCCGGCGGCACGGTGGTCAATTGCAACCCGCTCTATACCGTCCACGAGCTGAGCCACATCGCCTCCAATGCGCAGGCGGACCTGATGATCACGCTCGATCTGAAGCAGATGTTCGAAAAGGCCGAGGCGCTGGTCGAGGCGGGGCTGGTCAAGTCGGTGATCGTCTGCCACTTCCCCGACGCGTTGCCGCTGGTCAAGCGCGCGCTTTTCCTCCTGGCCAAGCGCCGCGACCTTGCCAAGGTCGAAAAATCGAGGATTGCCGGCCAGGTCACCCATTTCGCCGACATGCTGGCGCGCAAGGAAACGCCCGAGCCGGTTATCATCGACAAGCACAAGGATATTGCCGTCCAGCAATATACCGGCGGCACGACGGGCCTGCCCAAGGGTGCGATGCTCACCCATGCCAATATCGCGGCCAATATGGCGCAGATCGATGCCTGGGGCTGCGGACTTTTCTACCCGCCCTCCAAGGTCGTGGCGGTGCTGCCGTTCTTCCACATCTTCGCCATGACCGCCTGCATGAACGTGCCGCTCTGCAACGGCGTGCCGGTGATCATGCTGCCGCGTTTCGAGATCAGGGCGCTGATCGATATCTTCGTGCGTACCCGTGCCAATGTACTGCTGGCGGTGCCGACGCTGCTACAGGCCATTGCCAAGTCGGACGTCAAGCCCGAGCAGATCGCGAGCCTCGAAGTCGCGGTGTCGGGCGGCGCGCCGCTGCCCAACGAGGTGCGGGCGAAGTTCGCCAAAGTCTCCAAGGCGCTGCTGGCCGAGGGCTACGGGTTGACCGAGGCCTCGCCCGTCGTCTGTTGTTCGGCACTGCGCGTGGCTTCCAAGCCGATGTCGATCGGCCTGCCGCTGCCTGGCACCGACATCCGCTTCGTCGATATCGACACCGGCAAGGTGCAGGGCATCGGCGAGCCGGGCGAGCTGCAGGTCAAGGGACCGCAGGTCATGGCCGGCTATTTCGACGACGAGGAAGCGACCCGGAACGCCTTCATGGATGGCTGGCTGCGCACCGGCGATGTCGGCTATGTCGATGAGGACGGCTATGTGTTCCTCGTCGACCGCATCAAGGACCTCATCATTTCCTCCGGCTTCAACGTCTATCCGCGCACCATCGAGGAAGCGCTGATGGAGCATGAGCTGGTGGACGAGGTCACCGTGATCGGCGTTCCCGACACCTATCGCGGCGAGGCGCCCGTCGCCTTCGTCAAGCTCGTGCAGGGCGCCACCATCAGCGACGCGGAACTCAAGACCTTCATCGCTGCCAAGCTCAACAAGATGGAGCTGCCGCGCGAGATCATCTTCAAGGAGGCGCTGCCGAAAACGCTGATCGGCAAGCTCTCCAAGAAGGAATTGCGGGAGGAATACAGCCAGATGAAAGGCAAGAGCCGTGAACCGGCCTGAACCCGAAAACCGCGACCTCTTCGCCATTGCCGATCTCGCCCGGGAGTTCGGCATCTCCACGCGCGCCATCCGCTTTTACGAGGCCAAGGGCCTCATCGCTCCCGAACGCGTCGGCGCCACCCGCGTCTTCCGCCGCCGCGACCGCGCGCGCCTGATCTTGATCCTGCGCGGCAAGCGCCTCGGCTTCTCGCTGCGCGAAATCTCGGACTATCTCGACCTCTACGACGCCAACCGCACGCAGCAGGCCAACATGCTGGTCGAAAAGGTGGACGAACGGCTTGGCATGCTCGAGCAGCAATTGAGCGACATCCAGACGACCATCGCCGAGCTGCGCGAGATGCGGAAGCTGGCGGTAGGGGAGATGGAGAAGGCTTGAATTTGCGTACGCAGAAGCGTACATAAATCGCATGCGCACGAAATCCATTTCCGACTTCCGCAAGAATATTGCCGAGGACATCAACGATGTCGTCGAGGACCACGTGCCGCTCCTCATCACCCGTGGCGGCGGCAAGCCCGCAGCCGTGGTGATGTCGCTTGAGGACTTTGCCTCGTGGCAGGAGACGAACTACCTGCTTAGCAGCCCCAAGAATGCCAAGCGTCTCCTGCGCTCGATCAAGCAGCTGGAAGAAGGCAAGGCGACGGAGCGGAAGCTCATAGAGTGAAGCTCATCTTCTCCGATGACGGCTGGGAGGATTATCTGCACTGGCAGGCGCAGGACAAGAAGCTGCTGAAGCGGCTCAATGCCTTGATCAAGGAATGCCAGCGGACACCGTTCTCAGGCACAGGCAAACCGGAGCCTCTAAAGGGGGAATTGTCCGGATACTGGTCGCGCCGCCTCGATCAGGAGCATCGGCTCGTTTACCGCTACGCTGAAGACGCGCTCGAAATAGTCCAGTGCCGTAAACATTACTAACGAGGCGTCTAGCGCCCCTTGCGGTTCTTCACGTTACTCGTCATCGGATCCGGCCTTTTCGGCTTGCGCCAGCCCTTGGGCGGTTCGGCGACCGGGATGTGCGTGCCCAGGCCCATGGCGCCGGGCGGGGGCTGGCTGACGATTGTGGCGGCCGGGCCTTCGTCTTCAGCGTCCACTTCGCGCGGCGCCTTGCCGGATAGCGCGTCGATCTCATTGCGCAGGGCGGCCGCCTTCTCGAAATCGAGATTGGCTGCGGCCTCCTGCATTTCCTTTTCGAGGGCGACGATCTTCTTGTGGACGGATTGGAGCGACATGGGCGGTCCTAGCTGGCATTGACGAAGACCATCATGTCTTCGAGCGTGGCGGCTTCGCTCATCGGCTTGTCCCAGCGGATGCGGTTGATGCGCGGGAAGCGCAGGGCGACGCCGGATTTGTGGCGGGTCGATTGTTGCGCCGAGTCGAAGGCGATTTCGAGGACCAGTTCCTTCCTGACCTCGCGTACCGGCCCGAAGGACTGTACCGTATTGGCGCGCACCCAGCGGTCGAGCTGTTTCAGTTCCTCGTCGGTGAAGCCGAAATAGGCTTTGCCGATCGGCACGATCTCGTTGCCCTTCCACACCCCGAAGGTGAAATCCGAATAGAAGGACGAGCGCTTGCCGTGCCCGCGTTGGGCATACATCAGCACCGCATCCACGACATTGGGATCGCGCTTCCATTTGTACCAATAGCCTTTCGGGCGGCCGGGAATGTAAGGCGCGGTGCGCAGCTTGACCATGACGCCTTCATGGCCATGCTCGTCGGCGCCGCGCCGGCGCAGTTCGGCCAGCTCTTCCCAGCCATCGAAATTGAGAACCGGGGAGAGGTCGAGCCGGGTTTGCGGGTGTTCTGCGAACCAGTCTTCGAGATGCCGGCGCCGCTCGCTCCAGGGGAGCGCGCGAATGTCCTCGCTGCCGTCGAACAGCATGTCATAGACGCGGATGAAGGCCGGGAACTCCACCATCTGTTTCTGGATCGCCACCTTGCGGTTGAGCCGCTGCTGGAGATCGTTGAACAGCGCCGGCTCGAAGTCGTGGCCGACAAGCAATTCGCCATCGAGCACGGCCTCGCCAAATACCTCGGTGACGATGTCGGGAAAGGCCTCGGCGATATCGTCGCCCGTACGCGAGAACAGCGAGACGCGACCCCGCGACATGATGAGCTGCACCCGGATGCCGTCCCATTTCCACTCGGCGGCGAAATCGGCAGGGTCGAGCTTGCCGATATCCTTGTCCTCGTCGATCGGGTTGGAGAGCATCAGCGGATGGAAGCGTGCGGCGTGGTCGATATCGGGGCGCTCGGCCTTGCCGTCGAGCCAGGCGAAGAGCTCTGCATAGGGCGCGGTGATGCCGTGCCAGACTTCTTCGATCTCCTGGAGATCCCTGCCACTCATTTCGGCGAGAGCCGTCTTGGCGAGGCGGGCCGAAATACCGATGCGCAGCGCGCCGGTGGCGAGCTTGACCAAAGCCCAGCGCTCGTTGATTTCGGCGCGGGTGAGGAGCGAGGCGATGAGGGCCGGCAACTCGCTCTTGGATGTGGTGTTGAAAAGCTCGATGAGGTCGGTGAGCGAAGGCAGGTCCTCGGTGCCGCCGTGATGGGGCCAGATGAGAGCGATGGTTTCGCCGAGATCCCCGACATAGTCGTAGGAGAGGCCAAAAAGGTAGGGATCGACTTCGCGCAGCACGACTTCGCGCAATACGGCCGGCTTGACGTTCTTGAAGGTGAGCGCGCCGGTCAGCACGGCGAGGGCGAAGCCGCGGTCGGGGTCGGGCGTTTCGCGGAAATAGCCGGCCAGCGCTTCGATCTTGCGGTTGCGCGAGGGGGTGAGAGCGAGCAGTTCGAGGAGTTGGGCGAAGCGCTTCATTCCTCCTCCCCGTTATCCTCAAAACCCTGGATGTTGAGTGGCTCGGCATTGAGCCCCTGCGTCCGGCAGTAATAGACCAGCGCATCCTCGCGGCCATGGGTGACCCAGACGGTCTGCGCCCCGGTTTCGGCTATTGTCTGGCGCAGCTCGTTCCAGTCGACATGGTCGGAAATGACCAGCGGCAGTTCGACCAGGCTCTGGCGGGCGCGCTGCTTGATGCTCATCCAGCCCGAGGCGAAGGCGAGCACGGGATCGCTGAGCCGCCGGCTCCACCGATCCTTCATCGCCGAAGGCGGAGCGATGACGATGGCGCCCTCGAGTTCGGCTTTGGGCGTCTCGGTGGCGAGGCGGAGCTCGCCCAGCGGAATGCCGCGTTCTTCGTAAAGCTCGCAGAGGCGCACCATGGCGCCGTGGAGATAGATCGGCTTGTCGTAGCCCGAGACGCGCAGCAACGAGATGACCCGCTGCGCCTTGCCCAGCGCGTAGCAGCCGATGACATGGGTGCGGTCGGGGCTGTTGCTCAAGGATTTGAAGAGTCGCGCGATCTCGGTTTCGGGCTCGGGGTGCTGGAAGACCGGCAGTCCGAACGTGGCCTCGGTGACGAGAAGATCGCAGGGCACGAGTTCGAAGGGCTGGGCGGTGCGGTCGGGATGGCGCTTGTAGTCGCCGGTGACGACCACGCGCTGCCCCTCGGCCTCGATCAGCACCTGTGCGCTGCCGAGGATATGGCCGGCGGGATGAAGCGAGATGCGCACGCCGTCGATATCGATCACTTCACCAAAGTCGACGGCCTGGAACGCGCCGGCGCAATCCTCGCCATAGCGCACCTTCATGATGGCGATGGTGTCGGCGGTGGCCAGCACCTTGCCGTGGCCGGAGCGGGCATGGTCGGAATGGCCATGGGTGATGATGGCCCGCGCCTTGGGGCTCGTCGGATCGATGAAGGTATCGATCGCGCGGATATGGAGATTGCGGTCGAGGATCGGGCTGGCCATGGTTCATACTAACGCGAAATTTGCGTTCGCGTTCAGATGAGTGGAGAGACCATCGAGCTTACCCCACCCACACCTCTTCCCCGGGCGAAGACCCGGGGAAGTGTGATGATGGGCAGCGTTCGCGGGTGTCAGAGCACCCGCGTCACCTTCATGAAGCCGCCGCGTTCGGCATTCGCCGTGCCGATGGCCGTTTCCGAACCCAGCACCGAGACATGCCCCGACCTGGCGACCGCATCGAGGAAATCCGCCACTTCGCGGAAGTCCCTGGTCGTGGCGCCGAGTACCTGCTCGCGCCGACGCTGCCGGGCTTCGTCGGTGTCGCCCGTCATAATGCGGACCATGGCTGCATAGCCCTTGGCGTCGGGCAGCATGTAGCGGTCGATGGTGCCGATCGTGCCGATAATGGAGCGTGTGAGCTCCGTCTCGCTGAGCGGCTGGCGCAGGAACGCGGAGGTGGCGTCGTAGACCGCGAGCGTGCCGAGGAGGTTCGGATCGCGATAGGACGAGAAGGCGATGCTTCCGGTGAGGAAGTCGTAGCCCAGGCTCGCGCCATAGGCACCGCCGAGCACGCGCACCTTGTCCCAGAGATAGGTGGTCTGCGTATGCCGCAGCACCACGGCGATCGAGCCGTTGTGCTTGTAGCCGAGGTCGAAAAGGTTGGCGCCCTTGGCCACGTAGTTGACCTGGCCCGGGAAGGTGAAGGCCTCGTTGCGCGGGGCGAATTCGGGTGCCCAGGCGGCCGGGCGCGCCGAGCCGGCCGGCAGGCCCTTGAGGAAGGCTTCGAGATCCGGGCGCGCTTTCTGCCAGATGGCGGCGTCGGCCGTGATATTGGCCAGCGCCGAGACGCGGCCGAACAGCAGTTCGCGAATACGCTTCAACTTGGCTTCCACCGCAGGCCAGTCGTTCTGTACCTCGTCGACGAGCTTGCGGAGGAAGAAGAGCTGGCTGAGCCCGCCCGTCTGCTCGGACACCCAATCGCTTTCGCGCAGGGCCGAGGTGATGCGGCTGGCCATGAGGCCCGAACCGGCGCCGGCCAGCCGGCCCTCGAAGCCTGCCTTGTTCTCCAGCACCATCTGCTTGATGCGCTCGTGGTTATCGAGCCGGGCGGTGTGGATGATGTCCGAGAGAATGGCGAACATTTCGGGGAGCTTCTCGGGCACCGCCTTGCCGCGGAGCATAAGATAGGCCGCGGTGCCGCCGCCGACGCGCGAGGAAATGATCTGGCCCGGCGAGATGCCGCCGGTCGACCGGCCGATGCGCTGGGAGAGGGAGACGAAATCGTCGTTCTTCGTGCCCGTCTGCATCAGGGCCCGCGAGAAGATCGGCATATAGGGCAGCAGCTCTGCCGGCAGCACGCCGAGGTCGAAGGCGAGGTCGAGATAGAGGATGCCGTTGGTAGCGAGATCGTGCGTCAGCACGCGCGTAGCGGCGACCCGATCCTCCTCGGTGGGGATGGTCTTGCCTTCGCGCGGCAGGTCGGAGAGGTGCAGCGCCGGGATCTTGGCCAGCGCCTCGGGTGGGTCGAGCGATTCCTGGAGCGTCTTGAGCTCGCGGGTTTCATCGACGATTTCCTCAAGGCCCGCATGATCGAGCTCCGAGCGATGTTCGGCCAGCCGCGCCTCCTCGGCCTTGGCGTCGCGCGTGCCCTGGGCGGGATCGGCGGTAAGGATGACGGTCGTGCGGTGCTGGTTCTCGATAAGGAGCGTGCGGATCATGTCCTCGAAGAGGGGCCGGCCGGTGGCGATATCCTCCTTGAGGCTGGTCAGTGCTTCTTCGAAGGCCAGCGGGGTCAGGGGATCGTGGCCATGGAGCCAGGTCCGCATCGAGCGCAGCATCAGCGAGATGCCGCGCGGGAAGCTGCCGGTATTGTTTTCGCGAAGGGCGAATTCGAGCGTGTTGAGCGAAGCCTCGATCTGCTTGGGGTCGATGCCGTTGTCGGCAAGGGCCTTGAGGTTGTCGAGGATCATCGGCTCGACCTTGGCAAGGTCGGCATCGGCAATGCCCTTGAGCCCGAAGGTGGCGAAGGGCTGGAGGTAATCGTCGGAGAACCCGCCGCCGGCGAAGCTCTCGCCCAGGCCGGAATCGGTCATGGCCTTGCGCAGCGGCGCGGCGGGCGTGCCGACGAGCACCATTTCGAGCACGTCGAGCGCGAGGCGCGCCTTGGGATCGACGATCTCGTCGAGCATCCAGTTGACCGTGACCATGCCGGTGCGCTTGCCCGGCTCGGGTTCACCAGAGGCATAGGTGCGCTCGACGCGGCGCGGCTCGGCAAAGCGCTTCTGCGGGGAGACCTGCGAGGTGACCGGTGCCTTGTCGAACTCGGAGAACACGGCGTCCAGAATGTTCAGCCGCTCCTCCGGATCGTCGTCCCCATAGAAGAAGGCGCGGGTATTGGAGGGGTGGTAGAAGCGCTCGTGGAAGGCCTTGAAGTCCTGGTAGGTGAGATCGGGAATGGCCTTGGGATCGCCGCCGGAGCTCACGCCATAGGTGTTGTCCGGATAGATCGAGCGCTGCGAGACATCGCGCAGCACGGATTCGGGCGAGGAATAGACGCCCTTCATCTCGTTGAAGACGACGCCCTTGTAGATAAGCGGAGCGTTGCCGCCATCCATCTCGTAGTGCCAGCCTTCCTGCTTGAAGGTGTCTTCCGAAATCAACGGGTGGAAGACGGCATCGAGATAGACGTCGACGAGGTTGTAGAAGTCGCGAAGATTCTGGCTGGCCACCGGATAGGTCGTCTTGTCCGGATAGGTCATGGCGTTGAGGAAGGTGTGGAGCGAGCCCTTGAGCATTTCCACGAAGGGCTTCTTGACCGGATATTTCCGGCTGCCGCAGAGCACGGAGTGCTCGAGGATATGGGCGACGCCGGTGGAATCGGACGGCGGCGTCTTGAGGGTTACGCCGAACACCTTGTTCTCGTCGTCATTGACCAGCGAGAGCACTTCGGCCCCGGTCTTCTTGTGCCGGTAAAGCCGCGCCAGCGAATTGACCTCGGGGATGGTCTGCTCCTGGAGCAGTTCAAAGGCATGGTGCTTCAGCATGGCGGGCTCTCAAAACGCGAACGAAAACCGAAATGTAGGGACTAGGACGCCGCTCCGCCAGCCCCGCCGTGCTCGGCGAGGAGCGCAATCACCTCTTCGTCACTCGTCTGCGGGAACTCCTGGTAGTGCTCCCCGACCGAGTTGAAGGGATACGGCGTCTCAAGGCAGACGACCTCCCCGGCCAACGGCCGGAGCGTGGCGAGCACATCGGCCGGCGCGACGGGCACCGCCAGCACCACGGTCTTCGCGCCGGAAGCCTCAAGACCGCGCAGGGCGGCGCGGACGGTGCCTCCGGTGGCGATGCCGTCATCGACGAGAATGACGGTTCGCCCGGCGAGCGACGGCAGGGCGCGGTCGCCGCGATAGAGCTTGCGGCGGCGGTTCATCTCGCCGAGCTGGCGCATGCGCTCGGTTTCCAGATGGGCGCCCGAGGGCGAGACGGCGGTCATGACCTCGTCGTTGAGGACGATCTGGGGCGGGTCGCCCTCGACCAGAGCGCCGAGGCCGAGCTCCTCATGACCCGGCGCGCCGATCTTGCGCACGATGAGCACATCGAGCGGCGCGCCCAAGGCCGCGGCAACCTCGTGGCCCACCGGCACCCCGCCGCGCGGCAGCGCGAGAACGATCGGGTCGGCAGGCTTGAAGCGCATCAGCGCGGCAGCCAGCCGCCGTCCGGCATCGCGGCGGTCCCGAAAAGGGTGCCCGCCGCCGGCCATCTCAGATCTGCCCGCGCACGTGGGGGCGGACGCGTTCGATATACCAGCCGGCCAATCGCTCATGGACCTCGCGCGAGAGCGGCGGGCGGTCGGCGGCGGCGACATTGTCGGCCAGTTGCTCGGGCCGCGAGACGCCGGCGATGACGGTCGAGATCGGCTCGTAGTCGAGGATCCAGCGCAGCGCCATCTGCGCCATGGTCCAGCCGTCCGGCACGAGGTCCTTGAGCTCGTCGGCGAGCGCGAGGCCGGTTTCGAAAGGCAGGCCCGAAAAGGTCTCCCCGACATTGAAGGCCTTGCCGTCGCGATTGTAGTAGCGGTGGTCCTGGGCGGCGAAATGGGTGTGGGCGCTGAACTTGCCCGACAGCAAGCCGCTGGCGAGCGGCAGGCGCACGATGATGCCCACGTCGCGATCCCTCGCCCGGGGCAGCAATTCCTTGGCGGCATCCTGCCGGAAGATGTTGAAGATGATCTGGAGCGTCGAGACGCCCGGATGCTCGAGGCAGATCAGGCCCTCCTCAATGGTCTCAACACTGGCGCCATAGAAGCGGAAGAGCCCCTCGGCCTGCAATTCGTCCATCCAGCCGAAGACGTCGCCCTGCCGCAGCACTTCGGTGGGGATGGTGTGGAGCTGGACGAGATCGAGCACCTCGACACCCAGCCGCCGGGCGGAACCGGCGAGGCTGTCCTTGATCGCCTGCTTGGAATACTTGTCGGGATAGAGCGTTCCCGACCGCCCGACCTTGGTGGCGATGGTGACGCCCGCCTTGGCCGGAAAGCTGCGTACGCGGCTTTCGGAAAGACCCGAGCCATAGACATCGGCCGTATCCCAGAAATTGACGCCGAGGCTGTTGGCTTCGGCGAGGATGCCGGTTGCCGTATCGTCCGCCAGCGGGCCGAAGTCCCCTCCCAGCTGCCAGAGACCGAGCCCGATCTCGGAAACCTGGAACCCGGTCTTCCCCAAGCGGCGATGCTGCATGTCTTTTCCTCTCAAGCCTCGATTTCGTCATTCGCCTCAACGGTCTTGGTGCCGCCGGGCAAATCGATGACAGTGTCATGCTTGCCGATTACGGCCTTCCGATGAGTGATCGCCAGAATTGCGATGGCGATGCGCTGCCGCTCGCCGCCCGAAAGCTTAAGGCCACGCTCGCCGACATTGGTCTCGAACTTCTCCGGCAGCCCGTCGACGAAATCGAGGATCGAGGCCTTCTGCGCCGCCAGCCGTAGCCGTTCGGGATCATAGTCGCGGCCGAGAACGATGTTGGACCGGAGGCTGTCGTTGAGCAGCATCACTTCCTGCGGCACGACGCCGATGATCGAATACCAGTCGTCGCGGCTGATCTCCTCAAGGTCCGTGCCATCCACGACGATCCGACCCTCGGTGGGCTCCAGCGCCTTGAGCGCCAGCTTGAAGAGCGTCGACTTGCCGGCACCGGTCTCGCCGGTGAGGAAGGTGATGTGGCCGCGCTCGGCGACGAGGCTCACCGGCCCGACCGTCGCGCCGGCATTGCCGTAGCTGTAGCCGACATCCGCAAAGACGATGCTGCCTCGATCGAGCATGAGGCGCTTGCCACGGCCGGTATCGGGCTCCTCCGGCTCCGCCCACATGCGGGCGAAGGGCAGGAAATTGGAGACGGCCCGCACGACCTCGTTGATGGCCGAGCCCACCATCTCGAAGGGCTGGTTGAGCTGGATCATGAGGGTGTTGATGAGGACGATATCGCCGACGCTGAGCGTGCCGGCCTCGTAGCGCGGGATGAGGAGCGCGAAGGTCACGGCAAGCTGGGTCGCCAGCGCCAGGCCGAACCCGCCGATGAAGCCGATGCGCCGGATGGCCCAGGCGCGCCACGCCGTGCGGACGGCGCCGGCGCGGCTCGAGAAGTTGTCGCTCATCCAGCGGTCGCCGCCGAAATAGCGCAGGGTCTCCATGGCGTTGACGGCGTTGCCGACAAACCGCGTCGCCTCCTGCTGCGCATCCACGGCCTTGTCGAGATACGGCCGCGTCCAGTGGTTGGCCCAATAGGTCATGACGATGAAGGCTACGCCGTAGACGATGACGATGAGCGCGATCTCGATATTGATCGCCGCGCCCAGCACGATGAGGCTGAGGGTGATCTGCGTGACGGCGGGGATGAAGACGATGATGCCGAGCTGAACCAGGACGAAAAGCGAGTTCTCGCCCTGCGAGCGGGCGTTCTGGATCTCGACCGGGTTGTGCTCGACGAAGAAGCTGACCCGCTTGCGCAGCAGCCGGTCGAAGAAGGCGGTGCCGCTGATGAAGTTGAGCCCCTGCGCCGCCATCCAGGCCATGAAGTTGACGAGCTGCGATATGGCATTGGCCAGCCCGCGCATGAGCGCATAGCCGACGAACATGGGGACGATGGCAGCGGGCAGCTCAGGGGCGTTGAGCGTGTCGATGAGGCGCGAGAAGACATAGGGCGTGATGACCTGCCCGAAGGACGAGATCACCACCAGAGCCGCGATGCCGACCAGCGTCAGCCGCGATTCCCGCCAGAAGCGGCCATAGATCTGCCGGACCGGGTCGATGACCAGGGACCATTCCTTGCGCACGGTCCCTCTCCTCTCGCGGTCCGCTAAAGTCTAGGCTCGTTCCCTTGTCGCAAAGAACTCGACCTTGGGATAGTCCTGCTGCATGCGGGTGAGCCACCAATTGCTCTGCGCCAGATAGATGGGGTTGCCATCCTTGTCCTCGGCGAGCGTCGCGCGGTTGGCGTCGATGAACTTTTTGAGCTCGGCCTTGTCCTCGGCGGCGACCCAGCGGGCCAGCTCGTAGCCGATGCTCTCGAAGGCGATCGGCACGCCGTATTCCTTCTCGATGCGCGATTGCAGCACTTCGAGCTGCAGCTGGCCGACGACGCCCACCAGCCAGTCGGCGCCGATCATGCGGCGGAACACCTGCGCCACGCCTTCCTCGGCCAGATCGGACAGCGCCTTGGAAAGCTGCTTGGCTTTGATCGGATCGGTGAGGCGCACGCGGCGGATGATTTCGGGCGCGAAGTTCGGAATGCCGGTGACCTTGATCGCGGCGCCTTCGGTCAGCGTATCGCCCACCGAGAGCGTGCCGTGGTTGGGAATGCCCACGATATCGCCGGCCACGGCCTCGTCGGCCAGCTCGCGGCTCTGGCCGAAGAAGAACATCGGGTTGGTGACCGCCATGTCCTTGCCCGAGCGGACATTCCTGAGCTTCATGCCGCGCTTGAACGTGCCCGAGGACAGCCGCACGAAGGCGATGCGGTCGCGGTGGTTGGCGTTCATGTTGGCCTGCACCTTGAACACGAAGCCCGCAACCTTGTTGTCCGACGGCTGGATCGGATTGGGCTCGGCCGGCTGTGGCCGCGGCTCGGGCGCCCAGGTACCGAGGGCCTTGAGGAGTTCGGCGACGCTGATGCTCTTCAGGGCCGAACCGAAGATCACAGGCGTCAGGTGCCCTTCGAGATACGTATCGCGGTCGAAGGCCGGGTAGCCGGAAAGCGCCAGGTCGAGCGTGTCGAAGGCGCTCGCATAGACCGGGTCGGCCAGGTACTTTTCGTCGAGCATCAGGTCTTCGACATCCTCGAACGTCTCCAGCACTTCGCCCGAGGGCGAGAGCAGGCGCTTGGCCGTCAGGTCGAGCGTACCCTTGAAATCGACACCCGACCCGATCGGCCAGACGACCGGCGCCACATCGAGCGCCAGGGTATCGGCGACAGTATCGAGGATTTCGAGCGGGCCGAGGCCTTCGCGGTCCACCTTGTTGACGAAGGTGATGATGGGAATGTCGCGCAGGCGGCAGACCTCGAAAAGCTTCAGCGTCTGGCTTTCGATACCCTTGGCCATGTCGATGACCATGATCGCCGCGTCCACCGCCGTGAGCGTGCGATAAGTATCTTCCGAGAAGTCCGAGTGGCCGGGCGTATCGAGGAGGTTGAAGGTCAGCCCGTCATGCTCGAAGGTCATCACCGAGGAGGTGATCGAGATGCCGCGCTGCTGTTCGATCTCCATCCAGTCCGAACGGGTGGCGCGCATGCTGGCGCGGCCGCGCACGGCGCCTGCCTGCTGGATGGCGCCCGAAGCGGCCAGCAGCTTTTCGGTCAGCGTCGTCTTGCCGGCGTCCGGGTGCGAGATGATGGCGAAGGTGCGCCGCGTCTGATACGGGGCCAGGCCCGTGCGGGCAGTTGCGGTCGCGGTGGCGGCGGTCATGGCAATACGTTCTCTCGGGAAGGCGCTCCTCCTAGACCGAAAGGCCCTTCCGTTCAAGCTTGCCCTCTCGCGCGGAACCGGCGATGAAGCCGCATGCCGCTCCTTTCGCCGCTCCCCATCGATGCCGCCCTGCCCCCGCTTCTTGCCGCGCTTGCGGCCGGGCCGTTCGCCGTGCTCGTAGCGCCGCCGGGCGCCGGCAAGACCACGCGCGTGCCGCTGGCATTGCTCGATGCGCCCTGGCGCGGCGATGGCCGCATCGTGATGCTCGAGCCCCGGCGCCTCGCCGCCCGCGCCGCCGCGCGTCGCATGGCGCAGACGTTGGGCGAGGAGGTTGGCGAAACCGTCGGCTATCGCGTCCGCCTCGACAACAAGATTACCAAGAAGACGCGCATCGAGGTCGTCACCGAAGGCGTCTTCACCCGCATGCTGCTCGACGATCCTGAACTCAACGGCATCGCCGCCGTGCTCTTCGACGAGTTCCACGAGCGCAGCCTCGACGGCGATCTCGGCCTTGCTTTGGCGCTCGACGTCATGGCGCTGCGGGAAGACCTTCGTCTCCTCGTGATGTCGGCAACCATCGACGGCGCCCGCGTCGCAAAACTCCTCGGCGACGCCCCGGCCATCGAAAGCGAAGGCCGCGCCTTCCCGGTCGAGACGCGCTATATCGACCATGATCCGCTGGTGCGCCTCGAAGACCAGGTGACCGCCGCCACGCTCGAAGCCATGCGCACCGAGCCCGGCTCCGCGCTTGTCTTCCTCCCCGGCCAGGCCGAGATCACCCGCACCGCCGAGCGCCTCGCCGGCAAGGTGCCCGCCAATACCGACATCGCCCCGCTCTACGGCCAGCTCACCCCGGCCGAACAGGACCGCGCCGTGCAGCCGGCACCCGCCGGCCGCCGCAAGATCGTGCTGGCGACCTCGATCGCGGAAACCTCGCTCACCATCGAGGGCGTGCGCATCGTCATCGATTCCGGCTTCCGCCGCGTTCCGGCCTATGAGCCTTCCACGGGCCTCACGACGCTCGAAACCCGCCGCGTTTCCCGCGCCGCCGCCGACCAGCGCCGCGGCCGCGCCGGCCGCACGGAGCCCGGCATCTGCTATCGCCTGTGGAACGAAGGCCAGAGCGCCGCGCTCGACGCCTTCGATACGCCCGAGATTTTGGCCGCCGATCTCTCCGGCCTCGCCCTCGACCTCGCCTCCTGGGGCGTCACCGATCCGAAGACGCTGGCCTTCCTCGATCCGCCGCCGGCACCGGCCTGGAACGAAGCCACGACGCTCCTCAAGGGGCTGGAGGCGTTGGACGGCGACGGCCGCATCACGCCCGAAGGCCAGGCCCTCGCGCGCCTGCCGCTGCATCCGCGTCTCGCCCACATGGTCCACCGCGCCGCCGAGGAAAACGACGCGCTGACCGCCGCCGAGATCGCCGTCCTCATCGGGGAACGTGGCCTGGGCGGCGACGGCACCGACCTCGCCCATCGCCTCGCCCGCTTCCGCCGCGAATCCGGCCGGCGGGCCGATGAAGCGAAAAACCTTGCGAGGCGCTGGGCGGCCCTGGTCGGGAACAGGTCCGGCAATGGCGAGGATGCGGGCCGCCATCTCGCCCGCGCCTACCCGGATCGAGTGGCGCAGGCTTCCGGCGCTCGCGGCCGCTTCCGCCTGGCCAACGGGCGGGCCGCCAGCCTTGAAGAAACCGACGCCTTGGCCGCTGCCCCCTACCTTGTCGTGGCCGACCTTACCGGCACCGCCGCCAACGGCCGCATCCGGTCGGCGGCGGCTATCGACCGGGCGACGATCGAGGAATTGTTCGCGGGGCAGATCGATACACAGGTGGTGCTGAGCTTCGACAAGGGCTCACGGAGCCTGCGGGCCCGGCGGCTCAGGATGCTTGGCGCGCTGCGCCTCAACGAGGAACCGCTGGCGGTGCCGGCGACAGAGGAGGCGGCCTCCGCGCTGGCTGCAGGCCTCGCCGAGATCGGCCTGCCCCTGCCCTGGAGCAGGGAGCAGAAGGCGCTGCGGGCGCGCGCGACCTATCTCCATGAAACGCTGGGCGAGCCCTGGCCTGACCTTTCCGACGCCGCCCTCGCTGCCGATGGCGCAGCGTGGCTGGCGCCCTATCTCGTCGGCCGTGCCGGGCTCGGCGACATCACGGCAGAGGACCTTTCGGCGGCGCTCGACGAGAAGCTGCCATGGGCCCGCCGGAGCGAGATGGAAAGGCTGCTGCCGAGCCACTTCGCCGCGCCATCGGGCTCGAACGTGCCCATCGACTATTCGGGCGAGAACGGGCCGACGCTCGAAATCCGGGTGCAGGAACTGTTCGGGCTCGACCGGCATCCGAGCGTGGCCGGAGGCAAGGTGCCGCTGCTACTGGTGCTGCTGTCGCCCGCCCATCGCCCGATCCAGACGACGCGCGACCTGCCGGGTTTCTGGCGCGGCTCGTGGCGGGACGTGGCCAAGGACCTCAAGGGTCGGTACCCGAAACACTATTGGCCGGACAACCCGCTGGAGGCGCAGGCCACTGCGCGGGCGAAGCCGCGAGGGACGTAGCGGCCTAGGATAACTTCGGGGACTTCGAACCATCCTCCGGGCTCCGGCCGTCGCCGGGAAGGAGTGAATGGAGGTGGGGTAGTGTGGGATAGAGATCGAGGCAATCGGTCGGATTCAGCGTATCCAATTGGAACTACTGATCTTTTCCAAAGTAGTGCAGAAAAATTGCGAGATTTTCGAGGCTGCGAAACACGCTAACGCTTTGATATTACAGAATATATTTCTTCAGAACCGCCCGCGAATCGTTAAATTTTGAATGAATTTCGACCAATTTCGACGAGTTTTTGCGGCTTTTCTCCGCTTTTCGACCCAATTCCACGAATGTGAATATCTGCACTCGCCACGCCCGATTTGGGGGCGTGATTCCAGCATTCTATCCCCGCGCAAACCGAGGTGGATAAATCGGCTAGGGTCCGCACTCAATTGCACCGGTAGATAAGGTTGCGATGGCCCCCCATTGCCACCCTCCAAGCGAGTGGAGGTATCCGTGGGCCCCGGCTCTGCGGCCGGGGAAGTAAGGTGGATGTGGCGCGGCAGACGGACAGCGCTTGCGTTGGAATCTGGCGGATGGGGAGATAAGCGCTCTGGGGGCGCCGGGATTTATTGAGTACGGACCCTAGGCCACCAGCGGCGCGGCGATGGCGCCGACCGCGGTGACGATATCCGAGGGCCGGAGGCGGACCTGCAGCCCGCGCTGGCCGCCATTGACATAGACGGCCTCGTGCCCCAGCGCCTGCTCCTCGATCGCGATGGGGAGCTTGCGCATCTGGCCGAAAGGGCTGATGCCGCCGACCTTGTAGCCGGAGATGCGTTCGGCATCGGCAGGCTTCATCATCTCGGCCGATTTGCCGCCGAACGCAGCGGCGAGCTTCTTGAGCGAGACCTCGTGGTCGGATGGCACGATGACGCAGACGGGCTTCTTGTCCACCAGCGCCATCAGCGTCTTGAGCACGCGATCAGGCGCCTCCCCCAGTGCTTCGGCGGCCTGGAGACCGATGCTCTGCGCGTTCGGATCATAGTCGTAGGTCGCGGCGGTGAAGGCGATGCCGGCCTGTTCCAGCATCTTGGTCGCGCGGGTTCCCTTGGACATGCTCGTCGTCTCTTGTCGTGGTCTGGTCAGCCTTACGGCAATTCGCGCCGCCTGAGAATGCATGCATGCGATGAAGCGAAAGGGCGGCCGGCACCGGACCGCGATGCGCAGACGCCTGATCCACAAGCAGAATCAGCCGATTGCTGGAGCGGGCACGCCGGGTTAGGCTTCCGGCACGCCAATGCAAGCCGGGTCTGCTCATGCAATCAGAACAGGGCGTATTGCGCCTTTCGATAGCCGTGACCTTCGTCGTCGCGGGGATCGGCATCGCCTTCGGGCTCATCTCGGGTTCCTTCGCCATCGTCTTCGACGGCGTCTACGCCCTGACCGACGCCATCATGACCGTGCTCGCGCTGCTCGTGGCGCGGCTCATCGCCTCCTCGACCAGCGAGGAACCCGACAGCAACTGGCTGGTGAAGCACTTCACCATGGGCTTCTGGCACCTTGAGCCGATGGTGCTGGGCCTCAACGGCATCATGCTCTCGGGCGCGGCCATCTACGCCTTCATCAACGCAATCGGCAGCATCGTGCAGGGCGGGCGCCATCTCGAATTCGACAACGCCATCATCTACACCGTGATCACCCTGGTCATGACCGTCACCATGGCCACCTACGCTCACCGCGCCAATCGCAGCATCGGCTCTGATTTCGTGGCGCTTGACGTCAAGAGCTGGGTGATGTCCTCGGCGATGACGGCAGCGCTCTTCGTGGCCTTCGTCTTCGGCTATTTCATCCAGGGCACCGAGCTCGCCTGGCTCTCGCCCTATATCGACCCGGTCGTGCTGGCGGCGATCTGCGTGATCATCATCCCGATTCCGCTGGGCACCATCCGGCAGGCCCTGGCCGACATCCTTCTCGTCACCCCCGCGGACCTCAAGGAACATGTCGACCACGTGGCGCAGGATTTCGTCGACCGCTACGGTTTCCTCTCCTACCGCGCCTATGTCGCCCGCGTCGGCCGCGGCCGGCAGATCGAACTCTACTTCATCGTCCCCCACGACCGCCCCGCCACGCGCCTTGAAGAATGGGACCGCATCCGCAACGAAGTCAGCACCGCCCTCGGCCCGGACTCCCCCGACCGTTGGCTGACGATCGCGTTCACGACGGACCCGGAATGGGCGGATGGGGTGAGTGTGGCGGCGGAGGGGTAACGCCTCCGCTACTTTGATCTGGTCGCCCCGATCTCACCGGATAATTTTCGTACACGAATATTGAATATTGCGAATTAAGGTGTACAGATATTCATGTTGATCAGCTACGATGAACCGAAGCGGCTCTCCAATCTCGACAAGCATGGCATGGATTTCGCGACGCTTACGGTGGAGTTCTTCGAGACAGCGAAGGTGCTCCCCGTGAAGATGGGGCGCTACCTAGCCCTTGGGCGACTTAACGGCGTTCCTGCTATTGCCGTGATATTCGCCCCTCTCGGTACCGAGGCGATCTCAGTGATCTCGATGCGCCGCGCGAGCCCCAGAGAAAGGAAGCTCTTATGACGAACGCCAAGAAGGAATTTCAGCCTGGCCGAGGTTACACCAAGGAAGATTGGGACGCGGTTGATAGCCCTGAACTCACTGACGAGCAGATTGCCGCCGGTGGCAAGCCGTTTGCCGAGGTCTTCCCGGAATTGGCCGAAAGCATCAAGCGCAGCCGGGGGCGCCCGAAACTTTCCAACGCCAAGCAGGCGGTAACCCTGCGCCTTGACCCGTCGACGCTGGCCAAGTTCCAGGCCGCCGGCGACGACTGGCGCAGCCGCATGGCCGAAGTGCTGGACAAAGCGAAGGTAGGTGGCCGCTAGGGCGCAGCCGGTGTACGCGCACGCACCGATAGGCAGCTCGCGCGACACGCACAAAGCCATATCAGTCAAGATTTCAAGGACTTGGAATGGTGGGTGCGACAGGGATTGAACCTGTGACCCCTGCCGTGTGAAGGCACAGGGCCTTCGCCAAACTGGCTGTTTCTCTATGGTTCCCCCTAGGAACCAAGCCAAAATAGCTGCCTTTGTTCCAGCTATGTTCGTGCTCCTCGGTTCAAGTGAACCGGGGAGCACTGTCTATATGCGCCTATCACGGTATGCGCAACCACACCCTGATCGTGCTCACCACGCTTTCGCCCGCCCAAGAAAGCGCCGCCCCCACCGATACGCCGCCGAGGGCCAGAAGGCCCACCAGACCGATTCCGATAGCCTTGATCCGGCGCCACTCGTCGACGGTCGGTTGAATGGAGGAATTGCTGTCGCTGACGGACTTGCGAAGAGCATCGAGCTCCGCCCGAACCTGCGCATCGATCTGGCCGGATATCGCAAGGGTGGTCTCCAGATTGCCCACCCGGTCAACCACCTCCTCGATGCGATCACGCATCGCTGCCCTGCTGAGCCGAGATGCTTCACGCTCCTCGGCGATGTCTTCCTTGAGCCCCCTGAGCATCTCGAGGAGCATGCGTTGGGCTTCGCTCTGGGTCATCGATCGCCCGCCAGGCGCTGAGCGAGGATCTCGTAATAGTCGACGACCGCGGCGAGGTTGGCCCCGCATTTCACCAGAGCAACCCGATCGCGAGCCCAAAGGCGCTCCACATCTGCCCTGCTAAGAGCCGCCATGGGGAGCGTCACCGGATTGGGGCAGATGCTGAGCGCAGACGGCAACGGCGCCAGCCGAATGGCTGCCTCAGCGGTTGGTGACCTTGTTGAGGCGCATGACGCTATCGGCAGTGAGGCACAGAGCGCCGCCATCGGGATCAGCGCTCGCCGCCAGGTCGATCGTTTCAAGAGCATTGTCCAATTCCTGGGATTTCGCGTCGAGCGCGTCGGCGGCCCGCAGAAGATCGCGGTTCGCCGCGTCTATGGCGCGCTGATTGGCCGCCACCTGCTCCGCCATGATGGTTTCGTATCGAGCGGAGGCGGCGGCATATCCGTGGCCTCGACCGGTGAAGTAGGCGAAGGCACCGGCCGCCACGACAGCGACGGCCAGTGCAAGGCCAGCGATGGCCCTGATGTTCATGTCAGGAGCCCTAGCAAGCACCACCTGCGCTCTTCATTGCGCCTGGCGACGAGGCCGGGAAGCTCGATGCCCTTGGCCCGCGTCCACCGCGGCAGCTCGTTGCAGGCGCCCGTGAGGTCACCGGCGTTGGCCTTCTTGACCAGTGTCGAAGAGCAGAACGCCCCTACCCCGATGTTGTACGAAAACGAGACGAAGGCCGCGTAGGTGTAAGGTGGCACGTCCACCTTCAGGCACTTGTCAACGCCGGCCGAGAATTCGACCAGCCGATCACCGAGCATCTGCCGGCATTCCTCGGCCGTCTTCGTGTCACCCATCTTCACGCCCTTGGTCTCACCAAAGCAGATGGTCGGGATGCCAACGGGATCGCGGTAGGCAGCAGTCCGAAGGCCTTCGAAGCCCGCCACCATGGCCACAACAACGGCAAAAGCGGCGCTCCCCTTTTTCAGGCGGCTCATGGCTCTACCTCCGGGTCGTCGGCGCCGACCGAAGGGGCCTCGGTGAGATTGCCCTGGGCAAGAATGCGCGCCACGAGCGCAGCGGCCGAGCAGAGACCGGCGAGAGCACCGAAAAGACCCTGCGGAACGGGGAAAACACCCTCAAGGTAAGGAAACGCCACCTCGAGCCCGGAAAGGATGCTAGCAAGGCCCAGGAGTCGAACACTCCAAGCGCGCGTCAGCACCTCCTTCCAGTTGGAAAGAAGCTGCATAGGGAAAACCTCTATGTTGAAGTGCCGGGCCTGGCGGGATGCCTACGGCGACGGCGAAGGCTCTAGCGGCGCCAGCGATCAGCGAAAAGCGCGCCTGCCGCGAAAGCTATTGAGATAGTGAGCAAGGACCGGCAATGACCTTCCTCCGTTCCGCTCGGTGTGCAAAGATGGCTAGATGAGCGAGCCCAAACAGAACGCGGTTTATTCAATCCAGCTACTGCGCGGTCTGGCTGCACTTTTTGTGGTGCTCTTCCATGCTCGCCCAATGCTGAACGACTATGCCGGCCTAGGCGACCGCCTCTTTGTCCACGGATATATCGGCGTGGACATCTTTTTCATTATTAGCGGCTTCATCTTTCAGCATGTAACGCGCCCCACGACGACACCCGGTAATTTTATGATGCGGCGGATTATCCGCATCCTGCCGATGTATCTGGTTGCAGTTGTGGTGCTCTATCTGGCCTTGGGAGATTATTCGGTACGGTCCTTTTTCTCCGCAGTGTTGCGAACCGCGATTTTTCTACCCAATGCCAACGAGAACCCGCCCTTTTTTGGCTATGCATTTCTGAGTGCCGGCTGGACGCTGATCTACGAGATGGCTTTCTACGCCATATTTGCAGCGGCGCTGTTCTTCTCGCGCCGCTTCTATTCCGTGATCGTCTGCGGAGCGATCGTGTCGCTAACTATCATCCCGCAACTGGTGATCACCGGATCAATCACCTTGCAGCCAGACCGCGCGCCTCTTATGCCGCACGCCTACCTCGGCGTGATCACAAACCCCATGATGCTCGAATTTGTCATTGGCGTTGTCCTGGCAGCCGCCTATCGACAGAAAGCCTTCACTGTGGTGCTTCGTCCTGCTGTGGGCATCGGCTGCATCGTCGCCGCAATAGCTCTTGTGGCTAGCGGGGCCGCGTCAGGTCACGGCCCCGTCAATTTTGGACTTCCAGCCCTTCTGGTGACTTTCGCGGCCCTGTGTCTAGAGCCTCTTGTGCGCAATCATCTGGGGGGAATTGCCCTAGCTGTGGGCGCCGGCTCCTACTCACTTTACCTCTTCCACCAACCGGCTTTCGCGATGGTCAAACCGTTGGTTGATGGCTTGCCAGCATGGGGCACCTTCGTGACCTCCATCGGCGCGGCAATAGCTCTGGCAATGGTTGCCTATCGGTTGTTGGAACGCCCTATCGTGCATTTTGGGCGCTCTTTGTCCCAGCGCAACAGGCGCCCGCTAGTCTTCGCTGGCGAGTAGCGTTTGAGCCCTTTCTGCGCCAAGAGCGGCGGCAACCGCGACCATAAGGTCGCCGAATAAGGGGTCATCGGAGACAAAATACTCCACCGAATTGAACAGCAGGCGCAGCTTGGCGGGCGTTTCAGCCCTCCCCAACACCCTCTCCATGATGACGGCTTCCTCCTCGCTCATGCGGCGAATGAAGGTCGATTTGAACAGCACATAGTTCGTTTGCGGCTCTGGTTCGGGCTCGGGCTCTGGATGTGGCGGGAAAGCAACTACGAGAGCCCCATCCACGATCGAAACCACCTTACCCTGCTGCATCCCGTCAAGGGCGGCGGCATAGTCCGCTTCTGTGATTTCGATCCCGCCCGCGATGGGCGTCTGCGAAATTCGGTCGTCGGTTGCGTACGGCATTACAAAACCCTCATGTAGTAGACCACGCCCAGGTTCTTGGGGCGCGTCTCGGTGTCTGTACGAGCAACGCGCGAAGCGTCAAAGCTGATGTCGGATGCGCCACCTGCCGCTGACTGCACACCACTGGTTCGCGACGGGCCACTCGCGAAGACGCCACTGCCGCCGTCAACGGTCAGGCCCTGGCTCGCGCCTGCCGAACGGCCAACCGAACCAGTCATGTTCTGGAGGGCGTCGGCTTGGACTGAGCCAGCAGCGGTCCCAGCGCGCAGGAAACGTCCCTCGGTATTGATCAGCCGGACGGTCCTGCCATCAAGCGGCGAACCGGCAAGCGAGATCACCGCTGTAGCCTGCACCAACGGTGCAGAACCACTGACGCTCTCGCTCGTCAGGACACCGGTGTTGTAAGCGTCCGAAGCAGTTAGCTTGATGTAGCGGTAGCTCTTGTCCGTCGGGGGAAGCGTCGAACCGACGCTCGTATCCGCAATTCCAATAGGCACGCCGATCGGCTGCATAGACCAGGGGTCGTTCGTTAGCGCAACGGTGCCGCTAGCATCTGGGATTTTGAGGGTACGAGTGGTTGCGGTCGTAATCAGCGAGAGGTCAAATGTCAGCCGCTTCGTGGCGTCGGCGAGGTTTTTCAGCCGCCAAACATTGTCGACGAAGCTCCCATCGATCGAACCCGTTCCGCCCAGAGATACCGGCCAAATAGTGTTGAACAGATTGTAAATGTCAGCGACCAGCGTGTTCTGCTTTGCCGACTCGATCGTCGTATCGGGCGCAACGTTTTCCGTTCCCGGCACGGGCGTAGCGACACCAGCTCCATTACGAGGCATTGACTGTCTCCCTCATCTTTCCATCGCCGACAGCGGCACGCCGTCGGAATTGCGGTCGTTGAAATTGCGCGGGCCGTCCTGACCTCGGACGCCGCTGGCCCCATAAAGGGCTGGGGCGGAAGCCGCTCGCATTAGCGACTTCGTGCCGGTGGCCCGCTGCCAGGCCTCACTTTGCTGAGTTATGGGGTTCATAGGACCGCCCGCGCCCATGATGGGCGTGGCATGGTTCCCCAGCATGTAGAGGGCAATCTCGACAGGGTTCACCCGCTTCATGATCTCGGCCCGGGGGTCGATCGAGGAGGCCGAGCGCATCAGCGGCCGGGCTTTCGCTCCTGCGACCTGGACCGCATTACCGAGTCCACCAGTGAGGGCGCTCCAGGCGTTTCCGAGAATGCCTCCGCCAGCCTTTGGGCGCATGACGGGAGCGCCGGTTGCCGCGTCGATAGCGGCTTGGGCGGGGGTTTGCCGCGGCTGGCCGCTGTACCCGAGCATGACCGGGGCCGATGCGCCAGGCAGCTTCTTTCCATCGGCTGCGTAGACTGATCCGCGTCGAAAGCCCTCGACCTGCTGCATGGCGTCCAGCATTGCGCTGCGCTGGCTCGCGGAAAGGCTGGATAGCGGCGTATCAGCAGGGATCCCGAGAGCGCCGGCCACGGCATTGATGTAGGCCGACGTGTTGTTCTCGAAGCTGGGCGCATAGCGGCTGATGGCACCAGCAATGGTCTTGCTGGAATAGCTCGGACTGTCAAAAAGAAGACTTTCCTTGGCCGCGCGGCCGGTCTCGTAGTCCGGAAACACCGCAAAGCGGCCATCGGAGCCAATGGCGCCATGGGACTTGGTGAAATCCCCGTACTCGATATTGCCCGGGTTGTTGTTTCGCCAATTGCGGTCACCCTTGACCGTGAGCACGTTGCCGTTCTCGTCGCGCACCTGGGTCCAGCCCGGACCCGCGTCGACTACCTCAACGTATGTCGCCATTCATTCACCTCAAGAAAAACACCCGCCTTGCGAGCGGGCGCGGGTCTGCTATTTTGCGATCCATGCGAAAAGCCATTGGACTAAGCCTCTTAGCCTTCCTCGCGCTCGCCGGTTGCTGATGAAACAAATAGACCTCGAGCCCAAGGACTATCGAAAGCTTTCCGGCGACGGGAGGTGGCGACGAATTTGGCAGCCGCCAAAAAACCGTACGGAATATCATCCGGCATCCATCGTGCATCAGCCTGCATTCGGTGTGCTGGGGGCGCTTTCTGGACTTTGGGCCGGCGTGGTGATCGGCTATTGCCGCTTCTACGTCGAGGGCGAAGACCCATGGGCCGTCGCCGTCATTTCGTTGCTCCCCTTGGCGGTTTGGGGGCTGGTGGCGCTATTTCGCGATTAGCACTTTCTGCCGATCCTGCTGCTCCAAAAGTGCCTGCACAACAGCCGCCGTTGATGACGGCACAGCAGATACCCGCGGGGCAGTGGTTGCGCTTGCCCCGGCCGGCATCCAGTCTCCGGACTGCGAAAGCAAGGCCCGAGCGATTTCGGCGTTCCTTGCCTTCCTCGCCACTTCAAATGCGCCGCCTGTCACCTTGTTGATGCCCGCCAAGGCCGCATCTCCGAAGTCCATGTTCAAGGCATTCCTGAGGAAGCCACCGTTGCCGTTTGGTCGGAGCTCAAGCCCTTGCCCGCCTTCCATCATGAGCGCGGTCTTCGATCCACCCACGGCCAGCCCTTCGGTCTCTGCCATGCGGGCCTCGTTTTCCAGCAGACGAACGAATTGGCGAGCTTTTTCCTCCCCGAAAGCCGTGGCCATCTTCTGATAGTTCCACTTGCCATCGCCGGTCACGATCTGCCGCAAAGCAACGCGATCGTTCGACTTGATGCCAAGGGTTTCATAGATCTTGGAGAGCATGCCCTCGGTGATCTTTTGAGGCACCTGCGATGGTCCCACCAGATTGCCTTCGGAGCGTTCGAACGCTTTGGCAAAATCGGTGGGATGCACTGGCTCGTCGCCTCCCCTCAATGCGGTTCGGCCATAGTCAAACGCGTCGAGCTGCCGCATCTGATCCTCAAACAGTGCGTCCACCTGCTTAATACCTGGCACCTTAGAGGCTAACTCCCCGTCGACTTGCTTTCTGATTTCGGTGAGGACAGAGGAAATGGGCTTCCCCATGTACTCAGCGCCGAGATCGTCAAGCATGTTACGGATGGCGAAGAGCCTCTGAGGGTACGGGTCGAGTTGGTCTGTGCCCCTGATATTGAGTTCGTCCCGAATGTTTTGTAGCACCACACGCCGGTCGCCAGCCGAGTTCACGATGAGGCTATCAAGCTCGTCTGCAATTGCGCGCGTGTCGACGGCGCGAGCGCTCGCAAAGGCCTCCTTGTAGTAGGGGCCAGGCCTGTCTGAGGAAGAGACGGGGCCTGGGGCATCTGGACCTGGCTTTGACCCGCCAGCGCGAGCAATTCGTTGAGCGGCTGGTTACGCTCCGTGAGCGCCTCGCTCACCGCCTGCTGGCGCCCCGTAAGCAGCAGCTGGTTCCTAGCGTCGTTCTCGCGCTGGTCCATGGCCGCAAGGGAGGAAGATCCCGACGCGGCAGAAGGAGCGGACATCGTGACTAAGCTCATCTCGCCGGACACCATCAGCTTCCGCGCAACGGTCACCGAGGAAGAAATTCGCGAGCGCATGGCCTCTGAGGTGCTGGAGCAGATCGGAGGCCTCGATCCCAACGGCAAGCCGTTCCCGGGCATCAAGGTCAGGGTGAACCGCGGCACGGGGCGCGGCGGCGGCTACACGATCGACGTCTCTGGTCCGGCGCCTGCGCGCATCTATCTGCCGAAAGGAGGCGATTGATGAGCCGCCAGGCTGACGCCATGACCTCCCCCGATCTCCATTCCCTGCTGGATAGGGTGGCCGCAGCCGAAAAGACCGTTCCTTGGGCGGATGTGCCAGAAGACATCAAGGCCATGATCGATCGGTCGGTCAAAGCCTACACCAACCATGACTCGTTCAGCCTGCGGCGCGCGATGTGCGCTGCATATGTGGCTGGCCTTCAGGCCCTTATCGAGGTGCAGAAATGAGCACGGAAGCGAAGCATACGCCGGGACATCTGTCCCAAATGCCATGGCACAGTGGCGACGGTTACTCTTGGGGCGGAGATGTTATCGTTTCGTTTGGCGCGATAGCCATCAACCTTGGCAGTGGGAGGAACTACGTCGATCTTCAGAACATACTTTCCCTAGGAACCCTGCTCGCCGCGGCGCCTGAGTTGGCGGAAGCAGGCTCTGACCTGATCCGCGAGTTCGACAACATTTATGACGTGGATGATGGCCGCGCAAACATTCCCGGCGATCTCATGGCGCTGGTGGACAAGTTGCGCGCCGCCATCGCTAAAACGGAAAGGAGTGCGCAATGAAAATTCCCGGCTATGACGACTGGAAGCTGCGCACCCCGGAGGAAGATTACGAGGCTAGCGGCGGCAAACTGTGCCCGTTCTGCGGCGCCTATTCTATTCGGCGCTGCGAACTTGAAGACGAAACCGATGGCGTCTGCCCTTGGGAAGAATCTGAGAACGAGCCTGATCCTGACTATCAACGCGACCTGAGGGACGAGCCATGAGCGCCAACCCCAATAGCGAGGAACTGCTCGCGAAGATCCAAGCAGCTATCGAAGTCAATTCCATCGGTGGCACCGAAACCAACCCGGTGGTGACTGCCGATGGACTGGTCGGGGATATGCTGAACATTATCGATCGCCTCCGCGACCGTCGTGCTGCCGACAGCCGCGCCAACCAGGCCGTGGTGACGGACAAGAAGCTGGCATCAGCCGTAGAGGGCTTGCAAATTGCCCTCGATGAGTTCGACCGCGAGTGTGATTACCAAGCGACTATCGAGGGGGAAAACACCGAACTTTGGGACGAAATCGAAGTGAACGCGGATGCGGTGCGCACTGTTATTGCCGCCCTCTCCCGCGCAGAGGGGCAAGAGCCGGTGGCGGTGAACTGCGCTGAAACTGTGGCCCCCTATACTGCCGCAATCCGCATGGTGCGCGAGGCTGTTGGAGAACTGACCTGGAAGGCGAGGACGCAGTGCTCTTGCGCGGCCCCGAGCCGCATCACGATGCAGAAGCGTTGATTGCCGCGCTGCAGCGCATCCGCTCGGCACTGGTCAAGGCTCCCGCGCCGGCCGTGCCTGATGGGTGGAAGCTGGTGCCGGTAGAGCCGACTGGCGAGTGGCTGAGCCGGGCCCGCCATTGGATCGATCGCTACTCGGCCGGGATTGACGACGAACCTCAGCTTGATCGCATCTACAGCGAACTGCCCACCCCTTCCCAGCCTCTAGTGAGGGGACAGAGATGACTGCGCTCGATGAACGCCCCTTTTCCACAGACAGCCTTGCCGAACGTTGGGGCTGCTCGGCGCAGCACATCCGTGATTTGATAGCGGCCGGCCACCTTCGCGCTTTCCGCGCCGGGAGGCTAATTCGCATCCCCGTCAATGTCGTGAGAGATTTCGAATGCCCGACATCAGAGCAAAACTCTACCGAGGGAGTTGGTATGCCGTATGGTCAGATACCGCCGGCAATACGCAACGCCGCTCCCTTCGTACCCAACATAGTGAGGAAGCCGAGCGTCGACTGATCGACCTCCGCAAAGAACTTGCCGCTCCGCCTGGCGCATTGGTCGGAGAGGTCGTCGAGGCCTATCTGGATGAAAAGGAAGGCCGCATCCGAGATATCGGCCGCCTCCGCAATGCCTGGAAGCAGGCCAAGGCGCATTTTGGCCACCTGCGCCCGGATCAGATAACGCGCGCACTCTGTGAGGCCTACACCGCGCACCGCAAGGAATTCGGTAACGGCCAACGCGGCCAGCCGCTGAGCTATGCCACCATCCTTAAGGAACTGAACGTGGTGCGCCAGGCGCTAAATTGGCGCGGCGTTGCCGGCGCGGTGTTCGAGGCTCCCAGCGCCCCGCCTCCCCGCGATCGCCATCTCACGCGAGAGGAATTCCAGCGTCTTTTGGAGGGATGCTCGGCACCGCATATCCGCGTCTTCATGGCACTCGCGCTATCGACGGCGGGTCGCAAGTCGGCGATTCTGCAGTTGACCTGGGATCGGGTGGACTTCGAGCGCGGTCAAATTCGTCTCGCCGTGGTGGGCGAGCGAAACCGCAAGGGGCGCGCGCTCGTGCCGATGACGAACCGCGTTAAGCAGGAATTGCTGACTGCCCAGGCGATCGCGCGCACGGCCTATGTGGTTGAATATGCCGATCGGCCGGTTAGCAATATCAAGAAGGGGTTCGCCGCAGCGGCCAAGCGTGCAGGCCTTGAAGATCTGACGCCTCACGACCTGCGCCACAGCGCGGCAGTGTGGATGGCTGAAGACGGCGTGGGCATGGACGAGATTGCGCAGTTCCTCGGCCACAGCGACCCGCGCATCACCTATCGGGTCTATGCTCGCTTCTCGCCAAGCTATCTTCGAAAGGCCGCGTCAGCACTCGAATTTTGAGGCTATCGGTTCAAATGAACCGGTGGTCACTGTCTGGAAACAGCTACCACAAAACCATTTAGCCAATGTTTTCAAGGACTTAGAATGGTGGGTGCGACAGGGATTGAACCTGTGACCCCTGCCGTGTGAAGGCAGTGCTCTCCCGCTGAGCTACGCACCCGCGCCTGTACCCGGCGAGGAAAGACTTGAGAGAATGGTGGGCGTAACTGGGATTGAACCAGTGACCCCTACGATGTCAACGTAGTGCTCTCCCGCTGAGCTATACGCCCATCTCTCAAGAGCGCGGCCGGTGCAGCACCTGCCGTTGCCGCGCGATAGACCATAAAACCCCTTTCGCGGTCAAGGGGTCAATCACCGACTTTTCGGGGATGTGGAAATCAGGCGGCGAGAAGCCGCTCAACCTCGTTGACCAGGTCGCGCAGGTGGAAGGGCTTGGACAGCACCGAGGCGTCGCGCGGGGCGTCGCTGTCAGGGTTGAGGGCCACGGCGGCGAAGCCGGTGATGAACATCACCTTGAGATCCGGATCGAGCTCGGTGGCGCGGCGCGCCAGCTCGATTCCATCCATCTCGGGCATCACGATATCGGACAGGAGAAGCGAAAAGGGCTCCTCGCGCAGCCGCTCGTAAGCCGAGCGGCCGTTATCGAACGACACGACTTCATAGCCGGCATTCTTGAGCGCGCGCGTCAGGAACTGGCGCATGTCGTTATCGTCTTCGGCGAGCAGTATCCGCTTCATCGAATCCTCGTGAAAGGGCTGGGACTCTGTGGGGTCATGTTTACTGCATGCTGCTATTTGTTCAATCGCGCAACCCGGTATGCCCTCAGAAATTGTGATTGCTAGACAATCGCCGCGGCGAGGGGCAAATTAGGGGCAAATCGCCGCAAGTGCCTTGGCCGAGGAGGAAATATACGGTGCAGTCCGACTACTGGGACAAGCCAGCCTTTGAAACCATTCGGCCACGTCGGCTGATCGCCCCCCTCGTGTTCAATTCCGGCCATTCCGGCCGCGACTATCCCAAGCGCTTCCTCGACATGACGCGGCTCGACCACCTGTCGATCCGCCAGTCCGAAGATGCGTTCGTCGACGAACTTTTCGGCCGCGCCCCGCATCTGGGCGCTCCGCTCCTGCGTGCGCATTTCCCGCGCGCCTATCTCGATGTGAACCGCGAACCCTGGGAACTCGACCCCCAGATGTTCGACGAGCCGCTCTCGGAGCGCTGCAATACCACCTCCCCGCGCGTGGCTGCGGGCCTGGGCACGCTGGCGCGCGTCGTGGCCGAGAACAAGCCGATCTATCGCGACCGGCTGACGCTCGATGACGCCCGCACGCGCATCGAGGGCATCTACCTGCCCTATCACGCCACCCTGCAGAAGCTCTTGAGCGAAGCGCTGACCCAATTCGGGGTGGCGGTGCTGGTCGATTGCCATTCCATGCCGCGCCTGGCGCGCAGCGGCGACAAGGCCGCGCCCGATATCGTGCTCGGCGACCGCTACGGCACGACCTGCGCGCCGATCCTGATGGATCTGGTGGAGACGGTATTTTCGGGAGCTGGCCTCAAGGTCGCCCGCAACCGACCCTATGCCGGCGGCTATGCCACGCGCACCTATGGACGCCCGCAATATGGCGTTCATGCCGTGCAGATCGAAATCAGCCGGCACCTTTATATGAACGAGGTGACGCTCTCGCGAAACGACAGCTTCGATGCGGTACGGCAATTGGTGGAGAGGCTGATCTTCGCGCTGATCGGGCTCGACCTCACCATGCTGGCCACCACCAAGGCGGCGGCCGAATAGCGATCCTTCAGAAAAAGGAAAGAGCGCCGGATAGTGGTGCGGCGCTCCAGTCAAGGGAGGAAACGAGGGACGCCTACGATGGCCTGAATAAGACTGTCGCGAGCTTCCCGCCCATCATGCCTCTCTGGCGTGAACCCAATTGCCGAGTCGATCAAGTGCGCAATGCTCCCGACACAGCAAGTTACCATTCGTTGTTGCAAAAATGATCCACGCCGACTAACGGCATTTTCGCGCAATTCGCGCCCGACCTGCAGAGAACATCCACCTCATGACTGGCACCAATTCTGCCCGTACGCCGCTTGCCGGCCTTGCACCCGCGCAAATTCTTGAGACGCTGCTTCTGGCCGCCGATGCCGCCGCACGCGAAACCCTGCCGCGCTTCCGCAGCCCCCTGGCCGTCGAGAACAAGCTGGCGGACGGCTTCGACCCTGTGACCGAAGCCGACAAGCAGGCCGAGATCGCCGTGCGCGCGCTCATTTCCTCGCGCTATCCCGACCACGGGCTGATCGGGGAGGAATGGGACCCGAAGCTGAGCGACAATCCCTGCCAGTGGATCATCGACCCGATCGACGGCACGCGCGCGTTCATCTCGGGCGTCCCGGTCTGGGGCACGCTGATCGGCTTCATGGTCAATGGCGCCGCCGAAGCGGGGCTGATGGCCCAGCCCTTTACCGGCGAAACCTATCTGGGCCTGCCCGGCCGTACGGTCTATCGCCGGGGGGACGAGGAAATCGTGCTCAGGACGAGCGCGGTGACCGACCTGGAACGCGCCAAGCTGTCGACGACGACGCCCGACCTTTTTGTGCAGACGGGGACGGAGCGGCCATGGAACGCCCTGCGCTCACGCGTACTGCAGACGCGCTACGGGCTCGATTGCTACGCCTATTGCCTGCTGGCGGCGGGGCATATCGACCTCGTGGTCGAGCCGGGGCTCAAGAACGTGGATATCGCCCCGCTGGTGCCGATCATCACCAATGCCGGCGGGGTGGTGACGACCTGGGACGGCGGGGCGCCCGAGGAAGGCGGCAATTGCATCGCCGCGGCGACGCCGGAATTGCATGCGGCGGCAATGGCGGTGTTGCGGGCGGGGTAGGAACGGCGGGATGGGGTATTTGGCTCACCCCCCTCCCAGCCTCCCCCGCAAGGGGGGAGGTGTTTCGATCCAGTAGCTTGGGCGAACTGCGTTCCGCAACCACGGTCTGCACCTCCCTCCTTGAGCCGGGGCCCACGGATTCCTCCACTCGAGTGGAGAATGGCAATGGGCCCCGGATCAAGTCCGGGGAGGTCCGGTGGGTGGGGCGGCCACCGCAACTCACCTACCGATGCACATCGCAACCTCTTCTACCGGTGCAATTGAGTACGGCCCCTAGCCGCTCTGCTCCGTGATGAATGCATCGAACGCGGCCAGCACCTGGCCGCGGATCGGGTCGGTTTCCATGAAGAGTTCGTGCTGGGCGCCGGGGATGACGATGTGGCGGCCGGTGCGCATGCGCAGGCCCAGTTGTTCGATGGCGGGCGTGGAAACGACGCGGTCGCGGGCGGCGGCCAGCATCAGGACGGGAATCCTGACCGAGCCGGGAAAACGATCACGGGCGGCTTCGCCCATCATTTCGGTGGCGGCGGCGGCCCAGCGAATGGTCGGCGCGCCGGTGGCTAGGTTCGGCTGCGCGGTAAGCACTTCCCCGTTCCGAAGGTAGCGCGCGCGGTCCCCGGTCAGGGGATTGTCCGGGAAGGTCTTTTCGACCATCGGCTTGTCGTGGCCCGGCAGCGGCAGGCGCCCGAGGCCGAGAAAGCTCAGCACGTTGGCGAGGCGCGAGGCCCCGGCCATGCTCATGCCCACGCCTTCGAGCGCGATCATGGGAGCGGAGAGAAAGAGCCGGTCGAACATCAGGCGGTCGCGACGCCCGGCATCGAGGGCGACGAGCCCGCCCATGGAATGGGCGACGAGATAGAAGGGCGGCGGGCAATCGGGCAGCAGGATGCCGGCATGGAAGCTGCGCAGGTCCGTCCAGTAATCCTCAAAGCGGTCGACATAGCCGAGCCGGCCGGGAACGACGCGCTCGGACCCGCCCTGCCCGCGGAAATCGAACGTCGCCACGGCAAAGCCGCGCGCCTGGAAATCGGCGATGGTCTCGAAATACTTTTCGATGAATTCGGCGCGGCCCTGGAGAATGCAGACCGTGCCGCGCGGCACTTCGCCTTTCCGAGGGAACAGCGCATAGCGCAGCCGCACATTGTCGCTCGTCACGAAATAGCCGGCCCGCGCGCCTTCCGGCACCGGGTTTGACGGCGTAGCCGCCAGCGGCGGCCCGTTGGGATCGACGACGACATTCATTGCGCGGACCTTGCACCCCACATTGGGGAAGCTTTAGGGCCCGGGACAAAGAAAAACCAGCGCTCCGGGAACGAAACGCTGGTTTTTCCTCTGATGGCCCGCCGCGCGGGGGGCGGGTGTGACGACGGGCTCATTTCGAGGTGCAGGATCGTCTGCACGGTCCCCATATTGCGCACCTCACCTGAACGGGGTCCGAGCCGATCATTCAGATCGGGTTCATCTGGCCGCCCCTTGAAGGCCGGAATTGGTTTCCTAAATCAATGCTGTCCGCCGGAACGATCCGGGGACCGGCAGCGCGCCAGCCATTGCTCGCCTATTGAGGGAGCCCTTGGGCGCAGTGCCGACATCCACGTTGCTCACAGGAGAATGTGACCATGCAGTCCATCGATTTTTCGCCCTTCTACCGCTCGACCGTCGGTTTCGACCGTCTGTTCTCGCGCCTGGACAATCTCCAGGAGGCCAAATCCTATCCTCCCTACAACATCGAACGCGTCGGTGAGGACAATTACCGCGTTTCGATCGCCGTCGCCGGCTTTGCCTCGAGCGACATCGCCATCGAAAGCAAGGAAAACGGCCTGACCATCAAGGGCGCCCGGGCTCCCGAAACCGCCGAGAAGCCCCGTGAATTCCTGCATCGCGGCATTGCCGAGCGCGCCTTCGAGCTGCGCTTCCAGCTTGCCGATTATGTGGAAGTGACCGGCGCCAACCTCGAGAATGGTCTCCTCCATATCGAGCTCAAGCGCGTATTGCCCGAGAGCAAGAAGCCGCGCCAGATCGCGATCAACACCGAGACCAAGTCCCTGGAAGGCCAGGCCCAGGTCAACTAACCACCCTCCTCTTCCTCCTCCCACTAAGGCGCGGACACCCGTCCGCGCCTTTTGTTTTGCCCGATTTCCTGCCCTTTTCGCGCCCAACTCCTATTTGAAGTTGGGCTTGTCCTATTTCCTGCGTCAAAAAAGCATGCGCTAACGCTTGCGATGCTCAAAAAAATGTGTAAACCTCATTGAATAGGACAGCAGTGTTGTCCATTAAACAGCGGATCGCGAAGTTTCCATCGCGCCGCAATAGGAGAAGGGGCAGAAACCATGGAACCTCAGAAACGGTAGCCCCCGTCCTGCACCCGCGGCCATCCGGTCTCCCCGGTCTGGCCGCACGCAAAGCCGGCTGGCCCGCTTATCGATAGCGGAAACGGATTTGCGGGGCCATCAGTGCCCACCGAGCGGCCATTTGGATGCAGAGCCGCTCTCAATCAGATAGGATTGCGCTGCCCGCCCGAGGCGTACACAGTACGACCCGGCCCAGCATGGTCCCGGAAAGTGGCGACACTTTTCGGCGATGGTCGTGCGAAATGCCATGGGCGCGAAGTGCATCCAGGAAAGGAATAGCGTGCGGTTTTTTCCCGTTTGGGGAACCGCGCAAAGGCACAGACATCGCCCGGCCTCATTGCGCCGGGCCCGGATGGGCAAGCGCCCACCGACCTAAAGCGAGGATAAAGATATGGCCCACGAACGGAACGGATCGAGCGCGCATCCTGGTACGAACGGCATAGCACCTCGCAAAACCGGCCGCCCCGAAGCCCAGGGTCTTTACGATCCCAGCCGCGAGCGCGATGCCTGCGGCATCGGCATGATCGCCAACATCAAGAACCGCAAGAGCCACGAAGTGGTCGAGAAGGGTCTCGAAATCCTCGAGAACCTCGAACACCGCGGCGCGGTGGGCGCCGACCCGCTGATGGGCGACGGCGCCGGCATCCTGATCCAGACCCCGCACAAGTTCTTCAAGAAGGTCGCCGATTTCGCCCTGCCCGAAGCCGGGCAATATACGGTGGCGATGCTCTTCTACCCCAACGACCGCGCGCTGCGTGACCGCTGCGCCGACGTCGTGCGGCAATGCCTCGCCAATGAGGGGCTGGAACTGCTCGGCGAGCGCACGGTGCCGACCGACAATTCCAGGCTTTCCGAAGGCGTCATCGCCACCCAGCCGATCATCGAGCAGATCTTCATCGGTCGCCCGGCCGGGCTGACCGACGACGAATACGAGCGCCGGCTGTTCATCGCCCGCAAGGTGATTTCCAACACCGTCTACAGCGCGCTGCCGGAAGTGGCGGGCGACAACGGCTTCTATGTCGTCTCGATGTCGCTGCGCACGCTGGTCTACAAGGGCATGTTCCTGGCCTACCAGCTCGGCGCCTTCTATCCGGACCTCTCCGATGAGGATTTCGAATCCGCCATCGCGCTCGTCCACCAGCGCTTTTCGACCAATACCTTCCCGTCCTGGAAGCTGGCCCACCCCTACCGCATGACCACGCATAATGGTGAGATCAACACCATTCGCGGCAACGTCAACTGGATGGCGGCGCGGCAGGCCTCGGTGCATTCCGAGCTGTTCGGGGAGGAAATCTCCAAGCTCTGGCCGATCTCCTATGAAGGCCAGTCGGACACGGCGTGCTTCGACAACGCCCTCGAATTCCTGGTGCGCGGCGGCTATCCACTGCCCCATGCAGCGATGATGCTGGTGCCGGAAGCCTGGGCGGGCAACCCGCTCATGGACGAGCAGCGCCGCGCCTTCTACGAATATCACGCCGCGCTCATGGAGCCCTGGGACGGTCCGGCCGCCATGTCGATCTCGGACGGTCGCTACGTGGTGGCGACGCTCGACCGCAACGGCCTGCGGCCGGCGCGCTATCTCGTGACGCGCGAGGAGCATGTGGTGCTGGCCTCCGAAGCCGGCGTGCTCAACATCCCGGAAGAAGACATCGTCGAGAAGTGGCGCCTGCAGCCGGGGCGCATGCTGCTGGTCGACCTCGAAGCGGGGCGCATCGTCTCGGATGAAGAGATCAAGAGCCAGCTCGCCACGGCCAATCCCTATGCCACCTGGCTCGGCCGCACGCAGATCGTGCTCGAAGACCTGCCCCCGGTTGCTCCGGAAGCGCCCGAACCCTCTTCCAGCCTCCTCGATCGCGCCCAGGCCTTCGGCTACACGACCGAAGACATCAAGCTGCTGATGGCGCCGATGGCGACCACCGGCCAGGAAGCCGTGGGATCGATGGGCACCGACACGCCGCTTTCGGCGCTCTCGGACAAGTCCAAGCTCCTCTATACCTATTTCAAGCAGAACTTCGCCCAGGTCACCAACCCGCCGATCGACCCGATCCGCGAGGAATCGGTGATGAGCCTCGTCTCCTTCATCGGTCCGCGCCCCAACCTCTTCGACCTCGAAGGGCTGTCGACGCAGAAGCGCCTTGAAGTGCGCCAGCCGATCCTCACCAACGAGGACCTGGAGAAGATCCGCAATATCGGCGATATGTCCGACAATCCGTTCAAGACGGAAACGCTCGACATCACCTATCCCGCCGATATGGGCGCGATCGGGATGGAAGCAGCGCTCAATGCCATCTGCGAGGCGGCGGAAGTCGCCGTGCGCGGCGAATACAACATCATCATCCTCTCGGACCGCCTGATCTCGGCCGACCGCATCGCCATTCCGGCGCTGCTGGCGACCGCGGCCGTGCACCACCACCTCATCCGCAAGGGCCTGCGCACCTCCTCGGGCCTCGTGGTCGAGACCGGTGAAGCGCGCGAGATGCATCACTTCGCGATGCTGGCCGGTTATGGCGCGGAAGCCATCAACCCTTACCTCGCCTTCGAGACCCTCTCCTCGCTCCATGCCGAAGGCGAATATCCGCCCGAGGTCGATGCCGAGGAAGTCGTCCACCGCTATATCAAGTCGGTGGGCAAGGGCCTGCTTAAGATCATGTCCAAGATGGGCATCTCGACCTACCAGTCCTATTGCGGCGCGCAGATTTTTGACGCCGTCGGGCTCAAGACCGAGTTCGTGCAGCGCTATTTCTTCGGCACCGCGCACGCCATCGAAGGCGTGGGCCTCGCCGAAATCGCCGAGGAGACGGTGCGTCGCCACCGCCTCGCCTTCGGCGACGAAGCCGTGCTGCGCCGCGCGCTCGATGTGGGCGGGGAATACATGTACCGCATGCGCGGCGAGGCGCACGCCTGGTCGCCCAATGTGGTGGCCGACCTGCAGCACGCCGTGCGTACCGCCGAGGATTCCAAGGAAGGCGCGCAGGCTCGCTACGACGCCTTCGCCAAGGCGATCAATGAGGGCGAGAACCGGCATATGTCGATCCGCACGCTCTTCGACATCAAGCCGCTCGGCGAAGCCGTGCCGCTCGATGAGGTCGAGCCGGCGGCCGATATCGTGCGCCGTTTCGTGACCGGCGCCATGAGCTTCGGCTCGATCAGCCGCGAGGCGCATACGACGCTGGCCATGGCCATGAACCAGATCGGCGGGCGCTCCAATACCGGCGAAGGCGGCGAGGAAGCAGACCGCTACAAGCCTCTGCCCGATGGCTCGCAGAACCCGCTGCGCTCCTCGATCAAGCAGGTTGCCTCGGGCCGGTTCGGCGTAACCACCGAATACCTGGTCAATGCCGACGTGCTCCAGATCAAGGTCGCCCAGGGCGCCAAGCCCGGCGAAGGCGGGCAGTTGCCGGGCCACAAGGTCGACTGGATCATCGCCAAGACCCGGCATTCGACGCCGGGCGTGGGCCTCATCTCGCCCCCGCCGCATCACGACATCTATTCGATCGAGGATCTGGCCCAGCTCATCTACGACCTCAAGAACGTCAACGAGAAGGCCGACATCTCGGTCAAGCTCGTGTCGGAAATGGGCGTGGGCACGGTCGCGGCGGGCGTCGCCAAGGCGCGCGCCGACCACATCACGATCTCGGGCTATGACGGCGGCACGGGTGCTTCGCCCCTGACTTCGCTCAAGCATGCCGGCGGCCCTTGGGAAATCGGCCTCGCCGAAACCCACCAGACGCTAGTGCTTAACCGCCTGCGCTCACGCGTCCGGCTGCAGGTCGATGGGGGCTTGAAGACCGGCCGCGACGTGCTGATCGGGGCGCTGCTCGGCGCCGACGAGTTCGGCTTCTCGACCGCCCCGCTGATCGCGGCGGGCTGCGTGATGATGCGCAAGTGCCACCTCAATACCTGCCCGGTCGGCATAGCCACCCAGGACCCGGTGCTGCGCAAGCGCTTCAAGGGCACGCCCGAGCACGTCATCAACTACTTCTTCTATGTCGCAGAAGAGCTGCGCGCCCTCATGGCCTCGCTTGGCGTCCGCAATCTCAACGAGATCATCGGCCGCTCGGACCTGCTCGACCAGAAGCGTCTGCTCAACCACTGGAAGGCCAAGGGGCTCGACTTCTCCAGGCTCTTCTACAAGCCGGCCCCGATCGGCGGCGACTCGATCTACCACACCGAGACGCAGAACCATCACCTCGAGGACGTGCTCGACCGCAAGCTCATCACGCTGGCCGAGCCCGCCCTTACCGACCGTACGCCGGTGCAGATCGAGCTGCCGATCCGCTCGCGCGACCGTTCGGCCGGTGCGATGCTTTCGGGCCGCGTGGCAGAGGTCTTCGGCCACGAGGGACTGGCGGACGACAGCATCGTCGTCAAGCTGCACGGCACGGCCGGACAGAGCTTCGGCGCCTTCCTCACCCGCGGCGTGACCTTCGATCTTGAAGGCGATGCCAATGATTACGTGGGCAAGGGCCTTTCCGGCGGCCGGCTGGTGGTACGGCCGGCGGCCAATACGCGGATCGTGCCGGAAAACTCCATCATCGTCGGCAATACCGTGCTTTACGGTGCCATAGAGGGCGAGTGCTATTTCCGGGGCGTGGCTGGCGAGCGTTTCGCGGTGCGCAATTCGGGCGCTGTGGCGGTCGTCGAAGGCACGGGCGACCATGGCTGCGAATACATGACCGGCGGCGTCGTCGTCGTCATCGGCAAGACCGGCCGCAACTTCGCGGCGGGCATGTCGGGCGGCGTGGCCTATGTGCTCGACGAGGACGGTACGTTCCGTTCGCGCTGTAACCTCGCCATGGTCGATCTCGAGCCGGTGCCCGAGGAAGAGAACCTCATGCAGAAGATTCACCACCATGGTGGGGACCTCGAATGGCATGGGCGCGTCGATATTTCCGGCGACATGACCAAGCATGACGACGAACGCCTGCACCAGCTCATCGCCAACCACCTGCACTATACGGGTTCGAGCCGCGCCCGCTTCATCCTCGAGAACTGGGAGGCCATGCGCCCCAGGTTCGTCAAGGTGATGCCGGTCGAATATCGCCGCGCAATCCGTGAAATGGAAAAGAAGCGCGCTGGCACCAGCGTCGCTGCCGAATAAGGAAAGTCATCATGGGCAAGGTTACAGGCTTTCTCGAGATCGAGCGTCAGGAACCCCGGTACGAGCCGGCTTCCGATCGCGTGCGGCATTTCGGCGAGTTCACCATTCCGCTTTCGGAAGCGGCAGTGGTGGACCAGGCCAGCCGCTGCATGGATTGCGGCATTCCCTATTGCCACGGCGATACGGGCTGCCCCGTCCACAATCAGATTCCGGACTGGAACGACCTCGTCTACCAGCAGGATTGGGAAGAGGCAGCGCGCAACCTGCACTCGACCAACAATTTCCCCGAATTCACCGGTCGCATCTGCCCGGCCCCTTGTGAGGAAGCGTGCACGCTCAACCTCGAGGACACCCCGGTGGCCATCAAGACGGTGGAGCAATCCATCGCCGACAAGGCCATCCGTAATGGCTGGATCAGGCCGCAGCCGCCACAGGCCAAGACCGGCAAGACGGTGGCCATCGTCGGTTCGGGCCCGGCGGGCCTGGCGGCTGCCCAGCAGCTCGCCCGCGCCGGCCATGACGTGCATGTCTATGAGCGCGAGCCCAAGGCCGGCGGCCTGCTGCGCTACGGCATCCCCGACTTCAAGATGGAAAAGGACCATATCGACTTCCGCGTCGAGCAGATGGAAGCGGAGGGCGTGACCTTCCATTACAACGAGAATATCGGCGTCAGCCGCCCCCTCTCGGACCTGCAGGCCGCCCATGACGCGGTGCTGCTCTGCGGCGGCTCGGAGCATCCCCGTGACGTGGAAGCGGCCGGCGTCGAACTGGGCGGCGTGCATTACGCCATGCCGTTCCTGGTGCAGCAGAACCGCCGTCTCGGTGGCGAGGACGTGTCGCACGAGGAGCCGCTGGTGGCGGCCGGCAAGCATGTGGTGGTGGTCGGCGGCGGCGATACCGCTTCGGACTGCATCGGCACCGCCTTCCGCCAGGGCGCCATCGCCGTGACGCAGCTCGACGTGCGCCCGCAGCCGCCGGAGCTGGAAGACAAGCTCACCAACTGGCCCAATTGGGCGGTCAAGATGCGCACCTCCTCCAGCCAGTCGGAAGGCGCCATCCGCGAGTTTTCCGCCGGCACGATGGAAATCATCGGCAACAGCCTCGGCCGCGTCATCGGCGTCAAGGTCGCGCGCGTCGACCGCAAGCGCCAGCCGATTCCGGGCACCGAGTTCATCATCAAGGCCGATCTGGTGCTCATGGCCATCGGCTTCGCCCATCCGGTGCATGAAGGCATGCTGACCGAACTCGATGCGCAGTTCGACAAGCGCGGCAACCTCTTCGCCGACACCTTCTCCTACCAGACCTCGCAGAAGGGCGTTTACGCCGCCGGCGACATGCGCCGCGGCCAGTCCCTCGTGGTCTGGGCGATCCGCGAAGGCCGCCAGGCAGCCCGCGCCATCGACCTCGACCTCATGGGCAAGACCGACCTGCCCGCCTGATCGCCTTACGGGGCCGGACTTGCTGCCCGGCCCCGAACCCGCTAGAGCTACGTCCGGTCCGCAGTTCACCGAGGCGTCGCCACCCCGCAAGGGGAGCTAAACCTGCACCTTCTTCCTCCATGACCTTGACCCCATCTTCGGGCGCCAAGTCGCAAGGGCGACCACCGACACCGATCGTTTCCCGCTGGCGCCCTCGATGAGGATTGTCATGTCGAGACCCCATATTCCGTTCGCCGTCGCCGATGTTTCGGCCTTCGCCAAATCGCTGCGCAGCCAGCTTGCCGGGCGCGAAAGCCTGCCCAGCCATGTCGAGCTGCTCAACATGCTGGCCAGGGCCGGCGGCCATCGCAATTTCCAGCATTTTCGCGCTGGCGCCACCGCCGAGCCGATAGTGCGGGAAACCGAGCCGAGGCTCGATAGCGCCAAGGTGGAACAGGTGCTCCGCCACTTCGACGCGCAGGGCCGCATGATGCGCTGGCCAGGAAAGACCAACCACCAGCTCCTGTGCCTCTGGGCTATCTGGGCAAGGATTCCGTCGGGCGAGCGGTTCAGCGAGGCCGAGATCAACGCCTTCATCAATGCCTGGCACAGCTTTGGCGATCACGCGATCCTGCGGCGCGGCATGGTCGACGAGGGGCTGCTGGCGCGGACGCCCGATGGGCGAGTGTATCGCCGGATCGAGCAGGTGCCGCCACCGGAGGGACAGGCGGTGATCAGCGAGGTCTTGCGGCGGGCGCCGAGAGAGTAGCGCGATAAGCCTGATTGGACTTGGGTGTCCTCACCCCCGCAGGGATCGCGGGGCGCTCCAGATTCGCGTAGTCGACCAGCACGTCTGCCCGCTCCTGCGGCCTGCACGCCTCGAAATAGAGGCGCTGGCCGTCGCGATAACGCAGGTTTTCGGCTGCGCTCTCTTCGGGCGGGCTGCCGTCGCGCCTGGACATGCGGGCGAAGGATTGGGTGAAGGGGACATCGAGGAAGATCGAAAGATCCCAGTATCCGGCCAGTTCGGGGCGCAGGAGAAAGATGCCGTCGACGATGAGAATCGAAGGAGTTGCGGCCAGTTGCGGCTCGCCGATGACCGTGCTGTCGATGCGGTGATCGAAGGCCGCGGGGCGGTAGAGGCGGTTGCCGCCGGGGCTCAGCGGGTCGAGCAGGAGCTCGCGAAAGAGCTTGAGGTTGAAGCTGTCTTCGTAAAAGCCGCGCGGCGAGGAGCGCCCCTGCGTATAGCGGACGGCGCGGGGATTGTGGAAGCCATCGATGCTGGCACGGATGACCGGCAGGCCGGTCGCGCCTGCGACGAGCGGGGCCAGTTCGTCGGCGAGCGTGGTCTTGCCGGAACCATCGACGCCATTGATGCCGACCCTGAGGATACCCTCCCCTGCGCGATCCGAAATGCGGCCGACAAGGGCGTCGAGAAAGGCACGCCTCACGGCTGCTCCTCGTCGGGATCCTGCGGGGCGATGCCGACGCCGAAGGAATCGACGCGCCCGATCGGAGCCTGCATCAGCGCCTCGAGATCAATCGGCTTGGCCGCCGGAGCGGTCGAGGCAGTGATGAGATCGGTGGCGCGCGGCGGCGTCTTGGAAAGCGGGATCACGGCGCCTGCCACTTCGAGGAGGCGGATCTGGCCGAGCCCCTGATAGGGCGGGCGCAGCATGGGCTGGGCATCGGTGCCGACCAGCGGATCGGCCACCGCGATGCTGACGCCGCCGCCGCGATAGAAGGCGCGGATGGCCTGGCTGAGGTAGAAGGCGAGCTTGTCCGAACCCGCGGTCGAGAAGTGGATGCCGTCATCCTTGCGCATGCGCACATTCTCGCCCTTGAGGTTGGGGCCGAAACTGGCGAACTGGCCATTCTCGTCAGCGAATTTCTCGTAGATATCGAGGAATTCCGCGCCGCCCGAAAAGCTCGCCATGCGCTGGAGCGAGGTGATCTGGCTGAGGTCGGACGAAAAGCTGGCATCGGCCACCGGCGGCAGGCCGATCCAGACCACCGGCTTGTTGGCGGCGCGCAGTTGCGAGAGCACGTCGTTGAGGCGGGCGGTGTAGTGCTTGTTCCAGTCCTCGGTGAGCGGGGTAAAGCTCTGCCCGTCCTCGTCGAGCACCTGCATGTCGTTGATGCCGAGGAAGACGACGGCGAGATCGAAGCTGTTGGCGGCGATCTCGTCGGAAATCACCTTGTTCCAGTCGTAGTAATCGTGCCGGACGAAGCCGGTCGACGCCTTGGACTTGTTGATGACAACCAGGTTCGGGTCTTCCGAGTAGAAGCGCTCCAGCGCCTTGCCGAGATCGATGCCGAGGGAATCCCCGAAGACCATGAGGCGCGTGGCATTGGCCGCCTTTTCGACCACCGGCTTGGCCGGTGCGGCGGGGGCTGCGGCGACCGGCGCCTTGCGGCGCGGCTGCTCGACGGGCGCCTGCTGGACCACCTGCGGCTGCTGCTTGGGGCCGAAAAGCATATCCATCAGCGTGCGCCGCTGGCGCGGCTGCTGCTGCTGGGCGACCTGGATGGAAGGCGCGGCTTCCTGCGCCTGCACGAACATCGGCGCCAGGTCCGTGAGGACGAGCGCGGCGATGATCAGCCCGACGATCCAGAGCTTTATCGACTTCCTGTTCATGGGCGCGTCTTAGCAGCTTTTCATGTTTGCAGCCAATGAACTGGCCGTCAGCGGACGGCCGCCGCCAGCGCGTTATAGGCCTCGATGGTTACGAACCCATCCGCCACTTCCCCGCGCGATGCCTGGAAGCGCGCATAGGCTTCCTGCGTCACCGGCCCGATGCGGCCGTCCGAGCTGCCCTTGAGATAGCCGAGCTTGACGAGGGCGGCCTGGATGGCCTTGCGCTGGGCGAGGTTGGGGAATTGCGCATGGCGGGGCCAGGGCTGGGCGAAGTCGCCCGCGCCCTTGAGCCGATCGGTGAGATGGGCGATGGCCATCGCGTAGCTGTCCGAGAAATTGTAGCCCTTGAGCACGAGATAATTGGGCGTCATCAGGAATTTCGGCCCGGTCTTGCCCGCGGGCACATAGAGGAAGACCGGCGTGCCGGGATCGGGGAACTTGCGGTTGCCAACCCGCGTGACGCCGCGATCGGCGAAGAAGCCGATGGTGCGATAACCGTCGCGCCCGGCAAGGGTGTAGTCGAACCCCTCGGGCAACTGCACCTCGTAGCCCCAATCCATGCCCGGCTGGTAGCCGAGACCGATGAGGAAGCGCGAGGTGGTGGCCAGCGCGTCGGCGAGGGAATCTTGAAGGTCGATCTGGCCGTCGCCATCGCCATCCGTGCCGTATTTGAGAACATTGCTCGGATTGACCTGGAGGTGCCCGATGGCGCCGGCCCATGAGCCGACGAGGTGCTTGGCATCGAGCGGCCCGCGCTGGACGAGGAGGAGCGCGGCAATGAGGTCCTGCTCGTCTTCCTTGAGCCGCGCCCGGCGGTGATGGACCACTGTCGCGAGCGAGCGGATGATGGGTTTGACGTATTTGGTGTTGGAAAGGATCGTGCCGTAATTGGTCTCGATCCCCCAGATGGCGCCGAGAAGATAAGGATCGACCCCGTAGCGCTGGCCGGCGGCGGCGAAGAGCGCCTTCTGCTCGCCCATGGCCTTCTGGCCCTGCCCGATCCGCTCATTGGAGACGCGCTTGTCGATATAGTCCCAGACGGGCGTGGTGAATTCGGGCTGGGTGGTGACGAGATTGGGGACGTTGGGATCTTCGGTGAGACCATCCATGGCGCGGCGATAGGTTTCGCGCGTCACCCCCGCTGCCACGGCCTTGGCCTCGAACGAGCGGATGAAGGAACCGAAGCTCTCCTGCGACTGCGCCAGGGCAGGCACCGCCAGGAGGGCCAGGGCAAGAACGATCAGCGGGACGCGGAAAGGTGACTTCGCCATTCTGGTCTCCTCGATTCCCTCAAGGATAGCACGGACATGCCTCTACCCGGATGCGGGCGGATTTGCCTTGATCGCCAAGGGCTTGGCGGGGAGGCAGCGCCGGGCGCCGCCACACTTTCGCCCTAGGGTCCGTACTCAACAAGTCCCGGCGCCCCAGAGCGCCTTATCTACCGATCCGAAAGATTCCAACGGAAGGCGCTGTCCGTCTGCCGCGCCACACCCGCTGAACTTCCCCGGCCGCAGAGCCGGGGCCCACGGATTCCTCCACTCGAGTGGAGGGGTGCAATAGGCCCCGGATCAAGTCCGGGGAAGTCCGGTGGTTGGGGCGGCCATCGCGACCTCACCTACCGGTGCAATTGAGTACAGACCCTAGCGGTTGCGCGTGGCGAGGTAGCTTTCCCAATCGAGCGCAGAGCGCACGATGCCGGTGAGGTCGTCATGCGCCGGCTTCCAGCCAAGGAGGTGACGGACCTTGTCGGCCCCCGCGACGATGGCCGGCGGATCGCCCGCGCGGCGCGGGCCTTCATCGACCCGGAAGTCGATGCCCGAGACGGCCTTGACCGTATCGACCACCTGGCGCACCGAATAGCCGCGGCCATAGCCGCAATTGAGCGTGGTGCTGTTCCCGCCCTTGCGCAGGTGGTTGAGCAGCAGCGCATGCGCTTCAACCAGGTCGGTGACGTGGATGTAGTCACGCACGCAGGTGCCGTCTGGCGTGGGGTAATCGGTGCCGAAGATATCCATCTTGGCGCGCTGGCCGAGGGCGGTCTGGCAGGCGACCTTGATGAGGTGGGTGGCGAGCGGTGTCGACTGGCCCGAGCGCTTCTTGGGATCGGCGCCCGCGACGTTGAAATAGCGCAGCACGCCATAGGTGATCGGATGCGCCGCCGCGACATCGGCCAGCATCCACTCGGTCATGAGCTTGGAGCGGCCATAGGGCGACATGGGCGAAAGCGGGTAGTCCTCGACCACCGGCTCGAGCCCGGTCATGCCGTAGACGGCGGCGGTGGACGAGAAGATGAAGTGCTTGACCCCGCCCTTGACCGCGGCCTCGATGAGGTTGCGAGAGGCGGCCGTGTTGTTGCCGTAATACTTGAGGGGGTCGGTTACCGATTCCGGTACCACGATCGATCCGGCGAAGTGCACGATTTCGGTGATCTTGTGTTTGGCGATGAGATCGCCGACAAGGCCCATATCGCCGACATTGCCCTGGACGAGGGTGGCGCGGTGATCCACGGCCCAGTCGAAGCCGGTGACGAGATTGTCCAGAACGACGACCTCCTCATTGGCATCGGCAAGCCGAAGAACCATATGACTGCCGATATAACCGGCGCCGCCCGTAACCAAAACCGCCATTACTGCCTCTGATTAACTACTTTCGATGCAATCTAGACCGACTGCGTTGAGATAGCATTACACTACCCACCTAGCACGGAGTCCCCCATTGCCGAACCGCGTTCGTACGGCCGTTTTCCCCGTAGCAGGCCTTGGCACCCGCTTCCTGCCGGCCACCAAAGCCATGCCCAAGGAAATGCTGACCGTCGTCGACCGTCCGCTGATCCAGTATGCAGTGGATGAGGCCCGCGAAGCCGGCATCGAGCACCTGGTTTTCGTCACCGGGCGCAACAAGGGCGTGATCGAGGATCATTTCGACCGTCAGTACGAGCTGGAACACACACTCGAGATTCGCGGCAAGACCGAGGCATTGTCCGAACTCCAGAAGGATCTGCCTTCCGCCGGCCAGACGAGCTTCACCCGCCAGCAGGAGCCGCTTGGGCTCGGCCACGCCGTGTGGTGCGCGCGCGAACTGGTGGGCAACCAGCCCTTCGCGCTGCTGCTGCCGGACATGGTGTTCAAGGCCAAGCCGGGCGTCCTCAAGCAGATGATGGATGCCTACGAGGAACGCGGGGGCAACATCATCGGCGTCGAGGAGGTCGATCCTTCCGAGGTGTCGTCCTACGGCATCGTGGCGCGCGGCGAGGGGCCCGATACGGGCTTCCCGATCACCGGCATGGTGGAAAAGCCCAAGGTGGGCGAAGCGCCCTCGAACCTTTTCATTTCGGGCCGCTACATCCTCCAGCCCGAAATTTTCGCGCTGCTCTCCGAGCAGACCAAGGGTGCGGGCGGGGAAATCCAGCTCACAGACGCCATGCAGCGCCTGATGCACACCCAGCCGTTCACCGGCGTGAAGTATGAGGGACGCGTCTTCGACTGCGGCTCGAAGCTTGGGTTCCTCACGGCCAACGTGGCCTTCGCACTGGATCGACCGGATATCGCGGGGGATTTCATGACCGAAATCCGCAAGCTGGCACTGGATGGGACGCTGGGCTGAGCGTCAGCCGGTAACATGATCGTTTCCGGGTGAAGACCCGGCTGAGGCGTGATTTGGCAAGCAACCGATCTTCCCCCGCGGCAGAGCCGGGGCTGAGCTTTATTAGCCAGCAGCACGATCTTCCCCGGACTTGATCCGGGGCCTATTGCACCCCTCCACTCGAGTGGAGATATCCGTGGGCCCCGGCTCTTCGGCCGGGGAAGTGCGGTGGGTGGGGCGAGATGTGAGATAAAAGCGCGCAAGTGCCTCCGTCCCCCTACCGCTTCGGCGCGCTCTCCCTGATCGGGCCGGCCACGGCGTTGAGCATGGCGTTGGTGATCGATTGTTCGAGCTTGAAATAGCCCTTCCAGGGGTCCGGGCCTTTCGCGCGTTCGGCGGCCTGGGGGAGTGAGAATTCGTTGGCGCGTTCGATGGTTTCCAGTTCTTCCCAGGTGACGGGCGTTGCCACCGGCGCGCCTTCGCGCGAGCGGGTGGAATAGGGCGCGATGGCGGTCGAGCCGCGTTCGTTGCGCAGGTAGTCGATGAACATCCGGCCCTTGCGCTTTTCCTTGGAGAGGGCCGTGGTGAAGCGGTCGGGTTCGGCATCGGCCATGGCCTGGGCGAAGGTCTTGCAGAAGAGCTTGACCTCAGGCCATTCGGTGCGTCGCACCAGGGGCGCGATGACGTGGATGCCCTTGCCGCCGGTAAGCATGGCGAAGCTCTTGAGGCCCCAAGCCTCGAGCCCCTTGCGGATATCGAGCGCGGCGGCGCGGACGTGCTCGAAGCCGAGGCCTTCATCGGGATCGATATCGAAGATGATGCGCTCGGGATTTTCGATCTTGTCGCGCCGCGAACCCCAGAGATGGAATTCGAGCGTGTTCATCTGCACGGCGGCGACGATGCCGGCCAGGTCATCGACGTAGAAATAGCTTTCCTTCTCGCCATCCTTCTCGGCGATCTGGACGGTTTTCATCGCCGGCGGAAAGCCGCCCGTATCGTGCTTCTGGAAAAAGCAGGCCTTGGCGCGCCCCTGCGGACAGCGCACGAGGCTGAGCGGGCGATCGACGATATAGGGCAGCATGGCGTCGGCCACGGCGTCGTAATAGGCGACGAGTTCGCCCTTGGTGACCCCCTGCCCCGGATAGGCCACGCGATCGGGGCTGGTGAGGTTGACGCCCAGCCGCTCGGCAGCGGCCACGCCTCTTGCGGGATCGAGATGCTGCACGCGCGCTCCTTCCGCTTTCGACGGCGCGTCCTCCGGGGGCGGGGACGCCGCCACTTCCATCTTAACAGAGCGCGCCGGCTTGTCTTCCCTCAGCCCGAGGAAGGACGGATGCCGCAGCGCGCCATCGGGCGTGACCTCGGTATAGGCGATCTCGGCCACCAGCTCCGGCTCGACCCAGCGGGCGACCCGGGCGATGTCGCGCGGCGCGTTGACGAAGGGGGAATCCTTGCGGGCGCGCTTGTCGAGCGCGGCCTGCAGGGCCGCCGCGTCCTTTTCCGAAAAGCCCGTGCCGACGCGGCCGTGATAGACGAACTTGTCGTCGTCCCAGGCGCCCAGGAGGAGCGAGGCGAAAGTGCGTTTCTTCTCGGAGGGACGCCAGCCACCGATGACGAATTCCTGGCGCTTGAGGCATTTGATCTTGAGCCAGGACTTGGTGCGCTCGCCCACGTATCGGGAATTGGCGCGCTTGGCGATGACGCCCTCGTGGCCGGCAGAACAGAGCGCATTGAGCACCTGCTCGCCATTGCCCTCGATATGCTCGGAGAACTGGACCGGCGATGACTTGTCCACCTTGCCGAGGAGCTTCTTGAGCCGCGCCTTGCGCTCGGTGAGCGGCAATTCGCTCAAATCCTCGCCATCCTGCTCGAGGATATCGAAGACGAAATAAACCAGCGGGCTGCCGTTGGAGAGCGCCGCCTTGAGAGTGGAGAAATCGGTGTGCCCCTCGCGGTCGAAGGCGCAGAGCTCGCCATCGATGAGGGCGCTGCCGCCGGTAATGTGGGAGAGCGGCTCGCGGATGGCGGCGAACTGGGAGGTCCAGTCGTTGCCGTTGCGGGTGTAGAGGCGAACCTCCTCGCCCGCCAGCGCGGCGAGGCACCGGTAGCCATCATACTTCATCTCGAAGAGCCAGCCCGATCCTTCGGGAACGGTGTCGACGAGGGTCGCGAGTTCGGGCGGGCGGAAATCGGGGAGCGCGACTTCGCGGCCATGGGTCCAGACCTTGGGCCTGGCCGGTTTCTTCTTCGAGGCCAGACCCTCGGCGATGGCGGTGAGATCTCGCCCGGTCTCGACGCTGGTCTTGTTGTCGGCGACGAGCGCGTCGCCGTTCTCGGTGGCATAGCGGTCGCGATGCTTGATGAGCAGCCAGTTCTCCTTCTTGCCCCGGTCGCGGCCCTTCATGTGCACCAGCACCCATTCGCCCTTCATGCGCCGGCCGTTGAGCTTGAACTTGAGGTCGCCCTTTTCGAGCCCTTCATGCGGATCGCCGATCGGCTCCCAGGTCCCCTCGTCCCAGAGCATAACCGTGCCGCCGCCATACTGGCCCTCGGGTATCGTGCCCTCGAAGTGGGCATAGTCGAGCGGGTGATCCTCGACGCGCACGGCCAGGCGTTTGTCGGCCGGGTTGCTTGAGGGGCCGCGCGTCACCGCCCAGCTCTTGAGCACGCCGTCGAGTTCGAGGCGGAAATCCCAGTGCATGCGGGTGGCGTCGTGCTGCTGCACTACGAATATGCCGCCGGCATCCTTTCCCGGCTTGCCACGCGCCTTGCCGGATGGCTCGCGCGTCTTGGCGAAATCACGCTTGGCGCGATAATCGGTGAGGAGGTCCCTGGCCCTGGCGAGCGCCATTTTCAGCTCGCCTTCCGCCGACTGGCCGCGGCCTTGGGCTTGGCGGCACCGGTTTCGAGGCTCTTCTTCAAGGCCGACATCAGGTCGACCACATTGCTGCCCTCGGCGCGCTTCTCGGGCGGCTCCACATCGGTGGTGATCTTCCTGCCCTTGGACTTGAGCTTGCGCGCGATGAGCTCGCGCAGCGCCGCCTCGTAATGGTCCTTGTAATTGTCGGCATCGAACGGGGCCGTCTTCTTGTCGATCAGCGCCTCGGCCACCTCGACCAGTTCCTTGTCGGCCTTGCCCTTGCCGATGGCCGAGAAATAGCTGTCGGACTTCCTGATCTCGTCCTCGTAATGGAGGGTTTCGAGGAGAAGGCCGGTGCCCGAGGGGCGGATGGCGACGAGGTATTCCTTGCCGCGCAGCGTCAGCTGGCCGATGCCGATCTTCTGCGTGTCGCGCAGCGCATCGCGCACCACGCGGAAGGCGTCTTCGGCCAGATCGTCGGCCGGCACCACGAAATAGGGCTTGTCGTAATAGATCGGATCGATGTCGCAGGCGCCCACGAACTGGGTGAGTTCGAGCGTCTTGCGCGTCTCGAGCTTGACGGCATCGAGCTCCTTGTCGGTGAGCAGGACATAGTCGCCCTTCTCATACTCGAAGCCCTTCATGATCTCGTCCTTGTCGACCGGCCCGACGCCCGCCACCACCTTTTCGTAGTGGATGGGTTTGCCGGTCGGCTCGTGAATCTGGCGGAAGGTGGGCTTGGCATTGGCCTTGGTCGCCGAATAGAGCTCGACCGCGATCGAAACCAGCGACAGGCGAAGCTGCCCTTTCCATATGGGCCGTGCAGCAGGCATTCTTCCCTCGCATGAGGTGTGGATAGCCCCAGGAGAACGGGGTTTCAGGCCAATCGTTCCCCTCGCCATGCATTGCGGGAACGCTCTGAATTCCCTACATCTTCAGCAGCAAAGCCTGTGGGAGACGAAAGATGGAATTTGCGCTCGATGGATTGAGCATCGCGCTGATCGCAGTCGGTATCCTCGTGATCCTGGTACTGTTCTCAGGCGTCAAGACGGTCCCGCAGGGATACAATTACACAGTCGAGCGCTTCGGCCGCTATACGCGCACGCTCAGGCCCGGCCTCAACCTCATCGTTCCCTTCGTCGATTCCATCGGCAAGAAGATGAACGTGATGGAGCAGGTGCTCGACGTGCCGCATCAGGAAGTCATCACCAAGGACAACGCCTCGGTGACCGCCAACGGCATCACCTTCTACCAGGTGCTCGACGCAGCGGCCGCCGCCTATGAAGTGGCCAATCTCGAACTCTCCATCCTCAACCTCACCATGACCAATATCCGTACCGTCATGGGTTCGATGGATCTGGATGAGCTGCTCTCCAACCGCGACGAGATCAACCACCGCCTGCTCAAGGTCGTGGACGCCGCCGTTTCCCCATGGGGCATCAAGATCACCCGTATCGAGATCAAGGACATCGATCCGCCCAAGGACCTCGTCGATTCCATGGGCCGGCAGATGAAGGCCGAGCGCGAGAAGCGCGCGGCAATCCTGGAAGCCGAGGGCCGCCGCCAGGCCGCCATCCTTCAGGCCGAAGGCGCCAAGCAGGCCCAGGTGCTCGAAGCCGAGGGCCGGCGCGAAGCCGCCTTCCGCGATGCCGAGGCTCGCGAACGCTCCGCCGAAGCCGAAGCCAGGGCGACGCAGGTGGTGTCGGACGCCATTGCCTCGGGCAATGTGCAGGCCATCAACTACTTCGTGGCCAACAACTACATCAAGGCGCTCGAAGGCCTGGCCCGCTCGCCCAACCAGAAGGTGCTGATGCTGCCGGTGGAAGCCTCCAGCGTCATCGGCGCGATCGGCGGCATTGCCGAGATCGCCAAGGAAACCTTCGGCTCGGGCTCCGGCCCGCGCAACACCACGAGCCGCCCGCCTTCGACCGGCTCGCAGCAATAGGAAGAGGAGTTCCGCCATGACCGCCCTGAGCTGGATAGCGACTTACGGGGCCTGGGCCTGGGTTGTAGGCGGCCTCATCCTTCTGGGACTCGAACTCGTGCTGCCCGGCGGCGTCTTCGTCTGGCTGGGCGGCGCGGCAGTGGTGACCGGCCTCGTCTCGCTGGTCTATCCGATGGACTGGAGCCTCGAATTCGTCTTCTTCGCCGTATTGGCGCTGGTGGCGATCTTCGTCTGGCTGCGCTTCGTGCGCCCGCGCCCCAAGGCGACGGACAACCCCTTCCTCAACCAGCGCGCCTCCCGCTTCATCGGCCAGGAACTGGTGCTCGATGAGCCCATCACGGCCGGCTACGGGCGCGTCGCCCTGGGCGACAGCGTCTGGCGCGTCAGCGGCCCCGACCTTGCCGCTGGCACGCGGATCAGGATCGTGGGGGCGGAGGGCGCCGTGCTCAAGGTCGAGGCGGCCTGACCGCCTCGCCTACGGCGTGAGCCCGACCGGCACCGGCGGCTCTTCGTACATCACCAGGATCTCGATGCGCTGGTTGGACGAAAGATAGGGATCGTTCGGGAAGAACGGCTCGGAATCGCCACGCCCGACGACGCTGTTGATGTGATCGTCCGATAGACCGAACTCTTCGAGTATCTGCCGCGCGACATTGGCGCGATCGAAGGACAGGTCCCACTTGCCGTAACGCGGATTGGGATACAGCGCGCCGGACATGGTGTGGCCGGTAATGCGGATCTGGTTGGGCATGCGGTTGAGGAGCGGCGCCATGGCGGCGATGGCCTTGCGCGTCACCTCATAGGGATATTTCGACCCATCCGGGAACATCGCCCGCCCCTGCTGGTCGGCGATCACGATGTTGATCCCGTCCTCGGTTTCCTGCACGACGAGGTTTTCCGAAATCGCGGTGATGTCGGGCTGGTCCTGCCAGGCCTGCCTGAGGCTGGCCGCGGCCAGCGAATACATGGCCGCGCGCTCGGCGTCGGTCCGCTCGTTGGTATAGGTCTCGGCCTCCTGGCCCTGCGCCTGCCGGTCCTCGCGATCCTTGGTGGCGAACTCCGATTCCGCCTCGGTGGACTGCTCGGCCAGGTGCTTGGGGTAGGGTCGCAGCGGGTTGCCGCTGCGCTCGATCATGCCCGCCTTGTCATCGACGATGGTGATGCCGAAGGCATCCTTCACCGAGCCCGAGGCCTGGGCCAGCTTCTCCTGATCCTGCACCGAGAACGAGAGCAGCATCACGAAGAAGGCCATGAGGAGGCTCATGAGGTCCGCGAACGAAATGACCCACGAGCCGCTATGGCCACCACCGGCGGCCTGTTTGCGCTTTATCATTGCCGGAACTCCCCGCTCAGGCCGCATAGAGCAGCTTGTCGCGGTCGTGCAGCGGCAGGAAGCTGGCCAGCTCGTCGCGGATGGCGGTCGGGTTGCGGCCCTCGCGGATCATGACCAGCGCCTCGATGATCATGGTGCGGTTGGTGCCCTCCTCCTGCGCGCGATGGGCGAGCTTGTCGGAAATGGGCAGCGCGATGACGTTGGAAATCGCGGCGCCGTAGAAAGTCGCCAGCAGCGCCACGGCCATGCCCGGCCCGATCTTCTTGGGATCGTCCATGTGACCGAACATCGAGACGAGGCCGATAAGCGTGCCCACCATGCCCATGCCGGGAGCCGTGTCGCCCAGCGTCTTGAAGATCTTGTGGCTTTCCTCGGTGCGTTCGTAATCGAGATCGCGTTCGCGCTCAAGCGAGGTGCGGATCGCCTCGGCGGTGAAGCCGTCCGCGATCATGCGCACGCCGCGCTGGAAGAAGGGATCGGTAAGCCGCACCTGTTCGAGGGCGATCGGCCCCTGCTTGCGCATCTTGTCGGCCACCTCGGCGATCTGGTCGATGATGCGGGTGGTCGAGACGGGCTTGTAGAAGAGCGCGCTCTTGAGACCCATGACGATGGCCGTGCCGAAACTCTGCAGCGTATAGCGCACGAGGATCGCCATGGTGGCGCCGCCGACGACGACCAGGGCAGGCAATATGTTGACGAAGGAGAGCGGGCTCGATCCCTCAAGGAGGATCGCCGCCAGCAGCACGACCAGGCCGCCGACGAGGCCGATAAGAGTGGCAATATCCATTTGCGCCAAAATCCCTTGCGCTAAAAACTGGTCTTCTGACCTTGGCGCGATGATGGGAGGCGGACGATAATTTGCCTTTAAGCGCTGCGGTAAATTGCCGGTAAAGCCGATCGGTAAAATTGGAAAACCTTTGTTAACCAAAAACCGCAATGTTTGCTTAACCATCCTCGTCCGGAGCGGCTGATTTGGGCTGGCCGAAATTCCCCGCAATCGCCTGCGCGGCCACGCTTTCGCTGTGGCCGGTCGCGATCGCCTATGCGGGCGACGGCTCCTACGCGGACAACCCCGATATCCTGCGCGACGGCTACAAGGTGGATTGGGTTCCGGCCAATGCGCCCCTGCCCGGCGAAGGTCCTGCCGAAGACATGGGCCTGCCCTTCCGCACCGACTGGAGCCTGTCCCTGCGCGGCGCCTACCAGCATGACAATGGCGGGGACCATTATGAGGCCCTGATCGTTCCCCAGGCCTCGCTGACGCGCGTCTTCGAGCGCGGCCAGCTCTCGGCCAATACCGAGGCCGAACTCGGCAAGCTCGATGGCGACGCCGTGCGGATCAACGCCCTGCGCCTCGCGATTGCCGGCGATTACCGGCTCGATAGCCTCACCCAGGCCAGCGGCAATCTGAGTTTTTCACGCGCGCAGGACAGCGTGCTCAACGCCGCGGCTGACGTGGCACAGACGCCAGTGGTGACGGGGGCAGAGGCCGATGGCACGGTTACGCGCCAGTTCGGCAAGCTTTCGGTGGCGCTGCGCGGCAGTTTCGGGCGCACGGTCTATGAGCCCACGACACTCATCGACGGGACCTTGCGCGACAACGGCTATCGCTCGAGCACCTATTTCGGAGGCGGATTGCGGGCCGGCTGGGAGCTGACGCCGATCTTCACCTTCTTCGGCGATGCCAGCGTGCAGCGGAACCTCTACGACGCGATTTCGCCCTCGGTGGGCGTCAAGACCGACAATTACGACACGGCGCTGCGCGTGGGCGTCTCGGGCAAGTGGCAGGATCGGCTGGAGGCCGAGGTTTCGGGCGGCCTGGGCTTCGTCAACTATGACGATGCCGGGCTCAGGCAGGTTTCGACGACGCTCTACGATGCGAGCGTGACCTACCGGCCCGACCCGACGATCGCCATCCGCGGTGCGCTGGGAACGGCCTTCGTGCCGCCGAGCGACAACATCGCCAGCACGCGCGTCGAATATCGCGCGACGCTGGACGCCAGCTATCAGATCAACGCCTGGCTGGCGTTGCGGGCAAACGCTGCTTGGTCGCAGGTGCGGTATGAGGATGGGTCGAGCCCGGATACGAGCTATGGCGTCGGGGTTGGGGCAGACTACACGCTCAACCGGCATACGGTGCTGACGGCAGATTATGGGTTCGCGCACACGGAAGATGCCCCGAACGCAGCGCGCGACGCGCATCGCGTGACGCTGGGGGTTACGTTCAAGAAGTAGGGCTGGGGCTCAGCCCCTCACTATCCTCAACTTTCCCTGGCCGCGCTTTCGCTCACCGCACCTTCCACCCACTCGATCTTCCCCGGCCGCAGAGCCGGGGCCCATGGATGGCGCCACTCGGGTGGAAGGGGGGCAATAGGCCCCGGGTCTTCGCCCGGGGGAGTAAGGGGGTGGGGGTGGGTTATGGGGAGACGATGGATCGGTCCCCCTCATCCGCCCTTCGGGCACCTTCTCCCACAAGGGGAGAAGGATGGGCGGTGCGTCGGGCGCTTTTGGCCTAGAGCCAGCCCTGCAGTTCCTTGCGGACGACCTGCTCAAGCATGTCCATGCCGCCGGGCGTGGCGTTGAGGCAGGGAATGTAGGCGTAGCGTTCGCCGCCGCCGTGCATGAACTCTTCCTGGCCGGTGATGGCGATTTCCTCGAGGGTCTCGATGCAATCCGCGGCGAAGGCGGGGGCGAGGATGGCGATCTTCTTGATGCCCTTGCTCGGAAGCGACTTGAGGGTCTCGTCGGTATAGGGCTCGAGCCATTCGGCGCGGCCGAAACGGCTCTGGAACGTGACCATGATGCGGCTCTCGTCCCAACCCAGCTTTTCGCGTACGAGCCGGGTCGTCTTGAGGCACTGGCAGTGGTAGGGGTCGCCCTTCTCCAGGTATTCCCGCGGCATGCCGTGATAGGACGTGATCACGAGGTCAGGCTCGAAATCGAGCGCGGCGACGCCGTCGCGGATACTGTTGGCCAGGGCCTCGATATAGGCGGGTTCGGCGAAATAGGCAGGCGCGGTGCGCACGGCGGGCTGCCAGCGCATCTTTGCCAGGGCCTCGAAGGCCTTGTCGTTAGCCGTGGCCGTGGTCGTTGCCGAGTATTGCGGATAGAGCGGCACGAGCAGAATCTTCTGGCAGCCGGCCTTCTGCAGCGCCTGGATGCGCGAGGCGGTCGAGGGATTGCCGTAGCGCATGGCATAGTCGACGACGACATCATCGCCGGCCAGCCGCTGGCCCAGGTTCTGAGCCTGTTCGCGCGTGATGACCAGCAGCGGGCTCTCGTTGGTGCGCTTGTCCCAGATGCGCGCGTAATTGGCGCCACTCTTCTGCGGACGCACCGAGAGGATGATGAGATTGAGGATCGGCCACCAGAGCCACCGGGGCGTCTCGATGACGCGCTGATCGCTCAGGAACTCCTTGAGGTACCGCCGCACCGACCAGTAATCGGTCGCGTCGGGCGTTCCCAGATTGAGCAGCAATACCCCGATCTTGGGGGTGGCAACCGGCGGGTGGCCCGCAGGCAGATGATCCGGCATGAAAATCCGCGGCTTCTGTTATGACTCGCGGGCCGCAACATAGCCCGGCCCGCCGCGAGCGCAAGGTGCGATCTGTCGCGCCTAACCCATGGCGCCGGTCACAAAATCGAATATCAGCTTGAGGTTGAGCGCTATGATGAGCGCTGCCACCACCGCTGCGAAGCCGATGACCCAGCGAGGCGCCACGAGCTCGCCCATCTTGGTCTTGCTGGCGGTGAACATCACCAGCGGCACGACCGCGAAGGGCAGCTGAAGGCTGAGCACGACCTGCGAGAGGATGAGAAGCTGCCCGAGCTGCGCCTCGCCCGCCCAGAGGATCACCACGATCGCTGGCACGATGGCCACCAGCCGCGTGATCAGCCGCCTGGCCCAGGCCACCATCTTGATATCGATGAAGCCCTCCATGACGATCTGCCCGGCCATGGTGGCGGTGACGGTGGAATTGAGCCCGCAGCAGAGGAGCGCGATGCCGAAAAGCGTGGGCGCGACGGCGTGGCCGAGAAGCGGCAGCAGCATTTCGTGGGCGGTGCCCAGATCGTCCACATACTGGCCCGAAGCATGGAAGGTTGCAGCAGCGAGGATGAGGATCGAGGCATTGATGCCCAGCGCCAGCATCAAGGCGATCGAGGAATCCCAGGTGGCAAAGCGCAGGGCTTCCTTCTTTTCGGGCAAAGTGTGGCCATAGGCACGGGTCTGGATGATGCCCGAGTGCAGGTAGAGGTTATGCGGCATCACCGTGGCGCCGATAATGCCGAGCGCCAGATAGAGCATATCCGGATTGGTGACGATATCGGTGGTGGGCGCGAAGCCGCGGATCACCTGCCCCCAATCGGGATCGGCCATGGCGATCTGCACGATGAAGCACGCCGCGATGACACCCAGCAACACGATGATGAATGCCTCGATCCAGCGGAACCCCTTGGTCTGGAGCCAGAGGATCAGGAACACGTCGAGCGTGGTGATGAGAATGCCGATTTCGAGCGGAATGCCGAAGATGAGGTTGAGGCCGATGGCCGTGCCGATGACCTCGGCGAGATCGGTGGCGCAGATGGCGAGTTCCGCCAGCGCCCAGAGCGGCCAGGAGGCCCAGCGCGGGAAGGCATCACGGCAAGCCTGCGCCAGATCCTTGCCGGTGGCGATGGCCAGTCGCGCGCAGAGCGATTGCAGGAGGATGGCCATGATGTTCGAGAGCAGTGCCACCGAGAGCAGCGTGTAGCCGAACTGCGAACCGCCGGCGAGCGAGGTCGCCCAGTTGCCCGGATCCATGTAGCCGACGGCAACGAGGTAGCCGGGGCCGACAAAGGCCATGAACCGGCGCCAGCCCGAGGCATTGGCCCGCACCGGGATGCTGCGGAACGTATCGGCCAGCGGCGGCTGATCGCTATGGCGCAACCACGCATGATGCTTGGCCGGCTGTGCCAGGCTTTCCGGCTGGGAGACTTCGCTGGTCATGAATATGGACTTCCTTGGACGCGTCGGCAGACTAACCGCAGTTGCAAATCATTTGCAAGATAGCTTGTTGCAAACGATTTGCAAGTGTCAAGGTTCCAGTTCGATCCAGGCAGGCGCGTGGTCGCTGGCGTTTTCGAGCCCGCGCACCGCCCGGTCGACGCCCGCTGCGACCAGTTTGGGCTTCAGCGGCTCGCTCAGCAGCAGATGATCGAGGCGCAGGCCGGCATCGCGTGGCCAGCGGTTCCGCATGTAGTCCCAGAAAGTATAGACGCGCTCGTCGGGATGGAGGCTGCGGATGGAATCGAGCCAGCCCTGGTCGAGGAGGCGCCGATAGGCCGCCCGGCTTTCGGGCTGGAGCAGCGCGTCATCGTCCCAGGACTTGGTGGGGTAGATGTCGAAATCGGTCGGCACCACGTTGTAGTCGCCCGCCAGCACCACGGGCAGGCCGGAGGCGTAAAGCTCGGCGGCATGCGCCAGCAGACGCTCGAACCAGGCGAGCTTGTAGTCGAATTTCGGACCGGGTTGCGGGTTGCCGTTGGGAAGGTAGAGCGAGGTGATGAGCACGCCGTTGACGGCGGCTTCGATATAGCGTGCCTGCTTGTCCTCGGGATCGCCCGGTAATTCGTTGCGCGTCTGGATGGGGTCGGCGCCGCGCGCGAGGATGGCGACGCCGTTCCACGTCTTCTGCCCCTTCCAGATGGCGCCGTATCCGGCTTCGTTTATGGCCGTGACCGGGAACTCGGCCTGCGAGGCCTTGAGCTCCTGTAGGCAGACGACATCGGGCTGGGCGGCATCGAGCCAGGCAAGGAGGTTCGGCAGGCGCCGGTTGACGTTGTTGATATTGAAGGTCGCGACCTTCATGCGCCTGCGAGGGTTTTGGACCAATCGGCGACCGTCTGCGCCATGGTCTTCATGTGGTCTTCGGCCGAGAAGCCGGAGAGCTTCTTGCGCGGCTTGAGATCGTGGTCGCCGTCTTCGAGCCAGAGGATGCGGATGGCGGGCGAGAGCTCATAGGTCTCGACCTCCTCGCGCGTACCGAACTGGTCGCGCGTCCCCTGGACGATGAGCGCCGGGGTCTTGAGGCCGACGAGGTGCCTGGTCCGCAACTGCTCGGACTTGCCCGGTGGATGGAAGGGATAGCCGAGACAGAGGAGCCCGGCGATCCTGCCCTCGGCCAGCATCTTGTCGGCAATCATCGAGGCTACGCGCCCACCCATCGACTTGCCGCCGATGACAAGCGGCGTCCGGGCGCCGAGCGCGGCAATGACCGCCTCGTATTCGGGCATGACCAGCTCGGCCTTCGGCGGCGGCCTGGAGCCGGCCGGCGTGCGGCGGCTGGCCATGTAGCCGAATTCGAAGCGCGCCACGCGCAGGCCTGCCGCAGCCAGCGCCGCAGCGGCGGCGTTCATCGAGCCCGAATCCATCGGCGCGCCGGCGCCGTGGGCGAGAAGGATCGTCATCGGGGCGTCTTCCGGCCCATCGAAGAGGAATTCGGTCATGCGATCTTGCCTTCGGCCGAAAGCGTCATGTCGATGAGAAAGATGCCGCGCGCCGCCCGCTTGCCCCAGAGGGAATCCGGGTCCATCGCCACATAGCGCGACCAGAGCGCGCGGGCCTCGGCCAGGTCCTCCTGCTCGAAGGCAAGGGCGGCGAGGTTGTAAATCGGGTCGGCATAATCCGGGTCGATCTCGATGGCGCGCCGGAGATGCTGGCGCGCAAGGTCCGCCTGCCCGCGATCCTTCCACAGCGAGCCCAGGTTGAACCAGGCCTCGACGAATTTGGGATCGAGCTTGATGGCCAGCGCATAGGAATGGGTGGCCTCCTCGGCCTCCCCCGCCTTGCGCAGCACGTTGGCACGGTTGAAGGCGGCGACGGAATCGGCCGGCTCCATCGAGAGATATTGCGAATAGAGCGTCGCCGCCCGGGCGAATTCGCCCTGATGCTCGGCCGCTTCGGCGAACTCGAACAATTCGTCGGCATCGTCCTCGGCGTCCTCGAGCGCGAAGAAGCGCTGGCCGTCGAGCTTGGCCAGGTGCTCGCCCTCGCGCCGATAGATCGTGTCCTCGTCCTCGGCATGGAGCGAGACGGCGGTGAGCGAGGAGACCTTGCCGGCCAGATGCACGGAGCGCGCAATCGCGCCCCATCCGGCGCCCGATTGCAGGAGGCTGGCATATTTCCTGGCGAGGATCAGGTCGCGGAAAGAGAACGGCTCGGCACTGTGCTCGAAAGCGTCGAACAGGACGAGGAGATCGAAGGCGCGCGGCTCCAGTCGAGACTGCTCGATGATCGACTGGCGCGAAAGCTGCGCATCCTGCTCCTTGCGCAGCGCCCCGAGCCGCCGACGGAAGCCGGCTTCGCTCATGAGCTCGGCACCCGAAGCGGCGGCTGCATCGTAAAGCGCCTCGATCTCGGCGTCGGTGCGACCGAGCAGCCTGCGCCCGAAAAGCACATGGGTCGTCTGCCGGGTCAGGCCACGCCGGACGATGCCGCCGCGCCGCTCGACCTCGCGCACCGCAAGCCGCCTCGGAAAGGCCAGCGGGGCCCCGAGGATGCCGAAGGTAGCGCCTTCAAAGACCATGCGGCGTCAGGCTTTCTTCTTGGCTGCGGGCTTGGCGACCGGCTCCGCCTTGGCGGCAGCGGCCTTGCTGCGCGTCTTGGTGGCGGCAGCCTCTTCCTTGGGCTTGCTCTCTGCAGGCGGCTTGCTCTGCGAGAGGCTGGCCTTGAGGGCATCCATGAGATTGATGACGTTGCCGCGCTCGGGCGCCTCGGCGATGATCGGCTTGTGACCCTTGAGCTTCTCCCTGATCATCGACATCAGGGCCGTCTCGTACCGGTCTTCATAGTCGGACGCGTCGAACTCGGTTTCCTTCTGCTTGACCAGCTGCAGGGCTAGCGCCAGCATTTCCGGGTCGGCCGCGGAATCCGGGATGTCCTTGAAATATTCGGCAGTGGCGCGCACTTCGCTCGGATTGCGCAGCACGGAGACGAACATGCCCTTGTCGCGCGCGGAAATGGTGATGACGCGCTCGCGGCTGGAGAGCACGAGCCGCGCGATGGCGAGCTTGCCCGACTGGCGCAGCGCTTCGCGCAGGACGATGAACGTCTCCTCGGCCATCGCCCCATCGGGCGCGAGGTAATAGGGCGCATCGAGATAGACGACGTCGACGCTGTCCTCATCCACGAACGCCTCGATATTCATGGTGTGGCTGGACTCGATCTTGACCGCTTCGAGGTCCTTGTCGTCGATGATGACGTACTGGTTTTCCTCGTACTGGTAGCCCTTGACCAGGTCCGAGCGCTCGACGAGCCCGAGCTCAGGATCGACCGGCTTCATGTTGATCCGGTTATGCGTATCCTTGTGGAGCTGGTTGAAGGTGATGCGCTCGCTCGTGCTGGTCGCCGGATAGAGGCGCACCGGGCAGGTGACGAGCGAAAGCTTGAGATATCCCTTCCAGGAAGAACGCGGCGCCATACTTGTCTCCTACGCGATACACAAAGAACTGGCTAAGGACCGACCGCTTGCAGATCGGACGCGTATTCATCGATTTCGGCCCAAGGATCCCCGGAACTGTTGAGGATTTGAGGCAAAGAAGAATAATTCAAATCTTCCGGGGCGTCGATGGACTCCAACTGGTTCCAGTTAAGGGGAGTTGAAGCGGGCAATCCCGGGCGGGCGCGCAGGCTGTAGGGCGCGGCGGCGGTGGCGCCGCGCGCATTGCGGTGGAAGTCGATGAAGATGCGGTTCTTGCGCTTCTCCCGGCTCATATTGGCGATGAAGGTATCGCGGTCTCCCGCCGCGATCGCCTGGGCCATGGCACCGGTCGCCTTGTGGATCGCCTTCCAGTCATGATGCGGCTTGATCGGCACGACCACATGCAGCCCCTTGCCGCCCGAGGTCTTGACGAAGGCATTGAGCCCGATGCCCTCCAGCGCCTCGCGTACGCGCCGCGCGCCGGCAACGATGTTGCGCCAGGTGATGCCCTCGCCCGGATCGAGATCGAACACGATACGGTCGGGCCGTTCGAGATCGGCGTGATGGCAGCCCCAGGTGTGGAACTCGATGACGCCGAACTGGGCGAGCGCGAGATAGCCCTTGGGGTCCTCCACGCTCAGATATTGCCGCGCCTCGCTGTCCGAGTTGACGGCGTCGAAGACGCCCACGGATTTGGGCATGCCCGAGAAAGGGTGCCGCTGGTAGAAGATGTCATCGGCCTTGCCGGAAGGACTGCGCACCAGCGTCACGGGCCGACCGAAAAGATGGGGCAGCATGAAATCGCCGACGAGGCCGTAATAGACGGCGAGGTCGAGCTTGGTGGGGCCGTCATCGCCGAAGAGGCGCCGCGTCGGGTTGGTGATCGAGACGGAGGCGAGGTCGGCGTCCGAGATCAGCCGCCTGCGCTCAGGCCGGTTGGTGGGGCGCTCGGGCTCGATGAGGCCCTTGTAGACCGCGTGCCGCAGGCTGCCGTCATTGGTGCGGTTGGCATAGTGGATACTAGCCGAGTAGACCGGCTCGACATAGACCAGCTCCTTGGGCGCCCGCGGCAGGGGCGCGCGTTCAAGTTCGATCGGTTGCAGGCGTGACAGCAGAAGGTCGAGCGTCGGAGCATCGAAGCCCGTGCCGACCTTACCGCGATATTCGAGCGTGCCATCGACCCATTCGCCAAGCCCCAGCGCGCCCAGCCCGCCCGCAGCTTCCGAGCGCGTATAGCCGACAATGACGAAATCCTCGGCGCGACGCGCCTTGGTCTTGAGCCAGGTCGTCGAGCGGGTCTGCTCGTAGCGGGCATCGGCCCGCTTGGAGACGATGCCTTCGAGGTGCTTTTCGGTGACAAGCCCGAGCAGTTCGCTGCCCTCGCCCTCGACATGATCGCTGTACTGGATGGCCGACTTGCTGCTGACGATGGGCGCGAGGAGATCTCGCAGCAAGTCCTTGCGGTCGCGCAGCGCCACGTTCTGCAGGTCGTAGCCGTCCAGATAGAGGAGATCGAAGGCAAAGAAGGTGAGGTCGTGGCTGCGGCTTTCGGCCAGCGCATCCTGGAGCGCGGCGAAAGTGGTGACGCCCTGGCTATCGACCACCACGACCTCGCCATCGATGATCGCCTGCCGGCACGGCACCTGCGCGAAGGTATTGGTCAGGCGCTTGTAGCGATCGCTCCAGTCCAGCCCCGAGCGGGTGATGAGACGTGCCTGCCGGTCCGCGATGAAGGCAATGGTACGGTAGCCGTCGAACTTGATCTCGTGCAGCCAGGGCGTCCTGTCGCCCGGAATGGGCGGTGGATCGGCCGTGGCGGTGGCGAGCTGGGGCTGGATCTTGTCGGGCATCGGCATTTCGCGCGCGCCCTTGAGCTTGCCCGGCTCAAGCTTGACCGGCTTGCGCGGCTTTTGCGGAGCCGGCTGCAATTGCTCGATGGTGAGGCCTGACTTGACGCTTTCCGGCCGGCTTTCGAGAATGTTCTCGGTCGTGGAGGCGGCCGGATCGTGCTCCTTGAAGAAGAGCCAGTTGACCTTGTCCTCGCCCGGCTTGGGTTTGAGGCGCTTGAGCATCCAGCCGCCCTTGAGCTTTTCGCCCGCGAGACGGAACTTGAAATCACCGCTCCGGAAGCTCTCCTCAAGATCGCCCATCGGCGCCCAGGTGCCGGTATCCCAGACGATCATCGGCCCGCCGCCATATTCGCCTTCCGGGATCACGCCCTCGAAGTCGATATAGTCGAGCGGATGGTCCTCGGTCTGGATGGCGAGCCGCTTGTCGTCGGGATTGAGCGAAGGCCCCTTGGGCACGGCCCAGCTCTTGAGGACGCCATCCATTTCGAGCCGCAGGTCGTAGTGCAGCGAGGTCGCGCCGTGCTTGTGCACGACGAAGCGATTGCCCTCCCCGCCATCGACGCGCCCTTCGGGCTCGGGAGTTCGCGAAAAATCGCGCTTGCCGCGATAGGTGGTGAGTTGCGCCATGGGAGGAGCTAAGCATTGCCGCGCCCGCCGCGCAATCGCGGCAAAAGCGGGCTGCGTATCGGGCCGAACTCGGCTAACCTCTTCAGGCACAACGAGGAGGCGCAAATGGCGGGCAAGATTCGCATCGGTGTCGGCGGCTGGACCTACGAACCCTGGCGCGGCACCTTCTACCCCCAAGGCCTGACGCAGAAGCGCGAGCTCGAATATGCGGGCAGCAAGCTGAGCTCGATCGAGATCAACGGCACCTTCTACGGCTCGCAGAAGCCGGAAAGCTTCGCCAAATGGCACGACGAGACGCCCGACGACTTCGTCTTCACGCTCAAGGGTACGCGCTATTCGACCAACCGGCGCGTGCTGGCCGAGGCCGGTGAATCGGTGGAGCGCTTCATTTCGAGCGGCATCCTCATGCTCAAGGACAAGCTCGGCCCCATCAACTGGCAGATGGCCGGCACCAAGAAATTCGACCCCGAGGATTTCGAAGCCTTCCTCAAGCTGCTGCCCAAGACGCATGAAGGCCGCACGCTCCAGCATGCCGTCGAAGTGCGCCATCCGAGCTTCCGCGTGCCCGAATTCATCGCCATGGCGCGCGAATACAATGTCGGGGTGATCCTCGATGCCGACAGCGAATATCCGCAGATCGCCGACGTGACCGCGCCCTTCGTCTATGTGCGCATCATGGGAACGAGCGAGAACGAGGAACTGGGGTATTCACCGGCAGCGCTCGACGCCTGGGCCGAGCGTGCCCGGGAGTGGGCAGCCGGCGGCAGCCCCGACGGACTGGAATACGGCTCGCCGGACAAGGCGAAGACGACCGATCGGGACGTCTATCTCTACGTGATCAGCGGCTTCAAGGAGCGCAACCCTGCCGCCGCGATGGCGCTGATCGAGCGGATCGGGAAGTAGACACCCTGCCCTTCTCCCCTTGAGGGGGAAGGGGTCAGCGATGTTGGCGAGAACCCCTCACCCGCCCTTCGGGCACCCTCTCCCACAAGGGGAGAGGGCGATGGGCACGATCTTGACTAGTAGAAGCTGGCGACCAGCAGCACGGCGCCGAAGGCAAAGACCGCTACGGCGCCGAGAAGTTCCAGCCACCAGAACACATTGCCACCGACGCCGCCGCGCGAGGCCAGGAGCCGGCGCGCGACGTCCTTGGCGGTCACCGCGAGCGTCGCCAGGATCGCCACTGTGATGGCCGTGCCGATGCCCATGAGGAACACCGAGAATATCCCGGCGGCCAGCAATCCCTGGCTCAGCGCGAAAACCAGCACGACCAGCGCCCCCGAGCACGGGCGGATGCCTACCGCCAGCACCACGCCAAGCTGCTCGCGCCAGCCGCCGCGGAGCTGATCGGGCGTCACGAAATGCTCGTGATGGTCGTGCTCGTGCTCATCGTCGTGGTGATGGTGATGATCATGATGCTCATGGCCGGCCTCGCCCTCATGCAGGTGCTCGTGCGCCTTGGCGGCGAGATCATGGGCGTGATGATGATGGTGATGACCATGCCCCCAGCCCAGGAGCTTGCGCGCTATGAGCCAGGCGCCCAACAGCATGATGAGCGCGTAGGAGGCGATGACGATCCAGTTGGCGGCATCGCTCATGGCTAGTGAAGTCATGCGCAGGCCGAGCGCCGCGATGAGGATGAAGGCTACAGCCACCACCGATTGCAGCATGGCCGAAGCAAAACTCAGCGCAATGCCGCGGCGGACCTGAGATTCGTTGGCGAGGAGATAGGAGCCGATCACCACCTTGCCGTGTCCTGGGCCGGCGGCATGGATGATGCCGTAGAGGAAGCTCAGGCCGCCAAGGACGAGGAAGGCCGTATTGTCGGTCTTGAGGCGCCCGAGCGAAGAGGTCAGCATGGCGTAGAAGGCGCGCTGGGCATCGGCCAGCCACTTGAAGACGCCCACCTGCGGCAGGTAATTGCTTTCCGAGGGCGGGCCGCCAAAGGGCGCGGGCTTGACCTGCGCCACCTGCGTCACGGCCTCGAGCGCCGTCTGCGGGGCGGCAGGGGCTACCGGCGCGCCGGTAGCGTTGCAATGGACGAGAATGGCGCCCTGCACGCCGCGCACCGCCTTTTCGAGTTCGGGCGGCAGCTTGGTGACGTCGGCAGGGAGCGCATAGAGCTCGTCGGCCAGCGCCGGGTCCATTTCCTTGGGCGGATCCATCGTCACCCCGCACCCGGCCGGCGCGTTTTCGAGCGTCACCCGGCTGGCGTCCGCGAAGGTTATGGCCACGTAATATTCGGGATCGGCGACGGCGAGTTCGAGTGTGTCCTTGATGCGATAGGGCTGGTCGGGACGGATCGAGAAATCGAGCGTCGTCTGCTTGCCGTCATAGGTGATGCGGGCGCCCGGCAGCTCGGAGAAGCGCAGGTTGAGATCGCCCTCCCCGGCAAAGGTATAGAACTCGTATTCCGAGAGCCCCTTCATGTTTTCGCGGGTAAGGTCGGTCAGCTCGTCTTCGGAAAGCTGGCCATCATTGTTGGTATCGAGCCCCTGCACCGACCAGGCCGAAAACGCCTCGTCGAACGTCCAGGTATTGTGGATGGCGCTCACCGCTCCATCGGCATCGAACACGACGCTCGCCTTCGCATCGATGAAGATGTGCGGATGGGCAAGAGCCGTAACGGTGCTCGCCGCCAGAGCGAGGGCGGCCAGGACGACTGAGCGCAGGAACAGGATAACCTCCACGCCGCCCCGTCAGCGGACGGGGTGGATTTCGAACCACTTGACCAGGTGATCGATGAGAGCGCGCACCTTGCCGGCCAGGTGCCGCCGGTGCGGATAGACTGCCTGCAAGGTCTGCCCCGTCGGAACGCGGTCGGCGAGCACCGCCGCGAGCTTCCCCTCCTCGATCGCCGGTTCGGCGAGGTACGACGGCAACATGGCAAAGCCAAGGCCGGCGATCGCTGCCTGCCGCGCCACGAGCGGGGAATTGCACCGCACCGGCCCCGTCACATGTACCGAAACCGTGCGCCCATCCTCGACGAACCGCCAATTGGCCTGGCCCTGGAGGTTGATATCCACGATGCAGGGCAGTGCCCGCAGGGCTTCGGGGTCCTTGGGCACGCCGACCTTGCGGATGAGGCTGGGCGAAGCCACCACCATTACCTTCATGTCGGCGATCTTGCGGGCGATAAGCGAGGAATCGGTGAGGGTCGAGATGCGCAGCGCCACGTCAATCCCTTCATCGACGAGATCGACATAGCGATCCTCGAGCCGCAGATCGAGCGTCACCGCGGGATGATCGACGAGGAAGGCGAAGATGGCCGGCGCCAGCGTCGATTCGCCGAAATTGCGCGGTGCCGAAACGCGCAGGAGCCCGCGCGGTTCGGTGGTCTGCTCGGAGATCGAGGCGTCGAGATCGTCGAGCTGCTGGAGAAGCTGGCTGGCTTCGCGGTAATAGGCCTCGCCCGCCTCGGTCAGCGAGAGTTTTCGCGTCGTGCGGTTCATCAGCCGCACGCCGAGATAATCCTCGAGATCGGTCACGTATTTGGAGAGCAGCGCCTTGGAGCGCCCATGCTGGCGCGCCGCGGCGGAAAACCCGCCGGCATCGAAGACCTGCACGAAGGCGCGGATACGGGCGAGATCCTGGGTCAAGGTTGCCAAGCTCCGTTGCTCATGCTGCTCACAAAACGCATAGCTTATTCGCTTTGAGCGAACAACAACGGCTATTGGACGGCAGACGATTAACGGTAGGATTGGCTATCGTTCGACAGCATCGTGGAGTTCGGACTATTTTCCCGCCCATGTCCAAACCCAGTTCCCGCTCAACCCTTTACCGGCTGATCGAGGCAGGCCAGCTCGCCCACAAGGCGCTGCTGATGCCGCTCGTCGAGCGAGGTCTGGAGCCCGGCGACGACGCCGTGCTCTTCATCCTCGGCCGCGCCGGGGTGACCGAGCAACAGCTCTCGGTTGAACTGGGCGCCTCAGAGGAAGCACTGGAACGCCGTATCGCGCGGCTCATCGAGCGCGAGCTGGTCTCGCGGCAGGCCGTTGGGCCGGAACTGGAGGCCGGTCTCGCGCTTACGGAGCGCGGCGAGCGCATCAAGGCGGTGCTGGCGGGTAATTGGGAAGAGCTCGAAAACGCGCTGCTCGGCGAGCTGGGCAAGAAGGAGCGCAAGGGGCTGGATAAGGTGCTCAAGCGCTTCGTCGAGTTGTTGCGACTTTAGGGGCGTGCGCGTACTGCCCTCTACCACCTTACTTCCCCGGGCGAAGACCCGGGGCCTATTGCCCCCTCCACTCGAGTAGAGCCATCCGTGGGCCCCGGCTCTTCGGCCGGGGAAGTGCCGTGGTGGGAATAGGTTCGGTGGTGGGGGTGGTTCGGTGGGTTGCGGCCAGCCACGATCGTGCCCCCACTTCCCTTCTCCCCTTGAGGGAGAAGGTGGCGGCGGAGCCGTCGGATGAGGGGTCAGCGATGCTGGCCAAAACCCCTCACCCGCCCTTCGGGCACCCTCTCCCTCAAGAGGAGAGGGAGGATCGCGCTATCAATCGCCCTTGCGCGACATGTCGATCATCCGCTGCACGGCCATGCGGGCCGGCTCGATGATCGCCGGGTCCACCGTCACTTCCTCGGTGCCGGTATGCAGCGACCAGAGGATGTTCTCGAGGTTGATCCGCTTCATGTGCGGGCAGATGTTGCAGCCGCGCAGGAAATCGACATTGGGGTTCTCGGCGGCAACGTTGTCACTCATCGAGCATTCGGTGACCATCACCACGCGCGGCGGCTTCTGCGTCTTGACCCAGTCGATCATCCCGGCGGTCGAGCCGGCATAATCCACCGCATCGATGACCTCGGGCGGGCATTCCGGATGCGCGATGATCTTGGCGCTGGGATAGGCGGCGCGCAGCTCGGCGATGTCATCGGCGGTAAAGGTCTCGTGCACCTCGCAGGCGCCGGCCCAGGTGATGATCTTCTTGTGCGTCTTGCGGGCGGTATTCTGGGCCAGGTACTGGTCCGGGATCATGATGACCGTGTCGCCCTCGACACGATTGACGATATCGAGCGCGTTGGACGAAGTGCAGCACACATCGGTCACCGCCTTCACGGCAGCGGAGGTGTTGACATAGGTCACCACCGGCACGCCCGGATATTGCGCGCGCATCGCCATCACGTCTTCGGCAGTGATCGAGGAGGCGAGCGAGCAGCCGGCGCGGCTATCGGGAAGCAGCACGCGCTTGCTCGGATTGAGGATCTTGGAGGTCTCGGCCATGAAGTGCACGCCGCACTGGACGATGGTCGACTGCGTGACCTTGGTCGCTTCGACGGCCAGCTGCAGGCTGTCCCCGACGATGTCGGCGACCCCGTAATAGATCTGCGGCGTCTGGTAGTTATGCGCCAGGATCACCGCGTCCTTTTCCTTCTTGAGCCGATTGATCTGGTGGATCAGCGGCGCGAAGAAGGGCCATTCGATTTCGGGAATGCGGTCGCGCACGCGCTCGAATATCGGCGCGGTCTCGGTTTCCACGGCCTTGGAGAACTTGAGGTCGAAGTTCTCCGCAAGGATGGCGCGAGCCTCCTCAAGCGGGGTCATGGCGTTAATCAACTGTACCATCCGGGTGCCCTCCACCGGCGCAAATCGCGTGCGGAACGTAGGTATATTTCTCGCCCGTTTCAATGAAGGCATGCTATTGAGCGGCAAATTCGTTTTGCCCGATCCCGGACCTATCGCGATGCCCCAAGACGCTCCCGCCCTTCGCTCCGTTCTTTCGCTTGCCCCGGTCATCCCGGTGATCATCCTGGACGACGTGGATGCGGCCCGCCCGCTGGCCGAGGCGCTGGTGGCCGGCGGACTGCCGGTGCTCGAAGTCACGCTGCGCACGCCCAACGCCCTGCGCGTCATTGCCGAAATGGCCAAGGTTCCCGGCGCCATCGTCGGCTCGGGCACGGTGCGCAGCCCGCTCCAGATGGAGCAATCGGTCCATGCCGGCTGCCAGTTCATGGTTTCGCCCGGCGCCTCCCCGCGCCTGCTCGACGCCGCCGACGAGATCGGCATTCCGCTCCTGCCCGGCATCGGCACCCCGACCGAGGCCATGACGGCTTCCGAACGTGGTTACTCGTTCCTGAAATTCTTCCCGGCCGAAGCCATGGGCGGCGCGCCGGTGCTCAAGGCTTTCGCCTCGCCCCTGCCCGACATCACCTTCTGCCCCACCGGCGGCATCGATGTCGAAAAGGCCAGGACCTACCTGGCCCTGCCCAACGTCATCTGCGTGGGCGGCTCCTGGATCATGCCGCAGGACGCCATCGCCACGGGCGATTTCAAGCGCATCGAAGCGCTGGCACGCGAAGCGGCGGCGCTCAAGCCGCGCGCCTGACATGGACGGCGTCCCGCCCGACGGCCTCTCGCATCTGCGCGTGACGCTGAGCGAGAACGCCTATATCGGCCCCGGCCGGGCGGACCTTCTCGAATTCATCGCCGAAACCGGATCGATCTCTGCCGCCGGCAAGCGCATGGGCATGAGCTACAAGCGCGCCTGGGATCTGGTGAAAGCCCTCAACGAGGGATTTGGGCCGCTGGTGGAAACCTCCCGCGGCGGCAGCGATCAGGGCGGCGCGCGGCTGACGCCGGCGGGGCAGGAAGTGCTGCGACGCTATCGCGCCATGCAGGAGAAGACGCGGGCTGCGATCGGGGAGGATGTGGCGGCGTTGCGGGGAATGTTGCGGGGGTAGTTTAGCGTAGACACTGCGCCAGCCCTTTGGGCCCAATCTAGCCCCACCACGGAACTTCCCCGGCCGCAGAGCCGGGGTCCACGGATAGCTCCACTCGAGCGGAGAGGTGCAATGGGCCCCGGATCAAGTCCGGGGAAGTGCAGTGGTTGGGGTTGGTTTGGTGGGTTCGGTGGGTTTGGTGGATTGCGGTCAACCACGATCGTGCCCCACGTCCCTTCTCCCCTTGAGGGAGAAGGTGGCGGCGGAGCCGTCGGATGAGGGGTCGGCGATGCCGGCGAAAACCCCTCACCCGCCCTTCGGGCACCCTCTCCCTCAAGGGGAGAGGGGGATGAGGCGCGATCTCGCTGCCAGTCGCCGCTAAGCCGCGCTTGGCCCAGGGCCGGCGTTGCGGGGGTAGCACCCCGTTTTCCAATCTACCCTCCACCACGGAACTTCCCCGGCCGCAGAGCCGGGGTCCACGGACAGCTCCACTCGCGCGGAGAGGTGTAATGGGCCCCGGATCAAGTCCGGGGAAGTGCAGTGGTGGGGTTGGTTCGGTGGGTTTGGTGGATTGCGGTTAACCACGATCGTGCCCCCACTTCCCTTCTCCCCTTGAGGGAGAAGGTGGCGGCGGAGCCGTCGGATGAGGGGTCGGCGATGCCGGCACAAACCTCTCACCCGCCCTTCGGGCACCCTCTCCCTCAAGGGGAGAGGGGGATGTAGCGCGATCTCGCGCAGGACCTACCGATTGCCTCGGCCGCTATCTTACGCCGCGCTCGGCCCGGGGCCGGGATCATCCCCGCCATCCACTCCCACCGTCCGGCGGCGCAGGCGGTATTCGCTCAGCAGCGTTACCGCGCTTGCCGGCGCCTTGGGCGGCATGGCGTCCGAGATGATCTCGGCGATCGGGTCGGGGTTGCGCTCGGCTTCGGGCTGGTAGAGCACCGCCTCGACCACGAGCGTTTCGACCGTGCCGTCGCGACGCGGCACCATGACGGCTTCGCCGGCCGCCATGCCCAGCATGGCGACGCCGCGCAGCGTGCCCAGTTGCAGGGTCATGCCGCGCACTTCGTGGCCGGGTTCGGCCACGAGCGTACGCTCCTCCGGTGCGTTGCCGTTGATGCGATAGCGCACGCGGCTGTTGAGCGTGACGACTTCCGGATCGATGTCCGTACCAAAGACGATGCGCGCCTCATCGAGCTTCTTGCGGATCAGGCCGTGGGCCTGGTCGCTGCCGCCACCGGCGTGCAGCATCTGCTCGAGGAAGGAAAAGTCCTTGGCAGTAAGGACAATGGCCAATTCACCCCCCTTAGGACGGTTGCTTGACGGAAAGGACGGTCAGCGCATGCTTCTTGGCATCGCGAGCGACCCAGGTGATCGACTGCCCCTGCGCCAGCCCGATAAGGGCCGTGCCGATGGGCGTGAGGACGGAGATCTTGCCCGCCGAAATATCGGCATCGGCCGGATAGACCAGCGTCACGCTACGCTCGGTGCCGTTGTCGGGCCGGTAGGTGACGGTCGTCCCCATGCGCACGACTTCGGCCGGGAATTCGGTCTCCGGCACGACGCGGGCGCGTTCGATTTCGTAAAGCAGGTCGTCGGCGGCATCCGAGCTCGTATTGAGCCCGGCCAGCGCCAGGACGGTCAGCTGCTTGTGGTCGGTTTCGCTCAGAACCAAAGCTGGCTTGAGGTCGTAAGTATTCAAAGGTGCCATTGCATTCTCTTTTCTATGCGGCTCCAGCGTCGGCGGAAAATCCCCGCGACGGCCGGATGGATTTGATTTGTTGGATGAGCGCCTTCCCGGCGCGCCAATGCGCTGACCGGGGTGCAACACTTCAATGAGTGTATATGTGACGAGTTCCCCCTAAGCCCCGCGGGCGCTCAGGTCGCGTTTGGGGGCCTAGGGCTGGAATCCTGCGACCGGGTGTTCCCGGTAGAGGGTCGCTGCAATGATGAAGCGTAGTGTCGTCATGCTAGGTAAGGTAAGCAGACCTCGGGGAATGTCAAGTTGGCCCAAGGGAGGGCTGCCGGCGGGCCGGGAAACGCCTCATCGCGCGCTGCGCGCCACCTTCTCCCACAAGGGGAGAAGGAAAGTTGCGGCAAGCGCGCCTAGGCGTCGGGGCGGATGATGCCCTTCTTGAGCAGCACGTTGCCATAGAGCCGACGTTCGCCGGTCTGCACGATGGCGAAGGCGTCGTGCACCTTTTCGTAGAAGGCGAACCGCTCGACCAGCTTGAGCTTCATGCCCGGTTCGTACCGGCCGATGATCGCGTCGAACTCCTCCATCACCGGCATGCGCTTGTGTGGATCGCCGACCACCTCCATGCCGAATGCCGCATCCTCGACGAAATCGTCGAGCGGCATGAGCGTGAGTATCGCCTCGAGGATATCGGTGGCGCTGTGGCCGTCGAGGCGGACCACTTCCGGCCCCGCCGCCTCGGCCGGATAATTGGCATCGACGATGGCGATTTCGTCCCCGTGCCCCATGGCGCGCAGGATGTGCAGCAGATCCGGCCCCAGCACCGGCGGAATACCCTTGAGCATGTTCTCTCCCTCAAAACCCAGAATTCTAGCCGAACGGAAAGGCGTCCTCTTCGTCCGAAAGGACATCGCCATCCGCAAAGATATCCGGCCGCTGCCGCGCGAAGACGAGCAGCTCGGCCATGACGGAATCGATATGCCCGCGCATCGCGGCGACGGCCTTGCCGGTATCGCCGGCAACGATCGCCTCGAACACCTGCTGGTGCTCCTCGAGCGAGAGCGCCAGCCGGCGCGGCGTGATGATGAGCCGGCGCGCCCGGTCGAGATTGGCCCGCGCGCTCTCGATGATGACGCGCACCTTGGCGAAGCGCATGGCATCGAACAGCATGTCGTGGAATTCGAGGTCGCGCGCGTGAAAGCCCGAGCGGTCGTCGACCTCGACCGCCGCACGCTGGGCGGCAAGGTTTCGGCGCAGGTCGGCGATGAGGCCGTCGTCGTGCCGCCCGACCAACGCCCGCACCGCCTCGCTTTCCAGCGCCTTGCGGATCAGCATGTATTCACGCACGTCCGCGATCCGCACCAGCGAAACGATGGAGCCGCGCTGCGGCAGGATATCGACCAGCCCCTCGCCCTGAAGTCGCGAAAAGGCTTCGGAAACCGGAAAGCGCGAGACACCGAGCTGGTCGCAGATGGCGTTCTTGTCCAGCACCTCGCCCGGTCGCAGCGCCAGCGAAACGATGGCGTCGCGCAGGATATTGGTCACGTCCGTGGTGACGGTGCCGCGCGCCAGGCTGGCTGGCCGCTCCAGAAATTGATAGGGACTCGCTTCGCTCTTCATGCTAACATGTTAGTTAGATCGCATCGCGCTGTCCATCGCGTGGATGCCCCCAGAGCAGCAAGCCAGAACCTCCGCCATGACCGAAACCATGTCCCGCCCGCAAGCCGCCACGCTCGTGCTCAACGCCGCCGACAATGTCGCCGTCGCGTTGAGCAACCTCGACGTCGGTACCATGACCCCGCAGGGGGTTACGACCCTCAAGCGCGTGCCCAAGGGCCACAAATTCGCCACCCGCGCCATTTCCGCCGGCTCGGCCGTGGTCAAGTTCGGCCAGATCATCGGCTTTGCCAGCAAGGACATTCCGGCCGGCGAATGGGTGCACGAGCACAATTGCGGCATGGGCGGCGCGGATGGCTCGCTGGCCCATGACTATGCCTTTTCCGAAGGCGTGGTAGCCCCCGACATGGTGCCCGAGGCGCAGCGCGCCACCTTCCAGGGCTATCGCCGTGCCAACGGCAAGGTCGGCACCCGCAACTATATCGGCATCCTCACCTCGGTGAACTGCTCGGCCACCGTCGCCAAGTTCATGGCGCAGGAGATTTCGCGCTCGGGACTGCTCGACGATTACCCGGAAATCGACGGCGTCATCCCCTTCGTCCACGGCACCGGCTGCGCCATGGACCTGGATGGCGAGGGCTACCACATCCTGCGCCGCACGCAGTGGGGCTACGCCTCCAACCCAAATCTGGGCGGCGTGCTGCTGGTGGGCCTGGGCTGCGAGGCCTTCCAGATCGGGCGGATGAAGGAAGCCTATGGCATTGTCGAGGACGAGACGTTCCAGACCATGACGATCCAGGAGATCGGCGGCACCCGCAAGATGGTGGATTGGGGCGTCGAGCGCATCAGGGACATGCTGCCCATCGCCGCTCGCGCCAAGCGCGAGACGGTGCCGGCATCCGAACTCACGCTGGCGCTTCAATGCGGTGGCTCGGACGGCTATTCCGGCATCACCGCCAACCCGGCGCTGGGCGTGGCGGCAGACCTGCTGGTCAAGCAGGGCGGCACCGCCATCCTTTCGGAAACCCCTGAAATCTATGGCGCCGAGCACCTCCTCACCCGCCGCGCGGTCAGCCGCGAAGTGGGCGAAAAGCTCATCGAGCGCATCCATTGGTGGGAGGATTATACCGCCCGTAACCGCGGCGAGATGAACAACAACCCCTCCCCCGGCAACAAGCTGGGCGGATTGACCACCATCCTTGAAAAATCCCTGGGCGCCGCCGCCAAGGGCGGCTCGACCCCGCTCACCGCCGTCTACGAATATGCCGAGCCGGTGACGGAAAAGGGCTTCGTCTTCATGGATACGCCCGGCTTCGATCCGGTTTCGGCCACCGGCCAGGTGGCGGGCGGCGCCAATGTGCTGGCCTTCACCACCGGGCGCGGCTCGGCCTATGGCTGCAAGCCCGTGCCCTCGATCAAGCTCGCCACCAATTCCGACCTCTATCGCCGCATGGGCGAGGACATGGACATCAATTGCGGCGACATCGCCGAGGGCCTGGCCGATGTCGACCGGAAAGGCGCCGAAATCTTCGATATGATCCTGCGCGTCGCCTCTGGCGAGCGAACCAAATCGGAAGAACTCGGTTATGGCGACAACGAATTCGTTCCCTGGCAGGTTGGCGCAGTGATGTAATGAAAACGGTCCACGTCACCATTTCCGGATTGGTCCAGGGCGTCGGCTACCGCGCCTGGACGGAACGCGAAGCGGTGCTGCGCAACCTCTCCGGCTGGGTCCGCAACCGCCGCGACGGCAGCGTGGAAGCGGTTTTTTCCGGTGAAGCAGCGGTCGTGGACGACATGCTGCAGGCGTGCTGGACGGGGCCATATTCGGCGATGGTGCGCGCGGTGGATATTGGGGCCTGGACGGAGCCGGTGGGGGATCGGTTCGAGGTTCGCGGGACGGCGTAGGCTGCGCGCCAGCTACCCTTCATCACCACTTTTCACCTCAACCACGGGACTTCCCCGGCCGCAGAGCCGGCAACTGTAATTCAGGTTGCGAAGCTTGTTCGGGTTTTCATGATGGCGTTGATGGTGACGAGGAGCTTTCTGGCGAGGGCGACGAGGGCAGGCTTGGGTGGT